>Ga0326727_10000056_pt1 | contig 475098 bp, 388 predicted proteins | sample MB2enrmetagenome_FD_207643 | JGI IMG/M metagenome (GOLD analysis project Ga0326727, IMG submission 207643) | Lab enriched peat soil microbial communities from McLean, Ithaca, NY, United States - MB29MY | ecosystem: Environmental > Terrestrial > Soil > Wetlands > Peat | place: USA: New York... | reverse complement strand
AGGAGCGCAACATACCATCCAACCGAATTCCAAGAAGTGACTTCTTTCCATCCGATTTTTGATGGTTTTGATGGCATGAATTCAATACTCTCATCGGGCACCACCTCGCGTCAAGTACATAATCCTGCAATAAACAATTACTGTTAATATCCTGTGAATTTGGTGAACCATGGCATAGTCATGCCACATCTGCATCTGAGTAGGCGGTTGTCTGGTATTTATACAAAGAAGTAATAACGGCGCCGCCGCGTGCGTGCAGGAAACGATGACTGAAGAGATTGCAACGGAGCAGCCGAAGTAGTCAAAGCCAGCACTGGAGAGCAATTTACGCGTCACGCTGCTCGCGAAGCAGCCGGAAAGGCGCGGCGGAGTGTTCTTCCTGACCTCTCGTTTTTGGCGCCCGGACAAGGCATATCGCGATTGGAACATATCTTTTGCTGTGTTGGTTAATAATATTAGAGTACATTCTATGCAAGAATTCTCGTCTGCCATCTGCCATCGAGGCTGGCAAGCAGGAACTTGCGCAGGTTGTACCGTCCTGCTCGTGGAAATGGACTCTCATACGGGGCCGAATTGGTGGAGCAAATTGAACAGGCGTCATCATTACTCTTAACTCAGTAGCGGTTGTAGCACGGCTCGTGGGTCGTGCTAGACTCGTATCATATGAAAGTTGTTATGTGCGAAAGGGGTATCGGGGGTAGCCGCACCGGCTCTCTCCATGATCGGCTTGCATTGCGGCATCGCAAAGTCAGGCTGATTGGACTTCTTATACTGATGTCCTCATTGGCGACGGCGCTGTACGCACAGTTGCCATCTCAGGGCGACAATTCGAGCGGGGCGCAGAGTCCGAGCGAGCAGGACTGCTCCGATCCTCTGCTGGCAAATACAGTGGAGTGTTCCGATCAGAGTCAAGGAGAAACCACTCCGTTTCCTGCTCAGCAAACGCGCTCTCCGCTGCCTGGGGAATATGGTATTCAGTCACGGAATCCCTATGGCAATTATTCAGATATCGAGCAATTTTCCCGGCAGGCTGCTGCACGCAATCAAGGGCAGCAAGCGCCGCTTTTACCGGAGCCGCTCACCGAGTTTCAACAGTTCATTGCCTCGACTACGGGCCAGGTTCTGCCCATCTACGGGGCGGACCTCTTCCGCCGTGTGCCCTCCACATTTGCGCCTCTGGATATGACGCCAGTTCCATCCGATTATGTCATCGGGCCTAGCGACGAGTTGCGCATTCACGTATGGGGACAGGTGAACTTCCAGATCAATGTGCGCGTGGATCGTTCGGGGGAGATATTTCTTCCCCAAATTGGTTCGATCCATGTCGCGGGCATGCCGTTTTCGGCGCTCGATACACATCTGCGCGGCGCGATCGGGCGTGTCTATCGCAACTTCGATCTTACTGCGGATGTGGGTCGGATTCGGTCCATTCAGGTGTATGTTTCAGGGCAAGCGCGGCGTCCCGGCGTCTATACCGTGAGTTCGCTGAGTACGCTGGCCGACACGCTGTTTGTCAGCGGCGGACCCTCTGTGCAAGGCTCAATGCGGCACATCCAGCTGCGTCGCGGTAGCGCGGTGGTGACGGACATCGATCTTTATGACCTGCTCATTCGCGGTGACAAGTCCAAGGACGTGAAGCTCCAGTCTGAAGATGTCATCTTCATTCCTCCGGTCGGCCCCCAAGCGGCAGTCACCGGCAGCGTGCGAAATTCTGCGATCTACGAGTTGCAGCTAGATGAGCCGCTTGCCGGTCTTCTCGCCAATGCCGGAGGCGTCACTTCGGTAGCCTCGGAGGCGCGCATCTCGATCGAGCGCATCGAGGATCATCGCGACCGGCACGCCATGGAGGTAGCCTACGATACAACCGGTCTGGCAACTCCGCTGACCGACGGCGACCTAGTACGCGTTTATTCCATCGTGCCCAAATACCGGAAGACGGTCATCCTTCGCGGCAACATTGCGAATCCAGGCCGCTTCGCCTGGCACGCGGGTATGCATGTCAGTGAGCTGATTCCGGACAAGGACTCGCTCATCACACGGAATTACTGGTGGAAGCGGGCGCAACTCGGGTTGCCCGCTCCGGAGTTCGAGCCAATACGGGGCTTCGCCGATTTGCGTCAGCCTGCGGAAAACCACGCCATAACGATGGAACGTTCTCTTCAGGAAAGTCGCAGCGCATCGTATCAACTTGGGTATCAGCAGGGACTACTTGGATATCAGCAGGGACAGCCTGGATATCAGCAGGGTCAGCCTGGAAATCAGCAGGGACAACCTGGGTATCAGCAGGGGCAGCCTGGGTATCAGCAGGGACAGCCTGGGTATCAGCAAGACCAGAATCTGAGCGCAGCCCAGCGGGCCGGTAGCGCTTCCCTGGCCGCCGCGCAAAATTCTTCCGCTGCTCGAGTCACGCCCCCGGCACAGCGAACCGAGGTTCGGGCGCTCGCGCCGGAGATCGACTGGGATTATGCCGTCATCGAGCGCCTCGATCCAGAGACACTTAAGACCACACTGATTCCGTTCGATTTAGGTAAACTCGTGCTGCAACACGATGCATCCCAGGATCTCGAATTGCAGGCGGACGACGTGGTTTCCATCTTTTCCGGGGCTGACATCCGCATACCCATTGCACACCAAATTAAATTCGTCAGGTTGGAGGGCGAAGTCGCGCACGCAGGCGTGTACACAGTCCAGCCCGGCGAAACCCTGCGTCAACTGGTGGAGCGGGCTGGGGGGGTTACGCCCAATGCTTACCTGTACGGCTCGGAGTTCGCTCGCGAGTCGGTCCGCGCTATACAGCAGGCCAGAATAGATGAATACGTGCAGAGCATGAGCATGCGAATTCAGAGAAGAAACCTGGCCACTGGCGCCGCAACCCAGAGCAACCAATCGGATCTTCTTGCAACCCTGCAGCGGATTCGCGCCACGGGTCGTATCGTACTGAGATTTACGCCCGACAGTAGCGGCACAAAGAGCCTCCCCAACCTCACACTGGAGGACGGAGACCATTTCATCGTCCCGCCCGTTCCGGTCACTGTCAATGTGGTCGGCGCGGTGTACAATCAGAGTACTTTCCTGTACGCGCGAGCGCGAAGGGCAGGGACGTACCTGCATTTGGCCGGTGGAGCCAACAGAGACGCTGATCGTGGCCATGAATTCATCATCCGCGCAGACGGAGAGGTGATAAGCCGCGCAAAAGGCAAAACAATCTGGAGCGGCAACGAGTTCAACAATCTGCGCATCTATCCAGGCGATACGATCGTGGTCCCGGATAAAACATTCAAGCCGTCCGTGTGGAACAACGTGCTCAGTTCTGCGTCTACGCTCGCCAATTTTGCAATGGATGCTGCGGTCTTAACCGCAATTCAATAACGGGATTTGGCGCACACTCGTTGTAGAATGCAGGCAGGGATGCGTGCTAGTCCACAATCCGGCAGGAACCTATGACAACCGACAGCTCGCTTTCAGAACCGAATCAACACGACGATTCTCCTTACGCAACAGTAGTGGCCGGGCGCAGCGCGGAGGAGAACGATGAAATCTCCATACTCGACATTCTGATCTACCTTGCCGAGCGGAAACGCGTCATTTTGGTGGTCACCGCGGTCTTTGCCATTCTTGCGATCGTGTACTCGCTGGGTCTGCCAATTAGCTACACCGCGACTGTGACGCTGCTGCCTCCGCAGCAGAGCGCTTCGATGGGCTCCGTGCTGGCCACGCAGTTTGGCGCCATGGCCGCGCTGGCCGGCGGCGGTATCGGCCTCAAGGGCCCCGGCGACATGTACGTTGCCATGTTCAAGAGCCGCACGGTCGAGGATGCCATGGTGCAGCATTTCGGCCTGATGCAGGAATATCACCAGAAGTATCTCACCGACGCGAAAAAGGTTTTCGAGAGTCGGTCGAAAGTGGACGCCACCGGCAGGGATGGCCTGATCCGTATTTCGGTCACTGATGGCGATCCGAGCCGCGCCGCTGAACTTGCCAACGGATACGTCGACGAGTTTCGCAGCCTGTCTCAGCATCTCGCCATCACCGAAGCTTCCCAGCGTAGGCTTTTCTTCGAGCGGGAGCTTGAGCAGGCGAAGGACAACCTGGCCAATGCCGAGGAGGCAATGAAGCAGACAGAACAGACCACCGGGCTGATCGACTCCAGCAGCCAGGCACGAGCCCTCCTCGAAGCGGCCACATCGCTGCGGGCGCAAATCACAATGAGGGAAGTAAGGATTCAGGGGATGCAAACGTATGCAACCGGGGAAAACGCCCAGCTAGTGCAGGAACAACGGGAGTTGGAAAGCCTGCGCGCGCAGCTGGCCAAGCTAGGGGGCTCGGAAGACACCGCCAGCAGTGGGTTCATCGTCTCCAAAGGCCGTGTTCCCGAAGTCGGCCTCGAGTATATCCGCAAGATGCGTGACGTGAAATACAACGAGACGATCTTCGATATCCTCGCGCGGCAGCTCGAGGCCGCCAAGCTCGACGAGGCGAAGCAGGGCGCGCTCATTCAGGTCGTCGATCCTGCAGTTCCTCCCGAATTTAAATCCCCCAGGCACCGGGTCCTCATCGTGTTCGGAGCCACTGTGGTGGGATTCATTTTCGGAGTTTTCGTAGCTCTCCTCCAAGTTGGCATTCAGCGCCTGAAGGATGATACAGAAGCCAACCAAAAGCTTAATATTCTGCTAAGGGCTCTCTTACCGAACAGCCTAAATCGATAAGGCTGTCTTTTCGCAAGTTGGTTGATGATTCCGGAGATGCGATATTACGGTAATGGCGTGATTACGGAGGAGAATAGATTTTCATAAGCGTTTCATCTGCCCTTGTGGCGATTCAACTCTAAATAGTTTACACAGGATTACGCGCGTATCAGACGCATGATCCTGAACGCGAGAAATCCAACAAGAATGCTCAAATTGTGCCGAATGGAACGACGGTTCTTGCCAACGTCTCTAAGAATTCCGATGCTACACCTGACGACGTAAATAAGCCACCTGAGCAGAATCTGCGGGTGATTTGATTCCTGCGAATAAATAAAGTTGATTACTGCCTGGACTCAGGACTCTCAAGCAAGTACCATTTAATACGATATAATGGCTGTAACACATCAACACGATGAGGTCGCAAGGATTAACGTGGCGAAGATTGCTTTAATCACCGGCATAACCGGGCAGGACGGGGCCTATTTGGCGGATCTTCTCCTCCACAAAGGCTATGAGGTTCATGGTATCAAGCGGCGTAGCTCTCTCTTCAACACTGACCGCATCGACCATCTCTATCAAGACCCGCATTTAGGAAACGGAAAATTCGTCTTGCACTACGGGGACTTGTCCGATTCGTGCAGCCTGCTGCATATTATGCAGAAGGTACATCCAGACGAAATATACAATTTGGGCGCGCAGAGCCATGTTAAGGTGTCGTTTGAGCAGCCAGAATACACGGCGAACGTCGATGCGCTGGGGGCTCTGAGAATACTGGAGGCCATCCGGATTCTTGGGGTTGAGAAGACGACGCGATTCTACCAGGCATCGACCTCGGAGCTATACGGATTGGTGCAGCAGATTCCGCAGACCGAGAAGACACCGTTCTATCCCAGATCTCCCTACGCTGTGGCAAAGCTATATGCATATTGGATTACGGTGAATTATCGCGAGGCGTATGGTATGTACGCCTGCAATGGCATACTATTCAACCATGAGTCGCCTGTCCGGGGCGAGACCTTTGTGACGCGTAAGATTACTCGAGCGCTGACACGTATCAAGCTCGGACTACAGGACAAGTTGTATTTGGGAAACCTGGATGCACTCAGGGACTGGGGCCATGCGCGGGACTACGTGGAGATGCAGTGGCGGATGCTGCAACAGGACAAGCCTGAGGATTTTGTAATCGCAACTGGGATACAGCACAGCGTGCGGGAGTTTGTCACACTCGCAGCCAAAATGCTAGGTATCATGCTCACCTGGGAGGGCCACGGAGTGGAGGAACGGGCCGTGGATCAGAGCGGTGCTACTGTGGTCGCGGTGGACCCGAGGTACTTCCGGCCGTCGGAGGTGGAAACCCTGCTGGGCGACCCCAGCTATGCGCAGGAGCGGCTGGGATGGAAGCCTACGGTGAGCTTCGAAGACCTTGTGAAAGAGATGGTTGAAGCTGACCTGGTGGCTGCTGAGAGGGACCAACTGGTAAAGAAACACGGATATGACGCCTATGAGTATTACGAATAATTCCCGTCTTGCCAGCTCTAAAATTTATGTAGCGGGACACCGTGGGCTGGCCGGTTCGGCCATTATGAGAAGGCTTGAGCGTGAGGGCTGCGCGAGGATTGTGACCAGAGCCCATGCAGAGTTGGATCTGACCGATCATGGAGCGGTGGTTCGCTTCTTTGCGGAAGAGCGCCCGGAATATGTTTTTCTCGCTGCGGCGAAGGTCGGCGGCATCCTGGCCAACAACACACGGCCCGCGGAGTTTATCTATGAGAATCTTGCCATCCAGACAAACGTCATTCATGCGGCGCATGAGTTTTCTGTCAAACGATTGCTCTTCCTGGGCTCAAGCTGCATCTATCCGTGCAAATGCCCCCAACCGATCCTGGAAGAGTATATGCTCACCGGGCCGCTGGAGCCGACCAATCGCCCATACGCGGTGGCCAAAATTGCGGGTATTGAGATGTGTTGGGCCTTCAACCGCCAATATCGGACGCAATACGTTGCGGCTATGCCGTCAAACCTTTACGGCCCGAACGACAACTATGATCTGGTAAGCTCGCACGTGCTGCCTGCCCTGCTGCGGAAGATGCACGAGGCAAAGGTCAGGGATGCAGCCGAGGTCTCCGTTTGGGGAACCGGTGCTGTGCGCCGGGAATTCCTTCACAGCGACGATATGGCGGACGCCTGTGTCTTCTTAATGAAGCTGCCCGATGAAGTTTATGTACCCATCGCGCAATCCGAGTCGCTGGCGCCCTTGATCAATATTGGATATGGAGAGGATCTGACAGTGCGTGAACTTGCCGAGCTGATCCGTGATGTGGTCGGTTTCAAGGGGCGGCTGACGTACGACGCATCCAAGCCCGACGGGACCCCTCGCAAATTACTCGATGTCTCGCGCATGAAGAGGCTCGGTTGGCAGGCAGGCACCTCACTGCGTGAAGGACTTGAGACGGTCTACCGAGAATATTCAGTCACCCATGCGGCCTCGCAGGAGCGTACATTTGCCGCTGCTCGAGCGGGTGGATGACCTAGGTCACCATAACATATGAATGCATAGGCTCAGGATGACCATCAGATCGTTGTTAGCGATCGCCATGTTCGCGAACATCAACCCTGGAAATACAGTTCTGAAAACCGTGTCAAGGTCTCGGCCGAAATGATATGCTTCGACCGAAGCATGAAAGAGCTGGGTGATATGCGCATTCCAGCAAGTGACGCACATTTGATCTCTATTCCGCAAGCGACCTTTTAATGCATTGCTTAAGCAAATGGAGGTTCATATTAATCTCGGCTATCGTCTTCTAGACCAGTTTAGGCGAGTGGCAGGAGTTGCCCGCTTGCGACCGTTCGACACCTCAACGGTTGAGGGACGCTCCAAAGAACGCTACCGCCGCATCCTGCTGACTACCTCCTCCACCTTGGTCGTAAGGGCGCTATCCTCGCTTGTGAGCCTGGTCACGGTCCCACTTGCGCTGTCTTATCTCGGGAAGGAAAAGTATGGCCTTTGGGCCGTAGTCACGTCATTTGTTGCATGGGTGGGCCTCTTTAACTTCGGTATCATCAACAGCTTGGTCAATGCGCTATCTGAAGCGCACGGAAAGAACAACCCAGAAGCCGCGAAGAGTTACGTTTCTACCGCCTTTTTCGTCCTTCTTGCCATTTCCGCGACATTGGGGATCGTAGTTTCACTTTGTGCCGGTTGGGTTCCCTGGTCCTCGATACTGGCCGTAAGGATCCCGATAGCGCAGCGAACCGTGATGTGGACGGTGTTGGCTGCGCTGTATTGCGTATTGGCATGTCTTCCGCTTTCCATAACGGGACAGATCTATGCCGGTTATCAAAAGAGTTATATGGGGAATCTCTTCTCGCTTCTCGGCACCCTGACCACTCTGGCGGCGTTGTATGTGGTGGTATGGACCAAGGGCGGTCTTCCTTCGTTGGTTTTTGCCTTTTCTGGCCCCGGTGTCCTAATTGGGATTATCAACTTGCTTTACCTGACGCGCAGAGAAATGCCGTGGATAGCTCCCCAACTCAGATGTGTTTCGCTCAGAGCTATGCGCCGCTTGTCTTCCACGTCAACGCCGTTATTCCTGTATCAGATCGGCGCTCTGTTGGTCAATGAGACCCAAATGATAACACTCGCCCATGTGACCAGCCTCAAGCTTGTATCGGAGTACTCGATTGTTTGTCGGCTCGGCGTGACGCTTTCCAGTTTTGTGTATTTGGGAACTGCTGCCTTTGTTCCTGCATTTCGTGAAGCACACGAGCGCGGAGATAGTGGCTGGATGAAGGCCGCGTTCCGCCGCATGCTGCTATTGCGCATGTTGATTGCTACAGCTGTCGCGCTCACCCTGAGCTTCGGTGGGAATTTTATTCTGCGAGTCTGGCTTCACAGAGATGACTTTAATTTCCCAACTTCACTCTGGATAGTACAGGGCATGGTTCTGGTTAGCTCAATCTGGGTTACATCGTTTTCGGACTTTCTCACAATTATGGACCGAATCTGGATTCAAGTGGCACTGGTTCTGATCAACGGGATTGTAACGATCGGGCTAACCGTAGTTCTGGCTCCGAGATTTGGAATGCTGGGTGCTATGGTCTCTATCGGCTTTGTAACCGTGTGCTTTTGGACCTGGCTCTGTCCTCTCCTGGTTCAGCAAGTCATAACTGTAAAATCCAGGGAACTCGGACAGATAGGTCGGCATTAAGAATCGAGTGGAGAAAAGACTATAATCTGAACGAACTATGCCTCACATTTACCTTTCAAAGATTTTTTTCGGTGTGTGTCGTTTGGGCACCAGATCCATGTAGGTTATGCAATGAAGAGGGTTTACACTCAGCTCGATAAAAGGTCCGAAATTCTCGGGCGGACAAAGGACTGCATTGTTAGTTGTATAGGGGCAGTTCTGACCCCTTTCTATAGGCTCTCAGCTTCCCTTCTTGGTGCGCCGGGAATACGTTTGCATGTCAGGTGCGGCGCGCTTGCCTTGAGGTTGTTGATCAATCGCCGCATCTCTCTATCTGAGGCCCTGACGCTCGTATGCCATCCATTCGATTCGGCCCGATATTTTGAGTTCTACATTTTTGGGAAATGTCCACATAGCTGCATGCGCTGGGATAACTACCTGGATATCATCTCTCCGCTATTGTACTTCTTGCTCTTGTTGGTTGCCCATCCAAAATTCAATGCTTCGCTTCTCAATTCGGACAAGCGGGACATGATCGTGTCGCAAGGCATGCTGCATATGTTTAACTTGAACGTAAGATGCAGAACTTATAATTGCGTGATCACCGGTGCAGATTTGTCTCCCGTGAGTTTCGATATTATTACATCCATTTCTGTAATCGAACACATACCAGAACCAGATGATTTAATCGCTCTAAAGTATATCTGGCAGCTTCTTCGCCCGGGTGGCAGACTGTTCATTTCTGTTCTATACGCTGCCGAAGCTTTTGAGGAAAATATTTGTATAAATGAATATGGCATCCTGAAAATAGGCGGGGATGGGTATGTTTATGGCCAGCGCTTTTATAATGAGGAACTGCTAAAATCACAAATTTTTCAGCTCCTCGACCAGCCTGCACGCACCAGAATTTACGGCGAAAGGCATAAAGGAGCTTCCATGGCGAACCGTGCATGTTGGAGCCGGGATGCCTGGTATCCGTTTGGGCGCGAGTCATTTATGATGGGGCGAGAGTACCGCTATTATGAGCATGTCCGGAAATGCCAGGAGCCGGAGTCCTTGCCATGGAATTCGTTAAGAAAAAGGAGCCTTGAGTAGTCATGCCTAAGCTAGCCATCATCGATCAAACTGTCAGTGCAGGGGGCGTGGAGCGTTTTCTCCATGGGCTCATACGTGGAGCTATCGAGGAGCGAATTACCGACGATTGGGAGATTGTCCTGGTGCGGAACAGGCTTAACTCGGCAGGTATCCATGTGCCTTGGCCGAAGCACCTCCTGTCTCCAAAACTGTCCGTGCAGTATATAGGTGAGGATAACCCACTTTCGCGCGCATTGAGCTGGCTCGCCCGCGCCCCTCTCATATTTGGAATCCGCGGTACGGGACGGTTACAGCGCATCATCCCGAATGTTATGCGAACCATTGGGTCTGACCGTTGGAAAGCATACTGCGGCGTAACTAGCTGCTGGATTGAAAATTACATTCAGAAGAATCACTTTGACGTCGCATATTTCAGTTATCCATATGGTTTTGAGCCACTCCGGCTAAAGATACCGATAATCGCAACTCCTCACGATTTTATCTACAAGTATGGGCTATCGACGACTCCTGAGTATATGAGTCTACTTGACTCTCAAATGCCAAGATGGCTAGAAGCTTGTTCACAAGTAGTGGTGTCCAGCCAGTTTGTAGCCGATGATTTGAAGCGATTCTACCCGGCTTGGGCGCACAAAGCGCGCATTATCCGTCTAGGTATTCCCGCGGCTGAACGGGAGCCAACGGCGGAGGAGGTGGAAGCATTCCGTAAACGCAATGGCCTGCCGGAGCGTTTCGTGCTAGTTGTGGGATGGATTGGCGAACACAAGAACCAACGGGTGGTCTTTGAAGCAGTCGTAAAGCTACGCGATCGTGGCCTGCACATCCCAGTGGTTTGCGTGGGTCCGAATAGCAAGGTTCTAAATGAAGGCGATACCAAGGAGAATCACAGGGAGTGGACATCAAGCTATGCCCTACGATTACTGAAGTTCTGCGAAAGTGTGGAACTCAGGAACAGGACCGATTACTTCAGCCTTGGTTACGTCGATGATTTCACAATAGATTGCCTATACCGGTGCGCAATGATGTTAATTGTGCCTACGATCACGGATGCGGGAAGTTTCCCAGCTCTCGAGGCCATGCGGGCCGGCTGTCCGGTTGCCTATTCGCGCATTCCTGTTTATGAGGAGACACTGCAGTTGATTCAAGGTAACGCATGGACCTTCCCAACTCATGATAGCAGCGTCCTGGCAAGCCTTATTGCGGAGGTGGCAAACGATAGCGGAGAGGCGCGCCGCCGTGCGGCGGCAGCAAAAGAAATCGTCCCCCGCATATTTTGCTGGAAGAAGACAGCTCGCGAATATTTCTCACTCTTTGAAGAGGTCACTGATTTGCGAAGTCCCGCGCCGTCAGATCACAGCCCACACTCGGACAATCATGGCTAGACCGCCGACACCAGAAGCCGCCAGGAGCCGGAGTCCTTGCCATGGAATTCGTTAAGAAAAAGGAGCCTTGAGTAGTCATGCCTAAGCTAGCCATCATCGATCAAACTGTCAGTGCAGGGGGCGTGGAGCGTTTTCTCCATGGGCTCATACGTGGAGCTATCGAGGAGCGAATTACCGACGATTGGGAGATTGTCCTGGTGCGGAACAGCCTTAACTCGGCAGGTATCCATGTGCCTTGGCCGAAGCACCTCCTGTCTCAAAAGCTGACCGTGCAGTATATGGGTGAGGAGAACCCTCTCTCACGCGCTTTGAGCCGACTCGCCCGCGCCCCTCTCATATTTGGAATCCGCGGTACGGGACGGTTACAGCGCATCATCCCGAATGTTATGCGATCCATTGGATCCGACCGTTGGAGAGCATACTGCGGCGACACACGCCTCTGGATCGAGTATTTCATCCAGAAGAATCGTTTCGACGTAGCCTATTTCAGTTATCCATATTTTCTCGATCCTCCCCGATTGAAGATACCAATGGTCGCAACTCCCCACGACTTCATCTTCAAGTACGGGCTATCGACAACTCCTGCGGTTCAGCGCCAACTCAACTCCCAGGTGCCAAAGTGGCTCGAAGCTTGTTCGCAGGTTGTAGTATCCAGCCAATTCATCGCAGATGATTTGAAGCGTTTTTGGCCTACCTGGGCTTTCAAAACCCGAATCATTCGCCTCGGCATTCCGTCGGCTGAACGAGAGCCATCGGCGGAGGAGGTCGAAGCGTTTCGTAAACGCAATAGTCTGCCAGATCGCTTTGTACTGGTAGTGGGATGGATTGTCGAGCATAAGAACCACCAGGTTGTTTTTGAGGCGGTCGCAAAACTGCGCGATCGCGGACTGCATATCCCAGTGGTTTGCGTGGGTCCCAATAGCAATGATCTAAACAGGAGCGATACCCACAAATATCGCAAAGAACAATCGACCGATTATGCTGGACAGATATTGAGTTTCTGCAATAGCGTGGGACTAAGGAATGGGACCGATTTCTTCAGTCTCGGTTTCGTCGATGATTTCGCAATAGATTGCCTCTACCGCTGTGCAATGATGTTGATTGTGCCGACGATCACAGACGCTGGCAGTTTCCCAGCTACAGAGGCTATGCTTGCCGGATGTCCGGTTGCCTATTCGCGCATTCCTGTTTATGAGGAGACGGTGCAATTAATTCAAGGCAACGCGTGGACCTTTCCAACTCACGACAGCAGTGCCCTGGCAAGCCTTATTGCTGAAGTGGCACACGACAGCAGAGAGTCTCGCCGCCGTGCAATGGAAGCAAAAGAAATTGTTCCCCGCGTTTTTTGCTGGAAGAAGACAGCTCGCGCATATTTCTCTCTCTTTGAAGAGGTCGCTGGATTGCGAAGCACAGCGCCGCAAGACCACGGCGCGCACTCGGGCAATCGTGGTTAGATCTATCCTGTGCGAGGTCTGACCCTCTGTTTGAGTCGCAACGAGCAATTAGGATATACTGCAATCACCCCGTGGAACTCATGACAACCGTAGGAGACGCAGGATGGGTACAACTGATAAGATACCGATTGTTCCCTGCAATTCGATGAAAATTCCCGTCGCCGCGCCCGACCTGAGTGGAAGCGAAGAGCACAACGTGCTGGAGGCGTTGCGCAGTTCATGGATATCATCTACGGGCGCCTTCATCAATCGATTTGAATCCGAGTTTGCGCAACTTTGCGGTACAAAGGGCGCTCTAGGGGTATGCAACGGCACTGTGGCGCTCCACCTTGCATTACTAGGCTTAGATGTCCGGCCCGGCGATGAAGTGCTCGTTCCATCGCTTACATACATTGCCACCGCAAACGCGGTTCGCTATGTTGGAGCAGAGCCGGTATTTGTTGATATCGACCCTGAGACCTGGTGCATCGATCCAAAACTTCTTGAAAGCAGTATCACGCAGCGTACTAGAGGCATTATCGCGGTCCATCTGTACGGTCACCCGGCTGACATGGATGCCATCAATCATGTTGCGGCCGTTCATGGACTTTGGGTTGTTGAGGATGCCGCGGAAGCTCACTTTGCTCGCTACAAAGGCCGCCCAACAGGCGGGCTCGGAGATTTGGGCACCTTCTCTTTTTACGGCAATAAAATCATTACTTGTGGCGAAGGAGGCGCGGTCAATGTCAATGACCCCCACCTCGAATTGCGGTTGCGTACACTGCGAGGCCAAGGTATGGATCCTCAACGCCGGTATTATTTCCCAGTGACGGGATACAACTTCCGCCTCACCAATCTTGCGGCCGCAGTTTTATGCGCGCAACTGGACAGACGGGAGGAAATTCTTGCTGGTCGTAGCCGCATTTTCACTGCGTACGAGGACCTGCTGGCCGGGATTCCAGGCATAGGGTTCCAGCCGATTGCGCAATGGGCTGAACGGGCACCGTGGCTGTTCTCTATCACCGTTGATGCAAAAGAGTATGGCCATTCGCGCGATGAACTGGCTGCCCTACTCTCCGAAAAGGGAATTGACACTCGTCCGTTCTTCCTGGCGCTTCACAGGTTGCCGCCTTTCCGCGAAGAATCAAAGCGTCGTGGCGAAGCGCTACCAAATACGGATGCTCTCAGTGAGGCCGGAATGAACCTGCCCACTTTCTCGGCACTGACCGACTCCCAACTTGACTACATTGCAGATGCTATTCAGCAGTTGCGAAGGTAGATTCCTGTGGCGATTAAGATTCGAGTAGTCAGTCCAGAATGGGAGCGGTCCTTTGCAGACGGGCAACATCATATAAACCAGACGCTAGAACTTGTTGCGTAAACATTTTCCGTCATCGTAAACCATTGATTTTAAATGGTCAGAGAAGGATAACTGGTATTTATGCATTAAGTTCTAGTGTGAAACCGTATATTATGATTCGATAGCAGCCTGAAGGGAGTCACGGGAAGAGTGATAATCAGAAGATTCTTACTTCTTGGTGGTGGCGATCTGGTACGCGAGGTGGCCAAGATACTCGTCGACTCGTCATTGAGGTCTGGCATGCAATGCGAGATTGCGGTATACAGCGATTTGCCCGGTGCAATTGGTCCTGAAAATACGAGATTTTGCACCAGTACGTCTGAAGCAGTGCGGGACTTCCCTCCCCTTGAATGGCAGGCAATCGGATGCGTCGGAAATCCAAGAGTGAGAGAGGCGATGTATAGGCAGTTCTGCGAATTGGGCTATGTCTTTGGAAAGGCTTGCCACCAAGACGCTACTCTGTTTGCCGAACAGATCGGCCCTGGCTGCGTAATTTTTCCTGGAGCACGCCTGGCAATTGGTTGTCGCTTAGCGGAAGATGTCGTAGTTAACTTCAATGCTACTGTTGGCCACGATACCATGGTTGGGGCGCATACCATTATTGCGCCGGGTGTTCAGTTGGGCGGCCGCATTTTGTGCGGAAAACGGGTTATGTTTGGTATTGGATCCAGCGTCTTGCAGCAGAGATGCATCGGCAGCGACTCTGTTATCAGTGCTGGCGCCTCGGTATGGACTGATGTTCCAGCCGGTGGCACTATGGTCGGCGTGCCAGCAGCGGTTCGAAAGGTTCCCGGGAGGTCTTTTGCGCCACCAGCATCTGAACACGGCGAAAACAATCAGAACCGTCAAGGAAAGACCATTGGGGGATGACTGTGAATCAGATTTCTTCGGCACAGAGAAAGCGCATTATCATAACCGGAGGATCTTCGGGCATTGGCTTTGCCATCGTCCAGTGCTTGCTCGGGGAGGGGCATACAGTCCATGTTCTCGACAGAAGAACCTATGAGCAGTGGCAGAGTGTCGCTGGACCGTTGGTGGAGACTGTGGCTTATCACAGTATCGACTTGACAGATATCACCGGGGCGACGGCGATGTTGTCTCAAGCGGTCGACCAGATGGGCGGAGTGGATGTGCTCATCAATAACGCCGGAATCATGAATTTCGAAAATGCTCATGAGAGCACGGAAGTAGTGGTCCGGAATCAGATAGCTGTTAATCTCGAAGCGCCCATTCACCTCAGTGCGGTAGCGATTAAGTCGATGCTGCAGCAGGAGGCTGGCGGACACATCTTGAATATCGCATCAGTCGCAGGGCTCAAAGCTACGCCGAAGTTGGCTGTGTACAGCGCGACAAAAGCTGGTCTCATCCAATACACCCGCTCTCTGGCTTCCGAGTATGCAACTCGTCGGATACGCGCCAATGTGATCTGTCCCGGAGCTATTACGACTGGTTTAACCAGTCGAATCATGTTTACACTCATTCAGAAGACAGTCCCGTTGGGCCAATTGCAGACAGTTGGAGAAGTAGCTTCCCTGGCGGCGTGGCTCATCTCCGAGGATGCACGTAGCGTGACCGGTTCAGTTTATTCTCTTGATGGCGGCATGAGTCTTTAATTAGCAAAAGAGTCCAAATATGCGACCAGAGTCGATATATGGGATAGTCACCGGAGCCGCGAGCGGTATCGGGTTGGCAACCTGCAAGATGTTGTTGGAAGCGGGCACGCCAAAAGTTGGTATGCTGGATTGCCAACAGGAAAAACTCCTTGCGGTCTGGGAAGAACTGGCTGCCACTTACTCGCCCGACCGCGTAAGTCAGTTTTATATGGACGTGAGAGATCCAGAGATAGTCGCGCGCACAATCGAACAGTTTGAAGAATGGGCCGGATGCCTTAATCTAGCGGTGAATTGTGCAGGGGTGCTTTTGGATGGAGCCGTTACCTCAGTCTCATCCCGTGGCGTGAAACGCTACTCGTTAGAGCAATGGGAAACTACTTTGGATACGAACCTCACGGGTGCGTTTCTGGTTGCGCGCGAAGCAATTGCCGCGATGTTGCGCAGCAGAGCACCGGACAACTCGATAGATGACTGTCGGGGGCTCATCGTCTTCATCAGCTCAATTTCCCGCCACGGACGCGCGGGACAAGCCGCGTATAGCGCCAGCAAAGGTGCACTTGTTTCGTTGGCGGCTACTTTGTCTCAGGAGTTAGCGTCCTATCATGTCCGTTCAGTTGCTATCGCTCCAGGCCTTGTGGACACGCCCATGGCCGCCCAAATTCCGGGATGGTATACTAAAGACATGCTTAACCGGGTAGCAATCAAAAGAATGGGGCGGCCGGACGAGATTGCACATGCCGTGCGCTTCTGCATAGAAAACGAATTCTTTAATGGACGCGTGATCGAAATCAATGGAGGTGCATTTTGAAGTTAATAGATCGAGTGGCAAAGGTGTTCAATGAGGCATTCGCCGTGCCAGCCGACAGCATTACGAATCAAACAGTCCCCGACGACGTGCCGAAGTGGGACTCACTGGGCCACATGAACATGGTATCTATTCTCGAAAAGGAATTCGGTACGCAATTTGAAGTAGATGAAATCATGGAAATGGCGTCCGTTCAGAACATTCTAGATGTCTTAGCGAAGAAAGGAATGAAAGCCTAATTAGGCGGGATCCGTGTTTCAGTATCCATTCCACTTAGCTCATGAAAAACAATGAACAATGCAATCTCGCAGATTGGCTTCTCGCTGCCGGACTCAGTTCCAATCCCGCGTTGCTGTACCGCGACCAGGTGCTGACATACGATGACCTGCGTGCCCAAGTCGAGACGCTTGCGGGAATTCTTCAAGCCCGTGGCTTTCAAAAAGGCGACCGGATTGGTATCTACTGCGACAATGCTCCGTTCTTCGTTGTCGCATACCTTGCCACAGTCCGTGCCGGTATGTGTTCAGTCCATTTCCCGCCAGGAACGGATCGAAAGTTGTTTGAGACGGTTACCGAAGCTGCTCAAATGCGCTGCGTACTGGTGCAGCAGAAGTACATTCAGTTTGTACAAAAGTGGTCAGACGAGACTTCCCCGGAATTGCTTTCGCAAGACGCTGTGACTGAAATGGCGGCGGGATCACGGAGTCAGAGTGCGCCGACGCTGCAATGCCCAGGAACCGATGCGGACAACGATCTAGCCCTTCTCTCATTTACTTCCGGTTCAACAGGGATTCCCAAAGCAGTAATGGTGACACACCGAAATATCCAGTGCAACTCTGAGGATATCATTCACTACCTGCACCTTACCGATCAGGATCGGGTGATGGCGGTGTTACCGCTCTCTTACTGTTTTGGTCTCTCTCTTCTGCACACTCATTTGCGTGTAGGCGGATCGGTTGTCTTGTGTAGCTCCTTCATGTTTCCCGAAAAGGTGCTGGACGAAATGGAGACCCTGCGCTGCACAGGTTTTGCTGGCGTACCCTCCACCTACCAGATTCTATTGCGCAAGACTAGCTTTGCTCAACGCCGTTTCAGTGCTTTGCGGTACCTGCAGCAGGCTGGAGGAAAGCTGCCAGCGCCGATGATCTCCGAATTGATTAAGGCGCAACCCGAGGTGAAGCTCTTCGTGATGTATGGCCAGACCGAGGCCACCGCGCGATTATCGTACTTGGAACCCGAGATGCTTGCCACCAAATTAGGTTCGATAGGACGGGGGCTTCCAACCACCAAGCTTGAGGTTCTGAAAGAGGACGGTACGCCGGTTAAGCCCGGTTCAGATGAGGTGGGCGAAATTGTCGCTTCCGGTCCCAACATCACACATGGTTACTGGCGCAATCCTGAGGAAACGGCACGCTTCTTCGTAAACGGACGGTTGCATACGGGTGATTTAGCCCGCGTGGATCAAGACGGCTTCCTCTATGTGGTGGACCGGGCCCGCGACTTCATCAAGTCTGCTGGAAACCGGATTAGCCCGCAAGAGGTGGAGGAAGCCATTTCTACTAATCAGGACGTGCTTCATGTGGCCGTAGTAGGCGTGCCAGACGAGTTATTTGGAGAAGCAATTGCTGCCTTTATTGTCCCGCGTTCGCACAAACTCCTTGATGAAGAACAAATAAGGGGATATTGCAACGAACGCTTGCCGAATCACAAAGTGCCTCAATATGTGTACATCGTGGACAGTCTTCCGATGAATGAATTCGGCAAAGTCCTCAAGAAGAAGCTAATCGAACAGGCTACAGGCAGGATGCAAGTGTGATGCAGGAACATAGGACAATGGCCGAACAACAAATCGAGTCATTGCTAAGAGGTCCGCAATACGAGACCGTACAGACGGACAAGGAATACTTTCTTGTACCGTTATTCCGTGATTTGTGCCGGGATATGTCGGAGAATTGTCCCCCGTATGGCCGATTCCTGGAACGGTTGGGTACTCCGATTCATAACTGGCAGGGGTTGGCTGATATTCCGCCACTTCCGGTTACCATGTTTAAACATTTTGAGTTGCGGGCGGTACCAATCTCACAAGTTGTTCGGGAATTGCGTTCTTCGTCGACAACTAGCAGTGCCCCCAGTCGGATTTTCGTTGACAAGACTACAGCGTTCCGGCAGGCGCGAGCGCTTGCAGCAGTACTCAAAGAACATATCGGCGGAAGCCGGCGTCCGTACCTTGTATTGGATTCACCAGACTCTGTCCAGGCGGGCGACCAACTGAGCGCCCGCGGAGCCGCGATTCGCGGTATAGGGAGTTTCGCCTCCTCGGTCCACTACGCATATCAAACTCTACCGGATGGCGATTTAGTACCAGACTTTGATACAATTGAGTCGTTTTTCGCCGACTATGCGTCCGCACAACCGCTGTTATTCGGGTTCACCTACATTGTCTGGACGCGCTTTGTGCTGGAGATGGAGAAGCGCGGTCTAACCTTCGGAGCCTCTGGTGCTACGATGTTGCATTCTGGAGGCTGGAAAAAACTCATTGCGCAAGCCGTTTCCAAGGAGGAATTCAATTCACGAACGGCGGCAATAGTTGGTTGCTCCCCTAAGGCGATTCTCGATTTTTATGGCATGGTGGAACAGGTGGGAACTGTTTTTGTGGATTGTTCCGCTGGTAACAAGCATGCGCCCGCGTTTGCTGACTTCATCGTACGGGCTCCATACACATTGAATCCGGTTGAGATTGGTGAAGAAGGGCTGATTGAGGTATTGAGCGTTCTTCCCGCTAGTTATCCGGGGTTAGCATTGATCACGGAAGACCTGGCTACGCTGCTTGGCGCTGAGGATTGTCCCTGCGGGCGCAAAGGACGGTATTTCCGATTCACGAAACGTGTGGAAATGACGGAATTGCGCGGATGCGGCGACGTGTTCGCCCAATCGAGGGAACGGCCATGAGGATTACACAGTTCCTACCCACCGGGAAACGATTCTCTGATTCCCTCATGCCTTTACTAGATGAACTTCGCCAAAACAGCTCTGAACTTGCGGGGATTCCCGTTGCTAGGCTCCTGAACTTGTTTGACGACTTTGGCGGTAAACTCCTTCAGCACCCTGAAACGAAGACACTTGACGGAGTCGCATTTCTCTCCACCTGGCTTCGGAAGTCAAACTTGGAGGGGATGTTACGTATGAATCTAGGGGGCTCTCCTGAATTCTTGGATGGCTTTCTGCCGGTAGGGTCGGTGAAACTTGCTGCGAAGCCCCGCGGACTTGTTTCGATGTGGATGGCCGGAAACGTTCCTACTTTGCCCCTGTTCTCATTGGTACAGGCGTTATCAGCAAAGAATGTTTGTATGGTGAAATTAGCCTTGGAGAACCAGCCAGGTATGATACCTCTCTTGACGGTTCTCTCACAGTGCGAGGTTGCGGGACTCAATGGATCCACACTTTTCAAATTCATTGCGGTCGTATGGTTCGATTACAAGTACCAGGACTTGAATGAAGAATTGTCATGGGCCGCTGATACTAAAATTATGTGGGGCGGAGGGCCAGCGCTCAAAGCCATTTCGGCCTTGCCACGGCGGGAACACTGCACTGAGATCGCATTCGGTCCGAAATACTCGATAGGCCTGTTGGACCGAAAGCGCCTTGAACGAAGTGAAGGTTTTGACAACGTCATTTCTGCCTTTGTGCGCGACATTGCGGCATTCGACCAACGAGCGTGTTCCGCTCCGCAGACGATTTTCCTAGAGAAAAACTTGCGTTTGTCCTTGCGCCAAGTCGCTGAGCTCTTTGCGCATCAATTTCGACGCTTGCCCCCTAAACTATCCCTCGATTTCTATACCACTGTTCGCATTATCAATGTGCGTGCGGAATGGGCCCTCGACGATCAACGTGATCTGATCGCGTCGGGGCCAGAGGCTAACTGGACAATCTGCATGGACAGTACTATCTCGATGAAGGAAGCTGTGCAATCTCGAACGATCTTCTTGACCGAGATCGATTCTTGGAGGCAGATTTTATCGCTGATTACTCCGAAGATCCAGAGTGTTGGTATAGCTTTTGGAGATCCTTCCGATGCTGAAGCATTCGCCAATGAAGCTACACTACGTGGAGTAGCGCGCTGTGTGCGTCCTGGGCTGATGAACGGGTTCGAGTCGCCTTGGGACGGTAAGCTTCTGATTAGCGAAGTTGTGCGCTGGGTTTCTTTGAAGGGATAGCTGAGGGGTATAATCCTATCACCCTCAGCCTTTGTCATACGCAACGCATCCCGGAATGAGCCCTTTCTTATTGGTCGCGACTTTCAGTTGAAGTTCGACGATCTACTCGGCAACGCCGATGTGGATCTCCGTTGTCTACGGCGCGGTGATGTGGTCGCTCTGATCGGAGATTTCGATGCTCGCAGTCTTGCAACACTGCTGCGCCTCATAGAAATAGGCGCCATTGTTGTTCCCCTGACCGAGGCCACGCGCCCGGAGCATAAATACTTCTTCGAGGTTGCTGCGGTAGACGTCGTCATCGACGCAGGCATCGCGCGCCGCTGGAGTGATGATCAACACGCCCATCCTTAACTGGATCGACTTCGGGAAATCGGAAACCCCGGACTTGTGTTGTTTTCCTCCGGCACAACGGGGCGTCCAAAGGCCATTCTGCACGATTTCAACAATTTTCTAACCAGATCCCGCACTCCGCGACCCACGCTCAGGACTCTGAACTTTCTGCTTTTCGATTACATCGGCGGTATTAATACCTTCTTTCACACAATCTTCAATGGCGGGTAGGTCATTGCTCCATCTGGTCGTACGCCGCAGTCTGTTGCCGCAGATATCCTTGATTATAATGTTGAGTTACTCCCCACTACGCCGACATTTCTCCGCTTGATGCTGCTTCAAGGGATTTTGAATGTGACCGAACTAGCCAGTTTGAAGGTCATTACTTACGGAACCGAACGCATGGATCAGGCAACTCTTGACCAGCTGTGCCAGGCGCTACCTCACGTTGATTTCCGCCAGACCTATGGCATGTCGGAATTCGGTATCATGCGCGTGAAGTCTCGCGCCAGAAATAGCGTCTGGATGATGGTTGGCGGCGAGGGCGGCGAGATCAGGGCTGTAGACGGAGTGCTCCATATCCGGACGGTGAACCGTATGCTAGGCTATCTGAATGCACCTTCTCCGTTTGACGCCGAAGGTCGGTATGATACCGGGGTTATTGTAGAACAGGACGAAGCGTATCTGAAGGTCATAAGCCGCTCCAAGCAAGTCATCAATGTGGGTGGTGTTAAGATTCTGCCTGATGAGCTAGAACGTGTTGCGATGTTACATCCGTAAGTTCTTTTCGCCAAGGCGCGGGGCATACCAAACCCAATTACAGGTCAGCACATTGAGATCATCTGCCAACCCCTTGCCGGGGCACAACTCAACCGGCAAATCCTACGCGCTCATTTTGTCAAGCATCTCCCAGAGCATTTCCGCCCGCAATCAATTCGAATCGGCGAAGTCGCTGTCAGCCACCGATTCAAGCAGGAATAGCACCCTCCTGTGGGTAGTGTCCAGAGTTTTTCGCACTTTCGATCTTCGTTAGCATATTGGACTGATTATGAGAATACAATCCAGCAGATCTTAGGATAGGAACCGTGCTAGTCAGCATAGAGCGACAGGTTTCTTTCCGCTGGTGGTTCTGAGCTATGCTTCCTACTGATATCATCGCCCAACCCACGACCAGCGCACCGGAACCGTTCACTCCATGCTGACTAATTCCTCTCTTGTAACAGAGTTTCCACCGCTTCAGCCAAGGAAGAGAAACGCAGACCGGCCAGTTCGCAGGCTGCTTGGGCGCCTGGTTTCCAGTGCTTCGGATTGCCTTCGATGAAGATGGTCTGCATGCCTAGGCGGCGGCCGAACTCGATGTCTGAGAGCGAGTCGCCGATCATCACGCTGGTTTCGGCTGTAATGCTGGGAAACTCTGCCACTGCCTGTTCAAACAGCGCCGGCAGCGGCTTGCGGCAGTTACATTGCCCCTTGTCGTGCGGGCAAAAGTAGAAGCCGTCCACATGCGCCCCGTACGCCTCAAGAAGGCTTTGGAACGAGTCGTGGATGGCCCTTACATCCTCGGCCGTGTAGAGTCCCAGCGCAATGCCGCGCTGGTTTGAGACCACCATCACACGCAACCCTGCCCGGTTCAGCCGACCGAGGGCCTCCGCCACACCGGGCAGTAGATGAAACTCGCTCCAGGAGGTCACAAAGCTACCCTCCGGCATTTTTTCGTTAAGAACACCGTCCCGATCCAGGAACACCGTCTGCACGATGCCGGGGAGGAAGGTGTTGGGTGAGTCGGTCACTCCGCTATGATAACAATATAGGGCTTACGCCTGCCTGTCAGCTCAAGGGGAGTGAAGCCCAGAACCATGAAAGCGAGGGGAATCATGTCCAGCAGTCCCCAAGCCGCAAATATCTTCGGGAAGGCCATTCAAGAGCACCTGAAGGTTGTGCGCCAGGTGCAGGAGCAGCAGGGTGTGCTAGAGGTTATCGCGCTGGCCATGGCAGCTATATTGCGGGCCGGCGGCGGAAAAATTTCCGAAGTAGCCGATCATCTCTTCGCAGTCGCCTCCCGTGACACGGCGCGCGTCCACCAGGAGGCGCACATCCTCGCCGGCCACATGCTCTGCGACTGGATTGAGTTGGACAGGGTTCACCCGTTGGCTACGGCTCAAGAAACCGCTGTAGCTGTTCAAGCTGGAGGTGCGCGGTGATCGAGCAACTCTATGAAGTGATCCAGCAGATCAAAAATGAGTGGGCCACCAAACGCCTATTGGTGGTTGGCGATGTGATGCTCGACAAGTACATCTGGGGAGAGGTAGGCCGCATCTCCCCGGAGGCTCCGGTGCCCGTGGTACGCATCACCCACCAGAACGAGCAGCCCGGCGGCGCAGCCAATGTAGCCATGAACCTTGCCCGGCTGGGTGCGCAGACGGTGCTGGCCGGCTTTACAGGCGTCGACGAAAACGGAAATCTCTTGAGTGGCAATCTATGTTCCAATGGCATTTCTACCGTGTTCGTAGCCAGCGAAGACTTCCCCACTATTACCAAGCTGCGCATAATGGGCGGGCGGCAGCAGATGATGCGCCTAGACAACGAGCGGCTGGCCGAGCGCCCCCTGGCCGACTACGACCGCCTGGTCCAGGGCGTTCTCGCGCAACTTCCCGGCTGTCACGCTGTCGTGCTCTCCGACTACGCCAAGGGCGCGCTAACCCCCGAAGTCTGCCGGCAGGTGATTCAGGCCGCGCGCAAACTGAATATTCCAGTGCTCGTGGATCCCAAGAATCCTGACTTTGCCCGCTATCGAGGCGCCACCACCATTTGCCCCAATCTTAGCGAACTCTCCTTGTCCCTGCGCATGGATGCCCGCAATCTTGAGGGCCTGCTCGCCGCGGCCGAATCCATGGTGCCGGCCTTCGATCTCGCCTTCCTCATATCAACCCTCAGTGAAAAAGGCATTGCCCTGTTGCGGCCCGGTAATCGCTTCATATCCCCTGCCGTAGCCCGCCAGGTCTTCGATGTTTCCGGGGCCGGAGACACAGTGATTGCCGTCCTCGCTTTGTGCATAGCCTCTGGGCTCAACCCTGAAACCGGTGTCCAGCTAGCCAATTTGGCCGCCGGCATAGTCGTGAGTAAGGTAGGCACCGTGCCGGTAGAGAAGCACGAGTTGCTGGCCGCGCTTGCCCCTGAGATAGACCTTCACGCCGCGGATAAGGTCGTCACACGCACCGAACTGGTAAGCCGTGTGACGCTGTGGAAGGCCAACGGTGAGCGGGTAGTCTTTACCAACGGATGCTTCGATCTGCTGCATATCGGCCACATCACTATGCTGGAGCATGCTCGCCATTTCGGTAATAGGCTCATCGTGGCCATCAATAGCGATGCCTCGGTGCGCGATTTGAAAGGCCCCAGCCGCCCCATCGTGGGTGAGCGCGAACGGGCTCGTGTGCTGGCTGCATTAGCAGACGTGGATGCCGTAGTGGTCTTTAGCGAACCCACACCACTGGAACTCATCGTGGCCGTAAAGCCTAATGTGATCGTCAAGGGCGGAGACTACAACCCAGATATGGTCGTTGGCGCCACGGAGGTCAAGTCCTGGGGCGGACAAGTCAAGATCGTCCCCCTCGTTGAAGGTTCCTCCACAACCTGCCTCATCGCTCGAGGGGCGGGATAAAGCTCTGTTCACACTTCTTAGGTAATGTCGAGGGGGCTTTTGCAAATGTTGCGAGACTAATCGATGAGAGGTAAAATCAACGTTAGAAAGCGAACTTCCTGCGTAATGTCTGTCGACGTCCGCCCGATTTCTTCCTCAATTCGGTTCCGACCTAGCGAAAAAGTCAGGAAATACAGTCTGACTTGACAAATTCTTCACGAGGATATCATGAAAATGGATAAGGTTAAGGAGCAGTATTTCAATTTCCGCGGGGTGACGCCTGAATTCTACACCACCTATACTATTCCTGCATATATGGCTAAGGTTTTGCCTCATGATACGTCGCGAAAGATATTAGATATCGGATGTGGGTTTGGCCAGACGATGGTTGCGTTACGAATGCTTGGCTATGATAATGTTAGCGGCGTGGATATTTCTAATGAATCTATAGAGCATTGCGGTGCTCTTGGGCTCAATGTGGAGAAAGTATGCAATATCGACGATTACATGGAAAACCACCGTGGGGAATACGATCTTATCATTATGAGTCATGTGCTTGAGCATATAGATAAATCTCTGATAATTCCATATATTATCTCAATTAAGTCCATGCTGACAAGGGACGGGAAGTTCTTGATCATGGTACCCAACGCCCAATCGAACACCGATTGCTACTGGGCGTACGAGGATTTTACCCATTGGACTCTGTTCACAACTGGTAGCCTGTACCTTGTCCTTAGGGCCGGAGGATTCGAGCAGATTGAGTTCCTAGATCCTTACTGTGTAGAAGGTCTATCGTATGCTAAAAAGAAGATAAAACTATTGTTGCTAAAATTATACAAAGCAAACAAGATGTTCTGGAATCGTATAACTTCAAGCTCTTATCACAAACCGAGCCCTGCCATATTCAGCTATGAGATCAAGGCACTCGCTAAGTGATGAGGCTGTTTATGACTTCGTTTACTGCATGCCATACTTCTTCTACGCCAATTCTCTCGATGCAACGCACAGGAGAGCCCTTTGGACGTTCATAGATACATTGCCAATTACAACCGAAGCAAGGCATTGAATGGATAATTGCACTAGGAAGAGGCCGACCATCCACTTGCTCGACCTTGTAGGGCATGAAGCGCCCATAGTGGCCTCCGCCCAGAATGCAAATCGTTGCTACACCACAGGCAGCTGCGATGTGCGTAGCTGAGGTCTCGTTTGTCAGCAGCAGTCGCGCTTTCGAGAGAATCTCCGTTAACTGAGACAAATCCGTACCCCCAGCAAGGTTCAGTATCGGAGCACTACATCGTCTGCAAAGTTCGTCTGCAAGTTCCCTATCCGCAGAGTCGCCACACACAACGCCATACCAACCTATTTTACGGTAAAGCTGTTGCGCGATCTCTGCAAAATTAGCGACCGGCCACCGCCTGCCCTCCCAACCTGCACCAGGGAAAAGAACATAATACGGTTGATCGATTGCATTTATGCCCGCATAACTTTCGTGTCGCAGAGGTGCAATCGCTTCACATAAATCCGGACGTTTTGCATGAAAGCTAATATCACACAGTGCTTGCACAAACTCGCTATTTCGTATCAGTTCCATGCGGGGAGTTGGATCACCATATATCAGACGCGTGTACCAGCGGTCGCTGATTTTCTTCTGCCACAATGACACATTTGAGATATCTCCGGAATATCCTATTCGCTCGGCGGCTCCAGATAACCGTATAACTGCATCACCGAATAGCCATTCCCGTGAATATGTCGGTTGCACAGCAATTGCACATCCCATCATGCGAACTCTATACGCTGTCCTATACCGATATAGCGGATTGAGCAGAAACTTACTCCTATCTAGCGCAATTACTTCATCGAACATTGCAAGCTTTTTGGCCCATGCTGCCCATACTGCATTTGCCACCAACACCACGTTCATACCTTGGGATTTGTAGTGCCTCACTGTAGCTTGAGCGGCATCAATCCATAAAATGAAGTCGCCGATAGCGTCTAAACGGATCACTAGAACGCGATCAGGATGCAATGGCTCCTTCCGCGTTAACGTCAAAAGAGTATCAACACAGAAAAGTACCGCATTCCTTATCCTTTCGATTACATCTTTCAGCAACACTCATCTCTCCTTGAGGAGCGGGTGGCGTCTTATCATAGTTCAGTTGTTCGGTGAGCGCTCCAGTGGGCACAGTCCAGAGCAGGCTGGGCTTTACGGCTTACTGTTACGGGCTTATGGTCTATAAATGAAGTATTAGTGCCAGAAACCCCAGTAACGGGGCACGGAGTAACAGAATTCCCGTTGACGATACCGGGAGGCGGATTTGATGAGCAACCATCGAAATTGCACCCAATCTGGGAGGTGGGTGTCATTTCGTTTGCCCCGGGAGCGGATGGATTGTTGTTGTTGCTGGGAGATAATACGCACGGCGATCCGCTCACGCCATTTGTTTCGGTGTTTGCTACGTTCTCGACTACACGGTTATTGACGATAATAGTCATAGTGCAGTCAGTACCTGAGGTATTCTCGATGCGCGCGCCGGGTGTACTATCTGGAATAGTATTGTTGTGAATATAGTTGCTACCAGTATTAAATATATTGTTAAGCTTATTCTGCCACAGCACATTCTGATCTACAGTGAAACCGCTGCTAAAGTTGTCAATATAGATCCCAGCCATAACGTTGGAAAAGGGGACGTCACTAACCACTGGTGTCGTGTCGTGGACCCAATTATGGTGAATACGTGTGCCGCTCGCAGACTGCTTGCAGCAAATGTAAATCTCTCCGCCATCTGTGCTGAGCAACATGGAATTGTATACGTTGTTATAGCCGATATCTTCATTAACAACCGCGTTTACCAGGATGGCTTGGCGCCCTACTTTATAGATCGTATTATTCTGGATGACGTTATTATTGCCATCTATAACAATGCCAGAGGCGTAATCTCCTATGTAATCAACGTTTCTTATCAGGTTATTCCTGATTGTATTGTTACTGCCTTCAAGGGCTAATCCTGTTCCTGCGCTATACGAAATAGTGCTGTTTTGAAGGGTATTCCCACTTCCATTGATAATGATGCCAGTATCACTTACATTAATTATGAGAATACCCCAATCTCCGCCCCAATCTGAATAACTATAATTTGACCATGATGCCAAACTGGTGAAGTGGGAAACATACTGGGCATTAATTCGGTCCAGAGTATTGTTTGTACTTGCACTGTCTGTCAAAATCGAACAGGCGAATATACTGATATTCTGAATCGTAACTCCGGATTTACCACGGAGATCAAAAGCGTACGATCGTTGCTTGCTTCGAACGTCGAGGGTGTTAGGATCAACGTTGCCAGGGGCCATGAAATATAACGTCGTGGAGTTCGGATCATAATACCATTCTCGCTCAGCATCAAGTGCGTTGAGCGTACCAAACAGATAGTAATAACCTCCCGGTATTGGGCAAATATACGGGCATGTCTCAGTCTCCATATTTCCGAGGGATATCTGACCGACACCTGAGGCCGTGACTACACCGGTTTCGTGTGAGAAAGCATCAATACCACTCCAAAGATGGATCTTTGCGCCCGTCCAGTTCACCGAAGGCAAGTTAGGATCGACGATATGGCTGCTGTCAGTTCCGGCTTTTGCGGTAGCCCAATTCACATTGAAGAGGTCGTCCCCATTGGGCCAGCGCGCTTCTGTCATCATGTCGCTTCCGACGAATATCTGGTTAGTGTCGTCGGTTCTAAGAGTTACTTGTGCCTTATAGATTGATCCTTGATATGGGGTCCATCCGGTCACAGGATCCGAGCCGTCGACGGTAACCGATTCGAGATTGTATGCAGTAATAGTAATTCCAGAATTCGGAGTCACCGTCTCCCGATATGTTCCAGCGCGTACTGCGCAAGTCGATCCTTGCGCAACTGTGGCTGCACAGTGTTGAATAGTTCGGAATGGCTGATCGATCGTACCGGCGTTAGAATCGTTGCCATTCGGAGCAACAAAGTAAACATTACTGACAGACAGAGTGTTTACAGTGAGAGTTGCGGCGGTGCTGGTAAGTGTCCCGTAGGAATTTGTTACAGTGACCGTGAAGGCGGAGCCAGAATCCGTGGAGGAAGTTGCAGGTGTGGCGTAGGAGTCTTGGGTCGCGCCAGATATGGAAACGCCGTTTTTCAGCCACTGGTACGACAGCGGAGTAGAGCCTGATGCGGCAACCGTGAACAATGCGGGCTGGCCAACTCCAACGGTCTGACTAGATGGTTGGCCGTTTATTGAGGGAGCGACCGAGCAGGTCAATCCACAGCCGCAGATTTGCAAAATTACAGGAAGCAGAGTGAACAAAGGCATCAATAACGATCGACTCATGAAGTGATCTCCAACAAAGTCTCTTTGCAATCAATTTTAGAGGGATTGCGAAGCAGCGTTTCAATTACATATTGATGTAAGCAATTTTAAACTAAATTCGTACTTCTGGCAACTAGTTTTTGGTCGTCCATACCGTTGGTGAGACTTCCTAGCGAACGCCGAAATGTGTAAGCGATAGACAAGCTCCGGTGGTCTCAGGTGCAAGCCTTTGGAACAAAGGAATTTATTGCTTGATGCTGAAATATCGTTTCCTGCGTCGTTAGTGTATTAGAAATATGAGCTCTGCTTACTTTCTATGTCGTTCCGCAATTGAGCGTTTCTTTAAAAGGCGGGCCGGATTGCCTCCAACAACAGTCCAAGTTCCCACGTCATGGAAAACAGCCGAAGCAGCTCCTACCACGGCACCTTCACCCACGTTGACGCCTGGCGCTATAAAAGCTCGCGCGCCGATCCATGCTTGAGGACCGATCATGATCGGTTTTGTAACGAGTCTGAACTCTGGGTCGTTGTAATCGTGAGTCGCAGTGCAGAGCATGGCCTGTTGTGATACCGTAGCGAAGTCGCCAAGGACTACGGCATCAACAGAATAACAATCAACATCGTTTGCCAGGCAACTATGTGCGCCCATCGTCAAATTCCAGGGTGCCCAGATGCGGCAGCAAGGATAAGGGTGCGCCTGAACACCTATACAAGCTCCGAAACAGCGAAGCAAAAGACGGCGCCACGAAAAGAACAGAACTGGCGAGGGACGGTATAAAGTGGCCCAAACGACTGTCCAAAGTAGGCGTAGAATGCGATTGCTGTAACTTAATTTGTTTTGATAAATCAGAGGATGAACCATAATCGAATTCACCTGACAACTCACAGATTGTTACGTTCCGCACGACAGGGATGATTATCTCACATTACCAGCCGGTTATCACATTACCAACCGGTTTACGGTTACGGATATAAGGGGCAAGGTTATTACAATTCATTGTTTATGACCTTCTTAATTAGGTCAACCCATTGCTTGCCAATTCGTTCCTCATTGAACTTGTCGCCGATATGCTCATGAACGCGCTTCACGGTCTCATCACGCCACATGTTGTCGGTCATTCTTTCACGCATGAAACATGTCCAAGCCTCTAACCTAACCGGTAGAATCTCCGATCCGGCGGGAAGTTCGTCCGCGAAATACACCTGGTCGGAGATCGCCAGAGCGCACCCGTTACTCGCGGCTTCCAATACAGCAACGCCATAATTCTCCTGCTCTGAAGGCAACAGGAACCACAAGGCTCTTTGAAACAGGTAACGTTTGTCCGTCCCCGAAACCGGTCCCACAAACTGGACTGCGTTCTCAATCCTGAACTGCCGCGCAAGATTCGCCAGCTTCGTAAGATATTCTGATTCTCCAGGACCTGCAATGACCAGCCGCCAGTCACGCGGGACTTCTGCCTTCGCCCAAGCCTCGATCAGTATATCCGGTCTCTTCTTAGGATGAACTCGCCCGAGAAACAAGGCGATCTTGCGTTCCGATCCCTGATCGACACTAACGCTAGGTTTCACATCCGAATTGTCGACTTGGGAGGAAACACCAAACGGCGAAACAATCAAGGGCTGAATTTCCGGCAAATGAAAGGTCTTCCGCGCATTATCCAACTCACGCTGCATTGTAAAGAACACAGCGCGAGATCCACTTACAACTTGCCGTTCCCGCAAGTGCCAGTATAGCGCTTTCTTGAACCACTTTACCCATCCTTGCCCGCGTACGGACCATATATCCAGCATACCGTGGGGGAATACGATGTATGGTATACCGGCCGCTATGCAATACCTCGAGAGTGTCCGGTTTGTAGCGCTCCACAAGCCATGGAGTATTACACCGTCAAATCGTCTCAGATTCTCGTGGCACCATTTCATTATAATTGGCGAGTATAAAAACGAGGTAACCCCATCCAGAGGTAGAGAATGGATCAGCTCGGCGGGCAATGGATTGTCTGCAATGCGAATGGTGCCACACCCGAGGATCTCGGACCTAAGGCCATGCGTCATCGCCATAGCCGACATATCGAGTACGAGTCGAAGTGGGCCGCCCGACCGCTGATCCAGAGAGCCAATTGAGTGAAGAATGTTCATACATTGAAATGCAACAACAGAGCTTATAGGGACTACTTATAGGCTAGCGCAAAGTAACTACCGGCTAATCGAGCCGCTGTATTTACGGTTATCCATGTTTCTTGCATGCGAGCACCATGCTTTTCCAGAGAAAGTGTTCGCGTCTTGCAACAGAGAACTGAATTCGAATAATGGAATCCAAACGAAATGACGGCGAGCGGGTATGGCAAATGCTATTTCTTGCACAGGTCAGGATGGAACTCAATATACTCAATAGATGTTCTATGCTTGAGTATTCAGCAATGGATAGCCGAAGGATACACCGAAATAGAACCCTTTAGCGGTGGCATCCACAGAGCAATTTGTGGGTGCTCCAGCTAAAGGGATTTTTCGTAAAGGGTCGATCATCTACTGGATTAAGTCCGAAAGGTCGTTGTAGATCTTGGGCGTGGTTTCGGGACAGCTGCGAATCCTGAATCCACTGGAACTCATCCCGGATTTCCTTTAAACGTTCGTCAGCGGCTTCTGCGCCTCGAATAAACTCCCAGGGTTATGACTGATATGGCCAGAGGAGAGCGTCAGGCCATCAAAATGATCATAAGACCTTAATTCCTGACTATGAATACCCGGTGATCGAGTGTCCTTAAGTTGGCTCATACTAACAACTAAGAATGACAGATTCGTAACTCCTTCAGAGACTCCGAAGATAGGTCGAACTCGGGAAATGCCCTGATTGTGCACGCACGCTTAAACCATGTTCAAAGGCTTGCGGCCTGTAGTTCGGCAGAAGCACCTGTAGCTCTTTACGTTTCGCGTGGTGCAACATGCTCAGTGAAGCTGAAATGGAATAGCTGGAGTTTCCCGTCAGGAATGCGTGCAACAGAACGCTTTCGTTCTGGAAAAAGGTAGTTGACAGCAATGAGCTGGGATAATCGTAAGGAAAATAAATGTCGTGAAAGTGAACATGGCAACCGGACTGAAGGCGTGGCAATACCTCCAAGATCAGAATGTTCACTTCGCTTCCTGCTTTTACGGTATGCGTCGAATCCACGAATAACAGATCTCCTGCGCCAAGATCTGAAAGCACCCCCAGTTCCACATCCTGGCACTTCTTGGCAATGAGAGTGATTTGTCCATCTTCGGCACACTTTCTCAAGTATCGGGTTGGATATGGGTCGACGCATGTGATCGCTGGACGATAGCCGAACAGCCTGCATGCTTGCAGCAGCACTGCAGTCGATACTCCAGCCCCGACCTGAACGATCCTTTGCGGCCTATGGTAGGCTGTGAAGCAGAACAGGAACTCTGCCTCGACGGGCCCGAATCCGACCGCCCCGTTTTCCTTGCAGGCGTTCTCGTGGATACTTTCCTTCGACAGAATCGCTCTCATCTCATCGCTGACGCAGTTCTCGACAAACGCGAGTTGCTCATCCACATCCGCTCCACGGATTCCATACATGCTGCGCGGTGTCCTCCAGGCTTCACTCTTTCGCAGTTCTCTGAGATCCGGTATCTCGGAATAGAAGTGTCTCGGCAATATATCCACACCGAAGTGCTGACCGAAGGCAAATAGCAGGTGAATAGACTGTTTGGCTTTCTCTCTTGCCGTGCGGATGAAAGCAGGCATAGCGAATCTCTTTCTTAACCGGAATTTCCATTTTGCTTTCCTGGCTGCATGCCAGTATACCCCATTTGCCTCCGCAGGCGGTCATTCTTGCATCCGTTTCCATCCCAGAGCCCTGGCGTGCCGGCTGGGCACCTCCGGGACAATAACCGAAATTTTACCATTTCAAAGCTCTTACTTGGACACCCCCTGACAACTACTCTCTGTCGTCCAGATTAGTTTCACCTTCCTGCCGCGCCTACCCGGCTGGCAGCGGTAATGCCTCCATCCGCCGTAGCATGCATCCAAACAGATGTCGCGTCAGATGGCTTTCCGCCAGAATCAGCCAGTAATACCGCGCATGCTTCACCAGCTGTTGTTATAAGCTGGTCAACGATCATGTACCGATTACCTTCGGCAGCACCAAACAGCACCAACCGCCGCCATAGGTTGCCCAGGTTGTAGGCAATCACGCTCACCTACAGCGAACTTCATTGGGCCGTAAGCGATGGCAGCTCAACCGGGTCATCTTCACCGCTTGCTTCCCATTTTGATCCACTGCTCGACTGTGCCATGATTGTTATAGAACCGTATTATCGCCCGGCTCGGTGTCTCCAGATTGGTCACGATGAACCCGAATCGTGGGAACTACACTCCGGCATGATGCTCAATCTTCGCCACTACTCGCCGCGCCGTCGTCCAACTGGCGGCCTTGTAGAGAAAGCTCTTGTACCACTCGATCGGTCTGTGACTGGGACGCCCCGCCGGACGCTGTTGCAGTTCCGCCACATCGCGTTCCAGGTTCTCGTTGGCCGGGATGTGGATGGCGTACTTCACGCCCGGCTTTTCCAGCGCATTAAAAATCGCCGGCTTGACTAAGGCCGCGTCGGCACGAAACACAACTTTCTTGCCCAGTTTTTGTTGCCGCTCATCTCCGGAAGCAGAAGCTCCTCACAGCCATCGGCGCTTTGAACTTTGCCGGGACGAAGCTTGGCCGCCATACAATCTCCGTCCCGGTTGAACATCAGCAGAGGGTGGTAATAAGGCGATTCGAAATACCCATTATAGGCGCTCTGCTCATGCTCACCGTGTACCAGAATCTCCGTAGACTCCGCAAGGGAATTTAAAACGAAGCTCAAACACCACAAGCGGTAATCGGCGGCCGCACGTTTGCCCTTTCATCCCACTCACTACTAAATGTCAGCTGCACACGCGCGAGATCCTTCAGAGTGATGTCCCCTGCAGGCCATGAGGTCGTAATTTATTGTTTCTAAACGCCTGCGCTAGAAAAGTAATCAGCTTCTTGCCGACCGTTTCATAGGATGACTCTCTGCGGCTGAAGTTGCGTGCAGCTTGCGCAATCATTTCGTACTTCAAGGGATTTTCAGTTATCTCCCCAAAGATTCTAATCAACTCGTCCGCAGATTCGTGCTGGAGCAAGATCAGATGCTCACCGCTGTGTGATGCCAAATCGCCGACATCTGTCGTGATTACGAGCTTTCCGGCCGCGAGGAATTCATAAGCCTTCGATGGTGATTTCAGGTTTGCGTGTTTCCCCTGTCCCTTTTGAAGAACCAGCGCCACTGCGGTCTCTGCGAGGAGACTTCGGTACTCGTCATTGGATAGCAACCCGTGCAGCCGGATGACCGGCCAGCCTTCAGAGGCGCTTAACGCCTGTAGTTGACCGGGATAACTGTCAGCCCCACAGCAGTCGAAGGTAAAGTGCTCTCCGATCGGGTCTCCTGACCTGAGGAGCTTAAGTGCGGCAATAAAAAGATCAACACCGTGCTCAGTTTGGTACGGACCAACGAATAATACTCGAATCGGCGTTCGAAGCTGGATTGGGTGATCCTCGCCCCATTCTGAATCGGCTATGCAGCCGGGCACGATGAGATAGGGTTTGTTTTTGGGCAGGAAGAGCCGAAAACGCCTAGACGGAAATATTAAGCCCGCAGACAGGCCTGCTACTACTTTCATGCAAAGCCAAAGCACAAGCTGCTGAACGGGCCTTGTCTCAATGCCAACCTTCCCGTCGAAGCTAGTTGGTATAACGATATCTTCAACTTGCGCGACGAAAGGAATCCCAAGCATACGGAGAAGTACTGCAACCAGCACAAAAGATAGAGAGTAATTATAGAATATCACTCCGTCGTATCGACCCCGGTGCAGCAATAGAAGCGTCCAGAGAGGAAACAAAAAAAGTTCCAGCATTGCTCCGACAAAAGGTACAACGACGGCCGGCGCAACAGTGACATCGATGTCATCTTCACAGGATCTGTAAGCCCCATGAAACAACTTGGAGGTGAATCCGCACTGTACACAGATACCGGGTGTTACGATATGGACTTGGAGACCTGTGCTGGATAAAGCGCCCGTTATGCGTTTCATCCTGTTGTTCCCCGCAATATTCCGTATCGGAAGACGGCGGGACCTGACTACATCCGGTGGATAATAGTAGCTCAGGTAAAGAAGTCGTTCAGCACTCATATGATCACGCTGTGGGTGTTACTCAGAATAATGGAGAATGAGAAGACCGTTGGCATTGATGTGCGATATCTTGAAAGCTGTCCGTGCGGCTGGAGTCGTCACAAGAATCTCGGAATCGAGTGACCAGAAGATCTCAGGCAGTCTGCAAGTTTTAACTCTACCTTCAGCATCGGAATGATAAACTTTGCGGATAGGGTCCGTGCATCATCATGACGGCTTCCTCGCGGCGATTACCCGAGGATAGACTATATATCTCGGCAGGCAAGGAGGAGGAGAATAAAAAGTGGAACTCCTACATTACTGAGATAAACGACTCCCATAGAGAAACCCTCCAGTACGATGGTTAACGCAAGATAACGACGCAATAAGTCGCGGTTCTGTAAAATCCATGCGATCATGGTTATCAGAAACGTAACAACGACAAATATACCCCAGCTAATGATCATCCGGAGCCACATTGCATGATACTGGAACGCATAAACGCCGGAGAGGTTTATTCCCTGAGACTGAGAATGCCAAAGATCTTCTAACCCAGCGGGAATAGATACGGGAAGTTGGGAGCCAACGCCGTAACCCCAGACAAGTCCCGACGGGTTTGTGAAAAAGAGTTGGATAGCAGAGGTCCACATGAGGTAGCGATCGATCTGACCTACGTCGATTTCCAGGCCTCGAACCAGGAACGAGAGTAGCGCAGAAGCAACCGAGGCGCTAAGGGCTATGAGCTTGGCGGACTTTGGGACACGACGACTCAAAAGGAGAATGATCAGGGCTGTGGTCACAGCTGTACGGGAAAATGTGAACATAATACCCGCAAATAATAGATAGGAATGAAGCATGGAATTGGATTCGTCGGTCAAAGCGACGCACAGAGACAGTATGATGAGGCAGGCGTCGTAATTCACTTCGCCAGAGCCAGTTGGCCTGACCAGGGTGCGCTGCAGGATGGAACTCACGACCAGTTCTGCGGCAATGAGCGCACTCAGATATAAGCCAGCCTGAACATAAGCGCGCTTGGAAGGAAAGCCGTACACCAGGACCCAGAGCCATGCGACCGCAATGTAGAAAATGGGTTTCAGCTCCATTGCGTAAGTGGCGCCGACGAAGTCCTTTCCCACCACTGTGACATAGGCCAAGAATAGAACAATAGGGAATGCTATCAGCGAAGCGACAGGCAAGCGAGGCAAATGGAGAGGCCGTGCCAGTCGAAGGACAGATTGAACAATCGCCAACAGAGACAGCAGCAACCATGCACCATCAATCCAGGAACGGAATGGCACCCTTCCGAATGCACGGGTGGTCATATCCGCTAGCGGAAATGCCAAATAGGCCAAGACCAGCGGAATCGAGGGCAAAGACCATAGGTTTTGACGGCTATTATCCAGACTCTCGCACCCGGATCGACCACAACCAAGACCACCCACCGCGGTAGATCGCGTCCTTCTGCCTCCCGTTAGTCCAGGAAAAACAGCAGTCGCCTCCGATGGCTTAAATAGCGTCAATCTCATATTTCGTATCCATACTCTGCCATTACAACTTCCTGCAAGGTCTGCTTCCGCGCCTTCATCATAGCTCTCAGTTCGTATACCTTCACATCCACCAAAAAACGGTACCAGAATCCTTGCATAAAGTGAAATACGAGTCCCTGCCAGCCGTCCAAAAAGCCAAGGAGAAAAAGATAGCGATAACAGAAGTAAGCCGCTGAGCGTAGCCCGAGCGGCAGATGGGCATAAATCGAATACTTTACCCAGCGCTTTGCGCGGGCCTGGCGGCTCATAACTCGCTCCGCTCCTCCTTCATGCCGCGACTCATCCGATTTGAGCAAGTCGATAGCCTCGCGGTTAGAGTATTGATTATGTTTGGTTACCCACCATGTTATGTTGTTAAGGTTGATGTCAGCGATATCCGCATCTAGTTGTAAAATGGGGCCATCCACTATAATATGCTCGTCCATCCAGCGATCCTCACACCGCCCTTTACCATTTCTCCAGATCCGAAGATGACTAATGGGATAAATACCACCGTGCTTAATCCACTTACCCATAAAGTGAATCTGGCGATTAATTGTAAGTCCAACCGCGGATGGCGATATCAAGGGCAACTTACGTTTCAAACACTCGCTCAATGGGGGCGTTATTACTTCGTCGGCATCCAGCCGCATCACCCATTCCGTTTGAATCTTGGTATTATCCAGTCCCCAGTTATATTGCGTTGAGTAATTGATGAATTTGTTTACGTAAATATCGGCCCCCATGTCGGCCGCTATATTGCGGGTCCTATCGGTAGAGTCACTATCCACTACGATCACCCGCTGCGCCAAACCACGAATGCTTTCAAGGCAACGTGCGATATGTTTCTCTTCATTTAGGGTGAGCACTAAAACAGTAAGATTCGCAGCCGAGGACTGACTGGCATGTCCTCCATCCGCAACCAACTTGTTCGATGTTTTGTAATTGATGGGCATGTTGACACGAGAAACAGATTTACGAATTAACGATTATATCTGCCGCACTAGCCTTAGGTCAACGCGTGCATGCTGAGGGCTGAGTGCAATGTTGTCATAGAGCATCGCTGTTGTCTTCCCGATCTTTATTGTGCAAATATTACTAACTTGCAAGCAGCTTTCGCAACACCTGATCCCAGCGATTCATAGTGATTATCTTCGAGAAGTGTTCCATGTAATCCTAGTGGCAGTGAGTATACAAATCTTCTAGTTCCTCTCGGCTCGAGTTTAGCCTTATAAGTTCCAAACTGATTCGTTCTGCAGTTTTCGGAGCGTACACCCACCCAACTTAAACTCATCGATCCAGTGGGCTATGGCGCATTCAGGACTTCCACAAAATAGGACTGGTCATCCCATAGATAGGGCTCCGAAGAAAATGACGGTACGATGATGCCTGTCCATGCCTCCTTGAGAGTAACGATGTGAATGTCTGCCGCCGAGAGCCTCCTAGAGAAAAGATTCGATGGTATAGTCGGAATATAGACAACATTCTCATCGCCAGCAAGAATGGGTTGGAGAAAACGCCATATTCAGTTAATGGTTGACGCCGATCTAGCGCGGTTGGTAAGCAATTCAGTAAGCTCTCGATGCCATCCATCCAATACGATCTTGCGGGAAAAGTGCTCGTGGTAAACCTTATGGCAAAGCGCCCCCTTCCTTTGCACAGCAGACCGATCCTTCAATAATACCCGCAGGGATGTGGCTACCTCTAAAAGATTTTCAGGGGTGAGAACCCAGCCCAAGTCATATCGCTCAATCCACTGGGCAACTGCAGACTGGGGATCTCCGCAAAACAGCACCGGGCGGCCAATAGCCAGAGCACCAAAAAACTTCGATGGGATGACAATTCCCGTCCATTCTTCCCGAAGTGTAACCACATGCACATCTGCACTGGCAAGGCGGTCTGAGAGGTTTTCCGCTGCCGTGAAGGGTGCAAAGCGAATATTGGTATCTTCCGATACGACAGCAGCGCGCAACGCTGCTTCTCGGTTTCCACGAATGCTGAAGGTGAGGCACACATTTTCTGCATGTAGCAGACGCGCTAATTCCATGATTAATTGGTAGCTATGAGCACGGCCGAAGGTGCCGGAATACAACAACCCAAACGGCGAATTGCCGAACATCGCCTGGCGTTCGCCAGTAGGAATTGGCAACGGACACGCCGGCTCTTCAAGTGCCCAAGGTGTAAGGGTCGCCATGCGCAGAGACGAATCGTACAGTAATAGTAATTTGCGCATGCACGGCCCAATATCAATTACCAAGTCGCAGGATCGATACGCCTTCTTTAGCAGGACATGCAATATGCGCGCAGGAAGGCCTTGGCGGCTCAATAGATTGTCAGCGTACGCCGCCTCGGGATAGAGATCAAAGCACCAATTGGCAATAATAGTCTTGGGTTTGAAAAGCCGCCAAGCAATTGCAACCAGGACACTAAGAATCGGGTCGGTTCCAATGATAACAACATCCGGGGTCCGACCTCTCTGCGCGGCCAAGAGAGTCCAACGGAAAATCATCCAAAGTGCATTCAGGATTCGCCCCACCGGGGTAGATTGGCGCAAAGTGGGTCGCCAGAGCCTTTCGATCCTAACGCCCTCAAACTCGCTATCTCTCGGATAAACGATAGAGTCGTCGCGACAGCCCCGATTACAGGGGAACGCTGTAACATCCCAACCGCGTCGCACCAGCCCTGTGCATAGTTCGGAGAAATGCACCGAACTGACAACATCGTCTGGATAAAAGTACTGATAGAAGGCGTATGCCTGGTAGGAACGGTTAGTCATGAATCAAAATTGGGACCGCACTTATGTTCTCACTGGCGAGTACTTGCCTTTCCACCCAATGGTAGGTTTGTACCAACCCTTCCCTCAGCGGCAAAGACGGCGCCCAGCGCAATTTCTCGGCGATCATGCGATTGTCGGAATTGCGTCCGCGTACGCCAAGCGGTCCAGGAATGTGTCGCAAAGTCAGCTTCTTGCCGGCAATGTCCATCGCCATCTCTGCCAAGCCGTTGATCGTCACCATCTCTTGTGATCCTATGTTGACAGGGCCCTGGAAATCAGACTCCATCAATCGCCGGACTCCTTCGATGCACTCATCAATGTAAAGGAAGGAGCGAGTCTGGAGTCCGTCTCCCCATATCTCTATCTCCCCTCCATCCGGCATCTCAGCCACTTTGCGGCAGATTGCGGCAGGGGCCTTTTCCCGTCCGCCCTGCCAGGTGCCCTCGGGACCAAAAATGTTATGAAACCGTGCGATGTGACTCTCAAGTCCATAATTTCGGGAGTACGCCATGTACAGCCGTTCACTGAACAGCTTCTCCCAGCCATATTCGCTGTCTGGAGCGGCAGGATATGCCGACTCCTCCGAGCAGATAGGATTATCGGGATCCAATTGATTGTGTTCCGGGTAAATGCAAGCAGAGGAGGAATAGAAGATCCGTCTAACTCCTGCCTTGTGTCCCGCTTCCAAGGTGTTCAGATTGATGGTCGCTGAATTGTGCATGACACAAGCATCGTGTTCGCCCGTGAATATATATCCAGCCCCTCCCATATCTGCTGCTAGCTGATACACGTCGTCCATTCCGTTCACTGCCGCCGCCGCGACGGATTGGTCTCGTAAGTCACCCACGAGGAATTCATGAGCCGCGCTTTCAGCGTATTCTGGGCGTTTCAAATCCACTCCCCTAACCCAGAAACCTTCAATCCTCAATCGTCGAACGAGGTGGCTACCGATGAAGCCACCTGCACCGTTCACAACAGCTTTCTTCATCTTGAAAATCTCCTTTTTGCACTTTAATTAAAGGGTCTTGCGCTAATATGATTTTGCAGATTATACAGTCAGTCGGCGACCCAGCAAACCCACATCACTCACAAAACCTCTGCAAACTCAATCTGCACCTCTCGACGAACAGGAGCGTCGCCTTAATGAGGAGCGCAATAACCCGAGTTCGTGTAAATGTGTAACACTACATATTCCATTGTGCCAATTACGCATAGCTCCGCTATGCTGACTTAGCAAATCAATTCAGCTCCAAGTCACTTATCCTAATCATCAACAAACCGCATAGCCGTCATATGAACGATGAATGCCCAACGAGCAATCCACCCGCCCCAAGCACTCTTGAACGATATGTTTATAATACACTGTAGCCTCAAGAGGCTGTGTTTGTAAAGAGATGAGCGAACTCCCTCTCGTTTGCTGACTGCAATGTACACGGCGTAGCAAAAGTGATTATTCCTCACATTTGGTGAAGCGGTAGCGGGATCTTACGTCACCGCGGATGTTTGGATTTCATGCAGCAGTAACGACATTTACGACGCGGAGGCGCAAAAAGTTGAAGTTGGCGCGACCGGATATGGAGCGTTTGATCAGCTTCAATCTGTAAACAAAGCCTCAATCTGTAGACGTGTCCTTCGATTGGCCCGTTACTCCAGGGCTGTTGAAGTGCGGCAAGAACAGCTTCTGCGTCGTGGCATAGGTGCTTGACGAAGTTCGCCAGCGGGCTTGCGATAGCTTCATCGCGTCAGCGCAACCATGCGGAGGCGTCCCGCTGCCGGATGATGCGGCCGAACCTGTTTCTATCCACGATGTTTTGTGGTCCAGTCGCGAACCGCGCGGGATTTGCCGTTGAGTCCTTATGCACGCAACTCGCGCCAGAGTTGAGCTGCATTGTGACAGCCCTGTTGTCAGTGCCTCTCAAGAAACTCTTGATGCTGATCGTGTGTGCTTGAGTTGCTGATCGGCCTTCGCTCAGGAAAACTATGGGCCCTGGCCCAACGACGAACGGTATGGCGGCCGAGGCCGCAGTTACGTGTGATCTCTTGTAGCGAAACACCCTGCCGGGCTTGTGCCATGACCGTTTATCGCGTGCCAGGCGGTGCTCCCTGTTCTGCTCCTGTGCATATTGTGTACGTGTGGGCGGCTGGGTTGAGGTTGGTTGTTGCGCGGCAGATGAGATTGCCGTTTAGGTTCCTCTGGCGGCGCACTGCGCCACCTCAACCAGCAGACGATGATGCGGCACCAAAACACCCTGGAGAGCTTGGCTCATGTAGTGAAGAAGGTGCCACCGATCTGCCACCTGTTATGCACTTGGTGCGGCTTTCGTCGCCGCTTCTGCGTACAAACTGGCTCGATCCCGGCCGACGATCTAGGTTCCAGGTTGAGCTCCCAGCCATTGCGCGATGCTCTACGCGCTGCGATCCGGAAGCAGATCAACCAGCTTACCACGTTCCAGGTCACAGAGAATCGTGCCACAGCGACGCCCCTGGCGCCACGCCGAGTCGTCGATGCCCAGCACGCGTGGCGCCAGCGCGGAGGCCGCCGCGGTCCTATGCCGCACCTGACGCAACAGTGTCAAATCGCTGGCCAAGATTCCCAACTGCTCCGCCAAACGGGAACCCGCGGACCCACACAACACAAGTGCTATCAGCTCCAGCGCCGCATTCAACCGGCAGGTGCGCCGAGCATATCGCTGTACGTCTTCGATAGACCTTCAGTAAATATACGTTGTCCACAGCCTTCCGTATCGCATAAAAACCGTCGAACTTGAAACTCGATCCGCACCGAAATCTCTTCCTAGGGCAGATAGTTGAGCCCACGGTAGTATCGGCTATGTATCCGCCGAGATGCCCGCCGGCACTCTGGACAGACACTCCCCTTACCGGCCGGGCGAAGAACCTTAACGATCCGGCTTCGTCTTTCGACCATCAGTTGGTCAGGCACTGTTTCTTCGGCTTCCAGTACAAGTGTCCCTCGTACCATGGCCATCCGCCGGAGTCCGCCATAGCCCAACTATTTTCTATAGCTACCCAACCGTTCCGAAATGTGTCGCCGAAGGTTCACCAAATGTGAGGAAGAACCGTAAAAGTAGACCACCTGCCAGATTGAAGTTTCACGGAAAACGGGTTCATTTGGGGTCGACGCCTGCAAGGAGAGTGTTTTCTGTGGGATACAGGAGGCTTGGAGGAGAGTGGAGATATACACAAGAGTGCGGCGGGCGGTGTTTGTGGGGGATGAGCCGGCGGACGGAGGCGCGAGAGTTCGGTCTGGCACATACAATCGACCTTTAAAGACCTGAAGGCCGAGCGCGATGCTCTGCAGCGCGACGCTTTCCCCAGGCTGCGCAAACTGTGCGAGGAGAACAGCGCGCGATCCCAGATTCGCTTCCGGGCCATCGGCCTGCGCTGGGGTGTGCGCGATGAGGCGGCGCTCGACCAGCTGGCCATGGAGCATCATTCACAGCTGTTCAAGGGGTTCTCAATGAGCACGCATGAAACGTTCATGCTCAACATCGTTTATCGAAAGTTGGATCAACTTCAACCTCGTCCACAGAACGCGCGGACTCATTCCATGCATCAGATCCGGCAGATCGCCGATAGCATTCGCGTCTTCGGATTCACCAACCCCATTCTGATTGACAGCCGGAATCGTATCATCGCCGGCCACGGTCGGGTTGAGGCTGCGACCTTCGGTCAGTTCGCCAAATCCGTATAGCAAGAACGTAAATCTTCTGCGCTACTAACTTCTCAAGCAGCCTGCCGGCTGTTGGGCTTTCCTGTACGGTGACGTCGGTTCAGGCCGAATCATGCAATCACCGAAGAGTCAAGTTTCTCCAGTTCCATTCCGCTTCGAAAGGGAACTGCCGAAATTGCCTTCAGAGAAGAGCGCCGAAATTGCCACAAATCGGCCCAGGAAGAGAACATTCTCCATTTCCACTGGGATCGGGAATCTTGCATAATTGCGGGGAAAATCGCTGGATTTTGCCGGTTCGCATCATATAAACTATTGATTATAAATAACATGGCGGAGAGAGGGGGATTCGAACCCCCTATTGAGCTTTTGACCCTATAACGGTTTAGCAATTCTCTCACTCCCGCTGTCCCAACGTAATTTCAATCACTTACAGTTGTCTGACCGTGTGCCAGCACATCCAAGGTGACCTGAATAGTCAATAAAGGACACCACTTGGGACACAGGAAAATCGACCATTCCGTCTCAGTCCGCACAGGTGACACAGGTCGGATAGTCACGTTCCGGTCACGTCAGCGACTAAAGCAATATAGAGAAGGTGCCGCGACAGCTGGCGATTTACTATGATCATTTGTCAGCGTCGGCGTAAATATCCCCATAGTATCTGTTGAATAATCCGCCTCCTGCTCCCGCCAGATTCGGCGCGAAGGGGTGGGATACCCTGTTGCTTCGTAGCCGAGTTCGTCAGCGAGAATTCAATTTTGAATTGTCCGGTGTTGACAGTTTGCACGTTCCAAATTCTGGACGGGGTGCGGAGAGTGGGCCAACATGCGAAAGCCGCTGCAACCGTGTTCAGGGAATGGCCAGAACTGATGCCTCGGCTGGCTGGTTCGCTAAGATGGGGCAATCAGAAACCTATCGCTGGATAGCGACTGGAAAACGCTGCAATTTTCGCTGGCATGTGCAGGATAAAGGTATAGTGCCTGCCCCGGATAGAGATCCTGCCTGTAAGCGCCACCGAGTTCAGCTTCGACAGGTTTGATCAATTTGGTTCGCACGCTGCGCAGTCGCTGAACATCTCATGACATAGATTCCCGTGCTCGGCGGCCACCGAGAGCACTACGCCAGCCTCAGACTTCATCCTGACCTACCCAGAGCGCCCGAGGCAACACCGGGTTCGGATCCAGTATGATTCGGCTTTCGATTGGAGTTCGCCAAAGCGCACCTTATACGCGGGAAGACCTTATCCGCGCTCTCGACACAAAGAAGATTGATACCCGTCTTTTGTTCGGAAGTAACCTCTTTCGGCAGCACGCCTATGAAGGCTGCGTATACCGAATAGTTGGCGATTGCCAAACACGGATTTCGTGATGAACATAGAGTTTTGGATCGGTGTGTCTTCGGGATTGACCAAACCCATGCTCGATTTTTGTCGCCGGGGTCATTACCAGCTTCGTGTCGGAATCGAACTCCAATTCCCCAGTACCAAATGCAACTCAAATCTCGGTCGGCGCAACCGAACTCGGGGAGTCGAGATAGTCTGTCCTTCAATCACGATCTTCTCTGGGCGAAGAGGGAGCTCCTGATCAATGGCTATCCGGGTCCAGACCGTTCTTTAGGGGTGGGCATGGGAGGGGGATCAACAAACTAAGAGATTCGGTCAGGATCTCTATTCTGACCAGCAAGGTGCCCAGCAATTCTCCATCTGCCTCCACGAACACACGTGCCGACGAGTTCTCGTGAACGCAGCACTACACCGTGACAGCGTCCAACAACTCTATCTTATGAGAGTATGCCTTGCGTTTGCATATGATTGCCAGAATGAATCCCAAGTATTGCAGTCGGCTGTGCGTCTTGAAAGCCACCGAACACAAACGGTCCTTGTGAAGTGTGGCGCCGGGGGCCAGAGTGTGCAAGATGCCACCAAATTCGCGAATGCGCACCGCCAGAAGCTGCGATACTTCTTCCTCTCGTGATTTGTGGCTTTCGTGCGCCACATAAGCCGCTTTGAGGAGGGAAAATGAGTGTGTAGCCAAAACGCGTAGACCCTCAACCATATACAGTGCATAACCGAACCGCCGCTTTAGCCAAAGATCAAGTCGGGACATGAAGTGGGCGTCCGCACTAACCCCGGCAGCAACAGTAAAATAGTGCGAGCACTTGTCGCACTGAGCATCTCTGTAAATGATATGGCCCACAGGAACTTGAACCGTGGTTGCGGCAAGCAGCATCCGCGCCGCCTTCGCAGTGGATGATCCCAAGCCAAGATTCGTGGCCAGAGCATTAGCCGTGCCCAGCGGCACAATCCCCAGCGCCTACGGCGTCCCAACCAGGCACTGCAGGATCTCATGTACGGTACCATCGCCGCCGCAAGCCAGGATTGTGTCGCATCCACGGCCTACCGCCTTCAGCGCCTGCGTCCCAGCACTTCCTAGCGCATACATTTCCAGCGCTTTTGTCGTAACGTCTGCAAGGCGGAGCACGAAAAGTGCATCATCGATGACTACCTTCCGAAATCGGGAGTGCTGGCCAGAAGCAGGGCTGTAGATCAGTGCAACACGTCGTATCGCAATTCCTGCCGGAGAAGGTTCCAACGGACCCCGCTCGCAAATTCCGACAGAAATTTCGCTGCTGTTGAGCTTATCGTTGTCTGCCAGCACGTTCACCTGTTGTCTTTCTTGGCGATATTACATGCTGTTTGGATCGTAGAGATGCTTTTCCTTCTCTTGGTTTGGAGAAACAAGGAGACACGCCCAGCATCGCTCAGCGATACTCCCCTTTGAACACACGGCCGAGAAGAACTTTTTGGAGAGCATCTTGCTCTGCCAACAACCGCCGAACATTCTCAGCTTCTTTGCTGTCATACCGCAGAACGTCTTGATTGCCGAAATCCAGGGTTGAGCTCTTATAAACGATACCCTCGGGGCTGCACGAATAGTAGCTTCCGTCGTAGTAAAATCCCGATGCACCAAACATATCCATCGGCAGGAACAGGCGTCGCTTTTCAATCCCAGGACTGAAGATAGAGGAACCTTGCTCAAGTTCCCGGCCTGCCGAGATTCCTAGCAAGTCGAGCAGCGTTGGGGCTATGTCGATATGCGAAGTCGGAAAATCGATCAAAATCGAATGCTTCAGGACTCCCGGCACATAGATGAGCATTGGCACACGCATTGTAACGTCCTCGACCTTCCCGTGTGAAAGCAATACACCTACGCGATAACCATCCTGCACCGTCAAAAACCGAAGTCCGTGATCGGCTGTCAACACAATGACGGTGTTATCCAGTGCTCCGTCCCTCTGCAACTCATCCAGTAACTCACCCAGCCATGCATCCTGATGAACCGCCAATACATGTCCGCGCTCAAGTTCCGACTTCGATGTGTGCCCGCTCAGTTCCCGGTACGGATCGTGCCCTATCTCAGGGAAGAAGGCCGCGACAAACCGTTGCCGCCGCGCTGTCCAGTTGTGAATTTGCTCCCGCAGAGAAAAGAGCACCTGCCGGTCGTGGCCCTCGACGTATTCCGCGGGGCCATAGAATGTTGAATTACCTTCCCAGTCGAGGCGCGGGTCTATATTAGGCTCGACGATCTTGTCAAAGCCAAGACTCGCCAGCATCTGGTCATCGCGTATCGCTGGAATCCTATAAACGTAGCCAAAGAAGCCGGTCTCATATCCGGCGTCATGCAGATTGTGGATAAGTCCAGGAACTTCGATTCGATTGCCAATGAGATTGCCGGAGGCGGACTTGTTATAAAGTGACGTAAAAATCGAAAATGTTGCCGCGCTGGTAAACGGGTAGCTCGTATAATGCCTTCCCATCAGAAAAGACTGCCCCCGAATGCGTCGAACGTTCGGCATATCGGCCAGCGAATCGCGGGCAGGGTCGAAAACCTGCGCGGTCATAGCCTCCATGACGATCAAAAGGATATTGTAGTTTGTTGCCTTTCCTGTAAAGGCCGATGGCCCCCGCGCGGGAGCATGTGAGGTTTCGCGGTATACTTTGAGCAGATTCGGAACGCTGTCAGAATGCAGGGTGGACAGACTGTATTCGAAGACTGACGGATACGCGGTCATTTGCAGGAGAGTCTGTGTCCATGGCATTGCCGGAACGCTGGGAATCCATGCCATTGCCGCGGCTGAGGATACAAGACCAAATACCGCCAGACTGGCATGATTCAACCAGCGAAAATTCATGTGTAAGGCGACCAGCGCAATAACCGCGAACAAACCGACAAAAGCGAACATCGCGGCGATCTTGAACGCGGTGACGGCGGAGAGAGAAATAAACGCAGCGGAGTGGCTCTTGATGGCCCACGTAACATCCATCCACATCATCGTCAGTGAGGTAAAAGCTCCGGTAGCATAGAATGTTATCACTTCGGAATAGATGAAAGCTTCAACCAGGAAGGAGCTGAGAATAACTATGAACACTCGCAAGCGCAGCGAGAGCCAGCTTGTCAACAGACAGAACACCAATGGAACGAGAAGGAAGTAGCACAGCAAATCCAACCGGAATAGTGAGACCTTCTCCCAAAAGTAAAGCCCCGGTGGGGTTCGAAGGCTGAGGGCAATCTCAGTGTATGGCGAGTGTGTCCCGTTAAGGAGCAAAGATCGCTTCGCAAGAACAACGCCGACCGCAGCCGCCAGCCACGGCAAAAGAATGATCCCCAGCTTGTTTTGTTTAAGCCTGTCAACTACACTTTGAAGATTAACCCGCATTTTCATTTTGGATTCACGACCGCTATACAGTATACATTAAGGTGCCCACGCTGGGTCCGTTTATTGCATCCATTTCCATCTCGAAGACTCGGGAAGGGCGGTCTCTGGGACTCAAAACCGGATATTGCTTTGTTTTTAGACTATTTTCCAGAAACTCTTTGATTAGCTTCCCTCTTTCGTCCAGAATGGCTTCCCTTGATTACCACGCCTATCGGCTAACAGAGGCAGAGCCTTTATGCGCTATAGCATGCTTCCGAACAGGCGCCGAGTCAGATAACTCTACGTCAACAGTATTCTGTGCATCTAACGTGACCAACTTGGGGATAATTACCAGTTCGCGATATGCGGGCTTCCAACAAGGTTTTAGCTCGGGGTTGGCCCGGTGCAGGTTCATGCGCAGATAGCAGAAGTCAGGCGGTTAGCGACTGTGCAAGTTGGGCGATATAATTCTGCCCAACTTCTTAAGATCTCATGTTCTTTTTGATGGGCCAGCATTAGGCGGCGTGCAAATTGAGACTCACAGGTCCCCACGGCCAGATCCAACCACACCACGTCCGCCGCGCCAGTGACGTCCGTCTGTTGGCTTTATCGAACGCGCACCGGAGTACTAGCGCGCGTCTCTAATAAAGCACTAACGTCATTCAGGCGTTCGTGCAATAAATAACCAAGATGCTGGAAGGCACGCCGCATCCTCCCTTGTCTCATGGACCTGGCCCTCCGGCGCTCCTGCTACTTTAATGCAGATCCAGCACACGTAGGTTAATATTAGGGGTGCATACCTTCAAGAATCTAAGGTCTTCCCCTCCCAATGTTACGGCATCTGATCCCAGTAATCGATAGACTTGATCGCAGGCGCCATTTTGGTACGCGAGTAAAGCTTGAGCCAAAGTCTGGTCGGCAGTGGGCACGTTTCTCAACGGAACCATAACTGGTTTCGTGGCCTGTTGCGCGAGGAATGCAGGGATGAGCAATTCTTGTCTGATTGTGGCATTGCCTCGCGGAGTTGCATACTCAAGATATGGGAATAAGTCGCTATCGACAAATTGGCCCAGTCTCACCTTCCTGAGCGGAGGAGGAAGTATGTACGCACCCGCACCGTGGTTAAGCACGGCGCGCAATCCGTCGTAACTTAGGAACCGCTGCATCCCGGAGTCATCCAAAGCTATATGGTAAGGTATCAGATATACCGCTTCGGTTGTAATGTACTTAGCATCGGCATGAGAAGCCGCAAGCCTTCGCATACGCTGCCAGTCAAGGCTAATTGGTTCGTCGCTCGCCAACAGTTGTCCCTGACCGCCGCCATACCATAGATCGACGTACTTGAACTTTGTATGGACCGTATTTAGCAGAACATACAAATCCTCCAGCCGCATATGGTGAAACTGAACCCATTGTTGGAAGATTCCGCCGGGCGCGAGTTTCTGGTGAACAATCGAATAGAAGTCCGATGAATACAGATTGGCCGCCCCGGCAAACCAAATGCTGGTTAGCTCAACCGAGATCACATCGTACTGCTCTCCCGAAAGTGCCAAGGCATTGCGGCCGTCATCGTGTATCACGGTAACGCGCGGATCCTCAAGAATACCACTGTTGGCATCGTGAAAATATGTCTTTGCGGCATACAAAATCGGCTTGGAGATTTCAGCGAGCCGGATCTCTCTGAATCCTGTATCCGCGAGAGCACGGACTGTAACTCCAGTTCCACAACCGATTACAAATGCTTTTTCAGTGCGGGGAGCGGCAAGAGCGGGAAGATAGCCGAAGGAGAACTGCGCGGGCATCTGCTCCGTGTTGTCGCCCTGAAACTTTCCATTCGTCCTCATTTCGATAGTTCCATTTCCAGTGCGAGCTACGGTTACAAAACCGCTTTCCGCATCCTCCCCCATATAAAGCAACGGTTTGAACTCACCCTCGGAATTCAACCCAAAGTAAGTACTGCGGTTGGAAAGCAACAAGGAGGGAGGCCATGAGGGTATTACCAAAACCAGCAAGGCCAAGACGGGGAGGGCGAAACCGAACCTAGACATGAACTGTGCCGGCATCCGTCGATCCTTTGGACTGCGACGGTACACTATCCAGGCAATGACTCCGAGAAGAATGGCCAAACCTTTCAGTGCTAATTCGCTGCCCAAGACAGGAATCAGGACAAAATTGCCCAGTAAAAGTCCCAGCAAGCATCCGAAAGTGTTGATGGCTAAGAGAAAACCCACTCCCCGTCCTTTGCGCTTCGGTGGAACTCCAACCGCGAGCAAACGGGGAAATATGCGCGAAAGGAAAATCCCGACGGGGACAATTAAAAAGCAAGCAACAACCACGCGCGCAATCTCACGAACAAAGAAACTAGGTGAAAACAGCCCTATCGCACTGAACAAAAAAGGAGACAAGGCGTAGAAGGGAATGGAAAGAGCAAGCAAGATGCTTCCCAAAAAAACCAACCAGGACAGCGGGGTTCTTAAATCGGAATCCGGCCTTTCCTCATACCTTGCGGCCAAGTAGAGCGCCAGGAACACCGCGAATAGCATATTGGCGAACGCATATACGCTAGAACCAATCACAGTTGCCAATAGATGAGTCCAGATGATCTCCAAAGCAAACATGATCAGGCCGGAAATAAAGCTGAGAAAACAAACCATGTAAAAAGAAAGAGATTCCATATCGGTGGGGTTTGTCGAGCGAAGCGCTTGAGCCGCCTCAGAATGTGCACCCATATTCTTACTGGAGAGATCCGCAGACCGGAAACGGAAGACGAGAACCACTATGCAGAAGTTGGCGACGCAAGCCAGGATTGTGGCTCCCCAAAGGCCGAGGACAGGCATTAAAATATAGGCAGAAATTATGACTCCTGCCATGCCTCCGAACAAGTTTGCTGCGTAGAGCGAGGAAATCGTGATAGTCTCGGCGGAACGAACGCTTTCGTGCTGCCCGGTGCTGGCGCGAACTCCGAGAGTTAGTACGGGCAGTGTCGCTCCCATAAGAATAGTCATTGGAAGAAGGGCAATAAGTGCAACGATTGCCCGGAATGCGATCGAGGATAGTAGACCGACGATAACCGGGCTGGTAATCAATGTGCTCAGCATTGAGAGATAGACCATGTAAGAAATAAGGCTGCCCACACCGAAAAACGCGATGCCAGCCTCGACAAATATATAGAGGATTAGGCATCTTCGAGGGGTTAGCCTGTCACAGAATAAGCCGGCGAAAAATCCTCCCAAGGCTAAACCCAACATGTACGCGGCGACCACAATCGTCGTGGACAAAAGTGCGCCTCCGAGCAAATAGGAAAATAATTTCTGGAGAACCACCTGATAGATTAGAGCGGCCATACCGGACAATATGGACCAGTAGATTGCCGGGTGGGCTGATTTAAGACGGAATAAGGTGCGGATTGGGCTGGAAGAGTTCATGCCCGAAATTGTTAAGCATTGGACTATGGTCAGTCAAGAACTAACTGGAAACCATCTCATAAAATCCCGAGTTGCATCGAGAGTCATATGAGTTGGACGAAGCAGTGATAGTTTTCGATATAGTCTTCCCGACGCATAACAAGTCGGCGGTAGTGCTGTATCCAAGGAAAGAATCGTTCAACCTCTAGGAAAATCAAAAACCTGATCGGAATTTCCGATAAACGAGATCAGCAAGTTCAGTCTGAGCCGCAACACGTTGAAGCACATTAAGAGTGTCGTGAGTGCGATTTTTACGCTAGCAAAGCAACAGGACTATTTCCATGCAGAGAATCCAGCCCGTAATACTGCAATCAATCCTGGGGCACCTGAGCCGCAAGAAACGTTTGCTTACTCTCTCGTAGAAATCCAGAGTATTCTCTCCCGGCTTCCCGAACCTGGCAGGGACAGCGTTTGCTATCGCTGCATTCATGGGGCTGCGGTATGGAGAGATTCGCGGACTGCTTTGGGAGAATTACCAGAATGAAGCAATACAAGTCACCGCTCTATCTGGAACGGCCGAATATCGGGCCCAAAGACTCGCAAGGGCCGTGCTCCTGTTCCTGTAACTCGGCAAATGGCGGAACGGCTCGAATTACATCGACTACATTGCGGGAATCCACAAGCAGACCCCATCTTCGCTAATGCGCTCGGAAAATCGTTTGCTATTGTCAGCCTTACGAATCGGAACATCCTGCCGTATCTGAACCGCAGCGAATCCTTCGTCATACGAATGTAAGCACGACGGCAACCTAACTACATCAAAACAGCCGCCGCTGATGTCCGGAGAAAAACACATTGCAGAGGCAGCGCATAGCCAGGCGGACACTGATGGGACACTTGAGGCCCTCTTGGGGACCGGTCCCTCAATGATTCGATAGATTGTAAGTTGATTATTTTCAGAAGGATGGCGGAGAGAGGGGGATTCGAACCCCCGGTACAGCTTTAGACCGTACAACGGTTTAGCAAACCGCCGCCTTCAGCCACTCGGCCATCTCTCCGCGTCTGAATGCGATTATACCGGAAGTTGAGTTGGCGCGGCGGCAGGGGCCTAGGAAGGCAGAGAGTTTTGTTGCCTTGCGCGGGTACTTTCTGGGGGCAAAACGCGCACCAAAAGGCTTTACATATAGATAGAGGTTTATTGCACGAAATTGGGTTATTTGGGAAGCGGGGACTTGCCGTCCAGGCATACGCCTTCGGCCCATCTTAAGACAAAATCCAGGAGTCATGGAATAGGGGTTAGAATCGCAGAAATGTTCCACGTGGAACATATTCATTCTTTTGAGTTTATTTCGATGTTTACTACATAATTATCAGCAAGGTTTTGAAAATAAATCAGAGGTCAGAAATCAGGGATCAGGGGTCAGAGATCAGCCACCCCAGCGAGCAACAATCGCTCGCCAGGGACCCCGGCAGGGGTCAGTAAGCTCCGCTCTACGGACTCCTTCTATTTGCGCCGGCGGAGGGGAATTTTCTGGATACCCCTGCTCCCTCTTCGGGGTCGCAGGGGTATCCAGTCCGGAGGGCGTGGGCTGGCGCTCTTACATATTGCAAGTGGCTCAGTTGCGGGAATAGACTAGCTTGCTAGATTCACGTCCATGTTCAAGACAGCGCGATTCAAGGTCCACAATCCGTCACGGCACAAGAGCACGATGCTCTGGTATGCGATGACCCGCTACCACGAGACATTGAAGGACGTACTCGAAAAGACGCTGGCAATCCCTGGTCTGCTAGAGCAAGTTTCAGAACTGGACAGGAAAGAGAAACTTCGTCCCAACAAATTTAAGCTCAGTAAACTCCTTTACACGATTGCTCCGCATGATTGGGAGCTTTCTCCTCTACGTGACTATCTCATCAACGACGCATCCGCAATGCTCATGAGTCACCTGAGTAAGATGTACAAGGGGGAGAACGAATCCAATCCGCCCACGGTATCCAACCTTGACCCTATGTCCGAGGAAGAGTATCGCCAAGCATACAGCGTATTTACAGACCCCGAAGCGAAGCTGACCATCAAACCGCAGCATCAGGAAACGATTGGCAAGGCAATGGAACGAGGCGAGATCCGCGTCGCTAAACGTCTGAGCAAAATCTACACCAATTGGGCCGTCTCACGCGCCGCTGGTCAGATATTGCGCAAGTTGGAAGGCACTCTCCCCCACCCTATCGAATTCACACGCAACGAGATTGGACGTGGTTGCCTGCTTGCCTTTTGCGACGGAAACTACTATCTGCTCGTCCGGCTATTCTCACAAGATCACCGCTATTGCGAGAAGCGCGTACTCAAAGAAGGATTTATCAACTGCAAAACAAAGGAACGTATTGAAGGCAAGAAATATCCCGGCATGATTCTGCCCCTGGAACTGGGCCGCGAATACCATGAACGAGAATATCTCACTCATGGTTCCATCCATAGCGCCAAGCTAATTGTGAAGCGGCGCGAACAACTTGCCTCAGGGGCTAAAGCCCACGTTCGTAATACAGCATTGGCGGCACGACTGAAGTCGTGCCCTGACACAAAGCAAACAGCCGCCTTCAACGCCGATGATTACGACTTTTACGTTCATGCTGCCTTCGAATTCACACCCCCGATCGTGGAGACAGAAACCTTCCTTGGCATCGACCGCGGCGCTGCCAAGATAGGCGCCGCAACCTTAATCGACCGTGAAGGCAAACCGATTGAGACTAATCTCGACCTGGAAGGCACGGCCTTTGCAGCGGAGATGCAGCGATATGAAGAGCAAATCAAGCGGTTGCAACAAAGCGGAAAACAGCGGTCACGTAGATTTTCATTACGCGGAAAGCGCGCCGACATCATTCTAGGCGAATACGCTAATCGCATCGTGGCCATCGCCAAAGAGAACCGCTCCCAGATCGTTATTGAAGCCATTAAAGGCATAACGATGGGACGGTTCCTGAAGCAAAGCCAATTCACCAAGCTCAAGCAGATGCTCACCTACAAAGCAAAGCGTGAAGGTCTGCCCGCGCCGGTCGAGGTTCCTGCGGCTTATACCTCGCAGACCTGCGCACGGTGCGGACACAAGGATGCGGCCAATCGTCCTAAGAAAGACGCAGCCGGAAAAGCGATTCAGGACGTGTTCCTGTGTATGGCTTGCGGCCACAGAGCCAATGCGGATTCCAATGCGAGCCAGATTATTGCATTGCGTGGTCTGCATCAAATTCAAAATGGTGGTAAGTTGTATAAGAAGTTCGATCTCTTTCAACAATGGTTGAAGGAGCTTATCGGCCGGGACGGTTCCATTGCCCCAGGGCAAAGAAATCAGTAGTTTCGCGGCCGGGCACTGGGCGGATAGGCGAATGACGGTATCCTCACGGTTACCGCGTAACCGACCATTCCCTGGTCCGAACAGCCGAGGTGCGTTACCGGAGGGTTTGTGCCCGCCGGTCGGGCTTCGCCCTTGCACCAATATTTGACAAATAAATGGACGAAACAGCGATTTCCAGTGGCGATATTTTCTCTTTTTTTGAGTTCCTCTTGTTTCGATCCCGATTTCTGTCAGCGATTTAGAACTAATCAGCTGTAGAGGGGCGTCCATTCACGGCTGACGGAAACGCGCATAGCGGCACAACCAAAGGAGAACCGCAGTAGAGGGGCGTCCATTCACGGCTGACTGAAACAAGCCCACACCTGACCCGGCTGTGGAAGCCGCTGTAGAGGGGCGTCCATTCACGGCTGACGGAAACTATGCTGACTACTGCTACGCCGGTGATCTGGCTGTAGAGGGGCGTCCATTCACGGCTGACTGAAACCCTGAAAATATTGCACCTAACCCAAGTAAGCTGTAGAGGGGCGTCCATTCACGGCTGACTGAAACCCAGATGCCCCGGCGCTGACGGTCACGCTGGCTGTAGAGGGGCGTCCATTCACGGCTGACTGAAACCCTGAAAATATTGCACCTAACCCAAGTAAGCTGTAGAGGGGCGTCCATTCACGGCTGACTGAAACCCAGATGCCCCGGCGCTGACGGTCACGCTGGCTGTAGAGGGGCGTCCATTCACGGCTGACTGAAACGTATCGGTATCTTGGCTGCTTCGGTCATTGCTGTAGAGGGGCGTCCATTCACGGCTGACGGAAACTCTAGCGGTCTACCGGGCCGCTGGCCGGTTGCTGTAGAGGGGCGTCCATTCACGGCTGACTAAATCGCTGATAATTTTTTCTTTCGTTCTGTTTTTGGCAGCGACACTTCTTCTATTACCTCAAGAATCTGCGGATAATGAGGATTATCATTCATACGCACACGAAAACCTCGTTGCCGGTGCAACTGAGATCCTATTATTGGATTGCAGTAGGCGAAGTGCTTGGAGACGTAATTACTGGTTTTTTCGTCAAACACCTCAAAAACGAAGCGGTTCTCCCGCGTTTTTCCAACCGTTTTGGAAACTACGATACGCACAACGATTTCCTGGTTTGATGCGGGAAACATCGTAGCTGCACCTTTGATCTTGGCGCGTCCGATTTTTCCTATGACGAGTCCTCGATCCATACGAGGATGACTCTGCGCAGCAGCTTTCGCCAACTTGTCCACTCGCTTCAAAAGCGGGGATGATTTGCCTTGCACCTTGCAAATGTCGATCCGAATTCCAGCCTTTGATTTTGATGTCAAGAATTCTTTCCATAGATCCGAGTTGTCAATAGGCCGTCCAGCAGCGGTACGCCATTTGGCTTTTTGCCAGTATGGCGCTGAAAACTGACCATCCACTACATATTTTGAATCGCTAAATATCAGAACCCTGCTATAACGACGACCGATTTCTTCTTCTTTCACCCATTTCATAGCTCCGACGCAAGCCAGAAGTTCCATCCGATTGTTGGTGCTTTCTTTGAATCCCTGAAACACAACTTCGTATTCGTTCGAGTCATCCGGATACACTACAACGCCAGCATATCCCGATTTTCTTCCTTGATCTAGAAAGCATGATCCATCGACCGAGATTTGAACGGCGTGCGGATCGGTTTTCATTCTATGCAAAGTGTACGCCTTTTTTCGTTTTCAACGGAGCAAAAGCCCGGGCCTGAAGGCGCGCGCAAATTTGCATACCTTCAGGGGCCTAAAGGCACCTGTTCCCTCCGTTTCTGATCATGGGATTGAAACCCTCGGCTCCCTCCGATTCTTTTCCGATGGGCTGAAGCCTCCGACTCCCTCCGTCCCAGTTCCTCCGGAATACGCGATTTTCGAAAAGCATACTTCAGGGGCTAAAGGGATGGGTTTAAACCCATCCCTACCAGCCTGCGTTCATTTTGCGGCATATACGGCAGACAGGGTTAAAACCCTGACCTACCAGTCGTGCCCTGACACGAACTTTCCTCCCACCCATTCCGCAAAAAGCGCGGGATGGATGGGGCGCAGCGCACCCAAATGCACAGCGCACCCAAATTATGTGGAGAGATGGCCTATCGGCTTCCTCAGTTCTGCCTCCCTGAGAGCGGCGAGTTGGCGGTGAAGATGATCGCATCCTCGGAGGTTGTCGCTTAGAATTAATCTATGTGCGGAATTGTCGGTTATGTTGGTCCCAAGAAGGTTGTTCCGGTGATTATTGAAGGGCTGCGGCGGCTGGAGTACCGCGGCTACGACTCGGCGGGGATCGCCGTGGGCTCGCCTACCAGCAAGACGCTGGAGGTGCGGCGCGCGCCTGGCAAGCTGGGGAACCTGGAAGAGGTTTTGCGCGAGCATCCGCTCACGGGCACCTTCGGCATCGGACATACTCGCTGGGCTACGCATGGGCGGCCCACGGAAGAGAACGCGCACCCGCATCGGGATTGCACGGGGCGCATCGTGGTAGTGCATAACGGGATTGTGGAGAATTACCTGGAGCTGAAACGCGAGCTGACGGCGCAGGGGCACAAGTTCGTCACCGAGACGGACACGGAGATCATTGCGCACCTCATAGAACAAGTGCAGAAGGAAGCCGAGAAGGCCGGCAAGCCGATTCCGCTGGAAGTCGCCGTGCGGCGCGCCGTGAAGCGGCTGACAGGGGCCTTTGCGCTGGGGGTTCTGTCGGCCGCCGAGCCGGACAAAATTGTGGCCGCGCGCTTTGGTCCGCCGGTGGTGATCGGCGTGGGTGAAGGCGAGTCGTTTGTGGCCTCCGACGTGCCCGGCATTTTGCAACACACGCGCAACATTTATTTTCTGGCCGATGGGGACATGGCCGTACTGACATTGGCCGGCGTGGCGCTGACGGACTTTGACGGCAAGCCCGTGCAGCGCGAGATCACGCACGTTCAGTGGGACCCTATCCAGGCGGAAAAGGGCGGCTACAAGCATTTCATGCTCAAGGAGATCTGGGAGCAGCCGCGGGCCGTGAACGACACTACGCTGGGGCGCGTCTCGCTGGACTCGGGCAAGGTCTACCTGGGCGAGATGAAGTTGAGCGACGAGGAGCTGGCCCGAGCAGACAGCATCAACATCGCGGCCTGCGGGACAAGCTGGCACGCGGCGCTGACGGGAAAATACATGATCGAGCGTCTGGCGCGGCTGCCGGTGGACGTGGACTACGCCAGCGAATATCGCTATCGCAATCCGATTCCCGACGCCAAGGCGCTGGGGCTGCTGATCACGCAATCCGGCGAGACGGCCGACACGCTGGCGGCGCAGCGCGAGATGATTTCGCTGGGATCGAAGACTGTGGCCATCTGCAACGTGGTGGACGCCATGGTGGCGCGCGAGGCGCACGGATCCATTTACACGCACGCCGGGCCGGAGATCGGCGTGGCTTCGACGAAGGCGTTCACGGCGCAACTGACGGCGTTGTTTTTGCTGGCGCTGAAGCTGGGGCAACTGCGCGGCGCGCTCGATCTGGGGCAGTCGGTAAGGCTGATTGAGGAGTTGAGCCGCATTCCCGGCAAGATTGAAGAGGTGTTGCGCTCCTGCACGGCGCAGTGCGAGCAACTGGCCAAGGTGTTTTCTACCTCGCGCGACTTTCTCTATCTGGGCCGCGGCATCCACTTCCCCGTCGCGCTGGAAGGCGCGCTGAAGCTGAAGGAGATTTCTTATATTCATGCCGAGGGCTATCCGGCGGGGGAGATGAAGCATGGACCCAACGCGCTGATTGATGAAACCCTTCCGGTGGTGGTGCTGGCGACGAGAGACGAGAGCGATCCCGCGTCAAAACAGAGGTATGAGAAGACCCTCTCGAATATTCAGGAGGTGACCGCGCGGTCGGGGCGGGTGATTGCCGTAGCCACCGAAGGCGACAAGATAATCGGCGGCCTGGTGGAGCACGTGATTCCCATTCCTCCGACCATCGAGCTGCTTGTGCCGCTGATCGAGATTGTGCCATTGCAACTGCTGGCTTATTACATCGCCGTGCGCCGCGGCTGCGACGTGGACCAGCCGAGGAATCTGGCCAAGTCAGTCACCGTGGAGTAATTTTCTAATTTTTGTTGCCGATAACTCTGGAGAGGAGGACGAAAAGTTGTCAGAGATTGCACAACACGACACTGTTCTTCCTTCGGGGGAATCTGGGAGAGATTGCACATTGGAAAGTCAATTGGCGCAGAAGTGGTTTGCCGTCTACACCTCGCCCCGCCATGAGAAGAGCGTGAGTCATTACATGGGCCTGAGGGGAATTGAGCATTATCTGCCCCTTTATAAAACGCAGCGCAAGTGGAAAAACGGCTTGAATGTGACGCTGGATCTTCCCTTGTTCCCCGGTTATATTTTTGTCCACATCGGCCAGAGAGAGCGCGTACGGGTGCTGCAAGTACCGGGGGTATTGAGCATTGTGGGCGGCACGGGCGGCCAGCCGGCATCGCTGCCCGAGGCAGAGATCAACGCACTGCGCTCGGGGCTTCCGCTGCGCAACGCCGAACCACACGCTTTGCTGACTGTGGGGCAACGGGTTCGCATACGATCCGGCGCACTGGCGGGGATGGAAGGATTGATGGTGCGGCGGAAAAACAGCCTGCGCGTGGTGCTCACGATGGAGCTCATTCAGCGAAGCGTGGCCGTAGAGGTGGATGAAACGGAGCTGGAGACTCTGGATCAAGAGAGCTCCAGCGGCAGAGAGTTAAACGGCAGCCTGATTTCAAAAAAACGTTACTGAACAATCGCTACTTTTTCTCCACATCCGCGGGCGGAACCGCTCCGGGGAAGATGCCTTCGAGGGGGGCGCGCTTTTTGTCTTCCTGATCGGGCTGCGGCAGGGGCTTGCGCGGCAGCATCTGGTCGCGCTGCGCCGCGTTCCAGAGGAAGATGGCCTCGACGGTGGCAATCTGCTTCAGGTCAGCAGGTTGCAGCCGTTCGTAGACATCCTCGTTGGAGTGGTGGGTGCGCGATTCGTAGTCCAGCATCTCCTGGACGAACTGGAAGCCGGGAATGCCCACCGCGTCAAAGCTGAGGTGATCCGTGCCGCCGGTGTTGCGGTTGGTGACGACGGTGACGCCAAGGTCCTTGAGCGGGGCAATCCACTGGGCGAAGATGGGCGCTATGGCCGCATTACCCTGCGTGTAGATGCCGCGAATTTTGCCGGTGCCATTGTCCACGTTGAAGTAGGCGGAGATGAGCTTCTGCTCCGGTTTCACTTCGAGCGGCCCGGCAGCGCGGCGCATGAACTCGGGCAGCAGCAACTGGTCGGGCGCGGTGGAGAGTTTGGCCGAGCCGAAGTGGATGGTGCAGTAGCCCTTGGAGCCGTAGATGCCTTGTTCCTCGCCGGTCCACAGGGCGATGCGGATGGTGCGCCGCGGCTTCACGTCCAGCGCCTTCAAGATGCGCACGGCCTCCATGGCCACGATGGTTCCCGCGCCGTTGTCGGTGGCGCCGGTGCCGGCTATCCAGCTATCCAGGTGGCCGCCCACCATCACCACCTGATCTTTCAGTTTGGGGTCAGTGCCGGGAATCTCGGCCACCGTGTCGTAGCCGTGTTCATGCTCGCCGGTGAACTTGGTTTCAACGTCTATCTCCACGCTGACCGGAGCGTGAGCCTGAGTAAGCCGGTAGAGACGACCGTAGCTCTCGATAGCTGCCACCACTACGGGAATCTTCACCCGCTTGTCGGCTAAATAGGGCGTGCGCCCCAGCGTAGCGCCGTTGTCGTCGAAGATGGTGCCGCCCGAGCCGCCGCCGTTCTTGCCGTCACGGCTGGGTTCAATGACAGCGGCCACTTTTTCGCTGGCCAGGAACTGGCCAATGGTTTCGAGCAAACGCGACCGCTCTTGACGTTCGCGCATGCGCGCTTGCATCTCCGGAGAAAGACCACCCGTGCCTGCGTTTACGGGAAACTCGGCGATGGCGTCGAGATCTGTATTGGTGTAACGCTCGAAGAGCGGCTTGTCGACTGGCGGAACTTCACGCATGGCGCCCAGCAAAACCACTTTGCCGGCCAGCTTACCCTTGTATTGATCGATGTCCTTTTCGGTCTGGATGTTGACGAAGACCACATCGCCAGTGACCGGGCCGGGGGTGGGGGGAGACCAGGGCGTAGCCTGCACAATCAGCACCGCTGTGTCCGGCGTAACCATGCGCGCCCAGGTGTTCAACTGCTGCCAGCCCATGCCGAATTCGCCCCAATCCTCCAAACGCGCGTTTTCCAGGCCGATTTTGGTGAGCGTGTCGCGGGTCCAGGCGTTGGCTTTGGCCAGGTTGGGCGAGCCGGTCAGACGCGGGCCGATGCCGTCCACCAGCGCGGTGGCAAACTCCATCACGTGCGAGTGGTTCAACCCCTCGTCGCGAATCCGCTGATACATGGCCAGATCGAGCGTCTCGGAGACGGGCTGCACCTCGGTGTAGGGGTCGGCGGCCATCGGAGCGGGGGCGGGCTTGGGCTTGTTGGCGGCGTGCAGAGAGAGCGAGGCGGCCAATAGCAGCAGGGGGAGGAAGCGAAGGGTTTTCATGGACATTTGAAGGTTCTCCGTTCGGGCGGGATGGAAGATCGCTGGTGAAATTGTAAGTCACGACCCCCAGGGGAACTGTTCTGTCGTACTACGGATGGGCTATATTGTCTACGTACCGGACTGGGATGCGCGGCTGTTCCCCGACTGCTAAGGACGTGCTCTCAGGAATGCACACGCCGGCACGCGGCTGCCAGCGGCCAGGAGGTTCTGATGAAGATTACCGACACGATTGGATTGGTGCTGAAGCACAAAGACAATAACAGAGTCCTGACGATAGCGCCAGAACAGACGGTTTACGAGGCGATCAAGATGATGTCCGAGCACAACGTCGGCGCTCTGCTGGTGCTCTCCAATCAGCGACTGGTGGGCATCCTGTCGGAGCGCGACTATGCGCGCAAGTGTGACCTGAAGGACCACCTTGCCAAAGAAACCAAGGTCCAGCAGATTATGTCCAGCCCTGTAGTCTTCGTGAGCCCGGAGCAGACCGTGGATGAATGCATGAGCTTGATGACGGAACGGCATTTCCGCCATTTGCCGGTGTTGCAGGGTGAGAAGGTGGTGGGCGTGATCTCCATCGGCGACCTGGTGAAATGCGTGATCTCCGGCCAGGAGCAAGTCATTCAGGCGTTAGAGGGCTACATTACGGGAGCGTATCCGGGATAGCAGAGATATCCATTATTCCCTTACTGGCCGATCCATGCGAAGTTCAGGGCAGATTGACGAGGATTCCCAGAGCCGCAGCAACTTTTTTCAAGGCGCTGTCGCGAGACCACAACTGCGTCCCCGGCGTCATCAGACAGGAGGCGATCAGATGAGCGTCTGTGAGGCCAATGCCCTTTGAGTAGAGAGTGTGAGCTTCAATCATGTGCCGCACTTCACTGAGCGTGGCCATGGTGACTTCGAGTAACGCTTCCAGATCGTCCAGCCTCTTTTGCCTGTTATGCAGGGAACCTAACGAAATTTCCGCAACAATGAAGGGATGCATCACGATCTGCCCGCCGCCGAGGAGTCGTTCCATCTCCGAGTTGCGGTTGCGAAGATGGTCAACCCAGATGGATGTGTCAGCCAGGATCACAGATTGTCAGCTCTTGTGCGCTTGATGTCTTCTAAATCCGGCTCCGACCCCCCAACCGCCGCAAGCCGGCGTGAAGCCTCCAGGTGAATTAAAGCCTTCAGGGCTTTGCGGAGCAAGGCCGTTCTCTCGGTTACGCCTGTAAACTCCTGAGCCTTTTGGATTAAATCGTCATCGAGCGCCACAGTTGCTCTCATAAAACCCCCACAGCACCAATATTATCACCAAATAGTGATAAATATGGTTCTTTCTAGCTTGTCAGGTTGTAGATCAGGCCGAATGGGTCCTTGACGTAGCATCTGGGGAAATCCTGCTCATCCTTGATGACTTCACAGCCGTTCTTGATGAGACGAGCCTTGGCGCCTTCCACACTGTCTACTGTGACTTCCAGGACCGGTCCCAGCGCCGGGCCGCGCTCGATGAACAGGTTGATGTGCCGGCCATGAAGGCTGATCATCTGCGGTTCTTCGCCGGTGATCTCGAAACCGAGATGGTCGACATAGAAGGCAGCGGCCTTCTTGGGGTCTGGCGCTTGAATAAGAATGTCTGAACCAAAGGTATTTGCCATAAGGGCCTCCTTGTTCCCGCGAGATTATCACGTGGACTTGGAGGCTGTCCCACTCCAGAAGTCAATATTAGCCGCGTTTCTTTCCTCCAGGACGATTGCCGAAGGGGCGCGATCCAGAGCGATTGGTTCCTGAACTGCCGGGTTTGCCTTTGAAACCGGATTTGGAGAAGCTGCCGGGTTTGGGCTTGAAGTGCGAGCCGGAAGCGGGCTTGCCGGGGCCATAGCGAGGCTTTGGCTTCCAGCCAGGGCTGGAGTTGCTTTTGGGACGCGCGCCACCTGCGCGGGGTTTGCCAGTGCTGATGGTGAAGGGGCGAGTTGGGCCTGTGATCTCCTCGATGTGAAGGTTGGGCGGGCGAACCGGGCCAAGGTCGTCGTTAAAAACGCGGGCTTCGCGGCGGGACGGGAAAGGGCGCTTGTAGTCTGGCCGGGCCGCGCGGTCGTCTTTCTTCCAGGCGGGACGAGAGGCTGGCCGGGCAGGCGTGTGATCAAATCTGCGGCCAGAGGAGGGGCGGAATCCCTCACCAGTTGAACGCGCAGGACGCTCCGGCTTCTTCCAGGCGGGTTTGGCAGTGAAGGGACGGCCTGGGCCGAGACGGCTTTCGCCGGTTGAGCCAGCGGTAAAGCGCGCCGGTGGACGGGATGGGCGATTGTCTTTCTTCCAGGCGGGGCTGGGGGCTGGCCGGGCCGATGGACGCTCAAAGCTGCGACCAGCGGCGGGTCGGAATCCCTCGCCTGCCGCACGAGTCGGCCGGAAGGGCTTGGCTGCCCTCTTGTCGAAGGAGCCTGTCGGGCGGGTGGGACGGAAGAGTTTGTTGGCTTCGCCGCTGGCGAAAGAGTCCGCGGGGCGGGCGGGGCGACTTGTTCGGTCTGTCCGGTTTGTCCGGTCCCTGTCTGCGCCAAATTTCTTGGGACGAAATTCGCTGGGGCGGGCGATGCCGAATTTCTTGGGGCGAAATTCGCCGGGGCGGCCGGCCGCGGGCGCAAACCTCTCCGGCGGATGGGCGGGGTGGTCTTCTTTCTTCCAGGCTGGGCGGCCGGTGGGCTTGGGGAGGACTGTGGGCAGCAGGCCCGCGTCGAGGAGGTTGCGGCGGCGGAGGTCTTTGGATTTGGGCGTGCGCAGCGTGCCTTCGGCGGCCTGACGCAGTGCGGCTAGTTCTTGCGGTTGAAGTTCACGCAGGCTGCCCGGCTCCTGGTCGAGAACCAGAGGGCCGTAGCCGACGCGGCGGATTTTTTCGACAAAATGGCCGATCTCCTCGAACATTTTGCGCAGTTCGCGGTTGCGGCCCTCGATGAGAACAACTTCGTACCAGGGATTGTCGCCCTGGCGGACCTGGCGAATGCGGGCCGGAGAGGTGCGAACTTGTGGCGAGCCAGGCTTGCCGCGCCCAATGGCGACGCCGCTGCGCAGAATGTTGAGTTCGGCTTCGGTGGGCTGGCCGGAGACTTTGACGAGGTAGGTTTTTTCCACGCCGGAGGAGGCCTTGGTGAGACGGTTGGCGAGTTCGCCGTCGTTGGTGACGACGAGAAGGCCTTCGCTGAGGTAGTCGAGACGGCCGACGGGATAGAGGCGCTCCTTCATTTTGTCGAAGAACTGCATCACCGTGGGGCGGCCCTCGGGATCTTTGACGGTGGTGACGAAGCCACGAGGTTTGTTGAGGACAAAGTAACGGTGGCGCTCGGGACCCTGGAGCAGTTTGCCGTCGACACGGATGTGGTCGCGGGCGGCGTCGGCCTTGGTGCCCATAACGGTGACCACTTTGCCGTTGACCTGGACGCGGCCCTGCTCGATCATCGCTTCGGCGCCGCGGCGGCTGGCTACGCCGGCGGCAGCAAGGATTTTTTGGAGGCGCTCGAGCTTGGCGGGGGGACGCGGCTGGGACTCGAGCTCGGAGGCGGATTCGGGTTCTGAGCCGGCGTAAGCTTCCAGGATTCCCTCAGGGGCTAAAGCCCCACCTATGTTTTGTTGCGCATGCGGCACGACTGAAGTCGTGCCCTGATACAAAGCCGACTTAGTTTCTAGTATTTTTGCAGCCTGTTCATCAGAAAGCTTGGCCTCGCCGTCGGTCTCATCTCCGATTGGGTCTTCAATTTTGGGGACTTCGGTTTGGGGTACGGCTGCTAACTCCGGTTCAGTCAATTCTGACTTGGGGAGCGCGGTTTTTTTACTCTTAACAAGCTTCTTGGTTGCTGGCTTCTTCGTTACGGACTTCTTCGTTACGGACTTCTTCGTTACGGGCTTCTTCGTTTTGGGGCTCGCCATGGGGGACTTCTCGGTTTCTGCCTGCTCAGTAGGGGGAGGCGCAGCAGGAGCGGCCTCTTCGGTGGTGGTGGGTTAGTTGCCGGCCGCCGTCTCGGCGGTCGTGGCGGACGATTTCGTTTGGGGCCCGGGTTCGGGCTCCAAGCCTTCATCCGGCGAGTCTTCCAGTTCTTCGCTCGCGGCCTCGTCGAACTCGAGGTCGAGGCTTGATTTCTGCTCGAGGTTTTCTCCAGTTGTAGTCTCCTGCTCGTCGAATTCAAGAGCGGCGAGCTTCTCGAACTCTTCCATGGAGGGCAGCTCGGAGACGTCCCTGAGGCCGAAGCGGAGCAGGAACTCGCGGGTGGTTTTGTAGAGGATGGGCCGGCCGAGGACCGCTTTGCGTCCTGCTGTGGTGATCAGCTTGCGGGAGAGCAGAGTGCCGAAGACGGCGGATGTATCCACGCCGCGAATTTCATTGACCTCGGGAGCGGTGACCGGCTGCTTATAGGCGATGACGGCCAGGGTTTCCAAAGCCGGTAAAGAGAGCTTGAGCGGCTGTTTGATGCTTTTGACGAAGTTGCGGACGGCGTCGTGATACTCGGGCTTGGTGGCCATGCGGAAGCCGCCGGCAACCTCGCGAATTTCGACGCCGCGATCATCGGAGGCGCAGGAGGCGATCAGCTCATCGAGCAGCGGGCGCAGGATTTCGCGGACCTCGCGGTCGCGCAGGCGGGCCAGGCGGCGGGCTTCGAGTTCGGCTTCGGCTTTTTCTGCATCAGAGAGTTCCGGCGGTGGGTCGGTTGACGCAGCCTCTGCGGTTTGTTCAGCTGATTCCGGCTTCGACTCCAGATAGGGGAGCTCCTCATACACCTGGGGCAAGGGTTGGGCGGCGGCGGAATCGGACTCAGCCGTCTGTCCGGCAGAGGCAGAGGCTTGCTGCGCCTTCCATTCGAAGGCGTCGTCGGCAAAGAGGGCGGCGAGCTGGGCCAGGGTGACCGGCTCCTCCGCAGCGTAGATGACAGCTTCCAGCTTGGCTTTCAGGCTCATTCTTCAATAGGTACCTCCATTATGTTACCGGAAGCGGAGCAGACCTGCGCGGCACCTGCGGTGCGGCAGCCGCGCTTCGCGCCAAACGCCGCTCAGGACGACAGCAACGGGTCAGGTTCGGAGACGCAAAAAGGGCGTCCGGATGGCGCCGGACGCCCTTGCAGGGCTGCTGAAGAAGAGAATTATCCCACAACCTGGCGGAAGAGCCAGAAGAGACCACCGGAAAGCAGAGCGGCGGCGGGGAGGGTTAAGACCCAGGCCATGGCGATATTGCGGATGGTGGCCAGTTGCAAGCCGCTGCCGTTGGCGGCCATGGTTCCGGCTACGCCGGAGCTGAGGACGTGGGTGGTGGAGACAGGCAGGCCGAAGTTGTCGGCGGCGGAGATGGTGCACATGGCGACCAACTCGGCGCAGGCGCCTTGCGCGTAGGTGAGGTGCTCCTTGCCGATTTTTTCGCCGACGGTGACCACGATGCGCTTCCAGCCAATCATGGTGCCCATGCCCAGCGCCAGAGCGACGGCGACCTTGACCCAGGAGGGGATGAACTTGGTCGCCTGATCCACCTTGCTCTTGTAGTACTTGAGGGCGGCGTTCTCCTCGCCGGTGAAGACCGTTGGTTTGCCGGCTGCCTTCAGGCTATCGTCGTTCTTCTGCATCAGGCGGATAGCCTCGCTGGCCACGTACATATCGTTGCGGACGTTGGCCTGCTTGTTGGCCGGAACTGCTTTGTACTCCTTATAGGTGATCACGTCGCCCTTGAGATCGTTGACCAGCTCGCGCAGCGCGAGCATGGTGTCGGGCTTGATCTCCTTGGTGCGGATGTAGTCGGTGACCTCGGAGCGGGCATCTTCGCCCAGGATTCCGGTTTTGTCCACGTGCCGGTCGATGACCTGGCCGGCCTGTTCGCTGGCGGCGATAAAGGCCTGCACATCGTGGCTGCTGACGGCGTGGTTGAGCGCGTAGGCTGTGGGCACGGTACCGATCAAGATGAGCATGATGAGGCCCATGCCCTTCTGGCCGTCGTTGGATCCGTGCGCAAAGCTGACGCCGGAGCAAGTCAGGACCAATAGAAGGCGGATCGGCCAGGGTGGGGGCGTGGAGCCCTTGGGCGCTTCAAAGAGCGCATCGGAGACGGGAATGAGCCGAAGTACCGCCCACACTGCGACGCCGATCCCCACACCGATCGAAACAGAGATCAAGATCGAGCGCGAGAAACCATAATGGGCACACACGGCCACCAACAGGCTCAAGAGAGCGCAACCCGCGACGCGGAGCTTCGGCTTCAGGACCATCAGCAGGATTGCCGCGCATCCAAAACCCACGATCGGCGAGATGAGCAGCACCTTGAAGACCTTGGTGGCCTGCTCCCAGTCCACGCCGGAAGTGCCGGTGCGAATACTCATCAGCTGGTTGGCGATGCCGACACCGATGATGGAGCCTACCATGGTATGGGAACTGGAGGCGGGCAGGCCGAACCACCATGTGCTCAGGTTCCAGATGATGGCCGCAATCAGCAGGGCGAAGACCATGGCAAAGCCAGCGCCGGAGCTGACCTGAAGGATCAGCTCGACCGGCAGCAGCGTGATGATGGCGTAAGCCACGGCGCCGGAAGAAATCAGCACGCCGCAGAGGTTGCAAAGGCCCGACCAGACGACGGCGATATTTGGATCGAGGGAGTGCGTGTAGATGACCGTGGCGACGGCGTTAGCCGTGTCATGAAAGCCGTTGACGAACTCGAAGCCCAGGGCGATCAGCAGGGCGACGACCAGCAGCGCGTAGGGCCAGAAGCTGGCGAGGGTGACGCCGCTGAAGTCCTCAAAAATGTTGATGCCGATGTAGCCCAGACCGATCACCAGCGCCGCAATGACCACGCCGCCGCTGATCATGGCGTGGGATTTCTTCATTTTTTTATCAAGAATCGCCGCGGCGGGAGGGCGAGCTTCAACGACTGCTGCCAGATCGGCCATGCAAAGTCTCCATAGAGTTGAGATGATGCGTCCGGTTAGGCTGGGGAAGCATACCCGGACAGAACATATTCATAACGAAGCTGTATGAATGGGAGATGAATAGGCGCGGGAAGTGCTGTGGATTGTAGTAGATGAACCAACGAATTTACGCAATATTCATCTTAGCTTTGATGTTCTGGGGTGTGGCGCCAGTTTCTGAAGCGCTTGGGGCCTGCTGGGAGCGTTGATTCCAACGCCGAGAATAGGGCGTCCGGATGGCGCCGGATGCCCCAGAGATGCGCTCCTATCGGCTTCAGGGAGCCTTGGTGAGCTTTGTATGTGAAATTATGATCCGCGTCTGGCCGTTGTCCAGCTTCGAGTTTGCGCTAATCCTCACATGAATGAACTCCTGCTGGTTGATTTTAAGGCGCACGGTAGTGTTGCCTAAGAAACTGTTGGAAGTAGCGGCGGAACCTAACTTGTCCTTGTAAAAAGCGAGCACCTGAGCAGGCGAGTCGGAGGTGAGGAATGCGCCCGTCACACCCGAGCCGTTGGGCATCTCCATCATCATACTCCCACGTGTGCTCTGCGCGCCGGGATAGATATCCACGCCCAGATCGGCCGCGCTGACGTTGTCAATTGGAGTGGTGGTAATCGTGCCGGCCGGAGTGTTCATCGTCATCCGGCCACTGGAGTCTACATGGGCGCTCTTAGCGATACGATAGCCAATGTAACCGAGAGCGCCCAGGCCAAGGATGCCCAGTCCGACGATGACAGCGACGATAATCAGAATGATCTTGAGCGTGCTTCTGCCGGAAGTGGGCGGCTCGCCGATGAATTGGGCTACGGGTAATTGTGCGGCGGCCGCTGCTCCACAAGAAGGGCAGGATTGCGCGTTGGGGATTAATTCAGCCCCACATCCAGCGCAGACATTCGCCATGATGATCTCCTTGCCGTTGAGTTCCAGACTGGAATTTTCAGCTTGGCTTTCAGGCTAATTTTGCAATTGGTACTCCTAATATGGTACCGGAAGCGGAGCAGACCTGCGCATGGATAGAGAATCAATTGCTGGAGCGATGGCCGCAAAAAGGGCGTCCGGATGAATCCGGACGCCCCAGGAATGTGCTTCTATCGGCTTCAGGGAGCTTTGGTGTTGATGGTATGCGTGATGGTGATTCTTGTCTGGCCTTTGTCCCGGGGCTGGTTCGTGGTAACCGTCACCATGACGGATTCCTGTTTGCTAACGTTCTGTGTGAGCATAGCGCCGTCGGCAGTGTCGAAGACCGCGGCCTGGGCGCCAAACTTACTCTTGTAAAAATCGATCACCTGCTGCTTGGAGTCCGAAGTAAGGAATGAGCCAATCACCATTGAGCCGGTGGGCAAACTCATCTTCATGCCGCCGGTGGTGCTCTGCGCGCCGGGATAGATGTCGGTGCCCAGCTCGGCCGCGGAGTAGGTCTGCGACGGGTTGGCGGTGATTGTGCCGCCGGGGGTATTGATTGACACCTGGCCGTTGGGGCCACTTACATGGACGGCCCGAGCAACGCGATAGCCCACGTAGCTGACGGCACCGAGGGCGAGAACGCCAAGCACGACGATGACCGCAACAATAATCAGGATGATCTTGACCGCGCTGTTGGTGGAGCTAGCCGGAGCCGCGGCTGTTTGGGCCGGAGCAGCGCTTCCAGTGGCCGCCGCAGCGCCACAGGATTTACAGAATTGTTCATTGGCGGATAATGCAGAACCGCATTTTGCGCAGAAGCTCGCCATGGAGATCTCCTTGTTGTTGAGAATATGTCCGGAATTAGCGTGTTTTCCGGCTACGAGACAATATACCTTAACCTGCTCACGCCTGGCTTGAATCTTTTTGCAATCTTGCGAAAGAGATGTGTGCGGGTGCTGATGCCGCGAAAAGGAGTGGTGGATTAAAGTGTGTGAATGAGAATGAGCGGCTTTCGTATTCGTTTCGCCATCTGGATGATGTGCGCCGGCGCCTGCCTTGCCCTTCTGACGCTCTCCGGGGGAGTACCGGCACAGCAGCAGAGTGCACCACAGAAGGCCGATACGATTCTGATTCTGAAGAAGGATCACGTGATGGAGCTGCTGGCCGGGGGCAAACTGATTCGCGCGTACAAGGTGGCGCTGGGGCAAGGAGGACTTGCGCCCAAAGTGCGTCAGGGCGACGGGCGTACGCCGGAAGGGCACTACATCATCGACGCCAAGTACACGGTTACCCACTACCACAAGGCTTTGCACATCTCCTATCCAAATGCCGAGGACCGCAAGCGTGCGGCGAAGCTGGGCGTCTCTCCCGGCGGGTCCATCCTGATTCACGGCTTGCCCAACGGCAAAGGCTATATTGGCGCGGCGCACAGGCTTTACGACTGGACGCTGGGTTGCATCGCCGTCACCGATGAGGAGATCGACGAGATCTGGAATCTGGTTCCAGTGGGCACGCCGGTGGAGATTCGGCCGTAGGGCAGGCGCGCACTCTTGAGTTACAAACAACAACAATTAAACGAAAATCCTGACAGCATACCTCAGGGGCTAAAGCCCAGTTTGTTTTGGACCATTTGCGGCACGACTAAAGTCATGCCCTTTCAAAACCAGTTTATTAGATAGCTTCTAGAATGCTACAATCGGCACACTTCGTGTTCCATGCCTAACGATCCCACAATCCATGAAACTGTCCTGGAGGTCGTCTTCCCCGGCCGCCCGCATCAACTTGTTCCCGTGACTCAATCCCCGTTCCTGATTGGCCGTGGCAGCGAGGCCGGCAATCATTTACTGCTTGAGGACCGGCGCATCTCGCGCACCTGCGCCGCGTTGGTTGCCGAGGAAGGCGGCTACCGACTGGAGGACCGCGGCCATCGCCAGGGAATTTTTGTGAACGGCGAAAAGGTGGCGCGCAAGACCCTGCAGAACGGCGACGTAATTCATTTCGGCATCGAAGATTGCTGTGAGATTATCTTTCGCTCCACCGCCCAAGAAAATGCGATCGAAAGCATGCTGACGCGATTGGGAAATATGCCGGCAATGGCCATCACAGAGCGCTCCACAGGCCTGGGCCAACTGAATCTGCTGCTCGAAGCCACGTCGCTGCTCCATTCGCAGCTTCCGCTGGAGTCGGTGCTGGCGGCGATGCTGGATCACACCATCGCCATTACCCACGCCGATCGCGGGCTGCTGATCGAGCCGGGCGCGGCCGATTCATTCCGGGTGCGGCTGGCTCGCGGCAAGGGCGGCGAAGAGCTCGTGCCGGAGAGCATTGTTCCCAGCCAGACCGCGCTCAGCATGGCCATTGAGCGCCAATCCTCGGTGATCACCGAAGACCTGAGCCGGACTGACTTAAACAGGGCCGATCTGAATCTGAAGAGCGCGGAGAGTGTGGTTGTGCAGCGCCTTCGCTCCATCATCGCCATTCCGCTGTACGCCACGGCCCGCGCCAATTCAGCGGAGTCTGCCGTGCTGAAGCGGGGTCAGCTTCTGGGCATTCTTTATCTCGATTCCCGGCGGCCGTCGGCTTTTTCCGATCTTGACCGGCAGATTCTCGATGCGCTGGGAATGCAATCCGCAAGCATCCTTGACAATGCGCGGCTGGTGGAGCGCGAACGCGAGCGGCAGCGCCTGGAACAGGAACTTTCCATCGCGCGCACGATTCAGCAGGCTCTGCTTCCGCAAGGCTTGCACGATTATCCGCATCTGGCCATCACCGGAATGCACTACCCCTGCCATGAGGTGGGCGGCGACTACTTCGACGCATTTTCCGCAGGCCAGGAGCGCACCGCGTTTCTGATTGCCGATGTCAGCGGCAAAGGCCTGGGCGCGGCGCTGCTGACCATGATGCTGCAGGGAGCGCTTTCCTCGATGGCCCTGTGCGCGGAGCCGGTGAGCGTCTTTAACCACATCAACAAGTTTCTTTGTGAACATGGCGGAGTGGGCCGCTATGCGACCATGTTCTTCGCATTGCTCGATCGCGACGGCAGGCTGGAATACATCAAGGCCGGTCATCCGTCGCCGCTGTTGCTCAGGCGCGGCCAGGTCAGCGAGCTCTACAGCGAAGGCTCCTTTCCGGTCGGCCTGCTGGAAAACGCCGAATTTACCGCCGCCAGCCTGCAACTGGAGCCGGACGATACGCTGGTGCTGTTCAGTGACGGCATCAGCGAGGCGGAGAACCCGGACGAGGAGTTGTACGGTGTATCCCGGTTGCGCGAGGCTCTGGCCGGAAAGCAAAACACGCCGCTCGACTCTCTGAAGCAGATCGTTCTGGAATCTGTTGAGTCATTTGCGCGCGGCGCCAGCCAGTCGGATGATATGACTTTGCTGATCGCGCGTTACCGCGCGCCCGCAAAAGCCGAATCTCCGGCTGCCTAAGATTCATCTTATTCTCAAGCACATTATGCTAAAGTGTTACGGATCAGGCTATGAGCACGCCAAAGACTATCGGACGGTACGAGATCATTGATGAACTTGGCCATGGCGCAATGGGCAGCGTCTTTTGCGCCAAAGACCCGGTCATGGACCGCATGGTGGCGGTGAAGACCATACTTTCCGGGGCGCTGGCCGGCGATCAAAGCAGCGAATACCGCCTGCGATTCTTTCGCGAAGCGCGCGCCGCAGGGGCTTTGTCCCATCCCGGAATCGTCTCCGTCTTCGATGTCGGCGAGCAGGAGGGCGTGCCATTTCTGGTGATGGAATTCGTGCCGGGAAGGACGCTCGCCGATGCCATCAAGAGGGGCGAACGCACCTCGCTTGAGCGCGTCTGCGAGATCGGCCAGCAGATCGCCGAAGCTCTGGGACACGCGCACCGCCACGGAGTAATTCATCGCGACATCAAGCCTGCCAATATTCTGCTCGCCAAGCGCGAGGCGGATGGGGCGGAGCAGGCGAAGATAACTGATTTTGGCGTGGCCAAGCTGGGCGCCGGGGAGATTACCACTACCGGCCAGCTTTTAGGCACCCCCGCCTTCATGCCGCCGGAGCAGTTTACCGGCGGGCCCATCGACGGGCGCGCCGACTTGTTTTCGCTGGGCGTGATTCTGTATTGGATGGCAAGTGGAGAACAGCCCTTTCCCGGTGAGACGATGAGCGCCGTCTCTTACAAAATTGTTCACACCGAGCCCATTCCCCCGGCAAAGCTGAATCCCGCCATCCCCGCCGCGATGGAGAGCGTGATTCTCAAGTGCCTGGCGAAGAGCCCCGCCGACCGCTATCAAACCGGCGAGGAACTCGCCCAGGCCCTTGCGCAACTGTGCGCCGGCGCAAAGACATCGAGCCTGCAGGCCACAGCGCCAATGGCCAGGGGAACCGCGGGAGCATCCAGAGTCTCGGAGGAGACCTACGACCTCAATCCCAGCTTGCCAACGAAGCCCAGCCAGACAACCGCAACAATCAAGGAGCCACCGCCAGCCACGCCGGCCAGGAATAAGGGCGCGCTACTGCTTGCCGCGGTGATTCTTCTCGCCGCCATGGCCGCGGGAGGCGGGTATTTGCTGCATCGCCACCGTTCGGCTGCGCAACAACCGGCTGAGGAGTGGGCCTTAGCTTCGCAATCGACGCTAGCTGAGACGACCGCATCTTCGCGGCCGGCGCCCGCGGCGGCGACTACATCGCAACCGACGCCCGCGCCTGAAGCCGTGCAGAGCACGGATTCCACGAAGCCTTCCACAGCGGCTGCATCACGCGCTCAATCTTCCAGCGTGGCCTTCGATCCAAAAACGCTTGACCCTAAACAGAATGCCCGCCTGAAGCTGGAATTGGATCACTTCCCTCCCAGCCTGGCCTTTACCGTCGAGATGGATAAGAAGATTTATTACAAGGGCACAGCGGGCGACAAGGCGGCTTTAGAGAACCTGTTAGTTCCGCCGGGGGTGCATGAATTCCGTGTTATCGCGCGTGGAGGCGGCGTGCAAAAGGCCTCGAATACCGTGGGCGCCGAGTTCAAGGCCAATAAGCGCACGACGTTGAAGGCCGAACTCAGGCTCCCGGCCAAAGGCTCATCCGGAAGCTCGCCGACCCTGGACCCCTCCGCGCAGATTGTTGCGACGCTGAAGGCGGACCGTTTTTTCCGGTAACAGTAGATTCACAATTGCGCATTACGATAAGGTAAACAGGGAGGCGGCTAAGCGCGGCCAGGGTTTGCGTTGACCTTGGAAATGGCCGTTCGCAGAAGGAGAATGAATGAAAATAACGACCGAAGAGCTGGATGGCGGCATCACCAAGGTAGTGCTGGAGGGGCGTCTGGACATTGAAGGCGCCGCGGCCGTGGACCTGAAGATGAATGTGCTCGCTGGCAGCAAAATGCGGCTTCTGCTTGACCTGCAAAAGGTTACGTTCCTGGGCTCGATGGGAGTTCGCACCATCGTCGTGCCAGCGCAGACGATTCACCGGCGCGGCGGCAAGGCGGTTCTATTCGCGCCCTCCGGGATGGTGGAGGAAGTTCTCACGGCAAGCAAAATCGACAGCATCATCCCCATCCATCATGAACTCAGCGCCGCTTTGGCCGCACTGAAATAACGCAATTTCACTGTTCCTGAAATGCACGCGGACGATGCTGCTGCCGCGGCCCGGCTTCGATCATGCCCGGAAAAGATGCTCACAAGGCGGCTACGCGGCTGACACTGAAGAGCCAGCTTGCGGAGCTATCGCGGGTGTGGCCCTGGGTGGACGCGCTGGCGGCGGAGTACGACATATCCGGGGAGACGCATGATGCCATCAACCTCTGTCTCGAAGAGGCGCTCTCGAACATTATTCGCCACGGTTATCGAGGCCAGCCGGATCACGCCATTACCATCGATTTCATCTCCCTTGGAACGAGCCTGACGTTCACCATCGAAGACCAGGCCCCGCATTTTGCACCCACGGCGCATGCTGCTTCACCGATGGCGACTTCAATTGAGGAGTACCGTCCGGGAGGATTGGGAGTGCAACTGATGCAGCGATTTGCCGGCACTCTTCACTGGGAGCCGTTGCCGAACGGAAATCGCTTGACGATCGGCTTCGCGGTTGCGCGGCCTCCTGGGAAATAGAGAGGCGTGTTGGCCGCAGCGCAGGCGCCTGCGAAAATAGTAGGGAATGCTCTCCCTGCAAAATGCCGGTAAGCGATATGGCCCGCGAGTCTTGTTTCTGGAGGCCAACTGGCTGATCCGAAGCAAGGAAAAAACCGCGCTCGTTGGCGCGAACGGCACGGGAAAATCCACCATCATGAAAGTACTGGCCGGCCTGGAGACGCTGGACTACGGCCAGATGCAACAGACACGCGGCATGAGCATCGGCTACCTGCCGCAAGAGGGCCTCGCGCTCATTGGCCGCACAGTCTTTGAGGAGTGCCTGAGCGTCTTCGACGAGCTGCGCGAGATGGCGCGCGAGGTGGAGCGGCTGGGCGGGCAACTGGCCGTGCTGGATCACGAAGGACCGGAGTATGAGGCCGTGGCGGAGCGCTACTCGATTCTGCAGGAGCGCTTTCATGCGCTGGATGGCTACGCGCTGGATGCACAGGTAGGCGGCGTGCTGACTGGGCTGGGCTTCAGTAAGGAAGACTGGTCGCGGCAGACCGATGAATTCAGTGGCGGCTGGCAGATGCGCATTGCTTTGGCCAAGCTGCTGCTGGCCAAGCCTAACTTACTGCTGCTGGACGAGCCTACTAACCACTTAGATCTGGAAACGCGCAACTGGCTGGAAGACTATTTGAGGAGTTATCCCTTCGGTTACATACTTATCTCCCATGATAGGTATTTTCTGGATGTAACTATCGATAGAACCGTGGAGATATGGAATAAGCGGGTGAATATCTATCAGGGGAATTACACAAAATACCTTAGTCAGAAGGACGAGCGGCGGACACAGTTACAGGCGGCTTATAACAATCAGCGGCAGCAGATCGAGCATCTGGAGGCCTTCATCAACCGCTTCCGCTATCAGGCCACCAAGGCCAAGCAGGTGCAGAGCCGCATTAAAGAGTTGGAGAAGATCGAACGCATCGAGATTCCCGAAGATGAGTCGACGATACATTTCAAGTTTCCCCAGCCGCAGCCCTCTGGACGCATGGTGGCGGAGGCCGAGGGATTGGCGAAGAGTTATGGCACAAAGCAGGTCTTCAAGGATGTGCGCTTCCGAATCGACCGCGGCGACCGCGTGGCGCTGGTGGGTGTAAACGGTGCGGGCAAGTCCACGCTGATTAAGCTACTCACAGGCTCCGAGCCGCCTACCAGTGGGCACATCAAACTGGGGCACAACGTGGTCTGCGAGTACTTTGCTCAGGACCAGTACAAGGTGCTTGATGGCGATGCTCGCATGTTGGACGACATCAGCCGCGCGGCGGTCAAAGTGCCGGAGGGCGAACTGCGGTCGTTGTTGGGCTGCTTTCTTTTTAGCGGCGACGATGTCTTCAAGCCGCTGGGCGTGTTGAGCGGCGGCGAGCGCAACCGCTTTGCACTGGCGCGGATCCTGGTTTCGCCGTCGAATTTTCTGCTGCTCGACGAGCCGACGAACCATCTGGATATGCGCGCCAAGGACGTGCTGCTGGAGGCGCTGGCAGCATTCTCTGGCACGGTAGTTTTTGTGTCGCATGACCGCTACTTCATCGACCGGTTGGCTACGCGCGTGCTGGAGGTGGAAGGCGGCAAGGTGACCAGCCACGAGGGCAACTACGAAGATTACCTGCGCTGGAAGAGTCTTGGTCTTGCAGACGGCAGCCTTTTGGTTGAGAGTATCGCTAAAGGGAGGGTACCGGAGCCTTCCGCGAAGAAGGCCAATGAGGCTGATGCTGAGATTGATGCTGCGTCCAAAGACTCAAACAAGGAGCGCCCGCGCCGGTTGAATCCCATCAAGCAGAAACAGATGGAGATGCGTTGCGCGTTTTTAGAGGAAGAAGTCCCGCGTATTGAGGCCGCGATTGCCCACACGGAGGAGCAGTTGGGGGTTTATATCAGCGCCGCCGAGACCGAGCGGCTGACCAAGCTGGCCGAGGAGTTGCGAGGGCAATTAACGGCACTCACGAAGGAGTGGGAAGAGTTGATGGTGCAGTTGGACGAGCAGGGCACGGTCTCCTGATTCATTAATTGCAGAAGTTTCGAGAGACACAGTGCCGAAAAAATAAAGTTATCAATACTAAAGAAATCGGAATCCAATTGATTGGCAACCATTGGTCGTTAACGATCCAAGCCGGCAACTGTATACCGATGTTGGATATTACTATTTCAGAGGAGGAATCATGAAGGCATTCATGCGTGGTTGTATCGTAGTTATGCTGTTCGCATTCAACCTGTCTGGTATCTCGAACGCGCAGAGAACCAACCTTGCGGGCAAGTGGAGGATTACGTGGTTGGCCGGCGACAAGCCGGTCGCCAAACCGAACATCATCAACTTGACAGAAAGCAGTACCGGCGGCACGTTGGCCAATCTCAGCGGGAGCTTTATAGCTGACAACGGCGAGAAGTGCACCGTGAGCGGGCTCAAGTCAAATGATTCTAACAGGCAATTGGACATGAAAATCAGCTGTGCCACCTGGAGTATCTCGATAACCGGGACGATTGCAGTGGATGGTCAACAGATCAACGGAGGCTACACGGTCCATTACCCCAGCGGACCCAGCCTCGGAGATTATGTGATGGATAAGATTATTTGCATGTTGCCGGAAGGCTGCGGCAATTGACCAGACTGGACTCGTAATTTGTAAAATGCGGCTCCTGATTACCAACCCATTTGGTCCATCCGATTAAGGATGATCGCGCTGTAATGATTCATGTGCTCGGGCCGCCGCTTCAGGGGGGCGGGAAGAATCGCGGCGAGCCGCGCCGACTGTTCCCGTCCGATATTCCGGGCCGCAATTCCGTCATAGTATCGACACGCCGACTCCGCGCCATAAATACCAGGGCCCCACTCGACCACGTTGAGGTAGAGCTCGAGAATGCGCTGCTTGCCGAGGACGAATTCGGCCACCGGCACCAAGGTGAACTCCGCACCCTTGCGGAAAATAGAGCCGCCTGTTCCGAAGAATAGGTTCTTTACGAGTTGCTGCGTGAGGGTGGAAGCTCCGCGCTCGCGCTCGCCTTCCATATCTTCCTGGGCGGCGATTTGGATCTCATCCCAATCGAAGCCATGGTGCTGGTAGAAGCGCGCGTCCTCCGCGGCGATGACCGCGTGCTGGAAATCGGGCGAGATTTGGCTGAGCGGAATGAATGTGTAGCGCGCGTGATACGGCTTGTGGTGAATCCATGCCTGCAGGCGGCGCTCGATATGCAAGGCGGTTGTCGGCGGGTCGATCCAGCGCGCGGCCACAATGAGCAGCGCGGCCAACGTCCAAAGAAGCACCACGCCGAGGCCAAGCCACAGAAAAACAGATCGAAGGAGTCTCTTCCGACGCGGAGTCTCGGGTTGTGTGTTTGTCGTTGTCGTCACATTTCAGAATAATTGCCTGGGCCGGGTGGTTGCTTATGGCTTGATCTTGCAGGCGCAGTTAGCCGCGCTCACCGCCGAGTGGGAAGAGCTGATGGTGCAGTTGGAGAAGCAAACATCGATCTCCTGATTTGTCCCTCTCAGAGTTTTCACTTGCCACAAACAGTGACCCTGTATTATGCTTTATATATGCGTCGATGTCGCTAACACCGCCCTGGTGCCAGTTGCGACGGAGATGTGCGCCCTATTCGCGCACCCTTTCCCGCCCCACAGTTTGACTCATCACCCCACAGAACAGAACCGTCTGGAATTCGATTCCAGCAAAGGAGATCATCATGGCGCATATAGCTGCGAATGTCACAGAACTTATTGGCAAGACCCCGTTGGTTCGATTAAACAAAGTGGCGGCCGGGCTGCCGGCAACCGTTGTGGCCAAGCTGGAGAGCCAGAACCCGGTTTCGAGCGTGAAGGACCGCATCGGCTTCGCGATGATAGACGATGCCGAGAGGCGGGGCAAGATTACTCCCGGCAAGACGGTATTGATTGAGCCCACCAGCGGCAACACCGGCATCGCGCTGGCTTTTGTGGCCGCGGTGAAGGGCTACCGGCTGATTCTCACCATTCCGGAGACCATGAGCCTGGAGCGGCGCGTGTTGCTGCTAGCATTTGGCGCGGAGATCGTGCTCACCCCCGGGCCGAACGGCATGAAGGGCGCCATCGCCAAGGCCGATGAGATTCTGGCCAAGACGCCGAACGGATATATTTTGCAGCAGTTCAACAACCCCGCCAACCCGGCGATTCACTACTACACCACCGGCCCGGAGCTTTGGAACGATACGGACGGCAAGATCGACATTCTGATCAGCGGCGTGGGCACGGGTGGGACGATCAGCGGCGTAAGTAAGTACATCAAGGAGAAGAAGCCGGAGTTCAAGGCGATTGCCGTGGAGCCGGCAGACAGCGCGGTGCTGAGCGGCGGCAAGCCGGGACCGCACAAGATTCAAGGCCTCGGCGCGGGATTTGTGCCGGGCGTGCTGGACACCAGCCAGGTGGATGAGATCATCCAGGTGACCAACGACGAGTCGATCGCGATGGCCCGGCGGCTGCCGCTTGAAGAGGGCTTGTTTGTGGGCATCAGCTCGGGAGCGGCGGTGGCTGCGGCGCTGAAGGTGGCCGCGCGGCCTGAAAATAAGGGCAAGCTGATCGTGGTGGTGCTGCCTGATTTTGGCGAGCGCTATTTGTCCAGCATTCTCTTTGAGTCGCTGCGGCAGCAGGCGCTGGCGTTGCCGGTGGAGGCGATTAATCTGTAAGTGGAGCATCGATCGATTGGAAACAGGATGTCTCAGATCTCGATATTGAGAGCTGGGACGCCCGGCTGAGTATGGTTGTCTTCAAAGAAAGGGAAGTTCGGTGGTTCAAGTTCTATTCCTCGGTGGCCCGCCAATGTCTGGGAAGACCAGCTTGGGTAAGTTGTTGGCGGCCAGGTTGGAGCTATCCCTGATCTCGGTCGATGACTTGACGGCGGCGATACGCGGCGCAACGAATGCATTTACTCATCCAGAATTGCATTTCATGAGCGCACTCGATTACCGGGAGTACTACGTTCAACATCCGCCGGAGAAGCTCATCGACGATTTCAGCAAAGAGCACGCGACTGTATGGGAGGGTGTGCGGCCTGTAGCCTTCGCGCACGCAACATGGTCTTCTCCGGCGCTCATCGAAGGGTGGCAGTTGCATCCCGAAAAGGTGGCTGACCTATCCCTGGCAAACGTGAAATCTCTTTGGTTGGCGCCTGATCGAGACACTCTTGAAAAACGAATTCGGGCCGATGTGGATTTTTACCGGGGAGCCTCGTCGGAAGAGACTATGATCCGTCACTTTCTGGAACGCGGCATTTGCCAGGCTTCAATGCTCGAAACCGCCGCAACACAACTCAACATGCCTGTACTCAAGATTCGATCCGGCGATTCGCTCCAAGATATCGAATCTGCCGCATACGCGCTGCTAGGCATCGAGTGATTCATTGCGGTTCGCCACGATGTTGCCGGTGCGCCAGTTCTCGATTTTTTGATCAAGATGGGGCGACATTTACACATGTTCCGAGATTGGAACTGTAGACTTTTTAATATGGCTTTGTTTGCCCACATCCGCGAAGACATCAACTCGGTGCTGGAGCGCGACCCGGCGGCGCGCTCGCGGCTGGAGGTCTTCTTGTGCTATCCAGGGCTGTGGGCGGTGTGGATTCATCGCATCTCCCACTGGCTGTGGGGCGCGAAGCTGCGGCTGCCGGCAAGGATGCTCTCGCAGGTGGGCCGGTTTTTTACCGGCGTCGATATTCACCCCGGCGCTCTGTTGGGCCGGCGGCTATTCATCGACCACGCAACCGGGGTGGTGATTGGCGAGACGGCGATTGTGGCCAGCGACGTGACCATGTACCAGGGCGTGACGCTGGGCGGCACCGGCAAGCAGCACGGCAAGCGCCACCCCACAGTATGCGACGGAGTTTTTATCGGCAACAACGCCAACCTGCTGGGCAACATCACCATCGGCGAGAACTCACGGGTGGGCGCGGGATCGGTGGTGCTGGCAGATGTGCCGCCCAACTCGACGGTGGTGGGGGTTCCGGCGCACATCGTTTACCGCAACGGGGAGCGTGTGCTGATTACCGATCCGCACGACATCAAGGACCCGCTCTCGGATTCGCTGATTGCACTGGCTGCGCGCGTAGAGGAACTGGAAGAACGCCTGGGTGGCCAACGGCGGCCGGCCGAGCAGTTCACCGCCGAGGCCGCCGAGCGCGAAGCCTATCGCGAAAAGCTGGAGCGTCTGCGGCAGTATGTCTCGATGGGCGAGGGGATTTAGCTTAGATCAGTCCCGGCAACCTTGCCTCGGCTTCGAGGTATGCTCAAGTGGGCAGAAACGATACGGTGGGGCAGATGACACGCGAGATTTATTGTGAAGTTGTGAAAGGAGTCTTGATCTTATGGAGCAATTTTTAGCATCGATTCCGTCACGTAAGCACGTAGTCGCATTGGCTGGAGCCGCCTTTCTTATGTTCGCCTTGAATGCGAGCGGGCAAAATAACATTCAACATTCAGAGACTAATCCGGCCGTCAATTCGGCGAAAGAGGAACCGCAAATGTCGTTGGAAGAGTTAGTGATCTTTGCACGATTTCATGCACTTGCTGGCAAGGAGGACGCATTGGCTGCTGAGCTTCGAGATACGGTCGCTCGCGTCCGGGTTGAGCCGGGTTGCATTTCCATCGAAGCCTATCGCTCCGTAAGGGATCCACGACTGTTTTGGTTATATGCACGCTGGACTGACGAAGCCGCCTTTGATCGGCATGCTGCTCTGCCAGCCACCAACGATTTCGTCGAACGTACCGAACACCTCATAGACCACCCGTTTGATGTCACACGGACTCAAGTGCTCCATTAGCCGCGGATTACCCAACTCCCAGTGAAGCTGATCTATCTCCAGACGAAGGGCGTACGAAGAGTTGGAAACGTAATTGGGCGGAGTTGTGTAGCCAATGGAGCCTTTCACCGCTTAAGAAGCCGAGCGCGAAGCCTATCGCGAAAAGCTGGAGCGTCTGAGGCAGTATGTTTCGATGTGCGAGGGGATTTAGATCCTGATCACTCTGCCTCAGACGCCGCCTCAGGTGGCGTAAACAATCCCTACGTCAACGCGACATTCATGTTGTCGATGGCTTCGTCGATCTCCTGCGTGCTCTTGAAGCCCACGGTGGCGCAATCGATTCCGGCGTTCTTGAAGGCGAAGCGCATGGCCGCCTGGCGGTCTTCGTGGCGCGTGAAGGTTCCGTCGCCGACAAGCTTCATGCTGATGACGCCCATGCCCTCTCGCTTCACTTTCCTGACGTGCTCGACTACTTCCGGCACGTTTCCGGGGTTGCCGTCGTCGGGGACGGTGCCGTCCATGACCGTGCCATTGTGGTTCATGCGGATCATCGCTACTTGCAGCCACTTATTGCCCGGCACTAAGTGGAGCGCGGGCAGACCGTGGACCGATGCGCCGCGGGCGCGGATGATCTGCTTCGATTGCGCTTCGAGAATGCCGTCCTGCCAGCGGCTGGTGGTGGCCGTCCAATTGCCGGAAGTCTGCCAGTGTAGGAGCATGATGTCAAAGTACTCGGTCTGCGAGATGCGGCGCATCTGGTCAAAACGCTTCAGAGGATCGACGCCCTGGTCGGTGGTCACCTTGTTCATCAACTGGTAGCTCTCGCGGGGAAAGTCTTTGAGGGCTGTGCCGAGCATGGCAGGGGTGGAGTAGGACTCAGAGGTCTCAAAGAAGCGGATGCCGCGGTCGTAGGCGTAGTGAATGAGGCGCGAAAACTCCTTCTGCCCGAGGGAGGACTGCACATAGCCGTTCTTGCTGCCGGTGCCGAAGGCGAGGCGCGTGACCTTCAGGCCGGATTTGCCCAGCGTGACGAAGTCGGTGGCTTTGCCGGCGGCGGCGTTCAACGAGAGCGGGCCAGCGATGACTCCAGCGGCAAGCGAGGCTTTAAGGAATTCGCGACGGGAAAGTGGGCTCACGATGACCTCCTTGATGGGTTCGATTGGCGGGCGGGGAATGCCCTTGGCGAGATGGTATCACGAGAACGCGCGCCAGGTGGAATTCCCCGCTTGATGCAAAATCGCCATGACCCGCGGCTGGAGGAAAGATTAGACGGCGACGGTCTTTGTTCGTGCTCCGGCTGCCGCAGGCGGCTTCAATCCCTTGAAGAGAAGCCAGAAACTCAGGGCTATATCGAAGAGACCTATCGGCGTATCGAACCACATTAGGTTAACGATCTTGTCGAAGTGGGGATTGATGAAGAGCGCGAAGGAGCAGGCCGCGGCAAATGCCGAGGAGAGCACACCGAAGACAGCCAGCGCACGAGGAATATAGCGCGACTTGAACCACAGGCAGGCACAAACAGTGGATGCCAATCCCCAAAACAGCAAGCCAACATAATAGATGTCAAAACCCATTTTGAAATAGAACATCGCCCAGGCTTGTAGCCGCTCCGGCTCAAAGGCCCGCAAGTAATCCGCGCCTTTGAGGAGCAGCAAGGCGTGAAAATAGTTGAGCGACATGAACAGCCAGGTGAAGGCATACACGACCCACCAGAAAGTTGCCAGCAGGGCCAGGCCCTTGTTGACCGGCTTGAGAATCACGTAGAGGGCGGTGAGCAGCACGAAGATGCCAGCACAGTAAAGGATATTCAAGGCGATGCCGGTGCGAAAGAATTGTTCGTGCGCCAGGATATTACGTGCGGTTTCGGCGGCATTCTCGGTGGTCAGACGCCAGATGATGCCGTAATGAACGTAGATCACGAGCGCGAAGGTGATCAGGTATGCAAAGCCAACCACTTTAGCAGCCGTTCGTTGTGAATTGTCGATAGGGCTGATAGTCATTTCATTGCCTCCAAAAATCCCTGGAATGGATGAGACGCAGATAAACGCAGGAGTTATCATCCCGATCATAGTAAACGGCTGACAGGGAAAAATATTGTATGGAGTTGGATTGGAGCGGGAAATTGTCTCGCTCGGAACCATCCAGACCTCCTGGTCGAATAAGTGGCGATATGTAAGGGAATGTGAGGCTGGACTCCTCTCCCGGACCGCTTCCACAAAAAATTTGCGAAAAAATCAATTCTAGTCTTGACAGGAATCGTCCATAGCACTATATATAGTTATACGAGGTATAAAGCTATGGCAATCCAAAGGGCGCAACCTGTTGAAGGCGACCAGCCGGACCGCTGGGAGGCGCAACTTCGCAAGGGCGCTGTGGAGATGGCGGCTCTGGCCAGTCTCTGGCAGGGACGGCTGTACGGCCTTGAAATCATTCGCTTTCTAGAGAGACACTCTCAACTGGCTCTAGCGGAAGGCACCATTTACCCGATTCTGAACCGGCTCAAGGCCGAGGGCCTGCTGACCTCCGAGTGGGTGGAGTCCGAGGCCGGACACCCGCGCAAGTACTACTCCCTGACAAGTGCCGGACGCCAGCGTCTGCTCCAGATGGCCGAGGCCTGGACCAGCTTTTCCGGCGGCCTGAGCCGTCTTCTTGAACCTGTACTCACGAATAAGGAGAAACACCAATGACCACAGAAATGCAGATTGACAGCTATTTGACGGCGCTCCGCTTGCATCTTGGCCCGCTGACCATTGCCGAGCGAGAAGAGATCGTGCGTGAAATCGGCGCGCACATTCGCGACTCTGTTGATTCCGGCGCATCCGTGGAGAGTGTATTGTCGCGGCTGGGACCTGCTGAGGAGTTGGCCGCGCAGTATCGCGAAGGTTTTCTCATCCGCAAGTCCAGCCGCAGCATTTCTCCGCTGGTACTGCTGCGCGGTGCATTGCGCCTGGCGACCAAGAGTGTCTCCGGGATATTCGTCTTCACTTGCGGTCTCTTTGGATATTCGTTAGGGGCTGGCCTTCTTTTCGTCGCTCTCGCTAAGATAATCGCCCCCTCGCATACCGGCGCATGGGTTCGGGATGGCCGGCTGGTGGGTGCAGGAGCATTTGAATACGGATACCCCCCACAGGCGCATGAAGTGCTTGGCTTGTGGATCATTCCGTTGGCGCTCACACTGGGCAGCCTGCTTCTGTTGCTGACAAACTATCTCATTCGCACTTCGTTGCGCCTTTCCCAGCGTTGGCAATCGAAGCTATAGAGCAATTGTTGCAGGACTTTGCGAAGCCGGAGATACAGCATGTTGCGGACATTCTGGCCGATTTAATTCGTTGGCAACTCCCAGAGTGTAGTAGTTCCCTCTCGTCCCGGTGTTAGAGTGGTTTCGATCACCTCTTGTTGCCGGAGACACTTCTTGCTGGGTTTTCGTCCGCTGCTCGTGGTTCTTTTAGCGATGCCTGTTGCCGCTCAGGCGGCAGCGCGCGTGCAAAGCGCGCCTGTTCCGCCGGAGATGCGGGCTACTGATTTCTTTGTCCGCGTGAACGGGCAGACGGTGGATGTGGCTCACGCCGCGGCGAATTACGCGTATGTAAGCTTCGACATTACCGGTCCGGTGACAGTGGAGATTACCGCTGCCGAGCCCGGCTTCTGGGATAAGGGCGTGGACATTCAGCCCTGGCGGCTGGGTTTGCGACCTACGCGAATCGGCCAGACCATTCGCTTCCGGCTCAGCGGGCCGGCCAAGCTCTCCATCTCCAGGCCGAATGACTTCCTGCAGTATGCGAAGATGCTGTTTCTCTTTGCCGGCGCGCCGCCGCCGTCCATGCCGCGCGACCCAAAGCTACAAGCGTATCAACCAGGTGTTTACCATGGAAGCCTGAACCCCAAGAGCGGAGAAACGCTTTACCTTGCGCCAGGCTCATATTTTTTCGGCAGCCTGAATCTGTGGAAGGTTGAGAATGTAAAAATTTTGGGCCGGGGGACGATTGTTTACGACGGGCCTCAGGACCCCCACAACGACGAAGGCTGGATGCAGAAGCCCGACTGGCACTGCGTGGACGCGCTGGAGGCCAAGAACGTGGAGATCGACGGGCTGACCTGCATTGTGAGGTCGCGAACCTGGTCGATCCAGATGAAGGATTCCTTTGGATTTTTATATGACGATCTGCGGGTGATCGGCGGCAATCCGGGGAACGCCAACCAGGACGGCATGGACTGGCTGGGCGGCGGCGACGCCGTGGTGCGCAATGCGTTTATACGCTCCTCGGACGACGATTTGGTCGTGCAGGGCAACTGGGACGGCTACAGCGACGAGGCGATGCTGCTCCCCGGCCACGATGTGCGGTACATCCTTATTGAACACAGCGAGCTATCGACCAGCATCTCGAACATAGTGCGCACCGGCTGGCCGCGCAAGACCTTCAACTCGAGCAACTTTACTCTGCGCGATTCCGACATTCTGCACGGCGGAATTGGGGCCTGTGGGCAGACGTATGCACTGTTCGGGATGTGGGGCGCAAACGGAGCCAAGGGAATTCACACCGACTACAAATTTGAAAATCTTTTTCTGGACAACTGGTATTCGCTGGTGCAGATGGAGCAAGAATACCCCGGCTTGAGCGGGTTCACCTTCCACAACATCTGGGCGCTGGACCAGCCGCCGCTGGCCGATTCCACGATGACCGGCGACGTGTCGGGCGTGACCTTCGACAATGTGAAGTACGGACAGGCTCGCGCGGCCGCGGATGCCGATCTTCCGCTGGTGACGGGCGACGGCGCCCAACCGGCTCACTTTGCGGCGCCGCATGGACCGATAGCGACGTTCACCGTCGAGCCTCCAGTCTTTGCACCGGGAGAGGCAGTCATCTTTACCGCGCAACTCTCGCCTGGGGCGCACTACACCTGGCTTTTCGGCGATGGAACGCAGGCTACTGGCCGCCGCGTACGCCATCGTTTTACGGATGCGGAGGGAACCCAACTGGATGGGGCGGCAAACGGCGCGGGCCGCTTTCGAGTTTTGCTGAACGTGGAAAAAAGCGACGGGCAACCTGATTCGGCTGACGAGGACTGGGCATCGCAAGGAGTGGTGGCCGTGGCTCACTGGCACGACGCCATCAGCCCCCCCGGTCCCATGGCCACGGGACTCGCATGGCAGATTTACCCTGGAGAATGGACCGAGCTTCCTGACCTCACCAAGGAACACGCGATTTTTACGGGGGAAGGGCCCGGCTTGAGAGCGGACTCGCAGGGATTTACACATTACGCCGCAACGTGGGACGGTCTCATCGACATTCCCGCCGACGGCGGCTATACCTTTTATCTGCTGGCTCGCGACGGCGCACGGCTGGTGATTGACGGCATGGAAGTGGCCAAGACAGGGCCTTCGTTTGCCCAGGTTTGCAGCTCGCCGGGCAACGCGATGCGCTATGATCGCGGCTCGCTGGGCCTGCGCGCAGGCAAGCATACGATTCACCTGGAAGGATTGCACTCTGCCAGCCAGGGCTCGCCCCGCCTGCTGTGGGAAGGGCCTGGGCTGCCATTGACGGACGTGCCCACGGCGGCTTACAGCCATCCAAGGCAAGATGAGGTGATGCAGGGAACGGAAAGTAAAAAGAATAAATGAAAAATAGATGGATTTCCGGTTGTGTTGTCGCGCTCTGTGCGGCTTCGCTCATGCTGGCTGAGGGCAAACAGCCGGCCGCATTGCGCGAATCGACTCAAGTTCTGGTGGTTACGACTCAGGATTGGAATGGAGTTGATGGAACGTTGCAGATGTATGAGCGACCGCAGGCGCGCAAGAAATGGAAGGCTGTGGGCGAGCCCATTTCTATTGTGGTAGGCAAGAAAGGCCTCGGATGGGGCGCGGGAGTGGAGACGAATTATGGTCGGCGGGCAACGAGTGATCCCGTCAAGAAAGAGGGCGATGGAAAATCGCCGGCTGGAATTTTTCGATTGAGCACGGCATTTGGTTACGCCGCAAAGGAGCCGGCGGCGTGGAAGATGCCCTACCTGAATCTCACGCCAACAGTCGAATGTGTGGATGACGCGCGTTCAAAGTTTTACAACCGCGTGCTGGATCGCGCGACGGTTGCGCCGGACTGGTCGAGCTCCGAACAGATGTTGCGCGCCGATGGGCTGTACCGCTGGGGGCTGGTGGTCGATCATAACGCGGAACCGGTGATTGCGGGCTCGGGATCGTGCATCTTTCTGCACATCTGGATGGGGCCGGGCGTGGGAACCACGGGCTGCACGGCCATGGCGCAGGAGCAGCTTGAGGCGCTGCTCGGGCGGCTTGATCCGGCGAGGCGGCCATTGCTGGTGCAGTTGCCGCGTCCTCAATACAAAAAGTTGAGACGGCATTGGAAGCTGCCGGCGTTGCCGCGGCAGCGATAATGTGGCCCTGAACTGAAGGAGCAACGCAGATGGATGAGCAAAGGAAGCTAGTGAAACATTTTCTGGCGGCGTTGGCTTACCGGACGCAGAAGGCGCTGCGGGATGCTCCGCCGGAGTTTGCTGAATTTCGCGTTGCACCATTGGTGCGCACGCCGCACGAGCTGATCCGCCATATGGACGGCGTGCTGGGGTCGGCGCGCAGCTATTTCACTGGGGTCAGATACGAGGTGCCTTACTTTCCGGAGTTTTCCGATGCAGTGGCGCACTTTCACGAGACGCTGGCGGATCTGGCGCATCATCTTGAAGCGGGCACGGAGTTGCACGAGATCACTCTGGAAAGAGTCTTGCAGGGTCCATGTTCCGATGCGATGAGCCACGCCGGGCAGATTGCGATGCTGCGGCGGCTGATGGGCTCTCCAGTTCTGCCGGAGAACTTTATTTTTGCTGCTGTAAGCGCAGACAACCTTGGCCCAAACCAGCCACCTCCCGCCTGTCCCGATAAGGAATGGGAGGAGAGGCCGTGAAGAGTGGCCGCTGCCGCCTTCAGCTATTTTGAGTCAAGATAGATTGAAGCGAAAATGCTGGATTACTGATTCTCGTTCTCAGAGTCCGAAGGCATCCGGGTAATGGACTCTGCCGCGAATGCTGTCGAGCGCATGGGGCTTGAGTTCAAGCGCCATAAATGACTTGGGATTGAACGGGCTCTCGATGAGGCGAGCCTTATCGGTCGAGAAGCCGAAGCGCCGATAGTAATCCGGGTGGCCGAGAACGAGAATAATCTGCTCGCTTTGCGCGCGCAACCAAGCGAGGCCGTGAGTCGTCAACATTGTTCCCATGCCCTGACGCTGGAACTTTGGCATTACCGCCAGGGGAGCCAAGGCTACTGCCTCAACGGAGTTATCGATTGTCTCAATCGAGATCCGGCTGAAGAGGATGTGGCCGGCGATGAGGCCTTCAGCCTCGGCAACAAACGATGCGAGTACAACCCCTTGAGCGCGCAATCGATCAACAAGATCGGCCTCGTCGGGCTGACCAAATGCCGCTTCGTTGACGAGGCGGATCGTGGCGTAATCATCCAGTTTCTCATTACGAATAAGCATCACAGGCATCGGTCATTTCGGCAGTTGCGTAGCATCCCAACCGCCGCCGAGGGCGCGGACCAAGCCGACGCTCGAGACAAACTGGCGGGTTTGGAGATTGATGGCGGTGCGCTGGTTCTGGAGCAGAGCGGCCTCTGCCGTCAGCACTTCGAGATAGCTGGTGACGCCGCCCTTGTAGCGCTGGTTGGAGATCTCGTAGGAGTGCTGGGCTGACTCGACGGCGCGCTGCTCGACAGTAGACTCAGCCTCAAGAATTCGCAGACTGGAGAGCTGATCTTCCACGTCGTTGAAGGCGGCGAGGATGGTGCTTCGGTAGGCGGCGGCCTGGGCTTCGTAGTTGTGTCGGGCGGCGTCGGAGAGGGCGTGGCGCTGGCCGGCGTCGAAGAGCAGCTCCGATGCCTGAGCGCCGAGGGACCATAACGCGCTGGGTCCTTGAATCCAGGTGCCGGGTTGCATGCTTTCAAAACCGCCGGTTCCGCCCAGCGTGATGTTGGGATAGAAGGCGCTTTTGGCGATGCCTATCTGGGCGTTGGCAGCCTGGGCGCGGCGCTCGGCGGCGGCGATATCGGGACGGCGCTCGAGCAGTTGCGAAGGAACGCCGAGGGGAACTTTGGGCAGAGACAGATCCTGAGACTGAACAAGAGACTGGGCAGGAGACTGGGCAGGAGACTGAACAAGCGGCGAGAAAGGAATTTTGAATTCAGAGAGATTGGCGTTGGCGAGGGTTCCAATGGCGTGTTCGTATTGGGCGCGGGCCACGCCCACGTCGATGAGTTGCGCGCGCACGGTTTCAAGCTGGGTGCGGGCCTGAGCCACGTCGGCCTCGGTGCCAATGCCCCCTGCGAGACGGCGCTGCGTGAGGTCGAGTTGGTTTTGAAGATCGGCAATGGTGGCGGCGAGCAGCCTGAGCTGGGCGTCGAGGCCGCGCAACTGGAAGTAGTCGGCGGCCATTTCGGCATGAAGGCTGAGGTCGATGTTGGCGGCGTCGGCAGCGCTGGCCTGGGCGTTGGAGCGGGCGGCCTCGACGGTGCGGCGTATGCGGCCCCAGAAATCCGGCTCCCAACTTGCCTGGCCGGTGAGCGCGAAATCGCTGTAGGTGGTGGGCTTGCCGGGTGAGTAAGAGGGGCCGTTTGCGGAGATTTTGTTGCGCGAGGCGGAGGGTCCGGCAGAGAGCGTGGGGTAAAATGCGGCGCGGGCTACAGTGATTTGGTCGCGGGCTGCGAGGTAAGTTTCCAGCGCCTGGCGGAGGGTCTGGTTGTTGGCGGCGATGCGCTCTTCCAGTTGGTTGAGCTGCGGGTCCTGGTAGATCTCCCACCACTTGCCGCGCAGCAGGCCATCGGAGGGATTCGCGGGCTGCCATGCGCCTCCGGCGGGAGCGGGAGGCGGCTGGAGGACAGCGGTCGCGCCGGTTTCCTTGTAGGCTTGCGGAGCTTCGTAACCAGGGCGATTGTAGTTGGGGCCTACGGGCTTGCAACCGGTGAGCAGGGTGAGGGCGAGGAAGCAGGTAAATCGCACAGCACGAGGCGAAGGCATAATCATTTGCCTCCCTCGCGAGACTGGCTGCCGGGGCTCACCACATGAACTTTTTCGCCGTCGATGAGGGAGTCGGGCGGGTCCTGGATTACCTGATCGGCGGCGCTGAGCCCGGTGATAATCTGCACGCTGGCTCCGTCGTCCTCGCCTATGACCACGGGAACCAGATGCGCGGTGTCGCCGTTGACGACGCCCACGCGCAGGCCTTCCTTACGGAAGATGAGCGCGGCGGCGGGCACGATGAGAGTGGGCCCGGCGGAGGGCGTCTTGAAGTGGACCTGGGCCAGCGAGCCGGGGAGCAACTCACCGGCGTGATTGTCCACATCAATCTCAACCAGCAGAGTGCGGCTGACTGGGTCGATGGCGTCGGCGGTGCGAACTAGAGAGCCTTGGTAAATTTTTCCCGCGTGCTCGGCGAAGGTCAGGTCGATCTTCGCGCCCGGCTTCACGTTGGCGGAATAAATCTGCGGAAGGTTGGCGTAGACGCGCAGGGTCTGGAGGGCTTGGAGGCGAAAAAGCTCCTTGCCCGCGCCGGGGTCGATGAGCTGGCCGGTGTCGATGTTGCGGGCGGTGATGACGCCGTCGAAGGGCGCGTAAATCTTTTCGAAGGATTGCAATTGGCGGAGCCGCTCGACGTTGGCCTGGGCGGAGCGCACTTGCGCCGCAGTAGATACGGCCTGGTTGACGTAGGTGTCGGTGTCCTGGCGGGAGACGGCTTCGGATTGGACGAGGCCCGTGTAGCGCTCGGCCTGAATGCGGGCGTTGTTGGCGTTGGCCTGCGCGGTATTTAGGTCGGCTTCGGCCTGGGCCAGTTGCTGATCCACCTCGGGGGTGGCGATCTCGGCCAGCAGAGCGCCCTTCTTGACCCGCGCGCCGATGTCGAAGTACCAGCGCGTCAAGTAGCCGGATGTCCGCGCGTAGATGGGCGAATCGGTGTAGGAGGTCACGTTGCCGGGGAGCACGAAGCTGTCCACGGGCGCGCCCGCTTTGGGAGCGGCGACGATGACCGTGGGAGCGGCCAGCGCGTTGGTGCGCTCGACGAGCGCGTTATCGGCATGAATGCGGCTCCAGATGCCGATGCCCGCCAGGACGGCCGCGATGACGACGACAACGACTACGCCCACGAGTGCCTTGCGCGGCGAGATGGCCGCTTGATCGGGTGCGGGCTCGAACTCGTGAGCCTGTTGCTGGTGCGGACTGGATTCATTCGTCATGAATAGCTACTCCGGTATCACGTCAAACTCGTCGACAGCTCCGGCGATTGCCGCGCCGCGAGCCGTCCTGCGGCGGCCTTCCAGCCAGCCGTGAACGATGGAGAAAAATGCGGGAACAAAAAACAGGGTGGCCACAGTGGCCAGCAGCAGGCCGCCGATGACGGCGCGGCCCAATGGCGCGTTTTGCTCGCCGCCATCGCCCAGGCCCAGGGCCATGGGCACCATGCCGATAATCATGGCCAATGCGGTCATCAGCACCGGGCGCAGGCGGACAAATCCCGCGTTGAGAGCTGCGGTGCGCGCGTCGCCTACCAGGATTTCGAGCTGCTCGCGGGCAAAGCTGACTACAAGGATGGAGTTGGCCGTGGCCACGCCCATGCACATGATGGCGCCTGTGAGCGCCGGCACGCTAAGCCGGGTGTTGGTGAGGAAGAGAAACCAGACGATACCGGCCAGAGCCGCGGGCAGCGCCGCGATGATGATGAAGGGATCGAGCCAGGACTGGAAGTTTACGACGATGAGCAGATAGACGAGAAGGATGGAGAACGCCAGGCCGCCCAGCAGGCCGATGTAAGAAGACTTCATGGTCTCGCTCTGGCCGCGCAGGGTGAAGTGCGAACCGCGTGGCAGCTCACTCTGGTGTTGGGCGATGATTTTTTCGATCTTGCGCGTGACTGTGCCCAGATCGGTTCCATCGACGTTGGCGTAGACATCGATGACCGGCTGCACGTCGTAGTGGCTGACGGTTCCCAGTTCGGCTCCGGGAGTGATGGTGGCCAGATTGCCGAGGACCTGCGAGGGCATGGGCGCGCCGGGCGCGCCGGTGAAGGCTGAGCCGGCGGTTGGTTGCGACGCGCCAGGAACGGGCAGGCTCTCTAACTTGGCCAGCGAGTCGAGATTGTATTGCGGAGCCATGACGGCGACGTTATAGGTGATTCCAGTTTTGGGATCGAGATAGAAGCTGGGAGCGGTCTGGAAGCTGCCGCTAAGGGCGACGAGCATACTGGTGGCCACATCCTTCTGCGTGAGGCCGATGCTCTGAGCGCGGGTGCGGTCCACGTCCACCGTCATATTGGGATAGTTGAAGGGCTGCTGGATGCGCGTGTCGGCGGCGCCGGGAACGTAGCGGACCTCATTGAGAATCTTGTCGGCGAGGGCGCGGTTTCCATACAAATCGGGGCCGACGATCTGAATGTCAATGGGAGCGGAGAGACCGAAGTTGAGGATCTGGGTGACGATGTCCACCGGCAGCACATAGAAGGTGACGCCGGGATACTGGCGTGCCAGAACGGCGCGCAAGCGCTCGACATACGCCGCGGTGGGATGATGGTCTTCAGTCAACTGGACCTGGATGTCGGCGTCGGCGGGTCCGATGGGCGCGGAGGTCGAGTAGGAGAGATTAAGTCCGGAGTATGGCAGGCCGATGTTATCGACGATGGTGACGATTTCCCTGGCGGGAACTTCAGCGCGGATGGTGGAGTCGATGTGATCGCAGAGCGCGGCGGTCTCTTCAATGCGCGTGCCGGTGCGGGCGCGGACGTGAATCTTGAACTGACCGGAGTCAACCGAAGGGAAGAAGTCCTGGCCAAGGTAAGGCGCTAATCCGAAAGATCCGACGGCGAAGAGCAGAAAGAGGAGCAGGAAGACTCGCGCATGGTCCACGCATAAAGTCAGCAGGCGCAGGTAGCCGTGACGAAAGCTCTCAAAGCCGGATTCAAAGCCCTGTTGAAAGCGGATAAAGGGGTTGTGGCTGGAGCGTTTTCTTTGGGCCTCGGCGTCGTCATGCTCCTTGAGCAGGTACTTGGCCATGGTGGGAACCAGCGTTCGCGAGAGGAAATAGCTGGCCAGCATAGCGAAGACCACCGCCTCGGCCATGGGGACGAAGAGGTAGTGCGCCACGCCTCCGAGGAAGAACATGGGCACGAAGACGATGCAGATGGCCAGGGTGGAGACCAGGGCGGGGACGGCGATCTGCGCCGAACCGTCGAGGATGGATTGCTCCAGCTCCTTGCCGGCTTCGAGGTTGCGGTTGATGTTTTCGATGGCCACGGTGGCGTCGTCGACCAGAATGCCGACGGCCAGCGCGAAGCCGCCCAACGTCATGATGTTGATTGTCTCGTGCAGGATGGCCAACACGCTGAGCGAGCAGAGAATGGAGAGCGGGATGGAGACCGCAATGATGACTGTGGAGCGGAAGCTGCCCAGAAAGACCAGGATCATGATGGCGGTGAGGCAGGCGGCGATAACGGCTTCGCGGACCACGCCATTGATGGCTCCGCGAACGAAGATCGATTGGTCGGAGAGGGTGTTGATCTGCAATTGGGGCGGCAATTGGCCGCGGATCTCGATGAGCTTCTTTTGCACGCCGGCGATGATGTCCAGGGTGGAGGCCGAGCCGATCTTCATGATGGCCATCAGAGCGGAACGCTGCCCGTCCACGCGCACGATGTTGGTCTGCGGCGGATTGCCGTCGCGCACGTGGGCCACGTCGCGGATGTAAATGACTGCGCCGTTGACCGCTTTGATGGGAAGATTGTTCAGTTCATCAACGATCGGCGGGGCGGAGTTGGTCTCGATGGCGTACTCGAAGCGGTCGATCTTCATGGTGCCGGAGGGTGCGATCAGGTTCTGCGCGGAGACGGCGTTGACCACATCGGCGGGTGAGAGCCCCTTGGCCTGCAGAGCCGTCAGGTCCAGGTCCACCTGCACCTGGCGCTGCTTTCCGCCATAGGGAAAGGGCGTGTAGGCGCCCTCGACGGTGGCCATTTGCACGCGGATGTTGTTCTGGCCCAGATCGTTCAATTGCTGCTCGTTGAGGCCCTGGCCGCTGAGGCCCAGCATCAAAATGGGCACGCTGGAGGCGTTGTACTGAATGATGAAGGGGGGCGTGGTGCCCGGCGGCAGGGCGCGCAACATCACCTGGTTGACGGCGGTCACCTGGGCCACTGCGTTGCCGATATTCACGTGCGGCTGAAAGAAGATCTTGATGATGCCGATACTCGCGAGCGACTGCGACTCGATGTGCTCGATGTCGTTGACCGTAGAGGTCATGACGCGCTCGCTGGGGGTCACGATGCGGGTGGCTATCTCCTGCGCCGAGAGGCCGGTATAGCCCCAGATCACCGTCACCACCGGGATGTCGATGTTGGGAAAGATGTCCGTAGGCATCGTCTCGATGCTGAAGACGCCGAGAATCAGGATCAAAAGCGCAAATACGACGAAGGTATAAGGCCGCCGCAGCGCTAACCGGACAATCCACATAAGGCAGGTACTCGCTCTGGATTCGTGAGCAGGACGGCGCTCACCGCCCCGACCCATTCCAACAACCTATTGAAATTACTATGGTAGACGAAGCGGCGCAGTGCTGGCGCATGGACTGCAAAAGGGGCCGCGCGTATATCTGATTTGACGGCCCAACAGGCTGAAAAGATGCTCTCAACGGGTGGCGATGTTCCTGAGCCTCTCGATTCGCTTACAATAGTTCCGTCTTGCATCCACGGGGAATGCGTATCCGGGTAATGAGGAAACGAATTCTTGCATGGGATGCGCCGGGGCGCGCGAAACCTTTGAGGTCAATCAAGCGTCCCTAGAAATGAGCACGGGCAGAGGGTCTTCCGCCCGGAACGGTAATCTATATGCCCATTTAGCGGGCACTCACTCAAGAGAAAACGGCGGGAATCAACACCATGTCCATTCAAGACACTTCGGAGACCTCTCTGGCCGCTGACGGCATCGAGCAACATCCCTCCACCCCCAGGGGTTCCTGGGTGCGCATCATCATTTATTTGGTGGTAGTCGGTCTCTTAATCCTGATTGTCTGGCGAATCTATCAAAGCCAGAAGCAGACCGCAGCAACTAGCGCCAGCCAGGCGGCGGCGCTGCAGAGCAGGCCGGTCCCGGTGCAGGTGGCTGCCGTCGAGCAGAAGCAGATGCCGATCTTCCTGACAGCACTGGGCACGGTGACGCCCTACATGAGCGTTACAGTGAAAGCGCGGGTCAGCGGAGAACTGGAACCGGTCAAGTTCACCGAGGGCCAGGAGGTAAAGCAGGGTCAAACCATCATGGTGATCGACCCCCGTCCCTACCAGGCCGCACTGGACCAGGCCAAAGGCACCCTCGCCCACGATGAGGCGTTGCTCAAGAACGCCCAGGCGGAGTTTGCCCGCTACAAGGCGCTCTATGACGCCGGCGTGACCTCCAAGGAGGTCATGCAAACCGATGAGGCTGCGCAGGGCCAATACGAAGGCGCCATCGAGGCCGATAAGGCGGCCGTCGAAACCGCCCAGTTGCAACTCGAGTGGTGCACCATCAAGTCACCCATCAGCGGCAAAATCGGCCTGCGCCTGGTGGACCCCGGCAACATTATTACCGCAAATACAACTAACCTGGTTATTATCAATCAGTTCCAGCCAATCGCCGTTTATTTTACGCTGCCCGAGGATGAGCTTCCCCAGGTTCTAAAGAAGCTGGCTGCGGAAAAGCGCCTGGCCGTGGACGCCTACGACCAAAACGACACGCAGAAGCTGGCCACTGGCTACCTGCTCACCGCCGACAATCAGATCGACACCACCACCGGCACCGACAAGCTGAAGGCCGTCTTCGACAATCAGGACGCGGCGCTGTTCCCCAACCAGTTCGTCAACATTCATCTGGTGATGGAAAATCGGCTTAATGCGCTGGTGGTTCCCTCGGCGGCTCTCCAGACCGGCACTCAGGGTTCGTTTGCGTGGGTGGTCGACCATGCCGATGCGCAGGGAAACGGAACCGCCAGAATCCAGCCTGTGAAGGTGGCTTTGGCAGAAGGGCAGGTGACCATTCTGGACGAGGGTCTGCAACCCGGCCAGAGTGTCGTGGTGGACGGAGCGGACAGGCTGAAGCCCGGTCAGACGGTGACCGCCAGCGTGGCCAAACAGCGCGTCGGGCAAGGTGCGAAGGGGCAAGGCGCGGGTCAGAGTGGCGGAAGCCCATTCGCGGCTCCCAGTGCAGCTTCCGGTTCCGGCGCAGCAGCAGGCAACAGCAAACAAGATAAGAGGAACAAGCAGTGAGCCTCAGTCCTTCCCGGCCATTTATTCTGCGCCCGGTAGCGACCTCGCTGCTGATGGCGGCCATCCTGCTGTCGGGCTTTGTGGGTTACCAGCAGTTGCCGGTCTCCGCCCTGCCCGAGGTGGATTACCCGATTATCCAGGTGCTCACCTTCTATCCCGGCGGCGGGCCGGAGGTGATGGCATCGTCGGTCACCGCACCCCTGGAGCGGCAGTTCGGCCAGATGCCGGGACTCAAGCAGATGACCTCGGTCAGCTCGGGAGGCGGCTCGGTCATTACGCTTGAATTTAATCTCGACGAGAACATCGACGTGGCTGAGCAGGAGGTACAGGCGGCCATCAACGCGGCCACGAGCTTTTTGCCCACCGATCTGCCCAACCCGCCCATTTACAGTAAGGTGAACCCCGCCGACGCGCCCATCATGACGCTGGCGCTCACCTCCGACACGTTGCCCCTGGACAAGATTGAGGACGCGGCTGACACCAATCTTGCCCAGAAGATTTCACAGGTCACGGGCGTTGGGCTGGTTTCCATCGCCGGCGGCCAGAAGCCCTCGGTACGCATTCAGGCTAACCCGGCCCAACTGGCCGCCTACAACCTTAGCCTGGAAGACCTGCGCACCGCCCTGGCGGCGGCTAATGTGGACCAGGCCAAGGGAACGCTGAACGGCAATCGCCAGTCTTACACTATCGGCGCCAACGACCAATTATTATCGAGCGGCGATTACAAGCCTGTGATTGTGGCCTATCGCAACGGGGCTGCGGTGCGCGCCTCCGACGTGGCGGTGATCGTCGATGCAGCAGAAAACTCCCAGCAGGCTGCCTGGATGAACCGCCAGCCCGCGGTCATCGTCAACATCCAGCGCCAGCCGGGCGCCAACATCATCGCCGTAGTGGACCGCATCAAGCTGCTGCTTCCGCAGTTGCAGACCGCCCTGCCGGCCACTGTTCAAGTGAAGATACTCACCGACCGCACCGTCACCATTCGCGCCTCGGTCAAGGACGTGGAATTCGAGCTGATGCTCACTGTCGCCCTGGTGGTGATGGTCATCTTCCTCTTCCTGCGCAATCTGGCGGCTACCATCATCCCCTCGGTCGCTGTGCCGCTGTCGATTGTGGGCACCTTCGGCGTGATGTATTTGCTGGGCTACTCGCTGAATAATCTGACATTAATGGCGCTCACCATTTCGACAGGATTCGTGGTGGACGACGCTATCGTGATGATCGAGAACATCTCGCGCTTCATCGAGGAAGGCTTGAGCCCCATGAAGGCGGCGCTCAAGGGCAGCGAGCAGATCGGCTTCACCATTATGTCGCTGACCGTCTCGCTGATCGCGGTGCTCATCCCGCTGCTGTTCATGAGCGACGTGGTGGGGAAGCTCTTCCGCGAGTTCGCCATCACCCTGGCGGTCACCATCCTGGTCTCCGCCGTGGTCTCGCTGACGCTGACGCCCATGATGTGCTCGCGCATTCTCCAGGACAAGGCTACCGCCAAGCAGACGCGCTTCTATTACTGGTCGGAGAAGGTCTTCAACTCCATCATCGCCGCGTATGGGCGCACGCTGCAGGTGGTGTTGCGCTATCGCTTCATCACGCTGATGGTCACCATCGGCACGCTGGTGGCCACCCTGCTGCTCTATGTCGTGGTTCCCAAAGGCTTCTTTCCGGTGCAGGATACGGGCGTGATCCTGGGCATCAGCGAGGCGCCGCAAACGGTCAGCTTCACCTCCATGGCCGAGCGCCAGCAAAAGCTCGTGGAGCTGCTCTTGCAAGACCCCGCCGTCGATAACATATCCTCGTTTATCGGCGTGGACGGAACCAATACCACGCTCAACTCGGGCAGGATTCAGATCAATCTTAAGCCGCTGGAGGAACGCAAAATCTCCGCTACCGAGGTGATTCGCCGCCTGCAGCCGAAACTGGAGGGCGTGGAAGGCATTCAGCTCTTTTTGCAGCCGCTGCAGGACCTGACGGTAGAAGACCGCGTCAGCCGCACGGAGTTCCAGTATTCGCTGGAAGATCCCGATCCGGTGGAGTTGGCCAAGTACACCCGGCTGATGGTCAGAGAGTTGAGCAAGGAGGCCGTGGTCACCGACGTGGCCAGCGACCTGCAGGACCAGGGTCTGGGCGCCAAGCTGGTGATCGACCGCGACATCGCCGCCCGGCTGGGTATCGCCATGGCCGATGTGGACAACACCCTCTACGACGCCTTCGGCCAGCGCCAGGTCTCCACCATCTTCACTCAACTCAACCAGTACCACGTGGTGATGGAGGTGGGGCAGAACTTCCAGACCGATCCCACGGTGCTTAACGATCTCTACGTAAAGTCGGGCAACGGCACTCAGGTTCCGCTCAGCATGGTGGCACACTGGGAGCAAACCACCGCGCAACTGTCTATTGGCCACCAGGGGCAGTTTCCCTCCACCGTGGTTAGCTTCAACCTGGCTCCGGGCAAGGCGCTGGGCGACGCCGTCAAGGCCGTCAACGCCATCGAGCAGCGCATTCAGATGCCGGCAGCCATCAATGCCAGCTTCCAGGGAACGGCCGCAGCCTTCCAGACTTCTCTCTCCAACGAGCCCCTGCTGATTCTGGCCGCACTGGTGACTGTTTACATTGTGCTGGGCGTGCTCTACGAGAGCTACATCCACCCCATCACCATCATCTCCTCGCTGCCCTCGGCGGGCGTGGGCGCTCTGCTGGCCCTGCTGATTACGCACACCGAGTTCAGCGTAATTGCGCTCATCGGCATCATTCTGCTGATCGGCATTGTGCAGAAGAACGCCATCATGATGATCGACTTTGCCTTGCAGGCCGAGCGACTGGAGGGCAAAACCGCCGAAGCCGCAATCTTCCAGGCCTGCCAATTGCGTTTCCGGCCCATCATCATGACCACCATGGCCGCCATGCTGGGCGGATTGCCGCTGTGGCTAGGCGGAGGCGTGGGCGCCGAGCTGCGACGGCCGCTGGGCATCACCATCGTCGGCGGACTGATCTTTTCGCAGATGCTCACCCTCTACACCGTGCCGGTCATCTATCTCTACTTCGACAAGCTGGCGCAGCGCATGAAGCCGCGCGATCTTCAACTCCACGAGCAGCAACCGGCCAGCGCCGACTGAGGATAAGGACCGATGCATCTTTCCGCACCCTTCATTCAGCGCCCGGTGGCCACTTCGCTGCTTAGCTTGGCTCTATTATTGGCCGGCTCGGTGGCTTATTCGCTGCTGCCCGTGGCCTCGCTGCCCAACGTCGATTATCCCGTCATCGGCGTGGGGGCGGGCCTGCCCGGCGGCAGCCCCGAGACCATGGCCTCATCGGTGGCCACCCCGTTGGAGCGCCAGTTCGGGCGCATCGCCGGCGTTAATCAGATGACCTCGTCGAGTTCGCTGGGTTCGGCCTCGGTCACCATGCAGTTCGATCTCAATCGCAACATCGACGCCGCCGCCCGCGATGTGCAAGCCTCCATCAACGCCGCGCGCAGCCAGTTGCCCGCGTACCTGCCGCAAAATCCCAGCTATCGCAAGGTTAACCCGGCAGAATCGCCGATTCTCATCCTCACCATGACCTCCGACGTGGTGACCAAGCGGCAGATGTACGATATGGCCGACTCCATTCTGTCTCAGAAGATCTCCCAGATTGATGGCGTGGGCCAGGTCTTCGTGGGCGGCAGCTCCAGCCCCGCGGTGCGCGTCGAGTTGAACCCTATGCAGTTGGGCGCAAACGGCGTCGGCCTGGAAGCAGTGCGCACGGCGCTGGCCAACGCCAACGCTAACCGCCCAAAAGGCGCCTTTCAGAACGCCAACCAGCGCTGGCAGATCAGCGACAACGACCAGATCTTCAATGCCAGCGACTACGCGCCCATCATCGCTGGCTATAACCATCAAACCGGCGCGCCGGTGCGCGTCTCCGATCTGGGAACTGTTACAGACAGCGTCGCCAATATCCTCACCGCCGGCGTTTCGGGCATCAATACCGACGGTCAGCACGGCCAGTTAAAGGATGCCATCCTGATCGTCATCTTCAAGATTCCCGGCGCCAACGTCATATCCACCGTGGATAACGTGATGGCCGAGATGCCGCGTCTCAAGGCCGCCATCCCCCCCACAATCCAGATCAACGTGGCGGTGGACCGCACCATCACCATTCGCTCCAGCGTGCGCGACGTGGAGATCTCGCTCATGATCAGCGTGCTGCTGGTGGTGCTGGTGGTCTTTCTCTTTTTGCGCGAAATCTGGGCCACTATCATACCCTCGGTGGCCGTTCCGCTTTCGCTGTTGGGCACTTTTGGCGTGATGTGGCTGCTGGGCTACACCATCGATAACCTCTCGCTGATGGCGCTCACCATCGCCACGGGTTTTGTGGTCGATGACGCCATCGTGGTTATCGAGAACATTACCCGCTACCTGGAAATGGGGGACACGCCCTTCGAGGCTGCCATGAAAGGCTCCCGCGAAATCGGCTTCACCGTACTCTCCATGAGCACGTCTTTGATCGCCGTCTTCATTCCCATTCTGCTCATGGGCGGCATTGTGGGCAAGCTCTTCCGCGAGTTTGCCGTTACCCTTTCGGTGGCCATCGCCGTCTCCATGCTGATCTCGCTCACCACCACCCCCATGCTCTGCGCCAGGTTTCTCAAGTCGCGGGACGAGAGCCGCCACGGCCGCGTCTATCGCGCCAGCGAGCGCGCTTTCCAGTGGATGCACGACGAATATTCCGGCGGCCTGCGCTGGGTGCTGCGCCACCAGTGGCTGATTCTGGGCATAATCATCGGCACCGTTGCCCTCAACGTCTACCTCTTCATCATCGCGCCCTTCGGATTCTTTCCGCAGCAGGACACCGGACGCCTCACCGGCCGCACCATGGCCGCACAGGACATCAGCTTTCCCGCCATGCGCGACAAGCAGCGTGAACTGGCGCAGATGGTGCTGGACGATCCCGCCATTGCCACCGTCACCGCATTTGCGGGCGGCGCTGGTCCGGGCGGCGGCAGCAACAATACTGGCTTCATGTTTATTGCCCTCAAGCCGCTCAACGAGCGACCGGGGCGTGTTTCCGCAGACGCAGTGGTCAATCGCCTGCGCCGTCAGCTCACCAGCGTGCCAGGAGCTGTACTCATCCTTCAGGTTCAGCAGGAACTCTCGACTGGTGCGCGCGGCAGTGCCGCGCAATACCAGTACACGCTCTCCGACGAGAACCTGGATGAACTGAATTCGTGGGCGCCAAGACTGCTAACTCGCGCAAGGTCTATGCCTGAACTGCGTGACATCAACAGCGACCAGCAGAATCAAGGCCTGGCCGCCAATATAGTCATTGATCGCGACGCCGCCTCGCGGCTGGGCATCACCGCCAGCGCCATCGACCAGGTGCTCTACGATGCCTTCGGCCAGCGCGAAGTCTCTACCATGTACACCGCGCTCAACCAGTACTTCGTGGTGATGGAGGTCGATCCCAAATACCAGCTCAGCCCTGACTCGCTCAACGGCATCTTCATCAAGTCTTCAACCGGCTCCATGGTGCCGCTCTCCACCATTGCACGTTTTGAGCAGCAGCGGACCGCCCTGCAGGTCAACCACCAGGGTCAGTATCCGGCCGTCACGCTCAGCTTTAACCTGGCCCCCAACGTGGCTCTGGGCGACGCCGTTACAGCTCTGGAAAAGGTGCAGCGCGAGATGAATATGCCTTCCACCATCCGCGCCACCTTTCAGGGAACTGCGCAGGATTTTCAGACCGCGAAGAAGAATATGCCTTGGCTTATCCTGGCTGCGGTGGTCGCCGTTTACATCGTCCTCGGCATTCTCTACGAGAGCCTGATCCATCCACTCACCATTCTCTCCACCATACCTCCGGCCGGCGTAGGCGCCCTCCTGGCATTGAGGCTGTTCAATACCGACCTGAGCATCATCGCCCTGATCGGCGTTATTTTGCTTATCGGCATTGTCAAGAAGAACGCCATTATGATGATCGACTTTGCCCTGCAGGCCGAGCGCGACCAAGGATTGCCGCCCGTCGAAGCCATTTATCAGGCCTGCCTGTTGCGCTTCCGCCCCATCATGATGACAACGATGGCCGCGCTCTTCGGCGGATTGCCGCTGGCCATCGGCATGGGCGTGGGCTCGGAGCTGCGCAAGCCGCTGGGCATCGCCATCGTCGGCGGACTCATCGTCTCCCAGATGCTTACACTGTTCACGACACCTGTTGTTTATCTCTTCTTCGACCGCCTGCAATGGCGCGTGATGAAGCTGCATCGCATCGGCGAGGAGCTGGAAGGCGCGGCGGCGGACTGAGAACGAGCTATCCTTCCTCAGTCCGCAAAAGCTGCTTCCTGCACTTTGGCCTTTTCGATCAGCTTCGCCGGGTAGTAGGCGTTGCGGACGTATTGCTTCGCCATGCGGTTGGTGTTGAAGAAGGAGCCGTTGAAGGCCAGCGTGGTGCGCATCAGGCGGGCCCATTTCTCCGGCGCATCGAGGAAGAGCGGAACCACGGCGGATTCGAGTTTGTGGTAGAGTGAGCCGGCCTCGGCGGCATCATCCGCGCCGTCTTCGATGGCCCAGCCGGTGAAGCCCTCGATGCAGCCCTCGATCCACCATCCATCCAAAATCGACAGGCTGGGAACGCCGTTCAGCGCGGCCTTCATGCCGCTGGTGCCGGAGGCCTCATAGGGGCGGCGCGGCGTGTTGACCCACACATCCACGCCCGCGGTAAGCAATGCGCCCAGCTTCCAGTCGTAGTTTTCCAGGTAAACGATGCGCAGCTGATCGTTGGAGAGACGCGCGGCATCTTCCACGACCTGCTGAATCAGCGCCTTGCCGGGATCATCCTGAGGATGGGCCTTGCCGGCGTAAATGATCTGCAAGCCGCCGGCCTTGGCGGCAATCTCCTGGAGGCGTTTGGGATCGGTAAATAAAAGTGTAGCCCGCTTGTAGGTGGCGGCGCGGCGGGCAAAGCCCAGCGTGAGCATCTTGGGATCGAGCACCAGAGCAGTGCGCCTGGCAACTTCGGCGAACAATGCCGCTTTGTTGTGGGCGTGAGCTGAGAGAATCTCCTCCTCGGAGAGGTCGATGGCGTTGCGCAGATAGAGATTGTCGCGCCGCCACGAGGAAAAGTTAGCATCCATCAGCTGCTGAAAGGGCTCGGAGACCCAGGTGGGCGCATGAACGCCGTTGGTGATCGAGTCGATGGTAAACTCCGGGAACATCGCACGGGAGACCTTTGCGTGTTTCATGGCCACGCCGTTGGCATAGCGCGAGAAGTGCAGCGCCAGCAGCGTCATGTTCAACATATCGTCACGAAAGCAGTCCATCCTATACAGACACGCGGTGCGATCGCCGCCCAGGATGCGGTTGGCCTGTTCAGTATAGAAGCGGTCGTGTCCGGCGGAAACCGGAGTATGCGTAGTGAAGACGCACTTTTTGCGCACCTGCTCGATGTCCGCATCCGTGGCCGCGCCCAGCGTCCCGCCGCCCACCTCGCTCTCCAGCAGCGCCAGCGTCAGCAACGCCGCATGGCCTTCATTCATGTGGCAGACATTGACCTGGTAGCCCAGCGCATGCGCCATGCGAACTCCGCCCATGCCCAGCACAATCTCCTGTTGCAAGCGATAATTGGTGTCTCCGCCATAGAGGTGATCGGTCAGAACGCGATCATCGCTCGAGTTTTCGTCAAGGTCCGTGTCCAGCAGGTAAATCCGCACAACATGCCCGTCGCGGCCCACCAGGTCATAGCGCCAGCAGCGCACCGTCACAACGCGGTTTTCGATGGAAACCGTGATCCGCGCTTTCTCCTCGGTGCAGAAATCCGCTGGATTCCATGGTTGAACGTCTTCGCTCTGCTTGCCGTTTTTGTCCAGTAGCTGCTTGAAGTATCCCTTGTGATATACCAGCGAGAAGGCCACCAGGGGAACACCCAGGTCGGCCATGGAGCGCAGCGTGTCCCCGGCAAGAACGCCCAGGCCGCCAGCGTATGTGGGAATGTCAGGCGTGATCGCGATCTCCATAGAGAAGTACGCTACCAGGCCGGAACTGGGTAAAGGTTCGTAGGACACTGGCTCGAATGATGTGGGTTGCATGTCTCTTGTGTCTCCAGGTCGCTCCTAACCTAAGAAGCGGCGCACGGGGAATAAAAATATTGCTCGAACGGCCGGGCGTGAGCGATCTTGCCCGGCCGTTATCGAGGCTGACTCCTATTTATATTAGCAAGGATAGCTTCTGGGAACCGCCTGATTACCGTTGTTTGTACAGCCGTGGTTCATACCGAATGGGTGTTACCAATGGCCCGAGCTGAAAATGAGAAGATTAGTCTCCCATTACTTCCGCGCAGCTCGTGGTCAGCCGCTCCCAAATGTGTTCCAGCCATGCCTCATGCTCAGGTTTCATCAACACCGAGCGCAGGCATGTGACCAGCCCGGCGTCGTTTGACGCGCAACTTTGCTGTTCAAACTCAGTCGTGGGCTCAAACCATGCCGGCGGCAACTGCACCAGCGCCAAATGCAAATCCCGCGCAGCGCAGGTGGAAAAAATCTTTTGCGCCAACTCTGAAGCGCGATCCGGATTTTCTGCGTTGACCTTCCACACCACAATATCGAGTTCCGGCGCTCCGGCTGCAAGCGGCAGGAAGCGTCTTGCCTTATCCTGACGCAGCCGCCGGTCGAGTTCAAGGGCCGCCGCCCTGCTGCTGGCCAGCCCACGAGCAAACTCGCCCCCCGGCACAAGCGGCAAGAGCCGCTGCGTGGCCCACAAAGCCACCGCCGCGGCTCCGGCTCGCGAACACTCCAGGCTGATCTCGCCAAGATGCAATTGCTTTGAGGTGAAGTAGGTGTAAGGCGAATCGTGCTTGTAGAAGCGCCCCACCGCCGGCGAGCGGAAGAGCACGCATCCGCAGCCATAGGGCTGCAAGCCGTGCTTGTGCGGGTCAATCACGATGGAGTCGGCCTGATCGATCGCTGCGAATGCCCGCCGCGCCTGCTCGGCTAGAGAATTGGAAATCAGCCGGAAGTAGCCGCCGTAAGCCGCGTCCACGTGGATGCGAAACCCATAACGCTCCCGCAGCGCCAGTATCTCGCCCAGAGAGTCCACCGCGCCCAGAGCCGTTGTGCCCAGCGTAACTACCACCGTGCCCACATCGCCTTTGCGCAGTTCGGCCTCCAGCGCTTCAACATTCATGCGTCCACGGTTGTCGGCAGCGATGGGCGCATAGTCGAGCTTAAGCACAGCGGAGATGCGCTGGTGAGTATAGTGCGCCTGCTCGGAGCCAACAATCCTCTTGCCGGGCGCGAGCTGTCCGGCCACCCACAGCGCCTCCAGGTTGGCGATTGTGCCGCTGGAGGTCAGGTGGCCCAGGAATTCCGTCCAGCCGAAGATTCCGGCAATCTCCTGGACGGCCTCAATCTCCATCTCCGAGCTGGCCCGGCCTCCATCGCGCGCGTGGTTGTTGGGGTTGAGGTTCATGGCGAGCGCATATGCGGCTCGCGCCACCGGATGCGGCGGCTTGAGCATCTGCCCGGCATAGAGCGGATGGAAGTAGGGATAGTTGTCGCCCATGCGTCGCGCCACATCTTCTAGTACCCTCGCCATCGCCTCCGGGTCGGCTGTGGACTTGAAGGAGGGTAAAGTCGCGAACTGCTTTTCCAGCAGTTCGGTGGCGTGGGACAACAGGCCGGGAATGGGGTCTTGTGGCATAGTAACCTCTCGGAGTAACACAACAAGATTACGACGTTAAGGCTTTCCAATTCAATAAGTTCCAATAATGAAAACGGAAAATATGTAGCGGAACGATACATTTTTCGCACATTTTTATGAATTGGGATGCTACACTGCACTCAGCGTTAGACCGAAGCGGGCGTGAGCAGCACTCGCCCTACCAGCAAGATTCTGCCAGTGGTCGCTCCGATTCATCCAGCGCAATTCAAATCAGGAAATACGAGCAATATGGAACAAGGCACCGTGAAGTGGTTCAACGACGCGAAGGGCTTCGGCTTTATCTCGCGCCAGAACGGCGAAGACGTATTCGTGCACTACTCTGCAATCACCTCCAGTGGATTCAAGAGCCTGCAAGAAGGTCAAGCCGTGCAATTCAACGTGGTGAAGGGGCCCAAGGGGTGGCAGGCTGCGGACGTGCAGCCACTGTGAACCTACCGGCCGGATTTCGGCAGAATCTAGCAAACACAAGCGAGGGTTGGGAACACTCCCATCCCTCGTTTGTTTTTTGTGGCGGATTATCTGAGTATTTATCAGGAAGGGATCGATTCCCCGCGTGAAAGACGGCACGGCGATCATTATCGGAGCAGGCCCGGCCGGACTGACGGCCGCCATTGAGTTGCAGCGCAATTCAGCCATCAAGCCCATCCTGGTTGAGGCCAACCAACAGGTTGGCGGCATCTCGCGCACCATACGCTATAAAGGCAACCGCATGGATATCGGCGGCCATCGCTTCTTCTCCAAGTCAGACCGGGTGATGCGCTGGTGGCTGGACCTAATACCGGTCGCCACCTGCGGAGAGGCTGGCGATATAGATGAGGGAGAGCTGCGTTACCAGGGCCGGCAGCGCGAATTGCCCGAGGCAGCGGCGCACGATCCTCAAACGGAAGACCTGGTGATGCTGGTTCGCCAGCGCAAGAGCCGCATCTATTTTCTACGCCGCTTTTTCGACTATCCCATCAGCCTGACCGCGGCAACCTTCCGGAATCTGGGCCTGGTACGCACCTTGCGTTGCGGACTCAGTTATCTGCGCTCGGCGCTGCTTCCTCAGCGCGAGGAGCGCTCGCTGGAGGATTTCATTATCAACAGGTTTGGCAAACAGCTTTACCTGACTTTTTTCAAGTCGTATACGGAAAAGGTCTGGGGCGTGCCCTGCCATGAGATCAGCGCCGAATGGGGCGCGCAGCGCATCAAGGGACTGTCGCTCAAGGGCGTGGTGATGCACTTCCTCAAGAAGACATTTGTCCGAGGGTACTCCGGTGACATCGCGCAAAAGAAGACAGAAACATCGCTGATCGAGAAGTTTCTTTATCCCAAGCTCGGCCCCGGCCAGCTATGGGAACATGCGGCTGACTTAATGCGCGAGGGTGGCGGTGAGATCCATTTTGGTGTCCATATTGACCGCATCAACGTGGAGGGAAACAAGGTAGTCTCGGTTGAGGGCCGCGACGAGGCTGGTAAGCGCGTAACGTATGCGGGAGATTACTTCTTCTCCACCATGCCCATCCGCGACTTGGTGCGCGGCCTCTCCGCGTCAGTTTCCGCTGAAGTGAGTGAGGTCGCCGAAGGCCTCATGTATCGCGACTTCATCACCGTCGGCCTGCTTGCCAGCAAGCTAGTGGTTACGGAAAAGAATGGCGAACTGCTCAAGGATAACTGGATTTATATTCAGGAGCCCGATGTGATGGTCGGGCGCTTGCAGATCTTCAATAACTGGAGTCCCTGGTTGGTCGGCACTCCCGGCAAGGTCTGGATTGGCCTGGAATATTTCTGCAATGACACCGACCCGTTGTGGAAGTTCTCTGATGAGGAGATGGCCCGGTTTGCAATCGGCGAAATGGCGAAGATTGGAATTCTGAAGGCGGAGGACGTTGAAGATTCCCACGTCGTACGGGTTCCCAAAACTTATCCCGCCTACTTTGGCAGTTACGACCGCTTCGACGTAATCCGCGATTATTTGGACGGCTTTGAGAATCTCTTCCTTGTGGGCCGTAACGGCATGCACAAATACAACAACCAGGACCACTCCATGCTGACCGCCATGACCGCCGTGGAAAACATCGTCAACGGAGTTACGACCAAGGACAACATCTGGTCCATCAACACCGAGATGGTGTATCACGAAGAGAAGACGGAAAAGTAACTGTTCAAATCAATCGAACAGCTTTAGATACAGACGCCCCTCCTTCCCGCGCAAATACTGGAAGGAGGGGCGAGTTTACTTCTCAATGCGCGGCCGGCGGTTGCGTGGCAGGTGGCTCCGGCGTCTTCTCAAACAGCTCCAGATTTTCGCCCTTCCACACCATCGCGGAGTGGATGCGGTCGTAGCCGCTGGGGTGGTCAAAGAAAATCTTCTCCTCCCACTTGCCGGGCCGCATTTTTCTATATTCACTTAGGTGAATCGCGGCCTGGGCAAAGCCGTCCGGCTGGCGTGCGGCGTTCAGGCCGAACATGTCGGCCTCCTTCTCGTGCATACGGACCTCGGTGTTCAATACCGGTGTGAGCACAAAAAAGAATATGCCGCCCAGCAGAAAGACCAGCGGCAGCACGGCCGGATCGCCGACGCCTCGAATCTGCCAGTGCTCTCCCCAGAGCTTGAGTGTCCATTGCAGCCCCCAGAACAGGCCGGCAAAGAAGATCAGATACACTACCGCCAAGAAGAAGATGCTCTTGGGAATGTGGTGCATCACGTAGTGGCCCATCTCGTGGCCCATCACCGCCTGTATCTCCTCCGGCGAACCGCGGTGCAGCAGGTTGTCATTGAGCGTGATGCGCGTGGTGTTGGCAAAGCCGCTCACATTGGCGCTCATCCGCGTGGTCTGGCGGCTGGCGTCGACTTGGTAGACATCGTTGGTGGGAATCCCGTTGGCGTGGGCCATGCGCAGAATCGGGACCGTAACCTTGGGATCGTTCAGCCGGGTAATCTTGTTGAAGACCGGCTGGATGAAGACCGGACCGATCGCTACCTGAACAATCAGCAGGCCAGTCATTGCCACCGCTCCCCAGATCCACCAGGAGCGATGCAGCCAGCGCACGATGGCGAACAGCAGCATGATCCCCAGGGCGCCAAAGACTATGCCGAGCAACAGTTCCTTGCCTTCATCTCCCATCCATGGCCAAAAACTTTGTGTGGCCAGGCCGTACTTGTGCTCCCTTACGTAGCCCTCATAAAACTCGAGCGGAAAGCCAAGTAGCGTGGTCAACACAAGATATTGTCCCCAGTAGAGCGCATCCTGCAGCCACCTGAAGCGTGTAATGCGCTCAGCCAGATCGCGCATCTTTGCCGACCAACGCAGATTCAGCAGCAGCAGACAGATGGCCGAGGCATACAGGAAGTCCCAGAGGATCAGCCAATAGCCGCCTTCAAAGTAAGCGTTGGAGCGTGCCGTGGCTTCGGGCGGAATCATCGCCATGTATGCTTCAGTGGCGGCGTCAGCGTCAAAGTGTGCCGAGGGTTGGGCCGCAGGCGGAACCTTAGTGATGTCCACATTGGGTTGAATGGCGGGCTGGGCCAAAGCTAAGCCAAGAGCGAAGGCCGCAAACAAGACGAGGAGCATGAAACTCCGCAAACGCCAGACCATAGGTAAACCTCTCTGATAGATGTTTTGGCCAATCGGGGAACACCATGGCCGCTTCATCCAAGATAAGCCATGAAAAGCAGTTACGCTTCATGGCGGCGGGTGGTTCCGGCGCTCTTCGGTATATTCTTAAAGGTTGACACGCAGCACAGCCACGAAGTGGCTGGTAATTCCAGGATCCTGATGCCCATGAGCACAAAGACCATCGCCGTACACCTGCCTGACGGAGCCATTCGTGAAGTGCCCGCCGGGACGACGCCACTGGAGATTGCCAACTCGATATCGCCGCGGCTGGCAGCGGCCTCTGTGGCCGCGCGCCTGACTCCGGTCGGCGCCGCCGTGAAGCAAAGCTCCGCCGCTGACGAGCACGCTTCCGAGGCGGCCATGTATTCCGCCGAAGACGCGGCCGGCCCGCGGCTGGTGGACCTGGCCATGCCGCTGAATGCCGACACGCGCCTGGAGTTGCTGACCGAGAAAGACCCCGAGGCAATCAAGGTGTTGCGCCACTCCGCCGCACATGTGCTGGCCACGGCGGTGCTGGAGCTGTTTCCCGAGACCAAGCTGGGGCACGGTCCGGCCACGGACTCTGGCTTTTTCTACGATTTCCATCGCGAAAAACCTTTCGTTCCCGAGGATCTGGCGCGGATTGAGGCGAAGATGGCCGAGGTGATCGCGCGCGACGAACCTTTCCAGCACGAATTCGCTCCAAGAGAGAAAGCTCTGAAAGACTTCGAGCGCGACGGCGATTTCATGAAGACGCACTTCGTGACTAAATTCACCGTGCCCGGCGACCAGGTCAGCTTTTATCGCAACGGCAAGTTCGTGGACTTTTGCCGTGGACCGCATGTGCCCTCGACAGGACGCGTCAAGGCCGTCAAGGTGACCAGCCTAGCCGGCGCTTATTGGCTGGGCGATGAGAAAAATCCGCAGTTGCAGCGCATCTACGGCACGGCGTTCTTCTCGCAGAAGGCCATGGACGCGCACTTTGCCCGCCTGGAAGAGGCGGCCAAGCGCGACCATCGATTGCTGGGCAAGCAGTTGGATCTGTTCAGCATTCAGGAGTTGGCCGGAGCGGGACTCATCTTCTGGCATCCCAAGGGCGGCATCGTGCGCAAGGTGATGGAAGACTGGATGCGCGAGGAATGTTTGCGGCGCGGTTACTCGCTGGTTTTTACGCCCCACGTCATGCGCCGCGAACTGTGGAAGATCAGCGGCCACGAGGGTTTTTACGCGGGCAATATGTACACCCCGATGGAGCTGGATGACGCCGAGTATCGGCTGAAGCCGATGAACTGCCCCGGCCACATCCTGATTTACAAAAATTCACCGCGGAGTTACCGCGACCTGCCCGTGCGGCTAGCCGAGCTGGGCAACGTCTACCGCTACGAGCGCTCGGGTACCATGCACGGCCTGTTGCGAGTGCGCGGCTTTACGCAGGACGATGCGCATATCTTCTGCACTCCGGGCCAGATTGAGGACGAGGTAGTCGCCTGCATCGACTTTGCCGAAGCAGTGCTGAAGACCTTCGGCTTCCACGAGTTCATAGTCGAGCTATCCACCTGGGACCCCAATGACCGCGCCCACTACGCCGGCTCCGATGAGAACTGGGATCTGGCGGTGGGCTCCTTGCAGCGCGCCCTCGACCGCAAGGGAATTGCCTATAAAACCATCCCCGGCGAAGCCGCCTTTTACGGACCCAAAATCGACATCAAGCTCGTGGATGTGCTGGGCCGTCTGTGGCAGCTCTCCACGGTGCAGTTCGACTTCAACCTGCCGGCGCGCTTCGAATTGGAGTACGTGGGCGAGGACGGCGAGCGCCATCAGCCGGTGATGGTCCACCGCGCGCTGTTCGGCTCCGTCGAGCGCTTCTTCGGCGTGCTCATCGAGCACTATGCCGGAGCTTTTCCGCTGTGGCTCGCGCCGGTGCAAATCGGTCTTGTTCCCATTAGCGAACGGCACCATGATTACGCGCAGAAGGTCGAGGCCGAATTGAAGGCCGCGGGCCTGCGCGTTGAAGTGGATATCCGCAACGAGAAGATGAACGGCAAGATTCGCGACTTTGCCAACCAGAAGACGCCCTACATTCTCGTCTTCGGCGACAAGGAGCAGGAAGCCAACGCGGTGAGCGTGCGCACTCGCGGCAAAGGAGACCAGGGCTCGGTGCCGCTTACTGAGTTCATTGCCAAGTGCAAGGCATTGGTCGCGAGCCAATCAACGGAGCTGTGACCTCGATTCACACTAGGTCAACTTACTTCGTCGGCTCCTTGCAGGAAGATCTCGACATAGTCCAGGTAGTTCTGGGCGTATTCGATGATTTTGGCGTGGTCGGCTTCGCTGAGTTGGTGACGGAGTTTGGCGGGAACGCCGGCCCAGAGCGTGCGAGGAGGAACTTCGGTTCCCTCGGGAACCACGGCGCCGGCGGCGATGAGTGAACCCTCGCCGATGCGGCAGTTGTTCAGAACCCTGGCCCCGATACCGATGAGAACAGCGTCCTCAAGCACGCATCCGTGCACAGTGGCGTTGTGACCGATGGTGACCCAGTCGCCCACAATCACCGGATAAAGGTTACGCTGGCCGTGGAGAACGGCGCAGTCCTGTACGTTGGAGTTGGAGCCGACTCGGATGGAATGAACGTCGCCACGCAGGACGGCGTTCATCCACACCGAGGAGCGCTCGCCGAGCGTTACATCGCCAATAATCTGCGCGGAAGGGTCAATATAGCAACTAGCGGGGATCAGGGGCAACCGCCCCTGGAAGCTGCGGATCATGGTTTCATGGCCTCCACGGCCAGTTTACGGTATGGTGCGCTGCAAGGCAGGCGAACATCCGGCCCACCCAGGACGCCGGATCAGCCTGCTTGGGCTAAAAAGCCGTTCCAAATCGGAAATTGTAGGGGTGCTGAGGCAGATTCGTGCTATATTTCATGTGTTTCCAGGAGAATTTTCATGATTGGCATCTTCGCTTGACCTGCGGACCAATGTTTCCAGTATCATAGGATATGCCAGTTGGCGGGTTTGGAGGTGGGATTTTTTGGCGGAGGTTCGTGTTCAAGAAGGCGAACCGCTGGAAAATGCGCTGCGCCGGTTCAAGCGGAAGGTACAGCAGGAGGACATCATCAAGGAAGTCAAGCGTCACTCCTACTACCTGAAGCCCGGTGAGAAGAAACGCGTAAAAGCGGCTTTGGCGCGCAAGCGGAATCGCAAGAAGGCTCGTAAAGAGGCTGACTAGCTTCATAACATTCGAGACATACGCCGCTCCGGCAACTCCCGCATCAAGATGCGGGCAGGAAACCAGAGATCGCAGGCAAAGCCGGGGCGGTATGTCGCGTTTCATTCATTGAGCTCCAACTATTTGCATGCAGGTTGCTTGGAGGTTGCACACAGGTCTTTCCGGCTTGCCGGATCGACAATCAATTTGCCGCTGAACTTGTTGCGGCCCGGGCCCTGGTTTTATCACAGCACGAAGCAGGGAAACGGGACCGGCAAGCTGATTGAGTTCATGGCCGATTTCAATGTATTTCCCTTCTTTGGGGAAGACGGCCATGGAATTTACCGACAGAGTTTTAACGTGCAGCGACTGTGGCGCCGAGTTTGTTTTTACCGCCGGCGAGCAGCTTTTTTTCCACGACAAGCAGTTCAAGAACGAGCCCAAACACTGCAAACAGTGCAAGGCGAAGCGCGTTCGCGGAGGCTCCAGAGTACGTCCGGAGACCCGGACCAACTGTTCGCAGTGCGGCGCGGAGACGACGGTTCCCTTCAAGCCCACGCAAGGCAGGCCAGTGTTATGCCGCTCCTGCTTCAAGCAGCAGACGCCACAACAAGGAGCAGTTCCTGCTTAGCAGCTACGCCTCCATCCGAGTCCGGAACCGCAACGGATGGAAGGGGACCAAGGCGTCTTTTTTGCGATGTCGCCGTTGACTGACGCGCACACTGCTTCTGTTAACGGTCAAGATGTGCGCGAAAGATGAGAATGCCGAGGTATCGGTCCATCCAGGCGGCTTTTTCAGGCGCTATCTTGCGAACTTCTTCCGTGACGGCAGGCTCGTCAACCGCCTCAATGCGCAAACCGGCCGCCGCGATGGCGTTGGCATAGTCCGAGACGCGCGGCATGGCGTGTTCAAGCAGTAGATCTTCCTTCCATGGCGATGGATAGCGATAGGGAGCGATCTTCTGGTAGGCGTAGCCGTGGCCCCAACCCTCGATCTCGTTCCTCAAAATAGCGAAACGGAAGGGATGCGGCACTGAAATCACAAGGTCTCCGCCGGGAACCAGAAAATTGCGGAGCGTTCGTACGGTTTCCGTCAGGCTGGCCGCATACATCAGCGCCTGAAAGCAGACGACGAGGTCGAACTGCCGTGCGGCGAGTGATGGCAACGCCGACAGATTCTCAAAACCGCCAATCGTTAAGAGGAGATTGGAGCAGGCGGCGTGGTTGTTCCAGTTATCCACGAAGCCTTTACAGGGATCAACGCCAACTACGTACGCAGCGCCGTTCTCGGCGAAGAATCGAGCCTTGTCGCCCGTGCCGCAACCTACATCCAAAACACGCTTGCCCGCAAATACGCCGCACATCTTGAGTTGAGCCGGCCACTCGACGAGTTGATCGGCAGAGAATTGCCGGGAAGCTGCATAGACCTGCGCTAACGAGTTCCAAGGTTGAGAGGCGCGCGTTTCGGGAAGTTCGTCGTGCATGAATTGAGTTTAGTCTGGCAAGGACGGAAGATCTGTGGAGTTCCTTTCCCCTATACTGATGCGTGGTGATCTGGCGCTGTTCGTGCCGGTCAACGGGAGGGCTGCTCCATGGTGCAGACGCGGATCAAGCCATACTTTCAGGAAGTTGCCGAGAAGGCGCGGCGCCGGGAGCAGCAACGGGTCTTCCGGCGCAATCAAGTCTTTGGGCTGGTGCTGGTAGCCGCGGCGATCCTGCTTTTCTGGCTGCTGCGTACCAATCCCAAGTGGATCTTTCCTCCGGGGTGGTGGCGGCCGTGACTCCTTCGCGGACGACTGCGTCGAGCAGCCCTTTGGACGAAAGCCTGGAACCTCTGGCAGTTCTCCTGCTGGGGCCGACGGGCAGCGGCAAGACGGCGCTTTCGCTTGATCTGGGTGAGCGCTTTGGCGGCGAGATCGTCAGTTGCGACTCGGTGGCCGTTTATCGCGGCATGGACCTGGGTACGGCCAAACCCACTGCCGCAGAACGTGAACGGCTGCCGCATCACCTGATCGACGTAACCGATCCGGACCAGCCCTTTACCGCGGGCGAATACAGCAGACTGGCGCGGACGGCTTTGAGGGAGATTGCCGCGCGCGGCCATCTTCCCATCGTGACCGGAGGAACTGGCCTCTACCTGCGCGCACTGACCGAGGGGCTTTTTGCCGGGCCTGCGAGGCAGCAGGAGTTGCGACTTCGGCTGCAACAGAGCCGCGAGCGGCATGGCGAAGCCTGGCTGCATCGACTGCTCCGCCGGCTGGACCCGGCCTCGGCAGCGCGCATTCACTCCAATGACGCAGCCAAGCTGATTCGGGCTATCGAGGTCTGCCTGACAGCGCGCAAGCCACTTTCTGAAGTAATGGCTCGCGACCCGCTTACCGGCTTTCGGCTGCTGCGCATCGGCCTCAACCCACCGCGCGAAAGCCTTTACGAACGGCTCAACCGGCGCTGTGGTGAAATGTTCGCGGCTGGCATCGTCGAAGAGACTCGCGGCTTGTTCGACCGCTATGGACCGGTGAAGGCGCTCGACTCGCTGGGCTATCGCCAGGCGCTGGCCGTCCTGGCGGGGACTTTGAGTATTGAGGATGCAATAGAATCTGCACAGCAGGGCCATCGCAATTACGCCAAGAGGCAGATGACCTGGTTTCGGCGCGAGCCTGAGGTGCATTGGATTGCGGGCTTCGGCGACGAGATGGAGGTGCAGCACGCGGCGATGGAGTTGGTGCAGAAAAACTTGTAAGAATCGTATTGCACTTGTGCTCCGCAACAGCGCAGAAGCGAAGTGGGCCGTAGCTGCATCCATTAAACTGATGGTGGAATGCGGCGTTTGCAGTTCCTGAGCAGCGCACTGGAATGGAGCTTCTTTTGGCAGAGACGATATACGATGTGGCGATCATTGGCGGCGGACCAGCCGGTTACACAGCGGCCATTCGCGCGGCGGAGTACGGGCTGAAAGTGGCGCTGATCGAAGAGTCCACCAAGCTGGGCGGAACCTGCCTGCACGTGGGCTGCATCCCCACCAAGGCTCTACTCTTCAACGCCGAGATATGGGACCACCTGAAGCACGCCGTAGAGTTTGGCATTGAGGGTCTAGGCACGCCCACGCTCAACTGGGCCGCTGTTCTCCAGCGCAAAGACGCCATCATCACCAAGCACGTCAAGGGTCTTGACTTCCTGATGAAGAAGCACAAGATCGCGCGCATCGAGGGCTATGGGCGGCTGACCGGCCATGCAAGCGACGGCGTACATACAGTTGAAGTCAAATCAGTGAGCGGAGAAATCAGCCCGGTCAAAGCGAAGAACGTGATTTTGGCCACCGGCTCCGAGGCCAAGATGCTCCCCGGTCTCGCGCCTGATGACCGCATCCTCACCAACATTGAAATCCTGGCCATGGAGCAGGTTCCCAAGTCGCTCATCATCATCGGCGCGGGCGCTGTGGGCATGGAGTTCGCCTCGCTCTTCCGCACCTTCGGGACTGAGGTGACGATTCTCGAGTTTCTGCCGCGCGTGGTTCCGGTGGAGGACGAGGAGATCTCCAAGGAGATCACGCGCCTCTTTAAGAAACGCGGCATTGACGTGAACACCGGCGCAAAAGTCGAGAAGGTCGAAAAGACCGAGAGCGGCGTGAAGGTCACCTATATCGATGTGAATGGCGCGACGCAGGTAAAAGAAGCTGAAAAGGTATTGGTGGCCGTGGGCCGGGCCGGACGAACCGGCGATCTTGGCCTGGAGAAGACGCGCATCGAGCTTGAACGCGGGCTGATCCAGGTCAACGAAGCCCAGGAGACCGCCGAGCCGGGCGTCTTCGCCATCGGAGACATCGTAGCCGGGCTGCCGCAACTGGCGCACGTGGGCGCGATGAGCGGCATGATCGCCGCGGCCAAAATCGCCGACCGCGCCTTCCGCCCGGTGCGCCGCGACCGCATCCCCGGCTGCACCTACACTGAGCCGCAGATTGGGTCGGTGGGGCTGACCGAAGCACAGGCCAAGGAAAAAGGTTACGAGGTGAAGGTGGGCAAGTTTCCCTTTGCAGGCAACTCCAAGGCTACCATTTTGGGCTCTCATGATGGCTTCGTGAAGGTGGTCGCCGACGCCAGGTACGGCGAGATTCTTGGCGTGCACATCCTCGGTCCCCAAGCTACGGAGCTGATCGCTGAGGCTGTCGCCGTGCTGGAACTGGAAGGCACGGCCGAGGAGCTGATGTTCACCATCCATGCGCACCCCACCCTGGCCGAGTCCCTGCTCGACGCTTACGGAGCAGTGGAGGGAATGGCGATCAACGCGTGAGAGAAGTTGTAACGACAGAAAAACTCACTAATTCTGATCGACAATTTGGCTTGTTAATCATCCTCATGGGACGATAGCATCATGGCGTAGCCGTTGATGAAATAGGAGGTTCCGGATGAATCCAAAGGTTGACGTTTTCTTGCGGAAAGCCAAAAAGTGGCGGGATGAATCGGAAAATTTGAGAAAGATCCTTCTTGACTGCCCACTGACCGAAGAATTGAAGTGGGGTCAACCTTGTTACACGTATCAGGGGAAAAACATCGTTTTGATCGGTGCATTTAAGGAATACTGCTCACTGTTGTTTTTCAAAGGCGCCTTGCTCAAGGACGCCCATGGCATTCTGGTTGCACCGGGAAAATTGCAGGCAGGGCGCCAGATTCGGCTCACCAGTGTGCGACAAATCGTTGAGATGGAAGCTATCTTGAAAGCCTATATCTATGAAGCTATTGAAGTGGAAAAAGCCGGATTGAAAGTGAAATTGAAGAAACATTCTGAATACGTCATTCCGGAGGAACTGCAGAAGAAATTAGATGAAATCCCTGCCCTGAAATCTGCTTTTGAGACGCTGACGCCAGGGCGGCAAAGAGGCTACTTCTTTCATATCTCAGCGCCCAAACAATCCAAAACGCGGGAATCAAGGGTTGAAAAGTGCATGAAGCTCATTCTCGATGGCAAGGGATTAAACGATTAGTAACGGAACTGCCGGCTGACTTACCGGCAGTCTGCGGCGCCACGAAGCCAATTAGAATGGAATTGCTATGACCACACTGAAAGCCGTTCGCGGCACTCGCGACCTGTTGCCGTCGGAGACCGCCCTTTGGAACCGCATCGAGGCGACCGCGCGGGATGTATTTGCCCGCTACAACTTCGGCGAGATTCGCACCCCGGTCTTCGAGGAGACGGCGCTGTTTGCCCGCGGAGTGGGCGAGGAGACCGACATCGTCTCCAAGGAGATGTACACCTGGGAAGACCGCGCCCGCGCGCAGTCGGAGAAGACGCAGTCGCTGACTCTGCGCCCGGAGAACACCGCCGGGGTGGTGCGCGCGGCCATTGAGCACAATCTCTTCGAGAGCGGGCAGTTGCAAAAGCTCTACTACATCGGGCCGCAGTTCCGCCGCGAGCGGCCGCAGAAGGGCCGCTACCGGCAGTTCTCGCAGATCGGCGCCGAGGTCATCGGGCCGCCATCGTCGGGCAGCGAATCGCCGCTGCGCGACGCCGAAATCCTGGAAATGCTGGCCACGCTGCTCGACGAACTGGGCATCACCGGCTGGACGCTGGAACTGAACTCCGTTGGCTCCTCCGCGGACCGCACCCGCTACAACGAAACGCTTCGTGCGGCTCTTGTTCCCGTGGTTTCGCAGATGTGTGCGGATTGCCAGCGCCGCGCCCAAACCAACCCGCTGCGCGTGCTGGACTGCAAGGTTCCCGCCGACCAGCCGATTATCGAGAAGCTGCCGGTGATCGCCGACTCGCTGGACGAGGAATCCAAAAAACATTTTGACTCCGTCACGGCGGCGCTGGACGCGGCTGGCGTTCCGTACACGCTGAACCACCGGCTGGTTCGCGGCTTGGATTACTACACGCGGACGACTTTCGAGTTCACACATGGCGGGTTGGGAGCACAGAACGCTCTGCTCGGCGGTGGCCGCTACGACGGGCTGAGCGAAATGCTGGGTGGGCCGAGGGCGCCCGGCATCGGCTTTGCCATGGGCGAGGACCGGCTGGTGCTGACTTTGCTTGCGCAACTCGATGAAAAGTCCGCCCCACGGCAAGTGGTGGATGCATTTATCGCCCCGCTGGGCGAAAATCTGAACGCGGCCGCTCTTGTTTTGGCTCGCGAATTGCGCCATCAGGGGCTGTGGATCGAGCTGGGCGAGGGCAGTTTCCGCCTCAAAAAATCCTTTGAGGCCGCCGACAAAACTGCCCGCCACATCGTCATTCTTGGCGAAGACGAGCTCAAATCCGGTATTCTGACAGTGAAGAACTTCTCCACAGGCATACAGACCAAGGTTCCGCGGTCGGAGCTGGCCGTCTTTCTTTCCAACTGAACGGGGTGCGTTGAGGTTCGTGGTTTCCCACCCTAGCCGCAAAAACAAGAACGCGGCGAGGGTGGGGCACCCAATCATTTTCAGGATCAGCAAGTAAGTAAAGGACAGAGGTAGTGCTGGACTTTTTAGGAAATCTCGAACGGACGCATTATTGCGGCGAGTTGCGCGCCTCCCACGCCGGGCAAACTGTGGTTTTAATGGGCTGGGTGAATCGGCGGCGCGATCACGGCAACCTGATCTTTCTTGATTTGAGAGATCGCACCGGCATCAGCCAGATTGTGTTGGACAAGGAGTTGATTCCCGACGGCCACTTGAAAGGTGAAATGGTCCGCCCGGAGTACGTGGTCGCCGCCGTGGGCAAGGTGCGCCTGCGCGATAAAGATTCCATCAACCCCAAGATGGAGACCGGCGAGATCGAGATCGAAGCCACCGAGTTGCGCGTTCTGAATGATGCGCGCCTGGCGCCTTTTTCGCCTTCGGAAGAAGCCATTCAGAACGAAGAGGTCCGCCTCAAGTACCGCTATGTGGACCTGCGCCGCGCCGAGATGCAGCGCAACTTCCGTCTGCGCCACGACATCACGCTGGCCATTCGCGACAACCTAGGCCAGCAGGGCTTTCTGGAGATCGAAACGCCAATACTCACAAAGTCCACGCCCGAGGGCGCGCGCGATTTTCTGGTGCCCAGCCGCGTACATCCGGGCGAGTTTTACGCGCTGCCGCAGTCGCCGCAGATCTTCAAGCAAATCCTCATGATCTCCGGCTTCGACAAGTACTTCCAAATTGCCCGCTGCTTCCGCGACGAGGACTTGAGAGCCGACCGCCAGCTTGAGTTTACTCAGGTCGATCTGGAGATGAGCTTTCCGCGCCAGGAGACGGTCTTTGCCGTGGTCGAGCAGTTTATGGCGGCGGCCTTTGCCGCGGCGGGCGTCACGCTGCCCACGCCCTTCCCCATCATTACTTACGACGAATCGATGCGGCGGTTCGGGAGCGACAAGCCGGACCTGCGCCTGCCCGGACTCACCGATGTGCGCCCGGCCTTCACGGATGAGGCCTTGGCTACGCTGCAAATCGATCCCGCGCTGCCCGTGGTGGCGTTACGCATTCCCAACGTGGGCGAGCTGAGCCGCAAGGAGAGAGAGGACAACCATCCGATTTTTGATTTAAAGAAGGGCGCCAAGTTCATCGACGACTTTAAGCGACTGGCTAAGAGCTTTCCTGAGGCCGCGACGAAGGCGCGTGAGCTGGTGGGCGCAGCCGAGGCTGATTTCGTGATCATAGTCGCCGGCGACCCGGCCCACCCGGTCAAGGCCAGCGACACAAAATTTGCCGGTCGGCTCTCGGAGCGCGAGATCAACGTCTACTCCGCCGCAGGCAATTTCCGCACTGAGCTGGCAAAAAAATATGCAGAGCGCCACGGCGCCTTTGACGTTACTGAAAAAACCGTGCAGGAGGCCAACGCACAAAGCGGCGGGAAGCGCGTCGATGGCGCGGCGGCCTTCCGTCCCATCTGGGTCACGGACTTTCCCATGTTCGAGTACGACTTGGCAACCGCCAAGTGGATGCCGGCGCACCATCCTTTTACCGCGCCATTCGAGGCCGACATGAAGAACCTGGTCGCCGACCCGGCCAGCGTTCGCGCCAACTGCTATGACCTGGCGATGAACGGCATGGAGCTTGGCTCAGGCTCCATCCGTATCCACCGCAAGGACGTGCAGCAGCAGATCTTCCAGTCGCTGGGGATTTCCGACGAAGAGGCCCGCGCGCGCTTCGGCTTTTTCCTCGACGCGCTGGAGTACGGCACGCCGCCCCACGGCGGCATTGCGCTCGGCCTGGACCGCATCGTCATGCTGCTGGCAGGCGCGCCCAGCCTGCGCGAGGTGATCGCCTTCCCCAAGACCGCCAAGGCCGTTGACCTGATGGTGGACGCACCTACCACGGCTACTGAACAGCAGTTGAAAGAACTGCACATCCGCGTGGCGCTTAAGAGCTAATGCTCTTCGACCGCACATGAAATTGAAAGGCCCAGACTGGAGAGTCCGGGCCTTTTCTTGTTGAGCGTGCGTTTCGATCGTTATTTTTCGGTCACCAGGGCGTTGATCAGGCCTTGGCCGTTGGGGCTTCCCCATCCAGTCACCAGGTCGTAGCCGGTCACAGCCGAATAGCTGCCGGATTTGCCACTGATGATGTCGTGGAAGTCCGTGCCGTAGCTGGAACTAACGCCGAACGCGTAGAGGTATGGGTTGATGAAACCGAGAGGCTTGTAGCCGTCGGCCACCAACTGCTGATTGACCAGGGCCATGTAAGCAGCCCACATGGGAGCGGCAAAGCTGGTCCCGCCAAATACGTTAGACAGGCAGGCGACCTGGTCGGCGCAGGTGTAGAAAGTGAAGTTGGCATTGGCCGAAACATCCGGGCCGTTGCGATAGGTAGTCGAACCCTTGTTGGTCGAGTTGATCACGCCAGCGAGCTTTTGCCATGCAGGAATGGCGATCTTGTCAGGCGAGATGCCGCCGCCCGAATCCGCCCAGGCAGTTTCCGACTTCCATGCGCCTCCCGCGCTGGCGGTAATCAGGTCTGTGCCGCCCACAGAAACGACATTGGCATCGTCCGCCGGCCAGGCCTCGTTCCTTGACGACCAGGTGGAGCTGTCGCCCGAGGCCGAAAAGAAGTTCTGGCCTTGAGCCGCCATCTTCTGGAAATACGGGTCAAGCGTGGTTGGATCTGCCGGCGTCCAGCCCCATGAACAGCCAATGGTGGTGGGCAGCGGGTTATGTGTGGTCATGGCGCTGATGATGGCCGTATCTGTCGAACCGACGTACATCACCAGGCTGGCCAGCCCTGGAGCCATGCCGATGGCTTGGGTCATGTCTAGAGTCTGCTCGGTGTCGTCACACCCCCTGGTGCATTCGTACTCGGAGGAACTGTATCTCTGGCAGGTACAACTGGTGCTCGTGCCATCGGTGGACAGCAGGGTGATAGGCACCTTGTTGGTTTGTCCGACGTTCTTGAAATAGGTGTTCAGGTCGGCCAGGTCGGTGCCGAGATACTCGAACAATCCAAGGTTCTGGCCTGCGCCGGTCAGCGCTGTTCCGCCGTAGTAGGCCGCGCGCATGTCGCTGCCCAAAAACGAGGCCGAAGGGCCGCTTCCGGTGGTGGCATGAGTCACGGCCTCCTTCGCATCAATGCCGTGGGCCGCCGCGTATTTGTACCTGTTGACCAGCATGGGCTTCGGAATCGAGTAGTTGTCCAGACCGGATATGTGCCACAACTGAAAGGGAAGGTCCGTAGTAGGCTCACGGTCCGCTGCATAGAAAACGCGATCCTCGGTGGGGTGCTGGTAAGTCTTCAGATTGATGTGGAAGGCTGCCTCGATAGCCGCAACAGAGCCCGTGACCTGCACATCCATTCCGTCGCGCGAGCCGCCGACAACCGTCAGGCCGTTTGCCTTGGCGAAGGCAAGTACGGCGTCATATTGTTCCTGGGTGGGGCCAAAGCGCGCGGTGAACTCCTGCGGCGTAAGGTATTGCCGGAAGGAGGCGCTGGCCGGATTATTGAGATCGATCAGGAACTCGTCCAGGCCGGCCTGGTCGCTCAACGGCAAAACAATATCCAACTGCAATTGCTGGGTATTAGGCAGGCGCCCGAACAATTGCGCTTGCCCATTGTTAACGACATCGCGCACATGGCGCGTCATCAGCGATTGCGCATTGCCGGCCAAAGATCCGGCCGATACAATCGCCGCGATGGTCAACACAAATACTACGATTCTTCTGTTCACATTACCTCCTGTCGGGACTTGTTAGCGGGGGAGTTGTTGATCCGCCTTCAAGGAGACTGTTAGCCAATTGTCTGTAAGCATGCGGTAGTTGTCAACCATCGAATCTTCCATTATTGATCCATTTTTGGCAGATAAAGATGCTTCGAAATTGAATAAGCAATAAGGCTGCTGTATTGAACAAGCACACTCTTTAACACGACGCGATTGAAGCGGGTCGCCACCCCGCAACACTCCGGATTCTGCTACACTGATTCAAGCGCAATCGAGGGGCCATGAGCGCCAGGCCGCACCCCAAAGATACGCTCCTGCAACCCAAGTTCGGGGAGTGGCTCAGCCTGGTAGAGCACCTGGTTCGGGACCAGGGGGTCGGAGGTTCAAATCCTCTCTCCCCGACCATTATTTTCAAGCATTTACAAACTCATCACGTACTCCAAAGTAGACCCTCTGGTATTAGCCCAGGTGCTCTAGAGCCGAAAGCCCCGTCATTATTGGGTTTCTCGCTTAATTGTCGATGCAGCGACCGCTACAAAATCGTCTACAGACGGAAGAGATGCTCCAGTCTTGCACCCGGACAGCGAAACTGGATGTGCTACTCATCTGCCTGATTTAACAGCAGATTGTTATTTTGGCGAGGGACGGGATGAACTTCCAACTCCTGCGGTATACTTGAGAGGCCGCGATCGGGCGTTGCAATTCGTTCATTCTTTGGGGAATCTTCTGTGACTCGCCATCTATTCATAGCGATGGCATTTATCCTCGCAACGGCCACATTGTCCAGCGCGCAAAGCAACTCCGCCGCATGGAAGCGCGTTCAACACCTGCAGCATGGCGTTGCCGTCAGCGGCTGGTTCTCTGAAGGCGGGATCTAGTCCATTCCTCAGCTCCGAGCCTTTACAACGCCGGCGGATATCAAGCACATCCACCAGCTCGGCTTCGATCATATTCGCATTCCCGTCGATCCGATCATCTTTCAGTGTGATGGCAACTGGAACTCCCGCGAGCGAATTTAATTCCTCGACCAGATGATTCAGAAGGCGCTTTCCGTCGATCTTTATGTCATTCTTGACTTTCATGCCAACCCAACGAAGAATAATTTAATATGGCATAGGGATTCTCCGTCACGGCCTTTCAGAAAGGCATTGAAGTCCGATCTTCACGCAGGCACAAACGCCAGTATCCGCACATCAGATTCCAAGGCGTATCGAGGATGTCAACAGAACCAATCCTATTCAAAGAAATAATGCTGGCCAGCAACGCTTCCATTTGTCGGCTTGCAGAACGCGACTGGTTTCTTGCAGGATGGCCAGCCCCAGCACCTGTTCGTCTTCGCGCCAGACAAGGCTTTCAGCATCGAGAAACTCGACTGTTTCTTGAACTTGCACAGCAGTTAGCCCCGAAGCGCGCAGTTGCTCCGCGATCGATCGTATCGAGCGTCGGGTTTTGTCGCAGGCAAGATAGACTTGTGACTGCACTTGATTGAGACGGAGTTCGCGAGCCACATCGAAGCGGGAATCTTCGATCGTGATCATATCGTCTTCGTCGATCCGGTAAGAGAGAATCACGTCACGAAGATGATGCAGGCGTTTCCACTGATGCACGGCGCGGGAGAGTTTCTCGTGCCAAGGCGCCATCTCTACCGGATAATCGGGACGACGTCCGAGGTAGTAGGCTAGATTGTCGAGTCTAAGTCCAGTGCTTTCAATAAAGCTCCGCGAAAACCAGCCGCTATAGATCTCGTTATGTTCGAGGACGGGCTTTACGCCATTGGGCAAGGGCTGCTCCGAGATTGGCGAAAAGCGGGTGACGAGTGTTTCGCAATATCTGGCTGGCGGAATGAGGTGATGCAAGCGAGGCAGCATCGCCACTAATCGTGCATACCATTCCTCCTTTTCGCCCGCGATCCCAAATAACAGGTTGTAATTCATCACTAGGCGATGAACGGAAGCCAGCTTCAACAGTTCGACGTTCTGAATTCCAGTAACGCCCTTGCCCATTAAGCGGAGAAGATTCGAGTCGAAGGATTCAATGCCCGGCTGCACGCCCCTGAATCCAGCCTCGACCAGTTGCCGGATCGACTCCGAAGTCTGATTGGCCTTGATTTCACAGGAGATTAAAAAACGTGGTTCCACTTGCGTTAAGGAAGGCAACAGATCCTTCCAGTAGGAATGGGGAAGAATGTAATCGTGCAGCCGGAAGCACATTTGTTCACCATGCCGGTTACGAAGTTCGCGCAGCATGGCAAGAACTGTTTCAGGGCGCTTTTGGCGGTAATGAAGCGACGGCTCGTCGATTCCACAAAACTTGCAATGATGCTTCTGCCCCCACCAGCAACCACGGGAGCTTTCGGCCGGCAGAACATAGGTCTTGATCGTAACCTTATCTTCGGTTCTGAGCGTGTCCAGGTCGGCAAACCAGTCAGAGTAGTCGGGAACGGGGCTCGTCTCCGTATCGCAGCTTACGGGTGGCAACGATGATAAGCCATCTCTGGCAAGTACTCCCGGAATCGATTTCAGATTGACTTCACCAACAGAGGCCTGGGCGAGCAGACCAATCACCGGCTCCCCGTCGCCAATCGCCATAGCATCCATTTGCGGAAAAACGCGCAGAAGTTCGCTGGCGGCCGGCTCCTTGATGGCCGCACCGCCGAAGATGATCAGAGCATCCGGCAAGGCGGGTCGAAGCAACGCGGCCAACGCAAGCGAGGCCATGGTCTGGTCGAAAAGACAGGAGAAGCCGATCAGCGTGGGAGCAAAATCAACAATCTCCTCAGCGCATTCAGCCAGATACTTTGGCACCGCCTGGTGCCGCACTTTGATCAGCATCTGTCCAAAGGATGCGACGGAACGGGCGGTCAAGCGCACGTCACGATGTGTTCTGTAAAACGAGTTACGAAGCAGCCAATCGATCTGGGCCGAATCTGTTTCGTCATCGAGCACCCCGGTAAAGGCGAACTCATTGAGGGTGTAAGACTCGGCGATATCAGCGTAAGCCGACGGAGTCAAATAGCGCAGAAGCTTCACATGAAGATGGAACGCCCGCGCTTCAATGCCCAACAACCGTAATTGCGCTGTCAGGATACCAAGCCCGAGCGGAGGCTCCAGTGGGGTTGCCCAGGGCATGCTGATCAACGCGCACCGGGGCGCTGCTGCACCCCGGTGCGCAGGGAGTTTAACGGGGTTGTGCTCCGACTCACGGATCACACACCTTCCTCCCCGCCGATCTTGATGCTACCGGATTCGTCGATAACGAAATCTGTGTCCGCCGTTGCGAGCCTGAAATGATCTTCGTAGGCAACAATGATCACGACACCCAGTAAGATCAAGGGCGGTACTATGGCGAAAGCTGTTACTCCGCCGCCGGCACAGTCCCCGCCGCCACAGTCCCCGCCGCAGTCCCCGCCGCAATCGCAGTCACCCCCGCAATCGCAGTCCCCGCCGCAATCGCAGTCGTCTTCAGCTGACCAGAAGTCATCTTTGCGCAGTGTCTTCTGCTCTTTGATGACTTCTTCGACTACCTGTTTGCCTAGGACGCTGAGCAGGTAGATCGTATCGTCGGAGATCTGGCGATGCAGCTTTCTGGCCACCGCAGATGGGTCTTTGTAAAACTCGATCATGTCCTGTTTGGAGGCAAGGGCGGCATTGTAAAAACCGAGAAGTTCCTTCCTGGTCTCCACTGATACTCCTGCGATGCGCGGATCCCGCGCCGCAAGTTTGCGCATCTTCTTTTCGGCGAGTTTGAATGCCCGCGCAATTTCCTCACCGGAACTGGCGACTTTTCCCAACGCCGGCCACTCACGACGAATCTTCCCATCGGTTCCGATTGTCTGCTGAAAAATGATCCTACCCATAGTCAATCCTCCTTTTCATTTTTGTTCCAACAAATTCTTGAGCGTCGACTTTCCGCTACCGTCCCACGGGTCTACGGTCGTGCAACTAGGACGCGGCCAATTCAACGGATACACACCTATGCAACAGCCGACTTCTCCCGAACCGCGCCTTCATATAGGGCTTTCATAAACTTGCAATACCTATCTGAGACGCGATACCAATCTCCGTTGACCCTCTGATTTGAAGCTAGGCACAAGTGGCAGCGCTCGCGTAAGGCCGCTGGACACTGTTGGCAAGCCTGTTTCATGTTGCTCAGTCGATTTAACCGCTGAAAGCGCAGCACAACTTCTGGCAACAAACCAGTATGCACGTTGCCCAGCATGAGTCCGTCAAGTTGGTCGAAGTAGTACACGCGGTGGCATGGAAACACATCCCCGCGATAGTTGACGGTGAAAGAACTAACGCCAGCGCCGCAGATGCAGTCATTTCGGATGTGGTCTTCGCTGTATCTGCTGTTTTCCGGAAAACGGCAAAGCGAATGGAGCAAACCGCGTCTTGAGCACCACTTCCGCAGCATGGCAACCTGATCCACAACCTGAGCTAACTCTTCCTCCGTCCACGGCTGGTCATGCACAAACAGAGTCGCAATGGGGAACGAGAGCGCCTCGAAAAGGCGGGTATGATCGTGAAAGAGGCTACTGTAGTTGAGCCGATTGACCGTTGCGACAAAGTGAATTCTCACGCCATGCCAATTTGCCAGGTTGCGGAACGCCTCGAAGTTGGCCTGAAGCAGTTGCCAACTGCCACCGCCGGCCTTTGTCTTCCGCACGCGGTCGTGACTCTCCTCAAAGCCATCCACACTAATCCTTAGGTTCAATCTCGGTCCCAACTGGCGGAAAAGCAAAATTGCATCCGGAGGGAGCACAGTGCCGTTAGTGTTGATAATATAATTGGCTTTGCGGCCTGAGTAGCCGCTAATAGTGCGATGAGGAAAGCTGTACTCCACGATCCTTCGAAGCAGAGGTATCTCCAGCAACGGCTCTCCGCCAAAGAGCGTGATGCAGGAATGCGGCGTATCCTCGGGGATTTGCCGAAACAATAAATTGACGGCACGGCGTGCGGTGTCCCAGGGCATTTTCCGATCCGCGTGATAGCCGAGTTCCTGCTCATAACAGTGAATACAGCGAAGATTGCACGCTTCAGACAGGATGAGCATCATCATGTTGAAGGGCTTGGCCGAGGCTGATGCGCATCCGCAACCTGCCGGACGTGTTTCCTGCGTGCCGCTCGGCACAAACTGGCGCAACGACGTCATGAAGCACCCCGTACTAAGGCCTATTCACATTACCCGGTTGGATGACGTTGCTCGATATGAGCGAGCTTTGGGTTTGATAATGTGCCATTTGGCAAGTACACATCTGTCATCGTAAAATGTTCAACCGAAATGCCATTCTTCGTCTCCGTTCCTACAAACGAAAATACCGCCTGAGGGGATTGGAGAAGCCGCGCCAGAGCAATCGCTGGAAAGAACCACGAATGATCAACCAGGAGATTGTGCTCGGCGACGGTATGCTGAACGCCCTGCGCGTCTAGCCATGTCCCCACGACGCTTCCATTCTGGGGAGTCCGAACGTCCGTTCGTGAGGAATTAGGAAGAACAAGCTGGAGCCGATGGTACCCGTTGACAGCTGTCTGAGCCGTGAACGTTCCTGTTTCATCTGTTTTGCCAGCGATGAACTCCGAACTGCTCGTCTGGGTTGCATCGTGAAGATTAGCTGAGTTTAGTCCAGCCAGCACTCCCGTCAGCAAGCCGCTGGGAGTAGGAGCAGCATTCTGCCCATGTATACACGGCACTGAAATCGCGCAAAGTAAAACAACACATATCCAGAGGGGGCGTGGCATTATCCCTCCTATTTTTGCAACGGAAAATAGGTTGAAGCTTGGCCCGAAGTAGAGTTCTACATCCTCCGAGGTTATGTCAAGAATTTTTTGATAAAAATATGTGTAGACGAAATCGTAGCGGTCAAAGCACCCTGGAACAATTTAGAACCACAACTTTGAATAATATGGCCGCAACTCGTCCAATACAAAACAGTTAATTTCACGCGATTTCAATAGATTTCAACAAATGCCGAAAACTGGTTCGGGATTAGAGCCCCTACCCCTAGAAGACCTAGTATAATCAATAACTTACAGAAAATTGCTTGTTGAATGTTGTGGATTCTTGAGGAAATTGCAGCTACAGAATCATCTCCATTGCCCTAGTGACCGCCATTGACTCTTGTTTATCAGCCGCTTACAACAGATGTAATCTAAGGGCCGACCCCCTGTGTTTGCACTAGGGGGTCTACGGCAGGGTGCGATGCGGCGCAGGAGCAAAGGAGTCCACCTGCGTTCTTACATTCCGCATGCAGGGTTGGAGAATCCCAATTCCAATGAGATCGAATCGGAGAGTGATTGCCTCGCATCAGTTACTTGCCCGCAAGGATACGGAATCGTTCAGCCTGTTGGAGGCGCCCAGTTCCCAGCTCTCTCTTCCGTTACAATGCCCAACGGAACGTCCTACACGTTTGAGTATGATCCTGTCTACGGAAACATCTGTAAAATCATCTTTCCAACTGGTGGATATGTGCGATTTGCCTGGGCGGTTCGGGCGCAGGCGATCCCATACGGGCAGTTCGAGGCGATGTCCGACGTAGTGATCACCGACGTGTATACCTCCACCGGGAACGGGGTTGAGAATCACTGGAACTACAACATTGATCCATACTCCCCATCTGCCCCGTATACGCAGACTTCGACCGTAGACAATCCGGACGGAAGCATTACCAAACACGTGGGGCTGTGTCTTATCTATTCGGTCGTACCTAGGTTCGCGTAGGGCTCGCGGCCAAGTTGCAAAGAGACATCACACGCGACATACTCAGTCGGAACGCTTCTTGAGTCTGAAGCAAGAACGCTGCTTCAAGGGCTTCCGGTGCAAATTGCCTCAAGCGTCTACGATGGCCCCACGCCTCTTCAAAGACTGACGTTCAATACATACGACAGCTACCTCAACATCATCGAGAAACAAGAGTCCGGCTGGTTTCCATGCACGCCGTCGAGTTCCGGGCTGTGTCCAATTCCCTCAACGGGACCCTGGCTTCGCCAGACCTACACAATCTTTTCAGGCGATTCCAACGCGTCCACCGCTTGCAATGCCACGATTCTTGCCTCAAAATACATCGTCAATAAGCCATGCCAGATCGTTGGAACGGACGGAAGCAATAAGGCGTACTCGCTGGTCAGCTACAGCTACGACAACAACGGGAACCTGCTGAATGAGAGCAAGTGCGTTTCAGTATCCGGGAACGGATCTTCAGCGTCATGTTCCTCTTCATGGCAAACTCAATATTCCTACGATGGGACGGGCCAGCTGCTGCAAAAGATCGAGGGCTATGGCACGAGCGCTGCTGCCACGACTGCGTATACTTGGACCGGGCCTACCGGCCAAACCGATTCCTACAACGGCTATCTGACGAAGATCACGCATCCGGACGGGACAACGGATCAGTATTCGTACTATTACAACAGCGGCCAGTTGGCGACGCATTCGGATGCGAACAGCCAGACCACACAGTATCTATACAATGATCCAGGAAATTTGAGCCGTCTAACCGAGACAAAGTATCCAGATCGTGGAGATGTGCAAATTAGCTATAATGACGCAACGCCACCGTCGGTCACTGTCACGACAGCAACCGGGGAGGTGAGCGGTCCGATCGTTCGTACAACTCAGTACGATGGGCTCGGCAGAACCGTTCAAACTCAACTGAATTCCGATCCATATGGCACAGACTACGTTGATACCACGTACGATGCCAACGGAAGGGTCTATACGGTATCAAATCCACACCGAACCACATCGTCAACAACGGACGGGACGACATATTATCTTTACGACGCACTGAACAGGCCATTAACCGTCACGAATCCGGACAATACGAAAAAACGTTCAGGTATGCTGGAAATACAGTAACGTCGACTGACGAAGATTTGAACCAATGGTCGAGAACCAGCGATGCTCTTGGCCGTTTGACGCAGGTTCTGGAACCCAACGGTTCCAGCCAAGCGCCGTCGATGCTGACGCAGTACACGTATGACGTTCTCAACAACCTACGTTCGGTAACGCAATGGGGTGGACCGAACTCGTCTCCGGCTGCGAACGGACCGATCAACCGGTCGTTTACCTACGACAGCCTGTCACGGTTGCTGAAGTCTTTCAATCCAGAGACGGGGATAGTATCGTATAGCTATATTGCGAGTGGATTGCCTTGTGCAGGCGATGTCTCGTTGCCATGCAGCAAGACCGATGCGCGCGGCGTGACAACCACGTACACATATGACAAGCTTAACCGCCTGCTGAGCAAGAGCTATTCGGATGGCACCACGCCGTTGTCCTGCTACCAGTACGATACTTCTTCTGCGAGTTGCCCTCTGGGGAATGGGTACTGGGTTGGGCGATTGACAAATGCATGGACGCAGAGCGCTTCGACTGCGCCATCCTGTCCAACAATGGCGCCTTCAACCGGTTTTCTGACTAAGCGGTCGATCACTTGCTACGACCCAATGGGCCGTATTTTGAATGAGCAGCAGTTCACACCGGCGAGCCAGGCGAGTGGTACTCCCTACTCGCCGGCTTATACATACGATCTGGCGGGCAATCTGACCTCCTCTACCACTGGGGTTGGTCCGACGCCGACGACAACTCCCTTTCTCTTTACAAACACATATGATGGTGCCGGGCGCTTGCAAACTGTAGGCAGCAACTGGACCACTAACTATGTTACCGGCGCGACGAATGTCTTTCCGGCGACGCTATTTTCTAACCCATCCTACGCCGCCTTCGGGGGATTGACGAATGCTACGTACGGCAACAGGCTTAATCTGACCCGGACATATGACAACCGCCTGCGCATCACCAGCGAAAACGACCAGAGGGGAAGCGGCGCCACGGCCTCCACTCCAGGTTCAGCAACGGTGACCATCACCGGATCGGAGCAGAGCCAATGAGCGGCGCGCATGGGACCAATAGGGTGTGCGCCACGTCCAAAGCAGTCCAACAACCAGCTGGCGAAAGCGCGAATCAGCTACGAAAGGATCGGAGAACCATGCACAAGAAGATGATTGGATTAGCATGTATGATCGCGGCCTTCGCCATGAGCGCGGCGGCGCAAACGAACACGTTTCCCACCAGCGGCAACGTCGGCATCGGGACGACAAGTCAGGGAGGTGCTCTTGATGTAGAAAGCACACACCCAATAATGTTGAACGGTAGTTCTTGGAATTTGTACAACGGTGGCAACGTCGGGATCGGGACGACGAATCCAGTATCGCCACTGACAGTTACGGGGCCAACAGCTAATGCAGTTCCTACGGTAACAATATCCGCATATCCAAGCAACGGTGGGTGTACTGGTGGATGTGTGTGGCCTGCTTTACAAGTCAATTCAACTTATCCAGTGTCACAAGCAACAAACATTGGGCTTTTGGTTAACGTTGGTGGGGGCGGGTGGGGGAACTATGCCGCTTTATTTAACGGTGGCAATGTCGGCATCGGCACGACGACTCCTGGCGCGCAACTGGAAGTGAATGGAGGCATCAGGCTAACCACTAACAGCGGCGGTGCGATCACCTTCCAGGACAACACCACGCAGAGTACGGCTTACACTGGCGTTACCTGCGGCGGAGACTACGCCGAGTCGGTGGATGTGGCCGGAGATCGGAAGAGCTACGAGCCCGGAGACGTGCTGGTGATCGCCGCGGAGAGCGGGTCCGATGTCCTCAAGTCTGCCGAATCGTACTCCACCCTAGTTGCTGGGATCTATTCCACCAAGCCGGGCACGGTGGGCAGGCGGCAAACTACCGACGCCAAGGCCAGTAAGACCGAAGTGCCGATGGCTATGGTGGGGATTGTTCCGGCTAAGGTGAGCGCCGAAAACGGCCCCATCAAGCGCGGCGACCTGCTGGTCACGTCCTCCACTGTCGGCTACGCCATGAAGGGCACGGACCGCGGCAAGATGCTGGGCGCCGTGATCGGCAAGGCCATGGGAAATCTCAATTCCGGCACAGGCGTCATCGAAGTGCTGGTCACGTTGCAATAAGCAGCATCGCAACCTTGAGGGAGAATTGTATGTCGCGTACGTCCCGCAACCGGATTCTGCTGTTGGCACTCGTGCTCGTGGCTCTCCTGGGCCTCTCCGGCCGCGCCTTTGCCTCTTCCACGGCGACGATCACCGTAAACGGCGCGGAAACTTCCGGGGACACGAGCACCATCACGATTTCTTTTAGTAACAGCGCCGGCCACAGCTACAGCGAGACCGTCACTTATGGCCAGTTCTCCACGTAGGCTTCCCTTGCGTCGGCGTTCGCGGCTATGTTCTCGCGGGATTATCTTCCCGCCGGGCTGTGCGCCAACGCCTCCGGCAACGTGATCAACTTCAAGCTGAAGGGCGCGGCAACCTTCAGCAATCTGAGCGTCTCCGGCTCGGCGGCTTCGTTTCAATTGACCCCCTCGGGGTTCTCGGCTGTCGCGCCGTCAGTCCCTGACACCGGAACCGTCACTCTGACAGTCAATGGAACAGCCATATCGACCGCAAATTATGGATATGGATCCACGCCGGCCTTCATCGCACAGGAGCTCGCCGCTGTGGCCTCCAGCTCTCAGGTCAATGTGACCGCCGCCTACGACACCTTGCAGATTGTGTCGAAAACGGCTGGCGCGGATACCGATTACACCTATTCCGTCCAGATCTCCGATACGGCTGGTTTCAGCCAGCCTTCGTTCTCAGCCTCCCCCCCAGCGGCAACCTTGAACATGGCGCCGATCAGCAGCTCACTGGCACGCCAACCACGGTCTACAGCTTCGCGGGCAGCTACGATCCCGTCAGCTACCTCGCCAGCTATACTGATTCCGTGATGGGCTCGTGGAACTTCAGCTACGACTCGCTGAACCGGCTGGTTTCATCCCAGAACACGGCTACCACGCCCACCTCCAGCCAGTACGCCGGCAACTACGGCTGCTGGAGCTACGACGCCTTCGGCAACCGCCTCTCGCAGGCCATATCCACCACGCCCTGCGCTAACAATCCGCCGCTGATGAGCTGGGCCAACTACAACGCCAACAACCAGTTCACGAATACCAGTCAGGCGCCCGGCGGCGTGCAATACGACCCCTCCGGCGACGTGCTCAACGACGGCTCGAACCAGTATCTCTACGACGGCGAGGGCCGCCTCTGCGCTGTCTTGAACGCCGCCGTGCCAAGTATGCCCATCATGACCGGCTACTTCTATGAAGCGGCGGGCACGCGCGTCGCCAAAGGCTCGCTTTCGAGCTTCAGTTGCAACTTCGCGGCGAATGGCTTCACGCCCACGGCCAGTTACGTTCTCGGCCTCAACGGCGAGCAGGTCACCGAGTTAACCGTCAGCGGCGCGGCGGGCGCCTACGTCAGCGCCTGGAAGCACGCCAACGTCTTCGACGCTCTGGGCCTGCAGGCCACCTACAGCCAGACCGGCTCCGCGGCCGCGCCCACCAGCACATTCTTTGCGCTGAACGACTGGCTCGGCACCAAGCGCGCCGAGGTGGGCTCCATCGCCGGCTCCAACGGCGCGCCCCAGCCCTGCGTCGCCACATTCGCCAGCCTGCCCTACGGCGACGGCCTCACCCCCTCCGGCAACTGCCCCGACGCCACCGAACACCACTTCACCGGCAAAGAACGGGACTCCGAGAGCGGAAATGATTACTTCTTCGCCCGCTACTATTTAAGTGCAATGGGGAGATTTATGTCGCCGGATGCACCCGTTGACCAGCATCCTGACGATCCACAGAGTTGGAATCTGTACAGCTATGTTCGCAACAATCCGCTAAGCCTGACTGATCCGACCGGAGACTATGCTTGCGGACAAATGACTGATGACCAATGTACTGGATTTGGCAAGATGCTCACGCAAGCTCAATCGGTCCTCGATGCAGCCAATAAAGCAGGTACTATCAACTCAGATCAATACGATGCCGCGACGAAGGCCATCGGCGCTTACGGAACGCTCAATGATGGGAACGGTGTCACTGTGAATGTCGGAGCCACTGGAGGCAATCCAGGCAACACAAGAGCTGATGGTGGTGGGGATAAGACAGATGCAAATCCGACTGGGCAGAAGATTGATGTCACTTTAAACAGAAATCTCTTCAGTCAAGGCAGTACTCCTGACTTGCTTGGAGCAATTGCACACGAAGGATCCCATGTAGAAGACGCGGAATCATGGGCCAAGGCTGGATTTACACCCGGTGCGAACCCATCGGGCTTTAAGACCGAGAATGCCGCTTACGGAGTGACCATTACGATGGCTCAGGCTCAAGGTGCAAAAACGTTAACCGCAAGAGGTACGACGCTTTTTTGGGACAGCAGTAAATCATCGGGTGAAAATCAGATTATGCGGTCGAGTATGATCAATAGATTCTATCCAAAAAACAATCTGAAGGTGTTCGGAGAGAACACTAAAGGCTCGGGGTATGGCACAAAATGAAGAGATTATCAGTTTGTTTTTTTCTTCTTGCAGTATCGAACCTATTCGCTCAGAACGGGAGCGTTCAGGATTTCGTCATCGATCAATCCAAACCATACGTCTATCTGAAGTTCGATCACATCGGGCCACGAAAGCCTGTGCAAGAAGGCGAAGGCGACACAGGCATTTGGCTTAGAGTGGTTAACAACTGTCGAATTCCGATTGTGTTTGTGAGCTTGCCTGGCATAGGTCTTGTGGATGAAGTTGTCGATACCGAACCGATATTCCCTTTCGCCTCTTCACCTGAAGATGAGAAAGAGCATCAGCGGCACGAGCAACTGAGGAAGCAGAAACAGAAGCCAACTGGCTACATATACGATGTCTACGGAGTCGCTCGGGTCCAACCAGGCAAAGATCTTCTGTTTAGTGTTCCACTGACCCATGTCGATATAGATGGCGATTGGTATATGCGTGTGAAGTTCGCGCTTGATCTGAACAGTTCATCAATTGCCGTTGGCCCTTTCACATATCTTCCTTTTGACAAATGGGACATCCCAAAAGAATTTCGTCCTGTGTATCGACAAAATTCCATCCGATCGCGTTGAGGACAGGATTTTGAACTCAGAGACAGTTTGAGGGCGCATTTCGACTGGGGGAAGGAGGTGCTCGGTGTTCACAAATCGCTACGAAGACACTGTCGAGAGGGCGGCAAACAGTTGACGGACACACATCTCCCGCAATTCTTCTTTGACTTCATGAGGAAATGTTCATTGTTACTTATTACGCGGCCAGGTCGTAGCGACGATGCAATCCGCCGAGCCTTGGCATCGGCGGGTGGCCCCGGTCCCAGTAACTTTTCCAACCCACGCTGAAGGTGCCCGCGGTCCCTCGCCTTCGGGGACCGGGGAGACCACGAACCTCAACCGGACCTTTCAAAAGCTATACTGATTCCGTCATGGGGACATGGAGCAATCTCGGCTATGACGGCGTCAACCAGTATCTCTACGACGGCGAGGGACGCCTCTGCGCCGTCTTGAATGCCGCCGTGCCAAGTATGCCCATCATGACCGGCTACTTCTATGACGCCATGGGCACACGCGTCGCCAAGGGATCGCTTTCGAGCTTCAGTTGCAACTTCGCCTCCAACGGCTTCACACCCACCACCAGTTACGTTCTCGGCCTCAACGGCGAGCAGGTCACAGAGCTCACCGTCAGCGGCGCGGCGGGCGCCTACGTCAGCGCCTGGAAGCACGCCAACATCTTCGACGCTCTGGGCCTGCAAGCCACCTACAGCCAGACCGGCGCGGCGGCCGCGCCCACCAGGGCGGGTGGCCCCGGTCCCAGTGACTTCTTTCAAACCACGCTGAGGGTGCCCCCGGTCCCTGGCAGTTGGGGACCGGGGATGGAAGCGGCTCTCTGCCCAAACCGGCCTCGGTTAGAGTATCCTCGCAGTATATAAAGGGCAAGCGCATTCGTTATCAGCAAACGGGGGAGTTCCACTTCCTCACCTTCAGTTGTATCCGCCGTCGTGCCTACCTGTCGACGGCCGCGGCCATGGAGCTCTTTGAAGATGCGTTGGAGCGCGTTTGGCTGCGAGCGTCCGCTTGAGGCGATGCTCCGGCGGTACGGGTTTGTTGTTGCCGGATATGTTCTGATACCCAGCTCTAATCTCTGATATCTGTCCACTGTCCACTGTTATGAATATCCCCGAAAAACTCTCCTCACCAGGGTGAACCAGGGATATTCGCTCTTCCTTCTATCACTTCCCCAAAATAACTACTGAGAGATTTGCAGCCATTTACCATTTTCCAATGAGCTGTACCTATCCGGTGTTCGATAAACCGGACAGCTATAGCTCACCACTTTGTCTAAAACCGGTAAGCTGTAGCTTCACATTCAGCCCAAAACCAGTAAGCTATAGCTTCACATTGTACGAAAACCGGTAACGTATACCTCACCACTTTTAATCTTCCAACTGGGAGGCAACACGACTATGTTAGTAGGGCCAGCGTCGCGGGCATGGTCTACGACGCGGCGGGCACCTGCGTGGCCAAGGGCTCGCTGACCAGCTTCAGTTGCAACTTCGCTGCCAATGGGTTCACGCCCACGGCCAGCAACGTCCGCGGCCCCGGCGGCGAGCAGGTCACCGAATATGTGGTGAGCGATGGGGCAAGCACACGGATGCAAATGGTCACGATTCAAAAATTCAGCGGTAGCTATGACAGCGGATTTCAGCGTCTGTAGATGAAATCGTAGCGGTCAAAGTATCCCAGAACAATTCAAAACAACAACTTTCAACGGCATGGCCGCAACTCATTCAATACAAAACAGTTAATTTCACGCGATTTCAACAGATTTCAACAAATGCCGTAAATTGGTTCGGGACCAGGGGGTCGGAGGTTCAAATCCTCTCTCCCCGACCATTATTTTCAAGCATTTACAGACTCATCACGTACTCCAAAGTAGACCCTCTGGTATTAGCCTGAGTGCCCTTGCGCCAGAAGGCGCGTCATGATTGGGTTTTCTACGAATCTCGAATACGACACCATCTACAGCCGGATGATTTGATCCAATTTTGCCTCCAAATAGCCAAATGGTTACGCTGCCCGTATGTTTGATTTAGCAGCAGATAGGTATTTTGTTGAGAGACAAATATGTTTTTGCTTCATCTTGTTGACTTTTGCATCGAATATTCGTGTGGCTGATCGAGAAGGGTTTCGGCTGGCTTAAGCAAAAAGATCTATCGTGGCAAGTCAAGTTGCCATGTTGAAAAAGTTGGCTGGCTGTACGTCTTCTATTGCGCTGCGCGCTACTTGTTCCGGATGCCCAAACTCATTGACCAACTAGCTGACGGAACAGTGATCCTGAACTCTCATTGTGGGCCACGGATGGCTTCCCCCGAGGTCCGCAAACACGATGAGCACTGGCTGAAAGTTCGCTGCAAGCGGAATTCGACTGCGCAAAACCGCAAGTCCCCAGATAATCCTCCCGTTGAGGAGGATTTCAACACATTCCTAAGGTTTTGCCGATCATTAAAGTCCCTCTAAGAACTGTCGATGACATTACTGAGGGCGTTCTCAGGTTTCGAAAAGAGCATATTCCATGAAATACATCACCTTAGCGTTCGCTTTGGGTTTTCTGGCATCAGCTCTGGCTTCAAGACCCTCCCTCGCAGCAACTCATACCGCGTCACTCAGTGTCACCGCAACGGTTGTGTCCTCCTGCCAAGTCTCCGCGCCGGCCACGGCACCCGGAACCTCCAGATCTATAAGGGCGAATGCTGCAACCTCCATCTCTGTCGCCTGCACCTACCCCACGCCGTACAATGTCAGCCACAGTACAGGCCTGACGCCCAGCGTAACCGAGATCACGCGGAAGACCTCCGGTTCTGATACTGAAGCCGGAACTAGCAACGGAGCCGCCCAATCGCCCGGTGCGTACGATTTTGTTACAGTCACCTATTGACCAGTTACATCTTTGAGCATTACTTTTTTCTTCCCGCGTAACACTAAAGATTCTCCTTTACGGCAGAAAATTCCATTCGCTATTGCCAATAAATTTATTAAAGAGTAATAATGTCTTCAAATCACGTTTTTTCTGGAGCCCTTTCGATGCAGTACTCAAATACTGTGAAGTCAGCATTGTCCGCCGCCGTTCTGGGATTCCTGTCGCTAGGCCTCGCTTCCACATCAGCCAGTGCACAAGCCAACCCGGCAAATACCACGTTTGGCGTCTCCGCGACGGTGCTCAAAGACTGCATTGTCTCCGCCTCCGCCATGGGATTCGGAAGCTACTCTGGAGCGGTTGATACCCCTACATCCACCATCACGGTCACCTGCACCAACACCACGACGTACACTATCGCGTTGAATGCCGGGACGACGAGCGGCGCGGCCGTAAACGCCCGATTGCTGGCTGGCCAGGGAACTGCGGCGGGCGCCACGCTGGCGTATGCGCTGTACTCGAACTCCGCGATGACCACCATCTGGGGCGATGGCACCCACAGCACCTCTACGGTAGGCGGCACGGGTTCAGGCAGCGCACAGCCGTACACCGTCTACGGCCAGATTGCGGCGGGACTATATGTGACGCCCGGTTCTTACACCGATACGATTACCGTCTCCGTTACCTATTGACCAGCAGTGCCCGATGGCGCCAGCCTAAGACAGCCGCAGGAATCGCTGCCTCCTTCTCAACTTATTCGCCTTCCTGCATACGCTGACGGCGGTGTTTCTGAAAGTCCCTGGGCAATATCTTTTCAATCTTGCGTGCAGCACTAAAAGTAATCCAGCGTAAAACTTGCAGGTAATCTCATGCGGCACCGATGGTGCAACTGTAACCGGCGGAAGAACACAATTTGCTATTGCGAAAAAATTTATTAAGGAGTAATAATGTCTTCAAGTTCCACAAATCACGTTTTTCAAGGGGTCATTTCTATGAAATGGTCAAATTGTGTCATGTACTCAGTGTCCGCCGCTGCTTTGGGATTACTGGCGTTGGGCCTCACCTCCACACCTGCTTACGCATCATCTGCTACGGGCACCCTCAGTGTCACCGCGACGATCTTGACCAACTGCACGGTCTCCACTACTCCCGTGGCATTCGGCAACTACTCGGGTGCGGTAGCGGACGCCTCAGGCACCGTCTCGGTCAGCTGCTCCACCTCCGGACAGTCTGTCACTTTCAGCCTAAATGGAGGAACGACCGGCACCGTTGCCCAACGGCAGATGACCGCCACGGGCGGATACACGCTGAACTATAACCTTTACACGACCTCTGGGTATGGTACCGTCTGGGGCGATGGCGGCGGCAGCTCCGTTACGCAAACGGCCGTCACGACCGGCACCGGGACGGCGTCGTTCACCGCCTACGGCCAGATTCCGGCGAGCCAGGTTGTAACAGCGCCAAACGGCACTTCGTTTGCCGATACGGTTACCGCGACTGTCACCTATTAACGGTTGACCGCGTTTCCAACTGGGGCATCTATGATCTCGCGGAATTCATCTCGAAATTCGGCGGTAGCCGGAGTGTTCGCGTTCGTTTTCTCTGTCCTACTGACCGGCATGGCGGCCGGCGCGCAGGCGCTGTCGGTTCTGCCCGTCAACATCTTCTTTTCGCCCGGACAGAGAGCGACGAGCCTGACGGTGACCAACCAAGGGAAGAGCGAAATCGCCATTCAGATTCGCGCCTTTGCCTGGAATCAGCCTGATGGGAACGACCATCTCACGGCCTCCGACGAAGTGGTGGCAAGTCCTCCGCTTGCCACCATGGCTCCGGGAGCCACGCAGGTAGTACGCCTGATTCTGCGCCAGTCGCCGCAGAGTAAAGAGGCTACCTACCGCATTCTGCTTGACCAGATTCCGCCTCCGTCCGAGCCGGGGGTGGTGCATATGGTGCTGCGCCTGTCGATTCCGATATTTGCCCAGCCTGCGGTTCGCTCCTTTGCAGATGTTCAATTTCATCTTGAGCGCGACGCCGGGCAGATCTATCTGGTGGGGTTCAACGCCGGCAATCTCCATGAGTCGATCCGCGATATTGAGTTGTCAACGAGCGATGGCCGCAAGCTGAAAGAAGACTCGAACACATCGCCCTATATTCTTTCCGGCGTCACACGACGTTGGCACATTGCCGCGCAGGATCCCCTGCCGCTTTCAAGCGAAACCCTGCAATTGACTGCCCATGCGAACGCCGGCGCCATCAACGAGCAGGTCCACTTTGTTCCAGCGCAATGATCCTCTAAGCATAGCGGCCAATTGCCTCCGCCATAAGTGGATCCTTCTTATTCTGCTGATCATTATGCCGCGAATGGGAGCAACGCCCAGCTCTGCCCCCAGCTCTGCCCCCAGCGCAACCTCCGCTTCAGCCCCTGGCGCAACCCCCAGCGTCACCCCCAGAGCAAATCCCATCGACGACCCCTCCATAGACCCTAGCGCAGAGTCCAGTGCAACACCTGGAGCAGCTACAGGTGCTGCCGCGGCAGCTTCTGAGACACTCCTTCTGGAAGTTTATGTCAACGGTCATTCCATCGGTAAGATCGGCGAATTTATTCTGCGGCGCGGCAAGTTGATGGCGCGGCCAGACGAATTACACGCTCTAGGTTTCCGGGTTCCTCTGTCTCGCGCCTCTGAGACCGGCGGTCTGATCGCCATGTCTGATCTGCCCGGGGTGACCTATAGCATCGATGAGGAAAACCAGGTGCTGCGCGTGACAGCCCGCGACAGTGCCCTGCTGCCGACAGTGTTGCAACTCTACGGAAGAGAACAGCCAGGAAGCCATCGAACCATCGAGAGCGGCACGGGCGTGATGCTCAACTACGATCTCGCCGGCACATTCGCCGGTGGCCAGGCCGGCGGCACCGGGGCGCTGGATTTGCGCGCCTTTTCTCCGCGGGGTTCCGTAAGCTCGAACTGGCTGATCTTTGCCGGCGCAACTCCGAGTGCCTCCGGCCCGAACACAGCGGTACGCCTTGATTCAACCTACACCTTTGCCAATGCCAATACCCTACGGCGCTATAGCCTGGGAGACTTCATCACCAGTGGCCTGTCCTGGACCCGTCCGGTTCACCTGGAAGGCGCACTGATCTTATCGGACTTCAGCACGCGCCCCGATCTTGTGACTTTTCCACTTCCCTCGGTGAGCGGCTCGGCCGAGGTTCCCTCCACGGTCTCCGTGCTGACAAACGGCAACATAGTGATGACGCGGGAGGTTGACGCCGGACCCTTCGAGATTCCGCAGCTCCCGGTGATTTCGGGGGCGGGCACGATCTCGATGACGGTCACCAATTCACTGGGTCAACAGGTGACCGTGACGCAGCCCTTTTACGCCAGTTCCACGCTGCTTTCGCCGGGTTTGCAGATTTTCGCCGTTGACGCAGGCCTGCCACGGCGCTTCTGGGGCTCCTACAGCAACATCTATGGCAAGATGGCAGGCAACGCCATCTACCGCCGCGGCCTGACCCGGAAGTTCACTGTCGAGGGTAGTGTTGAAGACACTCCGGGCGCGGCCGTGGAGGGTGCGGGCGGCGTCTTCCAGGTCGGCCATCTTGGCGTGGTCAATTTCGCAGCGGCGGCGAGCTCAGGCTCGGGGACCACCAGCGTGCAGTATTCCGCGGGCGCCCAGCGCGTCGGCAGAAAATTCAGCGTGGGAGCCTCCGCGATCATCGCCGGCCGCAACTACCGGGACATCGCGGCAATGAACGGCGCCGCCATTCCACGGAAGCAGCTCAACGGCAACACCAGCATGACCCTGAAGCACTTCGGCTCTGTGGGCTTTGCCTATGCGGGGCTCGACCAGGACAACTCTCCTAATCCAATTCCGCCGGGCACCTCGACGGCCCTGCACTCCAAGGTTGTCTCTGCTAACTACTCGCTCCAGGTTCACCATATGTTTATCTATGCCAACGAGTATAAGTATTTTTCCAACACCGGCGACAACAGCGGGCTCCAGGTTGGCATCACCATCCCCTTCGGCAAGCGAAGCGCGGTTACCTTCAGTGGGGCCTCGGACGGCAGCGGCCAGGTGCAAGCAGAGAAGTCGGCGCCACAGATCGGCGATTGGGGCTATGATGCCTATGTGTCCGCCGGCGATTCCACTCACGAATTCGCCCAGGGACAATACAAATCGCGCGTGGGCCTGTTTACGGCCGGAATCGACCAGGTCTCCGGGCAAACAACTGTGCGCCTGGAATCCCAGGGAGCTTTCTCGTTCATCGATAAGCACCTGTTCCCGTCCAACTGGGTTTACGACAGCTTCGCCATTGTGGACACCAGTCCCATTCCGCGCGTACACGTCCTGCAGGAGAACCGCGACGTGGGCCGCACCAACTCCTCGGGGCGGCTGCTGGTGCCGGATATGCTCTCGTTCCAACTAAATCATATTGCCGTTGACCCAACCGATATTCCGGCGGATGCCACGATTAACATCGCCGCGCGCATGTTTCGCCCCCGGGATCTCTCCGGCGTAGTGCTCAAATTCCCAATTAAATTCAGTCATGCCGCATTGCTGCAGTTGGTTGATGAGGCCGGGGTCTCGATGCCGCTGGGCAGCACCGTCACCTTGAGAGCCACTGGCGCCGTTGTCCCGGTTGGATTTGACGGCGACGCCTATGTTGAGGACCTCAGTCCCCACAACGAACTTATCGTCGAGCGGCCGAACGGGCGGCGCTGCGCTGTCGCCTTCGACTATCTGCCCCTGCCCGGAGAAATCCCGTCAATTGGGCCACTGCGCTGCCTGGAGGTAAAACCATGATGCGAAAACTGCCACTGGCGCTGTTCCTGCTCGCCTGCAGCACGCTGACAGCGGAAGCTGCGACCTGCCGCACGCCGACCGCAACGGGTGTCGTATTTGGCACCTACACAGGAGCCCTCGTAGAGATCACCGGCACGATAACGGTCCACTGCACCAATGGCGCGGCCTATGATGTCGGCCTTAGCGGAGGGGATAGCGGGAGCGTGACCGCCCGCACTATGGAGAATGGCACGGCCAAGCTGAATTATGCGCTGACCAGTGGCAGCTATACAGGTACGAACTGGGGCAACACCAGCCCCACTTGGGTAACCGGGACAGGCACTGGAGCTAACCAGACGCTCACAGTCTATGGCGAGTTGGCGGCTGCACAGTATGTCGCGCCGGGCAGTTACACCGATACCATCACCATTACCTTGTCAGGCGCCACCTTCGCCACCAGAACCGCCACGTTCACCGTCACCGCGACGGTTGTCAAAGATTGCGGGGTCTCCGCCACCAAAATGGTATTCGGAAACTACACAGGCGCAGTAAACAACACGACATCCACCGTCACAGTCACCTGCACCAACACCACGACCTACACTGTCGGCCTCAGTGCGGGACTGGCGACCGGCGCCACCGTGACCACTCGGAAGATGCAAAATGGCACATACTTGCTGCCCTACGCGCTGTACTCGAACTCCGGAATGACCACCAACTGGGGCAATACCGCCGCCACCAACTGGGTGAGCGGAACCGGCTCCGGGGTTGCCCAACCGCTCACTGTCTACGGCCAAATTGCGGCAGGACTGTATGTGACCCCCGGTTCTTACACCGATACAATCACTGCCACCGTCACCTACTGATCATCAGAGAGCTGGCATGCGATGAACGGCCACTGTCCGGAATCGAACACTGACGCGCCGGAAGCGGTCACTCCAATCGTCGTCCTGTCCGCTCAATTGCATTGAAGTACTTTGTTTTCAATGCACCTGAGGTTGATTTCTTTGGCATGGCAAGTGCAGTATCCAAGGTGTTATGGATATAGCACGCCCAGACTTATTGCAAAAGAGGAAGCGCCGGATTGTGGCGTATGCAGCTGCCGCGGTTGTCGTGTTGGCTTTGGGGCTGATTACCGTGTACCGGTTGAAGCCGGCCGCGCCCACCGTGGACCGTTCCACCATTTGGCCAGACACGGTCAAGCGCGGGCCGATGATCCGGCAGGTGCGCGGTTCAACGGGGTCATTGGTTCCACGCGAGGACTCGATCGAGCTCATCCCCGCGCAGACCGACGCGACCGTCGTTCGTATACGCGTCTTGCCCGGCACCAAAGTCACCCCGGATACCATCCTGATGGACCTGGCCGATCCTCAACTTCAGCAGGAACTTCTCAACGCACAATTGGCGCTAAAAGCCGCACAGGCCGACTATAAGAGCCTTCAGGCCACGCTCCAAAGCACGCTGATGGACAAGAAGACCGCTGCCGCCCAGGTGAACTCCGACTATACCCAGGACCAGTTGCAGGCGCAGACCGACAAGGCGCTCTTCGATCTCGGAGTGATCTCCGGCATTGCCTATAACAAATCCAAGAACACGGCCGATCAGCTGACTACCCAGCACAAGCTGAGTCAGGAACAGCTCGAAGTGAACCAGAAAGCTATCGAGATTCAGCTTGCTTCGGCACAGACCAAGATCGACCAAGCAAAAGCATTGCTCGATCTCTATCAAAAGCAGGCACAAGCGCTTGAGGTCAGGGCCGGAATCACCGGCGTGCTGGCGCCGCTTGCTACTCCGCTGCAGGTGGGCCAGCACGTGATCGCGGGGACCTCGGTGGCTGAAGTGATTCAACTCGACAAGCTCAAGGCCGCGCTCCAGATCGCCGAAACCCAGGCTCGCGACATCCAGATCGGCCAACCCTCCTCCATCGATACGCACAACGGCGTTATTCCCGGCCACGTTACCAGAATCGATCCATCTGTCGTAAACGGGACGCGCACGGTTGACGTAGCACTGGATGGGCCGCTGCCTCCAGGAGCAGTCCCGCAGTTGAGTGTGGACGGCACGATTGATTTGGAGCGCATGACGGATGTTCTATATGTGGGCCGGCCAGCGCTGGGCAACGAAAATTCGACGCTGAGCCTGTTCAAGATCGACTCGGACGGCAAGGGCGCCACGCGCGTGCCGGTGAAGGTGGGCCGCGCCTCGGTGAACAGCATCCAGGTGATCGAAGGCTTGAAGGAAGGCGACACGGTGATTCTTTCCGATATGTCGCGTTGGGATAATGTGGACCGCATCCGGCTGGAGTAAATGTTGCGCGCACGGCGTGAGGCGCTTCACGCGCGGACTTTGGAATCAGAAACTGCAATTTAACAACTGACGAGGGGGATTAAATGGCATCGAATGGCAAGCTGATTGAAATTGAAGACCTGACCAAGATCTTCTACACCGACGAAGTGGAGACGCACGCGCTCTCCGGCATTCACCTAACGATCTCGCGAGGCGAGTACGTAGCCATGTCCGGCCCTTCGGGGTGCGGCAAATCCACGCTGCTTTCGATACTGGGCCTGCTCGATACGCCCACGAATGGCAGGTACCTGCTCAACGGCAGCCCGGTCGAGAACCTGAGCTTCGGGGACCGCTCGCGCATTCGCAACCAAGAGATCGGCTTCATCTTCCAGAGCTTCAATCTCATCGGCGATCTTACTGTTGAAGAAAATGTCGAGCTGCCGCTCACCTATCGCGCCGGAATGCCGTCGGCGGAACGCAAAAAGCGCGTGAAGGAAGCCTTGGAGCGCGTGAACATGGCGCACCGCATGAGGCATTATCCAGCGCAACTGTCGGGTGGCCAGCAGCAGCGTGTGGCTGTGGCGCGCGCCCTGGCCGGCTCACCGTCGATTCTGCTGGCCGACGAGCCTACCGGCAACCTGGACTCGAAGAACGGCGAGGCGGTGATGCATCTGCTCGCCGATTTGCACCGCGAAGGCTCGACCATCTGCATGGTGACTCACGATCCGCGCTTCGCCCGCCACGCCCAGCGCGAGGTGCATCTGTTTGACGGCAAGGTGGTCAGCGAACAGGAATTGAAGAAGCTGGAAGAGGAAGTGGAGGCGTAATCATGCTGCTTCAGGATATTCGCTACGCACTGCGGCAGTTGCGGCGAGCGCCTGGCTTCACGATCATGGCCATCCTGGTGATGGCACTTGGCATCGGAGCCACTACCTCGCTCTTCACCGTAGTGCGCTCGGTACTATTGAGGCCGCTTCCTTTCCGCGATGCGGCGCGACTGGTGATGGTCTACGAGCATTTCCGCGATCCTAGCCTGAATGCACAGGGGTTCAATTACAACCCTGTCGCTCCGGCCGACTACTTCGACTGGCGTGCCCAGACACACGGTTTTGAAGACATGGCAGCGTGGCGCTATTGGCAATTCAACCTGAGCGGAGAGCGCGGAGAGCTGCCGGAACTGGTGAGCGCGCACGGCGGGAGCTGGAACCTGTTTCCGATGCTGGGTGTGCCTGCGGCCATCGGGCGTACGTTTACCGAGAGCGAAGATCGTCCGGGCGGAAACGCCGCAATGCTCACCTGGAATATCTTCGAGCGGCGTTTCGGCGGGGACCCTACGATTGTCGGCAGGCAAATCCATCTCGACGGGAAGCCGTATACGGTGGTGGGCGTGCTTCCAAAGTGGTTCACCTATCCCGATGCGAAGGTACAGGTATGGGTCCCGTATGCATCGAGCTTACCGCCGGAGCTTCTCGATCATCATGACTTTCACTTCAGCCGCGTGGTGGCACGATTGAGGCCGGACGTCAGCCTGGCAAGCGCCGTGAGCCAGGTAGGGGCGGTGCAGTACCAGCTGCATTTGCAGAATCTTCATGCACCGGTGGCCGAAGATGTGGCGCTACGGACCATCAACGACGACCTGGCACGGGATGTAAAGAAACCACTGCTTCTCTTGATGTGTGCTGTGGCCTGCATGCTAATGATCGGCTGCCTGAACATCGCCAACCTGCTGGTGGCGCGCGGTGCGGCGCGGCAAAAGGAGATAGCGATCCGAGGCGCGCTGGGCGCACAGCGTATGACGCTGATCCGCGCACAGATGACGGAGAGCCTGTTAATCTGCCTGGCGGGCGGCGCGGCTGGGGTGCTCTTGTCGCTTTCGGCCACGAAATGGATGGCCAGCGCGTGGCAGGATTTACCCAGCGCCGAGAGCATTTACGCAGACGGGGCTGTGCTGGGATTCGCCTGTGGGTTGGTGATTCTGGCGGCGCTGCTCGCGGGTCTGTTACCGGCGATTTCGTCGACAGGCAAGGCGGCTCTTGCGGCGCTGCAAGCTTCGCCGCGCACCACAAGCGGGTACCGTTCCCGCGCCACACTTCGCAAGACTCTGTTGACTGTAGAGATCGCGGTCACCGTGGTGTTGCTGATCGGCGCAGGGTTATTGCTCAGAAGCTTCGGTCGTTTGCGCAGTACCGACGTGGGATGCGTGACCGACAACGTGCTGACCATGGACTATAGCCTTTCGGCGCAGAAATACGGCAGTCCGGAAAAGATGAATGCTTTTAACGAAAGCCTTTTGGAAAGACTGCGCGCTATGCCGGGCGTTCGCGGCGTTGCTCTGGGTTCAACTCTGCCTGGGGAAGGATATGGAGGAGATGACGTATTCACCATTAAGGAACATCCTCCGCTGAAACCCGGCGAAGTATTGCCTGACGCACTTGCCCGCTGGGCCGACCCCGGGTATTTCAGCGGGTTGCAGATTCCGTTATTGAATGGGCGCTTTTTCACCCGCGACGATCGGGTGGACCAATCGAGGAAAGTGGTGATAAGCAGCCAGCTTGCCCGGCAATACTTCCCCGGTGAAGATCCTATAGGCAAGACGATTCGCGTGCCCGCGTACAACGCCGATTACGAAATCGTGGGCGTGGCAGGGGATACGCTCTGGCAGGTGGGCAAGCCAATCATGCCAACCATGTATTTTCCCATCCTCGATGGGAGAATTCACAACGGTCAGTCACTTGCCATTCGCACTGACTCAAATCCGTTGGCGGTGTCCATCGCGGTGCAGAAACAGTTTGCCGCGCTGGATGCGGAACTGCCGGTTTCCAACGTACAGACGATGCGGCAAGCGATTGGGGATTCGCTGGGCAATGCCCGATTCAGCGCGACCCTGGTGCTGAGCTTTGCGATTCTGTCGCTGGTGCTGGCTTGTGTGGGCCTCTACGGAGTTCTCTCCTATCTCATGACTCAGCGCATGACCGAAATCGGCATTCGCATCGCGCTGGGCGCACAGCGCGAGCAGGTGCTCCGTCTGATTCTGGTTGACGGCCTGTGGCCGGCGTTTATCGGGTTGACGCTGGGGCTAGCCGTCAGCGCGGCAGCCGTGCGCCTGATGCGCACCATGCTCTACGAAACGCGGCCGCTCGATCCGGCAATTTACACGGCGGTAGCGGGAACATTGCTGCTGGTGGCGGCTTTAGCGTGTCTGGCGCCGGCGTGGCGCGCCTCGCGTGTCGAACCCATGCAGGCGCTGCGCTCCGAATAACTTGCTATAGAGGAGAAAGATCAATGAACACGCTGCTTCAAGACATTCGCTACTCACTGCGGCAGTTGCGCAAGTCGCCGGGATTCACGCTGACCGCGGTGTTCACGCTTGCCGTGGGCATCGGCGCGCTGACCACGGTCGCCACCTGGACCAATGCTGTTCTCTACAATCCATGGCCCCATGTCGCAGAGCCTGCCTCGATGCGATTCATTGACGCAACCGTTCTGGGCAGCGCAGGTTACTCGCTGCATCACGATCAGTACAGTTTTGTGCGCGAGCACAGCCGTTCCTTCTCGAACGCAACGGCGATCGCCATCTCCCCGCTCAATCTCATGCTTCCGGCGACCGGGCCGCAGGCCGTCATTGCCGGAACTGTTTCGTCGAACTACTTTCAGTTTCTCGGTCTACAGCCGCAGGCTGGCAGGTTCTTCGATCCCAATGCGGATGATCGCGCCTACGGTTCGCACGACGAGGTTGTGCTCTCTGACAGTATGTGGCGCGGCCGATTTTCCGCCGATCCCAACGTGGTTGGTCGCACGGTATCGCTGAATAGGCACGTATTCACCGTGATCGGCGTCGCCCCACGCGACTTCTGCGGAATCTACGGCGGCCTGGCGGAAACTATGTGGGTTCCGCTGTCCAGCCTGCGAGATCTCTCCGCCGACCCCGCTCCCGACCCGCTCAAGTATCACGGTCTTCAGGTCGCGGTTCGCATGAGGCCCGGCGTCAGCGACCGCTCGGCAGCGGCGGAACTGCACGCCCTGGCTCACAGCATCGCGCTCACCCACAACGAAGACGCCAGATACAGCCGCTGGGATCTGAATCTGCGCGACAATGCGCACTTCGAGCGCGGCTTCTTCAGCGTGATCGGTGAACAGTTACCTATTCTTTTGGGCGCCTCCGTTCTGTTGATGCTTCTTGTCTGCATTAACATCGCCTCCTTGCTGGGGCAACATGCGGCGCGCCGCCGCCGCGAAGTCGCCATCCGTTCAGCGCTGGGAGCCACGCCGGCTCGCATCGCCGCGCAGATCTTTGTAGAAACGTCGTTGCTGGCGCTGGCCGGTGCGTTCGCCGGCTGGGGTCTCAGCACGGCTATGGCGCGCTCAGTTTACATATTGCTGCCAAATATTGGATTTCCGCTCGCCTTCAATCTGCACTCTGACGGGCGCATTCTCGCCTTTGTCGCCGCTGTCGCCGTAGCCGTTACGCTGATCTGCGGCATGTATCCCGTTCGCCAGTCCCTGCGCGTCTCGCAGAAACAGGCCCTGCATGAAGGGGGCGCGTCCGTTGCCGGAGTTTCTTCCCGCCACTGGGAGAAGAGCGTTTTGTTGGGGATGCAACTCGCCATCTGTTTCGTTGTCCTGGTCTGCTGTGGGCTGCTCACGCGATCGGCGTTGAACGTTTTTTTCCGTAGCACAGGTTTCGACATCAAAGGCGTGCTAACGGCCGACGTCGATCTCTCCCGTTCCAGCTACACCCAGGAGCGCGGCCTTCAGTTCCAGTCCGCGCTACTCGATAAGTTGCGCTCCATCCCCGGCGTGGCCGATGTGACCTTCACATCGCACCTTCCCATGGGCGACTACGGTTCGTACAACACTCAAGATCTAAGTATTCCCGGCTATGTTCCCGCCAAAGGCGAGGAGATGGCCGTCGTTACCGACTTCGAAGGACCCGATTTCTTCCGGACTATGCGCATCCCTCTGCGCGAGGGCCGCGAATTCACGACTAATGATGTCGCCGGTTCACCTCTCGTCGCAGTCGTGAACCAGACCATGGCGCAGCGCTACTGGCCGAAAGAAGACGCTGTTGGACACAATGTCGTGGTTAATGGCAAGACGTGGCAGATTGTCGGCGTCGTCCAGAACTATTCCTACGGCTCTCCCGACGAAACCGACCCTACGCCGTTGCTCTTCCTTCCCGCCGCCCAGCATTACCAGTCTTACACCATCCTCGCCCTGCGTTCGCGCACCACTCCTGAGTCACTGGCCGCCTCGCTGCGCCGCGCCGTGGCCGGCCTCGACAGCGGGCTTCCGCTCGAAAACGTGCAGACGCTCGAAGAGGTCGCCGGCATGCGCTACCAGTTCTCCCGCATTCCCGCCGAGTTGCTCGCCGTCTACGCGCTTGCCAGTCTCCTTGTTGCCATGATGGGCCTCTACGCCGTGACGGCCTACTCCGTCATCGAGCGCCATCGCGAATTTGCATTGCGTATGGCGCTCGGTTCCTCCCGCGCCGGCATCTTTCGCCTGGTGCTGCGCGGCAGCGGAATGACTGCGGCAATCGGGCTGCTGGCGGGCGGCCTTGGTTCCATCGCTGCCGTCCGCCTGGTGCGCGCCATGCTGTTCGGAATCACGGTATTCGATCCCCTCAGCTATTGCGCCGCCGCTCTGCTTCTCCTGCTGACCGTGATCCTTTCCGGCCTGGCGCCCGCCCGCCGCGCTGCGTCCATCGATCCCATGCAGGCACTACGCTCCGAATAACTCGCTTTGTTCTTCTGAGGAGATCGAACGATGAACACGCTGCTTCACGACATTCGCTACGCGCTACGCCAGTTGCGCAAGTCGCCGGGATTCACGCTAACCGTAGTGCTGATGCTGGCGCTGGGCATCGGCGCCAATACCGCGATTTTCAGCGCAATGAATGCGATTCTACTGCAATTGTTGCCGGTGAGACGCCCCGAGGGGCTCTCCTATGTGCATATGCCCGCTGCACAAAAACAACTGCCGGGAACCTCGAGTACCGGAGGCACGGATGTGGTGTTTTCCGAAGCCGCGTTCGAGGCCTTGCGCCAGCGCGGCGATGTCTTCGATGAATTGATCGCCTATGCTCCGTTGAGTATTAACGGCAGCGTGGCTGTTCGTCACGGCGAGTTGCCCGAAGTGGCCAGCGGCGAGGAGGTCAGCGGCAATTTCTTCTCCGGCTTGGGCGCGCGCCTGGAGCGTGGCCGCGGCTTTACACGGCAAGACGAAAAGGACCACACGCCGGCCGTCGTGCTCAGTTACGACTACTGGACGCGGAGTTATGCGCGCGAACCTTCCGTTATAGGCCAGACCATTTATGTCAAAGGCATTCCGATGACGGTGGTGGGCGTGGCCGCTAAAGGGTTCAAGGGCATTGAACCGCATATATCCACCGATTTTTGGATTCCGTTGCAGAATCGGCCGGAATTGAATGCATGGGGCACGCCCGCCAAATACCACACGCTCTACGGCGACACGAAATGGTGGAGTCTGCGCATGATGGCGCGGCTGCGCACCGGTGTTACGCCGATGCAGGCGCAGCAGGCGCTCATCGGTACGTTTGGCGGGGTGGTAAAAGAGACCTTTGGCACGGTTGATCCCAAGCAGTGGCAGCCGTTGCTGGAATTTTTGCCCGCGCGCGGGAGTGCCGGCTACTACGATGCCGATACCTACCGCGAACCTCTACGGATATTAATGGGTTTGGTAGCGCTAGTGCTGTTGATTGCCTGCACGAATGTGGCCATGATGGTGCAGGCGCGCAACACAGTGCGGCAGCGGGAGTTCAGCCTGCGGCTTGCGTTGGGAGCGGGACGGAGTAGCATCTTCCGACAGTTATTGTGCGAAAGTTTACTGTTGGTGAGCGCGGGTGCGGCATTTGGTTGGCTCTTCGCGCTCGAAGCAACGCGAATGTTAGCGATGTGGTCGAATATCGAGACCGGCCTCAGCCCCGACCGCAATGTCTTGATCTTTACGCTACTCATCTCCGCTCTGGCGGCGTTGGTCTTCGGTCTAGTTCCTTTGTGGAGCGCTATGCGGGCACCGGTATCGGGCGTGCTGCGCGCGAACTCCGCCAACGCGACGGCGGGCCGTAGCCGTATTCTGGGCGGGCGCATCGTGCTGGCGGGACAGATGGCCATCTGCCTGGTGCTGCTGATGGCTGCAAGCCTGCTACTGCGCACGCTGCGCAACTATGCGACCCAGAACCTCGGCATGCAGACCGAAGGCTTGCTTGTCTTCGGCGTCACCCCGCAGGGGCAAATCGATAACCAGGTATTCTATCGCGCCGTGTCTGATCGCCTGCGCCAGCTTCCCGGCGTCGAGTCTGTCTCCATGGCTCTCTTGCGTCCGGGCACCGGATTTTCCAATAACGGCGGATTGATGCTGGATGGCGTCGAGAAGCAGGGCGAGATGCTGCGCTCGAACCTCGTCGGTCCGGGGTTCTTTCATACCGTGGGCGTTCCCATTCTTGCCGGACGCGACATCGCCGAATCCGACTCGCAGAGCACTCAACATATAGCGCTGGTCAATGAGACCTTCGTTAAGAAGTATCTCGCCAACACCAATCCATTGGGACACACCCTGCGCGGCGTCTTCGGCGGTGACGATCGCTCCACTATTGTCGGCGTGGTGCATGACAGCAAGTTCGAGTCGGTAAGCGAAGCGCCGATGCCCATGGCCTATTACGCCGCGATGCAGTTTCCCATGACGTTCACTATGCAAATCGAGGTGCGTACCCGCGGAGATGCGATGAGTCTGCTGCCGGAAATCCGCAAGACCGTCGCCTCCCTCTATCCCAATGTACCCATCGAGAAGCCCATGATGCAGCAGGAGCAGTTCGATGATTCCTATGCGAAACAGCGCATGTTCGCCGCCATGGGCGGATTCTTTGGTGTGCTGGCTGCGCTGCTGGTAGCCACCGGCCTCTACGGCACTCATTCGTTCCGGGTGAGTCGCCGCACCACCGAGATCGGTGTGCGTATGGCTCTGGGCGCAAGCCGCGCTCAGGTGCTGGTCATGGTGATGCGCGAAAGCCTGTGGGTACTGGTGGCCGGTCTCGCCGCAGGCATTCCGCTTACGTTACTCGCCGCACGACCGCTCAAATCGATGCTCTACCAGATGTCTCCTTTGGATCCCGTCAGCTTCGAACTGGCAGTAGCCGTCATGATCGTAGTCTCTGCATGCGCTGTTCTTGTACCGGCGCGCCGCGCCGCTTCCATTGAACCGATGCAAGCACTCAGAGCCGAATAACACGCTATCGAGGAGAATGATCAATGAACACGCTGCTTCAGGACATTCGCTACGCGCTGCGCCAGCTGCGCAAGTCGCCGGGATTTACGCTCACTGCGGTGCTCACGCTGGCCTTGGGCATAGGCGCCACCACTGCCATCTTCACCGTGGTCTATGCCACGCTGCTTGCACCCATGCCCTACCCGCAGCCGGACCAGCTGGTCATGGTGTGGTCCAAGATTCAGAACAACCGCAACAGCATCGCCGCGCAGGACTTTATCGACTGGAAGAAACAGAACACCGTCTTCCAAGACCTTACTGCCTTCACCGGCCAAAGCTTCAACCTGGCCACCAAAGAGCAGCCCGAGTACATCAACGGTGGAGTCAGTTCGCCGGGCATGTATCGGATGTTGGGAACCCCTTTTCTCTATGGCCGCGACTTTCTTCCCGAGGAGGGAATCATCGGCAAGGAGCATGAGGTGATCCTGCTCAACAAGCTCTGGAAGCGCCTCGGCTCCGATCCCAACATCGTCGGCAAGACCATTCAGCTCGATGGCACCGCCTACACCGTTGTCGGTGTACTCGGACCGGGCCAGCCCGACCGCCTCGATAACTGGCTCATTGTGCCGCTTGCATTCAAGCCGGAGCAACTCAATCACGACTTCCACTGGCTGCTCGCCATGGGCCGCCTCAAGCCCGGCGTCACCATCAAGCAGGCGCAGGCCAATATGGACACCGTGACAGCCAACATTGCCCAGGCCAATCCAAAAAGCAACAAAGGCTGGGGCGCGATCGTCGAGCCGCTGCACAATGACTTTCTTCCCAAAGAGCGCATTCAAACATTGTGGATACTCCTCGGCGCGGTTGGTTTTGTGCTGCTTATCGCCTGCGTCAACGTAGCGAATTTGGCGCTGGCCAAAGGTACTACGCGTCAAAAGGAAGTGGCCGTCCGCACCGCTCTCGGCGCTTCGCGCAGAGCCATCTTCGCGCAGTTCCTCATCGAGAATCTGACCCTCGCTCTGATCGGCGGCGGGCTTGGAGTGATTCTCGGATGGGCACTTTTGCGCGGAATTGTCGCCATCATGCCGCCTGGAACGCTTCCCACGGAGGCCGACCTTCAACTTAACCTTCCTGTTTTGCTCTTCACGCTGGCTGCGTCCATGCTCTCCGGCCTGCTCTTTGGCTGTGCTCCCGCCTGGTCAGCCACACGGGTCGATCCCGCTGAAACCCTGAAGGAAGGCGGCCGCTCCGGCACCGGGGCGAGCCGTCACCGCCTTCGCCGCTTGCTCGTCATTGGTGAATTCGCTTTGGCGCTTGCCCTGCTCACCGGAGCCGGACTTGCCATTCATAGCTTCTGGAACCTCACCCAGGTCGATCTCGGAACCAACACCATCAACATCCAAACCTTCTCGCTGCCCGTCCCGGACTCGCGCCCCAAAGACCCGGCGCTCATCAACGCTTACATCCAGCAGATGATCGCCCGAATCAAGGCCGTTCCCGGCGTCTTGGATGTGGCCGTCTCCACCGGCCTGCCACTCGAAGGAACCAACTTCGGAATGCCCTTCACCATCGCCGGCCAGCCGGACTTTACCGACCCCTCGCAACGACCCGGCGCTGGCTTCGACATGGTGACTCCCGACTACTTCAAGACATATAGCATCCCCGTTCTGCGCGGCCGCGCCTTCACCGATCAAGACACCGCGGCCACTGTGCGAGTAGCCATGGTCAACAAGAAGTTCGCCGACAAATTCTTCGCAGGCAAAGACCCACTCGAGCAGCGCATCAATGTTGAGGAGCTGATTCCCGGCGTCACCAAGCTCGGCGCCCCGATAACCTGGCAGGTCGTCGGTGTCTTCAACAACGTTCGCGCGGGCGGTTTCCGCAATGACTTTCCGGAGATCGCCGTTCCCTTTGCGCAGAGCCCTTGGCCCAACGCTAACATCGGCGTACACACCGCGGGCGACCCGGCCGCCTTCTTCCACAGCATCGCCGCCGCTGTCCATTCCGTAGATCCACAGATTGCCCTCGCCGTGCCGCGCACTCTCGACGAAATCAAGAGCCGCAATCTCGGCGGCGACCGCTTCATCATGACGCTTCTGGGCGCATTCGCTTGCCTTGCTTTAGTCCTCGCTGCAATTGGTATCTACGGCGTCGTGGCGTTCACAGTTGCCCAGCGCGAACACGAGATCGGGCTGCGCATGGCGCTCGGCGCCAGTCGCGGCAATGTCGTGAGCCTGGTTCTCAAGGAGGCCATGACTCTGGCGTTTCTGGGGCTCGGCCTAGGCCTTATTGGCGCTTTTCTTGTGGGCCACGCCATGCACAGCGCCTTCTACGGTATAGCCTCGATCGACTTTGCCGCTGTCTTTGCTGTCGCCATTGTTCTACTGGGTGCGGCCTTGTTGGCCAGTTGGCTTCCCGCCCGCAGCGCCGCCTCCATCGAACCCATGCAGGCGCTGCGTAGTGAATAGCTCGTATTGAGGAGAAAGAACGATGAACACGCTGCTTCAGGACATCCGCTTCGCACTGCGCCAGTTGCGCAAGTCGCCGGGATTCACGGCCGTTGCAATCCTCGTGCTTGCTCTTGCCATCGGTGGGAACACCGCTATCTTTACCGTAGTACGGGAGTTGGTTTTCAGTCCGCGTCCTTATGCCAATGAGGCACAGGTCGTCCAACTCTATACACAGGGCCGTAAAGATCGGAATAACTTCCGCATGTTTTCCTACCCGACCTACAGGGACATTCGTGAACAGAACTCAGTTTTCAGCAGTGTTCTTGCCCATAATTTGACCATGGTGGGAGTCGGGGAGGGCGATGGCTCTCGCCGTACCTTTGCCGCCATCGTCAGCTCGAACTACTTCAGCACGCTGGGTGTGCCGCTGGCGCAGGGCCGCGCCTTTCTCCCCGCGGAGGAGGAACCCGGCAGCGCCGCGCCCGTCGTCATCGTCACTCACCTCTACTGGGAGAAAACCGGCCGCGACCCACAGCTCGTGGGCAAAACGATCCGCATCAACGAGCGCCCGTTCACAGTCGTCGGCATCACGCCAGAGCATTTCACCGGCACAATGATGCTTTTGGGCCCCGAACTCTACTTCCCGCTGGGCGATTTCGACCTGCTCACGAACAACTCTCAGGCGGCTGACATACGCAGTCTGGATCGCCGCGATGCCTATAACCTTTATCTCGTCGGTCGCCTCAAGCCCGGCGTAACGGCGGCGACGGCCGAGGCCGCCTTGAGCACACTTGCCAGCAATCTTGAAAACGCCTACCCAATCGAGCAAAAGGACCAGACGTTCACTACGCGTCCTCTGCCACGCATTAACACCAGCAGCGGCCCCTCACGCGAACAAGGCGATATGATGTTCGTCAGCGTGTTGCTATTCGGCATGGCTGGCGCAGTACTGCTTGTCGCTTGCCTCAACCTCGCCAATATGTTCCTAGCCCGTAGCTTGGCGCGGCGCAAGGAAATCGCTCTCCGCCTTGCCCTGGGCTGCGGTCGCGCCCGCATCATACAGCTCATCCTGACCGAGGGCGTGGTGCTTTCCCTTGCGGGCGGCGCCGGGGGCTTCCTGCTCGGTTCCATTTCCTCCAATCTGCTGATGGCCTCGATGGGCGCACATTTTCCGATGCCGGTAGCGATGTTCTTCCACGGCAGCGCCAATCCCGCTGTCTTTGCGGCCACTCTCGGATTCTGCGCCCTCGCTACGCTATGCTTTGCGCTGTGGCCCGCGATCAAGCTCACACGCACCGACCTGCTCACCGATCTGAAGGAACATACGGGTGAGGATGCCGCTCCGCGCCGCTTCCGCTGGCTCCCGCGCAATTCGCTCCTCGTGGGGCAAATCGCCCTGTCGCTCGGCCTGATCGCCGCAGCCGGACTGTTCGTTCGGAGCGCACTCAAAGCAGGCAGCGTCGAAACCGGTTTCCAGGCTGACCCCACCATCCTTGTCGAGGTCGACGCCAGCCTGGGCGGCTACGACCAGACCCGCAGTTTTCAGCTTTTTCGCGCCGTGGGCGACCGCCTTGCCGCGCTGCCGGGGGTGCAGTCCGCCAGCATCGCGGCCATCGTGCCCTTCGGTTCCCAATACGTCAACCGCCCGGTGCAGCGCACCGGCGTGAAGCCCGCGCTAAATTCTCATCCCGCTACCGCCGCCGACGGCCTGGCCTTCGATGTCCGTTGGAACAGTGTTGGCGCCGATTACTGGACGGCCATGGGTCTGCCGCTGCTGCGCGGCCGGGCCTTTACCAAAAATGAGACGGAGAGTCCCGACTCCTTGCCGGTCGCGATCATCGACGACGTGCTGGCGAAGAAACTCTGGCCTGACGGCGATGCTTTGGGCCAGCGCATTCAGTGGGCCGCGGCCGGCAGCCCGACTGACTATACTGGCCGCGGCAACGGGGTGGGCGTCAGCAACGATTATCCCAAACACGATGGCGACGCCCAGTCGCTGGAGATCGTAGGCATTGTGCCCGCAACGCGCTGGGAGTTATTCCAGTCTGAAGTCGGCGGCCATATTTATGTGCCCTTTGCGCAAGGCTTCCAGAGCAACGTGTTTTTTATGGTGCGCACCGCTCCGCGGGTTCCCGGAACCGACACCGCGTTGTTTGATCTCATCCGCCGCGAAGTCCGCGCCACCGCGCCCGGCTTGCCGGTCATTTCGGTTCGATCATTCCGCCAGCAACTCGAAAGCAACGCAGAACTCTGGTTGATTCGTGCCGCGGCCGCGATGCTCTTGATCTTTGGCGGTCTCGCCCTGACTCTCGCCGCCGTCGGCGTCTACGGCATCAAGGCTTACGCTGTGGCCCGGCGTACGCGCGAGATCGGCATCCGCATGGCGCTCGGTGCGAAACCTGACGAGGTGGTGCGCATGATTCTGCGCGAGGGCCTTGTCATGACGCTCAGTGGGGTTGCATTGGGATTCCTGCTCGCGCTCGGTATCGGCCGCGTGTTCAGTAATTTGCTTTACCAAGTCAGTCCGATGGATCCCGTCGTCTTCACGCTTACTCCCTGTGTGCTCCTTGCCGCTGCGCTCCTGGCCTGCTGGATTCCCGCCCGCCGCGCCGCTTCCATCGAACCCATGCAGGCATTGCGCGCCGAATAACCCGCTATCGAGGAGAAACGAATATGGACACGTTGCTTCACGACCTACGCTACGCACTGCGCCAGTTGCGCAAGTCGCCAGGATTTACGCTCACTGCTGTGCTCACGCTGGCCCTGGGCATCGGCGCCAATACGGCTGTCTTCACCCTTTTCGATCAAGTGCTGCTGCGCATGTTGCCTGTCGAGCGGCCTAAAGAGCTGGTGCGCTTCGAGTGGAACGGCGACTTTTCAGGTTCGGCCAGCAGCTTTGGCGGCGATATACATAACTACTTCTCTTATCCCATGTACAAGGACCTGCGCGACCAGAACCAGGTCTTTGCGGGCATGTTGGCGGCCGACAAGGCCTACGTTGGCGTCAGTTGGCGCAACCAGGCCGAGGACAAGGACGCCGAGGTGGTAACCGGCAATTATTTTCAGTTGCTCGGTCTTAAGCCGGCGCTAGGCCGTTTGCTGACCCCGCAGGATGACACCGCCAAGAACGCCAATCCGGTGGTGGTGCTCAGCTACGACTATTGGAAAACCCGATTTGCCGCATCGCACGATATGGTCGGCCAGACGGTGCTCATCAACGGTCATGCCTTCACCATTCTTGGTGTGGCGCCGGAGAACTTTCAATCGGCCATTGGCGGTTACAAGCCGGGCGTCTTCATCCCCATCAGCATGGTGGAGATCGCCATGCCCTGGATGGCCCCGCGCGACGACCTGAACAATCATCAGTCCCTCTGGCTGACCTTGGTGGCGCGGCTCAAGCCCGGCGTACCCATATCCCAGGCCGAGGCAAGCCTGGGTCCGCTTTGGCACTCGCTCAGAGCGTATGAGTTGACTCTTTACAAATCAAGGTCGGAGCGATTCAAGAAGAATTTTCTCGACAACTCGCAACTCAAGGTAGTGGACGACGCGACCGGATTTTCCCCTGACCGCATGGAGTTGAAGACGCCGCTCATCATTCTGATGAGCATGTCCGGCCTGCTGATTGCAATGTGCGCCATCAACGTGGCTACGCTGCTGCTGTTGCGCGCCGCCGGCCGGGCGCGCGAGATGTCGATGCGCTACGCTCTGGGCGCTAAGCGCAGCCGCATCGTCTCGCAGTTGCTGGTGGAAGGCGGATTGCTCGGATTGGCAGGAGCGGCCGCGGGCCTTGCTCTTGCGCCGGTGGTAGCCACAACGCTGGTGCGGCTGATGACCAACTCCGACCCCGGCGAAGAGCCGTATTCAACGAGCATCGATGCGCACGTGCTTTTGTTCACCCTCGGAGTTGCGCTGGTTGTGAGCCTGCTGTTCAGCATCGCACCGGTGTTTCACTTTATGCGTCCCGACCTGGCCAACGCGTTGCGCCAAAGTGCCGGCACCGCGTCGAAGGGCTCACAGCGATTCCGCAAACTCGCTGTTGGCGCGCAGATTGCGCTCAGCGTCGTGCTGCTGGGCGGCGCGGGACTGTTCGTGCGCACGCTCGACAATCTTCGTCATCAGTCCGTCGGATTCGTCACCAACCATCTTGCCACCTTCTCGCTCGATCCCACCAACTCCGGCTACGGTGAAGACCGCACTCCGCAGATTGTGAGCAGCGCGCTCGAAGCGCTACGACGCATTCCCGGCGTTACCAATGCCGCTGCCACAACCGATCCGGAACTTGCTGGAGACAGCTCCCATTCCTCCTTCACCTTGCAGGGTTACAAGACGGCTGAGGACGAAATCCTGCACTTCGAGGATGAGTGGGTCACACCCGGCTACGCCGCCACATTGCAACAGCCTCTGCTGGCTGGCAGGGAGTTCACCTCTTCGGACACAAAGGGACAGACGCTGGTAGCCATCGTCAATCTGGCTTTGGCCAAGCGCTACTACGGCTCGGCGCAAAACGCCTTGGGCCGTACGCTGGGTGAAGGCCGCGGCGACGACGTGCATGTCGATACCACCATCGTGGGCGTGGTGGGCGACGTGAAGCATCAGAATTTGCGCACCGATATCGGACCGGCCGTCTACAGACCCTATCTGCAAATAAAGCATCCTGTTGGGGTGCAGGTCTATGTGCGGACCGTGCAGCCGCCAAAGGCAATTGAAACATCAATCCGGCAAGCGATGCATCAACTCGACCCCACACTGGTTGTCGATGGGCTGCGCACCATGGACGAAGAAGTAGACCGCAGCACCGCAGACGAAGGCGCTCTGGCCTTTCTCGCCATCGGCTTTTCGTTGCTGGCCATGGTGCTGGCAGCCGTTGGCCTCTACGGCGTGCTCGCCTACTCCACCGAGCAGCGCACCCGCGAGATCGGTGTGCGGCTCGCTTTGGGCTCGCAACGCTGGGGCGTGATCATGCTGGTGGTGCGCGAGATGGCTATCATTGCCGCCATTGCTACCGTGATTGCTCTGCCGTCCGTCGTGGCGCTGGCCCGCCTTTTCAGCAGCCAGCTTTACGGGGTAACCAATTTAGATCCGTTTTCGCTCGCGGTAGCGGCGATTCTTACCGCTCTGATGTTAACGCTGGCCGCGGCCCTGCCCGCCCGTCGCGCAGCTTCTATTGAACCCATGCAGGCGCTGCGTAGTGAATAACTCGTTAGGAGAAAGAACGATGAACACGCTGCTTCAGGACATTCGCTACGCACTGCGCCAGTTGCGCAAGTCGCCGGGGTTTACGGCGACCGTGATCCTCACGCTGGCACTGGGCATCGGCGCCAACACGGCGATCTTCACGCTGGTGCAGGGCATACTTTTGCGCTCATTGCCGGTGGCCAATCCCTCGCAGCTCTACCGCATCGGCGACACCGACGATTGCTGCGTCGAGGGCGATTTTCCGGGCGATGCCGGCGACACCGGCGACTTCTCCATCTTTTCTTACGACCTCTACCAGTACCTCAGGAACTCAGCGCCGGAGTTCGAGCAACTGGCCGCCGTGCAGGCCGGCGAGCACTGGTCCTGGAGTGTGCGCCGCGGCAATGCCTTGGCCAAGTCACTGAACGGGGAATTCGTTTCCGGCAACTACTTCTCCACGCTGGGCATAAGGCCCTACGCCGGACGCGCGTTCGATGACAACGACGACAAGCCCAGCGCCGCACCTGTTACGGTGCTGAGCTACAAGACGTGGCAGGGCGAGTTTGCCGCCGATCCGGCGATTGTGGGTTCTACGATCTTCATTCAGACCAAGCCCTTTACGGTCATCGGTATTGCGCCCCCTGGCTTCTTCGGAGATCGCGTTTCAGATAGCCCACCCGATTTCTGGATGCCGCTCCAGACCGAGCCCTACATTCGCGGCGACAGTTCCATTCTGCATAATGCGGACTCGCACTGGCTCTATCCCCTGGGGCGGGTTCGACCTGGCCTCAACATCGGCGCACTGCAGACGAAGCTCTCCGTGGTCCTGCGCCAATGGCTCTCCTCGCGTTCCGCCTACACTTCCAATGGCGGATCGGCCCTCATTCCCAAGATACACATAACCATGGCGGCAGGCGGAGGCGGCATTCAGATCCTGCAAATCCGTGCGGGCAAGATCTTGAAGATGTTGATGATCCTTTCCTCCATTGTGCTGCTCATCGCCTGCGCCAATATCGCCAACCTGATGCTGGCGCGCAGCACAGCGCACCGCGCCGAGATTGCGGTGCGTATGGCGCTGGGCGCGGGACGGCGGCGCGTGATGCGACAGATTCTTACCGAGAGCATCCTACTGAGCATGGTCGGCGGACTCGCGGGGCTGGCTGTGGCTTATAGCGGCGCGCATACGATTCTGGCCCTGGTATTTCCCGACTCAAAGAACATGGCCATCGACGCCAGCCCCTCACTCGTGGTGCTGGGATTCACGTTCCTGGTCTCACTGTTCACAGGCGTTCTGTTCGGAGCCGGCCCGGCGTGGATGTCGTCCCATGCCCAGCCGGCCGATGTGCTGCGCGGAGCCGACCGCGGCAGCGGGTCCGTGCGCGACCGCTCTTCCTTTCCACAGAAGGCCCTGGTTATCTTTCAGGCGGCGCTGTCTCTGGTGCTGCTGGCCGGCGCCATCCTGATGACCAAATCGCTGATCAACGAGGAGCGGCAGGACTTCGGTATTGCCACCACGAACCGCTACGTGTTGCACCTCGATCCGGATGGCGCAGGCTACACTTTGGCAAGACTGCCCGGCCTCTATCGCCAGATCGAAGACCGCTTCTCCGCGCAGCCGGGCGTGGCGCATGTGGGCATGGCCCTGTATAGCCCGCTGGAAGGCAACAACTGGGGCGAGTGTGTCATTCAGCAGGGCCACCCCGCTCCGGGACCGAACGACCCGTGCGGCGCAACCTGGGATCACGTCAGCGCCCAGTTCCTGGATTCCGTTGGCGTGCCTATGGTGCGCGGACGCGGCCTAAGCGAGCGGGATACCGCCACCTCACCCCAGGTGGCGGTGGTCAACGAGGCTTTCGTCAAGAAGTTCTTTCCCAACGTTGACCCGGTTGGCCAGCACTTCGGCATCGACCGCCCGCAATACTCGGGCAGTTGGGAGATTGTGGGCGTTTTTCGGGATTTCAAGATAAACAATCCGCGCGATCCGGTGCGCGCTGTCTATCTGCGCCCGCTCAGCCAGCAATTCATCTACAAAGAACCGGATCTGAATGCCGGCGAAACGCGATCGATGTTCATGCAGGCCATGATCCTGGAGTTCAACACGCCGCAGAATGACGTGGAGGGACTGATTCGCCGCACGCTTGACGGGATTGATCCCAATCTGACGGTAAGGGATCTGCGCTCGCTGGATGCGCAGGTGGCCGGCAACTTCAATCCCCAGCGGCTGGTGGCGGAGCTCAGCAGCCTGTTCGGGATTCTCTCGCTGATTCTGGCCTCGGTGGGTCTTTACGGTGTGATGTCGTATTTTGTGGCACGGCGCACCAGCGAGATCGGGATACGGATGGCGCTGGGGGCAACGCGGTCGAGCGTAGTGGGGATGGTGATGCGCGGGGTGCTGTGGCAGATCCTCATCGGCCTAGTCCTGGGCATACCCGCGTCACTCTATGCCGGATATCTGATGAAGAGCCTGCTCTACGGGGTGGGTAACTATGACTGGACGGCACTGGCCGGCGCGCCCTTCATGCTGGTGCTGTGCGCGGCGGCGGCAGGCTTCATTCCCGCACGCCGCGCCGCTTCCATCGAACCAATGCAGGCGTTGCGTACCGAATAACCGGATTTTAGGAGATACGAAGATGCGTACGCTGTTACATGATATTCGCTGGGCCATGCGAAGACTGCTTCTTTCCCCGGGATTCACTCTCGCCGTAATTATCACGCTGGCGCTGGGCATTGGCGCAAACGTGGCGCTGTTTACCGTGGTCCGCTCCGTGCTGCTCAAGCCGCTTCCGTTCAAGGACCCCGAGCGGCTGGTCGCGATCTACGAAAACAGCGGCGGCGAATTCGAGTACAACGTGGTTGCCGGAGGCGTCTTTGCCGAATGGAGGAAGCAGAATCGCAGCTTCTCCGATCTCGCTCTTTACAACGACTCGCAATTCAATCTCTCAGGCTCGGGCGGACAGCTTCCAGAGATGACGCACGGCGCCGCTTGCACCTGGAATCTCATGCCCACCCTCGGCGTGCAACCCGTTCTTGGACGCAACTTCTCCTCCGACGAAGACCAGCCATCCGCGAATCGAACCGTACTGTTGAGTTGGGGATTGTGGAAGCGGCGGTTTGGCGGCAATCCGGCGATTGTCAATCAGACCGTCTACCTGAATTCCCTGCCCTATACAGTCGTCGGCGTAATGCCAGAGTGGTTTGCCTATCCGAACGCCCAGACCCAGCTTTGGACGCCGATCTACCGCTATATGCCGGCGCGCAGGATGGAGCCGATCGACACTCACAACTATTCGGTCATTGGGCGTCTGAATCCCGGCGTTACGGCGGAACAAGGAAGAGCGGACCTGTCGGTGATCGTGCGCCGCTTGCATGATCAGCACCTCGACAATCCCTTTGTCAGCAAGAGCGCGAATATCCGCCCGCTGCTGGATTCTATGGTGGGCGATGTAAAGACCTCTCTCTATGTGCTGCTTGCCGCCACGGGATGTGTTTTGTTAATTGCGTGCCTCAACGTTTCCAACCTGCTAATTGCCAGGGCGGCGGCAAGGCGCAAAGAGCTGGCGATCCGAACAGCATTGGGAAGTGGGCGTCTCCGCCTGCTTCGCGAGCAACTGCTGGAAAGCCTTCTGCTCTCTACGGCGGGCGGCGCTGTCGGGCTGTTACTGGCCTCCGGGGTAGTTCAATGGCTGATTGTTACACGACAGAATATGAGCCGCGTTGAGTCCATTCATATCGATGGAGCGGTCGCGGGATTCACGGTCGGATTGATCGTGCTTTGCGCAGTTGTTGCAGGACTAATTGCTTCATGGCCGGTTAGAGACCATCAGCTCTTCACCGCGCTTCAAGATTCGTCGCGTGGTTCCACTGCCGGACATGGACGCGCGCGGCTGCGCAAAGTGCTATTAGCTGCAGAGGTGGGTGTTACAGTAGTACTCCTGGTTGCGGCCGGTCTACTGCTTAAGAGTTATGCACGTCTCCGCTCTTCGCAGATGGGCTGCGCGACGGAGAACGTGCTCACCATGCGGCTCGATCTTTTCGGCGCGCGCTATCGAGAACCTGCGCAGATAGTCAACTTCTATGCGGCGCTGCTGGCACGGGTGCGCGCGCTTCCCGGAGTGCAGGCTGCCGGATTTGTCGAAGCGGTTCCGGGGCAGGGTTATTGGGAAGACGATGCTTTCTCCATTGTCGAGCATCCGCCCCTGCCCCAGGGTAAGAAGCAATTTGCCATCTCCCGCTCGGCCGATCCGGGTTACTTCGCAGCCATGGGAATCCCCATGCTCCGCGGGCATTCCTTCGATGCAAACCGCCAACTCGACCAGGCAAATCAGACAGTCATCAACGATTCCTTTGCCAAGCAGTACTTCCCCAATGAAGACCCGATCGGGAAGCATTTGCGCATGGGCGGCAAGGTTTACGAGATCGCCGGGATCGTGGGCGATACCCGCTACGCTCCCGCGGAAGATCCAAAGCCCATGCAGTACTACCCGCTGGCCGCGGGGTTCACGAATAATGGAACGCTGGTGATCCGGGCCAACCGCAATGTGGAGCAGTTGGCCTTGCCTGTGCAGCGCATTGTCGAGGAGATCGACCATGACTTGCCGGTCTCCGATGTACTCACGATGGATCAGCTTCTCGACAAGTCCACCATAGATGAGAACTTCAATGCAACCTTGCTTCTAACCTTTGCCTCGTTATCATTATTACTGGCAGGCGTGGGATTATTCGGTGTATTGTCCTACATCGTTTCGCAGCGAACAAGCGAGATAGCGATTCGAATTGCGCTGGGAGCGCATCGAGAACAGATTATGGCTACGGTGTTGTTCGACGGCTTACGGCCAGCCCTTGTCGGGCTTGTATTTGGACTCGTGGCTAGTGTCGCGGCTACGCGGCTCGTCGCATCGATGCTTTATGGAACTCGTCCCTTGGATGCGATGGTCTATGTACTTGCGATTGCCATACTCCTTGCCTTCACAGTTTTGGCCTGCGTGGTGCCCGCCTGGAGGGCATCCCGCCTCGACCCTATTCTTGCTTTGAGATCGGAGTAACTCATCATCATGATCGAATTGAAAAACGTAGAACGCAGTTACAAGACCGGACCCGCTGAAACCTGGGTGCTGCGGCGCATTTCACTTACCATCAAGAAAGGCGAGTTTGTCACCGTGATGGGGCCATCCGGCGCTGGAAAGTCCTCGCTGCTGAACGTGTTGGCGCTGCTTGACGACGGATGGAAGGGCGAGTACTGGTTCGGCGAAACTGCCGCGCACAAGCTGAACCGTAAGCAACGCGCCGATCTTGCCCGCCAGCACACAGGGATGGTCTTCCAGAGTTATCACTTGCTCGACGATCTGACCGTTGCCGAAAACATTGACCTGCCGCTCTCTTACAAGAACCTGCCTGCCAAAGAAAGGCAGGGGATGGTAGCCGACATTCTCGACCGCTTCCAGATTGTGGCCAAGAAGGACCTCTACCCCAGCCAGCTCTCGGGCGGCCAGCAGCAACTCGTAGGCATTGCGCGCGCCGTGGTACACGCTCCCGCGTTGCTACTGGCCGACGAGCCTACCGGCAATCTGCACTCCACGCAGGCCCGCGAGATCATGGCTCTATTTTGCGAACTCAACCGCGCGGGTACAACCATCGTGCAGGTCACACATTCGGAAGAGAACGCGCGCTACAGCAAGCGCATTGTAGAACTTCGCGACGGATGGATGACGCGCGACGAGATTCTTGAATCAAAGGCAACGGAGGTCGGCAAACCGTGAAACAAACCAAGAAAAATCTGGCCAGATGCACAAAGGCCGCGGCCGCGATTCTCCTGTTGCAGGTAAACCTGGCTCTGGCCGTAGAACCGGTAACTCCGGCGGCCGCATCAGCGTCTACACAGACGACAGTGTCAACCGCAGCGCCTGCGCCGCGCAACATTCCCTTCGATCAGATGTTGCGCTCTTCGCACAATCCCATCAACTCTTATCGTGGCAAGGCCGCGCCGCCCCCGGTGCTTGTGAATTCCATGCGCATCAACTCACTGATGCGGGACGGCAAGCTCTACCTCTCGCTGCACGATGCCATCGATCTGGCTCTGGAAAACAATCTCGATCTGGTGATTGCGCGTTATAACCTGCCTATTGCGCAGATGGACATCCTGCGCACTTCGGCGGGCGGTTCGGTGCGCGGTGTGAACACCGGCGTGGTCTCTGGAACTCCCGGCGGTGGCCAGGGCGCATCTGGCGCGGGCGGAGGCGCCGGAGGCACCACGGGCGGCGCGGGCGGCGCGGGCTCCGGAGCGTCGGGTCTGGTTACCTCGACCTTGGGTACAGGAACCTCCGTCTCTACCTACGATCCGCTCATCTCTGCCACCACTTATGTGGATCACCTCACCCAGCTGCTGCCCAACAAGACGGTCTATGGCGTCCCGGTCATCCACGATAACACCATCGAGGGTAATTTTACCTATCAGCAGGCGTTTCCTACCGGAGGCGGTCTACAGGTCGCATGGAACAACAACCGCCAAACCTTTAATAGCCCCAATCAAAGCATCAATCCGCAGTTGACCTCCTATTTCCAGGTCTACATGCAGCAGCAACTGCTGGCCGGCTTCGGCCTGGGACCGAACCTCCGCTATCTGCGCATCGCTAAAACCAATCAGAAAATTTCCGACATCGCCTTCAAGGCGCAGGTGATTGCCACAGTTACGCAGATTTGCGATCTCTACTGGGACCTGGTGAGCGCCTATGATAACGAGCAAGTGGAGGAGCACTCTGTGGCCTTCGCAACGGAGACCTTGAACACCAGCCGCAAGCAGCTTGAGTTGCAGGCCATTCCGGAGATGGATGTGCTCAAGGCGGAGGGCGAACTAGCCAATCGCGAGCAGGATCTGACTGTGGCGCGCACCAATCTTGAGCTGCAAGAGCTCTATATGAAGAACGCCCTCACCCGCTCGCTCGACGATCCGATCTTGCAGGAGATGCCGGTGGTTCCCGTGGATCATATCGGCAATCAGGCGCAGGCTATCTCCGAGCCGGTACAGGATATGATTGCGGATGCGCTCAAGAACCGCACGGAGCTACTGGAGTCGGCGCTGGACTTGCAGAACCGCGAACTGAGCCGCAAGACAGCGCGCAACGCTTTGTTGCCCACGCTCTCCGCCTATGGCTTCTATGCCGGAACTGGATACGGAGGCACCACCAGTCCCTCCAGCGGCTCCACAGTCCCTGGCGGCTTCGGCGGTGCGGTGGAAAACGCGTTCAACTACTCTTCGCCTGAATATCAGATGGGCTTTCAACTGAGCGTTCCACTGCGCAACCGTATCGCCAAGGCCGACCAATACCGCACCGAACTGGAGTACCGGCAGTCGCAGGTATACGCTGAAGAATTGAAGAAGCGCATACACATCGAAGTCCGCAATGCGCGTTATGCTCTTGAGCAAGGGGCCAGCCGCGTTGACGCCGCGCGCCATGCCCGCGATCTGGCCCGGAGAACATTGGATATCATGCAGAAGGAACAGAAACTTGGCGCGGGATCGAACCAGCAGACGCTTTCTGCCGAGCACGACCTGGCTCTGGCGGAGTCAGCGCTGGTAACGGCTGAAACCGCGTACGAGAAGGCGCGCATCGAAGTCAAGCGCGCCACCGGCTCGATACTAGAGGAGTACGGCATCTCGATAGCCGACGCCAAGGCCGGCACAGTGGAGGCAGATCATATCCAGTAAAGAACCAATCCGGGTTCTTGTCGCAGACGATCAGCCGCACATCCTTGAGGCGGTCGAATTGCTACTCGTCCCGCAGGGAATCGGCGTGGACTGCGTGCGCTCTCCCCAGTTGCTGCTTGAAGCGCTGAGCCAAAGCGACTATGATGTGCTACTGATCGACCTGAACTACACGCGCGACACGACTTCTGGCCAGGAGGGCCTGGATTTGCTGGCACGCATCCAGGAGTTTGATGCGCGGCTACCGGTGATCGTGATGACCGCCTGGGGCAATATCGACCTGGCGGTTGAATCCATCAAGCGCGGCGCCCGCGACTTCATCCAGAAGCCGTGGGAAAACGAGCGGTTAGTCTCGCTGATTCGCGTCCATGCCGAACTGCACCAGGCGCTACGCCGCGCCAGCCAGCTGGAGCTTGAGAACAGCCTGCTTCGCGCCGAAGGCATGCCGGAATTTGTGGCCGCCGCGCCCGCCATGCGGCCGGTGCTGGAATTGATCGCGCAGGTCGGGCCTTCCGACGCCAACGTCCTCATCACCGGCGAGCACGGGACGGGCAAGGAAATCGTTGCCAAGTTGCTCCACGCCGCCTCGCCCCGATGCCGCATGGCGCTGGTAGTAGTGAATGCCGGTGGGCTGCCCGAGGGTACCTTCGAGAGCGAGATCTTCGGACACGTGAAGGGCGCATTCACCGACGCGCGCACCGATCGCGTGGGCCGCTTCGAGTTGGCCAACGGCGGAACACTTTTCCTGGATGAAATCGCCAACGTGCCCCTGCGCCAGCAGGCCAAGCTGCTGCGCGTGCTGGAGACCGGTGAGTTGGAGCGCGTCGGCTCATCGCAAACCCGGCGCGTGGACGTGCGCATTCTTTCCGCCACCAACGCCGATCTGCACGCGGAAGCCAAGGCCGGAAACTTCCGCGAGGATTTGCTTTTCCGCATCAACACGGTGGAGATTCACCTGCCCGCGCTGCGCGACCGGCGCGAAGATATTCCTCTGCTGGCTGCGCACTTTCTCGGCCGCAACCGCGCCCGCTATCGCAAACAGATCAAGGGCTTTTCTCCAGCTGCCATGCAACAAATGATGCAGTATTCGTGGCCGGGCAACGTGCGTGAACTGGAGCACACGGTGGAACGCGCGGTACTCTTATGCCGGGGCGAGGAGGTTGAACCGGCCAACCTGGCCGTTACGGCAGCTAAGCCATCTTCGCAGTCGTATGAGAACATGAGCATCGACGAGGTCGAGGCTATGCTTATCCGCAAAGTTACGCGCCGCTATGACGGCAACATCGCCAAGGCCGCCGAGGCCCTGGGCCTGAGCCGTGCGGCGCTTTATCGCCGCATCGAAAAATATGGGCTATGAGAAGGTCAAACAACGGCATCGGCGCTCGGCCCTACGCCGGGTGCGTCTCTATATTTTTCTGCTCTCACTGCCGGCACTGATCTTCGCCGCCATTATTGGCTACCAGAACAAGACGAGCTTAGCCCCGGCGCTTCTCGTCGCCTGTTGCCTACTTTTGTATCTGGCAATAGTGGCCGCTACGCTGATTGAGAGCATGATCCGCCCCTTGCAGACGCTTTCCAACGTGGTGTCGTCGCTGCGCGAGGGCGATTACTCCTTTCGCGCGCGCGGCGCTGGTGCGCCTGGAGATGAATATCGAGACGCGCTCGCCGAGCTGGCTTGGGAAGTCAACGCGCTCGCCGATCTCCTGCAAAAGCAGCGCGTGCGCTCGCTCGAAGCTACCGCGTTGCTGGCTCGCATTCTTGAGGTCATGCATGCGCCCCTGTTTGCTTTTGACCGAAACGACTTGCTTCAACTCGTCAACAACGCCGGATTAAAGCTGCTGGGTTTGCCTCATGCCCGTTGCTTCGGCCACACTGCCCGAGAACTGGGTCTGGAAGGGTTGCTTGCCGCGCCGGACCAGAGCATCCACTCTTTCGGCGCAAAAACTACCCGCTGGCTGCTGCGCAAGGCGGCTTTCCGCCAGGACGGTATGCCGCACACGCTGCTGTTACTGGCGGATGTGAGCCTCCCGCTTCAAGAAGAGGAACAGATCGCCTGGAAGCGGCTGATCCGCGTGCTGGGTCACGAACTCTCGAACTCGCTGACGCCCATCAAGTCCATCGCCGGCAGTCTGCTGGAGCGGGTGGACGCAATCGATGGCGACGACGCTACGGTGCGCGACTTTCGCCGGGGTCTGGGCGTGATAGAAAGCCGCGCCGACGTCCTATACCGTTTTGTGCAGTCTTACCGGCTACTGGCCCAGTTGCCTCCGCCACAGCTCAAGCCGGTCTCCATTGGGCCGCTGCTGGAGCGGGTCGTGCTACTGGAGCAGCGGATGGCGGTTCAAATCGATCTAGGTCCGCCCGCCGTTCTTGACGCCGATCCCGATCAGTTGGAACAGATGTTCATTAACCTGCTGGCCAACGCTGTGGACGCCTCGCTGGCCAACGGCGCACAGCTTGTGCGTGCAAGTTGGAAGCTCGCCGACTCCAATGTCATCGTGACCATCGAAGACCGCGGCATGGGCATCGCCAACGCGGAAAACCTGTTTGTTCCCTTCTATACCACCAAGCCGTCGGGTAGTGGCGTGGGGTTGGCGCTGGCCCAGCAGATTGCTCGTGCCCACGGCGGCGAGATACAACTGGTCAATCGCGACGACAGCGATGGCGCGCGTGCCATTGTGCGCCTGCCGATGGCGCAGTCATAAGGCATTTTGCAGTAAGTGGAGTTTTCCGGTTTAAAGTAATCGGGCCTCAGTTGTTGCCAACCCGTCTTTCGGCGTTTACGCCGTTGCTTCCTTGCCGGCGACAAATACGCGTGGCCTCAACGGTGCTGCGATAAAGTACGCAAGCTCGCGGTAATCGTTGAACTCGTGGATCAGAAAATCGGCATCCTTGCCCGCTTCCAGCGACCCTGTCCGATCTCCCAAGGCCAGGCTCCATGCCGCGTTGATGGTTGCGGCCACAAGCGCCTCAGCGGGTGTGAGGCGCATCTGAAGGCACGCCAGCGAAAGAATGAACGGCATCGAAGCCACCGGGGACGATCCTGGGTTGAAGTCGGTGGCCAGCACGATTGCCAGGCCTAGCTCGATCATCTTCCGCGCTGGCGGATACTGCTCGCGTCCGAGAGCAAAGACCGAGCCCGGCAGCAGCACCGGCTGCACATTCGCTTTGCGCAGTAGTCCAAGAGTTACGCTGGTCGCGGCCTCCAGATGATCGGCGGTCGCTGTACCCAGTTCAGCGGCCAGCGCGGCTCCCGTTCCGGGCCGGAATTGCTCCGCGTGAAGACGCAGCCGCAGGCCGTGGCGGCGAGCCGCTGCGAGCACGCTGCGCGCTTCATCCACGGTCAACGCGTGGTCGTCGCAGAAAGCATCGCAGTTGGCGGCCAGCTTTGCCGCGGCCACTTCCGGAATCAGCTCTTCCTCAATCCAGCGGAGATACTCTTCGCGGCGCCCATCAAACTCCGGAGGAATCATGTGCGCTGCCAGCAGCGTGGAGACAACGCGCGCCGGACCCTCCGCATTGAGCCGCGCCAAAACGCGCAGCATCTTCAGTTCCGTCTCTCGCTCCAGCCCATAACCCGACTTGGCCTCGATGGTGGTTGTGCCGGAGCGCAGCATCCAGTCCCTGTGCCGTCGCGCCGTGGCCAACAGCTCGTCCTCAGTTGTCGCGCGCGTCAGCCTTACCGTGCGCAAAATCCCCCCGCCCTCCGCGGCGATTTGCTGATAGGTGGCTCCCGCGATGCGCCGCTCAAACTCATCAGCGCGATTGCCGGCAAAGACCAGGTGCGTATGTGCATCCACAAAACCCGGCGTAACGCAGCGGCCCTCGGCATCGATAATCGTGGCTCCCGCAGGAATGCGCGAACGTAGCTGCGAGTAAGGTCCGGCCGAAATAATGCGGCCGTCTTCAACGAGCATCGCCGCGTCGGGCACCAAAGCCAACTCGCGCAGTTCCGCGCCAACACGCGGACGCGCCGGACCAGCCAGCGTCACAAGATGGCCGATGTTGACGACGGCGAGAGATCCAGTCATGCCTATTTCCCCGCCATCGGCATCTGAATGCCGCGTTCCCTTGCGGTTCGTTGCGCCAACTCGTAGCCCGCATCAGCGTGGCGAACCACGCCCAGCCCCGGATCGCTATTCAGCACGCGCTCAATCTTTCGCGCCGCCATCTCTGTGCCGTCGGCCACCGTCACCTGCCCCGCGTGCAGCGAATATCCCACGCCTACGCCGCCGCCGTGATGGAAACTCACCCACGTCGCGCCCGACGCGGTATTCAGCAACGCGTTCAGAATCGGCCAGTCGGCAACCGCATCCGACCCATCAAGCATCTTCTCCGTCTCGCGATACGGGCTGGCCACCGAGCCCGCGTCCAGGTGGTCCCGGCCCATCGCAATCGGCGCGGAGATCTCCCCTTTGCGCACCAACTCGTTGATCGCGAGACCCATCTGCGCGCGCTCCCTGTAGCCCAGCCAGCAGATGCGCGCCGGCAATCCCTGGAAGGCAAACCGGCCCCGCGCCAGCTTCAGCCAGCGCGTTAGAATCTCGTTGTCTGGAAATAATTCAAGCGCCAATTCATCGGTGCGGTCGATGTCCCTCGCATCGCCCGACAGCGCCACCCACCTGAACGGTCCCGTGCCGGTGCAAAAGAGCGGGCGAATATACTCCGGCACAAATCCTGGAATCAGAAATGCATCCGCACAGCCGGCGTCAAAGGCAAAGCGGCGAATGTTGTTGCCGTAGTCGAAAGCCACTGCGCCCGCGCACTGCAAGGCGAGCATGGCATTCACATGAACTACCATGGTCGCCGTCGAGCGGCGCACATACTCTTCAGGATCGCGCTTCCGCAGTTCAGCAGCTTTGGCCAGCGTAAGCCCCTGCGGGATGTAACCGTTCAGCGGATCGTGCGCGCTGGTCTGGTCGGTCACCACGTCAACCACGACGCCTCGCCGCACAATCTCCGGCAGCACGTCGCCGCAATTGCCCACCAGGCCCACCGACAGCGCGCGGCCTTCACGCCTGGCCGCATCGCAAAGCCGCAGTGCCTCATCCAGGTCTTCGGTAACTGTGTCGCAGTAGCGAGTGGCAACACGTTTCTCAATCCGGCTGCGATCCACATCAATGGCCAGAACCACTCCCTCGTTGAGTGTCACAGACAAGGGCTGAGCTCCACCCATGCCGCCAACGCCGCCGGTCACCACGAGCTTGCCCTTCAGTGAACCGCCAAAGTGTTGCTTGGCCAGTGCGGCAAAAGTCTGGAACGTCCCCTGCAAAATTCCTTGCGTGCCGATGTAAATCCAGCTCCCCGCCGTCATCTGCCCGTACATCATCAGGCCCTTGCGGTCGAGCTCGTTGAAGTGCTCCCAATTGGCCCACTTGCCCACCAGGTTGGAGTTGGCGATGAGCACCCGAGGCGCCATCTCGTGCGTAGGAAAGACGGCCACCGGCTTGCCAGACTGGACAAGCAGAGTCTCTTCGCCGCCCAACTGCTCCAGTTCGCGGATGATGGCGTGGAAACACTCCCAATTGCGTGCCGCTTTGCCGATGCCGCCATAGACAACCAAATCCGCAGGTCTCTCCGCCACCTCCGGATCGAGGTTATTCATCAGGCAGCGCAACGCCGCCTCCTGCTGCCAGCCCTTGCAGCGCAACTGGCTGCCATGCGGCGCGCGAATCGTCGGAGCCTTTGCCGTTGTCATACTCTCTCCCGCCGAAAGAACCTCTGCTACACCTGAGCGCAATTCACTAATTGCCAGAAACCACCGTATATCATTATCCTTCTTCTGTGCCCAACACACTCGTAGAATGCGTTCCTAATTTTTCCGAAGGCCGCGATCCCGCCAAAGTCGATGCCATCATCGAGGCCATGAAGCTCCCCGGCGTCTTTCTCCTCGACCGGGAGATGGACGCCGACCACAACCGCTGCGTGATCACGCTGGCCGGCGAACGGGAAGCCATTCAGGAAGCTGCGATTCGCGGCGTAGGCAAAGCCGCCGAGTTGATTGACCTGACCCATCACACCGGCGCGCACCCTCGCATGGGAGCGGCCGATGTGGTCCCCTTCATCCCCATCGAAGGAGTCACCCTCGAAGACTGCGTGGCCATGGCTCGCCACGCCGGAGCCGAAATCTGGCGGCGCTTCCAGATTCCGGTATATCTTTATGAAGCCGCCGCGACGGTGCCCGAACGCCAGAACCTGGAAAACATACGCCGCGGCCAGTTCGAAGGAATTCGAAACGATATTGCCACGAATCCAGCCCGCAAGCCGGATTATGGCGAACCGCGTGTGCATCCAACCGCCGGAGCTACCGTGGTAGGCGCGCGCAAGCCTTTGATTGCCTACAATATCTTCCTGAATACGGACGACGTCGGCCTCGCCAAAAAGATCGCCAGGGCCGTACGCTTTTCATCGGGCGGCCTGCGTTACGTCAAAGGGTCGGGATTTTTGGTGCGCGGCATGGCCCAGGTTTCCATGAACCTGACCGATTTCGAGCAGACGCCCATCCACCGCGTCTTCGAATTTGTAAAACGAGAGGCAGCCCGATATGGTTTCGTTACGGTCTCCAGCGAAATTGTCGGGCTGATTCCCAAACTCGCTCTGGAGCAGGCTGCGGAGTGGTTCCTGCAAGTGGAGAACTTCGACTCCTCGCTTATCCTCGAAAACCGCCTCGCAGCGGTTATGAGCGGCAAGAGATCAGCAGGCAGCCTGAGCGCCGGAATTGCTCCCTTCATCGATCAGCTAGCCGCCCCCACCGCAACACCCGGCGGTGGCAGCGCCGCCGCCGCCAGCGGCGCCATGGCTGCCGGCCTGGCGGGCATGGTTGCGTCCATGTCGCGCGGCAAGAAAGCCTACTTGCAGTACGAAAGCCAACTGAGCGCAGCTCTCGGGAGGCTCAATCAGTTGCGCGAAGAATTGAAATCAGCGATTGACGCCGATGCCGAGTCCTACAACGCCGTCATGAAGGCATACAAGGCGGCGAAGGAATCTCCCGATGGTGGCCGCGGAATCGCAGCCGCGCTCCAACAGGCAACCAGCATACCCTTGGGCGTGGCTGAAAGAGCCGCGGAAGTGGCGCGGATCGCGACCAGTCTGACATCGATCACAAGTCCCAACATGAGCTCCGATCTGACCACCGCGATCGCCTTGGCAAAAGCCGCTCTCGAAGGTGCGCTTGCGAACATTGAAATCAACCTTGCTTCGCTTCCGCCGGGCAAGCCTGAAGACGAAGCATTCGCGAGTGATACACGGAAACGTGTGGCGAAACTAAAAGTGCAGGCGTAGAAGAATAGCTCCTGCTCGGCATTCCTGAAACTACTTTCAAGTCGCGAATTTTTCGCCTCCGGCACAAGTTAGTATGCAGTTTACAATCTTCGCTTAACAATTCTTTCGTAATATCATCCAAGGGGGAATCCATCCATTATGCCCAATGCCGATGTAATCCCTGAAGCGGCTGCCGGCCTGACGTCACAGGAAGCCGAGGCGCGGTTAAGCCAGTTCGGGCCAAATGAGCCCGCGGCGACAACGCACTACAACCCTGTCGCCGATCTCGTGCACATAGTCATGAATCCGCTGACCCTGATCCTGCTTATTGCCGCGGGGGCTTCGGCATTTTTAGGCGATACGGTCGATGCGGGCATCATTGGCGCCATTGTTCTGTTGAGCGCGGCGATGGACTTCAGCCAGACCTATCGTTCTCAGAAGGCCATCGAACGGCTTCACGATCAGGTGGCCCCGACGGCAACCGTTGAGCGCGACGGCGCATGGAAAGAACTCCGGCGGCGCGATGTGGTGCCCGGAGACGTGATCCGGCTCTCTGCCGGGGATTTGGTTCCCGCGGACGCGCGCCTTCTGGTTGCGCGCGATCTCTATGTGCAGCAGGCGGCGTTGACGGGCGAGTCGCTTCCCACCGCGAAGGCAGCAACATCAGAGCCGGCCTCCACCAATGCAGATGCGCCCAACATGGTCTTTCTGGGCACATCGGTGGTGAGTGGAACGGCAACTGCGGAGGTCGTCGCGACAGGTCCGCGAACCGCCTTTGGCGACATCGCGGCCCGCCTCGCAGCACGCCCGGAAGCGACAGCTTTCGACAAAGGATTGCGGGATTTCAGCCGCTTCCTCGCGGCAACGGTCTTTTTTCTCGTGCTCTTTCTGATTGCCGTCGGAATCATTCGCCACCGCGATCCGTTTCAATCCCTGTTATTTGCCGTGGCGCTGGCCGTCGGCTTGACCCCGGAATTCCTGCCTATGATTACCTCGGTGACGCTCTCCAAGGGCGCTGTCGCCATGGCGCGCAAGAAGGTCATCGTCAAGCACCTTTCATCCATCCAGAACCTCGGCAGCCTGGATGTGCTTTGCAGCGATAAGACGGGAACGCTCACCACCGGGACCATGTGCTTCGATCGCTCTCTCGATGCCTTCGGCAAGCCATCAAGCCGCGCGCTGGAACTGGGGTTTCTCAACAGCAAATTCGAGACCGGCATTCGCAGCCCGCTCGACGACGTCCTCGTTCATCAGAGTCCGCAAAACATCGAGGGCTACACCAAGTGCGACGAGATTCCCTTTGACTTCGAGCGCAAGCGGCTCTCGATCGTGGTGGAGCGGAACTCCCAGCGAATCCTTATCACCAAGGGCGCTCCGGAAGGTATCATCGCGCTCCTCACCGCTTACGAGATCGATGGCAAGGTCGAACCCGTTGGCGAAGATGCCGTCAAGCATATTCGCCAGGCTAGCAACGATCTGAATGGCAAGGGATACCGCTCGCTTGCCGTGGCTTACGTCAATGTCCCCGCGCGCGCGGACTATTCGGTTCAGGACGAGCGCAACCTGATCCTGGCTGGCTTCCTCACCTTCTCCGATCCGCCCTTGCCGGATGCTGCCCAGGTCCTGGCTTCGCTCAAACAGGATGGAGTTGAGGTTAAGGTCATCTCTGGCGATAACGACCTTGTCACCGCCCACATTTGCTCTCAGGTCGGACTGGATGCCGGGCACATTGTGACAGGCGACGATCTTGTGAACATGACGGACCCCGCGCTGTCCCACGACGCCGAGGAGTCGCACATTTTCGCCCGCATCTCTCCCGCGCAGAAGAATCGGATTCTTCTGGCTCTCAAGCACAACGGTCACGCGGTCGGATTCATGGGCGATGGCATCAACGATGCGCCTTCGCTGCACGCAGCTGATGTCGGCATTTCCGTGCCCAGCGCGGCCGACGTGGCTCGCGATGCCGCCGATGTCATTCTCATCGAACCCGGCCTGCGCGTACTCCATGACGGCATCATCGAGGGGCGCAAAGCCTTTGGCAACGTGATGAAGTACCTGCTGATGGGCACAAGCTCGAACTTCGGCAATGTATTCAGCATGGCAGGCGCTGCGCTCTTCCTGCCCTTCCTGCCCATGCTGCCCACTCAGATTCTGTTGAATAACTTCCTCTACGACCTCGCCCAGATCACGATTCCCACCGACAATGTCGATAACACCTACCTGATCAAGCCCCAGCACTGGGATATTGGCGTAATTCGCAATTTCATGGTGTTCGTCGGACCCATAAGCTCCATCTTCGACTTTCTGACCTTCTATGTGCTGCTGCATTTCTTCAACGCGAACGAGAAGCAGTTTCATACCGGCTGGTTTATCGAGTCGCTGGCCACCCAGACGCTGGTCGTCTTCGTCATCCGCACATCGACGAATCCACTGCGCAGCCGCCCCAGCGTTCCTTTGTTTGCAACCTGCATGGCGGTCGTGGCCATCGGAATGTATTTGCCTTTCAGCCCTGTTGCGAGTGTGCTCGGCTTCACTCCGTTGCCGCTCAGCTATTTTGCCTTTGTGGCCGCCGCCACCGCAGTCTATCTAATGCTGGTGGAAGCCGCCAAGCGGATTCTTCTCCATAGGGCCACCCACAACTCGCATCGGTGATTGCAATCACTTCAAACTGTGCTTCGAGAGAATACGGTAATACATAGCCCGTACGTTGGCCGGCGCTTAGCGGGAAGGGATTTGTATGGATTTGGGATTTATTGAGAGCAAGACATTCGACGAGATTTCAGTTGGCGACACTGCCGGGACTGAGCACGTGCTAACCACGGAAGACGCCATGGCCTTTGCCTCTATTTCCGGCTTCCACTCCGTTCTGAACTCCGATGAACTCATTGATCGAGCCGGCGGCATTCCTCCCACAGGGCCAAATATGTGGTGCGCCTCGCTTATCTCCGGCCTATTCAGCATGAATATACCCGGGCCTGGATGCACACTGACCAACGTATCGCTCTCCTTCCATAATCGCATCCGTGTTGGAGATCGCATCCTCGTCAAGGTTCAGGTTACCGCCAAGGACGATTCCACAAAGAGGGTTACCTTCGATTGCCAGGCAAACAATGGCGCAGGCACGCCAATCTTCTCGGGCACCGCCCAGCTCCTCGCGCCTCTTAAAAAGCTGCGCTGGTCCACCCTTCCCGTGCCTCAACTTATTGTGAACAATCCCTATCGTCACTATCTCGGCATGATTGCGCGCGCCACCTCGAAACCGGCGGTGAAAACTGCCATTGTCTGGCCATGCGACGAAGTTTCTCTCGGAGGCGCCATCCAGGCATGCAAAGACAGGTTGATTGTCCCCATACTAGTGGGTTCTGAAGCAATCATCCGCGGCCTTGCGGCAACCATGCAACTTGATTTGGGAACTATCCAGATCGTTGACATCGACAATAGCCGCACTGCTGCCATGCGCGCCGTTGAGATGGCTCGTAAAGGCGAGGTGCAAATGCTCATGAAGGGCTCCCTGCACACTGACGAACTCATGGGCGCTGTGGTCTCGCGCGAGGGAGGATTGCGCACCGGGCGGCGCATCAGCCACGTTTTTGCCCTGGATGTTCCCTCCTATCACAAAACCCTCTTCGTTACCGATGCGGCCGTCAACATCCAGCCGGACCTGGAGACCAAGATCAGCATTCTGCAGAATGCCATCGACATGATGGTCACGCTCGAGGTCGTGAGCCCTAAGGTGGCAATCCTGTCGGCGGTCGAGTCTGTCAACCCCGCCATCCCATCCACGCTCGATGCTGCCTCCCTTTGCAAAATGGTCGATCGCGGTCAGATTACTGGAGCCATCGTCGATGGCCCGCTCGCATTCGACAATGCCATTTCCAGCGAAGCCGCGCGCATCAAAAAGATCAAATCGAAGGTCGCCGGTGACCCCGATCTCCTCATGGTCCCCAATCTGGAGGCGGGAAATATCCTCTTCAAGGAGCTTCAGTACCTGGCAGGAGCCCTGGCTGCCGGAGTTGTGGTGGGAGCTAAGGTCCCGGTCGTCCTCACCAGCCGCGCCGACGGAGAACTGGCTCGCATGGCAAGTTGCGCCCTCGGCGTCCTGCTCGCCAAGCCCGCGCCCGATACAAAGTGAGCATGAGGAAGTGATCCTTGCTCGTCGGGGTTGATCTATGGATGGCAATCCTCGAATCCTATGGCGCGCAAGCGCCGGCCGCCCGGATAGCCTCCTGAGCGAAGTCGAAGGATCTGCGTTTGCCTTTCGTCGACTAGAGCGTAGTCGAAGGGGCAAGTCCCCTCGCATCTGCTAAAGTGAGTTATGGTTCCTTGACGTAAAACCCTCGCCATAAGAGGGTTTTACGCAGTCCATCGGGAACTCGCCCAAGAACAAGATGCCCCACGACCTGCCCAAAGCCTACGACCCGGCCGCCATTGAAGATCACTGGGCTGAATACTGGGTGCGCGAGAAGCTCTTCGCCCAACCCACGCCTTCTACTCAGTCCACTCATTCAGTTCATGGCCGCGAAGCGGCCGCCTGCCTGGACGGCAAGTCCGACGGCAAGTCCACCTTTACGATTCTTTTGCCGCCTCCCAATGTCACGGGTAACTTGCACATGGGGCATATGTTCGAGCATACGGAGAGTGACATCCTCATCCGATGGCGGCGCATGTACGGCGACCGGGTTCTTTGGGTGCCAGGCACGGATCATGCCGGTATCGCGACACAGATGTTGGTCGAGCGACAACTGGTCAGCGAAGGCACGAGCCGCCAGAAGCTCGGCCGCGAAGCCTTCGTCGAGCGTGTATGGAAATGGCGACAGCATTATGGCGGCGTCATCCTCGACCAGATGAAGCGCCTCGGAACCTCGGTCGATTGGCAGCGCGAATACTTCACTATGGACGAGAACCTGTCCGTTGCGGTGCGCGAGGCCTTCGTTCGCTTGCATGAGCAAGGTCTAATCTATCGCGGCGCTTACATCGTAAACTGGTGCCCGCGCTGCCAAACCGCCATCAGCGATCTGGAAGTGTTCCACGAGGAACAAAAGGGCCATCTATGGGAGATTCGCTACCCGGTTATTGACGCAAGCGGTAAAGACTCCGGCGAGTTTTTGTCTGTCGCCACCACCCGCCCCGAGACCATGCTCGGCGATGTTGCCGTTGCCATTTATCCCGAAGACGAGCGCTACATCGGCCTGCATGGCAAGAAGCTGCGCCTGCCACTCATGGACCGCGAAATCCCCATCATCCTCGACGAATGGGTCAGCCGCGACTTCGGCACCGGCGCGGTCAAAGTCACTCCGGCGCATGACCCCAACGACTTCGCCCTCGCCGAGCGCCATCATCTGCCATCCATCAACATCATGGACGACACCGGCCACATCAACGCCGAAGGCGGCGCCTATACCGGACTTGACCGCTACGTAGCGCGCAAAAAAGTCGTCGCCGACCTCGAAGAGCAAGGTCTCCTCGCCGGCATCAAGGACCACGTCAACAACATCGGCCACTGCGACCGCTGCAAGACGGTCGTCGAGCCGCGCCTCTCCACGCAATGGTTCATCAAGATTCAGCTGCTGGCTGACAAGGCCAAAGCAGCCGTCCGCGAGAAGCACATCCGCTTTACGCCGGAGATGTACGAGAAGACCTACTTCGAGTGGATGGAGAACATCCACGACTGGTGCATCTCGCGCCAGCTCTGGTGGGGCCATCGCATCCCCGCTTGGCATTGCGCCGACTGTCGCAAAATTACTGTAACCCGTATCGACCCAACGACCTGCACCCACTGCGGCTCGAAGAAAATCACGCAAGAGACCGACGTTCTCGACACCTGGTTCTCCTCGGGCCTGCTGCCCGTCTCCGTCTTCGGCTGGCCCAACATCACGCCTGAAACTCGTGCTGACTTCGACGCCTTTTACCCAACAAGTTTGCTGGTTACCGGCTTCGACATTCTCTTTTTCTGGGTCGCGCGCATGATCATGTTCGGCTGCTGGTTTGCCGGCGACGTGCCCATGCCCGACGGCAGCCCGCGCTCGCTCGCGGATTCAGTTCCCTTCCGCGAGGTCTACATTCACGCCCTGGTGCGCGACGCCAACCGCGAAAAGATGTCCAAGACCAAGGGCAACGTCCTCGACCCCATCGAGATTGTCAAAACATTCGGTACCGACGCTGTCCGCTTCACGCTGGCTTCCATGGCCTCGCCCGGCACGGACATTGCCTTCAACATCGCCCGCACCGAGGGCTACCGCGCCTTCGCCAACAAAATCTGGAACGCCGCCCGCTTCCTCTTCATGAACGTGGATCGCGCTGCGGAAGTCGGAATTGTTGTTGATCCAGCAGCACTGGGCGGAATGCCTGCCGTGGCGGCAGACGCCCCGCTCGAAGCCCGTTGGATTGTCGCCGAACTGAACGCCACCGCGGCCAAAGTCAATCAGTCGCTGGAGAACTATCGCTACGACGACGCGGCCAACACCATCTATCAATTCTTTTGGGGCAGCTTCTGCGATTGGTATCTCGAAATCGTCAAACTCCGCCTCGACTTTTCTGAAACCGCCAACAAAGCGCAAACCAAAGCCGCACTCACCACGCTACTTCAAGTCTTCGAAGCGGCACTGCGCCTGCTCTCGCCCTTTATGCCCTTCCTGACCGAGGAACTCTGGCACGCTATCTATGATGGCAACCCGCCAGCCAAGTCGATCGCGCTCATCAGCTACCCCAAGGCCGCAGAAACCATAGATAACGACGCACTCAATACCATGGAGCTCGTGCAGAGACTCATCATTGAAATCCGCGCATTGCGTAAGGAAACCGGATTAGAGGAAAAAGCCATTACGCTGGTCGAGGTTCGGACTGACGTTATTTACCAGGGGCTTTTCACGGAATCGAGAGCCATCATCGAGCGCCTTGCTCGCGTCAGCGATGTTCGCGTCGTCGCCGACATCACGGCGGGCCTCGCCAAGCATTCCACCCCCGCCTTCGACGTAGGCATCAACCGGCCCAAGATCGACGTTGCCGCCGAACAGGAGCGTCTTCTTAAGGACATCGCCAAGTATGAGAAGAATCTAATCTCCGCCGAGCGACAGTTAGGCAACGAAGGATTTCGGGCCAAGGCTCCGGCTCACGTGGTCGAAGGGCTAAAGAAACAAATTGCGGAAACTCGGATACTGCTTGATAAGGCGCGCCGTAACTTAGACGCACTTCCACCTGAGTAACTGCAAGGGAACAGAACCATGGATTTGAAGAATCGCCGTATCGACGCATTGCGGGAGCGGGTCTTGTTGGAAGACACGGCTGACGGCGAAGCCACAACTAACAACGAATGGAAAAAGGCGCGCGCCGCGCTGGAAAGTCTGGACGAGGAAAACTAGCTATGTCCTGCGAATGTGGTCAATGCCGGCAGCACTATCGAACGCTGGGTATCGCCTACGGAGTGCCTTCGGAATCCGAGATTGAAGAGGCCTATCGAGAGTCAATCAAGCAGTGGCATCCCGATCTCTATGAGAATTACGCCAGCTTGCGGGCGGATGCGGAAGAGCATTTCAAGCAGATTCAGATTGCATATAGGGAACTAAAGGAGCACAACGCGGTTGCGGCGGATTCGCCAGCGGAAAGTGTTCCGGCGGAAAGCATTCTGGTGGAAAGCGCCTTCGTAAGACCCCATGACGTCGAAGAGATGCCAGCCCTCTCGTTTGGCGGCGCGCCTGGATGCCTTGTCGCGCAGCAATTTACCACAGAAATAAAAGAGATTGTCGCTAGCCATCTGGGAAAGATCGACACAGCTCTTGCTATCGTTGACCTCGATGGCGCGCGATCCTACGCCAGCTACGATCATTTCTTTCTCTTGGCTACCCGCGGAATCATGGTGCGTGATGCCCGTAACATTGTCTCCCTGCTCTGGTATAAGGACCTGGGAGAGGTCAATCTTATTGATAAACGCAAGAGCGGAATACTCGGTTTGTCGCAATTACTCAACGAAATAATCTCCGGCAGCCAGCATAACTACTCGCTTCAGATCTACAGAAGCGATGGAAATCGCTTTTTTTCAATCACCAATCAGGTGGATGACAACGTCAAAATAGTAATTTATAAATTTCTTTTGCAGCAAAAAACTCAAGTTCATCCCTGACCGCGCGAAAAAGGAACCATGGATTGGAAAAATAGCCATATCGGTGCATTGCTGGAGCAGGCCTTGATCGAAGACAAGGCTGCCGGCGACACCACTACCAACCTCACCATCGACCCGCGTCTGCGCGCCACCGGCTCCATCCTTGCGCGCCAGGAGATGGTGGTTTGCGGACTGGGCGCGGTCCCGCAGTTTCTGGAGATCTTTGCCCGGCTCGACAAGCGCGCCCCGGCGCAGACCCGCTTCGAAGTGGTCAGTCATCCGGAGGTTTTCGACGGCGTGCGCGTTCATGATGGCCAGGTGCTGGCCGTCATCCGCCACAACGCCCGCGCACTCCTGAGTTGCGAGCGCGTGATCCTGAATCTGATGCAGCACCTGAGCGGTATCGCCACGCAGACGCGCAAGTTTGTCGATGCGATACACGGCACCCACGCACACGTGCTCGACACGCGCAAGACCGTGCCGGGTCTGCGTGCTCTCGATAAGTATGCCGTATTATGCGGCGGAGGAACCAATCACCGGCTCGATCTGGCCAGCGGCATCCTCATCAAGAACAACCATATCTCGCTGGGTGGAGGACTGCCCGCGGTGCTGACCCGCGCCCTGGAAAAGCGCAAGAAGGGCCAGCGCGTGCAGGTGGAGGTGCGTAGCACGCAGGAGTTGGAGGAAGCACTCGAATACGGCGCGGAGGCCATTTTATTGGACAACATGACGCCCAAAGAGGTGAAGCGGGCAGTGGTGCGCATCAAGCGTGCAACCGAGGGGCAAGCCGAGCGCTGGATTCCCATCGAAGCTTCAGGCGGCATTGTGCTCGAAAATATTCGTGCCTACGCCGAAACCGGCGTGGACTTCATCAGCGTGGGCGCTCTGACCCACTCCGCCAAGGCCGCCGACATTTCCATGCGCATTCATGCGGAAACGGAGTAGCCGTGCGCGGAGCCTCGCTGGACACGTATGACCTGGCGGCTCTGGAGGCATCGCTGGCCAGAACCGTCTTTGCGGGTAAGCTGCATTTTTCTACGCTGACTGACTCCACCAATTCTGACGCTCTTGATGCAGCGCGCAGAGGAGCGCAGCATGGATCAGTTTATTTTGCCGATGAGCAATTGGCCGGGCGCGGACGCGGCGATCACAAGTGGGATTCGGCCGCGGGCGATGGACTTTACTTGAGTGTGCTGCTGCGGTCGCCGATTCCCGCCGCTCGCATGCCGCTGCTTCCGCTGGCTGCGGGACTCGCCGCCGCCGATGCCATTCGCGCTGTCGCCGGACTCACCATCGATCTGCGATGGCCCAACGATTTACTAATCGGCCCACGCAAAGTTGGCGGCATCCTGATCGAGTCGAAGATTTCCGACGGAGCGGCTGAATTTATTGTCTTCGGCATCGGCATCAACGTTTACCAGAATAACTTCGATCCTGAACTGTCCACGCCCGCCACCTCGCTCGATCTGGAATGCGGCCGCCGCATTTCACGCCAGCCTTTGCTCGTCTCCCTGCTAAAATCGCTGGAGAGTGAGACGGTTATGTTGGCCGATTTGGCGGCGTGTGTCACGATTCCAGCGCGCGTCGAACAATCCTCGACGTGGATTCGCGGGCGGCGCGTCGAGGTGCACGGCCCGCAGGCATGCACCGGCATGACGGCCGGGTTGGACGAAAATGGATTTTTACTCGTGCAAACTGAAGTAGGGTTAGTCACAGTGCAGACCGGCGGCATTCGTTCCACGGAGATAAGCTGAGATCACTATGCTGCTAGCCATTGATGTCGGTAACACAAATACGGTGCTGGGCATTTACCGGCTTGAGGGCGTGAAGCCGGAACTGGCAGCGCACTGGCGCATTACTACGCACCGCTCTCAGACAGCCGACGAGTACGGTGTATTCTTTGTCAACTTATTTGAAATGAACAAGTTGGCGCCAAGCCAAGTCTCGCACATCATCATCTCTTCGGTGGTGCCGCCGGTGGAGAGCACGCTGCGCAAGGTCTGCGAGGACTACTTCCACACCAAGCCGCTCTTTGTTGAGCCTGGCATCAAAACCGGAATGCCGGTGCTGCAAGATAACCCCGCGGATCTGGGCGCGGACCGGCTGGTAAACTCCATCGCGGCCTTTGCCCGCTACGGCGGCCCGTGCATCGTGGTGGACTTCGGCACGGCAACCACCTTCGACGTAATCTCGGCCAAGGGCGAATACCTGGGCGGGGCCATCGCGCCCGGCCTGGGTCTCAGCGCCGACGCACTCTTCTCTCACGCCGCGCGATTGAGCCGGGTGGATATCAAACGCCCCGCAAAGGTCATCGGAACCAACACTGTCACCCACCTGCAAAGCGGCCTCTACTACGGCTACATCGGTTTGGTGGACGGCATTCTGGAGCGTATTGTGGCTGAGCTGGGCCAGAAGCCGCGCGTCATCGCCACCGGCGGCCTGGCGCGGCAGATCGCCGAGGACTCGCGCTTCATCACCGAGATCGACGATATGCTCACCCTCGATGGCCTGCTGATCCTCTATGAGCGCAACCGCCCCGCCAAGCAGCGCTGAGGCGCACGCCGTGCTGAACTACTTCAACTACTTTACCGAGATCGAAGATCGCTTCCAGCAGCGGCGCGGAGTTTTGCTATTGCTCTCCACACTGGACTGGGCGCTGATCGAGACGTGGCGCGAGGCAGGAGTTCCGCTGGAGGCGGTACTTCGCGGCATCGACACGGCCTTCGATAAGTACGAGGCGCGGCAGAAGCGCGGCCGGATGCGGCGCATCAACGGACTGGCCTGGTGCGCGCAGGCGGTGATGGTAGCCGCCGAGGAACTGCGCGAGGCCTCCGCAGGAACGGCTCCCTCCATAATCGATCGTGAATCAGGATTCGAGCAGGAGCGCGTGGCCGCTCATCTGGAAGCCGCCGCCGCTGCGCTCGATGCGGCTACGGTCGCTCCCGAGGCCTGCGCCGCAACCGCCGCGCGTCTGCGCGAACTGGCCCGCGTTGCGCGCGACAACGAAGGTCAGAATCTGGATCTTGAAGCGCTGGAACGCATTCTCACCGTGCTCGAAGAAAAACTCTTTGCCACCTTGACCGCTGCCGTTCCCGAGGAGCTGCTGGTGAGCCTCAAGACACACGCAGCGCGTGAACTAGCGCCTTACCGAAGCCGCATGGGCGTCGTGCAGTTGCGCCAGGTGGAGCGGCAATTTGTGCAGAAGCAATTGCTGGTTCACTACAACCTGCCTCGCCTCAGCCTTTTTTACATGAGCCAGCAATGAAGCTTCCCGCTATGCCGCCCGCAAAACAATTCGTCGAACCGCAGCTCGTCGAAATCGAGAAGCCAATCTACGGCGGAGCATTCCTTGCTCGTCTGGAGGGCAAGGCGGTTTTTGTGCCGCTCACCTTGCCGGGTGAGCAAGCCTGGGTGCGCATCACGCAGAGCAAATCCGGCTACGCAACCGCCGAGGCCGAGGAGATTGTCCACGCATCGCCTGAGCGCATCACACCCGCCTGCCCGCACTTCGGCGCTTGCGGCGGCTGCCATTACCAGCACACCGGCTACGCAACCCAAATAGAGTTCAAGCAAGCCATCCTGCGCGAAACCCTGGAGCGCGGCGGCGTGACCGTCCCCTCGGAAATTGCAGTGCTGGCCGTCGAGCCCTGGCGTTACCGCAACCGCATTCGCCTGGCCTTCGACGCGGCTGGAAACCCAGGCTATCGCGGACGCCGCTCTCACTCGGTCGTTCCCGTGCACGAGTGCCCTATTGCCGCGCCGTTGCTGATTGAGGCCGCACTGGCCTTTGCTCAGATTGCACGTGGGATTGCCCCGGCGTTGCGCCCCACGGAGATTGTACTCTTCTGCAATGCGGAAGAAACCGCGCTCATGGCCACTGTCTTCACCGTAACTCCGGCCAAGCTGCGCTTTGACGAATTGGCGCAGGCATGGCAAGAACGGATTCCCGCGCTCACTGGCGCTGAGCTAGTGACCGAGGGCCGTCCCAATCAGCAGCCTCACACCGCTGCGCAGTGGGGAGCAGTATCGCTCGATTACCATGCGGCCGGATTCGACTATCGCGTGAACCACGGCGCTTTTTTTCAGATCAACCGCTGGCTGCTGGACTCTCTGATTGAGCGCGTTACCGCCAATCATAAGGGCAATCTCGCCTGGGACCTCTTTGCCGGCGTCGGACTCTTCGCACGGCAGCTCACTGCCCGATTCGAGCGCGTGGTCGCCGTCGAATCGGCTCCATCGGCTACGGCTGCGCTCGAACACAACCTTTGGGGCACAACCGGCGCGGCAGTAAAGGGAGAGACGCTGCCCTTTTTACGCCGGCGTCGCTCAATCGAACACCCTGACCTGATTGTCATAGACCCGCCACGCACCGGCCTTGGCGCCGAGACTTGCACTTTGCTAGCCGGGATCGCCGCGCCCGCCCTGGTGTACGTTTCCTGCGATCCGGCCACGCTGGCTCGCGACCTGCGCGCGCTCATCGCTTCCGGTTACCAAATCCAATCCATCACCCTCGCCGATCTCTTTCCCCAAACCTTTCATCTGGAAACAGTGGTCCATTTGCGCCACTCCTGATAGGCTTGAGGGCCAGAAGAGCTTTTCAGTTTCCAGGCGCGATGCAATCCAAATCCCCCACTTCCGTGCAAGCTACCGGCACTTCCGCCGCACTCGGTCCAGCCCCGCTCTTTCACGCGACTTGGCTCTTTGCCGTGGGAATCGCCGTTACTCAATTTCTCTGGCTGCGGCCAAGCATGGTGCTTATTGCTCTGGCGCTGACAGCTGTGCTGTGCGGCGTGGCGGCACTGCGCGCGCAGCGCATCGCCTGGCTGCCGCTGGCCGCGATGTGGCTACTGCTGGGTGCATGGTGCGCCTGGATGGAGCCGCATCCGGCGCCCGCGCCTGCACTGGCCGCGCTCTCCGACGGCTTGCTGCGCACCGTTGAAGGCGTCGTCGTCGATGCCGGGCCTATTCGCGGCGAGACAGAACAAAACCTGGATGATCCCGGTTCAACCCAAGGCCCTGCCCAGCAGCCTTCGCAGAGAATCGACCTGCGCATCTCCAGCCTGGAAGTGGTCACCGACGCCGAGGATGCGCAAGCGCCCATCGATGGCCGCGTACGCCTGACCGTACGCTGGCCCGTCGCCACAGCAATTCAGCAGCCCTTTCAGTGCGGCGAGCGTCTCCGCGCCGTGGTTCGCCTGTTGCCGCCAGAGGTCTATCACGATCCCGGCGTCTGGAGCAGAGAAGCTTTCCTCGTCGAACAGGGCATCACCTCCACAGCCACCGTCGCCATTGATCGCCTCGAGCGCTTTAGCAATCCGGCTCGTCTCGGCCCGTCCCCCGGCCTCTTCCTCGCCTGCCGCGTCAGCGGATTACAGCGCGCCTCGAGCGCTCGCCTGTTGGCTCTGCCCGCAGCCATGCGACGCCTTCCCGCTCCCTTGCGCCTTTCTGAGGACGACGCCATCATGCTCGCCGCCATGGTCACCGGCGACCGCACCTTCCTGACTCACACTCTGCGCGTGGGATTTGAGCGTACCGGCTCCTTCCATATGCTGGTGATTTCGGGCTTCCACCTGGCTATCGTGGCCGGATGCCTATTCTGGCTTGCTCGCCGCCTGCGCCTTCCCCGCGTCCCCGCCACATTCGTCACCATTCTGGCCTCTTTCGCCTACGCCATCTTCACCGGCTTTGCCACGCCGGTGGCGCGCTCGCTGTGGATGGTCACCCTCTATCTGCTAGGCCGTCTCCTCTACCGCGAGCGCAACGCGCTGAACACCATCGGTTTTGCCGCCCTATGCCTGCTGGCCTACAGCCCGCGCAGCCTTTTCGACGCCAGCTTCCAAATGACCCTGCTGGCCGTGGTGGCCATCGGCGGTGTTGCCGCTCCGCTGCTGCTGGCCACGGTGCATCCATACCTGACGGCCACCCGCGACCTGAGCCAGATTGCTGTAGATGCGAAACTTGCCCCCCGCCTGGCTCAATTTCGAGTCACGCTGCGCATGATGGCCGTGGGATTCAGGGATGCGGCGGGCAGACGATCGGCCAACTTCATCGCTTGGCGCGCTTTCCCCTGGACGGTGCGCTTTCTGATCCGCTGTTTCGAGTTGATGGTCGTCTCCTTCGTGGTGGAGCTGGCGATGGCCCTGCCCATGGCCGTCTACTTTCACCGCATTACAATCTTCGCGCTGCCGGTGAATGTCTTCATCCTGCCGCTGCTGCTCATCATGATGCCGGCCGCGCTGGCCACCTTGCTGGTGGCTCTCGCATGGCCTGCCGCCGCCGCACTGCCGGCCATGATTGTGGCGCTCCCTCTTCACTTCGGAATCTGGCTGGTGCGCTTCTTCGGCTCGATGGCGCTCGGCGACTTCCGCATTCCCGCGCCATTGCTTTGGCAATCGCTGGCCTTCTGCGCGCTGCTTGCCCTGGCCATCGTGCTGGCACGCTTGGCCGTTTCGTTGAGTACCCGCTGGCGCCGCCGCGCCGTTCTCGCTTCTCTGTCCGCGCTGATGTTGGCCGCCGTCGCCGCCGTACTGCCCCGCCCCGTCGATCACCCCCGCGACGCCCTGCTCGTCGAGGCTATCGACGTAGGCCAGGGCGACTCCATCTTGTTGATTACGCCCGACGGAAAAACCCTGCTGGTCGATGGCGGCGGCCACGGCGGAGGCCCGCATCAGGCTCCCCAGGACTACGACATCGGCGAGGAGGTCGTCTCCCAGGTGCTTTGGTCGCGCGGTGTTCGCCGTCTCGACGTGGTCGCGCTCACCCACGCTCACTCCGACCACATGGGCGGCCTGCCCGCTGTTCTGCGCAACTTCCATCCCGCCGAGCTTTGGGTGGGCAACAATCCCCGCTTCGGAGCTTACAACACCCTGCTCGACGAGGCAGCCGATCTCCACGTCCGCGTTCGCTCGCTGCGCGCTGGCGAGGCCTTCGCTTTCGGCCCAACCCAGGTCAACGTTCTTGCGCCCTTCCGCGGCTATCAGCCCGGACCAGAGCCCACCAACAACGATTCGCTCGTGCTGCATGTGGCTTACGGCGCGACTTCCGTGATGCTGGAAGGCGACGCCGAGGCGCCTATCGAGCAAGCCATGCTGGCCGAACCCGGCCTGGCCAGCACCCTGCTGAAAGTGGGCCACCACGGCAGCATCACTTCCACGCGCCCGGAATTCCTGGCCCGCGTGGCGCCGCAGTGGGCCGTCATCTCCTGCGGCCTCCGCAACCGCTACGGCCATCCCCGCACCGAGGTGCTCAAAGCGCTCGAAACATCCAAAGTCCGCACCTTCTCGACCGACATCAACGGCGCTTCCTGCTTTAAGCTCGACGGCAAGATCACCACGCCTGATTACGCCTGCGGCTGGCGCATATCCCCTGATGCCGGCCATTAAATCTCCTCCAAACCCGCCAAATCACTTCGCTTGAACCTGATTCGTTACGTATTGCGAGCCTGATTGCGCCTGAATGGCATATAATCCATGCGATAAAAGATTTGGCTGCTGGATGCCTTGAACCGTCATCCGCAACCCAGGAGGCTATTATGTTGAAGCCGTTGATGTTTGTTTCTGCTGCTGTATTGTTTGGGATTACCGCCTTATCCACACCTGGTTCCATCTCCCAGGACACTACACCAGCCCCTGCAGCCGGTCAAAAGAATCCGGTCAAGCCCACCACTCAGTCACAGGCGCGCGCCAAGGAAATTTATGGGGCCGATTGCGCTCTTTGCCATGGGGATTACGGGAATGGCAAGACCGATCTGGCCAAGGACATGGAATTGAGGCTTGACGATTGGAGCAATCCCACAACACTGGCCAATAAGCAGGACCAGGATCTGTTCAACGTCATCCGCAACGGCAAGGGCAAGATGCCTCCCGAGGCCGAGGGTCGCGCCAAGGACGATGAGGTGTGGAATCTCATTATTTACATCCGCGGCTTGTACAAGTTGCCACCGGCTCCCGCGCCTGCGCCTGCGCCAGCTGACGCACCTGCGCCTGCGACCGCGCCCCCACCAAGCAACTAGGGCGGTCAGCTAGATTGCTTCATGGCTTCCTCGCGGATTTCTTCGATGAGATCCGCAAGTTCTGCCCGCTTGCGGTGGCTCAATTCGACGAAGCGAATATCAACCGTTTTCTTGTCGTGCACCTCCTCGGTGACGCCAGCCAGCAGGAACGGAAGTCCGCGCATATGAAAATCCACTTCCACGCGGATATGACTCCCATCAGTGAACGGTTTTGCGCTTCGGAAGCTGCAGCCATCCTTGTTCAGGCCGATAATGGCTCCCTTCATGCGAGAGTTATCCTTGAGATTCTGTAGGACGGCGGGCCATACGCCTTCCTCCACGATCAGAGATCCTGCTTCGCCGGCCTGAACCGGCTTACTCGCGCGCCGCGGAGGAGGCGGGGGCGCAGGACGCTCCTCCAGCTTTGGGGGTTCCTTGAGTTCAGGAGTGAGCGCGGGATTCGGTAACCAGTCTTCGGGAACCTTTATATTCAGATAGGCGTCTTTCGTCTGAACGGATAACGCAACCGCCGCCTTTACCTCCTCGGTAATACTCTGATCCACCAGGCAAGTTATCAGGCCGGCCAGTTGATTCTTCGACTTGGAACTGGCATGGAAGAAAATGATGCCTATCAGGTTATCGCGGGTCAACCATTGGATTTTTCCCACCAGGCGCAATACCATCCCCAGAATGGGCATTACGATCTCCACGTGGGCAAGATTGCCATGAAGGAAGAGGCTCTCGGTGCGTACGCAACAGCCGCTCAGGCTGACGTCGACAATTTGGCAGGGATATTTTATTCCCTGGTAGTTAATGCAACCCCCTGGTGCATTCACCTCAAAGCGTTCATCCACACGGCGATCCCGGTAACGCGCATCTCTGGCGCGCTTTTGTTCAGCTTCGCTCATGTTCGATACCGCCATCATGGCTCCCATCTGCCCTGCCTGACAGATTCCCTTCATCCTTACTCTTTGCTTCATCCCCCAATAAAGTGCGAGCGCTGGCATTGCGCCTCACGGCCATTTAGAAGCGCTCTCGCCGAACAAAAACTGACCCCGTCCACTGACTTATTGCAGAAGATGGTCTCGCGAGTTTTCTGACATAATCATCGGCTCGTGCATGGGCGTCTTGAGTCTTATTTACCGTGGCAAGCTCTTAGAACCTCAGCCTCAACCCGAACTGAATCTGCCGTTCGCGAAAGAAATTGGTTGCGTTAATGTTCAGCGGCTGACCGAAGGCCGTGGTGTTGCCGTTGGTTATGAGGCCGGTTGTGGAGTTGGTTACGGGACCGGCCAGGAAGTTCAGCGTGGGCAGGGAGCTTGTAGTACCGGATTCGATGGAGTAGCCGTTGGTCTCCAGTTCAGTTACATTCTGGTGATTGAAGAGGTTGAAGCTCTCGGCCAACAGTTCCAACTCGCGCAAATGCCCCAGGTCGAAATGCCTTCCCAGCCGCAGATCGGCCTTCCAGGTGGACGGATACCGATAGATGTTGCGGCCTATGTTATAGACAATGTTATTGTTGCCCACTCCATAGACGCGATTGTCGCCGCCCGATCCGTTCATGCCCGGCCCCAGCCCTACAATGGCCGTGCCGCTGCTCGTGAACACCTCAGGAAGCGAGCCAGAGGTGTGCATGGTGAAGGGCAGGCCGCTGTGAAACTGCCCAACTCCCGACAGCATCCAGCCATTGCCCAGCTTTCCGGCCATGCCGCTCAGCTTCCACGGCGCTCTGTAGATCACCATGGCGCTGGCCGAGTGGCGCACATCCAGATTGCTGGTGCCGTACTCCTGGCTGAAGTCGGCGGGGTCCAGCACGTCGTTGCCGGCCACCTGCGCACTCTCGTTGGGGTTCCAGTCCATGGCGTGCGCATAGATGAAGTGAGCGCGCAGACTCAGCCCACGCCGGCCAGTGCGTTCAATCTTGAGCATCCACGCCTCGTAGGTCGAGTTGGCGCGGCTCTCGATGTTGGTAATCTGCTGGTAGTCCGGGCAGAGCCGCCCGGCAAGGCCTGTGATTGCAGGCTGGTAGTATGGGCAAGTCCCTCCGGCTGCCGGCCAGGAAGCATAGAAAGGAACTGTGATCTGCGTGGCTTTGATAGGTCCGGTGCCGGTCGCGTCTTCCACGGCATAGGTGATGGTCTGCGTCGATGCCGGGGAATCGAGATTGGTGTCGATGGAGATAGGCAGACGGCGACCCAGGCTTACCATTGCGCTGGCGGTCAACTCCACATGGCCGGGCAGCGTCTCTTCCACGGCGGCAACGGCTTGATGCACCTCAGGATTGTGGTAGTTGGGCGCAAACTCCACCGCTCCCGGTTTCACCACGCTTCCCGGCTCGCCACTCAACACATAAGGAAACGGCGGAGCATTGCTGGTGCCGGTAGAAGGGCTGAAGCCATCCGTGGGCCGTATGAAATAGTTCAGGTCTCCGTTCAAGGAGCCTGTTTGGGTCAGTGCGGTCCCCAGCGCCAGGTTCCCGGTGCGCCCGAAGTACATCCCATACCCCAGCCGCAGCACCGGCCAATGCTTTTCTCCCGATCCCACGGCCAGACCAACCCGAGGACCCCATTGATTGACCAACTCAGGCAGCTTTTCTGTCAGCGGCAGATTCGCATTCAGGACTGCGGCAATCGGCGGAGACAACTGCTCCCGCTCCCAGCGCAACCCGGCGGAGAAGACCATGCGCTTGTTCGCTTCCCACTGGGCCGTTGTGTATCCCGCCCAATCATTTGTGCTCAAATGCCAACTGGACGGGCCCATGGTCTGCGAATAGTACGAATAGCAAGGCAGGCTGCCCAGCCCGCGCAGCACTGCCTCTGAATCTCGCCACGTCTTGCCTGTCTCGTCGCAACTGTGTTGGTTAGTAGGGTCGAGTTCGCCGGAAATTCCATATTTCTCAAAGGCCAGCGCGTCGGAGATAAAGTTTTCCACGTTGGAGTAGTTATACGTCCCAGTCTGGTTGCGCAAGAGGCTGGTCACGTCGCTATTGTGGCTCACCTCGAAGCCGGCTTTCACCAGCAGCTTGCCGTGAATCCAGTCCATCGATTCCTGCCCATGGTAAAGATGCTCGTCCGGATAGCTGCCCTGCCCGAAGCGCGATGGGTTGCCTATGGTGAAGCCATAGCGATTATCCACCACCATCTCCGGCAACTGGCCCCACACATTCCCTGCCAGTAATGTCTGTTCGTAGGTTGATGGCGTCTCGGGCCGAGCTTCCAGGAGTGCGTGTCCGGTAGAATACTGAGTTACGGTCAGCAGGTTGGGGGTGATGAAGGCCTCCCAGCGGCCCAGCAGCCACTCCTCGCTGGCTTTGCTCGTTCCGAAGCTGTGGTTGCCGTAGGTTTCAGAAACTTTGGTCAGCCCTCCGCCCGGCGAGTTCCAATAGGCGCCGATGCCCTCCAGCGTGAAGCGCTGACGTTCGGTCGCCTGCCAGTCGAGCCGCACAAAGCCGGTCCACTGCGTGGCGGTTCGCGGAGAAGGTCCAAGCAGCCCACTGAGTGTCTCCAGCATCGGCGAGTAGGCCGCCAAACCTGCGCCTACAGGATTGGCGCTGCTCAATCCCTGACGCGCGCTCAACACCTGCATCTGGTCGTTCGTGGGCTGGGCAAAAAAACCGGTTATTACGGTACATGGTGGATTCGTGCATGTATTCGATGGCTCTGGCTGTAAAAGATAAGGATGTTTCACCATGGCGACTCCCGCATCGTTGCGTTGAGAGCTGTCCAAGGCCGCAAACCAGAAGAGCTTGTCGCGCCGTATGCGGCTGCCCACGCCGATCCCCCAAGTGGTCTCGTGATCCGGCGGAGTATAGGAGACCGGCGTAAAAACAGGAACCGGAACGATAATCCCGTTGGCTGGCGTGGTCTCCTTCACCCACTGCGTAAAGGGATTGTGCGCGCCCCAGTTGTTCTGGCGATCATACAGAAACCCCTGTCCATGCAATTCATTGGCGCCGCGCTCGGTCTCCACGTTCATCCGCCCGCCCGCCGCTCTATCTGCCACTGCCTCCACGTTGCCGGCCACCGTCTCTACCGTGAGGATCGCCGCTTCGCTCATGGCGAGCCCATGCCCGCCTGTGCCCACCTGCGCCATTCCTGCCGGATTCTCGCCCTGACCCAACGGCCCCCGGCCTTGCGAACCCTGCCCCGGCTCATTCGTCGAGCCAAAGGCCAGCCTCTGGCTCATTCCATCCACCGCTATCTCCACCGGCTGACCTGCGCCTCGCAGAATGATTTCTCCCTGGCCGCCCGCCGGGGTTGTGGATGTGGGCGTTTTGTCCAGCACAAAATCCTGCCAGTGCCGCCCAATCACCGGCAATGCCTGCAGCTCGGCGGCGCTCATTGTGCTGCTCAACGCCGGAGCCGTTGGACCACTCTTCTGAGAGGCTGCCTTAATGGGTTCGATATTCGGCAGGTTTCGTCCCGCCAGAGCCAGCGTCTGCAATGGCTCCGTCTCCAGCGTTGTGTTCAACTCGGGCGTCCAGCTCTTAAGAATCTCCGCACTCACCCACCGTTCGCGCAAGGGCGGTAAACGCACTGGCTCGGTCTCCTGCGTAGCGTTCAACTTGGATGTCGTGGTTTGAGTAACTACCGTCCTCACCCACTGCCCGTGCAAGGGCAGCGAATGCATCGGATCGGCGGTCAGCGCAACGTCGCTCACCGGAAGAGCCTCCGGCGCCAGAACGGGCCGGTTCGACCTGGGCTGTTTTCTTTCCGGCAATGCCGCCAGATCTGGACTGTGCAGAAGCGGCTTCAACTCCATCGCCGCCTGTACCCGCGCCTCGTGACCGGCAGCGACTGCAATCCATTCCACCTGCCCACGCCCCAGTTGTGGGCTTTCGGCGGTAAGCGAGTACTCGCCCGGCTCCAGCCCACTGAACCGGTAAACCCCGTTTCTTGCTGTGATTGTGCGCGCTTCAGCGCCGGTAGCCTGGTTGCGCACGATTACTGCAACGCCCTCCAGGGGTTTGGAGTGCAGGTCGGTCAATCTGCCAGTCAGTGAGCCGGTAAATTCAGCTTCAGCCGCTGGAGCATGGGCCGTCTGGGTAAAACCTGTCGTTCCCGCGCCCATTAGCAGCACGGCAACCGTCAGCGTTTTCGCCCAACTTCCTGCCATCGAGACTCGCTCGCGGCAGACCTTGGGAAAACACTGCAAGCTTCAACTCCGGCCCACTCTCGCGTCGGGTCCGGACGGGGCAATGCCCTGCGGCCACTTCCAGGCAGGCATCTCCCTGCCTTTGGCCGCTCTAATTACCCCAACAACTACGTTCTAAGCGATTCTATGCCTTTCTCCGGTAAACTGGAAAGATGGAATCTTCTTTCCGAGGCTGATAATCTGCCCTCGGCTCAACTGACAACTGATCACTGACAACTGACAACTGGTTCCCCCATGTTCATTGATGAAGCAAAAATACGCGTCAAGGCCGGCGACGGCGGCAACGGCTGCATGGCCTTTCGCCGTGAGAAGTTCGTGCCCCGTGGCGGTCCCTCGGGTGGCGACGGCGGGCGTGGCGGCGATGTCGTCATGGTCAGCTCGCAGCGCCACAACACCCTGATACACTTCCGCTACAACCCCGAGCACAAGGGCCAGCGCGGCGAACACGGCATGGGCTCCAACTGCTCCGGCCTCGACGGCAACCCCGTCATCCTGCAAGTCCCCGTCGGCACATCGTTATATGACCAGACCACCGGCGAGCTGGTCCACGACTTCAGTGAGCCCGACGAGCGCCTCGTCATCGCCAAAGGCGGACGCGGCGGACGCGGCAACCAGCATTTTGCCACCAGCACCCACCAAGCCCCGCGCGAGCACGAGCTGGGCCATCCCGGCGAGGAACGTCACTATCGCCTCGAACTCAAGCTGCTAGCCGACGTCGGCCTGGTCGGCTATCCCAATGCCGGCAAGTCCACGCTCATCTCCCGCATCTCCGCCGCGCGGCCTAAAATCGCCGATTACCCCTTCACCACCCTCGAACCCAATCTCGGCGTGGTCACCGTGGGCGAGGAGCCGGATCTGGAATCCTTCGTTGTCGCCGACATGCCCGGACTCATTGAAGGCGCGCATCTCGGCTCAGGCCTGGGCACGCAGTTCCTGCGCCACATCGAGCGCACCCGCCTGCTCGTCCACCTGGTCGATGTCTCCGATGCGAGCGGCCGTCCCGACCCGGTAGAGGACTTCAAGGTCATCAATGAAGAGCTAGCCAGCTTCACCAACGCCAACGGCGAACACCCGTTGGCCAACAAACCCGTGATCGTCGCCGCTACCAAGATCGACAGCGCGAATCCCGAAAAGCTGAAAAAGCTGGCCGCTCATGTCAAGCGCCGCAAGCTGGAATTTCACGCCATCTCCGCCGTCACCGGCCAGGGTATCGACGAGCTGAAATGGGCGCTGGCCAAGCGGCTGCGGAAAGGGTAAAGGAAGAGAATAGAAAAGAATCAGTCAAACGTGTTTTCGGCGACTTTAGATTTGTTTTCGGTGCACTTTTGTGAGTTCAATACGGTACATTGATGGAAACGGAGGAAGAATGAACTGCAACGTCATAACGGATTCCTTCACAGCAGCAGGGACGATGGTTCTTGCCGGCACAGGCGTGTGGGCACTCATATATGCGCACTTGCAGTTAAAACAGACGCGTGAATCTGAGAAGGTGAAACATCTCGTCGAGTTTATTGAAGAATTCGAACGGGAGCCCATGGCACATTACCGCAAGACCGTTGCGGAAAAGCGATTAAAGGGAACATCTTACCCACCAGAAGCTCAAAAGATTATCGATTTTTTCGAGACTATCGGTCTGCTTGTACGGCGCGGCTATCTGGATGCGGATGATGTATGGAGCAGTTTCGGTTATTGGATGTTCAATACTTTCGCTGATTTCAGAGACGATATAGAACAAGAGCAGCGATTGGATAAGAACTATTATGGGGATTTCTGTGATTTAATTATGAGACTTCATAAAATTGAAGAAGAAATGGGTAGTTCGGATGATCGTCCCTCGAAAGAAGAAATAATGGATTTTTGGCGCGATGAATCGAAAACAATAGTTGGATCGCCACTAAAGAAACGAAAACGTAGAAAAGCCGTTAGCGCCTGAGAAGATCGTGCTGCGCTATTCGATTCACGGATTTCGCCACTTGTCCCTGCCTCCAACATCGGTGTCACGAACACGCTCAACGTGAATAGCGGCATTCGGATTCATCTCTCGAGCCTTCTCAATAGCCTCAGCTTGTGTGGGAAATATTGCGCTGGCTCTATCTGTACCTGGCTTTCTGATCGCATAATCTCCTTGTTCACGCCTCTCAATATACAGTTCATTCTTGGCCATGGAAGTCCCCCTTTCCTGCGAATATGATACCCCGAAGAAAACCGCAGGAGAAACATTAAATCTCCGGCTTAATCGCGCGATATGGTCCCGGTTCAGTTGCCGCTTGCCGGAGATAATCAGCGATACGGTGCTTTCGCAGCCCAACTCCGGGGCAATGTCTCGTTGCGAGAGTCCATTATGCTCCAATAGAAAGCGCAGTACTTCAGCAGGCTCCGCCTCCGGAACTGGGTATCGTTCTCGTTCGTAGCGTTCAACCAGTAGAGTCATCAATTCGATGGCCTCTTCCTCGTCAGGAGTCGGATCGGCCTTCGCTGTCAGCTCGAAGAGCGTCCGGGTGTACTCCGAAAGTTCTTCGTCCGAGTGAATCAGCCGAGGCGCTCCCTGCCGAATCATTTCGGATGGATTGGCAAGCGTTGTGCTCATCGTTTGACCCCCTTGTCCCAGTTAGCCCGGTTGTCGTACTGCCCATGCGTCAGAAAAGATCGTATGTAGATGTGACCCTGCGTGATTCGGTCTTCCTTCTCTCGCGCATAGTGAATGATCGTGACCAGTCGGTAGCGGTTCTGGCGAATGTTGAAGATTACGTATCCATCCACATCATCGGCATCTTTGAAGACCTGCCGCACTTCCAGAAAATTCCGCCACTGCGCCTCGCTCGCGATCCTGTACCAGGCCCCAAGCTCCCGTGCTGCCTCAGGATACTCTACTTCGGCCTCGACCAAGTGCTTGCGCGTGACAACGTGCATAGAGACCTTCCCAAACTTATGCCGCAGAAGTTGCCATAGCAACCACTGCCATATTCTCAAGGTACTTTGCAAAATGCAAAGTTGTCAAGCAGCCCTATTATGTTCGAAATTCATGTGCAACATTCTAAACAGCAATCTGGCATGAGCCGCAAAAAAAGCCGCCTCCGTCTGAGAAGCGGCCTTTTATTTTGTATTCGGCTCTCAGCCTAGAACGGGTTCAGCTTGGAGAAACCCTTCTTCTTTTTCTTCTTGCTCGACGATTCGTCGTTCAGATCGGCCTTGGGCTTCTTCCCCTTCGTTGCGCCGGCGGCCTGAGCTGGTGTCGAGCCGGACTTGATGTCATTGACCTGACTGGGGGCTTCAGCCGGCTTTTCCGCGGGGGGCGCGACGGTGTTGACCGGGCCGACAGGCTTCAGTACGGGATTGGGTTCAGCCGAGGGCGCGTTGACTATCTGAACGCCCACACCAGTTCCACCCGCAGGCTTCTCCAACTGCAAGGGCGCCTGGGAGGGCTGATCGCTGCGCGGCGGTTCATTCACGCCAGTGGGCGCAACTGCGCCAGCCGGAGCGGCTGGCCGGCCGGCGTTGATGGCATCGGTGAACATCGCGAGATTCTGCTTGGTGATATCCGGAGCCAGAGTGCGTTTAGGGTCGTCGAGGCTGGGGTCGCCCACGTGGACTGCCTGGACAACTGTGGGCCCGTGCCTGATGAGGTCGAAGGTCTTATTCGTAATGCGCACGGGCTGGCGGCTGCGCTCTTCTGCGTCGCTCTCGGCAATTGCTTCCTGGGTGGGCTCGGGAACAGGACGATTCATGGACACCAGCCGGTCGCGGGCATCTTCCACGTGGGGAGCCATCGGATAGCGCGTAATCACTTTGGTGTAGGCCTCGGCGGCACGGTCTTGGTAAACCGCGCGCAACCGTTCCTTAATCGCGCCGGGAAGATTGGGCGCAATCTGGACGGCGTGAGCCTGGCCGGCATAGGCATCGCCGATGCCCAACAGCGCCTGGTCGCTCCTGGAGTAAAGAGGATAGGTATCGACCACCGTCTTCAGGCGGGCGATGGAAGCCGGGTAATTCTCCCGGCTCCCGTAAAATAGACCGATCTCAGTTTCACGCTCGGCCAGAACCTCCTGAACGTCGCGCAGCTTCTGCGTGGCGCGCGGCACCAGTTTCGAGTCGGGAAACATATTGATCATGTTCCGGTATTCCTGCTCCGCGCGCTGCGCATTGCTGTAGTCGCGGTCGGGCTTCTCCATCTGCTCGTAGTAGATGTCAGCCACCTTCATCTGCGCCTCAGCGGCTTCGGGAGCCTGAGGAAAGAAGGTGATGAAGTCCTTGTACTCGGCTTCGGCCTGGGTCAGGGCCGCCGTGCCGCCCTCCTTGAACCAGCTATCGCCCACCGCCAGCTTGGCGCGCATCCGGTACTCGGAGTCGGGATAGGTGTTGAGCAAAGTCTGCAGGTCGAGCCGCGCCACGTCGAAACGGCCCTTCTTGATGGCGATCATAGCCTTGTCGAAGAGTTCCTTGTCGGGCTGCTTGGATTTCACGCCCAGCAGCGGGTTGGCGCTCAGGTCCTGCTTCTTCTGCTTGGGCTTTCTGCCCTTGGCCTGCGCCGCAACTCCACCCAGCAACAGAACCGCTAAAGCTACTGCGGCAATCTTCGTCATCAACCGGTTCATATTCCCTCATTACAGCCGCAACCCGTCTACAGGCCGCAAGCCAACTCATCAATATTCTCAGCGACTTACGCTCAATACTTGGCTATTCCCCCGCAGCCTTGCGAGCCGCAGCCAGCAGCGCGCGCGCATCCCGCTCCGGCTGCCCGGCTCCAAAAACGGCGTTGCCGGCCACCAGCAGCTCCGCTCCCGCTTGGACGATGCGGGCCACCGTATCGTGAGCCACCCCGCCATCCACTTCGATTCTAAATGCCAGCCCCTGCTCCTGGCGCAACTCCACCAGCCGCCGGATCTTATCCAGCGAAAATTCAATGAATTCCTGTCCGCCAAAGCCCGGATTCACGCTCATCACCAACACATGGTGAACCATGGGCAGAATCTCCTTCAGCAGCTCGACGCGAGTAGCCGGATTCACAACCACCCCCGGCTTCATCCCGTGCTGAGCGATCAGCTCCAGCGAGCGGTGCAGGTGAGGGCAAACCTCGTAATGGACGCTCACCCAGTTGGCCCCGGCCTCGGCAAAAGCGGGAATGAACTCATCCGGATTCTCGATCATCAGGTGGCAATCCAGCGGAAGCCGGGTCACCTTGCGCAGGCTCTTCACCACCAGCGGCCCAATGGTAATGTTAGGCACAAAATGCCCGTCCATCACGTCCACGTGGATCGCCGTGCCGCCGCCCCGCTCAGCCGCGGCAACCTGCTCCGCCAAGTGGGCAAAATCCGCCGATAATATCGAAGGCAGAAGTTCAATCATATCGATACCAGCAAAAGTTCAATCATCTTGAGACCGGCAGCAACTCAATCAGGCTAGTGAGTTGTTTCTCCTTGCAGGCTCAGTGTATCAGCACCGAGGAGCGAGGTTACGGGTTAGTGCCGTGGCCGCTTGAATTTGTAATGGCAGGAATGTAGCGCCGGCCTCCCGGCCGGCTGTAGCGCGGACGTCCCCGTCCGCGCCTGGATGATCGGACATCCACAAAACCGCGTGCCCCAGGTCCCGTATTTGGAACCTGAGATAGCACATAACACTTATGCCACTACCTGCAGCCGAACCCCTTCGTGCTCCTGTAGACAAGCAATAATTTTGAAGAGGTTGGAGGCCGTCGGATTGCCTTTGGGGCCGAACATCTGATGAAGCGTCTTGGCGTGGATGCCCGTCTGCTCGGCCAGCGCAGTTCTTGCCAAATTGAGACCCCGCTCCTGCGATCTGCCTGATAAAACTCGTTACTTGATCAGATGAGGTGCCGCTAGGGTGATGAATTCCCGGGAAGTAATGATCTTGGTCTGTTTCCAGAACCTCGGAAAATGCCTCTGGTTGCCGGTGATCAGGTAGTCCGCGCGGGCGGCGTCCGCGCATTCGAGAAAAACATTGTCGTCCGGGTCGCTGGCCACTTTGAGATGGAAGGTTGGGGTGACAGTGTAGCTGCGGTTTTTGAGAAGTTGCAGCAACTCAAGGCGCAACCCCTTGCGGATCCGGAGTTCCGGACGGGCAAGCACTTCGCTGTATTCTTCCAGAATTGGCGGGGAAACATAGAGCCGGGCCGGCTTGGTGGTGGCAAGCAATAAGACAGTCCGCTGCAACCCGGCCGGCTTCAGGGCAGCGGAAACCAGCACATTCGTGTCGATCACCAGACGCAGCGGCAGCACTACCGCTTCGTCTTCCTGGCTCGGGCGGCCTTAATGATCCGGTCGATCTCGCGGGATGTGAGCTTGCTGGTCCCGTTTCGTTCCGATTCCTCGCCGAGAATGCGCAGCACCTCCGGCTCGGGAGCAGCCATCCGGACGTAATCCCTAATGCTGAGGAGAACCGCTCGGGGCGTGCCGCGCTTCTCGATGACCAGCGACTGTCGCAGGTCTTCCACGCGATTGAGAAGCCTTCCAAAATTCGCCCGCGCATGAAGGGCTGAAACCACCCTGGAACCATTTTCACCGATCGCCTGACTCCCCATCGACTCTCCATTTCAACATACTGAACTGTACAGTTTTCAGGAACAGAAGTCAATGGCGGCGCTCCATATCCCGCTTCCAAACAGATCGAGAATAACCCTACGCCATACTTGTGGTCGAACCTTCTCTTGCTCCTGAAGACAGGCGATGATTTTGTAGAACTCCGCCGTGGGTGCCCCTGGTCCCTCGCAGTTGGGGACCGGGGATACCACGAACCTCATGGCGCGCAAGCGCCGTCTGGCCCCACCGCAGGTGGTTGCAGAAAATTACCCTCCTTCGGAGCACAATGATCCCAGAACTCTTCCTTCAAATCATCATCCGGCACGTCCGTTTCGCGCCGTTTTTCAGCCGAGAGCTGCCAACAGAGGCCAAAACGCCCCGTAACTCCTTATCCTGGAAGATTTTGCATGGAACTTCTTTGTTATGAGGATTTTACAGAGCAACCCTGTCTGTAACTTCAAGAAAACATGGATTTTGCATCCAAAATACGGGTGGGGGTACCCGATCTTCCAGCCTGGTACCCCAAGTCTCCGGCGCCTGAGCCACATAGGCCCGCTAAAGCCCACTGCGCACGCTCTCAATCACCGGCTCCCAATCGCCGGCCTGCGCCTGTCGGAAGATGCGCAACGTCGGATACCACGGGCTGTCGGCGCGTTTTTCCATCCAGCGCCAGTCGGCAGCCAAAGGCAGCAGCAGCCAGACCGGAATCCCCAATGCTCCGGCCAGGTGCGCCGTTGAATTATCGATGGTGATAACCAGGTCCATAGCCGCGACCTGCGCCGCAAAACGGTCGATGTCGGCGAATTGATCTACGCTGCGGTCGATGAACAGTGGTGCGCCTGCCGCTGCCGCCTGTTGTTCCAAGGCATCGAAATCTCCGTATTGCAAACTGATCCAGCGGATACCAGGGAGAGCGAAGAGCGGAGCAAAGTTTTCGAGATCGATAGAACGCTTGCGGCCGGATTTTTGATTCCGTGTGTGCCATGCCAGCCCAATGAGCTTGCGGCCGTCGCAGTAATCGGCGCGAAACCGCTCCCGCTCCACCGGATCAGCCTTCAGATACGGCGAAGTCGTAGCAGCAAAGGCGGCTTCCGTCCTCCGAAACATACCAGGCAGACTGCCCGCGGGAATGTGCGCGACGATCCCGGTTTCTTGCGACTCAGAGGGACCGCAGCCTGAAACCACCTCAATTTCTGGAAACGAACGCGCGAAGAGCGGCTTAAGCCGGGAATCGCAATCGAGCGTAATCTGGTTGCCGCTGCGGATGGCGTCGGGAATCAGCCCGGCAAACTGGATCTCATCGCCGATTCCCTGCTCGCCCCACACGAGCAGGCGGCCCGATTCCAGCTTTTCGCCGCGCCAGACAGGCTGTGGATAGGCGCGCCAAGGCGTGTCGTGATCGGGCGATTGCCAACGCGATTCATAGTTGCGCCAGCCGGTTGAGAAGTCACCGTTGCGCAGTTGCGCCAGCGCCTGGCCGAAGCGCGCCTGAGGATAATCCGGCTTGATCTCCAGGGCTCGCGCCATCGACGAGAGCCCTTCATCAAGTCGGCCAAGGTCTGCAAGAACGCAGCCCAAATTGTAGTGAGCCTCGGCGTACTCCGGCTTGAGGGCCAGCGCCCGCTCAAAGCTGGCAACCGACTCGGTCAGTCTGTCGAGCGAGTGAAGCGTGTTGCCCAGGTTATAGTGCGCCTCGGGCAATTGCGGCTTGAGCTGGATGGCGCGCTCGTAGCAGGCCGCGGCCTCCGCCAGCTTTTCCTGAGCCTGGCGCAGATTGCCCCGGTTGTACCAGGCCTCGGCATATTCCGGCTGAAGTTCTAATGCACGCGTATAACAAGCTTCGGCCTCGTCCAACTCCTTCTGTGCCAGTAGCGCGTTGCCCAGGTTGACGCGAGCTTCGGCCATTCCCGGCTTCAGGGCCAGCACTCGTTTGTAACTCGCGACCGCCTCCTCCAGCTTGCCCTGCACTTGAAGCGTGTTGGCATAGTTGAACCAGGCTTCAGCAAACTCGGGCTTGAGAGCCATCGCGCGCTTGTGGCTGTCCACTGCTTCTTCCAGCTTGCCCTGCGCTTGCAGAATGTTGCCCAGGTTGACGTGAGCCTCAGCCAACTTCGGATTAAGGGCCAGCGCCCGCCGGAAGCGCGCTTCGGCAAGAGCGTGTTTGCCTTGCGCCTCAAGAACCGCGCCCAGGTTCATCTGCGCCTCAGCCAGCTCAGGGTTGATGGCCAGCGCCCGCTCATAGCAGGCGGCAGCCTCTTCCAGCTTGCCCATCGCTTGATAAGCCGTGCCCAGGTTGGAGTGAAAGGCCGCCGGGCGCTTGTCCGCCGCAATCGCCTTGAGGATCAGCTCCACGGAAACATCGTTGCGGCCCACCTGATGAGCCAGAACTCCCAGCAGGTGCAGACTGTCAGCATGACGGGGATCGAGCTCCAGAACCTGCCGGTAGAGCCGCTCCGCCTCGGCCAGCTCACCGCGCTGGTGATGCTGGAGGGCATTGGCGCAGATGCCTTGAAGATCCACAGGCGATGGCTTGCTAGGCCGCTTTGGGACCAGATGCAGGGAGTGGTTCATTGAGTCAGTGTATGTGTGAGAGACTTCTCATCTATCGGCAAATTTGCGATTGCAGAGGCTTTACGCTGCCAGATTTTCCCGCTCTGGACGATTCCCGTTCCGGGTACAGAATAGACTCCGCTTACGGCATGTCTTACTCTGTGTGATTTCCTGCTGCCAGCATTTTTCCGGCAATGCGCCCCACACCGCGCAGTATGGCCTTTACCGGCCAGCGGCCTTCGGCGTTGGGAAAGTAAATTTCACCGCTGCGGCGGGCTTCAGCGCGGTAGTACCAGCGCTTGAGCAGCGCCAGATGGCCCTGTTTGAGAGTCGCGGATGTCGGCCCGGAAGGCAAAGCTAACTCGGCAAGCGCCGCCTCCATGCGGGCTTCGAGCACGCCGCGAGCGAGCTTGGCGGGCGCAGATGATTCGGCCTCTGGTTGTACAGCATCGGCTGAATCAACTTCAAGTTGTGCTTCTTCGGAACCGGCGGATTCACGAACGGCCCCTGAAACCTTAACCTCATCAATTGGCGCTTCCGGAATCGGTTCAATCGCCATGGGGTGCGCAAAAAGCGAAGTGGAGCCGGATTGTTCGTTCTGGATTCTCATGCCTACAGTCGAAAATCCGACCGGACCGCTGAGCCGTCCGTTTTCATAGAGGAAGACAGCCACCTCGCCGGGATTTGCTGAGGCTTGCAGAACGACCGCACGAAGCTGCGAGAGCGGGCGCACCAACTCGGAGGCGAGAGCCCTCACGCTCTCCACTCGCTGGACTTGAGCATGAAGTGCAGCAGCGGCCTCAAAGTCAAGATTCGCCGATGCATTGTCGCGCTGAGCGCGCAGCGCAGACAGCCGGCTCTCGCCACGCGTGGCCAGAAACTGCTCGACGGCAGCGGCTTCCTCGGCGTAGCGCTCGTCCGTGCAGCCCTGGTAGCAGGGCGCAAGGCACATCTTCATCTCGGAGTAGACGCATCCGGGGTGGCTGGGATTCGGCTCCAGCTCCTCCGTGCAGCGGCGCAGCAAAAACAGTTTGAGCGCCTCATCGGCAAAGCGTTCCGCCGCCGCCCGTGACTGAAACGGTCCATAGGCCCAACCCGCCTCGCGCTGGCTGGGGTGATTGGTCACTACAATGCGCGGGTAGGGATTGCTCCCCAGAAAGCGAATAAAAGCCGGCGCTCCAAGGTGCATCCGTTCTAGGACTTTTGCGCCGTATACATTTTCCAGGAGTGAAAATTGCGCGAGCAGCGATTCAAACTCCGAGCCGGTCAGCCACCAGCAAATCTGCCGCACGCGCCCGGCCAATTGCAAGCGTCGCGGATATTTTTCCGAGGGCTGCAAGAGCCGGGCAAGCCGCGCACGCAGATTGGGCGTGCGTCCAATGTAAGGCTCGGCGTGAGCCTCCGCGCCATAAAGCGCGAAAACCGCAGATGTAGTCGGCAGTTGCGCCAGAGCGGCCTTGGCGTCGGCAGGGTCGAAGCCAATCTGCTGCATGGCAATCTCGGAATTCTGCTTCGAAGCTCCCATTCCGCTCAAACTCCGCTAACTTCCCGCAATCATCATGCCGTCAATACGAAGCGTGGGCGAGGCCACCGCGCCGCGAAACTCCAAATCATTGCCGATGGCGGTCACGTTGCGCAGCATCTCGGCCAGATTGCCGGCAATCGTCACCTCTTCAACGGCGTGGGTGAGTTGGCCGTTCTCAATCCACAATCCGGTTGCGCCTTGCGAGTAGTCGCCCGTGACCACGTTCACGCCGAAGCCCATCAGGCTGGTGACGTAGAGCCCGGCGTGCACATCCGCGATGATCTGCTCCAGCGTCAGCGTTCCCGGCTCAAGATACAGGTTGCCGCAGCCAATGCCCGGCGCGCCGGCCAGCCCGCGCGAAGCGTTGTGCGTGGACTTCATCCCCAGCTTGCGCGCCGTGTAGGTGTTCAGCAGATAGTTGCGCAGCACGCCCTTCTCCACCACTACCGTGCGCTGCGAGGGCAGTCCTTCGCCGTCAAATGGCGAAGTCCCAAAGCCGCCCATTCCCGTGGACAGCAGCATGGTGTTGTCGTCGATAATGGTCACGCATGGCACTGCGATCTGTTCGCCCAGCTTGCCAGCCAGAAACGATGCGCCGCGCCAGATCGAATCGCCCGAGGCCGCCTCGAAGACCACGCCCGCCAGCGACTGCGCCACCTCACGCGCAAAGACGATAGGAACCTGCTGCGTGGGAACGCGCCGCGCGCCCAGCCGTCGCAGCGTCCGCCGCGCCGCCTCTTTGCCGATTGCCTCGGGCGATTCGAGGTCCATGAGCCGCCGCGCGCTCGACCACCAGCCGTCTCGTTGCATCGAACCGTCCACATCCACGGCCAGCGGAGCCGCCGCGACCCCGGCATAGCTTGAGCGGTAGCTGCCGTGAAAGCCGCGTGAGTTGGCCAGCGCCTTGCTTCCTGTGGCCGCCTCAAAGCTTCCGCCATCGGAGTTGGTGATGCGCGGATCGGCGGCGAGCGCCGCGGCTTCGGCCCGCCGCGCCCACTCAATCCGTTCCGGCCCCGGAAGCGAGTACACGTCTTCGTCGTAGAGATGCAGGTCGCCAGGCAACGAGCCAAATTCTTCACTCTTCGGCAAACCGCTGAAGGGGTCTTCCTCAGTCACTTTGGCCAGCGCCAGCGCGCCTTCCACCAGTTGGCGAATTCCTTCCGGGGTCAGGTCGCTGGTCGAGGTCGAGGCCGACCGCTTGCCCAGAAAAACCCGCAGGCCAAGGCCGCGCGATCCGGACTCCTTCAGCGTCTCCACCTGGCCCATGCGCACGTTGACGCTGAACTCGTCGCCCTCGCGCGCCACAGCCTCGGCATCGCTGGCCCCGGCTTTCATGGCCAGCTTCACCACCTCGGCAACCAGGGATTCCAAATCGAGTTTTTCGGGATTGCGTAAAGCGTCAGCTTGGGCCATGGGTCAACAGTACCAAATACCAGTCCATTTCAGCACCCTTTCGAACCCCTCCAAACCCTCCGCGCATTTACAGGATGCTGAAAAACTCAACCCGGAAGGAGGCGAGGGATTATTGCGCGCGGACAGGAGGGCAATCATTTTGTTGAATGTTGTGCCGGAGGCAGCGTGGCCTACCGTAGAGGCTCAAGGTTTCGCCGGGCAACAGGCGAAGAAAAAACCAGCATCGTAGTGGTTGCTACATAGGGCATGAACTTTTTGATGATATCTTCCAGGGCCTCGGGCTTGGGCACAAAGACCTTGAGCAGGAATGTGTCTTCTCCGGCGATGTGGTGACATTCCTGAACCTCGGGCATTTCGCGAGCCAGGGCGATGACGTGAGATATCAGGTCGCCGATAACGCGTACGCGAATAAATGCGCAGACCGGCCGCCCAACCTTTTCACGATCGATCTCGACACGGTAGCCGGTGATGATTCCTGCCTCTTCCATGCGGTGAACCCGCTCGATGACGGCAGGCGTCGATAGGCCAACCCGCCGGCCAAGTTCTGAAAAGTGAATGCGTGCGTCGTCCTGGAGTTCGGCCAGAATGTGCCATCCAATGGGATCGAGAAGCTTGGTATTTTCTGAGGTGTCTGCCATACGTGACCTAAAAGAGTTCCGAAAAGACGCAAAAGTATCGTATAAATCGTATTCCTTTCTGTTGTATGCCTCAAGTAGATTTCACTATAGCATGGGTTCCGTTTCTCAATTTGGCCATCTGGAATTCCGCTCGGTCAATATGTGCGTGAACGGATTCATGCGATCGCCACAGTTTGCCGGTAAAACCGTTGCTCAGGAGCATCCGTCATTATGGCAACATCTACTTCGTATGAATTGCGTTTAGCTCGCCGCATGGCGCGGTTAGGCACTGAAACGGCCTTTGAAGTTTTGAACAAAGCGAAGGCGCTGGAGCGCCAGGGAAAGAGCATTATTCACCTGGAAATCGGCGAGCCCGACTTCAACACACCTTCCAATATTGTTGAAGCAGCCGTGGACGCGCTGCATAAGGGCTGGACCCACTACGGTCCCTCCGCCGGATTGCCCGAGCTTCGCCAGGCCATCGCCGAATATGTCAGCAGTACGCGCAGCATCACCGTCATGCCAGAGGAAGTAGTGGTGGTGCCCGGCGGCAAGCCCATCATGTTCTACGCCATCCTCGCGCTGATCGATGAAGGCGATGAGGTCATCTACCCCAATCCCGGATTCCCCATCTACGAATCGATGATCAACTACATGGGAGGCAAGGCCGTTCCCATCCAGCTTCGTGAGGGGCGCGATTTCACGCTCGATGTCAACGATCTGCCCGCGTTGATCACAGACCGCACCAAGCTCATCATCATTAATTCTCCGCAAAATCCCACCGGCGGCGTTATGCCGCGCAAGGATGTCGAGCAGGTAGCCAATATCATCGGCGACCGCAATATTCTCGTTCTCTCGGACGAAATCTACAGCCGCCTCCTCTTTGAAGGCGAGCACTTCTCGATTGCGACGATCCCCGGCATGAGAGAGCGCACGATTATTCTCGATGGCTTCTCGAAGACCTACGCCATGACCGGCTGGCGCATGGGCTATGGCGTCATGCGCGCAGATCTCGCCACGCACATGACCCGCCTGATGACCAACTCCAACTCCTGCACCGCCAGCTTTACGCAGATCGCGGGCATAGAGGCATTGCGCGGAGATCAGAGCGCCGTCACGCGCATGTGCGCGGAGTTCAAGCGGCGCAGCGAAATGTTTGTTGCCGGACTGAACAAAATCAAAGGCTTCAGTTGCCGCCAGCCCAAGGGCGCTTTCTACGTCTTTCCCAACATCACCAAGACTGGATGGAAATCGAAGCCCCTGGCCGACGCGTTGCTCGATCAGGCCGGGGTGGCGACGCTTTCCGGCACAGCTTTCGGAGCCTTTGGCGAAGGCTATCTGCGCTTCAGCGTGGCCAACTCGATGGATAATCTGCAACAGGCGCTCGAACGCCTCGATAAGTGGACAAAGCAAAATCTTTAGGAGTAGGCCATGGCCCTCACGGATTCCACCACCGGGAAAGTAATCCAGGATTATTCCATCGAACAGCTCAAGGATGCCGCCAACATGATGCGCGGCTATGATCTTGTCGAGCTCTGCGCGGCAGGCTCGGGACACGCTGGCGGAACTCTTTCCATCATGGACATCGTCGCCGCGCTCTACCTCCATGTCGCCCAGCACGATCCCAAAAATCCCAACTGGCTTGATCGCGACCGCATTATCTGGTCCGCCGGACACAAGGCGCCCGCTCTGTATGTCGGACTGGGCTTCGCCGGCTTCTGCGACATCAACGACGTGGTGACCCTGCGCAAGCTCCACTCGCGCTTTCAGGGCCACCCGCATTGGTTGAAATTGCCCGGCGTCGAAGTCTCCTCGGGATCGCTGGGGCAGGGCCTCAGCATTTCTGTCGGCATGGCGCTGGCCGTCAGGCTGGACGGCAAAAATCACAAGATCTTTTGCCTGATGGGTGACGGCGAGCAGCAGGAGGGCCAGGTTTGGGAGGCCGCCATGGAGGCCGGCCACTACAAGCTGGACAACATCATCGCCGTCATCGACGTCAATCGTCTGCAAATTGACGGCTGGGTGAAGGACGTGATGGAAGTCCAGCCGCTGGATGCGAAGTACAAGAGCTTTGGCTGGGAGGTGTTGCGCGTTGACGGCCACGACATGAAGCAACTGGTGGATGCCTTCGACAAGGCAAGAACCATCGTCGGCAAGCCGGTGGTCATCCTCGCCGACACCGTCAAGGGCAAGGGCGTCAGCTTCATGGAGAATGTGGCGGGCTGGCACGGCAAACCGCCAAATCGCGAGGAACTGGACGCGGCCCTGAAGGAGCTGGGCCTGACGGAGCGCATTCCCGTCGAGCAGTTGCTCAATCACGCCAAAAATTATCAGGCGGAGCAGGATCGCGAACTGGAAGCTAAAATGCCGAAATTCTCCCGCGACTATTGGTGGAACGCGGGCGACTCGATGAAAGTCAAGATGGAACCTACACGGAAGGGCTTCGGCAAGTCACTGGCGGCCAACGGCGGCGATGAGCGCATCGTTTGCCTGGGGCTGGACATCTCCGGCTCCATCACCATCAGCGACTTCTATACCGGCAAGCCGGAGCGCGCCCGTCGCTGGTTCAGCATGGGAATCGCCGAGCAGTCGGCCACCTCGGCGGCCGCAGGATTTGCTAAGGAAGGCAAGCTGCCAGTGCTGGGCAGTTACGCCACATTCATGTCCGCGCGCAACCTGGATCAGATTCGCGTCTCCATCTGCTACGGAAACTTCAACGTCCTGATTGCCGGAGCTCATGGCGGCGTCTCCGTCGGGCCGGACGGCGCAACCCATCAGGCGCTTGAAGACCTCTTTGCCATGCAAGGCCTGCCCAATATGTCCGTCGTCGTTCCCTGCGACATTGAAGAAACTCGCAAAGCTACCGATTACCTGTTGCTCCAGCACGTGGGGCCAAAGTATATTCGCTTTGCCCGCGAGGCCACGCCCATCGTCACCGATGAAAAGACACCCTTTGTCTTTGGCAAAGCCAACGTGATTCGCCTGCGCAAGGAGGCGGCTAACTTCGCAGACGCCTTCGAGACCTGCCTGGTCTCCGATTACAAGAACGAGTCAGAGGACCTGAGCATCATTGCTTGCGGACCCATGGTTCCCGAGGCGATGCGCGCGGCTTTCATTCTAAAACAGGACTTCGGCTATGAGACGCGCGTTCTCAACCTGCACACGCTCAAGCCCATCGACGCCGAAGCCGTGATTCGCGCCGCCTCTGATACCGGCGTGGTAATAACCGCTGAAGAGCACCAGATCGGCGCTCTGGCGTGGCGCGTCAGCGGCATTCTCACGGAAAGCAAGCAACTCTACGGCAAGCCCTTGATTACCGGGGCTATCGGCGTTCGGGATCGCTTCGGCGACTCCGGCTCGCCCTGGGAGATGGTCAAGGAGCTGGAGGTCAGCGCCGAGCATATCGCGCAAAAGGCCGTGGAGTTGATGAAAATCAAGAAGAAGTAGGTGGACTACGTGCTCAGGAAGCGAGTGGAAAAGCCAGCAGAGCAAGCCAAAGAGCAGCGCCTCCAAGAAATATGCTGAACTATAAAAGGGGCAGCCCATATGATGGACTGCCCCTTTTGTTCTTGCCGGAAGCCGCAGGTTTGCAGATTAGGGCAGGTAATAGCGGAAGGAGGTGTAGAACTGGTTCTCGGTGGCGACTGCCTCCGGGGTGGAGGTGCCGCCCCAGACGGCGCGGTTGATGTTGGCATACTGGATGCCGTAGCGGATGCGGCCAGCCGGTCCCCTGTAGAAGTCGTACCAGAGACCACCGACAAATTCCTGCACGTACTTGGTGACGCCGTTGCAGTTGGCAGGGCTCGTGGGGTTGGTCGCGCCCTGGGGCGGAGCGCCCACAACATAGCAGCCGCTGTTGTTAGCGTTCAGGAGGCCGTAGCCGGAGGAGCTTCCACCGTTGGTGCTGATCAGGCGGCCGGCAAAGTCCTCGCCAATGTTGCCGTAGAGCACCAGGCGCTTCGTTGGGTGTAACTCGGCGGTGGCGAGCGCGGAGGTGTTTTGGATGGCCATCATCGTGCCGGTGGCGTCGAAGGTGACATCGGAGAGGGTGGTGTCGCCGTAGCGGCCTACGCCCCAGCCATACAGGCCGGAGAGGCCGAAGTCGCCCCACTTGCCGAAGACTGGAGCGCGGAAACTGCCGCCGAAGCCGCCGGTTGCCAGGGAGTTGGTGTAACTGCCCGCTGCACGCTGCGCCGCCGTGCCGCCGGTCAGGTTGTAATTCGGGTAGACCTGGTAGTGCGGGAAGCGGCCAATGGCGAAGAACTCATAGTGGCCCCAGCCGGGATCGACGGCAACTTTGCCGATGAGGTCCGGTCCAAGGTTGTAGCTGTAGCTGCCGGAGAAGTTGTTGTATGAACTACCCTGAACGCCGCTTTCACTGGGGCTGCTGGGAACGGAGCCCGTGGTTGTGCCTGTGGTGGTAGATAAACCGGTCGTCACGTAGGTAACCGGGTCGGAGCCGCCGCCGAACAGGCAGGAAGCGTAAATTGCAGTGGCCGGGGTGGTTGAAGTTGCATTGGTAGCCGTCGGGCAGTTGCTGCCGCCCTGCAGAGTCTGCGGATTCTCCAGCGAGACGCCAAAGGCAACATTCTTCAAGGTCTCCACGACGCGGAAGCCGTACTGACGCGTCCAGACAAAGCCCGGAACGTAGTTCGGGTCTATGGTGAGCGGCGTCTTGACGTCGCCGGATAGATTGGAGAGGCCCTTGCCGCGCTCCGCCGCGAGGGACCACATCTGGCCGCCCTGGAAGGCAAGGCCGGACTTGAGTGTGGCGTCGGCCCAAACCACGCGCTGACGCAGCACGTAGCTATTGGACTGGTTGTTGTTAGAGGTGGTTCCAGTGCCGAGGAAGTCGGCCTCTACGTATCCGCGATAGGTGGCGGAGGGGGTCTTGCCCTCGGCCAACATCGATAAGCGGGACTGACGGCCGGAGCCGTAGAACTCACTCAATTGAGCAGTGTTAGCGCCTGAGAAGGGAATCGAGCTGAGAGCCGTCGGAATATCGGCGCCGGTGGCCCTGGTGCGGTAAATAGTTTCAGCCGCCATGAAGCCGCCTGGCGTGATGTTGATGCCCTTGTAGTGCAGTGCGTTGGGGTTGGCCATTTCCTTCTTGATCTTGGACGTCTCGTCAGAGACCGTGGTGGCCAGCGAAACCTGGTTGCCCCTGAGGTCGTTGACGGAGGATTGCAGCGTGGTGACGGCGGCCGCATTCTCGGTTACCGCCTGTTGCTGGGCTGAAGCCGCGGCTTCCGCCTTGCTTGCCGCAGCCTGAGCATCGGCTGCCGCCTGCTGGGCCTGTCTCAACTGCGCGTCCTTCTCGGCTAGGCTGGTCTTCAGGCTGTTGATCTGTCCTTCCAGATCACGGCGCAGCTCCTGAATCTGCTCTTCGACCGTTGGCTTTGCAGGCGCCTTTACCTTTGCCGGCGCTTTGGCCTGCGCGGTTGCAACGTGCTTCTTCGCGGGCGGGTTAGTGGTGTTTGTTTGTCCATAGGATGCAACAACGCTGACTGCCAGGATTACCGTGGCAGCGACACTGAGTTTGAAATTCACTGGGCCACTCCTTTTTCGCTTGAGTTGGTTTTGGTTCATGGAAACGCCCGCATTTACGGCGAGCGCCCTGTGTTTTCGTATCATCGAAACTGCAGAAATGCGTACAATTGTGTAGCCAATCCATAGCTAAGGTCCGGCGAGGCCGCCAAACCTTAGCTTTGTAACTACTGCAATGAATAAATTGTCTTGAGCACCTTTTCCGCCACATTCTTGGGCAGCGGAGCATAGGAGAGAGCCGTCACTTCACTCTCGCCGGAGTTGACGATCCAGCTCAACAGGTCCTTGATGACCTTGCCCTTGGCCGCATCGGCAGCATGGGTGGGAATCAGCAGCCAGGTGAAGCTGGCGATGGGGTAGGCGTTGGCGCCAGGTGCATTGGTGATGGAGACGCGATAATCAGCGGGCATCACCTTGATGCTGGCCGCTGCTTCGGTAACGCCCTCGATAGAGGCCCTCTCGAAATTGCCGGCGGCGTTCTTTACTTCGCCGAAGGTGATCTTGTTTTGCAGAGCGTAGATCAACTCAACGTAGCCTATAGCTCCAGGCAACTGGCGTACCAGGCCAGCCACGCCTTCATTGCCCTTGCCGCCTACGCCTGTCGGCCAGCTGGGAGAGGCGCCCTTGCCGGGGCCGCCGGCCCAGTCGTTGCTGATTTTGCTTAGATAGTCGGTAAAAATGTAAGTAGTGCCGCTGCCGTCTGAACGGTGTACCACGATGATCTTCTGGTCAGGCAGCTTCACGCCGGGGTTGTCCTTGGCAATGCGTGCGTTGTTCCAGTTGTCGATCTTGCCCAGGTAGATGTCGGCCAGCACGTCGGGACTGAACTTAATGTCGTTCACTCCGGTAACATTGAAAATGGGCACCACGGCGCCTAGAACTGTGGGAATATGGATGAGCTTGACCTTTGAAGAAGCAAGTTGCTCATCGGTCATGACTGCGTCGCTGGCGCCAAAGTCCACCAGGCCTGATGTGACCTGCCGGATGCCGCCACCGGAACCGATCGACTGATAGTTGATTTCAACCCCGGGATGGGCCGCACTATATTCGCTAAACCATTTCGAATAAATCGGATACGGGAAGGTCGCGCCTGCCCCGGTAATCTTTTGCGCCTGAGCTGAGCTAAAGGCCAAAACCAGTAGCCCAACCGCAATCAACGTCTTTTTCACAGAGATCCCCCTCGCAATGTAAAAGTACTTGCGCCATCGATTCTCGACCGGGAATGTTACTGCTCGATAAATAATTGATGTATTTTGGATGAAAGGGAAGCTCAGGGGCTGCCGGGAGGCGTGTACGCTAACGTAACATTACTCTCGCTCCCGGCAGGGATCGTTCGATAGAAATTACGATTTGTTTCTCCCGCCCTAGCCCTGCTGTTCCGTGTTGATATTCAGGCTCTTGTGGTGGCGCACGTCGTCGCCCTGCACCCAGAAGATCACATCTTCGGCAATATTGGTCGCATGATCCGCGACACGCTCCAGGGAGCGGGAGATCATCAGCGCATTCAGCGCCTGCGGAGCCATGTGGCTTTGCTCTTCCATGACCTTAATCAGCGATTTAAAGGCCGCCTTATTCATGGCGTCTACGGCATCGTCCATGGTAAGCACGGCACGCGCCGATTCGGCATCCGCCTCAATGAACGATTGCAGGCTCTTGCGCACCATTTCGGAGGCCATGGTCGCCATCCTGGGAATATTGACCGGCAGTTCGGCCGGAGCCATCCGTTCCATGTGGCGCACGCGTTCGCTGATGCTTTTCGCGGCGTTGCCTACGCGCTCCAGTTCGGCATTAATCTTGATAACGCTGAGAATGAAGCGCAGGTCGCCGGCCATGGGCTGTTCCGTCGCCAGCAAGTCAAGAGCGGCCTGGTCTATCTCCCGCTCCAGGCGGTTGATGGTGATCTCACCCAGGCTGACCTGATCGCACATCAACAGGTCGCGCTCCCGATAGGCTTCAATGGCGCGCTGGGTCGCCTGCTCGGCCAGCCCGGCCATCTCCAGCAACTTCTCCTTCAATTCTTCAAGACGCTGTTGAAAGCGTATGCGTGTCATCCGAACCTGCCTGTGATGTAATCTTCCGTGCGTTTGTCGCTGGGGTTGGTGAAAATCTTGTCGGTCGAGTCGAACTCCACCATCCGGCCATTCAGAAAGAAACCCGTCTTTTCTGCCACGCGGGCCGCCTGCTGCATATTATGGGTAACAATCACAATAGTGTACTGCGCTTTCAACTGGAAGATCAAATCCTCGATCTTGGAGGTGGAAACCGGGTCCAGCGCCGATGCCGGTTCATCCATCAGCAGCACCTCGGGGTCCACGGCCAGCGCGCGCGCAATGCACAAGCGCTGCTGCTGACCGCCTGATAGGCTGGCGCCGGATTCTTTCTTCAGATTGTCCTTGACCTCATCCCACAACGCCGAGTTTCTGAGCGACCGCTCCACGATCTCATCCAGCACATGCCGGCTGCTATAGCCGTTCAGCTTCAGCCCCGCGGCCACATTGTCGTAGATCGACATGGTGGGAAATGGATTGGGCCGCTGGAAGACCATGCCCACGCGGCGGCGAATCTCCACCGGCTGGATGTCTTTGTAAATATCCAGATCGCCGATGAGCACTTTGCCGGTAACCCGCGCTACGGGATTGGTCTCGTGCATGCGGTTCAGGCAACGCACAAAGGTGCTCTTTCCGCAGCCCGACGGCCCAATCAGCGCCGTGGCATGGTTGGCCGGAATGTTCAGATTGATGTCCTGCAGCGCGTGATTGCTACCATACCACGCATTCAGGTTCGTGACTTCAATGCCGACGCCCACTTAGCTTGCCCCCTTCAAAACGCCGCGGCTGGTCACATAACGCACCAGCGAGACAGCCAGAACAATCAACACAATCAACACCAGCGATCCCGCCCACGCCAGCCGGTGCCAGTCATCGTATGGCGAGAGCGCATAGACATAAATCTGCAAAGGCAGCGCGGCTATCGGCTCGTCCAGCCGCGCATTCCAGCCCACGTTGCCAAATGCGGTAAAGATCAGCGGAGCAGTTTCGCCCGCTACGCGTGCAAAGGCCAGCATGCATCCGGTGATAATGCCCGGCGATGCTGTCTTCACCGTTATAGCCAGTACGGACCGCCAGTTAGGCACGCCCAGCGCCAGGGCCGCCTCCCGCACCGCGTTGGGCACCATCAGCAACATCTCTTCCGTGGTGCGGCAAACCGTCGGAATCATCATGATCCCCAGCGCCACTCCGCCGGAGAAGGCCGAGAAGTGTCCCTGCGGAACTACGATCAAGGAGTAAATGGCAATACCCATAACGATGGAAGGAACGCCGTTAAGCACGTCGGCCGTGAAGCGCACCGCATGGGCTAGTTTTGTTCCACGCCCATACTCGGCCAGAAAGATGCCTCCGGCTATGCCCACTGGAATTCCAATCAGGCTGCCTATCGCAAGCAGGATGGCCGACCCCAGTATCGCGTTGGCCATGCCGCCGCCCACCTCGCCCACAGGCTTGGGTACATCCGTAAAGAAAGCCCAGCTAATCGAACTGGCGCCTTTGTAGATGAGGTAGACGAATATGGCCACCAGCGGAGCCACCACGAGAATGGTGGAGAGAACCGCCAGCCCGGTAGCCGCGCCATCGCTCAACGCCCGAATTCGTGCACGCATTTTATGTTCGTTCTTCAGATTTCTTCTCCGAACTATTCGTTGTTAGCTTTTAGCTAAAAGCTAGAAGCGAATAGCTGTTCTTCAACCCGCCCGCGATGGCTCTCCGCGCGTCACCGCCCACACCAGCAGGCGGGCAATCGCATTCACAATGATGGTCACGATGAAAAGCGCCAGCCCAATCTCCATCAGCGCGCTCAGATGCAGATCGCCCGAGGCCTCGGCAAACTCGTTGGCGATCACCGAAGCCATCGAGCTTCCATTCGACAGTAGCGAGCGGCTGATCTCAGGACTGTTTCCAATCACCATGGTCACCGCCATGGTTTCGCCCAAGGCTCGCCCCAGGCCCAGAATGATCGCACCTACGATGCCGATGCGCGCATTTCTCAACACCCCCACGCGAATCATCTCCCAACGCGTCGCCCCCAGCGCCAGCACCGCCTCCCGCTGCGAGTTAGGAACCGCCGTCATCACCTCCCGCGTCAGTGAGGAAATAATCGGCAGAATCATGATAGCCAGAATGATGCCAGCGGCCACAAAGCCCAATCCGGTGGGGTTGTCGTTGTCAAAAAAACCGCTCCAGCCGAATGCTTTGATCAGCCAGGGATTCAGGTGCTCGCGCAACAGCGGAACCAGCACAAAGACCGCCCAAAGTCCATAGATCACGCTGGGAATGGCCGCCAGAAGCTCCGTCAGGAAGGACAGCGGAGCCCTCAGCCTCTGCGGGCACATCTCGGTTAAAAACACCGCCACACCAATAGCCAACGGCACCGCCAAAAGCAGCGCCAGAAACGATGAAACCAGCGTCCCATACAGGAATGGCAGGGCGCTGAAGTGCCCGTTGACCGGGTCCCAGTACATCGGCTTATGCGTATAGGTATTGATGTAGGCTCTATAAAAAAAGTCCAGGCCGAACTGGCCCCAGGCCAGCTTCGACCGCACCATCAATTCGGTGGCGATCAGCACCACGATGCCGAAGATGCTTAGCGCGCACAGCACCATCAGCCAGCGAAATCCGCGATCGGCCTTGGCCGAGTTGCCGCGCGACAGCAGGTACTGGCGAATTTGCGAGACCTCGGGCGATACGCCTTCGGCTCTGTACTCGCTGTCCCGTGGAGCCGTTTCGGTCTGAATGTGAAGCTTCTTGAGACGTATCTCTGGCACGTGAACTTCCACCAATAAACTAGGCTACAGATAATGTGTGAATAGAAGGTTAATGACTCTCATAATCAGGCATATATACATGCAATGATCTGTAAATATTGCAGCTTCTTCCCTTAACTTCTCTCTTCCAGGGCATTTCCACAAGAAGCCGCCCTTTCATGCGCTGTGATCGGCATGACAAGGCAAATATAAAGGGGATGGCGGGCAGCGAGCTCAGGAAATCGCGCGGAAGAGCCAGTAAAGTAGGCCGGAGAGCATCGCCGCGGCTGGCAGCGTGAAGACCCAGACTGCGGCAATGTTGCGAATCGTCGACATGCGTAGGCCGCTGCCGTTGGCCGCCATGGTGCCCGCCACTCCGGAACTGAGAATGTGCGTAGTGGAAACTGGCAGTCCGTAGGTATCGGCGGCAAAAATCGTGCCCATGGCGACCAACTCGGCGCAGGCGCCTTGGGCATAGGTCAGGTGTTCTTTGCCGATCCTTTCACCTACCGTGATGACGATGCGCTTCCAGCCCACCATCGTCCCCAGTCCAAGGGCCAGGGCCACGGCTACTTTGACCCAGTTAGGGATGAACTTGGTGGCTTTGTCCAGCTTGCTCTTATAGTTGGCAAGAGCTTCGTTTTCATCCTTGTTGAAGATCGGCGGCTTTTTCTCTTTCACCAGGCTGATATCGTGCTTCTGCATCAGGCGAATGGCTTCGCCGGCCACATACATATCGTTGCGGACGAGTGTCTGCTCTTGCGCCGGGATAGCCTTGATGACCTTGTACTGCTCCACTTTGCTATTCACCTCTCCGATCACTTCGCGTAGCGCCAGCACCGTATCTGGCTGCAACTGCCGGGTGCGGATGTAGTTGGTGACCTCTGCGCGCGCGTCTGAGCCGAGGATGGCGCTCTGGTCCACATGCCGGTCGAGAATGTGCCCGGCCTGCTGGCTGGCAGCGAGGAACTGTTGTATATCGTTAGCTGTGGCGGCGTGGTTGAGGGCGTAGGCAGTGGGCAAGGTACCGATGAGAATCAGCATGATCAGACCCATCCCCTTCTGTCCGTCGTTGGAGCCGTGAAAGAAGCTGACGCCCGAGCAGGTGAGTAACAACAGGGCGCGAACCGGCCACGGCGGAGGCTGCTTGTTCGGGGGCTCTTTGTAAAGGGCAGGGTAGCGGAAGAGCGCCTTGGAGAGCAGCATAAGCAGCGCGGCCAGGAAAAAACCAATCAGCGGCGAAAACAGCAGCGCCTTCAGAACCTTGATGGCCTGCTCCCAATCCACGCCCGAGGTGCCGATGTGTGGGTTGAAGAGTTGGCTGGCGATGCCCACGCCGATGATCGAACCCACCATGGTGTGCGAGCTGGAGGCCGGTAACCCGAACCACCAAGTGCCCAGATTCCAGAGAATGGCCGCGACCAGCAGCGCAAATACCATGGCGTAACCGGCCCCTGAGCTGACCTGAAGAATCAGATCCACCGGCAGCAGCGTGATAATGGCAAAGGCTACAGCGCCAGAGGAGAGTAGCACGCCAGCCAGATTGCAGAAGCCCGACAAGACCACCGCGGTGGTGGGTTCCAGCGAATGGGTATAGATGACCGTAGCCACGGCGTTGGCCGTATCGTGGAAGCCGTTGACAAACTCGAAGCCCAGGGCGATCAGCAATGCCAGGGCCAGCAAAAGATACGGCCAGATGCTGGTGACGGTAACCGATTTCATGTCTCTGGCTACTTGCAGTGCGATGAAGCACAGGCCGCCTGCCAGAGCCGCCAGAAACAGCGCGATGCTTTTCGCGCCGGGACGCCTGGTCATGTGGCTGTCAAGCCGCGAGCCGTTTTTAGGCATCACTCCTACGGCGGCTGCCGGTTCGGCCATCAGTTGTCACCCATGCGGCCGGAGAAATTCCGGACACGCCTGGGCCTCCGAAGTCGAGAAAGATGAGCAGCAGGATTAAGCGAATACAAAGGGGATGGCTGGAGGCGGGAGAGTGCAGAGCCGGATAAATTGGCGTCCATAGTACCCCAACAATCGCATCTTCGCGTAGTTGTTCGCGTTGCCAGCCGGGAAGCGGGCTAACAAAGACCATTCTATAACGGCTGGGGGTAGGCTTTGGGAGGGGAGGGCGTGGAGACGGTGTAAAACGCGCCCGCCGACGTTATGAATCCGCCAACTTCCGCAAGGTATCGCTATATCGTTCCATCACGGACTTCGCGATTTCCAGCTGTTTCGCTAGTTCTGGGTCATCCTTCGCCTTTTCTTGGAGTTCCAGCCATAGGGATCTAACGCGAGCCGTGTCGGGTTTTGCCTTTTCTTCCACTTGAATCCCTCATCGCAACCATAACTTATCGGCTGGCACATTCCCGTTGTCCATTAAAGCAGCAAAGGTGTCCGTTCATTAACCATCTGAAAATAGAATGCGATCCTATCGCCAATCATCCCGCGCGTTGCCCAGTCCTTCGTTCATCACCGTCTCAAAGCTCGTACTCTTCTTGATGAAGATCTCGCTAAATTGGCGATCCTGGCGAAGCAGAATAGCCTGCAAACGGACCATCTCCAGCAGCGCCAGGAACATGGCGATCAGTGCCCGCTCGCTGTGCGTGTGGCTCAACAGGCGGCGCAGGGCCACAGGTTTGTCTTCCAGGGTCAGGCGGCGGGCAAGAAACTGAATCATCTGGCCCACCGTGACCGAATCCTCCTCCACGTCAATCACCGGGCGATTGCGCGCGCGTTCCAGAATCTCGCGGAAGATGCGCACCAGGTCCACGGTGTCGGCGGCGATCTCCGGCTCGGCAGCCTCATCGTCCTTGAACTCTCGCGCGCCGGGATTGGACCAGGAGGCAGCCTCCAGCATTTGCTTCTCCAGCAGCATCTGAGCCGCATTCTTGAAGCGCTCATGCTCCAGCAGCCGTTCCACCAATTCACGCCGCGGGTCCTCGGACGCCTGCTCCGGGCCAGTATCCGAATGAGGCAGCAGCATCTTGCTCTTGATGTGGATCAGCAGCGAAGCGGTGTAAATGAAATCTCCCGCCACGTCCACGTCGCTCGCCCTGAGTTGGTTGACATAAGCCAAAAACTGGCTGGTAATGGTGGCGATGGGAATGTCGTAGATGTCGATGTCCTGCTTGCGGATCAGGTCCAGCAGCAGATCCATGGGGCCGTCATAAACCTGCCCCACAATCACCGAAAAAGGAGACTCCTCCGAGCCCTCGTCCAGCTTTTTCTGTCGCGCAGCCTTTCGGGCGGCGGCCTTTTCCTCTTCGCTGGGCTGCGGTTTGAGCAACCGCCTCAGACCGGCAAGGGCGACTGCAGCCGGGATGGCGACTGGCTCGGGAGCAGGCTCCAGCTCGGCTTTGAGCGGCGGCTCGGCAGACGGAGCGACCGGCTCAATGGCGGGATTAGAGACAGGTTTGGAGGCAGGCTCTGGTTCGACGACTGGGGTAGATTGCTCAATGACTGGAGCGGGCTCTGGCTCGGCGATCGGTTTCGGCTCAGCCGCAATCATGGGTTCCGGCTCTTTGACCGGCTTTGGGAGAGTCTCAATCATAACTTCTGTGTTGACTGCAGGTACAGGCTCGGCCACTGGCTTGGCTTCCCGCGGCAAAGCGGTGGCTGGGACATCCGGCACGACGGCCGGAGCAGAGGCAGGAGTAGGAGCCGTATCCGCAGCAGCTTCCGGCTCGGATTTAATCATCGGTTTTGTCACCTTGACCGGCTCTGGAACAGTCTCACGCACGACCTCAATTTCTGTGGCCTCTTGAACCTTTATGGTCTGCTGTTCTGCCCTTTTGCTCTCTTTCCGGCCTTTTCCCGCAGCCCGAGCCGGCTTAGTGGCAAAGGCTGGATTTGCCGGCGCGGCAACAACTTGGAGGGACGGTTCGTTCAAGGTTTTTTCTTCTTCCGGATGATCTTTGTAACTGCCTGAAATCATTGCTTCTGTGACAGGCTCGGGAGTTGCATTCCGCGTGAAAAAGCCTAATCCGGAGCGAAATCCTCCCAACGCAAACTCCAGCGCCTTTCGCCACCACGGAATTGTCTTTTCAGCCATCTGAATCCCCAAGGCAGCGGCTAAGTTGAGGCGTACTCGATGCGACAAGGCGTAAAAACGTCGAGAACTTCCGAAGCCCGGTCCGTGCACGCCTGGTGCAGAATGCCGCCAGCCACCAGGATGCTGTCTCCGGCGGAGAGTGCATGAGTGACGCCTGCAATGGTGAGCTGGATCGCGCCGGAGATAACGTAAACCACCTGCTCATGCGGGTGGCTATGCGCGGCACCGATCCATCCAGGCTCCATTTTATGCCGCACGAGCATGATGTCCTTGCTATAGGACATCACCTGCCGCCGTAGTCCGGGCTCGGGGCTGCTCATGCTGCTGTCATCGGATTTGATCACTTCATCTGCGGCTGACATTCTGTCCTTCCTTCGCTCCCCAATAGAGCGATCCTGATATTGAATTCGCCGCCATCGTCCCCTCACGCTGCGTGAATTTTTTACGCGCAACATTTTATGATTCGACGGGGCCGCTCAGGTTCATCTGCATGGCCGAGCGCACCTGACGCATCGTAGCTTCCGCACGGGCGCGGGCGCGGCGGGAACCGTCTTCGAGAATCTCTTTGACCTTCGCCTCTGTAAAGCCGGCGCGGCGCTCCTGAATGGGCTGCAAAACCCGAACCAGGTTGTCGGCCACCCAGCCCTTGCACTCGATGCAGCCGATGCCCGCCGAGCGGCAACCCTGCTCCACTTTAGCCAGGGTCTCGGGAGGCGAGAAGACCTTGTGCAGGTCGCCCACCGGGCACTTGTCCGGGTCGCCTGTGTCGGTGCGGCGGACGCGCGCCGGATCGGTCACCATGGTCTTCAGCTTCTGCCGCACCACATCCTCCGGGTCGGTCATCATGATGGTGTTGCCGTAGCTCTTCGACATCTTGCGCCCGTCTGTCCCCGGCAGCTGCGGCGAGGGCGTCAGCAGCACCTGCGGCTCAGGCAGAACGTCCTTTCCGTCCAGCTTGTAAAACTGGTTGAACCGCCGTGCCGTCTCGCGGGTCAGCTCCACGTGCGCCGTCTGGTCGTTGCCCACGGGAACGAAACTGGCCTGATAGAGGAGGATGTCGGAGGCCATCAGCACCGGATAGCCCAGGAACCCGAAGTTCGACAGGTCCTTATTGGCCAGATTCTTCTGTTGGTCTTTATAGCTGGGCACGCGCTCCAGCCAACCGACCGGCGTAATCATGCCCAGCAGCAGGTTCAGCTCGGCGTGCTGCAAGACCTTGCTCTGCAGAAAAATCACGCTCCTGGCCGGATCGAGTCCGGCAGCCAGGAAATCCAGCGCCACATCAAGCGTGTTGGCAGCGATCTTCGACGTGTCCGCGTAATCCGTCGTCAGCGCGTGCCAGTCGGCGATGAAAAAGTAGCATTCGTACTGGTCTTGCAGCTTGACCCAGTTGGCCAACGCGCCCATGTAGTTGCCCAGGTGCAGTTTTCCTGTGGGGCGCATGCCGCTCAAAACGCGAGCACGGCCACCTGCGGTGGGGCCAACTGCGCCTGCGGCGCTCAAATCACGGGGAGGGGAAAATGGAATTGCTTTTTCTGCCATGGTGTTGTTCGATTCCGGAATGATGCCAGGAGAATGTCGCCGCTCTGCCGGTATATCCGGAATAAACGGCTCCTTCTATTGTAGCGGGCCATGCAATGGAGTCAGAGGAGCGCGTTTGGAAGCAAGCAGGCTAATCAGTTCTTAGATTGCCATGCGTTCCATCTCCCATCCATCTTCGCCAGAGCCTTCTGCACGCTTAAGGCTGTCACTCCATCCGGGCGCAATGTCACCGCTTGCTGAAATGCATCACGAGCTTTCGTAGTATCTCCCAGCGCCCGCCAGGCCTCGCCCACAAAATAGTACACTCCGGCAAAGTCATCCTTCGTGAGGGTTGCGCCCATTGCTAATGCTTCCTGAATCTTTGCCTCCGCCTCCGGCCGCCGCCCACAGGAGGCCAGAGCATACGCATAGCGCGCGATTCTACGCGCCTGATCGGCGCTCGAGAGATTTTCTGAACCCGCCAAAGCCTGCTCCAGCAGCTTGCAGGCTCGTTCTGGCTCCTTGTTCTGCGTCAGAAGGCAAGTCGCGAGGGCTACCCGTATTGTGTTCCCGTTCTGCGGCACACTATTAGCCGCTTCCAGAAGAACTTGCGCCTCTGCCTCGCGTCCGCTATTCTCCAGAGCAATAGCATAGGTGTAGAGTTCAATGCTGGTCAGCCGCGGTTTTCCCTGCCTGTCAAACGCCCGTGGCTTAAGGAACTCGAGCGCCTCGCTATACCGTCCGGCATTGAAGAGAATTGGCCCCTGCAGAGAGCTGCCGTAGAACGGCAGTACAGACCAGAGACGGTTCAGCCGCAGAGCCTTATCGTAATCGCCCCCATGCCCCACCTGATAAATCCAACGCTTGATTCGCGAAATCAAGAGGACATAAACGAAGAATGAAACAAGTAGCACGCGCAGAGCCAGCAAAAAATGCACCTTGGATGTTGGCAGCCGGTGTAATGTATGCACATCCGGGTTGCTGGTCAGCCAAAAGTAAGTGGCGCATCCCACAACTACCATCGTGATCAGAAGACCCATTCGCAACTGCAGCCCGGAAGCCTTTCTGCTGTTCGTATTGTTTTCCCCGGTTGTCAAAGACATGGCTTTCTCGCTCTCTCCGTGTATGCAGGAATGATTTCTTTAGAACCACTCCATCATAGAGCGAAAGTCGAAGGATGCAAGGGCTAATTTTGTGCAGTTAGGGTTGCGGGCCGTGCGGCGATTCGGACGGGCGTCTTTATATGTGCGCCAGAATGCCGTAGGCCAGACTCAAAATCGGAGTCATCACAACTCTCAGTATGGCAACACCCACAACGAGAAGGAGTATATAGCTGAGCGGCCCGGTGATGCTGTCGAAGACCCGCACCGCGCCATAAGGCAGAACGTTTCGTAGAACATGGCTGCCGTCCAGCGGAGGAATCGGAAGCAGGTTGAAGATGCACAGCGTGAGGTTGAGCCGCATGGCTATGTCGCAAAGCGTCTCAAGAGATTGCTGGGTGGTCGAGGGGCTGGCCCCCGCAGGCAGATGGCTCTCGGAGAAGAGTATTGCTGCCAGGCCGAAAAAGGCGATGATGGCCAGCAGTAGGTTCGAGACCGGGCCGGCCATGCTGACCAGCATATCGTCGCGCTTGAAGTTGCGAAAGTTGCGGCTGATGATCGGGACGGGCTTGGCCCACCCGAAGAGAAAGCGTCCAAACATGCCGAATCCAAAAAGCGGTCCAAAGATCATCAGCCCGGGGATGAGCAATGTGCCGATGGGATCCACATGGTCCATGGGATTAAGCGAAACGCGTCCCAGCATCCGCGCCGTCTGGTCGCCCAGCCGCGAGGCCATCCAGGCGTGCGCCGACTCATGCACGCTGAGCGAAAACAGAAGCAAAACAAAGGTAAAAACCGCAATTACAATGTCGCTGGATTGCAAATTGACGCTCCACAGCTTCAAATCTCAGGTTAGCATGGAGGGGCGTGCAGATTCACGCCGCCGGGAAGCTGCCCACCAGTTCTCCGGCGGCAATGTGCTGGCCGGCCAGCACGATAGCGTGGCTTGCAATGTGGGCCGCGGGGCCGATGACCGTGGGCACCAGCGTGACTTCGCTGAAGTCATGAGCCGCGTGGCTATGCGAATAGATGCGCGCGAACGAACCGATCACCGCGCCCTTGCCGACGGTGATGCCACCGCGGTCGTTCAGCAAAACATGCTGGCGAATGACCGCGCCCTCCTCGATGGCCAGGTTGTAGCCGAAGGTCAGCTCCACGCCGTGGAAGATCTTGACCCCCGCGCCGATGCGCGCAAACAGGTGCCGCCCCAGCATTGCGCGGAAGCGCACTCCAAGCCAGTGATTAGTCCCGATGGGCGAGCGGTCGAACATCTGCCAGAACCACAGCAGCGGCTTGCGCTTGGCGAACTGCTCCGGTTCTACGTCGGCAAAGTGTTCCGCCTCCAGGGTCACGTTGTCCGGGTCCAGCGACAGCGAGAGCACGTTGCCGGGCAACTCGCTGGTCAGCGTCAGGTTCAGCTTGCCGCCGTGCGGCCGGCCCAGGTAGAGCTGGGTCAGTTGGTCGCGCACAATCTCCGCGCGCAGTTCCGGAGCATGGTGGCGGGTGAACTCCTCATCGAGAAACTGAATCCAGCGCCGGTAAACCTCTTCGGCCTCGGGCGCGGGATGGGGGGCGCTGCTCTGCATGTGTTCCATACGATTTGGAAGATACACTACCAGGGCGGGGTGCGGCGAGGGGGACGCGCTTTTGCCGACTGTGCCTGTGCATCTTACTTCATGTCTGGCGCGCTCGCCTCCTTCGGCCCAAGCAATATCTGCACGCCCACATAGGCAATCCAATTCGGCTCGCTGTTCTGGCGCGTCACTGCCTGGATGCCGCGTCCGCCCATGAACAGCAATCGCAAATGCCCTCCGCGGTCCAGTGTCTGCCGCCCGCCTACATCCGCCGTCAACTCGCGCTGCTTGGGCTCAGCGCCAATGCGGTTGGCGTCCTGCAAGTCGTAAAGCTCCCCATACAGCTCCAGCCGCTCGCTGAACTCGTGCCCCGCAATCAGCCCGCGTCCCCAGCGGCTGGGCACATTGCTGTTGCCGATCCACCGGCCCACCTCTCCGTTGAAATCAATCGGCCCCCATTTGGCCGTAAACTCCACCGGTAGATAGTACTGCGGCCCCGGCTCCACAATCCCACGCCGCACGCTGCTAGTGGGGTTGTTGATGGAGACCTGCGGATAGGTGCCCAGCGTAAAGTTCTTACTTCCATCCGACTTCGGCACTCCCGCGCGGTAATGCTCGTAGTAGCGCCATTTCACGCCGATGAGCGACCCGCCCAGCCCTGCTTTCGTAGTATTGTTCTCGTCAGTGGCTGCGGCGATGGGCAACTCATACTTGAGCTGAATGCGGTCGCCCCAGCCGTAGTTGATGTCGAAGTCGGGCAACTGGTAATAGGCCAAACCGGGGTTGTGGTCTGCAATCCAGCCCAGGTTGATCTCCCAGTGCCGGTTGCCGGGCGTGCCAGGATCGTCGGTAATAAATGGCGGCCCTCCCTGCGCATGGGCCAGCGCCGCCGCAATCGGCACAACCAGCAGAATTAATTCGATGAGCCTGCGCATTCGAATGACCAGAAATTTCCGTGAGAGGAGGTTTGCCCGCAAAAATATCGTCTTTACTCAAGGTATCATCCATTCCGCTTCAGCCGCATGTGCACGAATTGCAGCACTGTTTCGTGTCGGTATTTGGCTTATAGAACGCAACCGTGCGCATATACCATATGATTGGTAGGAAGTGAGTGCATTTCACGCCTACGCCCGTTTCAACTATTACTTTAAGGGAGCGTTAATGGTCGCCATACAACTCGAATATCAGGGAGACTTGCACTGTAAAGCAGTCCACACTCCCTCCGGAACCGAACTCAACACCGACGCCCCCAAGGACAATCAGGGGCGCGGCGAGAGTTTTTCGCCCACAGACCTGGTCGCAACCGCGCTCGGCACTTGCATTCTTACGGTTATGGGCATCATGGCCCGTACGTTGAACATCGACATCGCCGGAAGCACCGCAACAGTAGAAAAGGAAATGACAACCGCGCCGCCGAGAATGATTAAGAGCCTGAACGTCAAAATCCATGTACCTCACTCCATTAGCCCCGAGAGCAAGCAAAAACTCGAGCGAGCCGCCCACACCTGCCCGGTGCACAATAGCCTTCACCCAAACATCCAGGCGCCAATCGAATTTACTTGGGAATGATTAAGATATTGTGTATGGAAACAACCACCATTGCAGGAGTTAAAGTATCCCGCATCGGCCTCGGTACCTGGGCTATTGGAGGACTGGATTGGGGCGCAATCCCCGATGAAGTCGCCATATCGACCTGCCTCGGCGCCCTCGAGAGCGGCATCAACCTTATCGACACCGCACCCATCTACGGACAGGGCCGCGCGGAGGAGATTGTGGGTCGAGCCATGCGCGCCCATGGCCACCGCGAGGATTTCTACATCGCCACCAAGTTCGGTCTTGATTGGAATGAGCGCGGCGTCTTCGCCAACTCAACCTTGCCGCGGCTGCGCGAAGAATTGGAAGCCAGCCTGCGCCGCCTGAGCACGGACTACATCGACCTCTACCAGGTGCATTGGCCCGACACGCGGACACCCATCGCCGAAACCGCCGCGCTGTTGGCCGAGTTTCAACGCCAGGGCAAGGTGCGCTCCCTTGGCGTAAGCAACTTCAGCGTCGCCCAAATGGAGGAGTTCCGCGCCGTAGCTCCACTGGCTTCCAACCAGCCTCCCTATAACCTCTTCGAGCGCGGAATCGAGTGCTGCACGCACGGCGAAAATCTTTTATCGTGGTGCAAGGAGCACAATGTCGCCATTCTCACCTGGAGCACGCTTTGCCGCAGCCTGCTTGGCGGCCGTGTCACGCGCGGCATGATCTTCGACAAGGACGACATTCGCCGCGTCGATCCCAAGTTCCGCGAGCCGCGCTTCTCCCAGTACATCACCGCCGTCGAGGGGCTGGCGGAGTTTGCCCACCAGCACTACGACAAATCCGTACTGGAGTTGGCTGTCCGCTGGGTGCTCGACCGCCCTGGCGTCAGTGTCGCCCTATGGGGAGCAAAACGCCCAGAACAACTCGACGCCGTCAGTGGTGTGCTTGGCTGGAAGCTCGACACCGCAGCCATGGCCGAGATCGACCGCATCCTCGCCGACTCTATCCCCAACCCCATCGGCCCCGAGTACCTCGCGCCCAAGGTGCGGGAGGACTAGGAACCCAAAGGAAGCTGCTCACCCCCCGCACGCACTTCCCGCAACCTGCTCAAGCAGCCCGCCTCGGTTCATCCGCTGATTCACGATTGGCCCGGAGACGGCGCGCGCTTGCGCAGCAACGCCACTCCAATAGCGATCACCCAGATAGCCAGCGGAAAGGTATTGGCGAAGGCCTCGACGCCCAGACCCGCCGGGTTGTAAAAGCCCAGCAAATCGACGTGACGCACAAACATCGCAGGAACAAATGCCAGGCAGGCCAACGCGCAGCCGTAGCCGAGCCAGGCGGACCATTTCGGAAGCGCGCCGCTGGCCAGAGTGACGTAGCTAAGAATGGCCATCAGGAAGGCCAGCAGCCAGAGGGCGACTGCGCCGTACATCAGAATCGTGCTTTCAAACATGGCGCGGACGATGACACCGTCGGCGGGAGGATTGAAGCCGTCCACCGCGACCGTGCCCTGCAGGGAATCGGCGACAAAGGTGAGCGCGACGAAGACCAGCCCAACGCCGAAGAAGAGGCTGGCGAGCCACTCATGTTCGGGATTCGTCCGGCGAATGAGGTGACGGAGGCCGGCAAGAAAGATCATGAGCAGCGTGAGGATGATGAAGTCCATGAAGACGCAGAACATGATGTTGGTTCCGTTGCGGGCCGCATAATCGCCGAGTTTGTCCGATGCCGCCAGGCCGGGCCAGGGACCCCTATTAAAGTAGAAGGGGAACTCGATGAAGCAGGTGACGATCGAGGCCAGCGCGCTGATGCCGGCGATGCGGTAGATTTTTTGATCGTTCATAAGGATCGTCCTTTCTTGCGCGGATGAGGCAGCGATGGGTCAGGCGTAGTGGAAGAAGATCGCGCCGATCATCGCCAGGTTGCAGGCCGAGTGGGCGATCATGGCGGCATAGAGAGAGCCCGAGCGCTGGCGGCAGAGGGTAAAGACAGCGCTGACGCCAGCCATGAGAAGTACCATGAGCGCGCCGGAGACGAGGCGCAGATGGAATCCCGCCGCGTCGTGCCATAGGCCATGAACGTGCAGGTGGACGAGGCCGAAGGCAAGCCCGTTGACCATGGTCGCAACCGAAACATTCCAGCGGCGGACGAAGCTTTGCTGGAGAAGGCCGCGAAAGAGAATCTCCTCGCCGATGGGGGAGAAAATCATGGCGGGAAGAACGACTGCGGCAAAGGCCGCGCCGAGAGGCATGGCAGTACGCAACTGGGCTATCTGGAATTCGTCGCGGATGCTCACGCACCAGTTGTCGGGCGAGGCGCCGAAGAGCACCATGCCGACGGCGTAGACCGCAAACCCGGAGCAGGCTCCCGCCAGGGCGCTGAGGGCCAGCGCTGAGGAGGTGCCCAGCTTGCGCAGCCCGATCTCCCGCCGCCCCTGCGCAGTTAGAACAATGAACGGCAACGCCCACATCACGAGGAATTGAATCAGGAAGAGGATGCGCGCCTGTGGCGGCCCAAAGGCAGCGTAAAACCGCATAGCGGTCAACAGCGCCAGCAACAGCAGCGAAAAGAGCCAGGGGGCGATGGGGGTTTGGCTCCACGGAGCGCACAGAAAACTAGATTGACGCGGAGACTCAGCATTCATAAAGATAAGTCCTTTTCGTAGTTAAATGTAACTCATTGTGCGGTAATGATCGATACGAGCGAAACGCGCATGCGGTTCCCTAATCACGGCTCAAAGCCGAACGCAGAATTGCTTTTCATAATCCTCTCCCATCCACCGCCCGGCTCTGCGATACTGTTTTGTTATGCCTATCGACGACCTGCAACAGGCAGCCCAGAAGATTGCCGGACTTCTTGCCACCCTGAACAAACTCGGTGGCCTGCGCCTCAAGTACCGCATCAGTGCCGGCAGCGGGGCCGGCGAAGGCGCGCACGATGCCGAGACTCTGGCTCCCGCTCTTTGCGTCGAGCTGGCCGGGCCCGATGTGACGCTGGTTACCCAGCATAACGGCGAGCTGCTGCTGGCCCTGGAGACCATCGCCGCGCAGATTCTGCGTCTCGACCAGCGTGAGGGCGACCTGGTCAGCTTCGACGCCGCCAACTTCAAGGCCCTGCGCGCGGCCGAGTTGCGCCTGACGGCTGAAACCACGGCGGAAAAGGTGCTCCGCTCCGGCATACCCTTCGCCTTTCCGCATATGAACAGCCGCGAGCGCCGCCTGATGCATATGGCCTTTCGCGGCATCGAAGGCGTGGAGACGGCCAGCTCCGGCGAAGGCATGGAGCGTTTCCTCGCCGTCTATCCGGCGGGCAAAACCCACCTCCCCGTCGCCCCGCCTGTTAAGCCGCGAGGCTTTGGCGATCGCGGACGAAGCTCAGGGGATAGCAGGCGTCCCCGGCGTTAGCGCCATAGAGCTTTTGGATTCGGCCTGCTTCTGGTTATTTCTTCTTGGCAGCAGCTGGCTTCTTGGCGGGAGCCGGAGCGCTTGCCGCACTCTTCGCAGCCGCTTTAGTGGCAATCATATGTTCCGCAATCAGTTCGGTTTGGAACCGGGTGATGGTGTCCTGATCGGTGAAGATCGACTGCGTATTGTTTTGCGCCTTGTAACCCTTGCCTGGACTCACCGGACCCGCGGGCGCCTTCGGCCCGGAGATATTCCAGGTTCCGTTCACAAAGGTTCCTTCACCGGAGTTCGACCAGTTTGTCGAGCCTTCCCCTCCCACCTTGCCATCAACCACAAAGCCCTTGGTATGGCTGATCTGGCCGGTCAGTGATTGACCGATAACAAAATGCGTGTTGAAGGCCGAAAGATTGTTTTTCTGGTCGGCCGCAATCAGCGCCTTCTCGTGGACCCCGCCGGCCTGGCTCTTATCCAGAGTGATCAGCATGGCCACCGTAGGGTCCACTACTTTGGCCATCAGAATGGAATTCAATTCATCGTCGTCGAAGCCGAACATATTCAGGTAAATCGAAACCCGGGCGCGCGAAAGTACATACTTCAGAATCTCGTGCACATTGTCGCGGCCCACGTAGAAAAGATGAAAATCTTTGCTGGCTGTATTCGAGTACACACCTTCCCGTGTGAACTGCTGCAGGTCAGGAAGTTCGAAGTCCTGCAAGCTCTGGGTAACCTGGCTGGTTGCGTTCACCAGGCCGGTCTTCTTCACTTTTGCTGGTGTGGTGTCATTTGAAGCCATGGGGGAAATCTCCTTCGTCCGTAAATGCGGATGGCAAAATCATAGCTTCCGCCATCGATGGTGGCAATTGTTTTTTTGATGAATGAATGAAAGTATCGCGCGGCATCAATAGGCGATCACGTACACTCCCGGCGTTAGCGCAAAATGAGTTTGTGAATCCCATATCTCAGAATCGAGAGCTTGGGCAATCACATCTAACGACGACTGAAGATAGAAGCCATCGGAGGTGAGTCATGAGCAAGGAATCAATTCTCGGCGGCAGCAACATCATCGCCTTTATTCACATCACAAATTGGGAGAGGGCACGCGCCTTTTATGAAGACGTGTTAGGACTTCGCCTGGTGGAAGAGGTAAAGCCCTTCGCGCTGGTCTTCGACGCCAACGGAACCATGCTACGCGCAACTCTCGTCGCCGATCACAAACCTGCGCCCGGCACAGTGCTGGGCTGGCAGGTGGAATCCATCGAAGCCTCCGTCGAGCGGCTCCAATCGGCCGGTGTCGTTTCCCTGCGCTATCCGGGCCTCAACGACAAAGAACCGCTCGGCATTTGGACATCGCCCAGCGGCGCGCGCATCGCCTGGTTTAACGATCCCGACAAGAACGTCCTGAGTCTGACGCAGTTCTAAAGAAAAACACAAAAAGCCCACGCCGCATACAGCAACGGGGGCTTCCTGTTTTCTATTGACTCGCTGCCCGCTATGCGTTCAACGTGTCCTGCAGCTTGTTCAGAGTGCGTTGCAGGTCCTTGTCCTCGCGGCGCTGCTCCTCGATCTTGGCGATGGAGTGCATCACCGTGGTGTGGTGCTTGTTGCCGAACTGGCGGCCAATCTCCGGCAGGCTGGCCTCGGTCATCTGCTTGGCCAGGTACATGGCGATCTGCCGCGGCACCACCACGTTGTGCGAGTTGTTCTTCTGCTTCAGATCGGCGGGCCTCATGCCGAAGTTCTCACTGACGGCGCGCTGAATGGCTTCAATGGTGATCTTGCGCACCTGCATGTCGATGAACTGCTTGAGGCACTGCTGCGTCGAGGCCAGAGTGATCTCCATGTGGTTGAGCTGGCACCAGGCGATCAGCCGCGTCATGGCGCCCTCCAGCTCGCGCACGTTGGTGCGCACGTTGGAGGCTACGAAGAGCGCCACGTCGGCGGGTAACTGCACCTGCTCGGACTCTGCCTTTTTTTGCAGAATGGCGACCTTGGTCTCCAGATCGGGCGGCTGAATGTCGGCGATCAGGCCCATCTCAAAGCGTGAGCGCAGCCGGTCCTCAATCTCCGCCAGCTCCTTCGGCGGGCGGTCCGAGGCAATCACAATCTGCTTCATGTTTTCGTGCAGCGCGTTGAAGGTGTGAAAAAACTCCTCCTGGGTGCGCTCCTTCTGCGCGATGAACTGGATGTCGTCGATCAGCAGCACGTCCACCGAGCGGAAACGATCGCGGAAGCTGGTCATGCGGTCGTTGCGTAGCGAGGTGATCATCTCGTTGGTGAACTTTTCCGCCGAGGCGTAGCAGATGTTGGATGAGGGCTGAAGGCGCTTCACCTCGTGGCCGATGGCGTGCATCAAGTGGGTCTTGCCCATGCCCACGCCGCCATACAGGAAAAGCGGATTGTAGGCCTTCGAGGGCCGCTCGGCGACGGCCAGCGAGGCCGCGCGCGCAAACTGGTTGCCATTGCCGATCACGAACGCATCGAAGGTGTAGCGCGGGTTCAGCTGCGCCGCGGTCGACCAGTCGAAGCGCGCCTGCTCCGGGGTGCGCTGCGCCGGCGCCGTAGGCGCATGAGCTGGCAGCGGCGCGAAGCCGCCGTCCTTGCGCACCGGCGGAATCGAAGGGTCCTCCTCGGCGGTCACAAAACTCACGTCGTCCAGCTCCAGCTCCTGCTGCTCGATGGCCTCCTGGATCAGGTCGCCATACAGGTCTCCCAGGTTTTGAAACTGCGTCGAGGGAACGCGCACATACAGCGTGCGGTTGACTACATGGCTGTACTTGGTGGGTTTCAGCCAGGTCTCGAAAGACTGGCGATTCACCTTCATCTCTAGGGCAGCTAGAATCTGAAGCCAGGGGTTGGGAGCCGTCGCCGGCGAAATTGCGTATGCCATCTGCTGATCCTTGCCTGCCGCCTGTTCTTGCCAGGCATGTTTATTTTACGCGCTTGCGCAACAGCTTCCCGCGGCGCAAGACCTGGGGCCTGGCGTCGATTGCCGTTGCTTGGCCCCTGACTGTGCCAGGGACCAGTATGAAATTCTGCCGGTTTTTGAAACGTTCCGTGGAGTGTTGGGAAAATTTCTCGAACGGTCACAAGAGTAGCACACTTGGGCGTCTTGTAATCACTCTTTCACATAAGATTTTTCAACGTCCACATCGGATGCACTATGGATGGTGAAACTCGCCTCAATGGTTACCAGAGTTTTCGCTGCATGACTGCTGGTTACGCTCTTGATGGCCATTCGAGAGTATTTTTTCATCGTGCGCAAGCTCGCGGTCGCCCCTCCCCTAGGCTGCGCTCAGGGCAGGCTTTCGCCGCGTCTCAAGTTATTGTAGCCGAGGTCGGCGCACGCAAAGATGCCTTTTACGCCGTTCCCGCTGGATTCCTGACCTAACCTGCGATACACTAAGTACTTGCCGTATCGGCGAAGATTTCAATCAGAAAACAGGAGCGCAATTTCATGCCCAAGCGCACATTTCAACCCAATCGACGCAAACGCGTGAAAACTCACGGCTTCCGCGCTCGCATGAAAACCAAGGCCGGCGCAGCCGTACTCAGCCGTCGCCGCGCCATCGGCCGCAAACGCGTTTCGGTCAGCGCAGGGTTCCGCGATTAGCCCTCGCCCAAAGTTTTGTTTCAGCCGTAATCTGCCGTGACCCGGCGCGTTCCGGCTGGAACGCCTTCCGGCTCAGACATGAACACCCCTCTCCAGCCTGCTCCGCGCCAGTCTCTAGTAGGAGCGCGCCTGCGCAAGCACGCCGACTATCAGCGCGCCTATGCGGCCGGCCGCAAGCGCCAATCCGCATCCATGAGCTGGTTTTTGGCACTGCAACCCATTGCTGCCGGCCCGCGCGTCGGACTCACCGCCGGCAAGGTGCTGGGCAAGGCCCATGAACGCAACCGCATCAAGCGCCGCATGAAAGAGGCCCTGCGACGCCACCTCGACCTGCTGCCACCAGGCTGCGACCTCATCCTCCATCCGCGCCGCGCGGTGCTCACCATGGATTTCAAGAAACTTGAAGCGGAGGTCGTGCGTATCCTTCAGCAGGCAACAGCCGAGGCCGCCCGCATGAACAGAAATTCCGAGCCGCTTCTACCACCGCAGGTGTCATGACCCGTTTACTGCTTGCTCTGCTCGCCTTCTATCAACGCTGGATCTCCCCGGCGATCCATGCGCTTTCGCCCGGCCATGGCTGCAAATTTTTGCCCACCTGCTCGGAGTACGCCTCCCTCGCCATCGCCACGCACGGACCTCTGCGCGGCACGGCTCTGGCTCTGTGGAGGCTGCTGCGCTGCCATCCCTTCACCCGCGGCGGTCTTGATCCCGTGCCACTGGCGTCGATTTCACGCCACATTCCCCACAAACCATTACCATAGAAAGAGCGGCAGCCTGACGGCACGCCCCTTTTACGAACAGGAAGTCTACTTTGGCAGAATTCAATAATCCTAATCTTCAAGCTCCAGGCGGAGGAGGCGGCAGCGGCGGCGATATGCGCGGCCTGATCTCCATGACCCTCCTGGCACTTATGGTCCTTCTCGGTTTTCAATTCTTCATGAGGCCTAAGCAGCCGCCTGCTCCGCCGCCCGCGCCGGTGCAAACCCAGCCCCAGCCCAAGCCGCAGCCGCTGGCGCCGTTAGCCGCCAGCGTTACGCCGCCCGCTGAGCCCACGCCCGTCATTGCCGCCTCAGAGTTGACTCGGACAACAATAGAGAACGCCAACCTCAAAGTCGTCTTCACCAACCGCGGCGCGCAGGTCGAGCACTGGATTCTGAAGGACAGCCAATACAAGGACCATCCCGGCGAGGGCGGCCAGCAGCTTGATCTGGTCAATTCCAGGACCGCTGCCTTCGGTCTGCCGCTCTCGCTCTACACGTATGAGCCGGAACTGACCAAACAATTGAATGAGGCCCTCTATCAGGTCTCCGTCTCAGGCGCTGCCTCATCCGGCGGAGTTCTCCAGGCTCCCGGTTCCATCTCCTTCCACTACGCCGCTAACGGCCTCGACGTGGTAAAGACCTTCCGCTTTGATGCGAGCTACGTGGTGACAGCCGAGGTCGAGGTCCGCCGCTACGGCGCTCCGCTGCGCGCCCTGCTGGCCTGGCCCGCCGGACTCGGCGACCAAACCGAAGCCATGCACTTCGCCACCGGAAAGTTTGCCTGGTCGCTGAACGGCAAGGACGACTCAACCGACGCCAAAAAGGTCAGCGGCGGCGCCACGCTCGATCAGCCCTTCGACTACGCGGCTGTCAACGATCTCTACTTTGCCGCCGCCTTCCTGCCCGACGCACCCTCTCGCTCGACCGTAGTCACGCTGCACAACTCCATCGACCTGCCCACCAATCCCACCGACCCCAACAGCCAGAAGAAACCGGCGGACGTGATCGGCCTGGCCGTGGCAGATACCAGCGGCTCGACCCGCGTGCGCCTCTTCGCCGGACCTAAAGATACCGACCTGCTCAAGTCCATCCACTCCACCGGCGCCGACGGCAAGCCCACCGGACCCACCCTCGAGCCCCTCATCCAGTTCGGCTGGCTTACCATCATCGCCAAGCCCCTTTATCTGGTCCTGCGATACAACTACAAACACGTCATTGCCAATTGGGGCTGGTCCATCATCATCTTCACCGTGCTCTTCAACCTCCTCATGCTGCCTACCCGCTACATGATGATGAAGTCCTCGCTCAAGATGATACGTCTACAGCCCAAGGTCGAGGCTATCAAGAATCGCTACAAGCACCTCAAGGCAACTGACCCCAAAAAGGCCGAGATGAATGCCGAGATGATGGCCCTCTACAAGGACGAGGGCGTCAACATGTACGGCAGTTGCCTGCCCATGCTCATCCAGATGCCCCTCTTCTTCGCCTACTATCAAGTACTGCGCAATGCCGTCGAGTTGCGCCAGGCCCATTGGTTCTGGCTCAACGACCTGTCCAGCGCAGACCCGCTTTACATTCTGCCCGGCATTATTATTCTCACCATGTTTCTGACCCAGTACATCACCCCATCGCCCGGCATGGATCCCGCCCAGCGCAAGATGATGGCCTTCATGATGCCGGTGATGATGGGCTTCATCTTTGGCAACCTGGCATCAGGATTGGCGCTCTATATGAGCACCAGTGGCGTCATCAACCTGGCCATCCAGATAGGCATCAACCAATCCAGCATGGGCAAGGAGATGCACGAGATCGCCGCCCGCCGCGCCGTCAAAAAGCCCGGCGGCAATCCCAAGACCATCCAGGGCAAGCGATAAAATCTGTTGGCGCCCCACCCTCGCAGCGTTCTCGTTTTTGTAGCTAGGACGTATATAGTACAAACCTCAGAAGCCCCGTTCAGGCTCAGCTTGAACGGGGCTTCTGTTTTTATTGGTGGAATATGAGAAAAGCCCCGTGCCTCATCCTTTCTGAGCGGAGCGAAGTCGAAGAACCTGTGTTTCGTTCCCCTGGCGAATGGGTGGAATACCACAAACTAAACATGTACCCCAGCAGGAAAGCTAAATCAGCTCGTACCCCGCAAACCAGTACCCAATCTCAAACGCCGCCGTCTCCTCGCCGTCCGAGCCGTGAATGGCGTTCTCCTGAATCGAGCCGGCAAACTTCTTGCGAATCGTTCCCGCCTCGGCGTTGGCCGGGTTGGTCGCGCCCATCAGCTTGCGAAGGTCGGCGATAGCGTTTTCCTTCTCCAAAACCATTAGCACCAGCGGTCCCGAGGACATGAACTCGCAAAGCCCCTCAAAAAACGGCTTGCCCACGTGAACGGCATAAAATCCCTTGGCCTGCTCCTTGGAAATCGATTGCTTTTTGATGGCCACAATCTGAAAGCCGGCCTTCGCTATCTCGGCCAAAATGGCCCCGGTGAATCCCTTGCGGACCGCGTCCGGCTTGACAATGCTGAAGGTGCGTTGCGCCACGAAGTATTGTCTCCTACGGAAATTTTGTCTGCTTCTTTATTGTAATTCGCGACGTGATGCGCAAGGCTGTTGCCTGCAAGGCCGCCAAATCTGATAAAGTTTCCGCATGTTCAGCTTCGCCGTTTCACCCCATCGCTCTCTGATCGTGCCGGTCGCCATCCTCGCCGCCGTCATGATGGACGCATCAGCACTTAGCCAAAGTGCGCCATCAGGCGCGCCTGCCCCCGCAACCACGCCAGAATTGCGCGTCTTCGATCCGTCGCTCATCGACAAAACCGTTGACCCTTGCGAGAACTTTTACCGCTTCAGTTGCAACGGATGGTTTAAGCGCAATCCGCTGCCTCCCGATCAGGCCGCCTATGGCCGCTTTACCGAGCTGGCCGAGCTGAATCGTATCCGCCTGAAGCAAATTCTGGAAACTACTTCCGCGCCTCTGGCCTCGCGCAGCCCCAACGAACAGAAAATTGGCGACGAGTATGACAGTTGCATGGACACGGCCACGGTCAACAAGCTGGGTCTCAAGCCGCTTCAGCCGGAGCTGGACCGCATCGCCGCGCTAAAAACATCCGCCGATTTGCCCGCGCTACTGGCACACCTGCACTCCATCGGCGTGCATGTTTTCTTCTCCATGGGATCGAATCAGGATTTCGCCGACTCCACCTCCGTCATCAGCTTTTATGGAGCCGGCGGCCTCGGCCTTCCCGAGCGCGACTACTACACCCGCACCGACGCCAAATCCGTCGAGCAGCGCCAGCAGTACGTAGCCCACGTCAAAAAAATCTTCTCACTCGCCGGCGAGCCGGAGGCGCAGGCCGCCAAAGACGCCGAGACCGTGCTGGCTATCGAAACCCGCCTGGCCAAGGCCTCGCTCACCATCACCGAGCAGCGCGACCCGCAAAACCTGAACCACCCCACCGACGTGCTCAGCTTCCAAAAGGAGTTGACGCACTTTTCGCTCGCCGACTACGTTGCCGTCGCGCACGCTCCCGCCGTGGGCAAGGCCAACGACATGGAGCCGAAGTTCTTTGCCGAGTTCAACGCGCTCGTTGCCGACACGCCCATCGCGCTGATTCGCACCTATCTGCGCTGGCACCTGCTCCACGCATTTGCGGGAACCAGCATGCCGGAGAGCTTCGACCATGAAAACTGGAACTTCTATTCGCACATCCTCAACGGCGCCGAGAAGCAGCAGGAGCGCTGGAAGCGCTGCACCCGCCGCGTGGATCAGGAGTTGGGAGAGGCGCTGGGCCAGGTCTACGTGGCGCGCTACTTCCCGCCTGAAGAAAAGCAGCGCACCCTCGACATGACTCTGGCCATCGAGCAGGCCATGGACAAAGACCTCGACAGTCTCGACTGGATGAGCGCCGCCACTAAGATCAAAGCTAAGGAAAAGCTGCACACGGTGATGAACAAGATTGGCTATCCGGACAAATGGCGCGACTATTCCACGCTTCAGATCGTCCGCGGCGATGCCCTGGGCAACCAGATGCGCGCACATGAGTTTGAATTCGCGCGCGACCTGGCCAAGATCGGCAAGCCGGTCGACAAGCTCGAGTGGGAGATGACCCCGCCCACCGTCAACGCCTACTACGACCCACAGATGAACAACGTGAACTTTCCCGCCGGCTACCTGCAACCGCCTTTCTTCAGCGGCAAGGAAGACGATGCGGCCAACTACGGCGACATGGGTTCCACCATTGGCCACGAGCTGACTCACGGCTTCGACGATGAGGGACGCCAGTTCGACAAAGAAGGCAACCTGCGCAACTGGTGGACGAAAGAAGACGAATCCAAATTTAAGGAGCGGGCCGAGTGCATGGTCCGGCAGTACGACGCCATCGAGGCTGTTCCCGGCGTTCACTTGAACGGCAAGCTCACGCTGGGTGAGAACCTCGCCGACCTGGGCGGGCTGTGGCTTGCCTGGCTGGCCTGGCTTGACAAAGCGCAGGCCGCGCACCTGGACATGACCGCCACCATGGACGGCTACACTCCCGAGCAGCGCTTCTGGATCGCTTATGCGCAGCAGTGGTGCACGCAGACCCGCCCCGAGCAACTGCGCACCCAGGCGCAGACCAATCCCCATGCCCCCGATGAGTACCGCACCAACACCGTGCTCCAGGATCTGCCGGAGTTCGCCAAGAGCTTCAGTTGCAAGAAGACCGCGGCCATGGTGAACCCCAAACCCTGCCGCGTCTGGTAATACCAATTCGTCAGCAAACACGAAGGCCCGCCATTCCGGCGGGCCTTTGTTGTTTACAATGACCTCTATTTGGAGTTGCGCGCGCCATAGGCGTCCATGCGCTTCTTGTAAAGCAGCAGAACGCTCGGTCCGAAACAGAGCAGCATCACCGCGATGCCCGTGACAATGCCGAAGCTGGTTACGGCCGGCGCTGTACAATCATTACGCCGCCGTGCAATCACATGGCTGGGTATCGCAATCAGAAGCTCCAGTACGCTGCCTTTCAGCAGCCACGAGATGAGTCGCGTGGTGATGTCGGTAGAATTTCGCAGATACAAGTAGAAGAGAATCCCCCACAGCAACCACAGAAACGCGCAGAAACCTAAAACCCGAGGTACGCTGTCCAAATATTGTTCCACGAAGGTAGCGTTTTTAATTGCGGCATCCAGGGAAAGTATGACAGCAAAAGTGAGGAGAGCAGTTAACATGGATGCGGCGATGCACGAAACAGCAATATGCGCTCTGGGCTTGCGGCGTTTGAAGGAGGTATCGACAGACAAGAAAAGCAGGATAGCCTGTCCGGACAAGACAACCGCAAACAATATCCAGGATCCCAGAAATCCGTAAACCCATCCTAGTGACTTCCATATTTCCTTCGAAAAAGGACCGTAATCCATGGCAAGGAGCGCTATCACTGGGAAAAGCAGCCCCACAACAATCAACGCGTAGAACAATGTGATGATGATGCCCCATTTGCGCATAGAACATCCTTTCCGTAGCTGATCTTGATAACTGTTGTTTCGAGAGTGGTGAGTCGGAAGCTGAATCGATGCTAATTCGACTCCGGCACGGTGTAAACAGGAATCTTGCTCTTCACAACAAGATGCGAATTTACGTCACTGACACACAAAGGCCCGCCATCACAGTGAGTCTTTGCTTTTAGCTTTTAGCTGTTAGCTGATTGCTGATAGCTGTCCGCTAGCCTCTCCCAATCACCCTCGCTAGCGTTGCCCCAATCTCCGCCGGCGAAACCACCACGTGAATCCCCGCCGCGCTCATGGCCTTCATCTTCTCTGCAGCCGTCCCTTGCCCGCCGCTAATGATAGCGCCCGCGTGGCCCATGCGCCGGCCCGGAGGCGCGGTCTGCCCGGCAATGAAGCCCACCACTGGCTTCTTCACGTGCTTACGGACAAACTCCGCCGCAGCCTCCTCGGCCGTTCCGCCAATCTCGCCAATCATTATGATGGCCTCGGTTTCCGCATCATTGTTAAACAATCGCAGCGCATCGATGTGCGTGGTGCCGATAATCGGGTCGCCGCCGATTCCAATCGCCGTCGATTGCCCGATGCCCCTCTGCGTCAACTGATACACCGCCTCATAGGTCAGCGTCCCCGACCGCGAAACAATGCCCACCGAGCCTTCCTTATGTATGCGCCCCGGCATGATGCCGATCTTGGCCTTGCCCGGCGAAATCACTCCGGGACAGTTCGGCCCGATCAGCCGCGACTTCGAGCTCTTCAGCTTGGCCCACACCTTTACCATGTCCAGCGTGGGAATGCCCTCGGTGATGCACACGATCAGCGGAATCCCCGCGTCCTCCGCTTCGAGAATGGCGTCGGCGGCAAACGGCGGCGGAACAAAAATCATGGTCGCGTTGGCCCCCGTCTTCGCCACAGCCTCGGCCACAGTGTTGAAGACCGGCCAGCCCTCGTGCGTCGTCCCGCCCTTGCCCGGCGTAACCCCACCCACAACCTTGGTGCCATACTCCGCGCAACTCATGGCGTGGAAGGTGCCTTCCTTGCCGGTAATCCCCTGCACAATCAGTCGAGTGTTCTTATCTACCAAAACAGCCATTAGCTTCTAGCTCCTAGCTTGCCGCTTTTACAACTAATTCCGCTGCATCTTTCATCGTTGCCCCAACCTGAAAATTCAATCCCGACTCCTTCAGAATCCTGCGGCCCTCCTCCACATTCGTCCCTTCGAGGCGCAGCACTATGGGCACCTTCACATTCAAGTTGCGCGTCGCAGCCACCACCCCCGTCGCCAGCCGGTCCACGCGCAAAATGCCGCCGAAAATGTTGATGAAGATGGCCTTCACGTGCGCATCGGCCAGCAGAATTTCAAAGGCGTGCTCAATCTGTTCCTGTGTCGCGCCGCCGCCCACGTCCAGAAAATTCGCCGGGCTGCCGCCGGCGTACTGGATAATATCCATGGTCGCCATGGCCAGCCCCGCGCCGTTCACCATGCAGGCTATCGACCCGTCAAGCCTGATGTAGTTGAGCGAGTACTTGCTCGCCTCCACCTCCAACGGATCTTCCTCGGCCGTGTCCCTCAGCGCCTTGATCTCCGGATGGCGGAAGAGCGCGTTGTCGTCAAAGGTCATCTTCGCGTCCAGCGCAAAGAGCTTGTCGTCCGTCGTCGTAATAAACGGATTGATCTCAACTAATGACGCATCTGTTTCGATATAGGCCTTGTACAGGCTCTGCAAAAACGCCACCGCCGCGTTGATCTGCGCAGGCTTTAGTCCCAGAGCAAAGGCCAGCTTGCGAGCCTGCCACGCGCCCAGGCCGATCACTGGATCGATGCTTTCTTTGAAGATCGCCTCCGGAGTCTTCGCGGCCACTACTTCAATCTCCATGCCGCCGGCCTGCGAGGCCATGAAGACCAGCTTGCCGGTCACTCGGTCGAGCACGATGCCCAAATACAGCTCGCGCTCGATTGCCGCCGTCTCCTCAATCAGCAGCCGCTGGACCTTTTGCCCCTGAGGCCCGGTCTGGTGCGTCACCAGCGTCATGCCCAAAATCTGCTGGGCATACTGCTCGGCCTCCGCCTGCGTGCGCGCCACCTTCACCCCGCCGCCCTTGCCGCGCCCTCCGGCGTGAATCTGCGCCTTGACCACCACGCCGCTCGCGCCCCCGGCAAATAATTTGCGCGCCACGGCCGTTGCCTCCTCCAGCGTGTTGGCCACTTCGCCACGGGGCACAGCCACGCCGTACTTTTGCAATATTGTTTTCGCCTGATACTCGTGAATCTTCATTTTGGCAGGAACCGCCCATTCCGCTTTTCTTAGGAATTCAAAATCGGCCCCGGCGGATTCCGGAAAGCCGAGACCGTGTCAGCAGTATCAAAATACTATCCTGCCCGCTAAAGAACGGGCAATCGATAATCATGTGAGCGAGTAGCGAGCGGCTGGCTCCACCGCTGGTGGTTATCATTATTCATATGGCCTCTCTGAAGGAGCTGTTGAAACCGCTGGCCCAGGATGGCGCGACGCTGACCCGCGAGCAGGCGGCTGGCGTGCTCGAAGAAATCCTCGCTGGCAGTGTGCCTGAAGTCGAGACTGCGGCGCTGCTCACCGTGCTGGCCACCCGTGGCGAGCAAGCCCCGGAGCTGGCCGGCTTTGTCGATGTGATGCGCCGTCGCGTCACGCCGCTTCCCTTCACGCCCGCGGAGCGCGACGAGCTGGTCGACGCCGTCGGCACCGGCGGCGGAGGTCCGCTCACCTTCAACATCTCCTGTGGCGCGGCGCTGGTAGCCTCGGCAGCCGGAGCCAAAGTCGCCAAGCACGGCAATCGCGCTGTCACCTCGCTCTGCGGCGCGGCCGACGTGCTCGAAGCCCTCGGCGTACCCATCGAACTCGGCCCCGATCTGGCTGTCGAATGTCTGCGCCAAACCGGCTTCGTCTTTCTCTTCGCTCCGCTCTATCACCCGGCCATGAAGGCCCTCGGTCCTCTACGCCGCGCCCTTGGCTTCCGCACTGTTTTTAATTTAGTCGGCCCGCTGACCAACCCCGCTGGCGCGCGCAATCAAGTCATCGGCGTGCTCGCGCCCAGTCGCGTCCTTCTAGTAGGCCGCACGCTTGCCGCGCTCGGAGCCAAGCGAGCCTTCGTCGTCCACGGTACAGACGGCATCGACGAGTTAACCACCACTGGCGAATCCATCGTGGCGCGCATCGAGGAGTCAGAGAGCGGCGGCGAGAGCGCCCTGCATGCCGCCCGCGTCACGCCGGAGATGGCCGGCCTGCCTCGCGCCACGCTCGATCGGTTCACCGGCGGCGACGTCGCCACTAACAAGGCTTTGCTCTACGACGTGCTCACCGGCATCCCGGGAGCGCGCCGCGACATCGTCCTGCTCAACGCCGCCGCCACCCTCGTCGCCGCCGGGCGAGCCGCCGATCTCAAAGAAGGCGTTCGCCAGGGCGCCGAAGCCATCGACTCCGGCCAAGCCGCCGCACTCCTCGCCAAACTTCGGGATTTTGGTGCCAAGCACGCGCAGCCCTAGCGCAGCATTGCCGCCGTCAGCGCATCGCCCTCGCCGCCAAAGTACTTATTCAGCGCGTTGTTGAATTCGGCTGCGTCCAAGCCAGCCTCCTCGGCGGCGCGCGCAAACAGCGTCATCGAGGAGCGAAACTTCAAATCGTCGGGGTAGCCCATGATCCGGCTGATAGCGCGTCCCTCCACCTGCGTCACCAGCCGCGTGCATTGCCGCAGCCGCGCGCCCAGTACTGGATGCCGCAGATAGGCCGCCGCCTCTTCGAGCGAGCCGATGCCGTAAAACTCCGACTTCGAGCTATGCCCCAGCCCCTTCATCTGCGGAAAGATGAACCAGATCCAATGGCTGCGCTTTTCTCCCGCCTGCAGCTCCTCCACAACCCGCGGATACACCGCGGCCTGCGCGCTCACAAAGCGTTCCAGGTTAAAGGGGTCGGCCATCGCGGTTGCCTCCTGCGATCTCATGCCCGACTCTAAAGCAGCCCTCCGCGCCCGGCCAGACGCCGCGACAGCAGCCAGCTGACAAGCGACATACCCAGCGCCAGCGCCACCCAGCCAGCCTGCTCCAGGGAATGCACCTGATTGCTGGAAAGAGGCGGCAGGGAGATCGTCCACCAGCTCTGCGCGGATTGGCCGCGTGTGGTTAGTCCGAGCCCTGGCATTCCGATACGAATCACCTCCACTATGCTCCACACAATGCCTCCGCCGGCCAGCAGAAGCATCGGCATGACCCACTTCCAGGGAAACGGAATCGGCGCAGGCAGCGCGGCCTCTTGCCGCACCCGGTCCATCACCGCACTCGCAAAGCCCGAGGTTGGCAGCAACTCCTCTTCGCCGGCCAAAATGCGCCCGATTTCTGTTTCGATCCTCGCGCGCTCGTTTTCGCTACGCTCTGTTCTGGCTCGATTCATCGTGCGGCCTCCTTCCTTGTCTCCAGTGTATAAACCTTACTTGCGTCTTGCTCCTCTTCCAGTCGCGGAAATCTTCGCCGCAGTAGCTCGCGCGCTCTGGAGAGGCGCGCCTTCAGGGTTCCTTCCGGCATCCCCATGGTGCGCGCCGCCGCGGCCACGTCCATCTCGTGAAAATAAAACAGAACCACCGGCTCGCGGTAGCGCAGAGGCAGGGCCAGCACGGCGCGGCGCACCGTCTCCTGGCTCAACTGCGTAGCCAACTCGCTGTGCTGCGTTGCAGGGCCGGCAGGCTCGGGCGCTTCATCCAGAGGCAGCGTCTCCGTCGGGAATCGCTTCAACTCCGAGCGATAAACATTGGCCGCCAGTGCAAACAGCCAGGTGGAAAAGCTCGATTCCCGCCGCCAGTGGCTCAAGCCGCGCCAGGCGCGCAGAAAAGCCTCCTGGGCCATTTCTTCGGCGCGTCCGCGGTCGCGCGAGTAGCGCCAGGCCATGTTGATCAGCGGCCCCTGCCAGCGCTGCACGATCCCCTCGAAGGCCCGCACATCTCCAGCCAGCACTCGCTCGATGTCGGCAAGGTCGGCCTGGTTGTTATCGGCTCTGGTTGCGGCGTTCATTTTGAGGTCATGCCTCTGTGGATAGTACGACCAACCCTCTCCCGCTCTGGTTGCATTTTCTCGCAGTCGCCCGGTTTTATGAAATTATGCAACCGGATTCAACGTCCGCCTGTCCTATCAATCGCATGGGGAACTTCCCCGGCAAGGAGGAAGAAATGTTAGTCCCGATTTTTGGTATGTTGATTCCGATCGTAGCTATCGTGTCGGTGTTTACGATGATCATCTTCAGCGTTTGGTTTGGCACCCGGCAAAAGGAGCGCGACGCCTTTTACAAGTCGGAGACCTTGCGGCGGATCACCGAGTCCTCGGGCGAGGGCGCCAAGGCGGCTATCGATCTGCTGAAGGAAGAGGAACGGCTCAACCGGATCAAATCCCGCGAAGGCTTGAAGATTGGCGGCCTCATCTGCGTCAGCGTAGGTATCGCGCTGCTCATCTTCCTGCGGGCGCTTATCGGCAGCGAGCCTGTTTACCTCTGCGGCCTGATTCCCGGCCTCATCGGCGTGGCTATGCTGGTCTACGTGTTCTTTATGGCCGGGCCTGTAGAGTAATAACAAGGAAATCCCGCCATGACCAGCAAGCTGAAGGAAATTGGAGGTTGCTGTCTCGCCGTGCTGATCGCGCTCTACGTTGTGGGCGCGGTCAGCCACGGTTCGTTGCGCCACGAGGTGCAGACGCTGCCTCTCTGGTTTCCCATCGTGCTGGGCTTCAACCGGCGGGAAACGGCTCGCTGGTGCGCTCTGCCTTGCCTGGCCTTCTGGCTGTTCATGATGGTGCTCATCTGGCTCTATCTGCTGGGATGGGCGCATATCGTCTCCGGGCATTTCTCGCCGGTCGAGATTGCCATGACGCTGGTCGTCGGCGCTGCCAGCGCCCTCGGTATCAGCTTGTGTCTGCGCAGGGCTCGATGGTCGGCGCGCGGCGCCGCTCTGGTCGTCCTCTTTGCAGTCTTGCAAATCCTGGCCTTCAGGATTAGCCTGCTTCCAGCCATTGCCCACCAGTGACCCTGCCCGGCGGCGCCTACGCTCAGCTCGGCCCCGTCTGGTACCAGCGCCGCCTGCGGCCCAGCTTGAGGCCGGAGTCGATCACAATGGCCAGCAGGCAAAAGGCCATGCAAAATTCAGTGCGCGCCGCGTGAAAAAAGCTCAGCAAGCCGTACTCCTTGAGCTTTTCCAGCGGGAACGGCCCTAGCGGCCTGCCCAGAAGGATGGGAAATTTGTTCGCAAACAGGGCCGTGACGATGACTGCCAGCAGCGCCAAAGCGGCATCGCCGGCGTAGAAGTTCAGCAGAATGGCCGCGCCCCCGCCGATCTCCAGCCCCCCTACTAGCAGACCCAGATAATGAGGGAAGGGCAGGCCCAGCGCCGCGTAACGTTCCGCGCACAGTTCCTCGGGGCGGAGGAACTTCAGGCTCCCTTCCAGCAGAAAGACCACGCCCACCAACACCCGGATTACGATCATGGAAAGATTTCGGCGCCCTTCTGGCTCCATCTCCATTCGCCGGCCTCCTCCGGCATGGCCTTTACCCCTCGCAGGGAATAGCCGCATTGATGGCCGGATATGGAGAAGCATACCGCAAGGGCCAACCACAGCGGGAAAAAAGAGAATATTAGGCAATATATTACTAAATTACTGTTTATTTTTGGGAGGATGAGCGCCCTTGGTGCCGTTCCAGACTTACTACGCCCCGATCACTGTTCCCGGTCTCTCCTACGTTGAAATCGCATCACGCGACCATGACGCCTCCTCCATCTCCTCAAATCCTTAGCCAGCTGAGGGTGTCCTGAGCGCCCGGCCTGCGTCTAAATATGGACCTTGTGCCCTCCGGTGACAGGATTAAGCATCCCAGCCCGCCTGCGTCCGGTAGACTGTGGGATAGGTTTAGTTTTACTCCCCGGATACCCAGGAAGCGGTCTTTGCTTCGTGGGGTGATAAGACGGGTCTTGTCGCTGGGGTGGTAAAATTGGTTTTTCCTCTAGGCAGCACCAGATTTTCAGCAATGAGGGTGTCGATATTCTTCCCGTGAAGCCGAACGTAATGGCGAACTATGGACCGCACCAGTCTGTGTGCTCAGCGCAGGGCTCCAGCCCGGTGAAGATCAAGCACATTTCCATCTCCCGCGCCTTGCCGGCCGCAAGCCGTCTGGCGCGCACCGTGCTTGTGCTCGCGCTGGCGCTCTTTGCCGCCGCGGCCCTGGCCCAGCAGCCGCAGACCATTGAATCCATTCGGATCATCGGCAACCGGCGCATTCCCAAAGAGACCATCCTGGCGCGTCTCTTTACTCATCCCGGCGACTCCTACGACCCGGTTTCCATTGAGCGCGACTTCAACTCGCTGTGGAACACCTCGTACTTCGACGATGTGCGCATCGAGCGCGAGGACTCGGAAAAGGGCATCATTCTGAACGTCTTTGTCCGCGAGAGGCCCACCATCCGCGAGATCAACTACAAGGGCCTTAACGCCGTCTCCCAGTCCGACGTGCTCGACCGCTTCAAAAAAGAGAAGGTCGGCCTCTCCGTCGAGAGCCAGTACGACCCCACCAAAATCAAGCGGGCCGAGACCGTTCTTAAGGACATCCTCTCCGAGCACGGCCACCAGTTTGCCACCATCAAAACCGAGATCAAGACCATCCCTCCGGCCAGCGTGCAGGTCAACTTCAACATCAAGGAAGGCCCCACCGTGAAGGTGGGACAGATCAAGTTCACCGGCAATCCTCACATCAACAGCCTGCTCTTGCGCAGATCCATGAAGAACTTGAAGCCCATCGGCATTCCCTATTCCATCATCTTCGAGAATCTCTTCCCCCAGACCTTCGACGCCTCCAAGCTCGAGGAAGATACCGAGCGGGTGCGCCAGGCCTACCGCGACAAGGGTTATTACAACACCGCCATTGAGGAGCCCAAAACCCAGATTCGCGACCAGGGCGGGCTCAACTGGTTTACCTTCCGGCCCAACAAGGGAAAGCGCATTGACATTCTCATGCCCGTTGAAGAGGGCGCGCGCTACCGCCTCGGCACCATCACGTTCACCGGCAACAAGGCGGTCAAAAACGTCAAGGCCCTGCGCGCCACCTTCGCGGTCAAGGACGGTGACTGGTTCAACGCCACGCTCATCGCCAAGGGACTGGAAAACCTCAAGAAGGCATACGGGCAGTTGGGATACATTAACTTCGGCGCCATCCCCAAACCCGTCTTTGACGACCAGAAAAAGACCGTCTCGCTCAACATCGACATCGACGAGGGAAAGCCCTTTTACGTCGCGCGCATCGAGTTCGAGGGTAACCGCATCACTCGCGACAAAGTCATACGCCGTGAACTGATGCTGGAGGAAGGACAGGTCTACAACTCCCAACTCTGGGAGTACAGCCTGCTCCGCCTCAACCAGCTCGAGTACTTTGAACCGCTCAAAGTCGATCAGGACTCCACCGCCCAGCAGGATGCCGAGGCTGGAACCGTAACCCTGCTGCTCAAGGTGAAAGAAAAGGGCAAGAACTCCATCGGCATGAACGGCGGCTTGAGCGGACTCTCCGGCGCTTTCATTGGCGTCAACTACTCGACCAACAACTTCCTCGGACTGGGAGAAACCCTCAGCCTGCAAGGCAATCTGGGAAACGTCAGCCGCACATTTATGTTCGGCTTCACTCAGCCCTACGTGCGCAACCGCCCCTTCAACATCGGTTTCCAGATCTACGACAACAAGCAGGATTTCAACGCGGCCAAGAACTACCAGGCCACCACCGGCTCGTCGCCCAACCTCTCCGCGGCGCAGACGTCGATGATCCAAAACTACAACCAGGCCGCCAAGGGCTTCAACTTCTCGGTTAGCTATCCCCTCAGGCGGCACGCCTTCCAGCGCGTCGGCCTCACCTATTCGTGGAGCAAGTCGAATATTACCGCCTTCTCCACCGCCTCGCAGACCTTCTTCCAGACCATGAGCTTCCGCTCCGGTATCCAGGGAAACAATGCCCTGACCGGCATCATCAACAGCTATGCCTCCTTCAGCTACATCTACAACACCATCAACAACCCCATGCGTCCGCGCACCGGCAAGGAATACACTGCCGTGCTCCAGGCCTCCGGCATCTGGGGCAACGTGCGCTATATCGCACCCATGGTGGCTTACAAGCAGTTCCGGTCCATGCACTATCTCATGCCTTCGCCCACCGGGCGCAATGTGCTCGGGGTGCGCGCCCAGTTGGGTTATGTGATGGGATACAGCGGCGAGGTGGCACCGCCCAACAACCGCTTCTACTCCGGCGGCGAGGGTGACTTGCGCGGGTTTGACGTCCGCGCCGCCACCCCTTACGGTTATGTGCCTACCCGCGTCAATCTGCAGTTGACCAATCCGGATGGAACCTGCGTGCCGCGAGACCCCACTAATCCCCAGTTGAACCAGTGCATCCAGGTGCCTTTGCCGATTTACGGCATCGCCTCCATCGGTGGCGATTCCAACTTGACCGCCAATGCCGAGTACCGCATTCCTATCGCCGGCCCCGTCACCTTCTCCTTCTTCGACGACTTCGGCATCAACGTGGCCCTGAACAAGGGGCAGTTGATGCAGAGCATCGAAGGCTTTAATTCGCTCATCGCGCCCCTCTATGGTTGCCCGGTGTGGAACAACGGCGCCTGCCAGGGAGGCATTCCCGGCTCGCTGGTCGGCTTCCAGCGCAATATCCACCCCATCTCCGGTACCAACTTCGTACCTCGCATGTCCACCGGCGCTGAGCTTTCTGTCATCATGCCGGTCATCAACGCCCCCTTCCGCCTCTACTATGCTTACAATCCGCTTCGGCTCTATGAAAAACCCTACTGCGACCTCGGTATTGGAAGCATGAACCAGAGTTGCTCCGCGCAGCTGATCACGCGCGACATGTTCCCCCCGGGGGGCGCCGGCGATTACACCTACGGAGAGGCGATCCAGGGTTACGGCGCGCGCGACACCTTCCGCGAGCCCCGCAAAACCTTCCGCCTCACCGTCTCCACCACCTTCTAGGCGCAGCGCTCAACAAACAACTCCAGGGGCCGCTCGATCCGAGCGGCCCTTTTGCATGGGTCGCGAACCTGTAGTGCCGGCCTCCCGGTCGGCTGTTGCGTGGACCTCCCGGTCCACATTGCACTCTGCACAAATAGGAATAATGCTCTAGCTCCATAGGGGCGATGTGAACTCCATGCTGACGCTACGGACCGCCGTTTGCGTCCTTTACAAGTTTTTATTCCCTTTGCAGGGATTTTTACGCCGCGCCCGTTTGACGCTCCCACCCCAGCACCCTATAATCCATCTAGTTCCTGCTGACGTCTTCATTCGCGTCTTTTCCTTCCTCTGCTCTTTCCTGCGCAGAGTTCTGAATGGACCGGAAGGTTGATCAGGAGGCGATAGTCTGCATGCGCCATGAAACGCTCGCAGACACACAGGAATCCCGAAGGAGCATTACACTCGCATGAAGCGCTCACTTGCACTTATCCTTACGCTGGCCTCTGGTTTTGTCCTGAGCGCCGCTGCCCAAACTCCCGCCCCTGCGGCGCCTGCCGGTCCAGCCAAGATTGCCGTGATCGCCTTCCAGGTCGCTGTTGCCCAAACCAATGAGGGCCAGCGCAACTTCGCCGACCTGCAAAAGAAGTACGAACCCAAGCGCCAGCAACTCAAGGCATTGGACGAAGAGATCGGCAACCTGGCCAAGCAGCTTCAGGCGCAGGGCGACAAGCTGAGCCCCACCGAACAGCAGTCCCGCGCCAAGGCCATTGACGACAAAAAGAAGCAGTTGGAGCGCTCCGCCGAAGACGCACAAAACGACTTTCAGGCGGAGATGTCCGAGCTATACAACGGCTTGGCCGCCAAGGTCTACGATGTCCTGGCCAACTACGCGCAGCAGCAGGGCTTCACCGTGGTCTTTGACGTGACCGGAAGCCAGCAGCAGGCCCCCGTTGTGCTCTACGCCAGCGAATCCACCAATATCACCAAGCAGATCATCGACGCTTACAACCTGAAGTCGGGTGTGCCCGCTCCTCCGCCTCCGTCGGCAGCCACGGCTCCGGCCAGGCCCGCCGCCAAGCCTCCCGCTAACTAATGACTTCTATGTCAAACGTCAAGAGCTCCGCATCGCTGGGCTCTTGACGTTATGACTTGCAATTTCATCCGTTTCACAACGGGCTGTTCACCAATAAACTCTCCACAGCTTCCTGCGCTTTCCTGTGGAAAATTCTGTGGATTACTTTCGCGAATCCTGTCAAGTTATTCAATATATTTCTCTTGCCAAAAACTGATTTCTTCTGGTATGCAAGACAACTCCTTATTTATCAGTAGATATTACGAGAATGCCCTGTCACTTGTGCAGTGATCCCCTTGCGCAGACGTTCACACGAGCCTGCCGGGGTTATCCACATATCAGGATGAAAGAATTATGAATTAGAGCTCAACGAATTGCACCTATTTCTGAGCATCTTCGCCAATCCGCAACACCGCCAGAAAGGCTTCCTGAGGGATATCCACCCTCCCAATCCGCTTCATCCGCTTCTTGCCTTCCTTCTGTTTTTCCAATAACTTGCGCTTGCGCGTGATGTCGCCGCCATAGCACTTCGCCAGTACATTTTTGCGCAGCGGGCTCACCGTTTCGCGGGAGATAACCTTGGCGCCGATGGCCGCCTGGATGGCCACCTCGAACTGCTGGCGCGGAATCAACTCGCGCATCTTCGACACCAGCGCCCGGCCCCGCTCGTAAGCAAAATCGCGATGCACGATCACCGAAAGCGCATCCACTGGCTCCCCGCTCACCAGGATGTCCAGCTTCACCATGGGCGACTCCCACTCCCCGGCCAGTTGATAATCCAAAGAAGCATACCCGCGCGAGATCGACTTCAGCCGGTCGTAAAAATCCAGAACAATCTCATTCAGCGGTAGCTCGTAGGTCAGCAACACGCGCGTGGAAGTCACGTACTCGAAGTTCAGTTGCTTGCCGCGCTTTTCCTCCACCAGCTTGAAAATGCCGCCCACATACTCTTCGTTGGTGAGAATTTTGGCGGTGATCACCGGCTCGCGAATGCTTTCAATGTTTGTTGGCTCGGGCCAGCGCGAGGGATTGTCCACCTCCATCACGCTGCCGTCGGTCAGCGTGATGTGGTAGCGCACGCCGGGTGCGGTGGTGATCAGGTCCAGCTCGTATTCCCGCTCCAGCCGCTCCTGGATGATCTCCATGTGCAGCAGCCCCAGAAAACCGCAGCGGAAACCGAAGCCCAAAGCCACCGAGCTCTCCGGCTCGAAGAAAAACGATGAATCGTTCAGCCGCAGTTTTTCCAGAGCATCGCGCAACAGCGTGTGCTCGTGCGAGTCCACCGTGTAAAGGCCGGCAAAAACCATTGGCTTGATGTCTTCAAAACCCGGCAACTGCGCCGACGCGGGCCGTGTGTCATCGGTCACCGTGTCACCGATCTTGGTGTCGCTCACGGTCTTGATGGTCGCCGCAAAAAAACCCACCTCGCCGGCCAGCAGTTCGCCGATCTCCACCGGTTTGGGCATCAGCACGCCCATGGACTCCACTTCAAATGCCTTCCCATTCGACATCAGCCGGATGCGCTGCCCCTTGCGCATCGTGCCCTGCATCACGCGCACCAGCACGATCACGCCCCGATAAGCATCGAACCAGGAGTCAAAGATCAGCGCCTGCAGCGGCGCGTCGGGGTCGCCGGTGGGCGCGGGCAGCCGGTGAACGATGGCCTCCAGCACCTCGTCCACGCCCTGGCCGGTTTTGGCGCTCACTGGTATCGCATCCGTCGCATCCAGACCCACGGCCTTCTCGATAGCCTCCTGCGTGCGCAGGATGTCCGCCGAAGGCAAATCGATTTTGTTGATGACCGGAATGATTTCCAGCCCGTGATTGATGGCCAGATACGCGTTGGCCAGCGTTTGTGCCTCCACACCTTGCGAGGCGTCCACCACCAGCAACGCCCCCTCGCACGAGGCCAGCGAGCGCGAAACCTCATAGCTGAAATCCACGTGCCCCGGCGTATCGATCAGATTCAGTTGATAGGTGTTGCCGTCGTGCGCCTTGTACATCATGCGCACCGCGTGCGCCTTGATGGTGATGCCCCGCTCCCGCTCCAGATCCATGTCGTCCAATATCTGCGCCTGCATCTCCCGCCCCGTCACCGAACCGGTAAACTCCAGCAGACGGTCGCTCAGCGTCGACTTGCCGTGGTCGATGTGGGCAATGATCGCAAAATTTCTTAGGAAGCGTGCGTCCATTTTGGCTTGAAAAAAGAGGCTTTTCGCGCTCTTGCGGCGCGCGCGCCTCCAGGCCATAGCTTATCATCGGTAAGGGCAACAGTTTCCCTCATGCGCCTTGGCAGAACGTGGTATCGACTCTTCGGCTGTGCCCTGTTGGCTCTCTCGCTGGCGGGATGCGACCCCACTGCGCCCTCGCGCTCTTCTCAGGGAGCGCCGCCGCAAGCCACCGCGCCGCCCATCACCTTAGGTGCGAACTCGGCAGAGCCCGCGCAAGCCGCCGTTCCTGCGCAGCATGCGACCACCCGCCAGCAGCAACAGGTTCGCTCCCTCATTAAGCTGGTGGAAGAAGCCTACGCAAACGGCGAGGCCGAATATCGCAAGGGCCGTTTGCGCGAGGCCAAGCAGGAATTCGATCGCGCCGTCGACTTGATGCTCACCTGCGGCATCGACATCAAAAGCACTCCCGAGTTGCAGGAGGAGTTCGACCGCATTGTGGATGCTGTCAACGCCCTCGAGATGGAGGCTCTCAAGCAAGGCAACGGATTTGTCCCCAAGGAAGAGGAAACCCCCGCTGACGTAGCCGAGAACGTCACCTTCGAAGTGGACCCCAACATTGTCGCCAAGGCCAGAGCCGACCTGGCCACCACCAACTCCGATCTCCCCCTGGTGGTCAATGATTACGTGGCTGTCTATATCAACTTCTTCTCCAATACCCAGAAGGGCCACAACACCCTGCTTCACTCCTTCGAACGCGCCGGCCGCTACAAAGCCATGATCCAGCGCGTCATGGCCGAAGAAGGCGTGCCCCAGGATCTCATCTACCTCGCGGTGGCTGAGTCCGGCTTTCAGCCCCGCGCCCTCAATCGCCGCTCCCACGCTGGCGGCATGTGGCAGTTCATGCCAAGCCCATACTACGGCCTGGTTCGCAATGCCTATGTGGACGAGCGCTTCGATCCGGAAAAATCCACCCGCGCCTACGCCCGCTACATGAAGTACATCTACGACCAGCTCGGCGATTGGTACCTGGCTATGGCCGCCTACGACCATGGCACCGGCAACATCCAGCGAGAGGTCGAAAAGACCGGTTACGCCGACTATTGGGAACTCTACAAGCGCGGCGAACTTCCCAGGGAAACTAGAAATTACGTGCCGGAGATTCTGGCCGCCATCATCATCGCCAACCATCCAAAGCAGTACGGCTTTGACGACGTCACCCTCGATCCCCCCGTATTGACCGACACCTTGACCATCAATTATCAGGTTAGCCTGAGGCTGGTGTCGGATATTGTGGGTGTGCCGGTGGAGGAGCTGACGGCGCTCAATCCCAGCCTGCTGCGGCTCGTTACGCCACCCAACATGCCCTTCGATCTGCATCTGCCCGGCGGCACGTCGGCCGTCTTTCAGCAAACCATTGCATTGATTCCCGAAGGCAAGCGCAATGCATGGCGCTATCATCACGTTGCCGCGGGCGATACTATGGCCTCGGTGGCGCTTAAGTATCGCGTCACCGAGACCGCTTTAGCCGCGGCCAATCATCTGCGCACGCGCGATGGCATTGAGGGAGTCGAGGCCCTGCTGGTGCCGGCGGCGCCGGTCGCCGAGCCCGTGACCCACCCCCGCCTCTACACGGCCCGCAAGGGCGATACGCTGGTTACCATCTCCGACCGCTTCGGCGTCTCGCTGAGCGAGTTGCGCCGCTGGAACAAGATTACCGGGACCAGGGTGCAGGCCGGCCAGAAGCTCTACGTGGCCGCTCCCCCCAGCGTCCACCACGCTTCCGCTAGCGCGCACCGCGGCGCCGGCGCTCCAGCCAGCCCCCAAACACGCCCCGCCGCGCCAAAGACGAACGGCGCGCCGGCTGTGAAAAAGCCGTCCCTGAATCACCCCGCCGCCTCTGCCCCTGAAAAGAAAAACACCACCGTGAACGCGGGAAATGCCCCTCAGAAGAAATCCACGGCTGCATCCTCGGCCCACTCGCCAAAATAATTTTTTCCGAAAACTGCATTTCGTGCTTGTCAACTGCTGGTGTTTACGTGCAATCTATTGCTAGAATACTTTCGCTGGCGGAACCAGGGTTTTCCCGCCACGCAAAATTGAAAATGAAAAATTTCGTGCAGCGGCAGGCCGCTGGAGGCAATGGGATGGAAGAGTCCAAGATGTACGCGATGAGCGACGGCGATCCAAATTATAAGCCGGGCGCGTTTGAGTCCGATCACGACGACTTTGAGGAGGACGAAGAGGTTGAATCCTATAGCGTGCTCACCTCCTCGGACGACGACGAGGGAGTAGTGGCAGAGTCGGTGATCGTGGCCGTGGAAAAACCAGCATCGAAGCCGGCCCCACGTAAGGCCGCGAAGAAAAAGGCTCCGGCAAAGAAACCTGCCGCGAAAAAGGTTGTGGCCAAAAAGGCCGCAAAGAAATCCGCCAAGAAGAGCAAGGCTGGCGCAAAAAAGGGCGGAAAGGCTGGGGCCAAAAAGGCCGTTGCCGGCAAGAGCGCCAGAAAATCAATCAAACGAGGTAAAAAGTTGGCCGTTAAGAAAGCAGCAAAGAAGGCCCCCGCCAAGAAAAAGGCGAAGGCGAAGAAGGCAGTTGCCAAGAAGAAGGCTCCTGCAAAGAAAAAGAAGTAGCCGCTGCAATGTAGGCAACCAAGCAGCGTCTGCCTGAAGTTCAAGGCAAGCAAAAAAGCCCGGTTCGTGCCGGGCTTTTTTGCGCCTGGATCCAGATGATTGCTCGGCCCGTATTGACTGATACTATGTGCCCCATCCATTCCGCGTTCCTTGCGGAATGGGTGGGAGACCATGGACGCTATTGAAGGGCCGGATCAATAGATGCCTGTCTTCAAGCAACCGGAGCAGTTAGCTGTGCCACATGCCAGCGCTGATGCCTGAAGTAGTCCTCGACCACGAAGCGCAGCGTAACCGGCGCGTTATCGCCGATTTTGCAGACCGCATTCAACCGCTCTTCGGGAATATGATCTACCGCAGCCGCCAGAATCGCGTGCTCCACCTCCCACCAATGCAACAGGGTAGCCCAGGGAAGATCGCCATAGCCGTGCGCGGCGACCCACTCGGCCTGCGCATAGTCTGGCCCTGTGAAGCTGCCGTGGATAGTCGCGCGGACAAAGCGCTGGCGGTTATTGGCTGCCGAATCAAGCATATGCCCGACGATCTGCTTGCGCGTCCAGCCGCCTTTGCGCCAGGGAATCTCCGCCAACTCGGGGGAAAGTGCAAGCAGGGCTGTATAAACCGCATCAATTTCGGCACGAAAATGTTGGGCAATCTGGGTTGGCATACATTCCTCTATTTTTGGTGGGCGCAATTTCACTCCCATCATAAAACAGCGGCCTCGTCGCCGGAGCCGTGCGCTTCCGTCAGTTGCACCTTCTTATTTCTTGAGTTCCGCCAGCGCCGCTAGCACCTCCGCGGAGTGCTGCTGCACATCCACCTTGGTCCACTCCCTGGCAATCTTGCCCGCCGGGTCAATCAGGAAGGTGTGTCGGTTGGCGATGGTGATGGGGCCAAAGTGGCCCAGTGAGCCGTACGCCTCCACCACCTTGTGCTCCGGGTCGGCCAGCAGTCGGAAGGTCAGACCCTCCTTGGTGCAGAACTGTTTATGGCTGTCGGGTGTATCCACGCTCACCCCCAGAATCACCGCGTTGGCGGCGTCATACAGCGCCTGGTCGCGCTGAAAGTTGTGCGCCTCGATGGTGCAGCCCGTGGTCATGTCCTTGGGATAGAAGTAAAGCACTACCCATTTGCCGCGAAAACTATCCAGCGATATTTGGGAACCGTCCTGCGAGGGAAGCGTAAAGCCCGGCGCAACCTGCCCTACCGTGGGCAGAACTTGGTCATTATCTCCGGCCGCGCGCACCGCGACTACCGCAACTGCGGCCACAACGGCTACAACAAGGATAAGGATAAAGGGAATTCTCACGGGGAAACCTCCAGGCTGTTGGATGGGGAAAGGTGCTGTCCGGACGCAGAGTTTTTTGCTACCAAATATCACCGTGCCGTACCGACAATCGCAATCCCCGCCTCAGCAGCCCTCTTTAGCAGCGCCTCGCGGTCAAAAAGCAGCGTCCTCCCGGCCTCCACTGACAGGCAACTCGCCCCGGCGCGAATCATCGCCTCCACCGTCGCCATTCCAATCACCGGCACATCGAATCGCATATCCTGATTGGGCTTGGCCACCTTGACCACCGTAAGCCGCCGCTCCAATGTCGGGGTCCCCGGCGACAGGTCTTTGTCGCTGGGGTGAAGTGTTGAAGCGTCGCTCTCCAGCGTCTCCATCAGCCGCCCAGCCCGCTCAATTGCCGCATCGGTCCCTTCCATCGCCTCCACCGCCACGCAGGCCTGCGCCGCCACCACCACCGTCTGCCCAATGTCGAATCCCGCCACCGCCCGCGCCACGCTCAACCCGTACTCGATGTTCCTGCGCTCCTCCTCATCCGGCGCACGTTCCGTCAGCACGCCCTCCTCGGCCAGCAGCGGCTCCAGAAACTTGGTCGAGCTGATCAGCTCAATGCCCTCATCCTCCAGCACCTTAGCCACCGCCCCGATCAGCCTGTCCGTCGAGCGCACCGGCAGATTCAGCAGCAGCTTGGCCAGCCGCCAATCCGGCCGGATGCTCGAAAAAATCTGCTTGTGCTTTACCTGCCCGGCCATCACTGCCTTGGTGACGCCTTCTTTGTGAAAGGTTTCGATCAGCCGCGACAGCTCCCCCAGCGAAAGCCAATATACGCTGATGCCGCTGTCTTCCGCCGCGCGCCGGTCCATCTCCGCGTCCGTCTCCTCGCGGATAGCCGCCACCACTACACTCAGCCCTTCAGCCCGCGCCGCATCCAAAAGCAAAAACGGAAACCGCCCGTTGCCGGCAATCAGCCCGAGTTTCATGGCTACTTGATCACCCCGCGCTCGCTGCGTTCGATAAACGCCGCCAGCAGTGCCGCGTCCTCGCCCTCCAACTCCTTGATCTTTTCGAGCGCCTGCGACGTGTTCATCTTGGCCGCCAACAAGAAGCGGAATGCCTTCTGCAGCACCTTCAACCGCTCCGGAGAAAACCCCCGCCGCGCCAGCCCAATTTTATTAATCCCGAAGGCCTTGTTCTCCCGCTTGGACGAGGTCAGCGAAAACGGCAGCACATCCTGCGTCACAATCGTCCCACCGCCGATGAAAGAGTACGTGCCGACAATGCAATGCTGATGCACCGGGCAGAAGGCACCCAACGTAACGTAATCCTCGATGATCACGTGTCCGGCCAGCGTAGCGCAGTTGGCCAAAATGCAGTGGCTGCCCACCTGGCTGTCGTGGCCGATATGCACCCCGGCCATCAGCAAACAACCCGACCCCAGCCGCGTCACCCCGCCGCCGCCCACTGTTCCGCGGCTGATGGTCACGCACTCGCGAATCGTGTTGCCGTCGCCCATCTCCAGCTCCGTCGGCTCGCCCTTGTACTTCAAATCCTGCGGCGCAACGCCCACCGCGCAGAACGGATGAAACGTATTGCGCGCGCCGATGCGTGTCCGCCCATCCAGCACCACGTGCGAGATCAGCGTGCAATCCTCGCCCAGCTCCACCTCCGGCCCGATGGTGCAGAACGGCCCCACCATGCAGGAAGCCGGAACCACCGCCCCCGCCGCAATCACCGCGCTGGGATGAACGCTCACTCAGCCGCCCCGGTATGCGCCTCGCCGGTCACCGCCTCACTCTCCGGCGTCCGATTCACAATCGAGCAGGTTAACGTAGCCTGGCAGGCCACTTTGCCATCCACTATGGCGTTGGCCTCCATGCGGCCCAGCCGGCTCTTGATCGCCAGCACGTCCACCTCGATGCGCAGTTGATCTCCCGGCACTACCGGGCGGCGGAACTTGGCCTTGTCAATGCCTGTAAAGACCGCCAGCTTCTTCTCGCGGTCTGGAATCTCGTTCAACATGATGATGGCTCCCGCCTGCGCCATCGCCTCTATCACCATCACCCCCGGCATAATCGGGTAATCGGGAAAGTGGCCCTGAAAAAACGGCTCGTTCATGGTGACATTCTTGATGGCCACCAGGCGCTTGCCGCGCTCGAACTCGACCACTCTGTCGATCATCAGAAACGGGTAGCGGTGGGGAAGTAATCCCAGAATCTCCTGGATATCGAAGGTCATGCAGGTCTCCAAGGAGCGGTTGTCGTAGATGCTCAAGCGCTCCTCTGGATTATATCGAAAGCCCCATACTCCCTTGATGAATGTCGCCGGCCACTTGGCCTTGAGAAGTTATCCTCCGAAAATGTGCCAAGGTTGTCGTCAGCGAAACGCTTGCAAAAATCTAGAACCAAAGGATATAGTGCATGTGACGCAGAAAGCCAGGCGATATTTACTATAGAATATCTTCCGCATGGCTCTGATCTTCTGGTTAGCGAACATCAAACTGGAGGTGCGATGAAAATCAAGGCCGACAGCCCCATCAAATTTTTGCTGATCTTCCCCGTCGCCCTTGTCGCAATCATGGGAGTCGCACAATCCTCGCAGGATGGTCAGGAAACAGACCCAAACGGCGACATCGTTGTCACCAGCACCGTCAAGCTCAAGCAGAGCGCCGAGAACCTCGAACAAAAGCTCGAGAAAACCAAGCAGGAAGAAGCTGCGGCGGTACAAAGTTTAAAGAACGCCGATGAGGAATCGCGCCCCCGCCTGGAGCAGACCATCACGGCCGCGCAAAACTACGAGAAACTACTCACCCCGGCCATTAAACAGGTCAGGCAGATTGCCAAAGACATCGATACCGGCAATAAGACGCCCAAAGAAAAACAAGAATTATTGCTCCAGGCCAACCTGATCGTTACCACCGCCTACATGACCCACGCTTCCCTGCAGTTGCACACCGAGTTCCTCGACGAGCTCAAGGCGCGGGCTCAGCTCTCAAATCAAATCTCCAACAGCCCCGTCAGCGATAATTCAATTGCTCCCATCTATAGCGGGGCCGCAAAAGTCTTCTCTGAAGATGAGATGGGCGGCGGCGTCTTTCTCGATGAGCCCGCCAGCTTGCCCATCGATGCGCATTCGGTAACTGAGGCCGAGTACGATCCCATTCTGGGCCGCTTCGTGCTTCATCAAAATGGTAGAAGCTTGCAACTGCCGCGAACGGATCCCAGCCGCACGGCAACGGTGATTCACTGCATGTACAACCCGGAGCCGCGAAACAAGATTGCCGTCAGCGAAGATATCGATCCCATCAATAAGGGCGATCTCACCAACACCGCCGCCTTCGGCTCCGACCAGGTCATGTTCGGTTGCCAGAACCTCTGGAACTCCGATGCGGGCAGAATTCTGATCGACTCCGATGACCTTCTGGCGCACATCTGGATGGGAAAGAATCGCCGCGGCGACGATCTGACGCGGATATACAAATTCCACTCCGCGGCTCAGTTAACCCTGGACCTGGTGCCGCCGGGCAAAGAACAGGATAGCAAGCCTGTCTGGACGCGGTACTGGATTCGGCCCAAGAGCATCTCCGCCCATTTAGTGGGGAACGAACTAGTCTTCACTCCCATCCCCTTTGAATTGTTCACCTCGACCATTCAATTGCCTTCCCCGCGTGCCTTCCGGGGCGTGGCCTATTCAAACCCCGGCGCGGACATATTTTCGGCCTTTTTCAACCTGAATTTTGAACGTTTTGCGCACTTGGTCCTGCGCGAGGACGAGGAGACTGGCAGTGAGATCAAACCCTTCGAGGAGCTTCGTGACCTCGCCATGATCGCCGCCATCGTCAGTTGGATCAGGGACTCGAGAATCCCTATGAACACCGCATGGGCCTCCGATTACCCCGTCGCCAGGGCCCTGACGCGCCACAACCTGCCACGTATCTATCCGCACATTGTCGAAAGCGAGATCGTGCCTCCCATCGTAATCTACAACCAGTACGGCCCCAGCCGCATCATCGATAAAAGCGGCCGCATGGTACGTTATGACTACGACAGCGCGGGCAACTTCGTAAAATTGGTCCGCGTTGTGAGACAAAGCGACGGGAGCCTGGTCGAATTGCCAGGCACGCTCGTCTCTGGTAACGACTAAGTGGAGAAATTCGCCGTGAAAAATGCCCTCCTGATTTTCGCCCTCGTCTTGGCTTGCTGCACCGCCATCTCGGCGCAGGTTGTCACTCCCCCGATCCGCATTCCACCGATCGTCACCCCACCGGTTTTAATCACTCCGCCAGTTTTAACCCCGCCGGTTTTAACTCCACCGGTTTTAACCCCGCCGGTTTTAACTCCCCCAGTCGTCATCACTCCACCGGTCGTTGTCACTCCGCCTGTTGTGCCCATTCAGCCCCCGCCGCCTAATCCACCCGTCTTTTCGACGCCCATCGTGGTTGGCTGTATCTCCGATCTTTCCTACAGAAGAACGTATCCTTCCTGCATGGTCTACGTCCTTGAAAGCTATCTATCCACCTTTGAAATGACCCCCAGTCTCCGCTCCGGGCTCGCCAATGCAATTTATGCTCTGCCCGCTTCAAGCTCATCCAGAGCGGAATTGAAGAATGCCGAAGACGATATCAATCAAGGCTACTCGCTCTTTCGATCGGGAAGGTTTACAGAGTCGCGCATCAAGCTGGAGAGCGCCTATGACATCATCAAATACTCTTCTGACGTTCCCAGCGCGACCAAGACCTTCATAAAAACACAGGTGAACATCGCAAGTGGCGAAGAGCAATTGGAAGACAACAATATCTCCACCGCTCGCGATCAATTCCATCAAGCCTATATCGTGGCGCAGGATCACCAGCAGGAGGCTTCCGCGCTGGTGGGGGAGGCTTTATCGGAAAAAGAGGCGCTGCATGATATCCACGCCATGGAGCTCCTCGATCAAGCCTACGGTAGAAGCACGGACGAGGACCAGAAATCGTTCATCCTGATGACCAAGGGCGGTATTCTGGCGAGCCGCCGCGACTACGACGATGCAGAGGCCAATCGCGATCTTGAGCAAGCGGTCTCCATCGCCGTCGGCGCGCAGCAAAAAACTCTGGCTCTCGTTACCTATGCCTCCGTGGTCCACAATTTCAATCCCGCGCGGGCCAGCGAGATCCTCGGCCAGGCGGAAGCGTATTGCAACGAAAATGCCGCCTGGGCGCGGGAGATGCGCACTACCATCCAGGATTACCACCAGAAATGGGGCAGTTAGCGCAAGAAGAAAACAATTCAACCGCCGAGCCGTGTGTCGAATACTTCCTACCGGCTCCAGGAGGATTCCATGAAAAAAATAGCCGCAATTTTCACTTTGTTGCCCGCCATCGCCATCGCTCCGCATCTGGCAAGCGCTCAAGCCTCTTCCTGTCCCGCCAACACCGTTGAAATCTCGCGCGAGGTAGTTACAAACGGGGACGAACAGACCACCCGGCTTCACTGCCGGCGTATCGACAGGCTTACTCCCAACGAGCTTTCCAATCTCGGCGCCGGCGCGCTGGCCAATCTCTCTCCAGAGGACAGAAAGCGCGTCGATTTTCTCCGCGGGCTTCAGAGCACCAACATGCGAGACCGAGACCAGCCGCTCGATGCGCCCATCACCAATGATGTCGGAGATCGCAGCGCCTATAACTATTTCAAGGTGATCGAGCAGTTCCAGGTTGAAAAGAGCCCGCGTTATGCGGAGGACAGCGAGACCTATTGCAATATCTTTGCCGAGGATGTGACGCGAGCCATGAATGCCCCACTCCCGCAAATGGTGGTCAATGATATGGTCGACTGGCTGAAGGAGAACCGCGCGACCAGCGGATGGAAGCGCGTAGACGAACGCATGGCCCAGCAAATGGCGAAAGAAGGGCATCCCAGCATTGCGATTGCCGCCAATGTCACTCCCAGCAATCACGGACACGTGGCGGTGATTCGCCCTGCTTCCGAAGGCGACAATCGCGGCGCCGCCATCACTCAGGCGGGAGCGAGCAATATCGATGCAACCCACATCGAGTACCTCCCTGCCTTTAGCGATCCCGCGCAACTCCAGCCAATTCAATACTGGTATCACGAGTAATTCGACAACCAAAACGACGTCGGAACCTACCATTGAAGTAGCTGCTCTGGCTATTGCGCCCTTGATGGAGCTTATGTCGGAGACACAGAACAACCCGGAAGAGCTTCCGCTGGCCGATGCATCTGCTATGCCCGCCAGCGCGAGTTCGTCGCCGAGCCAAACCGAAAGCGCTGAGAGTACGGAGACAGCATACTTTACAGAGAATGCAAAGGAGAGCGAAGCCATGCTGGATGTCCACCCGGCGCATCACGCAGCCGGAAGCTGGAAAGAATTCTTTATCCATATTGCGACCATTGTGCTCGGCTTGCTGATCGCGCTCTGTCTGGAGCAGACCGTGGAGTACTTCCATCATCGCCGCAAAGTCGCCGAGGTGCGGCAGGAGTTGCGTGGCGAGCGCGAAGCCAATAAACGCTCCTTCACAACTGAGACAAACAACTGGCGCTGGGAGACGGCGGAACTCGAAAACAACCTGATAGTCTTGGAAACCATGCAAAAGCATCCCGGCACGCCGGATGAAAAGTTGCCTGGCAGACTTGTCTGGTTTCATGGCTCTTCCAGCCACAGCCAGGCCGTATGGGATGCGGCGAAAATTAGCGGCGTCACCAGCCTGATGCCTCGCGAAGAGGTTGAGCAGTATGAAGACACTTACAACCAGCTGAAGAAAATTGATGATGCGCGGGTGCTTGCGTGGGAGGGGATGAATGATGCGGCGCGTTATGAATTCACGAACGTCGGGCTCTCGCACCTGACTCCCGCGCAGATCGGCGAGATCACCACCTTGACCGAGATCGCGCTCACCAGGCATTGGTTGGAGGGCGTCGCACTCGAAAACACCGCTCGCAAGTTCAGCGATTTCCCGCGCTCCATTACTACCGATGAGCTCTCTCAGGTCCATCACCGGAAAAGTTTTAATGAAGCGATGCAGGATCCTCCCTTTGCCCTGACCATCGCGCGCATGAAGGCAGCGGGGTATGAACCGTAGGGGCGCAGTGAAGGGTATCGGGCGCCCCATCCATCGCGCACTTTGCGATGGGTGAGATGCAGGCTTTGTATCAGGGCGCGACTTTATAGCTTACGGAAAAATTCATTTGGAGTTGCGAGAAGCGTCAGGGCACGACTGGTAGGTCAGGGTTTTAACCCTGACTGCCGTAAGCGTAACAAAAGAAACGTCGGGCTTTAGCCCCTGCGGTCTGCTTTTCGTGTGATTCGTATGGAAACAGCCCTTTTTCCGCAGCCTGTTTAACCCTGACTGCCTAAAATGCAACAAATAATCGTCGCGTGTAATGGAATTTACTTCAATCGATAAGTCGCGCACCTGCGTCACCCGGCTTCGATTATGAGTTCTACATTGATCGCGAGATTGCACCCGCGGTCGTGCAGAGCTTGTACAGTGCTGGATGGTCGAAGATGGTGGTATTGATGAGAGCAGAGACGGCGGAAAAGGCGTCCAAGAGCTCCTCGACGCGAGGCTCCGGCCCTCCGCTCCAGACGCGTTCGATGTCTTCCGCTATGAGTTTTTCGATGTCTTTTGGGTGCATCGCGCCCAGTTCTTCCCTCAAATAGGCAGTGATTGCCTCGAATTCTCCCTTATCGAGCCAGACTCCGTGACATTGCGGGCACCAATCGACAATGATGGAGGACTTGCCGAAAATGACGGAGACCATTTTGATGGTCTTGCATTTCACGCAGTTGCGGTTGGTCACACGTGCGCTCGTTTTCTCCATGTCGTCGATCTCGTCGTTCAGCCAGCGCATGGAGCCTTCGTTCACCTTGTTTTTCAGTTTTCGCAATTCGTCTTTAATCAGCCAGATTCCCTTGCACTTCGGGCAGCCTTCAAAGTCCATGGAGTAGATGGAATATACAAACAGATTGTGCCCGCATACAGGACAAATATCCGCGGTCTTCTCCTTTTGGATCGCGTCCTTGATCGGTGGAACCTCCACGGTGAAGTCCGTCTCAGAGCTTGGCTTTTTGATTCGCTTGTACCAGTACGGAACGTGGACGTTGTTGACGAAATCGGAGAAGCCGTGACCCTGGATCGGCCCGTCTTCGGCCAGTACCTTATCGATTCGATTCAACTCGCCGCCGTCAAGCCAGAAGCCGCCGCAGTTTCTGCATAGGTGTAGATGTATGTCGTCGGACTCCAGGAACTTCACTTTGCTCAGATTGAAGTCGTCGCAGCGGGGACACTTCTTGGGTTTCTTCTCCGCTTCGTCGCTCCCGATCTCTTCGCAGTATTCGATGCTTCCGGTAGTTTTAAAGGCCATCTTGTCGAGGTCGCCGGCGTCCAGCCAGAGGCTGCCGCATTTATCGCACATGTCATAGGAGATGCTGTCCTTCTTGGTAACCACCTGGTTGGTGGTCATCTCGGTACCGCAGTTCAGGCATTTCATTGGTGGACTCCGGTTACGTTTTTAGGGCGGACATCGGTGGCGTGGGATGGAACTATAGTCCGCGTTGTCGAATCAAGGTGATGCCTTATGGTCAAGGTTGGTACGGCTTCCGATTCTAGCATACGGCGGGTGGTCTACCCTCGTCTTACCCATACTGCCAAAACACAAGTCGCAAATCCGCACAGGTAGGCTATTGCTCACCATGATCAGTTTTCCGCCTGGACTTCCTGCCCCCACGCCGAAGGCCGTCCGCCTGGACGGCAAGTCCCCTCACCGCGGGTGGCTTTTCGCCTGCTCTTCTCTGCCAGATCGTCAATTCTGTTTGTACCCGATTTTGCCAGATGTAAGTGTGCTTAGAAGCACACTTCTTCTGCACTCCAAAGCCTGAAAAAGGTCTAAAAAAGTATGTTTCCAACACCACTTTTGCCTGTTTGGGTCCTCACTTCTTGATGCGGCTCGTGGCCGCATCCACGCTCCAGAAATCCGCCGGAAATTCCTGATTATACGCGACATGCACCAGGAAGTACTGCCGCGTCATATCGTCGTTTTTAAAGCGCGTGATGGTGAACGGCGTGGGAAACCCGTCCAGGTTGTGGTAGTCGTCGTACTCCTCAGAGTCCAGATTCTTGTCCTTGTAGACCGGGTCGCGCCACTCAAAGGTTCTGCGCAGCGGCAGATGGGTCTCGATATCCATCAGAATCGTAACTGCTTCATTATCAGCGGATATCAGCGTAACCTGGTCGGCCAAGTGGCGCTCGGCCAGGTGCTGCCCCTCGTAAATCAGGATCGTCCGGGGATCGTTGAGCCACACCTTGACGGCAGTCTCAATAGAATGGTCCCGTCGCCGCAGAAACTCCTCCACCTGTTCATGGGGCAGCGGCGCCTTGCCTTTAAAGGTCACCTCCGTGCCCGCGCGCCCCAGATAAAACTGCACCACGTCGCGGTGTTTGCTGTAATCGATGCGGTCGTGATCGGGCCAGGCATGGTACTCCCAATACTCGGTGGTGCCGCCCGATGGCTGGCCATGGAAGAAGGCGGCCACGCGCCCCTCGCGCATCTGGTTCTTTATGTTAAGCCAGGCCTCGCCGCCCAATGCCTGCACCATGGCGTCCAGCGCCGCCCGCGCCTGACGAGCGTTCTTCTGGCCTGTATCCTCAACGGTTTGCGGCCACGTGGTGAGCGGCAAAACAATGATCATCAACCCCAGCGCCTCCGGCAAAACTCTGCGCATCTATCAGCTCTCCAATGGGTTGGACGGAATCAGGAGGCGAATTGAACGCCCCATGGACTAACGCTAACGTAACCAGTCGGGAGGACGCAAGAAATCTACTTCTGATTTAGCGGAGCTTTTGACTCGCCCGACGTAGCGGTCGTCTGCTTGACCCCTGCCGCCGGCTTGGGTTTGTGGATTGCGATAGTCGCCGTTGCCGGAGCCGTTGCCTGCATCAGACTGGTTTCTTGTTTCTCAGAAGCCGCTGGCGATGCTGTCTTTGCCGTTGGTCGCCGCACTGGACACGAGGCTAGAATAGGCCTTGCCCGGTGCGAGACCGGCCTTCCGGCAACCCGCCGGATTGTCCGGTGCGCCTCAGCTTTGGCCGGGTCGCTTGCCGGACCTTTAGCCGCAACGAGAACTGGAGCAGGGGTTGCCGCAGACGGGGCAGGAACTGCCGCCGGAGCGGTTGCTGGAGTTGCCATAGGAGCGGAAGCTATTGCAGGAGCAGCAGTTACAACCGGCTTTGGCTCGACAGGCTTGAGCACAGCTTCCTTTGGGGCCGGAACCGACGCCGTCGGCAGTGCGACCGCGGCTGCGGGAATCTGCGTGGAGTGCGGATGGGTCTCCGCCTCGGCTGGCTTCCGCGTTACAACCTCCACTGCGGGCAGTGCCGTTGCAACCGCCTCTGGGGCGGGAATCTGCGCTTCTTTACTTGCAACGGACATTTCCGCTACGGCGTTCTTCCCCCTGCCCTTCACAAAGACCGTGAAGACGCCGGGTGCATCTTCGACCATGGCCGTCCCGCAGCGATTGGGCGCGCTCAGGCCATCGCGCCGAATCAGTTCCACGCTGAAGCTCTGCCCGCGTGGCTTGTCCTGGCAAAGCGACTTTTTTGCGACCCACACCTGCAGCCAGGGCAGATTCGCCAACTGTCCGGGCAGCCGCGCCTGACCGTGCGCATCGGTAAGCACTTCCGCGCGATAGAGCTGGTCGTGCAAGTCTCTCTGGTCATAGCCGCCAAGCAATACTACATGTAAATGGGCGAGTGGCAGACCGTCCTTTCCACCAAGAATGTGGACTGTAATGGGTTCTTTGTGGACCACTGGGAAGGTCTCTGCCACGCCGCATAGGGTAGCGGTCAGCAGAGCCATTCCGGCGGCAAGAGAGAGCGCGAGAGGTCGAATCATGAAAGTTGCACCTTATAAATCTATCGGCGCAACAGAGCTTTATCTCGAGCTTTCTAATGACCTTTGCCGGGAATCCCGCCCCTATCGGCTGCGTTTTGGGAGTATCAATAGCCCCGAATAACCCGCGCGGGAAGCAGGATAATCGCTCGCACCAACTCCAGCACCCCGCCCACCGCGATGCCAACTACGCGAAAAGGCAGCAGCAGTAACCACACCAGCGGGTAGAGCACCAGCGCCACCAGCGCCAACGGCCAGCATAGCACCAGCAAAATGCACCACAGCAGAAACTTAATCATGGTTAAGCGCCTCTTTCGCGCGAACTCTTACACGGCGCGATCTATTCGATATTACGAAAAAGAGCCGAGAGCCGTTCCATGCGACTGTTTCGCCTATTTGCGCGCGGCCAACTGCTTCTTGCGTTCTCGAATCAGCCGAGAGCGCTCCTTCTCGGGTAATGCCAGCACCGCCTTGGTCCGTTTGGGCAGTTTTTCGTAGATCAGAGCATGGGCGCGGGCCAGTTCCTCTTCAATCTCGCGCGGTCTTAGCGCGTCCCACCGCTCCAGCGCAACCCAATAGGCTCTGGCCAGGTGCGGCGCGGGAATGATGCCTTCATTCTCCAGAAGCTCGTCATAGCGCTCGGCCCCGCAGTGGAAGCTGAGGACAGGAGTCTCCATGCCGTCGGCGTTGGTCAGGGCAAACATCTTGCCGCCAATCTCCCGGTCGCCTACCCAGTAGACCAGAACATGCTCCCAGTTGAGCGTCTCCGCCGTGTGCGGCAGCGCCAGGCAGATCTCGCGAATGCGCTCGTTGTCCATGGTCCAATAGCCTCCTCAGAATTTCGCCTCAAACGCGCGGAACCTTCGCTCCAACTCCCACTGCGCGGCGGCTTTTTCGCTGTTGTCGAGGAAGGCCTTGCAGGCGGCGGGGGGTGGGAAGATGCCGAGCGCTGCACCTCTGCACGAGGGGACTGGGATGGTGAAGTCGTCGGGCGCGGCCCAGAGGCTGGGGCCTTGCAGGAAGCTGTGTTCCATCCCAGTGCGAGCCATCTGCTTCAGATCCTGATATCCGAGATGATAGTCGAGGGCGGCCCGGACATACTCATTGGTGAGATCGATGCGGCTGACTCCTTCGTCGTCGGTGGAGAGGGCGACCGGCACGTGGGCCGCGCGGTAGAGCGGAAAGGGATGCTGGGCGCCCTTGACTCCAAGGATGCCCTCGTTGGAGCTGAGGTTGACCTCGATCATCACATGCTTTTGGGCCAACTCCCGGAGCAGGCCGAGAGCGTCGTCTTCATACATAATGTCCACGCCGTGGCCGATGCGCTGGGCGTGGCCGAGTTCGACGGCCTGACGAATGTGGAAGCGCAACCCCTCGGGCGGGACCAGACCGAGGGTGAGCTCGCCGGCGTGCAGGCTGATGGGTACCTTTGGATAGACCGAGTGCAGGTAGTCGAGCATCTTCATCTGCAGGGTATAGTCGCGCATCGAGATGAAGCCGTCCTCGGGTTGCACGAAATTGATGCCGACAAAACCGTGCTCGTGCGCGTTCACGCTTTCCTGAACAGTTTCAAAGCCCAGCAGCGTTTGGGCAAAGACCTTTTCGGGCGGTGAGCCGCGCAGAATCTGGTAGATGTAGCGCGTCTCAACCGAGCAGGCGGGGGCGGCCTGCGGCGTACCGCATTGCTCGATCTGCAGGCGCTGCTGCTCCATTGCGCTAACCTCGCTGCTGTCGATGGAGACTTCTTTTCTAAGGCCGAGGCCGAGCAGGGTCTGGCGCATGACGGCAAACTCCTGCTGTGTGGGGATGGGGCCAGTGATGTTTTTGGCGATGGCTTTGGAGAGAGTCGTAGCGTTGGTGAAGGTTGGGGTGAACATCAGCTCGGTGTACTGCTGATTCTGCGCGGCAGCGCGGCTGGCGACCTCATCGATCCACTCGCCGCTGTGCGTTTTGCTGGTCCCGCCGAAGCGGCCAAAGGTGGCAAAGAACTGGTCGTGACAGCTAAAGCCGGAGGTGGGCACAAAGCCGCGCATGGAAAATGAGTCGATGAGCTGGTCGTAAAGCCTCTGGTTGGCGGAGGTAATGGAGCCTGAGAGGTCGATGGCGGGGACGAGCGGGGCCGTGCAGGGGGCATCGGCGAAGCTGAGCGCGACGGGATCGACGCAGAGGCCGTCCTGCCCCGCCTCACGGATAAAGCTCTCCGCATAGACGGCTCCGGAGAGGTGGACGTGCAGGTCAGCGCCCTTTGGAAACTGATTCAGAAAGGCGCGTAGTGCCGGTGGACCCTCATGCAGGGCGACCTGATAAGCGCGGGAGGCGCGGGCTTCCGCGTCTGGCGCCTGGGCGTATAGAGTGGCAACGTTGGCGAGGACAATGCAGGCGAAGAAGCGGACAAGTCGGCGCATAATGCCTTCCAGTGTAGAACAGCCGTGGCTATACAGGCGACATCAGCAATCGCGGAAGGCCCTAGCGATTGCTTGGCGGGCTTCTGCGTTCTCTGGCGCGCGAACCGGCAAGTTGATATACTGACACAAGTTGTTGCAACCAACTGTCACAGGAATCGCCCCTCTGCTCCGGCGATGCCGGAATCCGCGCAGGAAATTGCAACGTAAATCTGCACTGAGGCCAGGTAGCTCAGTGGTAGAGCGCGGCCCTGAAAAGGCCGGCGTCGGCGGTTCAATCCCGTCCCTGGCCACCATATTAGATTCACATATTTAGAAATTGATTCGATACGCCGGGATGGCGGAACTGGCAGACGCAGCGGACTCAAAATCCGCCGGCCCTCGCGGCCATGGGGGTTCGACCCCCCCTCCCGGCACCATAACCCGACAGGCCCACATCACTATGATGAGAAGAGCGCTTGCTCCCGATGCCCTCCATCGAAAACCCAACCCGCGCCCTTCCCTCACTGCACGAGTTCTTCTCCCCCGGCGGCATCCTGGCTCAGTCTTCGCTGCCTTATGAGTACCGCACCGGCCAACTGCAGATGGCCAAGGCCGTCGAGCAGGCTCTCGCGGAGCGCCGTCATCTGATCGTCGAGGCCGGCACCGGAACCGGCAAAACCCTCGCCTATCTGCTGCCCGCCCTGCGCACCGGCCAGCGCATCATCGTCTCCACCGGCACCAAAGCCCTGCAAGACCAGCTCTACTTTCGCGACATTCCCTTCCTCGAAACCCTGGTCGGCGAGCTGCGCGTCTGCTACATGAAGGGCCGCGCCAACTACCTCTGCCGTCACAAGCTGGTCACGCTGCGCAACCAGCCCATCCTTTCGGGTCTTGAAGAGATCGACCAGTACCGCCAGATCTCCGAGTGGGAGCAAACCACCGAAACCGGCGACCGCGCCGAGCTCTCCGGGATGCCTGAGTTCAGCGCCCTCTGGCAAAAGCTTGACGCGCGGACTGAAGCCTGCCTGGGATCGAGTTGTCCGGATTACCGCCGCTGCTTCATCACTGAGATGCGCCGCAAGGCTCTGGAATCCGACATCATCATCGTCAACCACCACCTCTTCTTCGCCGACCTCTCTGTCAAGCGCGAGGCTGCCAACGCACCCGACGCCGGCATTCTTCCCGAGGCCGCCGCCGTGATCTTCGACGAAGCCCACGAGTTGGAGGAAGTCGCTTCGAGTTACTTCGGCCTGTCCGTCAGCAACATTCGCTTTGAAGAGCTGGCCCGCGACACCGATGCCCTGTTGCGCGGCAAGAAAGGCGCGGAAAGCCTGCCAGCTCTCACCCAGCAACTCCGCGACCGATCGCGATTGTTTTTTGCCGGCCTGCCCATGACCGGCGATGGACGCCAGCCCTTCACCGAGCGCGAGCAGTTCCTGGAAACCTCTGGCGACCTCTACCTGGCCGTGCGTACCACGCTCCAGCGCATGGAAGCGGAGATGGACGCTCTCGACGGCATCGACGAAGCGCCAGGACTCAGGAAGCGCGTCGCCCGCCTCCGCTCCGAGTTTGAATTTCTGCTCGAATCGAACGCGGCCAACATGGTCTTTTGGATGGAGCGACGCATCTTTGGCGGTACGGACACAAAAACATTCGCCACCCGCGGAGGGCTGCGCACTACCTACCTGCAGGCTACGCCCATCGATGTCTCTGAGCTTCTTCACGAGCTGGTCTTCGATCAGATTCCCACCGTCATTCTCACCTCGGCCACGCTCACCGTGCAGGGCGGCTTCGAGCACATTTGCAAGCGCCTCGGCCTCAGCGATGCGCGCGAGTTGGTCGTGCCCTCTCACTTCCGCTACGGCGAGCAGGCCCTCCTCTATCTTCCGACGGAGATGCCCGACCCCCGCGATCCCGAATTTCCCGAGGCCGCCGCGCGCTGCATCCAGCGCGTTCTCGAAATCACCCGCGGCCGCGCCTTTTGCCTCTTCACCAGTTACGCCCAGATGCGCTTGCTCTACGAGCGCCTCCTGCCGGTGCTCGACTTTCCCATCCTGCTGCACGGCACAGCCCCGCGCAAAGCTTTGCTGGAGCAGTTCCGCTCAACGCCCAACGCCGTTCTCTTCGGAACATCAAGTTTTTGGCAGGGAGTGGACGTGCAGGGCGAGGCACTGAGTTGCGTCATTATCGACCGCCTGCCTTTCGCCGTTCCCAGCGACCCGGTCGTCCAGGCCCGCATGCGCGCAATAGAAGACGCCGGCGGCAAACCCTTCTTCGACTACCAGGTTCCCTCCGCTGTTCTCACCCTCAAGCAAGGCTTCGGCCGCCTCATTCGCTCCCTCGAAGACCGCGGCGTGCTGGTCCTCCTCGATCCCCGCGTCACCCGGCAAAGATACGGCCAGACCTTCCTCTCCAGCCTCCCGCCCTACCGCATGACGGCGTCAATTACCGATGTGGAGGAGTTTTTCGGATTGCCGAAATCCTCCGGCTAAGAATCCATGCATCCCCGTCAGAACCGCGCAGTCAAGCTGAACGACGCCGTCCGTCCCTGCCCCGTGAGCGGCTTGATCGCGCTCATCCAGCCGCTGGCCATAAAGTCATCGAAATTCACCCCTCCCAGCGGCAACTCATAACACTTGTTGAAGAGATTGTCGGCGGCTGCGTTCGCTTGCAAATGCCCGCGCTGATAACTAGTATGCAAACTGAACAGCGCATAACCCGGCGTCACTTGCTCATAGCGATGCGGATCAACGTGCGACTTTCGATCCACGGCCTGAATGCCAAGCCCGGCTGTAAATCTTTTCAGTTCCTCGTCGAAGTTCACGCGCGCATTCACCGGCATCATCTGATAGAGCGGGGTCGAAGTGTCGAGCCGTTCGCCGTGCAGCCAGCCGCCAACTCCGCTGATCTTGCCCTGCCCGTATTTATCGCTCTTCCAAAGTGCTACCTTCCCTGAAAAATCAACCCCATAAATCCGTGCGTTGTGATTAGCAAATTGCAGTTGCGCAAAGGTGCTCATGCCATAAGTCACCATCATCATCGTATCCACATCGACATAACTCTGGATCGATGTCTCGTAAGGCGTCAGCTTGATCTCCCACGCTTTGCGCGCCGGGTTGCGCCAGGCAACCGAGCCGCTCACGGTGTTCGCGATCTCAGGATTAAGGCCCACGTTGCCCACATAGTAGTTGCCGTCGCCAAACCAGCCGATCATGCCGCTGGCCATCATGTTGGTGGACCAGGCGTAGCGCTCGTAAAGGTTCGGTGTGCGTGTCTTGCGCGCATAACCAAACTCGTAGGTGCTGGCCGCGTTCGGCTCGTAGCGCGCCAACACCGTCGCATCGAGATTCACATCGTTCCTCGCGTGATTTAATGCGTTGAATCCATCGGCATCAGCGCCATACACCATCGCCGAGTAACCCTGCACCTGTCCTGCATTGGTCCAAACCGTATCGTTGCGCAGGCCCACAAGCGTGGTCCATTGCGTGTTCCACTTGCTGGTAATTTCCGCAAACGTTCCCAGCCGGATGCGGCGGCCGTCGTTGATGCTGATGAAGGTATCCGGCCCCATCATTGGCGCCGTGCCGGGAACGGCCGGCCAGCGGTCGTCGAGAACGAAGCGATGCAGTTCGTTACCTACGCGCAGTGTCTGCCTCGCTGAAAACGGCGGCTCAAATTTCACGGCGTAGCCCAAATCTCTTCCATGCGTATTCATCGGCATATACATCGGCATCGGAAAGGTTGATTTATCCCTGCCGATATTCATCGAGTGCCTGGTGTTCTGCCAGTAGACGCGCGCGTCGAGCGATCCGCGCGAGAAGTTTCCGCGATAATGCAGGTTGAGCGACTCGGCGTAGTTGCGCACCAGGTCCATCTGCGCGTTGACGAAGCCCTCATAAGGTGTGTGGTGCAGGCCGGCTTCGAGCACAACTAAGTTGCCCGCGCTCTGCGCCGCCAGAGTTACCGTGTGGTCTGTCGTCTGCGCATAAGTCGAAGTAACTTTGTGTCCGCTGCCGTCGGTGTAGTCGTCGTTGATGGCCCACGATCCGATGTAACCCAAACCAAAATTGCGTCCGGTAACCCACTCGGTCAGCGAGCCGCCGTAGTTCTGACCATTGCTGCGATAAAAGCCCGCGGCCGCGCCTTCCTCATGGAGCCGCTCTCCCGCGCTGGCAAAGACCGGCGGCCGCGAATTGACCGCGACCGTTCCGCCCAGACTGTCGCCGCCCAAACTGACCGGAGTGATGCCCGCCAGAACCATTACCTCGGCCGAGGCTGGCGGCGCGATGTAAGACAGAGGCGGGTTCATATGGTTGGGGCAGGCGGAGGAGATAGTCATGCCGTTGACCACCAGCTTGGCGCGCTCGTCGCCCAACCCGTGTAGAAATGGAATGCTGGCAAGCTGGCCATTTTCGCGCAAACTAATGCCGGGTGTCTCCGCCACGATCTCAGCAGCGTTGCGGCTGCGCATTTGTTCGGCGTCGCTCACTGCTCGCCGAGTTCCCGCTTCCAACTCCGGCGCGTTCACCTCGACATCGGTCCTTACTGGTGCAATACGCAAAGTTACGTTGATGGTCGTCTCTCTGCTTGCAACAACGGTAATATCTCGAATGATTACGATTTGAAATCCGGAGACAATGATAGTTGCGTCATAATGGCCCGCGGCAAGGCCATCGAAAGCGAAGCGGCCCGCGAGGTTAGTCGTGAGAGATTTCGTAAATCCAGTAGCCTGGCTTCTGAATTCAACCTTCGCCCCAGGGACGACCGCTCCGGCGGGGTCCGTCAACACTCCTGCGATACGGCCCGTGGCAACGGACTCTGGATTGTGTTGGGCGCGGATCGAATACGCCGGCCCGCATAGGCAGACGGCTGGCAACAACGCCAGCAATAGCTTGGCTTTCATGGCTTCTCCTCTGGGTTGAAAACACGCAAAGCGGCGAATGGAATGGCAACACCATTCTTATCCGAAAGCACTATAGTGTTTTAGGTGAGAGGAGTTGGAGGGCCGCGCTTTGGATGGCTGCATAATTGCGCTGTCCGGGGACGAGCCTCGCAATGCGGCGCGAGCGCCGAATGAAAGATAACAACAGCATAGAAGACGTCGGCGCTTTCCGCTTTATAGGTAGGCGAATAAACAGTACAAGCGCCCGCCGGAGAACAAGGGCATTTTTCACTGACAGTCGTAAAGCCCTTTTGATTGCTGGCCCTTTGTCCCGCCCGATGCATTCTGCACATGCAGCGATGCTTGCCGTTTCTGCAGCAGCAACAGGCGGGATGCTTAGCCTCCGCATCAACGGCAACGAGCGGCGTAATCAGCGTCCAACTGAAGAGCATCATCAGCGAGATGGCGACGGCGCGGCGCATAGTCAAGCAAACAGTGTGGCGTATAGCTTACTTCGCATTATCGCCGACTCAGAAGCACGATGCATTAAAATCGCAGCTGACCCGGCGAACTTAGCCGTTCCGCAAACCATGTCCCGCACCTTCTACATCCTGGCCGTCACGCTGCTCTGTTTCGCCTTGCTCCTGGGCGCGGTCTCGTATATGCCGTCGAGTCTTCAGCCCGGCCTGTCGGCCAACGCATCACTCTGGCGTACTGGTTCGCTATTCCTGCTTCTGGCTTGCCTGGCCGCGGCGCTCATCGGCGTCCTGAGCCACCTCTTCGAGCAGGTGGACCGGCGCAGCGAAGCGGCTAGGCGAAAGCATCGCATCGAAAAGCACTAGAATAGTCTCTGGGGCGCTTCCCCGCAGAGAATCGAGCAGAAGCCTATGTTTGAAATCACCGTGGAGGCCGGTTTCTCCTCCGGACACTACCTCCGCAACTACAAAGGCAAGTGCGAGAACCCGCACGGCCACAACTACAAAGTCCAGGTCGCCCTGGCTGGGGCGGAGTTGGACCACGCCGGCCTGCTCGTGGACTTCAAGCTGCTCAAGAATCTGCTGCGACCGGTCGTCGACCGCATCGACCACCAGATGCTCAACGACCTTGAGCCCTTCACCGTCCTCAACCCATCAGCCGAGAACCTGGCCAAATATTTTTACGACCAGACCAGCGAGCAGCTCGCCGCCCTGACCCAGGGCCGCGTCCGCGTCAAGCACGTCACCATCTGGGAGACGGACACCTGTACGGCTACTTACTACGAGTAGGAGCTTATCAGCGGCTTACAGGCATCCACTAATTCATCTGGCTGGACTTCGACTTGAGATATTTGTCGAAGGGAATCTCAAAAGAATCCATCTCGTTTCCGTCGGCGTCGCGCAGCTTGCGCAGGAGCAATTTGGCGCCTTCCAGCGGATGATCAAGTCCCGAGACGTCGTAGAACAGGAACCCCGCGCGTGTGGTGTGCGGCTCAACCTTCAGTGCGCTGTATTGGAAGGTGTCGAAGTCCTTTTCGATCTCCCCAATGTTCCCCGCTGGCTTTAGCTTGATGTTGGGCAGTGGGCTGGGCAGTGGAATCGTGCCGCCCTCGCGCTCCTTGCGCGTCATCAGCCGCCCCACGTCTTCCGGCTCGGCTACCTGGATCTTATCGCCGGCAGCCGTAATAAAGAGAATCCGCGCCTCCGTCATGCTGATCGGCCGGTCGCCATTGTTGGTGACGATGAGCCGGATGGGCATCACGCCGTGGCTCAGATAATCGACGCGGAAGATCTCCGCCTTATCGTGCGTGTCATAGGGTTCGGCGGCGATAGCCACCTTCTCGTCCTCGTGCACTTCCACCGCCGCAAACGTCGTGGCCGGCTGCACCGGAGGCGGAGTATGGCTGCTGCCCCCCAACGGCAACGCCAGCCAAAGTAGCAACGGCGGAATGGCGCACAAAACTCCCATTGTCCTCGACTCTATCACTAGAGGCTTCTTGTTCGTGTGAGAATTGGATAGGAATAGGATAACTTAAACAGCATGATTCTGCTTTTCTACAATCTGGTGTTGCTTGTGGCGCTGATAGCAGGCGCGCCTTGGTGGCTCTTTCGCATGGCCACCACACATAAGTACCGCGAAGGGATACTGGAACGCCTGGGACTGGTTACCTCCAGCCTTCGCAAGCAGATTACCGGAGTGAGTTCCGTGCGCCCCTGTATCTGGGTCCATGCCGTTTCCGTCGGTGAAGTCCTGGCTGTCAGCCGCTTGGTCAAAACCCTCGATGTCGCCTTGCCGGATTACTTGATCGCCATCTCTACCACCACCCGCACCGGTCAGGCCCTGGCCCGCGAACGCTTCGGCGCTAGCCGTGTCTTCTATTGCCCGCTCGATCTGCCTTGGGCGGTTCGCTCCTATTTGAATGCCCTCCAGCCGCGCCTCTTCATTTTAGCCGAAACCGAGTTCTGGCCTAATTTGCTCAGCGGCTGCTACCGCCGGAAAATTCCCGTGGCTGTCATCAATGCCCGCATCTCAGATCGCTCCTGGCCGCGCTACCGGCGGCTGCGCTGGCTGTGGCTTCCTTTTCTGAGCCGGCTGAGCAAAATCCTCGCGCAGAGCCAGACCGATGCCGTGCGCCTAAAAGCCATCGGCTGCCTGCCGCACTATGTTACGGTCGCCGGCAACCTTAAATTTGATGTGCGCGCCAGCGGGGAGACCGAGGCAACCCGCCAGTTAAAGAAGTTGTCGCCCGGTCTGCGCCTCATCGTGGCTGGCAGTACGCTCGAAGGCGAGGAGACAGCACTGCTCGAAGCCTGGCCGCGTTTGCTCCAGGCTGATCCGCAACTGTCAATGATTCTTGCGCCCCGCCATCCGGAGCGTTTCGCCGCCGTGGCCGCGCTGCTGGAGAAATCTGGAGCAGCCTGGGTAAAGCGCTCGGACTTACGCTCCGCCCCCGAAGGCTCGCTCAAGCCTTTGAACCCCGGCACAATCGTTCTGCTCGACACCATCGGCGAACTGGCCTCGGTTTACTCGCTGGCCTCTGTAGCTTTTGTCGGCGGCAGCCTGATTCCCGCCGGAGGACACAACCCGCTGGAGCCGGCGCAGTTCGGCATTCCCATCGTGATGGGCCCGCACTTTGCCAACTTCCGCGCCATTACAGAGGATTTGCTGGCTCATCAGGCCCTCCGTATCTCCACCACTGATGCCCTGGCCGCAACCTTGATCGGCTTGCTCCAGGACACCGAAGCTGCCACAGCCATGGGCATCCGGGCAAGGCAAGTTTTCGAGCAGCAGGCGGGAGCAACCGGCCGCTGCGTAGAGGCAATCATGGAGTTGCTTTTGACACGGGAATAATCGGAGAAGTCCACATGAATCAGCCCTTTTCCGCTCGCCGCCTGCTCTTTCCGCTGGTTCCCCTCTATCAGTTGGCGCTCGCCTTCCGCGAATTCCGGCTCCGCTGCGGGCTTGTGCCGGTCCGCCGTCTTCGCTTTCCAGTCGTCAGCATCGGCAATCTCTCCACCGGCGGCTCGGGCAAGACGCCGCTCACCATCGCGCTTGCCAGGGCGCTTGCCGAACGCGGCCTGTGCGTGGACGTGCTCTCCCGCGGCTACGGCCGCCAGAGCAGACTCGCCGCCCGTGTCCGAGAGAATGGCGCCGCCGAAAACTATGGCGATGAACCGCTGCTGATCGCCCGAGAAACTGGCCTCCCCGTCTACGTGGCTCCCCAGCGCTACAATGCCGGCCTGCTGGCCGAGGCCGACGCAGAACAAGAAGCTGGGCATAATCACCAGCCTATCGTTCACCTGCTCGATGACGGCTTCCAGCATCGCCAGCTCGCCCGCGCCGTGGACATTCTGCTCCTCGACAGAGGCGACTGGCTGGACACGCTTCTTCCGGCCGGCAATCTACGCGAGCCGCTCTCGGCCATTCGCCGGGCCAGCGTCATCGCCATTCCGGACAACGATCCGGAGCTTGCAAGCGAGTTACAGGATTGGGGCTGGAAAGGCCCAATCTGGCGTCTGCGCCGCACCATGGAAATCCCTTCAGTCAGCGGCCCGGCAGCTGCTTTCTGCGGCATCGCACGCCCGGAGCAGTTCTTCGCCGGCCTCAAAGCTGCCGGCCTTCATCTTGCTACACGCGTTGCTTTTCCCGACCACCATCGCTACACCGCACGCGACCTCGACGGACTTGCTGCCGCCGCCCGCGCCGCCGGAGCAACGGCCTTCGTCACCACAGAAAAAGACCTGCTCCGTCTGGGAAAGCTCGCCACAACCTTTCCCCAATCCCTACCGCTCAAGACTGCACGCCTACACATCGAGATTGAAGACCAAAAAGTTACTATCGATTGGCTAATCAACCGGCTAGGATCCTAGTGGCCACCTACCTCTGTGAGAAAATCAGAGCTTGCAGATGCACTCCAACTTTCGCTTGCTGGTGGTTCGGCTTGGCGCTATGGGCGACATTCTGCACGCCCTGCCGGCAGTGACGGCGCTACGCCAGGCCCATCCCGATTGGGTGATCGATTGGGTCGTCGAGCCGCGCTGGCGGGCGCTATTGTCGGCGGAAGGCAGCACGACGCGCCAAACTTCCCAGAACTCCGCGCAGCCTCTGGTTGACCACCTGCATTTTGCCGCCACAAAACAGTGGCGCAATGCCCCCTTAAGCTGTCAAACCCGCCATGAATTCAAGGTTTTGCGCTCGGCACTTAGGGCCGGCGAGTACGACGCCGTTATCGATCTGCAAGGAGCCATCCGCTCTGCGCTACTTGCGCGACTTGCCGGTTGCCCACGTCTGATTGGCGAAGCCGAACCACGAGAGCGCGCGGCGCACTGGTTCTTCCGCGAGCGAGTAGCCACCCATGGCATTCACATGATCGAGCAGGACGTGGAGCTGGTATCGGCCATCGCAGGCGATCAACTCACCCCGGTCGAGCCATGGCTGCCCATAGACCCGGCTGCCGAGGCTTGGGCCGATGAAATTATCCCCCCAATCACCAACAGGACTGCCGTACTTATCACTCCCGGCGCCGGTTGGGGCGCCAAGCGCTGGCCCGCGGAGCGCTACGCCGCCGTGGCGCAAAGCCTGATCGCCCGCAGTTGCCGCGTGCTGGTCAACGTTGGTCCGGGCGAGGAGCCCCTGGCCGAGGTCATCGTCCGCGCTACCAACGGCGCGGCCACTCCGCTGGCCTGCACACTGCCCCAGCTCATCGCCCTTACCCGACGCATTGCTCTGGCCATTGCCGGAGACACCGGCCCGCTCCATCTGGCCTGTTCCCTCGGCCGCCCGGTAGTGGGTATCTACGGACCCACCGACCCCAGCCGTAACGGCCCCTATGGAACGCGCTTCATCGTCCTGCGCAGCCCGAAAAGCCGCCGCGACCACGCGCGCCGCGCAGCGCCCGAGTCCGGCCTGCTCACCATCCAGCCAGACGACGTCCTGCACGCCGCCAACGCCTTGCTTTATCCTTAATCAGCCTCATGACCAACCACGCTGCCTCGCAACACGATTGGGTCGCCCGCTGGCAAAGCATTGCCCGGCGCATCCGCGTTCCGCTGGGCTTTCTCGCCGCCGCGCTCTATTTCTTCGAACTCCTCCGCCACGCTCCCCATCCGGCCGCTGTAGCTTGGAGCCTGGCGCTGGTTCTGCCCGGTCTCTGGCTTCGTGCCTATGCCTCAGGTTACGTCAAAAAAAATCGCGAACTCACAGTAACCGGTCCCTACGCCCACACCCGCAATCCGCTCTACCTGGGCTCCATGCTGATCGCCGCAGGTTTTGCCCTGGCGCTGCTCAGTTGGCCGGTGGCGCTGGTGCTCGCCCTCGGCTTCGCGGTTATCTACGTGCCGGTCATCGCCTCCGAGGAGCGCTTTCTGCGCGCCGCCTTTCCCGCCTTCGACGACTATTGCCGGCGAGTGCCGCGCCTCATCCCTCGTTTGACCCCAGCAAGAAATTCAGAAGCAAACGGCACCCCCGGCACTGGTAAAGGAAGTTTCTCCCTGTCGCTCTACCTCCAGCACCGCGAGTACAATGCAGGCATAGGGGTTCTGCTGCTTTACCTCAGCCTGCTCCTTCTGCGGCCGCTCGTGGCCGCTTTTGTCAATCTGCCGCAATGAGCGGTTTCAGCACTCGAGCAGTCCATTTAGCAAGGAGCCATCTCGCCGGTGAAGACGCACGCAATCCTGACTGCCGTTCTTTGTGCACTTGTCCTGAGCGCTGTGGCTCAAGCCCAGCAAACGCCCGCGCTCGCGCCGCCGCGTCCAGGCTATAGTTTTCCGCTCAAGCAGACCCTCACCTATTCAGTGGACTGGCGCGTCTTCCCTGCCGGAACCGCCGTTCTTCGCTTTGAGGCCGCCGGCGACCGCGAGAATCTCACCGCCAGCGCCGACACCATCGGCGCCATCAACTTGCTCTTCCATGTCAGCGACCGCTTCCAATCCAGCTTCGACCGCGCCAAAGGCTGCACCTACGACTTCAACAAGCAGACCCTCGAGGGCCGCCGCCAGGTCAACTCCACCCTCCACCTCGACTACTCCCAGGACCGCGCCTTACTCGACGAGAAAAACCTGCTCACGAAGCAAACCAAGCATGTCGAATCCACGGCGCCCGCCTGCCTCACCGACCTGCTCACCGGCGTTTATTACGCCTCCTCGCAGCCCATCGCCCTGGGACACAACTTCGTCATCCCGGTCTTTGATGCCATGCGCGTCGTGCCCGTGACCATGAAGATTGAAGGCCGCGAAGAGATCAAAACCCCGCTCGGCACATTCAAGACCCTGCGTGTGCAGCCCACCGCCGACGCTGGCGTAGTCAAGAATCGCGGCAACATCTGGATCTGGTATACCGACGACGAGCGACACATCCCAGTCCAGATGCGCGCCCGCCTCTTCTGGGGCACCATCACCTTCCGCCTCATCGGCAACGAGACTAAGTAGACGTAAAATTCTGGGAATTGTCCCATTAAAGTAATTATGCCCAATATCTTCCGCAAATTTTGCGGCTGTGAGTCTTCTTTAGTGCTAAACTCTCCACAAGTGCCACTCTCATATGAGCCTTGCATCGACAGATTCTGTCGACTCACTATGCTTGTGTGATCTCGACAACGGAGAGCACAGATATGTAATCATGCCAAATCTCTCAATTCTTCTGGAGGATCCTTCGTGAAACGAACTGTACTGTTATTGTCTATAGCCATCTTCGCTGCAACCTCGTTGCTCATGGCCCAGTCGTCCAGCATACCCAACAGCCAGCCGGCCAAAGATATCATCAAGGATCAGGACGCCAAGGCTGCCAAAATCGCCAGGAAGGCCGAGTATCACCTCAGGCCGTTTTCCGCACTTGCCTTCGGCGGCGGAATCTCGCTGATGGGCGGCAATATGCAGGTTGCCACCAATGTGAACCGCCAACTCAATCTGCGCGGCACCGGCAACTACTTCAACTACACAGTCAATAACATCAACATCAGTAGCAGCGGCAGCACCAATGGCATTAACCTCAACGGCAACGCGAACTTTGCCACGGGAGGCGTCTCGCTGGATTATTTTCCTTTTCCGAAACACGGCTTTCGCCTCAGCCCCGGCGTGCTTTTCTACAATCAGAACCAGATTTCAGCCAACTCGCTCACATCAGCCGGATCCAGCTTTTCTCTGAATGGAGATAAGTATTATTCAGAAACGGGCAATCCGCTCAGCCTTAATGCGAACCTGGGCCTGAACACCCGCCAGCAGGCCTTTACCATGACCACAGGCTGGGGCAACATGATTCCGCGTAAGCGCGGTGGCCACGTCTCCTTCCCCTTCGAAATCGGCGCAGCTTTTACCGGTGTGCCGACCATCAACGTAGGCATATACGGCAGCGTTTGCACCGACGCGGCTCAAACCATTTGCGGCTCGGTTACTCCCGGCAGCGGCGCGATTGCAACCCTGATCAACTCCGATCTGAATGCACAGATTGCCAAGTGGAAGAACGATCTAAACCCGTTGCAGGTCTATCCGATCTTCTCCTTCGGCATCGCCTACGACTTCCACTCTTCCAAATAACCTCCCGCGCAAGCACGCAAAAAGGGCCGCCTCCAATTCGGAAGCGGACCTTTGTCATAGTCCAGAATGAATCTCCGTGCCCCATCCACTTCACGTTCTGTGTGAAATGGGTGGGATACCTCAAACCCTATGGCGCGCAAGCGCCGTCCGCCCGGACGGCAAGTCCCTACCCCAGCAACTCCCCAACAATCCCTGCCACAGCCTTCAGCGCCGCATCGATCTGCGACTGGTCTTTCCCGCCGGCCTCGGCAATCTCCGGCTTCCCGCCGCCCGATCCGCCCACCATCTTCGCCACTGCGCCCACCAGTTTGCCCGCCTGAATCCGCTTGGTCAGCCCCACCGTCACTCCGGCAATCAGCGCGACTTTTTCATCGGGTTGCGCCGAGGCCACTACCACTACACCCTCGCCCAGCTTCTGCTTCAAATTGTCTACCAGCGTCCGCAACTGCCCGCGCTCCAGCGCATCGGCCCGGAGCGTCACCAGCTTGGTTCCCTTGACCTCGACAGCTTTGCCCAGCGCCTCATCCAAAGCCCCGGCAGCCCCCTTCATCCGCGCCTCGTCCAGCTCACGCCGCAGTCGTTTCAGTTCGTCCTCCTGCGCATCCAACTTTGCGCGGAATGCCGCGGGTAGGTTCTCCACCGATGGAACCATCTGCGCCGCAATCTGCGCCACGGCAAAGTCCTGCCGGAAAGCGTCCAGAGAGCCAAAGCCCGTGATCGCCTCCAGCCTTCTTACGCCCGACGAAACCGACTCCTCTCTCAAAATCTTCACCAGGCCGATCTCGCCCGTAGCCCGCGTGTGCGTTCCGCCGCACAGCTCCGTCGAAAAATCACCGACCTTGATCACCCTGACCTTGTCGCCGTACTTCTCGCCGAACAGAGCCATGGCGTGGTATTCGTTCACCGCAACGTCGATGGGCACATCCTCGATGGATTCGACCTTTGTATCGGTCAGGACTTGCCTATTCACAATCGTCTCAATTTCGGCCAACTCCTCATCGGCCACCGGCGCAAAGTGCGAAAAGTCGAAGCGAAACCGCTCCGGATGCACCGACGACCCCGCCTGCTTCACATGTGTCCCCAAAACCTGCCTGAGCGCCGCGTGCAACAAGTGCGTCCCCGTATGATTCCGCCGGATCGCGTCGCGCCTCTGTTGATCGACGACAGTCCGCACGTGATCGCCGACCGCCAGCGGTTCCTTCAGCAGAGCCTTGTGCGCCCTCACTCCCTGCACCGGCAGCACGCACCCCTGAATCTCGGCCACAGTCGTATTCCCATCCGTCGAGGTGAACCAGCCCGTATCGCCCGCCTGCCCGCCCGCGTCGCCGTAAAAACTGGTCTGATTCAGCACCACTTCCACAAGCTCGCCCGCCTTAGCCGCCGGAACTCCCACCCCGTCTTTTACGATGGCAAGAACCTCCGCCCGTGCGGCCAGCACCTTGTAGCCCAGAAACTCCGTCTTCTGCAATTCGCGATAAGCCGGACTGGCCGTCTTCTGGTTCCCACCCTTCCACGATGCGCGAGCGCGAGCTTGCTCTTCAGCGCGTGCGGCTTCAAAACCGGCTTCGTCAAACCCGATACGGTAATCATGTGCCGCGTCCCGCATAAAATCGAGCGGCAACCCATATGTCTCATAAAGGTGAAATGCGGTTTCTCCAGAGAAAGTCAACCAGCCGTTTTTGGACATCTGGGGGTATGTGTATTCCCAATTCACGCGGAAGAATCTAACTGCCCGACCTGGGTCATTCGAATCGAGTTCTCGTGCTAGTTTTTCTGCGTCTTCCCCGTCGTCATTCGCAACGTCACGAAAAGCCGATAAATTCTCGAGCACTACGGGAATAATCAGCTTTGCAACTTCGATATCGAACCGTCGAGAACCCTCAGCGATAACACGTGCGAATTGTTGTTCTTCCGCGTTTATGGCCTTCGATACTCGCTCGGATGATTCAACCAATTCTGGATATGCATCTTTCATCAACTCACGAACGGCGTAAACCATATCGCACATGAATGGTTTGTCTTGACCCAAGAGGCGACCGTGCCGAATAGCCCGCCGAAGAATTTTCCGGAGCACATAGCCCCGTCCCTCATTCGACGGCAGCACTCCATCGTTAATCAGGAACGTAGCCGCGCGCGCATGATCCGCGATGATCCTCAGCGAGGGTTTTCGGAGCAGATCATAGAATTTGACCTGTGCGTCAATTTTTGGATCATAGTTACACAGCGAGTCGTGTCCGCCAAAACCTCCAAATCGGGCACGTTCGATCGGCTTGATTCCTAATAGCTTCGCGGCCGCCTTGATCAGTGGCACAAACAAATCCGTCTCAAAATTGCTCACCTTCCCTTGCAGCACGGCCGCCAACCGCTCCAGCCCCGCGCCAGTATCAATCGACGGCTTGGGCAACGGAGTCAGCTTGTAACTCGTCTTGCCGTTCTCCGTCACCGCGGAGCGATCAAACTGCATGAAGACCAGATTCCAAATCTCCACGTAGCGCGCCTCGTCCTGTCCAAAGGGCTTATCAACCCCCGGAGTCTCCGCCGCCTCCATCCCCATGTCATAAAAAATCTCCGAGCAAGGCCCGCACGGCCCCGTCTCGCCCATCTGCCAGAAGTTGTCCTTCAAACCAAACGCGAAAATCCGTTCCTTCTTGACCCCCGCCTCGATCCAGAACTTTTCCGCCTCGTCATCGCGCGGAACCCCATCGGCTCCCTTAAAGATCGTCACGTACAGCCGACCAACCGGAATCTCGAAGCAGCCCTTCTCACGTTTGCCCGTAATCAGCTCCCAGGCAAAGCCGATCGCCTCGCGCTTAAAGTAGTCTCCGAAGCTGAAGTTCCCCAGCATCTCAAAAAACGTATGATGCCGTCGCGTGAAGCCCACATTCTCCAGGTCGTTGTGCTTGCCCCCGGCGCGGACACATTTCTGAGACGTCGTCGCCCGCGTGTAATCCCGCCGCTCAGCCCCCAGAAACAGGTCCTTGAACTGGTTCATCCCCGCGTTGGTAAACAGCAGCGTCGGGTCATTGGCCGGCACCAGCGAGGAAGAGTGCACCCGCCGGTGCTCCATCTTGGGCCTAGTCTCAAAAAAGCGCAGAAACCCTTCGCGAATCTCGTTCCCCGTCATTTCGTTCTTTGGGCGATTTTCCATGGCATCTTCAGTGTATCCAATACGGTCCACGCGCATCATCCCGCCCAATCATGGGAGAATGAATCAGTACACCACCATGACCAACGAAAACCTCGAAGAATCCCATCCCACACCCGAAATCTCACCTGAGTCAGCCGACGAACCCGCCGCCTCCGAGCCCTCCGAGTCTCTGGAGCCTGAGGAATCCTTTGCCGACCTGCTCAACGACTTCGAGCGCAGCCACTCGCACAAATCCGAGCAGCCCGGCCAGCGCCAGCTTCAGGGCACGGTCGTCTCCCTCTCCGCCGACCAGGTCTTCCTCGACATCGGCTACAAAACCGAAGGTGTCCTGCCCCGTTCGGCCTTCCTGAACAACGCCGACGCCGTCAAGCCCGGCGACACTTTCCCCGTCTCCGTCACTGGCCGCAACACCGAACACTACTACGAGCTCTCACGCTTCAAAGTCGCCCAGCCCCGCGATTGGTCGGCCCTGGAAGCCGCCTTTGCCGAGAAGCTGGCCATCGTCGGCACCGTCACAGAAGTCCGCAAGGGCGGCGTCACGGTCGATGTCGGCGTACGCGCCTTCATGCCCGCCAGCCGTAGCGGAACCAAGGACGCGGTCGAGTTGGAAAAGCTGGTCGGCACCGAGATCACCTGCCGCATCACCAAGCTCGACGTAATGGACGAAGACGTGGTCGTTGACCGCCGCGTCGTCCTCGAAGAGCAAGCCCGCGGCCTCAGCGAAGCTCGCCGCGAAGAGCTGAAGGAGGGCGCCATTGTCACCGGAACCGTCAGCACCCTGATGCCCTACGGCGCCTTCATCAACATCGGCGGCTTCGACGGCCTGCTGCACGTCTCCGACATCTCCCATGCGCGCGTCTCTAAACCCGAAGACGTCCTCACCGTCGGCCAGGAACTCCAACTCAAAATCCTCAAAATCGACCCCGCAACCCAGAAAATCTCCCTCGGCCTCAAGCAGCTTCAGCCCGAACCCTGGCAAACCATCAGCCTCGCCGTCAATCAGCGCATCACCGGTACTGTGACCCGCCTGGCCGACTTCGGAGCTTTCGTCGAGATCGAACCCGGCATCGAAGGCCTCATCCATATATCAGAAATGTCCTACGGCAAAAAGCTCCGCCATCCCTCCGACCTGCTCAAGCAAGGCGACCGCGTCGATGTCGTCATCCTGGCCATTAAGCCAGAGGAGCGCCGCATTTCTCTCGGGCTCAAACAAACCCTCGCCGACCCCTGGACCGAAATCGAGCACACCTTCCCTATCGGCTCGCAGATCACCGGCCCCGTCACCAAGCTGATGAACTTTGGAGCCTTCGTGCAGTTGACCGACGGCGTCGAAGGCCTGGTCCACATCAGCGAGATCACCGCCGAGCGCCGCCTCAACCACCCCTCGGACCTGCTCCGCGTGGGGCAAGTGGTCAAGGCCCAAATCCTGGCCATCGATCCAGAAAAGCGCCAAATCAAGCTCAGTATGAAGCAACTCGTTCCCGGCGACATCGGCGAGTACATCGCCGAGCACAAGGTCGGCGACCAAGTCTCCGGCCGCATTGTCGAAGCGACACCAAGCCTCACCGTCGTTGAACTCGGCGACGGCATCAAGGCCACATGCCGTATCAAGCCCGGCACCCCCGCCGCCGAAGGCGCTCCGCCCGCACGGCCAGTGCCTGCCGCGCAAGCGGCGTCTGCCTCACCGCAGGTGCCCAAGCTCGATCTCTCCGCACTCTCCTCGCAGTTGAAGAACCGCTGGAAGGGCAACACCCCCGCCGCCTCCGTCAAGTCCGAACCGCTCGCCGAAGGCCAAATCCGCACCTTCAAAATCACCAAGCTCGACGCCGAAACCAAGAAGATTGAGGTGGAGTTAGCGTAAGGCGGAAAAATGGCTGCTCCAGCCCTTATTTCATTCGAGACCAGAAGCACTTAGTGCATTCTTCTAGCCCATCATGTAAATTATTTCAATACGCTTAGAATTTTGGCACGGAGTTCATCGTTGGGTTTTCGATTCAGTGCCTCACGGAACCAATGATTTGCGTCAGCATCAAAACCCTGTCGTGATAGGCTCAGTCCGAGGTTGAACGCAGAGATAGCATCGTTTTTGTCGCCCTCGGCGGCTATGCGAAATGCAGATGCAGCTCTACTCCAATCCTCTGTTGCAAAATAACAGTATCCTAGATGAAAGTTCATCGATGGATATTTCCCATCTGATGCTCTAACAGCGGATTGTGCTGCTGCGATGCATTCGGTGTTTCGTTCAAGATCAGCAAAGATTTTCGCTTCGGTGTCCAAGGAGAATGGGTTTTCTGGATCGGCGGCAACCGACTCTTTAATGTACTCCAACGCTGGTTGGTAAACCCCTCTGTCGTCTAGTATCATTGCCATTATCCTGTATATTAATGGCAATGTGGATTTGAAATAGTGTTCATTTTCCTTCGAGGTCTTCACTGACGCTTCAACGCACTTTCTTCCATCGGCGAGGACGCCGTCTTCGTTCGTGACCTGTTGGAGATAATTCGCCCTTGCTGCATAGCAATAATCGTAGCTATAGTAGCTGCTACTATCCGCTGCCTTTTCATAAGCACTAGCAGAATTTATATGATCATTGACAGCATTTCTTCTGTCACCTTCAGAATCCCATTCATATGCTGATGGTTCATGGATGCTCGCATAACGTCGGAACCACTTTTCGGCATCATCGGGCCTCTTGGCACTGTCGTTTTCATAGATTAGATTGCTAAGTGCTTGCACGGTCAGATCGTTCCCGCAGATTTGCGAATTTCCACTTGCTACAAGAGAGTGTAATGAAATGGCCTGAGCATATTCTTTGCGGTCTCTCTTTGTGTTACCCAAGACATAATTGGCAATTTGTAATCCCTGTCCCTTCGCAGTTTTAGTACTTTCAGTTGCTTCATGGGCTGCCTCTGATAAAAACATCTCATGGGCAGCGGTTGCTTGCGCCTGTTCGTCGCTATCTTTCTTCGCAAATATGGATTTGAAGTCTTCAGTATTGGCGCGGTCATAAAGAACGTATGACAATAAAGCACGATGTTCAGATGTAGGCTTTTCGCTTACCAACTTTCGTGCGGCTTTGATTCCATCATCACTTAATTCGATAGCCTTTGTGCCCAAGCAAGCCATTTCAGTTAGGGCGTCTTCCCTGCTGGTGGAGGTAACAATCGTTTCCATCAACTCAAGGAGTTTTCGCGTCTGCTGTTGATATTCCGATGATGGCTCAGCAGAGTATTCGGCCTGCTCCTTTTTACTTAATATGTCCTTCGCCTCGCTTAAGCTTTCATCTATGTTCAATGCGAGGGTGGCATTGGTCTTTTGTTCGAGGAATGATTTGACGTACGCGACAGGGACCGCGAAGTTGAGGTTCTGACCGTCCTCCAGCGTTCCAACCGCTACGCCGACTACTTCTCCTTTTGCATTTAGGATGGGACAACCAGACGATCCATGGGAGATAGGGCTTGTGATTTGTAAGAGATCTCGGTCTCCCTTCTTACGCAGACCGGATACGATGCCTTGGCTAATTGTCTTCTCCAGCCCCTCCGGGTTTCCAATTGCGAAAACCTGCTCTCCGGGTGTTACCGATCCTGACGCAAGTATCAGTGGTTTTGAAGTCAGGTCAACGTCCACGGATAGTATGGCCAAATCGTTTTTCTCATCTGTGCGAACGATCTTGAGTGGAATACGGACGGGGCCAACTGCAAGAACTGGGTTTCCAGCATTTGCTACGTGGGCATTTGTAATCAGAAGTCGTGGTGCAACTAGGAACGCACTTCCCAGTGCGCTGGGTTTGCCGCTGCTGTCATTGAGGTACACAAGGAAAACAGAATCTTGGGATGAATCATATATCTGCTTTGCAATATCTACAGCTTGCCCAACCGCTGTTGAAATGGCAAGGTATATGATCGCCGTCAATAGCAAGAATGAGCGCACTTAGTACCTGCCAGTAATCCTGTACATGATCGTCTGAGAGGTAAGTAAGGACAAGTACAGGATCGACTACAAACTTTAGCATATTCGATTTAGATTGTGAACTTTAATATAGAGAGTTGTCCCTATCGCATATTTTGCGAAAGGATGGGAGACCACAAACCTCAAGCGCGAGCACGCCCGCCTGTACGGCCAGTCCTTGCAGATTATTTCCCCCTTTCGTCGCACAATGATCCCAGAAGTCTTCCTTCAAATCATCGTCCGGCACGTCCTTTTCGCGCCGCCTTCCAGCCGGAAGCAGCCATAAGAGACCGAAACGTCCCGTAACTCCTTATCCTGGACGATTTTGCAGGGAACTCCTTTGTTATGACGATTTTACAGCGCAACCCCGCCTGTAAACTCAAGATAACAAGGATTTTGCGCCCAAAATATGGGTGGGGGTACCCGAGGTTCCAGCTTTGCCGTCACATCAAGACCAACGGCCGGGTGTCCCACATCTCGGATTTAAGTTGTGGGAGTCACCATCAGTCAGTCCAACCCTTGGCCCGCTCCACGGCCCGCGACCAGCGCCCACGCCGCTCGGCCCGCTCATTCGCATCCATCTTCGGCTCGAAGCGCGAGTCATTCTGCCGCTTGGCGCGCAAATCCTCCGGCCCAGCCCAGAATCCCGTGGCCAGCCCGGCCAGGTAAGCCGCGCCCAGCGCCGTCGTCTCCGTTACCTGCGGACGCACCACCGGGACATTCAGAATGTCAGCTTGGAATTGCATTAGCAGGTTATTCACCGCCGCGCCGCCATCCACGCGCAACGCCGCCAGCGGCGTGTCTGTCTCGCTCTCGACGGCCTCCAGCACGTCGGCTACCTGGAAGGCGATGCTCTCCAACGCCGCCCGCGCAATGTGTCCCGGCGTGGTGCCGCGGCCCAGGCCAATCAACATTCCGGAAGCGTGCGGATCCCAGTGCGGCGCGCCCAACCCCACAAACGCCGGCACCAGCACCACCCCGCCTGAATCCGGCACGCTAGCGGCCAGCGCCTCCACTTCGGCCGAGGAACCGAGGAGCTTCAAATTGTCGCGCAGCCACTGCACCACCGCGCCGCCGATGAAGATGCTGCCTTCCAACGCATACTCCAGTTGCTTCTCGGCGCTAGCCGCCAGCGTAGTAATCAGCCGGTGCTTGGAGCGCACGAAGCCCGTCCCGTTGCCGTCACGTCCCGTGCCAATGTTTTGCAACAGAAAGCAGCCCGTCCCGTAAGTGTTCTTGGCCTCGCCCGCCTTCCAGCACAATTGGCCAAAGAGCGCCGCCTGCTGGTCGCCGGCAATGCCCGCAATCGCCGCGCCGCCCAACCCCAGCGTCGTGGTCACTTCACCCACTGTCTCGCTCGACCACACTACCTCGGGCAACATGCTCTGGGGAATATTGAAGATTCTCAACAGCTCATCGTCCCACTCGCCCTTCACGATGTTGAAGAGCAAAGTCCGCGATGCATTCGTCACGTCCGTCACGTGCCGCCCGCCGCTGGTCAGGTGCCAAATCAGCCAACTATCTACCGTGCCAAAGGCCAACTCGCCGCGCTCGGCCCGCGCCCGCGCTCCCGGCACGTTGTCCAGAATCCAGCCCACCTTGGTCGCGGAAAAATACGGGTCCAGCACCAGCCCAGTCTTCGAGGAGACCGTATCCTCTGCGCCGCTCTCCTTCAGCTCCGCGCATCGCGCCGCCGTCCGCCGGTCCTGCCAGACAATAGCACGATGAATCGGCTTGCCCGTCGCCCGCTCCCACACAATCACCGTCTCGCGCTGGTTGGTGATGCCGATGGCCGCCACGTCGCGAGGCCTCGCGGCGACCTTGCCCAGCGCCTCGATTGCGCAGGATAGCTGGCTGGTCAGAATCTCCACGGGCGCGTGTTCCACCCAGCCCGCCTGCGGGAAGAACTGCTCGAACTCGTGCTGCGCCACAGCGGCAATTGCACCCGCCTGGTCAAAAAGAATCGCGCGGGAACTGGTCGTCCCCTGGTCCAGTGCAAGAATGTATGCCATGGTGCCGGTCCCTCTTCGACCTCCAGTCAAACACGCGAAGCCGTGCGCGGGCAAGGCGGTGAAAGTATTCCACTTCACCGCAACTCCCGTTCCCGCATGTTAAGCAATAAGGTGCGCTAAAGCTAATTGTTTCGCGTTCAATGTGGAGTTTTTGTATTCTGAAGGAGATGCCCCGAATGTTGGCGGTGAATCCAACGGAGGTAATTCAAATGGCAGGTGCAACGAAGAAGACGAAAACAGCCGCTAAGCCACGCAAGGCCGCAATAAAGAAAGAGAAAGTTGCCCGCACAGCAAAACCGGCGAAGCCGTCTCGCGAGGAGATCGAGCGGCTTGCGAAAAGTTATTGGGCGGAGCGTGGATATCAGGATGGATTCGCAGAACAGGACTGGGCGCGCGCGGAAAAGGAACTGCTCAACAAGGCTTCCCTCAAAACGGCATCCTAAAATAGGGCTTTCTTCCTTGGCCAACTCTCCCGCAAATTTCGCGGTCAATGGCTGTGTTGACCCACCCCGCCCAAAGGCAAGTCAGCTGTCCCAACTGCTCTTAAATTGGTTGGGCTACGGGCGGACTCCCCATTTTTTCTCCCGTCTTACGTGAATAAGCTGACGCATAACCTATACGCGTGAAAGCCCCAAGGGCAGTTGACCCTGCCGCAGGTGTTCAGCCCTTCGCACGCTCCGCCACCAGCATGGAATCCATGATCTGTTCCGCGACATCCTTCACCGCGCCTGGCGTGTGCGCCAAAAATAGCGTGTTGGTCTTGTCGCTTTCGCCGATGGACTTCAGCGTGTCGAAGTACTGCGTCACCAGCACCAGTTGCATGACCTCTCTCGACGACGTGCCTTCCACGGCCTGCTGGAACTGTTCGATGGAGGACTGCAGCCCTTGGATAATCGCCTTTCGCTGATTGGCGATACCCTGGCCTTGCAGCGCCTTGCTCTCCGACTCGGCCTCGGCCTTTTTCACCACCAGAATCTTCTCCGCCTCGCCGCGCGCGTTGGCCGCAACCTGTTCACGCTGCGCGGCGTTGATGTCGTTCATCGCCGACTTCACTTTTTGATCGGGAACGATATCCGTCACCAGAACATTCACAATCTCGAAGCCGAAGGTCGCCATGTCGGAGTCCAACTCCTGCTTCACCGCCGCGGCAATCGACGATTGCGAGGCAAAGACCTCATCCAGCGTCATGCCCGGAACGTGGCCCAGGATCACCTGCTCTACGTAGCTCTTGATCTGCGCCGTCGGGTCGGACAACTTGTAGTAGGCGTCAAAGACCTTCTCCGGGCGAACGCGATTCTGCACCGAGATCGGAATGGTGACGAAGACGTTGTCCTTGGTCTTGGTCTCCATGGTTAGCGAAATCTGGTTGACGCGCAGGCTAACAACCCCCGCTACGGAATCAAAGTACGGCACCTTCCAGTTCAATCCTGGTTCGGCCACCCGAAGAAACTTTCCGAAGCGCGTGATCACGGCCACCTGAGCCGTGTTCACGGTGAAAAAGCTTCCCAAAATCATGGTAAGAAGAATGAGACCCAGCACCCCCAGCAGAATGATGAATAATACGTCCATTTGAATCCTCCGTCGCTTCATTTTGACGCAACGGAGAATTATACGCGACCGCCAGCAGAGCTACGGTAAAAGTTTGGCGATGGCCGGTCATACGAAACGGCTCTCCTGGGGGGCAGAATATGGCAGCCAGGAGTAAACAAAAAATTCACAAAAACACTTGCGCGACCCTGGGGAAATCGGATAATAATAATCCATATTGTGTCTGGCGGGACATATATCACGTCTTTGAGCATTTCATCCCTGGCTTTTTCATACATGCAAGTGACGGGATGTACCTTCCCACATGCCGTAAGGGCCTGATCCGCAGTTACTTAGTACCGAATTGATGAGCAGTTTCACCCAGGAGTCACCTCCTGGGCACGGTATAACGTTCTTCCCTATTCCAAACACTTGGCCACATCATCGGAGGTTTCAATGTCTTCTCTAAAGTATGTAGGCGTACTCGCCTTTACGCTTCTTGCGGGCACGGCGGCCCTGGCGGCGCCTGTATCGACTAACATCTCCGCCTGCGTCAATTCGACGACCGGCGCGGTTCGCATAGTCGCATCAACCTCCCTTTGTGTTGCGGGTGAAATCGGCACGAGCTGGGCAGTGACGGGCGCGGTTGGCCCAACCGGACCGCAAGGACCAGCTGGCCCCGCCGGACCGCAAGGTGCAACAGGTCTGCAGGGCGCAACCGGTGCAACCGGCGCACAAGGACCTATCGGGAACACTGGTCCCCAAGGCGCAACCGGTGCGACCGGCGCGCAAGGACCTATCGGAAACACTGGTCCCCAGGGCGCAACCGGTGCGACCGGCGCGCAAGGACCTATCGGGAACACTGGTCCCCAAGGCGCAACCGGTGCGACCGGCGCGCAAGGACTTATGGGGAATCCCGGCGCTGAAGGACCGACCGGCCCGCAAGGCCCGGCTGGACCGCTGACAAATGTATTCCCAACTCAAACCACGATGATTAACGGCACAACAACCATCCCGGATTCCGACACGAACTCCTATTATGTGATCGACAATTCCGCCCTGTCGATCACTATGCCGCATTGCAACAACAACGGAACCAAGTACGACGGCAAGAAGCTCGTGTTTATGGTCTACAACGGCAACGGGAATAACGTTCCGACTTTCTCTCGCCAAGGCACAGATGAATTCTACGACATACTCTACGCGACTCCTTTCACGACCACATGGAGCGGAGGCGGCAACGGCGCGGGATGGTCGTATGCCTTTATCTGCACGAACTCGCTCAGCGGCAATGGGATCTGGATCGCAGTCACCGACGAACTCTGACGGGCGGCATCGACAATGGCCTCAACTCTAACCAGCCGGGGCCGACGCCAAGATCCAATCAGCGCGGAGAGAAAGTGAGAACGCAAGAGTACGTAATGCTGGAGAATTTAGTCGAAGCACGGAGAAGCCATGGCGAGCAAGGCAGTGACTAGCCGGAACAAGCAGCTAGGGCCAATTTCTTCGCGGTTAGAGCAGGACTTCAAACATGCAATTCAAGGCACCGGGCAGGAGAGCAGTTCACCCCGGCAGCATTCACGGGTTAAAGTACATCGTTTCCTACACCATGAACGGCAACCAAATACCGGAGGTTTTATCGCGGCAACGGGGACAACAAGCAATTCATATCTTGCCGGGCCTTTGCAGCTTCCATAGCATGGAATGAATTCACGAAACGGACGTACAACGCGCACAACAAACAAGGAGGCCGCCGCGACGGGTGGCCTCGGGAGGAAAGCATGAAAAAACAGACGTTAGTTTTACTCGCACTGGCAACTGCCCTTGTGGTCACATCGATCGCAAGAGCTGATTCGTTCACCTTCACCTTCAGTGACGGCGCCGTCTCCGGATCGGGCACGCTTACCGGCACCTATGAGGGCGTTGGCAATCCATGGCTGATAACCAGCGGCGCCGGCATGTTCACCGACCCTGACGACACTGGTTCCTTCACACTGATCGCGAACCCCAGCGGTCCTGGCGGCTCTGCCTCTGGTGGGGTGGGTTGTCCTTCTGGAGTCGGCTGCATCGTATACGACGATCTGCTTGATCTGTATCAAGTTAGCGGCGCGTATTTGGACCAGAACGGCCTGCTTTTCCAATTCGGCGGCAGTGGCGATTTTCTCAACCTCTTCTTTTCCTATTCCGTTGGCGGCGGCGGTCCCGTTTACTACGGATGGTACGACAGCCTGGGAAATGGCGATTATGCAGTTGACGGTGCATCGGGAAGCTTCGCCATCACCTCCTCCGACATTAACGAGAATCCGGTGCCAGAACCGGGCAGCTTCCTTTTGTTTGGCACTGGGCTCATCACGATGGCGGGCCTGCTGTTGCGCAGGCAAGCGGCGTCCGGTTTGGCTTTGTAAGCATAGTCCTGTTGTCTCTTATGTTGATGTTCGTTGACCGCTGTGTAACTCACCTTAGATGTGTTTTAGTTCTTGCGGCATCGGGATCCCCAGCGACTCGGGGTCCCCGGCGACATGGGATCCCCAACGAGCGATTGTTGATCGTTGGGGTGTGGGATGTGATTTTTGCTCGCTGGGGTGATGGGATAGGTCTTCGTCGCTGGGGTTATTTAAGGTGGGTTACAACAGTTTATTGTCCTTCCCAAATCCTTCTGGTACTCCACCCTTCAGCCGCATCCATTTTATGAATCAACGCCCCATGCCGTAGACTAAATAACATTGCGCAGACGCGCATTTATAGGATCATAAGTATGAAATTCAGTGTTCCGCTGCTTGTAGGTTCCTTGCTTGTATCAGCCTGTTTTGCGCAGGCCAAGAAGGATGACTCGCCCTAGCCCGCGCAAACTATCCCCGAACTGCGCCAGCAATTAGAGAAAATCCTCGCGGATACGCATACGCCCGGAGTCTCCGTCGCCATTGTGCATCGCGATGGTCCCGAATGGGTCGCGGGGCTGGGCAAATCCAATGTAGCCGCGAATCAGGCCGCCACCGGCGAGACGCTCTTTCGCATCGGCTCCACATCCAAAGCATTTGTTTCGCTCTCCATTCTCAAGCTGGTGAATGAGGGCAAGTTGTCGCTCCTGGACCCGGTGCATAAACTCGTCCCCGAGATCTGGTTTGAGAATCGCTGGGAAGCCACCGACCCGGTGCGCGTGGTGGACCTGCCGGAACACACCACCGGCTGGGACGATATGCACCTGCGGGAGTACGCCAAGGACGCCAAGGGCATGACTCTACGCGAAGGGCTGGACTATGACCATCACTCGCGCATATCCCGCTGGCGGCCCGGTACGCGCATGGCCTATTGCAACTCCGGGCCGCCGGTCGCCGCTTACATTGTTGAGAAGATCACCGGACAGCGCTTTGAAGATTACGTAACGCAGAACTTCTTTCTGCCCATCGGCATGAAGACGGCCACCTATTTCGAGCAGCCCTCGCCGCAGTTGACCACCCTCTACCACACCGACGGCAAGACGCCTTATCCCTACTGGAACATTATTGAACGTCCCGCCGGAGCCATCAACGCTTCAGCCAAAGACATGGCCGCGTATCTTCAGTTCTATCTGAATCGCGGCGCGGTGGACGGCGTGCAGGTGTTGCCGGCCTCCTCCATCGAGCGTATGGAGACTCCGACCCGCACTTGGGAGGCGCAGCAGGGGCTTAAAGCGGGATACGGCTTGAGCAATTACACCAGCTTTCACGAAGGCTTCGAATTCCACGGCCACAATGGAGGTGTGAACGGCGGAATAACGGATATGTCTTATATGCCGGAGTATAGTGTGGGCTACTTCTACAGCGTCAACTCCGCCAATGGCGCGGCCTTCGGCAAGATCGGCGACGCCATTCGCGCCTACATTACGCGGAACTTGACTAAGCCAGCCGTGCCTGCCGCAGGACAGTTACCCGCTAATGCGCAGGAGTGGACAGGCTGGTACGAAGCCGTCGCGAGTCGCATAAAAATGCAGGAATTCATCGCGCCATTGGCCCTGCATCATTTACGTTTCAAGGACGGAGTGTTACAGTTTTCGCCATTGGGGCCAGCGAAGCAATCTTTTGTCCCGGTCAGCGGCCTGCAATTTCGATACATACCTGACAAGGGACTGGCCGAACCTGTCGCTACAGCCGCGCTGATTGCGCCTAAAGCCGACGGTCGGTTTGTCTTTATCGGAACAAATTACAAGCGCGTTCCCGCATGGCTGGCGATCGTCCGCTTTGCATTGACGGTCTGGTTCCTGCTTGCTGTAGTCGCCATCCTTCTCTATGCGCCCTTCTGGATCATCGGCGGCTTTTTCAAAAAGCGCCGCCGTCCGGCCGAGCGCATGATGCGCCTGTGGCCGCTGATTGCCGTTCTCAGCTTGCAGGCCTTCGTTGGGCTCTTTGTCCTCGCTGGCAATGACATGTTGGCTCGCCTGGGGAACCTGACCATTTGGTCCTTCGGCCTTTTTCTCACTACGCTGCTCTTTACCTTAGCCTCGCTGGCCAGCGCTTTCGCGTTGTGGCTGGCGCGGAAACAGGAGATACGCGCGAGTGTCCGCTGGTTCTCGATTGCCGTAATCTCGGCGCTGCTGATCGCCGCTGTTTATCTGGCCTATTGGGGAGTAATCGGCATCCGCACCTGGGCTTAGCTTCTGTTTTGCGCTTGCATCCACTTTATGAATTCACGGCCCATGCCGTAGACTTCAATCAGGGATGCAAGCGCACATTGAAAATCTCGTAAAGCTGCAAGCGGTGGAGCTGGAACGCTTGAGCCTTGCGCAGGCCGCACGCGCCCTGCCGGCTGAAATCGCCCAGGCCGAGGCCGCCCTCGCAGCCGCCCAGCGCCAGGCCGCCGAAGCCTCCTCCGCCCTCAGCCGCGAGGAGTCCCTCCGAACTCGCCTGGAGCGTGAGATCGCCACCCACCGCCAGAAGGCCGCCCGCTACCGCGACCAGCAGAACACCCTTAAAACCGGCGATCAGGTCACGGCTAGCGAACACGAGCTTCACTTTGCCGAGGCAGAGGCCGAGCGCCTGGAAAACGAGGCTTTCGCCAGCCTGGAGCGCACCGAAGCCCAGGAAGCTGCGCTGGCCGCTGCCCGCGCTCAGGTCGAATCGCTCGCTTGCACCCTTGAACAGACCCGTGAGCGCGTCCGCCTTCGCCAGGCGGAGATGGACCACCAGCAGACTGCCCTTGCCGCCCAGCGCGAAGCTCTCCGTTCCCTCATCGAGCTTGAATGGCTCACCCGCTTCGACCGCCTCTGCGCCTCTCGCGGAACCGGCATTGCCCGCGCTGATAATATGCAGTGCACCGGCTGCCGCATGGGAGTCCGTCCCCAGACTTGGAACCAGCTACGCGATGGCGAACTGCTCGCCTGCGACAGTTGCGCCCGCCTCCTCTACTGGGACCCCGCCTTTGCCCCCGTTCCCGATCCACCGCAACAAACCGCTAAACCCAAACGCAAGATCTCCAAGCCCCCCGTGGAGGAGTAGTCGTGCAGCGCATCTGTGTGGACATGGATGATGTCATGGCGGACACCCTCGCTGAGCACATCCGCCGCTACAACCAGACCTTCGATGAAGACGTTACGCCTCAAGACCTGGCCGGCAAGGGCTTATGGGAGATTACCCCCCTCGACCGCCAGCAGCAGCTTCGCGCCTTTCTCGACGCAGAGGATTTCTTCGAAGACCTCGCCCTCATGCCCGGTTCTCAAGACGTGCTCCGGGAGCTCTCCTCGCGTTTTGAGATCTTCATTGCCACCCAGGCCATGGCCGTCCCCAACTCCCTCGGCTCCAAGTACCGCTGGTTGCAGCGCCACTTCCCTTTCATCCCGCCCACCCAATACGTCTTCTGCGGAGACAAATCCATCCTCCGCGCCGACTATCTCATCGACGATCTGCCCAAAAACCTACTCCGCTTCCAGGGTCAAGGCCTGCTCTATTCCGCCCCCCGCAACCTCGCCGCCACCGGCTTTGTGCGTGTCAATAATTGGGAAGAGGTAGCCCAATATTTCAGCGCCATTCAGGCTTGAGATAAGAATTAACCTGGCAACGGGTTGCCGCATGGGCTTATGTCCCAAGACCTGGAACGGCCAGTTCTGCGCCGCTTACCAAACCTCAGAAGAAACCAATAGAGGCGGCCCTGCCTTGCCGTCAATCACCTCTGTTTTGAGCACCATCTCGAGATTCCTGTTCTCCCAGCCGGCTGGCAGTTTTTTGGCGATCTGCTCAAGGTATTGGGGTGTAACGGCAAACGCACTCGCGGCTTCGGTTCCATAGGGGCCAATCCCTGCTATGACCATGACCGGTCCCTCGGTGGTTGGATCATAGTAGCGCGCAACAATGGCGTAGTCGGTGGAAACTGAGGAGTTTGGCTTGGAGAAGTCGATACTCCAATCGGTATTCTGGAGATTCTTCGTGTCCTGAATCTGGGCCATTGGACCTGGCAGGAATCGGAACCTTAAAGAATTGACCAGGCGCATCGTCCAGGGATTATTGGTAGCTCCGATCAAGATAAGTCTGTGAGAATGTATATCTGTCAGGCTGGTCTCTTTATCTTCCTTGATCTCTTGTGTCACGCCGTGCTGGTGGAGAACGCCTGCAACATTTGCCAGCGCGGTCGCGCTCGCTAGCGAGATGCGATGTGTGGGGCCCGAAATGTGATTACCGAAGCTGGTGGTTTCATCTTCAAGACTCGTCTGATTGGCTCTATTGCCCGTTCCCACCACAATCAGAACTGACTCCGCCGGCTTGACCATCGGACCCCAAAAATTGTCGATGACGGCATTTTTGGCGGCAGAAGCTTTATGGTAGGCATAGATTCCACCTGCAACCAGCGCTGCAACTAGCACGGTCGCGCTCAGGATGCCAATAACCAACCGATACCGGCCTGCAAGTGTCTGGTTTCCCGTAGAGGGGGGCCGCTCAGTCAAAGACTCTGGCTGCGCTTCAGGCGTTTCCGGCCCCCGCAGCAGGAACTCCGGCACATAGGAGCCGAGCGGCAGCTCGATCTGCACGCGCGAACCGCCGCCATTCTCGTGATAGTACTGAGCGATCCGCTTGCGCACTTCGCCGGCGCTAAGGCGAACTACCGGATCGGCGCTGGTGTCGTAATCAGGATCGCGTCCAAAAACCTCCACTCCCAGCGTGCGTTCTTTCAAGTCGCGGGAACGGCCGTCAAGGGTAGCGTCAACAATGTATTTCAGCATTGCCGGGTAGCGCTTGCTGCTCTGAAAGTGATAACTGGCGAGCATTGATTCCAGCTCTATCAGAACCAATGTGCGCTCAGCCTCGGTGGCAGGAACCCAGTGTCCCAGGGAGTGTGCACTTCCAGTCATCTTTCGCCCTCAATCACTCCATCAGGGGGGTAGCATACACCCCGATGGTGAGGCTTGTCACGGGCGATTTCAAGCCTATAAAAGGCAAAGTAGGCTGCAACCGCCCAACGAAAGAAATTCTCCAACTTATATATATTCAGTAGGATGCAAATACGATCAGTCTTTAAATGAATTGTAACATGCTGTAGCAGCCTTGCGGGAGCCCATGCCCAGGTGAAGAATGCGTTTGGCTTAGGTTAATTCCAATTCCGGCGATCTGCTGACTGTGCCTGTGGCAGAGAGTACGAGTGCAGGCATTGATCAAGCTGAGTGTATCCGGCTTCACCGCAGGAAATATGGAAGTTTTCCTAACCTCCTTCGCTGCATGTTGGAGCCAGCCATTTGCGCCAATTCGGCAGTCGGCGGGATGAAACACCCGGCAGGCGAAATGGATTTTACATTCTTCCTGAAGGAAGACGCGACAGGCCGAGGATGCTGTTGTCCTCGATATGTTGTGCAACCATGTTTAAGTTTTTTGCCGGTATTCAACATGAAATTGTTGTGTACCTGAAACTCATTGTCACTAGGAGGCTTTAAATATGAACACACGCAAATCGACAAGAATCTTGCGTTTATGTGCGAGCGCGCGAATCCTCGCGGCGCTTGTATTCGTTCTGGCCGGCAGCATTATCGTGTTTGGACAGCAGGTTACCGGGTCCATCGTGGGTACTGTAAAGGATCAACAAGGCGCGCTGATCACTACGGCTACCGTGAAGGCAATCAACGTGGATACCGGATACACGCGCTCGGCTCCGGCAAACACCTATGGGGAGTACCGCATCGATTACCTACCGGTGGGCAAGTACACCGTCGAGGCGGTGGCGGCAGGCTTTGAACGCTTTGTTCAACAGAATCTAGCCCTCAACGTGGACCAGACGCTGACGGTTGATATCAATCTAACCGTGGGCGCGTCGTCTCAGACCATTACGGTCACTGAGGCTCCCCCGGTGGTCGATACGTCTGATGCGGTTTTGGGCAAGACCATTGAGCCCGACGAGCTCATCGGCCTGCCCCTGGTCAACCGCAACGTTTATGCCGAGCTCTCGTTGACGCCGGGCGTGATGGCCAATAATATGAGCCCCACCTCGAACCCCGCCGGTTCACCCCAAATGACCGTTGGACTGGCGTCCGCTGATGTCCAGGTCAACGGCTCACTTGACTCCGGCAACGGAACCGTCGCATTTTATCTGAATGGCGGCAACAACATTACCGGTATGCGTAACTACGGAAACCCTTCTCCCAACCCGGACGCACTTGATGAGTTCCGCGTAGAGACCAACGCATTCGCGGCGCAATACGGCCAATTCTCCGGCGCCGTGGTCACGGTGATCACCAAGTCGGGGAGCAACAAATTCCATGGCGCATTGTTCGAGTTCAACCGCACCACGGATTTCAACGCTTTTCCCTGGATTCCGTCCGCCAACCCCTTTGTTCCCAATACATTTCTGAAGCCCCCCTTCCACCGCAACAACTTTGGCGGAACCATCGGCGGTCCCATCAAGCACGACAAGGCCTTCTTTTTCTTCAGCTATGCCGGTCTGCGCCAAGTGCAAGGAGCACCGGTCTCAGGCGGTGTGACGCCCACGGCCGAGGAGCGCCTGGGTGACTTTACTACGCTGGGCAGTGGCGACACCTTCACGCTCTACTTTCCGGGCGCCACGCACGTCCCGGCGAATCAGATTCATGGAACAAACAGCAGCAGTTTCTGCCAGATTGACACACCGAACTGTATACCCACCGCCCTTCTGGACGCGACCGCTAAAAACTTCTTGAACGTAAACAACACAATCGGTGTTTCCGTCCCGTTGCCAACCGGCGCAGCGCAGCCATCGAGCGGCGGCGGGAAATACCTCACCACATACGTCACTCCGACAAACTCAGACGAATACCTGGGTAAGTTTGACGAGAACATCAGTGACAAGGACCATGTGGAAGTGACCTACTTCTATATCAATACCGCTTCAACTCCCAGCGGTGGCGGCAACATCAATTGGACCGGAAATCAGTCCCGCTCGAAACAAACGAATGCCAACATCAGTGACGTTCACACCTTCAGCCCCAGCACGGCCAATCAGGCCTGGCTAACGTTCACGCGGGCCATGGGCGGACGCGTACTCATCCCTGTGACCGGCCCAGGCAACCAAACCCTCGCCAGTTTCGGCTCGAACTTCCTCATCCAGGGTCCGGCCGGACTGCCCTATCTGAACGTCGGCGCCGGCTTTAATACGGGAAACCCGAACGCCGGCCCGGTCACTGGTTCTAACAACTATGAGTTACGCGACGTAGTCAGCATAACCAAGGGCAAACACAACCTTTCCCTTGGCGGTGAGTTCGCGCTCGACCAGACCATGTTCGCTGCCAATCTGAATAATTATGGCGACGTTAGCTTCGCGACCTCCGCGCCCACCAGCACGGGTAATGCGATTGCGGACTTTATCACCGGTCAAATCAGCGCATTTGAGCAGGACACGACTTACATCACGCATATCAGCACGTGGCACACCGCGGTGTTTGCGCAGGACAACTACCGCATCACGCCCCGTTTCACCGCCAACCTCGGACTCCGCTGGGACATCGATACGCCGCCCGTTGAAGCCCATAATAGGACGACGTCGTTTGTTCCCGGCCAGCAATCTACCGTTGTTACGAGTACAACTTCGGTTGTGCCGCTCGGCCAGGTCTTCCCAGGGGACAAAGGCATCGGTCGCGGCATCATCAGCACGCAGTTCAGCCACATTTCGCCTCGTCTCGGTTTTGCATGGGATCCGTTTGGGGACGGCAAGACCTCGGTGCGCGCCGCAGCGGGCATCTTCTACGGCAATCCCAGCGGCAATGAGTGGAACCAGCCCGGCAACGCCATGCCGTTCTCCATTCGCAACGGCTTTGGTTCCGAAACATCCCTCACCAATATTTACAATGTCGGTTTCCCAAGCACCGCTCCCGGTGGCGGCATCTTCCCGTATACCTTTACGCCGTCCAATCCGAAATTCTATCCGAGTCAATCCATTGAAGCGATCGGCCCGAATTTCAAAGATTCGTCGATTTACCAGTTCAACCTTAGCGTGCAGCGGCAATTGCCTTACAAGATCAGCATGACGGCAGCGTATGTCGGCACCCTTGGCCGTCACCTGTCAAGCTTCGTCGACGCCAACTACGCGCCTTATGCAACTGTCAACTCTTCCGGCGGCCCGTTAGTCGGCGCGCTCAGCACTGCAGCGGCAAGTACCGAGCAACGCCGTCAATTCGATGCCGGCCTCAACCTCGCTCCCGGCACCTTGTCCGGGATTACCTACCTGATCTCAGACCAGACCTCCAACTATAACGGGCTTCAAGTCTCGGCGACCAAGACGATGTCACGCGGCTTCTCAGTCAGCGGTTTCTATGTCTGGAGCCGCGCGCTGGAAAGCTCAAACCCGGTGGAGAATGGACTGATGAACGCGCAGGATTTCGGATACTTTGGCAAGCCCTTCACCGCGGCCAACAACTCCATGGGCGCTCTCGGCGGCGGCCTTCAGGAAGAAAAAGGCCTTATGGACGCCAACCATGACAACAATGCGGCCATCTACGGCATGTGGAACATCAACTACTACCACGGATCGAACAAGATCGCAAAGGAATTAGTCAACGGCTGGACGATCACATCGACCGCCTATTTTATCAGCGGCGGGCCGTTTACGGTGTCCACGGGATCTAACAAGAACTTCGACAGTGCGGGCCAAAGCCGCCCCGTCAGTACTGGCATTAACCCCAAGCTCAACCCGCACCGCTGCCGTGTGTGCGGATTCACTGGCCAGAGCCCAAATAGCGTAGTGACGCAATGGTTCAACGGCGCAGCATACGCGACCGGGAACCCCAACAATGCCTCGTTCATGCCCAACGGACCTGGCGTTGTAAGCGGCATCGGCCCTGGCGGCGCAGATGGCAATGTGGGGCGCGATTCCCTGATCGGACCGGGTCTCAAGGATATGGATGCGGGCCTGTTACGCAACATTACCTTCCCGCGTGGAACAGTGTTCCAGTTCCGCGCCGAAATAACTAACGTCATGAACTGGGTGAGTCTCAGCAACCCGTCCTCCGGGAACATCACGGCGGCCTCTCAGGGCAACATCACCTCAGCCGCCGGCACTCAACGCATTATTCAGTTGGGCGGCCGGTTGACCTTCTAACCAACTGTTGTTCTTTCACCGGGCCGGCGGGTAAGCAATTACTCACCGGCCTCGCTTTAGCCTCGCTTTACTGAGAGGCTGAAGGATTTGTTTCGTTAAATTCACGTTACATAATAGGATGAATTGCAATTCGGTCCACGCATGAAAACCTTGCCTTTTTATGGCAAACAGGAGAAGCAGGATGGTGACTCGACGTGAATTCCTTGACACGCTCGCGGTAGGCGCTGCAGGTTTGGCGATACGATCAACCGCCAGGAGCTATGGCCAGATTCTCGGCGCCAATGATCGCCTCAACTTTGCAATTATCGGCCTCCATGGGCGAGGCTACGCTCATCTTGCCGCGCTCAAGGCAAATCAGGACACCGCCCGTGTCTCGCATATCTGCGACGTCGATGGCGACATCCTGAATAAGTTTTCCGATCATGCGGAGCATGAACTGGGCTATGCCCCCTATACTGAAAAAGACTTTCGCCATCTCCTTCAGTTGAAGGAGTTGGACGCCATCACCATCGCCACGCCCGAGCAATGGCACGCGCCCATGGCCATCGCCGGCCTGCAGGCGGGCAAACACGTCTACGTTGAAAAACCACCCAGCCACAATCCCGCTGAGGGCGCTCTGCTGGTTCAGGCTCAAAAGAAGTACGGCAAACTCGTCCAGATGGGCAATCAGCGGCGCTCCAATGCCCTGGTTATCGAGGCCGTTGACAAAATTCATAATGGGCTTATCGGCACGCCTTGCTTCGGCAAAGGATGGTACAGCAACACCAGAAAGTCGATTGGCACAGGAAAGGTAATCCCCGTGCCGCCGCAACTCGATTGGGATCTCTGGCAGGGACCCGCGCCGCGCAGGCCATATACAGACAACATTCACCCCTATAACTGGCATTGGTTCAAGCTCTACGGCACCGGCGAGACCCTGAATAACGGCACCCACGAGATCGATGTCTGCCGCTGGGCCATGGGCGTCGATTATCCCCAGCGCATTACCTCCTCCGGCGGAAGATATCACTTCAAGGACGACTGGCAATTTTATGACACTCTGGTCACCAGCTTCGACTACGGCGACAAATTGATTTCGTGGGAAGGAAAATGCTGCAACGGCATGCAATACTACGGCCGCGATCGTGGATCGACCATCATGGGGACCACCGGCTCCATGCTCATCGACGGCGGCGGATATGAGGTTTACGACCTCAAGGGAAAGAAGACCGGCGAGGTCAAAACTGGACATGCCAACGCATCCTCCGACCTCACCGGCGAAGATTCCATGACTAATGCGCACTTTGCCAACTTCATCGCGGCCATCCGCAAGGGAGACAAACTCAACTCTCCCATCGCCGTTGGCAACGTTGCCGTCACCATGCTGCAACTTTCAAACATTGCATGGGAAATGAATCGCGAACTCAAGCTCGACACAACCAATGGAAAAATCCTGAACGACGCCGCGGCAATGAAGCTATGGAGCCGCGAATATGAGAAGGGCTGGGAGCCGCATCTCTGAGGCTCGCAAAAATCTGAACTACACGAGGAGTTTTTTGACCATGAAGCAAACTTTGTCACGCCGCAACTTCGTCCAATCCAGCGCTCTTCTCGCCATGGCTTGCGCCGCGCCATCCACCGTCCCTGCTTTCGCCGAACCTCGGACGGCATCTGGAAAGCCATCGCCCATTCATCTCGGCCTGGCCACCTACACCTTCCGCAACTTCACCCGCACCCAGATGATCGGCTTCCTCAAGCAGCTCAACCTCGCGGACATCAACGTCAAGGACGTCAAGGATCATCTCCCCATGGACCCGGTGGAAGAAGCTAAGGCGCTCGCCGACTACGTCGCGGCGGGCATCAAGCTCCACGCCGCCGGAGCTATCTATTTTCGCAACAACGAGGATGCTGATATCCGCGCCAAATTCGAGTACTGCAAGCGCGCCGGCATCTCCGTCATCGTCGCCGGCGACCCCACCCCTGATACTCTGCCCCGCATCGAGAAATTCGTCAAGGAATACGACATCCGCATCGCCATCCACAATCACGGGCCGGAGGATAAGCTCTGGCCCTCGCCGCTCGATGTGCTCAAGTCGCTCAAAGACACCGACCCGCGCATCGGTTGCTGCATCGATGTTGGTCATACGGTGCGTGCCGGAACTGATCTCGTCGAGGCCATTCACGCAGTCGGCCCGCGCCTCTTCAACGTGCACATGAAAGACCTGACGAACTTCCAGAGCAAGGAAAGCCAGGTCGCAGTCGGCGAGGGCATTATGCCCGTGCGCGAGATGTTCGCCGCTCTGATTGCCATCAACTACAAAGGCTTCGTCGATCTTGAATATGAGATTCACGCTGACGATCCCATGCCCGGTGTCATCAGTAGCTTTGCCTATATGCGCGGCGTCCTCTCAGGCATGGGTTACACAAACCGCGGCTGATGCGCAGCTTGTTCCTGCGGCAGGCTAGAGTTTTATCGTTAGTGTAATGTCTGGGTGCCCCACCCTCGCCGCGTATTTGTTGTTGCGGCTAGGGTGGGAAACCACAAAATCAGACTCACAGAAACTGTGAAAAGGAAGCTCTGTGCCCCATCCATTCCACGTTCTTTGTGAAATGGGTGGGAAACCACAAAATCAGCCTCACAGAAACTGTGAAAATGCTCTAACTTATTTGCTCTCGCCGCTGCCTGGCCGCGCAGGACCGTTGGGCGCAACCCGCGCACCCGCACTTCGCGCCTGCCCTCCAGCCTGCCCCTGATGCAGGGTCACGATGATCGCCCCAGCCGGCTTCCTGCCCACACACAGGTAGGCGTGCGGTATGCTCGAGTCGAAGTACGCCGCATCTCCCGCTCCCAGCATGAACCCCTGCTCCCCGTGGCGAACTTCCAGCTCCCCTTCCAGCACATACAGAAACTCGCTCCCCGGATGCATATGCGCCTTGGGCTCCATCTCCTTGGTCAGCGGAACAAACTCGGCAAAGTAGGGGTCCATCTGCCGGTCCGCAACCATGTAGCCCAGGCTCTCAAAAGAATAAGTCGGAACCTCCACCCCCGTCTGCGGCATCCGCACTCGCTCCTTGCGCCTGTGAATCTTGAAGACCGCCGCCGGATCGCTCTCGAAGAAATACGACAGATCCTTCGAAAACACCATCGCAATCCGCGCCAGATTGCGCAGCGTCGGAACCACTCGCCCCGTCTCCAACTGCGACAAAAAGCTCGCCGAAAGCCCCGTGTGCTTGCCTAGCTCCACCAGCCCCATGGATTTTTTGAGCCGCAGCCGCTTGATCCGTTCGCCGATCCGCTTCTCCGCAATCACCCGCGCCGTGGTCTCCGTATCCACCTGCGACTTGTGCGTCTCGTCGTTGCGAACCACCAACTTCTCGACCATCGGCCCTCCACCCCGCACGCAATCCGCCCCGGAAAATGTTGCGCGCATCAAAAACTCTTCTCATCCTACTAAATAGGTGGTGCGGTCGCAATCCCTGAGACTTCTTACCAACTGGGATTCCATGTCCCTATGCAGTGGTGCAGTTTCGGAATCGCCGACCATACGACAATGAGATTTGCGGCGCGTAGAATTGCAATTACTAAGCTGAGTCATTTCTTGGGGAGGATGCATGAACCTTGAAACACATATTTCCGATCAACTCTGGAATGCAATTGGAGGCGCTTACCAAGCGGGTAACTTCAGCCATGCGGTACTTGAAGCCCTTCATTTTGTAACAGAGACTCTCCGCCAGAAGTCCGGGATAGATGCCGACGGAGTAGCACTTGTAGGACAGGCACTTGGTGGAGATATTCCAAAGCTTCGTATCAACGCTTTTCAAACAGAAACGGAAAAGAATACCCAACGCGGTATCGAACAGATACTTCGTGGTATCTACATGGGAATCAGGAACCCGAGAAGTCATGAACAGTTTAAGGATTCACAGGCAGACGCGGATGCCATTATCCTCTTCGTCGATTACATTCTCCGAATCCTCGATACATCGAAAGAAGTATTTACAATCGAAAGTTTTCTGCAAAGTTTGAATGACCCTGAGTTTGTCGAATCCGAAAGGTACGCCGAGTTGTTGGTCGCGGAAATCCCAACAAACCGCCGTGGAGATGCCTTGGCCTCGATTTTCGAGATTCGCCAAACGATTGGAATCCCCAAGCTACGTTTTGTCGTCGGATCGCTGACCACACTCTTAAATGAAGCACAACTGGCACAGTACATGGCGGCAGTATCAGAGCAGTTTCGAACCACTTCGGACGGCGGAGCTATACGGACTGCGATACAGATGCTCACGCCCGAATTGTGGCCTAAACTCTCTGAAACCGCTCGTCTACGAATTGAAAACAAGCTGATACGGGAGATAGAGCAGGGAAAGCTCAGCGCGAGTGGAAAAGTGAGCGGCGGACTAGGAACCTGGGCTAAAAGATTTTTGCGAAGATTCGCTTTGCGATCCCAAGGAGCCGAGGTGCTGATTGACAAACTCGATGGCATTGATGAGGACGAGAGACGCTATGTAGCAAAGTACTTCTTTGCTAATTTGCCTGAAATACTGACTGATGAAAGTGAAATGAAACGTGCAATTAAGGCAATTAGTGACGCGATAAGGATGGAAGATTTGGCTGTGCGCGATGCGACAATTTCTTCAGTTCGCAGTTTTCCAACAGAATGGCAAAAGGAATTCGTGGAAGTTTTGAAGGATATTACAAATCCCTCAAAGCCCGCCGTGGTACTCAATGACGGCACTCCGCTCCTGGAAGCACCGGCAGAGATCAGCGATGACGATATCCCGTTTTGAGCGGTTGAGTGACCGGCTAATCGGAGATTACACCACTCCCTGTACTTGCTTAATGCCCCGCACGCACTATCCTAGTCTGTCCAGCCATCAAAGCCCGAAGAGGAACCCTATGCCCGATAACCCAAACACTCCTGCCGCGCAAGCGGCGAATGCCCCACGGCCTGGACACGCGCCAATCTTCACAGCCTCGCCAGCCTGACGATCCCTGTTCCCTGTTGACCAATTCCTGATCTCGACTCCCCCAGCGCCTTTCCCCCGCTTCCAAAACGCACCCCAAAATGGCCAAATAACGCAAAGAAACAGCCAATTATGAGCGGTATTATGCGCTTTTTGCCGGCTTACAGCCGGAGCTTTTGCGATTTTTTGTGCGCCTGCAATCAGACTATTTTGCAAATTTTGATTCGTTGCCTCCCTTCATAGGCTTGCAGGCCGGCATTTTCCTTCATTTCTGTAGGCTTGCAAGCCGGCACTTTTCTTCGTCTTTATAGGCTAGGCACAGAGGGTTCCCAGAGCGATTTGGCTCTGCGGAAGACGCACGCGCTATCCTAATCTGTCCGGCTATCAAAGCCCGTTGAGGTGCCCTATGCCTGATAACCCATTAATTCCTGCGGCGCAAGCCGCGTCTGCCCCACCGCAGGTGGCTGCCGCACCGCATGTGCCGCCAGTGGCCACTATCGCCTCCATCGGCCAGCACGATGGCCAATCCGTCACCCTGCGCGGCTGGCTCTACAACCTCCGCGAGAGCGGCAAGCTCCTCTTCCCCATCTTTCGCGACGGCACCGGAACCATCCAGGGCGTGGCCCACGTCAAAAGCGTCTCCCCTGAAGTCTTCGAGGCTCTCAAAGGCCTCACCCAGGAGTCCAGCGTCATCGTCACCGGCAAAGTTCGAGCCGACAAGCGCGCCCCCGGCGGCTACGAGCTAGATGTTGAAGGCCTCCAGGTCGTCCAGCGCGTCCCCGAGTCCGATCCCTACCCCATCACCCCCAAGGAACACGGTGTCGATTTCCTCATGGAGCATCGCCATCTCTGGGTCCGCAGCCCGCGCCAGGCCTCCATCCTCCGCATCCGCGCCGAAATCATGCGCGCGGCGGCAGAGTATTTCGATTCCAACGGCTTTATTCGCACCGACCCGCCCATTCTCACCCCCGCGGCCTGCGAGGGCACCTCTACCCTATTTCCCGTCGATTACTTCGGAGACCCCGCCTACCTCACCCAATCCGGCCAACTCTACATCGAGGCAACTGCCCTCGCTTTGGGCAAGGTCTACAGCTTCGGACCCACCTTCCGCGCGGAGAAATCCAAAACCCGCCGCCACCTCACCGAGTTCTGGATGATCGAGCCCGAAGTCGCCTTTATGGACCTCGACGGCCTCCTCGATCTTGCCGAAAACTTCATCTCTCACATCGTCCAGTCCGTTCTCAAAAACCGCGCGCCAGAGCTAGCTGTCATCGGCCGCGACCCCGCCAAGCTCGCATCCGTCACTCCGCCCTTCCCGCGTCTGCGCTACGACGATGCCTGCAAGATGCTCAACCTGGCCCACAAAAACGGCCAGCTCGAACAGCCCTTCGAATACGGCAACGACTTCGGCTCCCCAGACGAAACTTGGCTCTCCAGCCAATACGACAAGCCCGTCATGGTCCATCGCTATCCCGCCGACGTCAAAGCCTTCTATATGGAGCCTGATCCGCTCGACTCGCGCTACGCACTCTGCGTCGATGTCCTGGCTCCAGAAGGCTACGGCGAAATCATCGGCGGCTCCCAACGCGTCTCCAGCTTCGAGTTGCTCAACGCCCGCATCGATCAACATAACCTGCCCAAAGAAGCCTTCCAGTGGTACCTCGATTTGCGCCGCTACGGCAGCGTCCCCCACTCGGGCTTCGGCATGGGCATTGAGCGCGTCGTCACCTGGATTTGCGGCCTCGACCACGTCCGCGAAACCATCCCCTTCGCCCGCACGCTCCACCGCATCTACCCGTGAGGAATCTGAAGCGCGCCACGCAGGCAGGTCATCCAACCCAAAGGAGTTCTCCCTATGACTCTCTCTGCTCAGCAAGTCGATCACTTGAAGCAAGCTCCCGCAATCGACGGCGTATTGCCGGTGGTGCTCGCTCGCTGGAGTCCGCGCTCCTTTGCCGACCGCGACGTAAGCCCCGCCGACCTCAAGAAAGTCTTCGAGGCCGCACGCTGGGCCGCTTCTTCCAACAACGAGCAGCCCTGGCGTTTTCTCGTCGGTACTCGCAACTCATCGACACATCAGAAGATCTTCTCCTCCCTTGTCGGTTTCAACCAGAGCTGGGCAGGCGCTGCGCCCGTCTTGATTCTGGGCGTGGCCAGCAGCAAATTCAGCCACAACGGCTCACCCAATGCCTACGCGCTCTACGATCTTGGAGCCGCAGCCGCCATTCTCTGCCTGCAATCCGCCTCGCTCGGCCTGAAGACCCACTCCATGGCCGGCTTTGACCACGACGCCGCACGCCAAGCCTTGGCGATCCCAGAGGATTACCTGCTTGGAGCCGTCATTGCCCTCGGATACCAGGGCGAACCCTCTGCCCTCGCCAACGAGAAACTGATTGCTCAGGAAACCTCTCCCCGCTCCCGCAAGCCCTTGAGCGAGTTTGTTCTGTCCGCCTGGGGCGAGCCGGCAAACCTCGCCTGATGCGCACGCATCCTCCGCTAGCCCTGCCATTCGCGCTACAGTAGATGCGGGGATTCGTACGTGCCCAAAACGCTCTCAGTCCGCAAGAAGCCCGTCCGCCAGGCAAGCCACAAATTCACCCCTTCGCGACGGCCACGCCTGAACTGGCGTGTCCGTCTCATTCTGGCCACTTTCCTGTTGATTCTGATCCTATTGGCATGGGGAGTGCTCGCCCGCCTTCTAGCCCCCGTCTCCAACACCTCGCTCACCCGCTTTGACGCCATCATCGTGCTGGGCACGTCCGCCGACCGAGATGGCAACCCCTCGCCGGAGATGCTGGCCCGCGTCACCGAGGGGGTCCATGAGTATGAGCGCGGCGTGGCGCCCAGGCTGATTATGACCGGCGCAGCCGCGCACAACCAGTTTATCGAGGCGCAGGTGATGGCCGCCACTGCTCACGCGCAGGGAATTCCCAACTCGGCCATCTTTGTGGAGCCGCAGGCCATGGACACCATTCAGAACGCCTGCTACGCCGAGAGAATCATGAAAGCCCACGGCTGGAGCTCGGCGGAGGTGGTTTCAAGCGCCTATCATTTGCCCCGAGCCGGCATCATCTTTAGCGAACTGCCCCTGGAGTGGCGCACACACGCTGCTCCGCCGCTGGTATCTGAGTCCGCTCCGAAGCCCGCAACCTATCCCTGGGCCGTGGCATCTGTCGAAACCTTGAAGACCGTGCGCTACCTGATCTGGGCGCGCTGGAGAGAGCGCTGCCAGCCGTAGCGCCAAAATTCTCGCCCGGTGGGCGTTGTCCTCTGCCGGTATCCTCCTGTAAGCTGAGAACGATGCGTATTTCAGTAAGATTTTCCGCCGCTCTTGCCGCCCTTGCCTTTCTGGCTTTGTCTTTTGTTACTAGCGCCTACGCGCAAAGCACCGCTTCTCAGACTGCCGGCAATGGCACCTATATCGCCAGTGATCCTTTGGCCAAAGTCCGATACGACAACCGCTTCGACGTTTCGCTCGGCATGGACTACGACCACATGAAGGCGGGAGCCAATGTCTTGCAAGGGGCCAATCTGGGAGGACTGGATCTCTCCAGCTCCTTTTGGTTCAGCAAGCGCTGGGGCGTGGAAGGCACAGGGCGCGCCTACCTGGGCAGCAGCGGCGCCGGTGCTACTGGCCCATTGGTTGTCCACGGGCCGTACGTCAGTCAATACTTGTTTACCGCCGGCCCCGAATGGCTGGGACCGCACAATAAGCACGGCGCGATAAGTGCCCACGCAATGTTTGGCGGCGCATACTTTGACGCTCATCTGGGCAATGTCACGCCGCAGGTGGAAAATTTCTATTCCAACCAGATTGCTCCGGCGGCCATCATCGGCGGCCACATGGACCTGAACCGTTCGGCGCACTGGGTCTTCCGCGTCACGCCCGACGCAGTGATGACGCACTACACTATGGGCGCATCTGGCACAACTCCAGCGTATTCCCAGTACGACGTTAACTTCGCCATCTCGGTGGGCGTCGAGTACAAGTTCAGTAAGAAGCGGTAATTGACCTTCGCACTCAAACTGCATTTTTTTCCCAGGTTCCCGGCGATTCGAGGTTCCCGACGACTCGGGGTCCCCAACGAGTGATTTTTACTCGTTGGGGTGAAGACTCGGGGTCCCCAACGAGCGATTTTTGCTTGTTGGGGTGTAGGTAGTGCTTGTTACTCGCTGGGGTGAAAAGTAGGCGTCCCAGCGGCCACAATACGGCGCTGGCGGAATCCGTTTTGCCGATAGGGAAGCCATTTTCGATACTGTGATAGGTGACGACGGGTTAACCGGAGATTCACCACCCCTCGGTACCGCATGTTATCGATGTATTCATGGAGAATATGTTGTAGTGAATGGTGGCGCTTTATATCCGGGCAAAGGCAGGGTTGAACAGCTATGAGAGACACTCTGGGAGTTTTGCTTGCCGGCGGAGCGGGAGAACGGCTTTTCCCCCTTACGCGCGACCGCGCCAAGCCGGCCGTGCCCTTTGGCGGGCACTACCGCATCATCGATATCACCCTTTCCAACTGCATCAACTCCGGCCTGCGCAAGGTCTTCATCCTCACGCAGTACAAGGCGCTGTCGCTGAACCGGCACATCCGTGAAGGGTGGACGGGCATTGTGGCCCAGGAGCTGGGAGAGTTCTTTGAGTTGCTGCCGCCTATGCAGCGCACAGGCGCCAACTGGTACATGGGAACCGCCGATGCGGTCTATCAGAATATTTATTCCATCGGCAGCGAACAGCCCAGGTACATGATCATCCTCCAGGGCGACGCCATCTACAAGATGGACTACAGCCGCATGCTTAAGCAGCACAAGGAGACCGGCGCGGAGGTCACCCTGGCTACCCTGCCCATCTCGCCCAGCGAATCGAAGCGCTTCGGTGTGGTAGAGGTGGGCAAGACCGGCGAGGTGCTGGGATTCCAGGAAAAGCCTGCCTCCACCACCTTCCGCTCGCCCTTCAACCCCGACTCCGTGGATGCCTCCATGGGCATCTATATCTTCAACACAGAGGTGCTGTTGAAGGCGTTGATCGCCGACGCCGAGGATCCCGACTCCAAGCACGACTTCGGCCACGACATCCTGCCCCATATGCTGGGCAAGAAAAAGATGATGGCCTACAACTTCGTCGACGAGAACAAACAGCAGGCCCTCTACTGGCGCGACGTGGGCACGCTCGATGCCTACTATGACGCCAACATGGACCTGTGCGCGGTTTCGCCGGTCTTCAACCTCTACGACAAGAACTGGCCCATCCGCACACGAGTGCGCCAGTATCCTCCGGCCAAGTTCGTCTTTGCCGAGCCCGGCCGCTCCGGCATGGCCGTCGACTCCATCATCACCGCTGGCGTCATTATCTCCGGCGCCACGGTTTCGAATTGCGTTGTCTCGCAGGATGTGCGCGTCAACTCCTACTCGGCAGTAGACGCCAGCATCATCTTTTCACACGTCAACATCGGGCGGCATTGTCGCATTCGGAGAGCCATCATCGACCGCCATGTCCACATCCCCGAGGGCACGGTCATCGGCTACGACCCCGTGGAGGATAAGAAGCGATACTTTGTCACCCCTACGGGGCTGACCATCGTCACCCGCGACGCCTCGCTCTTCGAAAACCCCGTCGATCCCGACTTCCAGCAGAGTTATTAGCGCTTCAGATGGCCGCTCACAGAAGTTTGTAAGAAAGGCAGGACGGACTTTCAGACCTCAATAGAGTGATTTGAGCGTATTTTTCTGTGGGTAAGGACTGTACTATCGTTCTTCCGCCCAGAAAAATATCTTGCAATAAATACAATTGGATAGTAATTATCCAAATAGTTTGATACTATCCCTGTACATGTTCCCCGGGATTGCCTGGCCGAGGTCCCTTCCTTGGCTGGTTCGAGACTCAATCCCAAATCAATAATCTGGAGGTTAAAGATGAAGAACTTTTCGCTGAAGCGCGCGTTGATTCTGCCGGCAGCTTGCTTGTGCATTACCCTGGGTTATTCAACCTCTTTTCTCCCCCACCCCGTTCAGGCCGTGTCATATGGCCCATGGAGTACGGTCCCCGATCATCCCGGCGTGGATTTCCGGTTGATATGCGACTGCGGCCCTGGCTCCGTCAGCGGACGCCATATGTGGCGGGTACAGTTCCGAAACCAGTACGATGAAAAAGTCACGTTCAATTTCCGCATCACCAGCCGAGGAGGGCGTTCCGCCGGATTTAGCGATCAGGTCACAATCAACCCCATGTGTATGCAGGAAGGTGGGAGCTTGGTTGAGGTTCCTCGTGGCGGAACGGTCGAGGTCTTGACCGATAACTGGAAGTCTGGCGCGGACGCGGAGTATTTAGCCTCGGCAAAACCATAACCGGTGCTTTCCAGCTCTCGGTCTCCCTGGCATGCGATATTTGCTCGCTGGGGGTGAAAGGGCAGGTCTTCGTTACCGGGTGAGGGTTCGATTTTGAGATCCGGGAGGGCTGTGCTACACATGAAATCGAGAAGATGCACGCCCTCACCCCAGAAATGCTCTCCCTACTCTCCCGCTTTCGTGAGTTCGCAGCCTCAGCGCCTTCTCTCGAAACCCTCGAAAAATCCATCGCTGCAGCCATCGCCAGTGAGTTTCCTCATTACAACTGGACCGGCTTCTATATGCTCGATCCTGGCGATCCGCAAACCCTGCTTCTGGGCGCCTTTGTCGGCGAGCCCACCCCTCACCTCCGCATCCCCGTCAGTGAAGGCATCTGCGGCGCTGCGGTAGCCTCCGGAGAAACTGTAGTCGTTGACAATGTGAACGCCGACCCCCGCTATCTCTCCTGCTCCATCCGCACAAAATCCGAGATCGTCGTGCCCATCCGCGCGCACGGCCGCGTAATCGGTGAAATCGACATCGATAGCCACACCCCGGCCGCCTTCTCCGCCATCGACCGCAGCTTCTTGGAACAAGCCGCTCTCATCGTCGGAGCCTGGCTGGAAAATCATTCTCCAGAAGCGGTTACGGGCGCCTGATCGGTTTTTATGGTTTGTGATTTGCGATCAGCTTCATGAGTTCCCCGTAGGACACAGATCCCTCATGCCGCTTGTTGTCAATGAAAATGGTGGGAGTCGCCGCGATTTGCAGCTTATCGCCTTCGTTGGCTTCCTCCTGAACAACTGCTCTGAACCGCGCGGAATCAAGGCATTGCATCAACGCGGCCGCATCGGCGTGCACCCCTTGCGACAGGGTGTTGAGCTCCTGGTCGATGGCCTTCGATGATGCAATTGCGGCCTGGTTCGCATAAAGAGCATCCGCGAATTCCCAGTACTTCCCCTGCGCCCCCGCGCATTGCGCTGCTTCCGCTTCCCTGAATGCAAAATCGTGCATCGACAGCGGATAATCGCGATACACCCAGCGAATCTTGCCTTCGCTCGCCGCGATCCGTAGCGTCGCGTGCAACTGCTTGCAATAAGGACATTGAAAATCTGCGTATTCAATGATCGTGACAGGCGCATTCTCGATGCCGCGCACGTGATCCGTGGAGCCGATCGCCGGAGGGTGATGCCAGCTTAGTTGGATTTCCCGCCACATGGACGGATGGGAAATGCGGAGCACCAGAATCACATTCAGGCAGGCGCTGCACAACGAAAACACCACCAGAAAACCGAGAAGAAAATCCCGCCGAATGAGCCGTTTCATATGCCCTCTGGACTACATTGATGCTGACTTTGCCCAATTCTAGCATCAAGGACTGTTCCATCAGCTGGTTGTCAAGTCCAATGATGAAGCGGTGACGCCAAACTGCTTATGGTGCTGAATTTGTATTTTTCCCCGGCGTAACCTGATTCCTCCCCCGCCAACGGAACTAATCTGGAAGTACCTGCGTACTAGCCCAATATGCCAGGCGTGGGTACATTAAGCTGGAGCGAGGTCGAGCTGGGTACCCCGGCTCTCCGCCCCACGGACAAAAACCTGTCCGCGGGAACCCCGGCTCTTGCGCCAGCCGTCCGTCGGTCGCGCGGGGAGGCTGCTTCTCTGGAGATCGATTGGTCCCAAATCGTCCGCCGCTGCATGGACGGCGATTCCAGCGCCTGGACCGAACTGGTTCGCGCGCAGCATCGCCGTGTCTATGGGCTTTGCTACCGCTTTACCGGCAACCCCACCGACGCTGAGGACCTGACCCAGGACGTTTTCCTGAAGATTTACTCCAACCTGGCCAGCTTTGACACCGGGCGCGGCTCCCTCCAGGTTTGGATCACGACGATGACCCGCAACCTGCTGGTGGATAACTTCCGCCGCACCCGCAACTTACGGGCAACTTCTTCATTAGATGATGGTTGGGAGTCGGCCGATGAATTCAAGCCTATTGACCGGCTCACCTCCCGCGGCATATCGCCCCATGAATCGGCAGCCAGCAACGAATTGGCAAAGATGGTGCAGGAGGCCTTGGCCCGCGTTTCGGTCGATCTGCGCGAAGCCGTCATTTTGAGAGATTTGCAGGATATGGACTACAAAGAGATCGCCTGCGTGCTGGGAATTCCCGAAGGAACGGTCAAATCCCGCATCAGCCGGGGCCGCGCGGAACTTGCGAGGCTCCTGGAACGTAATAGACGGGAGGTAATGTAATGGCAGAGCACAATCACAATCCGAAATCCCTCGCCTGCGGCGAGTGGGAAATGCTTTTAGCGGACTCTCTGGATGGGCTGCTGAAGCCCGAGGATGAGGCCCTCTTTAACGCCCATCTGGTCGCCTGCCCAGCCTGCTCAGCGCTTTTTGAAGAGGCGCGCCGGGGCCGCGAGTGGCTGGAGTTTCTCTCCCCGGAGCCGGAGGTTCCGGCCGGACTTCTCGATAAGATTCTGGCCCGCACCGGTCCCGGACATGAGGCCGGCCACAGGTTGGCCACCGCTGGCGGCAACGTGATTCCCATCCGTCCAGTCTCTATCCCCCCCTGGCAGCGTCCCGGCCTGGTGGCCCGTGTCCAGCGCTATGCCGAGCCTCGCCTGCTGATGACGGCCGCCATGGCCTTCTTTTCCATCACCATGACGCTCAACATCACCGGCGTCCGGCTGAGCAGCCTGCGGCTCTCTGACCTGCGACCCAGCAACATTCGCTCGATCATGGAACGTCGTCTCACCGCGGCCTCTACGCCCATCATCCGTTACTACGACAACTCGCGGCTGGCTTACGAGGTGCAGACCAAGGTGCGCGAACTGCGCCAGACTACCGGAGTTGGCGAGCAGGGTGAAGGCCAGGACAACATGCAGAAGAAGCTGCAAGACCTGGCGCCCGGCGAATCAAAACAGGTCCCCATCAACGGGGGCCGGCAGACAGCCCCTCCGCAACTGCCTGACACCCTGGCTCTCGGACCGGCTATTCAACCTGCTTTCAACCATTCAGAGTTTTTTGAAACTTCCCTGACGTTTCTCAAACGGTCCGCGCACTCCGGCGGCTCCTCAATGGACATACGGGAAAGGAGCACAAGATGGATTGCGTAAATCACAATGGAATCACCGCGGCAGCCTATTGCCAAAGCTGCGGCAAGCCACTCTGCGCCGATTGCGTGCGCAAAGCCGCCGGAGGTCAGATTCTCTGCGAGCCTTGCCTGTCGGCGTGGCAGAGCTATCAACAGCCGTTCATTCCTCCTCCAGTGCGCAGCGGTCCCAACCCTGCCGCTGCGGGTTGGCTGGGACTGATTCCCGGCGTGGGCGCCATGTATAACGGCCAGTTCGTCAAGGGTTTCATCCACGTGGCCGTTTTCGCTGTGCTGGTCTCGATCGCAAGTGAATCCCATAGCCCAATTGACACCATTTTTGGCTTATTCATTACCGCCTGGATCTTCTACCAGTGCTTTGACGCCTACCACACTGCCAAGGCGCTGCGCGATGGCCTGCCGCCGCCCGACCCATTAGGACTGAACGAATTAAGCAGTTTGCTGACCCCGGGCTTGCGGCTGCGGAATCCGGGCCAGCCCGCAGCCGGTCAAACTGCTCCAGTGCCGCCGACGGCGGGCTATCAGCCTCCGCCGCCTTTTCAGGCCCCTTATCAAGGCCAGTTCGCGCCGCCGCCCATTTGCCCTCCGAGCAGAGCGCCGGTAGGCGCCATCGTGCTGATTGCCTTGGGCGTCTTGTTCCTGCTCGGGCAGCTGGATGTCTTTCGCGACCGCCTTTTTGGGTTAACGTGGCCACTGCTGCTCATTGCACTGGGCGTTTGGCTGATCGTTCGCCGTATCGAAGTTTCAAGAGGAGGACCCAAATGAGCCATTACATCATGATTCGACGCCTGCGCGGCCCCGCCATTCTGCTGCTGATCGGAGGCCTTGCTCTGCTCGATCAGATAGGTGTCATTCACCACTTCTGGGGTTGGTTCTGGCCGCTGCTGCTGATTATGCTGGGCGTGTTCATGCTGGCTGAGCGCGCGGCGCTAGCCGCGGAAGGTGGCTATCCACTGTGGCCCTATCCGGCCCAGCCTTACCCAGGCTCAACTCCTGGCGGCGTCCCGCCGTCTCCACCGGCCGAAAGCTCGGCCACTGTTTCTGCCAGCTCGCAGGAGTTCGAAAAGAGCTCCCAGGGAGGACAATTATGAGCACTACACCTCCGAATATACCACCTATCCCACCGCCGGGAGGCGGAATACCTCCCTATCCACCCTATGATCCCAAGACCCAATGGCGGGTTTACAGGGAACAGCAGAAGGCCGCATGGCGCGCGCAGCGCGATGCCTGGAAGGCTCAGCGTCACGCCTATAAGGCTAACTACGTGGGCGTCTACGGCCCGCGTGTTCCCTCCATCGTCGGCCCCATCATCCTGATTGCCGTCGGCGTGATCGCTCTGCTCATGGTCACCGGTCGCATCAATTCCCTTGAGTTCTGGAATTGGTATGGCCATTGGTGGCCGCTGCTCCTGATCGGCGCCGGACTGGCACTGCTCGGAGAGTGGGCCATGGACCTGCACCGCGAGACTCCTGTCCGCCGCGGCGGTAGCTTCGTGGGGATTCTCATCTTTCTGGCTATTGTGGGCATCTGCGCTTCCGGGTGGAATCATGCGCAGCCCTGGTTTAACCATTGGAACAACGATGGCGACGAATTCTTCAACGCCTTCGGCCTGCCGGAGCACAACATGGAGCAGCAGGCGCTCTCTCAGCAGCTTCCCGCCAATGCCGCCATCCAGATCGAGAATCCGCGCGGCGACGTGAGCATCACTGCGGGCGACGGCTCCGCTATCCAGGTGCAGGCGCACGAAGTGGCCTACGCCAACTCCGACTCGGATGCAAAGAAAGTCTTCGATGCCGAGGCGGCGCATCTAACCCCCAACGGCAGCTCCGTGCTGGTCAAAACGGAAAGCAACTCCAACGGGAAAGTGAACCTGACCGTTACTGTACCCAAGACCGCCAAGGTGACGGTGAACGCCGGCAGGGGAGACGTGTCTGTCTCCGGCCTGGGTGCTGGCATTACCGTCTCTGCCCGCGGAGACTTGCAGCTCAATTCCATTGCCGGCCCGGTCGAGGCGCACTTCACCCACGGCAGCCACGACATCTCCGCCCATGATATTCAGGGCGACCTGGCCCTCGATGGGGATTCAAGCGATATTACCTTCTCCGAAATTGCCGGCAAGGTCACGCAGAGCGGCGAAATCTTCGGCGGCGCGCACATAGAGAACATCCGTGGTCCGTTGCACATGCACACTTCGCGAACCGACATCGAGCTGGCGGAGTTGCCCGGTGACCTGACTCTCGATTCAGGCGAACTGCGCGTCAATCAGTCCAAAGGACAGGTGCGCGTGATCACCCACTCCAAGGACATCGATCTCAACCAGATCTATGGCGACAGCTACGTGGAAACCCGCAACGGCCGCATCTCGGTGGAACCGGCTGGCGCCTTTAGTGTGGAGGCAAAAAACGACAAAGGCGACATCGAAGTGACGTTGCCACCCAACGCCTCTGCTAACGTAAATGTTCGCACCCATAACGGCGATATCCTCTCGGACTATCCAATTCCCGCGACCTCGGGTGAGAACAAGCTGGCCACGTTCACCATCGGCTCCGGCGCAGCGAAGATCGTGCTGAACGCAAACGACGGCGACGTACATATCAAAAAAGGCCCGGGGGGCTTCCCATCCGCGCCTTCCACACCTTTACCGGCTACTCCGTCTCAACCCAAGGTCCCCATGTTGAATGTTCCGCCCTACCACAGGATTCCGCCGGGATTCGAGGGAAAACAGCTCAAGGAGCCCAAGGTGCCGCCCCCGCCGCCGGTCAAGCAATAAGTCCGTCAAGCAACTGGGATGAACAACTCAGGCGCAGGAGAATTCACCCTCCCGCGCCTGCTTTTTTCCACTCCATCGAAGAATGTTCTCACCACACCAGCGGAATCAACCGGCAGCGCGTCCGTTGGCAATACTCCGCGTAACCGGCCAGTTGCTCGCGCAGCACTGTTTCCTCGTTGAGAAGGCGAATGACATAAAACGGGATGAGCAGCAGAAATGCCGGCAGGGCAACCCACGAGCCCAGCGCCAGCGGCGTAAAGAGCCACAGCAGCACGGTGGCGAAATAATACGGATGGCGAACCACACGGTACGGCCCATGGGAGATCACCGACTGCCCGGCTTCTACCTCCACGATGCGCGAGGCGTACCGGTTCACATACAGAACCCAGAAGATCAGCAGCAAACTTCCCAGGACCATAGCCAAAGAAACGATCGTGAGCCACAGAGGAACGTCGCCCACTAATGTGCGCGACCAGCCCCAGCGATAGTCGCAGCCCGGAAGTAGAAAAGCAATCAGATAAAACGGCTTGCCCCATCGCAGCAGCAGTTTCTGCTCGTCGAACCGCTCTTTATTCCGCAGCCGTCGTTCCAGAAACTCCGGATCGCGTTTCAAAAAATAAATAAAAGTGAAGGCGTTGGTAATGAAGAAAACAACGAGATATGCCCATCCCTGCCAATAATTCAGCGTACCCGCCGTAACAAATAAAACTGCAAATGCAAAAATCACGCCCAGCGTGAGGCCCAGTCCAAGCCTGAGCCCAAGGCTCATCTTCGCCGGGGAAGCCTTGTCGGCGCGGGCGCTCTTCCCCTTCTTCCTCTGTTGCGGCTGCTTTGCCATGGCTGCTGATCTCCCTTGCTTCATCTCCTTCAAAGCGCAGTCAATGGGATGTACTTTTAGACCGCAATCCGCGGCGCGCTCGCCCCGATGCGTGTGAAGACCTCCCACGGTATCGTCCCCGTCGCTTCGGCGTGGTCGAAGGCGGTAATGCTTTCTCCGCCCTGTTCGCCCAGGATCACCACTTCGTCGCCCGGCTCGACCCCGGCGATTCCGGTCACGTCCATCACCGCCGAGTCCATGCTGACGCGGCCTACCAGGGGCGCGCGTTCCCCATGAACCAGCAGGCTGAAGTGGTTGCCGAGTCGCCGGTCGAGCCCGTCGGCGTAGCCTGCGGCCACTAGCGCCAGCCACATCGGCTCGGTGGCCACAAAGGTTCCGTTGTAGCCCACCACCGCACCGGCGGGAACCTGTCGCACACCCACCACACGCGTCTTCCACGCGAGCACCGGTTGCAAATGGGCGCGCGCGGCGGCCAGCGATTCCGGCTCCTGCAACTCAAATTGCGGATCGAAGCGCGGAGTCAGGCCGTAGAGAGCCATGCCGGGCCGCACCATCGCCTTCATCCCGTAGCGGGCGGCAAGTGCGGCAATCTGCGCGGCCTCACCAGCCAGTAGCGCGGCGGAGTTGCCCACGTGCAGCCACTCCGGATGAACTCCGGCGGCCGTAATCCTGCCCAGCAGCTCTTCCAACAAAGCCATTTGCTTGGCGGTCACCCTGCCATCCGCCTCGTCGGCGGCAAACAGGTGGGTCATCACGCCCTCCAGACGCAGCGGCGACCCCGCATGGAAACGCGCCAAAAGCGCACCTGCCTGTCCGCCTTCAGAATTAAATTCCTCGGGCGCAACCCCCTGACGGCTCATGCCGGTGTCGATCTCCAGATGCACCGGAATCGGTCTGTCCGCCAGACGTGCGGCTATTTCCAGCTCGTCCAACTGCCACGGCTGCCAAGCCACGACGCTCAACCGGTGCTCCACCGCCGCCGCTCCCTCGCCGGGAAGTGCGCCGCACATCACCAACACACCGGGTGCGGGGCATAGCGCGCGCGCGCGTACTCCCTCATCGACGCGGGCCACGCCCAGCCACCGCGCCCCGGCGCGCTCCACGGCCGGCGCACAGATCTTCAGGGAATGTCCGTATGCATAGTCCTTGACCACCGCCAAAAGCTCTACATGGGGCGCTGCCAAATTCATTAAAAACCGGAAATTGTCTTCGAGGGCACGGGTGCGAATTTCCACCCAGCAGGAGTGTGTTGTCATCAGGCTGTCCAACTCTCAGTGTAACAATTGACCACTGACCACTGATCACTGCTCACTGACCACTGCTTTCCTTAATCCAGCAGCGCAAACGCCACCACGGTCTTTTCTTTTAACGGAATCTCGTCCAGTAGCTCAGCCTCAAGATCATGCGGGACGGTCATTTCGCACTCCGCCACCTTCTCTTTGCCGGCGCCTTTAAAGCACAGCTCACAGTGGCCAAGCTCCTCGCCCTCTCCCGTGCGAACTGGAGGGCCGAAGACGCGGCAGGTCATGGGTCGCCACGCGTAGAGGTCGCAGTTACCGGTATCGGGGTCCAGCGCTGGGCAAGCCGCATCGTTGGCGAAATCCTCAAAGCGCTCTTCTTCTATTTTGGAATCGCCCAGCACGCCTGTCTCCAGGTCGCCGGGGAATGTCGCCCCAAACTCGTCAACCCACGCCCGAGCGCGCCCTTCAATCCGTGCCGCCAATGCAGGATTTGTGGCCCGTACCGTGTCCATGCCGGCGCGCATCCGCAATGTGTCCAGAGGATTGAGGATAAAAGCTCCATGGCAGCACTGGCTGCAGCCCGGCTTGCAGACCAGCAACTTGCCCGCGCTCTTCGCTGCTTCAGCGAACGCGGTGTCCATGATTTGCACCAAAAGAGAATCACCCGTGGGCAAACGCATATCGCACAGAATAACCTATTTTTCACATGAATTGTAAGCATTACTATAGGCTGATGTATGAGTTACTATTGGCTTGGAGGGTTCCCCATGCCTGTTTTCCAAAGCTCCATCTTCCCCGGCCATCTCTACCGCAACGCACCCGCCGCAATCGACTGGCTTTGTAAGGTCTTTGGCTTTGAACGCCATGCCGTCCATGAAGGCGAAAACGGCACGATTTTACACGCCGAACTGACCCTGGGCAACGGCATGATCCTGCTCGGCTCTGGCAAGGATGACGAGCGTGGCCGCAGCTTCAAATCCCCGGCCGAGATGGGTGGCGTCGAGACCCGCAGCGTCTACATCGTCGTCCCCGACGCCGACGCAGCCCACGCCCGCGCCGTAGCCGCCGGAGCCAATGTCACCATTCCGCTCCACGACACCCCCTATGGCAGCCGCGACTTTACCGTAAAAGACCCCGAAGGCCACTCCTGGTACGTCGGAACTTACGACCCCTGGGCCAAGCACGAGTAGACTCACGACCGTCTGCTGGGTCGACCGTATCAAGCCTTGCCGACCGCGTAGATCCTCAGCTTATCGGCCTGTCCCACCCTTCCAGCGTCCGCTTGAACTCGCTCATGAACTTGCCCGCGTCAGCCCCGTCGATGGTGCGGTGGTCGAAGCCCAGGCAGAAATACTGCACCAAGCGAATCGCAATCGAATCGTTGCCCTCGGCGTCAGTCACGACCGCAGGCTCTTTGCGCAGGCCGCCGATGGCCAGAATCGCCGACTCCGGCTGGTTGATGATCGGCGTGCCGAACTCCTCGCCGAAGATGCCGGAGTTAGTCAGTGTAAACGTAGATCCCGTAGCCTCGTCCGGCAGCAGCTTCTTCGCGCGCGCTCGCACCGCCAGGTCCGCTATCGCCCGCGCCAGCTCAGCAAAGTCGCGCCCCTCGGCCTGCTTCACCACGGGCACAAGCAACCCCCACTCCAGAGCCACGGCAATCCCCAGATGAATGTTTTGGTGATATTGAATCGCCCCATCCACCATCGAAGCGTTCACAATCGGGAACTTCCCCAGCGCCTCAATCGCCGCTGTTGCAATGAACGGCATATACGTCAGCTTGACGCCGTGCTTCTGCTCGAAGCTCTCCTTCTCCCGCTCCCTCAGCCGCGCGATGCGCGTCATGTCCACCTTGTAAACAATGTGCACATGCGGGCTGATCTGCACGCTCTCCACCATGCGCTGCGCAATAATGGCCCGCATCTTCGTCAGCGGTTGCGGCTCCAGCGGCACTACCTGCGGTGGGGCTGGCGATGCCTTCAGCGCAATTGCCTTTGGCGATACGCTTCCAGAACCACGCTCGCTCAGATGCCGCAGCACATCTTCCTTGGTGATGCGGCCTTCCGATCCGGTTCCGGCGATCCGGCCGAGGTCAAGATTATTTTCTTTGGCGATGCGCCGTACCAGCGGCGACGTGCGCTGCGGCGTTTTCGATGCAGCTAACTCCGCCTTCTGCACCTCCTGCGATGTGGCTGACCGTGCCTGCGGCGCATCCGTCGCGGAATGTTTCGCTGTAACGGAAGTTGTGGGGATGGTCGCCGGTTTAAGCGTAGATGCCGGAACTGAAGCATGGCCGCCGCCCTCAGAAATCACCGCCACCACCGTATTGACCTCGACGGTTGCCCCCGCTTGAATCTTGATCTCGGCCAGCACACCTGCCACCGGCGACGGAATCTCCGCGTCCACCTTGTCGGTCGAAATCTCGAACAGCGGTTCGTCTTTTTCCACCTTGTCGCCGGCCTTCTTGAGCCATTTGGTAATAGTGCCCTCAAAGATCGACTCGCCCATCTGGGGCATGATCACGTCGGTTGGCATGGGGGTCTCTCCGCGTTGCGGGACGCTTCGGCTGCGCACAGGGCTGGTTTTCGTCGTTCCAGGGGATATTTCCGGCGCGCCCGCTTCAAACCAAATTATAAATTGTGCCGCACGCTTCAGCCGAACAGAACGAACACTACGGTAGCGCGCCTAACATTAGCCGATGTGCAGGGTGCCCCACCTTTACCGATTCGTGTAATTTGCGAATCGGCTAAGGTGGGATATTTACAACTATAGTTATTATCGTCTTTTATAGTTTTTCAGCTGCTGCCCCAGGTCTCGATGATTAGACTTGGAAATTGACAAGCCTCAATCGCCCCGTCCATCACACGCGAACCGGCCCTTCCCCTCCGCCCCTCAGCCGCTCCACCTCCGCCGGAATCCGCAGCGGCGTATCTTCCGCTGGAAATTGCTGTACAGCAGCCGCCTGCTCTCGCAACTCCTCCAGGCTCACAACCTCCACCACCTGCTCGCCGAAGACCTGCCCAAACTCCCACGCCGCCATCCGTGCAATCTCCTCCAACGCTGGCAACGCCTCCGGATTTTCAACCTCCCGCTTGAGGCTGGTGACCGCGTGATCGGCAATCCCGCAGGGAACAATCAGTTCAAACTCCCGCAGGTCGGTCGTCACGTTGAAGGCAAATCCATGCGATGTAATCCCCCGCGCCACGTGAATCCCGATCGCCCCAATCTTCCGTTCTGCCCCGCCGTCCGCAGAACACCACACACCGGTCAGCCCGCAAATCCGTCCCGCCTTCACTCCAAACCTGCCGCACAGCCGGATCAGAGCCTCCTCCATCCTGCGCACAAAATCCACCGGCCCCATCCGTCCGCCGCTCTCCGTCCGCAGCGTGCGCAGGTCGAAGATGGGATAGCCCACCAGTTGCCCCGGCCCGTGATAGGTCACGTCGCCCCCGCGATTGATCTCGTGCACCGTCACTCCGCGTCGCTTCAAAAACTCATACGATGCCAGAATATTCGCCCGCTTAGCGTTGCGCCCCAGCGTCAGCACCGGCGGATGCTCCAGCAGCAGCAGCACATTCCCCGTGCGTCCCCCGGCCACCTGCCCGGCCATCTCCGCCTGCAAGCGCAGCCCCTCGTCGTAGCCCACCCGGCCGAGATAAATGTACTGAATCATCGTTAGCTTGATTGTAACTAGCCGTCCTGCACGTATGTCGGGGCAGATTTCATTCCTCTAGCCGCGCTGCAAACAGTTTTGCAAACACCGTCCGATGCTCCCAAACAACCAGCAGCCACAGAAGCGTCGCAAACGCCCCCATCCCAATGCCGCCCGGATCCATCAGCAGGTGATACGTGAGGATGTTGAACAGCACGGGACCCAGCAGCGTCAACCCCAGCCCCACAAACCGGTTCACCAGAAACAAAACTCCTGATACGACCATGACCGCGCCCACCACGTAAAAATAGTGCGCGGCAAACAGGGCGGCCGTGAACTGCCCGGCCACCCCGGGCGGCATTTGCCCCATGGGAATGAAATGAAGAAACATGTTCAGGCCGAAGACAAAAAACATCAGGCCCAGCAGATAGCGAGCGATCATCGCGGTAATCTTCATGGAATTCTCCTTGATTCGAGGTGTGCGAATTAGGATGAGTCGAGCCGGGGAGTGGGCTCACCACTTCGCATAGGAGAACAAACTCTCCGAAGGGAATAGATGGTTTTGTATCCTTAGTGGATTCAATGAATCGTGACTTGAGACTTCCTCGCGCAGCTTGAGAAATCCCGGGAACTCTGATGGTCGAATACCGGTAGCATTTTCGCGCTACACTATCTACTGGCAGGAGGACCGGGCGGTCGCTGCCGGTGGGATTTGCGCAAGCGAAGCCAGCCGGGGGAGGAAAGTCCGAACTCCGCAGGGCAGTGTGCCGGATAACATCCGGGACGCGGGCTTCAAGGCCCGTGGACGGCCAGTGCCACAGAAAAGATACCGCCGGCTGCGCGTGTTACGGCATACGCAGAACTAGCCTGAAGGGCGTAAGCCCGGACGGCTAGTCCGGTAAGGGTGAAATGGTGCGGTAAGAGCGCACCGCTCCGCCGGCAACGTCGGAGGCAGGGTAAACCCCACACGGAGCAAGACCAAATAGGGAGGGAAGCGGCAAGCCAAGAGCCAGGCTGCCGCTGCGCATCGGCCCGACGCGCCCAGGCGGCTCTGTAAGATCCGCGGATGCCACGCCCCGCAAGGGGTTGCTGTCCGCAGGACGCCGAAACCTCCGGGTAGGTCGCTGATGAGCGTCCGCGGCGACGCGGCGCCTAGAGGAATGACCGCACACGACAGAATTCGGCTTACAGGTCCTTTTGCCGAATGCTTTGTACCACTCAACGACAGCCCCGGCCGGGAGCATTTCCTGCCGGGGCTGACCATTTTTTCCTGCGCCAGCTCCGCTGCTACCATCAATCCATGCTGCGAGTGAAATTATTGGCCACTGGCGCCCGCGCCCCCGTCGTCGCCCATCCAGGCGAAGACCTCGGCTATGACCTCTTTGCTCTTGAGGGTGCTACACTCCCCCCACACGCTACGGTCAAAGTCCGAACCGGCATCTGCGTCGAGGCGCGCCACCCCGCCACCGGCGCTCCGCTTGGCCTGCTTGTTCGCGATCGCTCCTCCATGGCCGCGCGCGGCGTCGCCACCACTGCCGGGGTCATCGACGCAGGCTATCGCGGCGAAATATTGATCCTGATGACCAACCTCTCCGATGCCCCCGTAGAACTCAAGGCCGGAGAAAAGATCGCCCAGATGATTCCCGTTCCCGTCCTCACTGGTCCCGTCCACGAAGTTGAGACTCTGGAAGACTCCGCCCGCGCGGAAAAGGGCTTCGGCAGCTCAGGAAAGTGAAACGACTATTTTTCGTTGACCTTGGACACCAATTTTCTAATTTCCTCAAAGCAGTTAGGTTGTTGATTCAAATCAAGATTTCCTTCGAGGGCTAATATTAATACTGGCCAAATGCGTTCGGCTGGGAGAGGGAAGCTGCCTTTAGCAGCTACTTCCGTGAAAATCTCTGACAGTTCCTCTTTTGTCATGGATAGTGCATTTATGATGCTTACCACTTCTCCGACTACTCCAGGAGCTAAAAACGAAAACTTCGAATCAAACAAAGGGAACTGCCTAAGTAGTTCTGTTGAGATTCCGCCACGATTCATTGCGCCGTTGAGATCATAAGCACAAACTAGCAAATATAGTGGGAGAGCTTGCTTTAACTTGCCTCGGCGATCCAAAAAACTGGCCATCGCATGATACATATTTCTACAAAGACCTAAATTTCCTTCCTGAGCATGTTGCAATGCTTTTTTGTTCATAATTGACCACTTGACGTCGTCATTGCTTGGTCGCCCGTAGCCCTTTGCTGAGAAGCGATTTGTGAGCGAGTCCTTCTCCGCCTCGAATTGACTAAATGTGAATAATCCCCACAGTTCGCGTAGATCGCCCATTGCAGCATTCAACGATTCTCGATGCAGGGTGATGAATCGAGCCGCATCATCTGAACAAATTAATAGCCTTTTCTTGCATCCCAATAGCTCACCACTAGGATCGATTCCTGCGAGGCGTTCTGCAAGTTGTTCTTTAGTCCCTGAGACTTTGAGTTGATACGTTCTGCACAGGTCTTTTAATTCTACGGCTCCTCGGCCGTGCATTATGCGCCATTTTGCATTCTCTTCTACTCGCAGCGCTCCGTCGACTACGAGACGGTCGCAAGCTGAGTTGAGAGATTCTCCGAGTACGGCATCCCACTCATACGATTTTGGCAAATTATCTATTGTATTCGGAGAAATGAAGTAAAACAAGATCAACTGGTGTCCTTCAGATTCTCGCCAGTCCCGCGATATTTGGGTTACCGGTATTGTCGGTTCGTTTTCTTGGTTGGGCTTGCTTTCTGGAATGTTCATGAATCCACACTTCCTGGATATCGAGGATGTGAGAGAAATATCAACAAATGTACACCCCAGGTCCCACTTTTGGGACCCGGGGCATTACAAACTTCAATCTCTAAGGCTTCCCCAGCCCATCCCCCTTGTGGTAGTTCGGATATGGCGGAACGGGAATCTCCGGCACCGGATGCGCCTTCAACTCCTCCAGCACCATCTGTACGCCAGTCTCCAGTTGGCGGTCGTGTCCGGCGGCCACATCCTTGGGCAAATCCTCCACCATCACATCGGGCGCAACGCCGTGGTTTTCCACCTCCCAATCGCCGTTGAGCCCGTAGATGGCGTAGCGCGGCGCGTTTACTGAGCCGCCGTCAATCAGAGTGGGATAGCCTCCAACACCCACCAATCCCCCCCAGGTGCGCGTGCCCACCAGCTTGCCAATGCCCGCCTTCCTGAAGTACCACGGCATGGCGTCGCCGCCCGAGCCCGAGTTTTGGTTGATCAGCATCACCTTGGGCCCGAAGATCGCGCCCACCGGGTCGTGTATCGGCTTGCCGTCGCGCTCAATTGCCCCGGAAAGCGGCGTGCGCTTCAGCGTGTCCACTATGTAGTCGGCAATGAAGCCGCCCTCGTTGTAGCGCTCGTCCAGCACCAGCGCCTGCTTATCGAGCTGCGAATAGAAGAAGCGGTTGAAGTTGGTATAGCCCGAGCCGCCGGTGTTGGGCATATAGACGTAAGCTACCTTGCCGCCGGAGAGTTCGCCCACCTTGCGCCGGTTGCCTTCAATCCAGTCCAGGTTCCTCAGCCCGTCCTCGTCGCTGATGGGAATCACCGTCACGTCGCGCGCGGTTTTGTTCTCGGAAGCGGGGCCGTCGGGGTTCGTGCCTACGCGCAGCACGGTCTGCTTGCCCGCCGTGCCGTCAAAGAATTGATAGAGGTTGTCTCCCGCTTTCAGCTCGTGGCCATTGACCGCCAGCAGGTATTCGCCTTCCTTCACCGAGACGCCCGGCAGCGTCAGCGGTGAAGCCAGTCCGGGAGTCCAGTTCTGCCCGCCGAGGATCTTCGCAATCCGGTAGCGGCCATTCTCCACCTTGTAATCCGCGCCCAGCAGCCCGGTTTTCGCCTCGTGATCTTGCAGGCGCGGCGACCGAATGAACATATGCCCGATGGTGATCTCACCCAGCATCTCCGTGGAGAGGTAGCTGAACTCGGAGCGCGAGGCAAGCGAGTCGAGGTAAGACTTGTACTTGGCCTCGATCTTGGGAATGTTCAACCCGTGTGTGTGGGGATCGTAAAGAAAGTCGCGCTCGATGCGCCACGTCTCGTGATACATTTGACGCCATTCGGCGCGCGGATCGATCACGGTTTCCAGATTTCCCAAATTCAGCGCCTTGCCGGGAGCATTGTCGCCCGGCTTAAGGTCGTCCGCCGAAGCAATGGTCCATGCGCCCTTGCGCGCATAAAGAACCTTCGACCCGTCGAACGAGACGTTGAAGGCGTCTACATCGCTGAGCACAGTCTCGGGCTTGCGTTTTTCCAGCGTGAACCGCCAGATGGCGTGAATGCCGGAACCACCGTCATAGCTGGAAGGACGGCCAAACGGGGGGCCCTCGCCAAGATAAAGCACGCCCGTCTTGCCCACGGCGATCCCGTTATAGTTGCGCGACGGTATCGGCAACGCCAGAATCCGGTCGCCGATCTTCTCCAGGTCCACCTTGACCACCACCGGCTTGTCGGCATCCTTCTTGTCTTTGTCAGCATCTTTCTTATCTTTGTCGCCGTCCTTCTTGTCTGTATCTTTCTTGTCGGCATCTTTCTTGTCGGCATCTTTCTTGTCGGCGTCTTTCTTGTTGTCGTCCTTCTTCGCCTCGTCCTTGATCTTTTCGTCGTCGCTCTGCGGAGGCAGTGGCGAAGCCCCGTCAGCAGCCAGCACCACCACATACGCGGCGGTGGTTTGCGCGCGGTCCAGTGAAGAGAGATCGATGCCCGCCTTCGACGGGCCGTCGTCTGTCGAGGCCAGGAAGTAGAGATACTTGCCGTTGAGATCGAAGACTGGGCTCGTGGCGTCGCTCATCCCGTCCGTCACCTGGGTCGATTCGTGCGTCTCCAGAGAGTAAAGGAAGATGGCGTCCTGCTCGTTTTCGAGATCGCGGTGATAGGCGATCCACTTCGAGTCCGGCGACCAGGCGGGACTGAAGTTGGTGCCGAAGCCGCCGTAGGTGCCCTTATCCACCAGCACCGGCTTGCCCGTCGGCACATCTACAACCCACAGCCGCATGTGCTTGTCGGTGTAGACAATGTACTTGGAGTCGGGCGACCAAGTGGGGCTATAGAAGTAGCTCGGCTCCGGGCCCAGGTCGATCACCGTCGGCGGCTTGAATCCTGTCTGGTCGTGCAGATAAAGCTGGTACTCGCCTGAAGCGTCGGAGAAGTAGGCAATGGTCTTGCCGTCCGGGCTCCACGCCGGGTCGCGCTCCGCCACGCCAGAGGTCTGCGTCAGGTTACGTGTGTCGCCTTTCTCGGCTGGCACGGTAAATATCTCCCCATGCGCCTCAAAAACGGCCCGTGCGCCGGTGGGCGAAAGGTTCGCGTTCTGAATCTCCTCCGGGTTGATGTTCGCCCGGTGAGGAGCCAGGCTTGCCAGCTCGCCGTGAATCGTAATCGGGATAGGCATATTCATGCCAGTCGCCGGGTCCACCAGCAGAATGCGGCCAAACTGCTCCACCACAAGTGCGCTCCGGCTTGACCCGTCCACACCTGTCGCCGGCCCCGCTTGGAAGGACTTCATATCCAGCCCATTGTTGACCATCACCTGTGAGACTTCCTTGTTCTTGGTGTCGTAGCGATACAGCGTGACCGGGCCGTTGTTCGTTCCCTTGCTATCACGGTCACTGAGGAAGTAAACCTGGTCGCCCACCCACACCGGGTTCGAGTCGTTGGAATTCTCGCGCGGCACCTTCTGGAGGTCGAGCGTCTTGAGATTGACGATCCAGATTGGCGAGGTCTGGCCGCCCACGTAGCGCTTCCACGCCGGCTGCCATTTGGAAAACGGCTGATAAGCAATCGACTGCCCGTCCGGCGAGAATGAGCCCTCAGCGCCGGAAGGCAGTGGCAGCGGTTGGGGGACACCCTTACCATCGGTATGAGCGAGGAAGAGGCGCCTAAAATGCCGGTAACTCGCCTGGCTGCTGGCGATAAGCAAGTCCTTGCCGTCAGGCGTCCAGCCCATCACCGCGCTGCCGGCCGGGTGCCAGGTAATGCGCCGCGGAACGCCGCCTGCAGCCGGGATAATGTACGCGTCGTTATTGCCGTTCAGGTGGGCCGAGTATGCAATCCACGCACCGTCGGGCGAGTAGAACGGTCCCGCGGTCACCTGACCGTTCGCAGTGAGCCGCTCGGCCTCGCCGCCATTGCGGCTGACCGTCCAGATATCGTCGGCGTAGCGGAAGGCGATCTTGTCCTGCGATAGAGAGGGGTAGCGCAGCAGCAGCGGCGCCTGGGCGGATGTACCCGCAACCGCTAAAGTGGCTTGGGCAGTTGCAGTTACGGATACGAGTACAAGCAACGCCAACAGAGCAGGCGCAAGGCGGGAGTAGACGCGATTCGTCGGGCCTCCGGATAGATGCAATTCTAGATTCAGTTCAAGAACTGGCGCAATACTGCGCACCCCCACATGCTACGACACGCAGAGGTTATAAAGTTCCCGATACTTCTCCTGTATTCGTCTATTCTTCGCCTTTTTCCGGACTTAGGAACCTGCAAACCTCTCTTTTCGTATGAGAAATCAGCACCCTCCCCTGGGCTGCGGCTGTCTTCCGGATGCGGAATGTAGTCGGATAGGTAGGGCTATGCGTTTATCGGAGTGCCGGGGATTGCGTACACTGGATTTGATGCACGGATTTTACAGGCTGCGGAAAACTCTATTTGGAGGGAGCAGGAGGCTTTAGCCCCCTGACAGAACGTGAATTTGAGTGTGCCTTCAGGCCCGTGTTTTTATCGCTTTTTCGGGGCTTGAAGATCATATAGCCGTCAATCAACAAAAGGCAGGACCATGCTCTTCGGTGAGGCAGTTAAACTCGCGCTACAGTCCTTGTGGGCCAACAAGATGCGCTCCATACTCACGCTGCTAGGCGTGGTCATGGCCGTCTCCTCGCTCATCATGGTCGTAACCCTGGTCGACGGCGCCAACACCTACGTCGCCACCAAGCTCGTGAGCCACGGCGCCGATGTCTTCAGTGTGGGGCGATTTCCCTCCGGGTGCTGTTTCTCCGCCGAAGAATACTTCAAGTATCAAAAACGCAAAAAATTGAACGACGAGGATTTTTTGGCGGTGCGCGACAGTTGCGCTGAGTGTACCGAGGTGGGTGCGCAGGTTACTCGCACCACCAACATCGCCTACAAAGGCCACTCCAGCACTGATACCGAGTTGCGCGGCATTTCCTGGGCCATGGTTGATCTCAGCAACCTGGACATTGCCATAGGTCGTGGTTTTACCCCCTCCGACGACGACGTCGGCACCCACAACATCATTGTGGGATATGACATTGTGGACAACCTGCTGGGCGATGGCGACCCTCTCGGCAAGGAGATTCGCGTCGACGGCGTACCTTACATCGTCATCGGCGTGGGCGACCGTCAGGGCAAAACGCTGGGCCAGTCGCAGGACAACTGGGTGGCCGTGCCCATCACCACTTACCTTCAAACTTACGGCCACAACGATGCGCTGGGCATCTACGTGCGCGCCAGCGGCGGCGCTGAGTCGATGGTGCGCGCCGAGGACGTAGTGCGTGTGATGATGCGCGCTCGCCGCCACAATGCCCCCGGCCAGCCCGATGACTTCGAGATCCAGACCAACGACACTTTTATGGACGTTTGGAAGCAGTTCAGCGCGCTTTTCTTCGATGTAATCATCGGCATCTCCTCCATCGCGCTGGTAGTGGGCGGAATTGTCATCATGAACATTATGCTGGTCTCGGTCACCGAGCGTACCCGCGAGATTGGCGTGCGCAAGGCTCTCGGCGCGCGCCAGCGTGATGTGTTGCTGCAATTTCTCATCGAGAGCTCAACCATGGCCCTGGTGGGTGGTGCTATCGGCGTGCTGCTAGGAGTCCTCGCAGCCAACTTGGTCACACTCATTGTCGGCTTTCCCGCCACCGTGCAGTTGTGGAGCGTGCTCATGGGCCTGTTCATGGCCGCTGTCGTGGGCGTCTTCTTCGGCGTCTATCCAGCCAGCAAAGCCGCCAGGCTCGATCCCGTGGTGGCGCTCAGAGCGGAGTTGTAATGGCGCAAGGACAAACCCGTGAATCCGTCAAGATGGCCCTCGATACATTGAGGGCCAATAAGCTACGCTCGGGATTGACCATCCTGGGCATTGTCATCGGCGTCACTACCGTGATCGCCATTTCATCCATCATCAGCGGGCTCAATAACCGTGTCGCCGATATTGCCGACTCGTTGGGATCAAACGTCCTTTTGGTCACCCGCCTGCCCTTCGCCTTCGGACGCCCTACAACAGAGCAGCTTACTCGCAAATACCTCACTTTAGAGGATGCGCTGGCACTGCGCGCGCTGCCTCATGTCGTAGCCACGGATGCCGATGTCCGCTATACCAAGCAATTCGGCGTCGGCAACGTTAGCATCAAATACCAGGGACACAAGGTAGCCGGCGCCATCATGCAGGGCAATACCGCGCAGGTTGCGGATGTATCCAATCTCGTCCTGCTGTCGGGCCGCATCTTTACGGATGAGGAAGACAAGCGTCATGCCTCCGTGTGTCTGTTGGGTCACGACACAGCGGAACAGCTGTTTGTGTATGGAGAAGACCCCCTCGGCAAGGAAGTAAACGTCGAAACCGGCCTCTATACCGTCATCGGCGTGCTCGACAAGCGCAAACAGCTCTTCGGCAGCGGCCAGAACCCGCAAGACAACGCCATCTACTTTCCCATGGGATCCTTCCATAACCTGCATCCCGAAGCCCTCGATATGTTCCTCACCGTGAAGTACGACGATCCCGCAAACAAGTCTTTGGTCGAGGAGGAGATTCGCGAGATGATGCGCATCCGGCGCAAGGTCAAGATCTCTGCCAGCGACAACTTCGAGATCTTCGGAACGGACGCTATTAGTAAGCTCTGGGAGCAGATCACCCAGGGACTGTTTGGACTCATGGTTGCCGTCTCCAGCGTCGGTTTGATGGTGGGTGGCGTGGGCGTCATGAACATCATGCTCGTCTCGGTCACCGAGCGCACTCGCGAGATCGGCATTCGCAAGGCTCTGGGAGCAACTAAAAAAACCATCCTGACCCAATTCACCACTGAGGCCGTTACCCTGTGCGCCGTAGGCGGATTGATCGGCGTGATCCTGGGCGCCGTGATTACAGGAATCGTCTACTTGCTGCCCATAGGACTGTCGGCCACCTTGTCCACCGTGTGGGTGCTTACTGGTTTCGGCGTCTCCTGCGCTATCGGCCTGCTCTTCGGCATCTATCCCGCCTGGAAAGCGGCTAATCTCGATCCCATTGAAGCGCTCAGGTACGAATAAGGAACTTTTACTCCCAACTTGTCGTAGATAAATGTAAGCAAAACCATGATCTTCTCTGAAGCCGTCAAACTCGCGCTGCAATCCCTGTGGGCCAATAAGATGCGCACCATACTCACGCTGCTGGGGGTGGTCATTGGCGTGGCCTCGGTGATTATGGTTGTCACCCTGACCAACGGCGCCAAACAATTTGTGACCACGAAAGTCAACACCTACGGCGCGGAGGTGGTGACGGTCAGCAAGATGCCGGAGTCCTTCATGACCGTCGAGGAGTATCTCGACTTCCAGAAACGAAAAGACGTCACCTTCGACGACTACAAGGCTATTCTTGACGAATGCCATGTCTGCCTGTCGGTGGGCGCGGCGCGCAACTCCATCGGCAAGGTTGTCTACGGAACCAAATCCTCTACGGACACGAACATTCGCGGCTGGACCTGGACCATGCCGGCGCTTTCCAATCTCGATATCGAGGACGGGCGCTCCTTCACTGAATTAGAGGACGAGCATGCCGCCCGCGTGGCCATCGTCGGCCATGACATTGTCGACAATATGCTGGGCTTCGGCGACCCGCTAGGCAAAGAGATTCGCGTCGATGGCACGACTTACACGGTGATTGGAGTAGGCGAAGCTCAGGGAAAGATCATGGGACAAAGCATGGACAACTGGGTCGCCATTCCTCTCACGTCATTTCTGCATACGTACGGAGCACACGACAGCATGACCGTCTATGTCAATGCCGGCGGAGGTGGCGAGGTGATGGATGCGGTTTCCGATTATTTGCGCGTTCTCATGCGCGCGCGCCGCCACCTCGCCCCCGGCGCCCTTGACAGCTTCTCCATCGACACTAGCGCCACCTTTCAGAATTTCCTGGGCCAGATTCTCAACAGCTTTGGTGCCGTGGTGGTAGCCATCGCCGGCATCTCGCTGGTGATTGGCGGCATTGTCATCATGAATATCATGCTGGTATCCGTCACCGAACGCACCCGTGAGATCGGTGTTCGCAAAGCCCTGGGCGCGCGCCGCAATGACATCCTGCTACAGTTTCTGATCGAGTCAGCAACCATGTCTCTGGCGGGAGGCGTGATCGGCGTAATCGCCGGAATCTGCCTGGCCAAAATCATTACTCTGATCATCGCCTTCCCCTCTGAAGTTGAACTCTGGTCGATTCTGGTCGGTTTGTTTGTCGCCACCAGCGTCGGTCTCTTTTTTGGCGTCTACCCCGCGCACAAGGCCGCGCAGCTTGATCCCATCGTTGCCCTTAGATCGGAGCTATAAAGATGAGACTCGGCGACTCAAAAGAATCCGTGCTGCTGGCGATGGATACGCTGCGCAAGAACAAGTTGCGCTCTGGCCTGACCATTCTAGGCATCAGTATCGGCATCTCCACGGTGATTCTCATCTCTTCTGCGATCAACGGACTGAATACCAATATCGAGCAATTCGTTAAATCCCTGGGCACCAACGCCCTGATTGTCTACCGCTATGACTTTTTTGGGCGGCAGCCCACGACCGCGGAACTCAACCGCCCCAAGCTGACCTACGAGGACGGCTTGGCGTTGCGCGCTCTACCGCATGTGGTTGCCTCCGATCCCTGGCTTAACTATCAGAACCAGCAGCTTGGCTTGGGGCTTGTCTCGCTCAAATACGGCGGCCGCAAGGTGGAGAACACCATTATCGACGGCTCCACCACCGACATTGAGCACTCCACCAACTTCGAGGTGCAGGAGGGCCGCATCTGGACCTACGCGGAGGAGGCGCGCGCTGCCAGAGTGGTTATGCTGGGGCACGACGCCGCCGAGGATCTGTTTCCCAACGAGTCTCCCCTCGGCAAGGATATCGACTGTCAGGGTGGCATCTTTACTGTCATCGGCGTCTTCAAACCGCAGCCGCAGCCCTTTGGCAGCGGTCGCAACCGTAGCGATAACTCGGCAATTTTCCCCGTTCCCACCTTCCGTCACTTGCATCCCGAGCTGGATGACTTCCATGTCACGGTGACATATGACGATCCGGCAAACAAGCATATTGTGACGGAAGAGATACGCGATCTAATGCGCATCCGGCGCGGGGTTCGCCTGCAGCAGGACGATAACTTCGCCATCTCCGGCCCGGACTCGATATTGCGGCTGTGGGATGCACTGACCGGCGGACTGTTTCTATTCATGGTCGCCGTTTCTTCTGTCGGCCTGATGGTTGGCGGTGTAGGGGTCATGAATATCATGCTGGTCTCGGTCACCGAACGCACGCGAGAAATCGGTGTGCGCAAGGCTATCGGCGCCACCAAAAAAAATATCCTGCTCCAGTTCACGCTGGAGGCGGTGACCCTTTGCTTCGTGGGCGGCTTGCTCGGCATCTTGGCCGGAGCACTGTTCACCATGATCTTGCATTTCGCCGTTTCGTTTCTTCATGCCGCGCTTTCGTTTACGTGGGTGGTCATCGCCTTGGTGGTCTCCTGCGCCATCGGCCTGATCTTCGGCATCTATCCCGCATGGAAGGCCGCATCCATGAACCCCATCGAGGCGCTCCGATACGAGTAAGGCAGCTTTTGGCGCTAAGTTGTCAATCGTAGGTTCCGGAGGGTGCAGAGGGCTTACCGGGGTCCCCAGCGACAGGTTTTGGTCGCTGGGGTGGAACTTCAGCCCACTGAAAGATTGCACAAACTATTTGTGGCCTTCAGGCCCGGATCTTGACTGTGGCCGAATTCGACGACTGGCCGCTGTAGACTAATTTCTGTTCTCTATTCTTTGTAATGCCGCATACTCTTGCCCAATCCGTCGCCATTCTCACCACAATTCTCGCGGTGGCCGGGATGGGCTACTTCCTCGCCGCGCTGATCGCCGCGCGAATCTTTTTATCCCAGCGGCGCAATCCGTTGGCAGCCTTTGCCCCCGCCGTCAGCATTCTCAAGTCCCTCAAAGGCCTCGACCCCGGCATGATCGACGCCTTCAGCAGCCACTGCCGCCAATCCTATGCGGGCGATTTCGAGCTGATCTTCGGGGTCTCATCTCTCTCCGACCCCGCAGCCGCGGCCGTCCAGCAACTGCAAGCCGAATTTCCCGCGCTCTCCATCCAGCTCGTCGAGTGCCCTCAGCGCCTCGGAACCAACGGCAAGGTCAGCACGCTGATCCAGCTCTTCCCCCACGCCCGCCACAACTTCCTGCTCATCAATGACTCCGACATCACCGTCTCGCCGCGCTACCTCGAGCGCGTCATGGCCTGCTTTGCCCCCGAAGCGGATTCCGCCGATAAGTTTGGAAAGGAAGTCGGCCTCGTCACCGCCCTCTATCGCGGCCGCGCCCATCACACCATGGCCTCCCGGCTTGAGGCTCTGGGCATCGCCACCGACTTCCAGGCCGGCGTGCTGCTCTCCAAATGGATTGAAGGCGGCCTACACTATGGCCTAGGTTCCACGCTGGCTGTGAGCCGCGATGCGCTCGACAAAATTGGCGGCCTCTCTCCTTTGGTCGACCACCTCGCCGACGACTACGAATTGGGCGCGCGTATCTCCGCTGCCGGTTACAGCGTGGCGCTCTCGGCCGAAGTCGTCGAAACCAACATCGCAGCCTACGGATGGCGCGGATTCCTCCTTCATCAGTTGCGCTGGGCGCGTACCGTCCGCGACGCCCGCCCCTGGGGCTATACCGGCCTCATCTTCACCCACGGCCTATGCTGGGCATTACTCAACGTCCTCGCCACCGGAGCGAACCTGCTGAGTCTATGGCTACTGGCTTTGAGCTTCTGTCTGCGCCTCGCGCTGGCCATGACGGTGGGTTCGGAAGTGCTCTCCGACCGCCAGGTGCTGCCGAATTTATGGCTGTTGCCGCTGCGCGATCTCATCGCCATGGGAGTCTGGATCGCGGGTTTCGCCGGTAACACCATCGTCTGGCGAGGCGAGCGTTTCCTGCTCAAGGACGGAAAGTTGCAAAAACCGGCAGTCGAGTAGATTGAGGAGCATAGGCCGATTTGGAACCGTTTAACACAGCGCGCGTATCATACATTGTGGTTCTCCATGCGCTTTGAAGGCGGCGCGTGGAATCGCGGAAAGAGCAGTGGAATGTTAGCGCACGCTGAAAAGAGCCGCTTGCGGGAAACGCCGGGTTGCCGGACCGCAGATGAGACCAGGCAGGAACCGAAGCCGGTGAGTCCTCGGGTCGCCGGGCCAAGCCTCGTTCCAGACTTGATTTATGACCTGCGGATGAACCACGGCTCAGGCGGCTACTATGCGGATGTCGCCAGCTTCTCCAGCCAGCTTCTGGACGAGATAGAATTGCGTGCCGGAGTGGCGCTCGATGGCTACATTCTCCATGTGATAGCGTTTCTGAGCGAGGCTCCTCGCAGCCACGGCGAGTACGCCATCGAATTGCTCACTCTGGGCCAGGCGCTCAGGCGATACGGGGGCGCGGCCGAAAACACGCCGGCCTGGGTTGTGAAGGTGGCGCGCTTCCTCTTCTGGCTGCGTCGCCGGCCGGTGCAGATCAAGCCCATCGCTGACCTGCTCCGGGCGGCGATTACCCGGCTTTTCCTGGCGCCCGGAATCGGCCGCACGGCAAAAGATCAGCTCTACTCGCCGGAAAGGTTGCCTCGCCTGATCCAGTGGCTTGAGGCCACAGGCGAATTCGAGCAGGAGACGATTCGCCTTAACAATTGGCGGAGTTATCTCGACACGCTTCCTCGCGCTGAGGCCGAGCGCTTGATCGAGACAGCCGCGGAGCTATTCGACTGGTTCAAGCACGAGGCGAACCGGACGCTGGGTGTGTATACACGCGGTGTTTCAAGGTTTCTGACAGTGGACTACGCCCGGCGCGGATGCCGTGAAGATCAGATCTTCTGCGGCAAAGAGCCGGTGGAGTACCACCTGAGCATGGTCGCCGCCGAGATCATGAACCATGGCCTGCGTAGCCAGTTCGAGTCTACCGGGCACAAGGCCATTCTTGTGCCTGCCTGCATGCGCGGTGACGCCGCGCGCAACTGCAAGGCGCGCGCTAGCGGTGTCGATATCACCTGCGCGAGTTGCAATCCTCATTGCGCCGTAAACCGCATTACGCGCCGTATGAGCACTCTGGGTGCGAGGGTCTATCTCGTTCCACACGCCTCGGGATTCAGCCGCTGGCTTGAGCGCTGGCAGCGCGAGCCGGACACCGGTGTTGTCGCAGTCGCCTGCCTCTTGAACATCCTGCCGGGCGGCTATGAGATGCGCGCTCGCCAAATCCCCTCGCAATGCGTGCCGCTTGATTTTCCCGGCTGCCGGAAGCATTGGCGCAGCAAGGCAATCGCCACCAGCCTCAATGAAGAACAGCTCGTGCAGATTGTAGTGTCTGCCTAATTCCCTATAGTCGCAGCCGCCGGATCCTGCGCGCGGATTGCCGCGCAATCAATCGACAAGCATGCGCCCAGTTCATTGAAGTTTTTCTCCCAGCGTTGGCGGTCGTCAGCTGTCTCCGCGGTAAGTGTATAGCCCGAGGTGCGCAGAATCTCGTACCAGATGTTCTGCGCTTGCCACAAGTTCGGTTTGAAAGGCAGCTCGACCAGCGTGCGGGCCAGCCCCAGAGCCTTGTCCAGCGGCTCCTGCGATCCGGAAGACATCTGTAGCTCGACCATGGCGTGCATCATGTGCTGTTCGACGTTGTAGGAGAGAGTAGCCGTCTCCAGCGGAATCTGGTCGGCATTGGCCAGCGACAATAAGGAGCGAAGTTGGGTCTGGTCGATGGGGTCGGCCTCCAGCGCGCGGCGCAGCCACGAATTGATGGCGAAGCCCGCCGCAAGGGTTAGCGCCGGCGGCTTGGGCAGTCCTGCCGAGAAGAGATAGTGCAGCAGGCTGGCGTGGTCTTCGTAGATGGCAGTCAACGTTTTCTCGATCTCCGAGAGCGTGGTGCCAAGAATGATCTGCACGATGCGTCTCTGCTCGTCCGTAAACAGAGATGTCAGCGAGTAGTCCACGTGGCCGTAGTAGCTGTCAATCAGTCGTATTGCCTCGGGGAAGTTGGCGCTCTGCACGTGTCCCGCGGCCTGGCTGGAAAAAGCCTCAAAGGCGGCCGCGTCCTCCGGCTCATACGCCTTGACGGCCGCGGTGATGTTTTGGTCGCCAAAGTGCAGCACTGCAAAGGAGAAGCTTTGCTGCTTGCCGGTAATCGCGCTGACCACCTTGACCCTGCCCAGCGCCAGACGCCCCCGTCCGGACGAGAACGCTTGATAGGAGTCGCGCCAGACGCGGAAGCAGAACAGGTCGGTCTCCTCGGCAAAAGAAGAAAACATGGAGCTGATGGCGTAGTGCGCAGCCACCTGTTCAAGGCCTAGCGCCTTGGTGCTGACCTGCTCCTTATAGATTTTGGCGCCGTCCCCGGCAGCGGCCACGTTGGAGCGCGCCTCGGCCAGGCGGGTCAGAAATGCCGGCTCCAGCGTCGCGGCTGCGTCTCCAAAGACTTCCCGTGCCAGTTGCAGCACCCGCGCCGCATAGGCAATCACCTGCACCGTCTCGATGCCCGAAATATCATCAAAAAACCAGCCGCAACTGGTGTACATCAACTGCGCGTGGCGCTGCATCTCCATCAATTCCAGAGCGCGCACGCGTTCCGGCGCTGTGAATGCGCGGAGCTGGTGTTTGTCGAAGAATTGATCCACCGTTTGCGGGCTGCGGTCGAGTACGACCTCGATGTATCCGTCGCGTGCCGCCCAAACGTCTTTGAAGAGCGTCGCGCCCTCCTTCTCGGTCAACGGTACGAGCGCGTCGCGCAGCTCATCCATGGCCTTGCGCAGCGGCGCGCGCCACTCCTGGTTCCAGCCCGCCTTGCCGCCGTTGCAGCCGCAGTTTGAGCGCCAGCGTTCCACCCCGTGTATGCAGCTCCACGAGGTGTTTTCCACAATCTCTGCTTCGTACTCGGGAGGAAACTGCTCCAGAAAGCAGCCGTAATTGGTCAGCTTTACCGTCGGATCAGCCTCCAGCAGGCGCAGTGCGTAGGCCAGCGCCATCTCGCCGTATTTGTGATGATGGCCATACGATTCCCCGTCCGTCGCCACGTGCGCCAGTTGCGGCTGCGCATTGTCCTTGAAGCCGCCTTTGAGCCGCGCGGCCAGGCGTTCGCCGGAGTCGAGCAGCCCCTCGAAAGCAATGGCTCGCGAGGTGGGGCCGTCGTAGAAAAACACCGCAATCGAGACGCCGGAGTCGAAGCGCACCAGGTAGGGGTGGGTGGTGTCCACGCTCGCATTGGGCGTCTCCGTCCAGTTCGCGCCTGATTTGCCTGCGCTGTCTTTTAGGCTTCGAATGCGCTTGCATTGGTGCGGCGCAAGTATCGTGAACTTGATGCCGTGTGCGGCCAAAAGCTCCAGAGACTCATTGTCCGCCGCGGTTTCCGCCAGCCACATTCCCTCTGGTGGCGTGCCGTAGTGGCGCTGGTAGTCGGCGATGCCCCAGCGAATCTGCGTGATCCGGTCCCGCCTGTTGGCCAGCGGCATAATAATGTGGTTGTACACCTGAGCCATCGCCGAACTGTGCCCCATGAAGCTCTTCCGGCTGCGCTGATCCCCGTCCAGTATCATGCGGTAGGTGCGCGGTGCATTTTCCACCAGCCAGCTCAGCAACGTGGGGCCGTAATCGAAGCTCATGCGCGCATAGTTGTTCACAATGCGTATAATCTGGTTCTGGTTGTTCACGATGCGCGCCGCGCCGTTGGTCGCGTAACACTCTGCGCAGATGCGCTCGTTCCAATCGTGGTAGGGCGCGGCCGAGTCTTGCGTCTCCACCGTCTCCAGCCACGGATTCTCCCGCGGAGGCTGGTAAAAATGACCATGAATGCAGACAAAGCGTTTACTGGCGGCCATAAAAAACAGCTCCTGGCTTTTAGTTTTTAGCTAAAGCTCCGGGTGCTTAACTCCTAACAGGCGCTTCCGGCTTCAGTATTCAAGCTTGCGCAAATCTTCTTCGGCAATCATAATAGCTAAAAGCTAATAGCTGCGTTTGATTATTGTAGGCTCGCCCGCCCCGTGGGCGCTGTGTTCTTCGCTAGGTCGCAGGCCCGCCACAGGTACCAGCTGGCCACGGAACGGAACGGCGCCCACCGTTTTCCCCTTTTGAGCAACACTTCAGGCTTGGGCAAATCCGGCGCCTCCACAGGTCGCGTCTTCGGCAAGCGCAGAAAGGTCAGCGCAAAGCCCTTGCGCACCCCGTAATCCGTCACCGGTAGCACGTCCGGCCGTCCCAGCCGGAAGATCAGCAGCATCTCCACCGTCCAAGGGCCAATGCCCCGCACCTCGGTCAGCCGCTCGACAATCTCCGCGTCCGTCATCTTGCGGATCGCCGCATGACTCGGCACCGTCCCGTCCAGCGTCCGTGCAGCCAGATCCTTCAGCGCTTTGATTTTATTGAAGGAAACCCCTGCCGCTCGCAGCACTTCATCGGGCGTATCCAGCAGCACTTGCGGCGTTGGGTCGCCGCCATAGTGTTCTCGCACCCGCCGGTGAATCGTCGCCGCCGCTTTCCCATGCAATTGCTGGTAGAGAATCGATTCCAGCAGCGACTCAAAGGGTGAGGGCGCAGGATCGAGCCTGAGCGTAAACGCCCCAGCCCGGTCGATCAGCGCGCCCAGCTTCGCGTCGCTCGCACGCAGATGCGCCAGCGCCTCGTCGGCGTCAAAGGGAAGTTTCCGGCTCCGTCCATCATGAATCATTAGGGAATAGTGTACCGTGCTGGGACTTTGTTCCCACACAAAGTTGCGCAAAACCCTCTTTAGGCAGCGCCTGCTTGCCTGGTCGCTGTAGAATCCAGGTCAGATGGATGAGGAGAGTCACCCATGAAAATGCGCCCTGGAACTCAAACGGGCTTCCTGCTCTGCGGCAAGGAATGGAGCGAAGGTGAAGCACTCGAGGTCCGCTCGCCATGGGACCAGGGCCTGGTGGGCCGCGTCACTATCGCCACCCGCGCCGACGCCCGGCAAGCCGTCCACCACGCCGTGGCCAGCCTGCGCCGCCTCCGCGCCCTGCCCCGCTGGAAGCGCCGTGAGATTCTTGAGGACGTTGCATCCGCGCTCATCGAGCAGAAAGAGCGCTTCGCGCAATTGATTGTCGCCGAGTCGGGAAAGCCGCTTCGTCTGGCGCGCATTGAGGTCGATCGCGCCGTGCTCACCTTCAAAACCGCGTCGGAAGAGACTTCGCGCCTGGGCGGCGATAGCATTCCTTTGGACTTGATGGAGGGCAACGAGGGTCGCTGGGGGCTGGTGCAACGCTTTCCCGTCGGTCCTGTGCTGGCCATTACACCCTTCAATTTCCCGCTGATCCTGGTGGCTCACAAGCTGGCGCCCGCCATGGCCGCGGGATGCCCGGTGATTCTCAAGCCGGCCCCTCAAACCCCCTTTACCGCGTTGGCGCTGGGTGAGGTCATTCTCAAGGCTGGCTGGCCGGCAGAGGCGTTGGCCGTGCTCCCGCTCAGCAACGCGGACGCCGCCTGGCTCGCCGAAAAAGAAGACAGCATCAAGCTGGTCAGCTTCACCGGCTCCGCTAAAGTTGGCTGGGAGATGAAGGCTCGCTCCGGCCGCAAGCGCGTCCTGCTGGAGTTGGGCGGCAACGCCGCGCTCATCGTCTGCGCCGATTGGCCGGACCTGGACGAGGCGGCCGTCCGCACCGCCCATGCGGCATTCAATTACGCCGGCCAGTCCTGCATCAGCGTGCAAAGAGTCTTTGTCGAGCGCACCGTCTATCAGACTTTCTTGTGGAAGGTAGTCGAGGCCTCTGCCAGGATGGCGATCGGCGACCCCACTGTCGAGGCCACCGAGGTGGGTCCACTCATCCGGCTCAACGAGGCCGAGCGCGTCGAGTCATGGATCAAAGAAGCTGTCAAGGGTGGCGCTAAACTGGTGGCCGGTGGAGAACGCCATGGCTCCGTAGTCACGCCGGCCATCCTCACCGCAACTACTCCGGGCATGAAGGTACGCGATGAAGAGCTCTTCGGCCCCGTCGCGGTCATCGAGCCCTTCGACGACTTTGAAGAGGCGCTCGCCGCTGTCAATCATTCCAAGTACGGCCTGCAGGCCGGTCTTCTTACCCGCGATGCCGGACGCATCCTCACCGCTTATCGCGAACTTGAAGTGGGCGCATTGATTGTGGGAGACACACCAAGCTGGCGCCTCGATCCCATGCCTTACGGCGGTGTCAAGGATTCGGGATTAGGGCGTGAAGGCATCCGCTCGGCCATCGAGGAGATGACCGAGCCGCGCATGTTAGTGATCGCAGGATTATAGCCCGACGCGGCTTGGGGTATTGGTCTGCCGCGTCGTGCCGGAGAGATGAATCTCGACTTCCGCCGCGCGTCTTACTTGGCCTTCTGTGCGGCCCACCGCTTGCGCTGCGCGTCGGCAATCCGTTTGCGCGCCTCGGCGCTCAACTTGCGGCGCTTCTTTCCCTTCTTCGGGGCCTTCGCGGCCTTTTGGGTTTTGCGCCCTGTTCCCTTGACGGTGACCTTGCCGGTGCTGGACAGCAGGGAGCGAACCTGCTGGAGGCTGGCAATTTCGGCGTCGATTAATGCAAGAATTGAGTCAATAGCCATAACTCAAGCATAACTCAAAAATCCGCTTTTGCACAGCCTGATAAATCACTTACTCCGCAAATCATGGCGCAGATCCGAACTTTTTCATTCCGGCTTGCCTACTGTCTTCTCCTTATAAGCCTTTTGCAAAATGAAATATGCCTGCTTTTTCTCGCCCTTCTCGGAAATAAGTCCCTTGCGATTGTAACCATCCTGAATCCCCGCCAGCGGCCGGTTCGGCGAGCGAAAATCCATCAGGATCCACGGGCTCATGCCTCTTAGTTGTGGTATTCGATTCAACATTCCCAGTTGATGGCGGTAAATATTCGCTTGGTACTCCTCTGTCCAGCGATCGTTTTCCCCGCCATGCAGGCCTGCCTTGGCGTCGCCGCCAAACTCGCTCACTATCAGAGGCTTCTGGTAGTCAACACGCCACTCAATAGTATCGGCGCTCTCCGCATGACCTTCATACCAGCCGATATACTCATTGAAGCCGATCACATCCAGCGCCTTGCCCAACGGATCATCGATGATCTTTATTTGCCCCTCGCCGCGCACCAGCAGCGCAGCGGTAATCAGCCGCGTCGGGTCAAGCTCCCGCGCATGTGCCGCCTCGCTTTCAATAAATTTCGTCCGTGCATCGGTGTTCGGCGTTTCGTTGGCCATTGACCACAAAATAATCGCCGCATGATTGCGCGAGGTCCCTATCTCTTCCTCCAACTGCTCTTCGGCCTTGGCCAGTACCTTGGGATTGTTAAACTGCAACGCCCAGTAAACCGGATTTTCCGACCACACCAGCAGCCCCATCCTGTCTGCCGTTCTCAGCATCGTTTCATCGTGCGGATAGTGCGCCAGACGCACAAAGTTGCAGCCCAACTCCTTGGCCCAGCCCAGCAGCGTCTCCGCGTCCTTGTCCGTGTTCGCCCTGCCGCCGCGGTAAGGCGCCTCGGCATGAATCGAGATACCGCGCAGAAAGATCGGCTTGCCATTCAGCAGAATCTCTGTCCCGTGAGTCTCCACGGTGCGAAAGCCAATCAGCTCCTCAATCGAATCCTGCCCCGCGCTTATTTTGACCGTGTAAAGTTTCGGCGTCTCCGGCGACCAGCGCTGTAATCCTTCCACCTTCCCATGAAAATACACCCGGCCGATCTTGTCGGAACTCGTCGAAAAACTGAACTGCAATTCAGGAATTTCCACCTTCACATTTGTTCCCGACATCGCGTTTAGTGGGCCTTCGATATGTATCCAGCCTTCAATCACCGAATCTTCGGTGCGGCTCAAATGCACATCGTACTGATCGATGAACGTCTCCGGCACTTCAATCAGCGAAACCGAGCGTGTCAGCCCGCCATAATTCCACCAATCGGTTTCGAGCGTGGGAACCCCGTCTTCGTGACGCGTGTTATCCACGGCAGCCACCACAAAGTTATTGCCCGCATGAACCGCCGCCGTCACCTCGCAGTTGAAGCTGGTATAGCCGCCCTCGTGCTCGCAGACCTTCTCGCCGTTCACCCAGAACCACGATTTATAGTTGGCCGCGCCCACGTGCAGAAAGATGCGCGTGTGCTCCTTGGGCTGGTAAGTGAAATCACGCTCGTACCACACCGGCCCCTCATAATAAAAGAGCGATTCGCGCTGCATATTCCAGTCGCCGGGAACCTTCAATTTTGGCGCTGTGGAAAAATCGTATTCGGTAGGGAAGTCATCGCCGGGCTTGGCTTTCCGGTTCAGAAACCAGCCATCCTTCTTTTCTTCGTGATGAAAGCTCATGAGTCCAGAAAAGTAAGGGTCGACGATAGCCGCCCACTCGCCATCGAGCGAAATTGCCGGCCGCCGGTCGGCGCCGGTGAGAATGATTGAAGTTTGCGCTGGTGCCGGCGCGGGCGCAGCCCATGCAGCAGCGGCAGCCAGTAAAGAGGCAACGATTGCTGTAAGGACTGTTCTACTGGCGATCCATGCATAGGTGTGGGAAGGCAGACGCTTCATTCTAGAACCTCGGCAAACAGAATTAGTTAGATCGTGGCCATGGCCGCATCGATAAGCGCTCGCGCTGGAATAGCCCCGCTCAGACAACCTATTTTATCGCCTATCCCTGGGTCGTTGTTTCCATCATAAAAACAAAGAGGACAAGCCTCGCGGCCTGTCCCCTTTGCGGTGTAAACAGATGTTTGTTCTGCTCCAGTCTACATCCCCATATACATCACGTGCACATAGGTTCCGAGGCGCACGTTATAGGCCAGGTACCAGCCGATATGGTCCGGGTCTTCGTAAATTACGATGTCATCGGAGTCCCACAGCCAGCCGTCGCAGAAGCCGATATCAAAGGCTGCTACGCTCCAATACCAGCCGTTGAACCAGAAGCGGTTGGGGCCGCCGCCGCCAAGATGCCATACGTGGTCGCGGCCAAACCCGCCGGTAAAGCGGCCATGCTCGAAGGGGTGGTCAAGATGATAGTTCACATCGCCGCGGCCGGTGTCATGGCCCACCCATTTATCGTGGCCGCCGACTATGGACTTGCTGTGATCCACGTGCGGAACGTTGGGGTGGCCGGCATTGTCGCTGTAGTTGCGCTTGGGCTCGGCCGCATGCGGTGTGCCGGTGAACGCCTTGGGCCCGCTCTTGGGAACTGCCTGATGCCCTCCGCCGCCCGAGGGATGCGATTGCCCTCCCTGATGCTGTGCGTATGCTGGTACGGAAAGAACCAGCAACGTGGCCAATGTTAGCTGAATAATCTTCATCGTTTCCTCCGGATGCCCTCGGGGTGAACAGCGGCCTTCCGCCGTCCTTCTCCCCCTCGCGATCATCTCCAACAACATTAAATACAACCCGGCTCATCCTCGCAAGTTGCGTTTTGTTAATTATGCAAACGCCTCGCGTCCTCTCAGCCACGCATACAGCGGGAAGCGGTTGGCTAGCTCAGCCACTTCTTTGCGAATCCCTTCCAGCGCCGCGTCGTCCGTGCGCAGCTCCAGCGCCTTGGCAATCCACGCGCCAATCACCACCATCTCCGGCTCCTTCATCCCGCGCGTAGTCAACGCCGGCGTCCCGATGCGAATCCCCGAAGCCTTGAGCGGCGGATTGGTGTCATAAGGAATGGCGTTCTTGTTCACCGTAATCCCCGCCTTGCCCAGCGCCAGCTCCGCCTCCGAGCCCAGTATGCCCTTCTCGAAGACATCCACCAGCATCAAATGATTATCCGTCCCGCCAGAGACGATGCGGAATCCCGCCAGTTCCAGTGTCGCCGCCAGCACCTTGGCGTTGGCCACAATCTGCGCCGCGTAGCTCTTGAATTCCGGCCGCAGTGCCTCGCCCAGCGCCACCGCCTTGGCCGCCACAATATGCACCAGCGGACCCCCCTGCTGGCCGGGAAAGACCGCCTTGTCCACTGCCGCCGCCAGCTCCTGCTTGCACAAAATCAGCCCCGAGCGCGGTCCGCGCAGCGTCTTGTGCGTGGTCGTCGTCGTGATCTGCGCGTGCGGCACCGGCGAGGGATGTACCCCTCCCGCCACGAGGCCAGCAATGTGCGCCATATCAAAGACATAGACCGCGCCCACCTTGTCGGCAATCGCTCGCATCCGCGCAAAATCCCACAACCGCGGGTAGGCGCTGCCCCCGCCGATGATGACCTTGGGCTTCTCCCGCTCGGCAATCTCTTCCATCTGGTCGTAGTCGATCATCTCCGTATCTTTGCGCACGCCATAAAATGTCGGCCGGTAGAGCTTGCCGCTGAAGCTCAGCTTGTGCCCGTGCGTCAGGTGGCCGCCGTGCGCCAGGTCCAGCCCCAGAATCGTGTCGCCCGGCTGCAATATCGCCGCATAGGCCGCGGCGTTGGCTTGCGAGCCGGAGTGCGGCTGCACGTTGACGTGTTCCGCGCGGAAGATCTGCTTGGCCCGCTCCCGCGCCAGGTTTTCCACCACGTCGGTAAACTCGCAGCCGCCGTAGTAGCGCCGCCCAGGGTACCCTTCAGCATATTTGTTGGTGAACACCGAGCCCGCAGCCTCCAATACCGCCTCGGAGACAAAGTTTTCGCTGGCAATCATCTCCAGCCCTTCGTGCTGGCGGAGTGTTTCCTGGGCAAGGGCTGCGGCTACTTCAGGGTCGGCTTGCGCAAGCGTCATAGAAATGCGATCAGTCATGTTGAAATTTTATCCTCTTTTACTCGAGAGATACACTATCTCTTTTTCCTCAAGAGATACGCAATGGCCCTTAATGACACGACTCTAAGAACATTATTATCAATGGTCAATTTAGACCATACCTGAGGCTTCCGGTAAGCACAAAGTGTGTTTGAGCACGCGTATCTTCCCAGATCATGCTCCAACTCTGCCGTCGTCTTCAAGAGGCGGCAGGGCTGTGTTGTTTACTCAAAAATCATAAAACGCCAATTTGAGCTTGTGGCGTAGATGAGATCGGTCATTGTCATTTTACCGGAGCGGGGCATATATCGATAATTGCGGCATTTATCCTCTCTACCTTGGTTTGTGTCTGGCCTTTGTGCGTTCACACGGGAGAGGGATAAAATTTCAGCAGCACAGATCGCATCTCTCTCCCAGCCGGAATCTGCTATCGTTTTCGATAACTGCTTGAGGCCACTATGAAAACGCGTTTTCTGCAATCGATTCTGCTTGCAGTTCTTTCTTTGGCGTTAATTCATGCCTTTACTCAGACTCCACGCCCCCCAATGCTGGATCAATCCCTGTTGGACAAAGCCAACGCCGGCGACGCCGCCGCTCAGGTGCAGTTGGGAGACAACAGCCGTGCGGCGGGTGACGCTGTCATACACGATCTCCAACTGTCCACCGAGTACTACAAGCAATCTATCGCATGGTATCGCAAGGCCGTAGATCAAGGTTCCATCTCCGGTGAAATGCATCTGGCCGCACTCTATCGCGACGGAGGCAAGGGCTTCGCGCGTGACCCGGAACAGGCCGCGGCCTGGTATCGCAAAGCCGCCGAGCAGGGAGACGTAACCGCGCAAGCCACTCTTGGCGTGCTCTACTCCATCGGCCAAGGCGTTCCGCATGATGATGTCGAGGCCTACTTCTGGCTTGATCTGGCCGCATCCGTCAAGGGGCCCAATCAGGACAAGTACGCCGCCAACCGCCAAATGATCGGAACTCACATCACCACCGATCAGCTTGAAGAAGTCCAGCAACGCGTTGCTCGTTGGCTAGCCGCCCATCCACGATCTGGTACACCCGAATAATTAGCAATTCTCACTGGCAATCGAACCGGTATGCTGAAGAAGATGCGATGTTTTCCGTTTCTCCGCTCAACCCCAAGCTGGCTCTCTCTCGCAGGCCTGCTGGCTTTCGCGTTGGCTGGGTCTCGTGCCCAATCTCCCGCCATCACTCTCGTTCCCGCGGTGGTTCAGGCCGGCGCCCCAGAGCTGATTCGCGTTTCTGCTGCCAATGCCGCATCCATTGATGGCGAATGGCTCGGCCGCAAGCTGGAGTTCTTTCTCGGCAGCGACAAGCTCGCGTGGTTTGCCCTAGCCGGCGTGGATGTAGACGCGCCCGTCAGTCCATCTGCGCTCAAGATCACCATCCACGACGCCAATGGCGGCACGCGCGCCCTCAGCCGCACCATCCGCATTCGTCCCGCACACTACCCCACCAGCTCGCTCACCGTCGCTCCGCAGTTTGTCCAGCCTGGCCCCGAGGCCCTTAAGCAAATCGATGCCGACCAGTTGCTGACCCAAAAAGCCTATGCCTCCAGCGCTCTGAAACCTCTCTGGCAGGGCAACTTCCGCCCTCCGGTCTCCTCGCCGCAATCCGAGCGCTTCGGCACGCGCCGCATCTTCAACGGCACTCTGGCCAGCAATCATAAAGGTTTGGACTTTCGCGCTCCGCCTGGTACGCCGGTGCGCGCCGGCAATAGCGGCGTCGTGGTGCTCGCCCAGCCGCTCTACTATGCGGGAAACACCGTGATCATCGATCACGGGCTAGGGCTCTTCACCCTCTACATGCACCTCAGCAAGATTACCGTCCGCGAGGGCCAGCATGTCGTGCGCGGTCAGCGTCTGGGCCTAAGCGGCGCCACCGGCCGCGTCACCGGACCGCATCTGCACTGGGCCGTCCGCTGGCAAGGCGCCTACCTAGACCCCGCCAAGCTGCTGCACCTTGACCTCACCGCGGTGCGCTAGAAAATCTCTGCATATACCTGCGCAACTGTCTGTGATAAATGTCATTCACAACAGGAGTTATGCGGAGATTCCCTGGCTGGAAGCCTCTTCCGCTTCAATCAACGCTTCTCCCGCCGCCTTCTCTTTCCGCAGCGCCTTATACGCCCGGTAGACAAACCACCCCATGTACCACCCATCGATATATTTGTACGGTGTCTCGCCGGTGGTGTAGTGGCCGCAAGGCAGCACGCGCCGCTCAAAGTCCAGCCCGATGCGCCCAAACGCCTCCACCACCTGCAGCGAGTAATCCAGCGGAAAGGTCAGATCGTAGTTCGCGTAAACCAGCAAAACTTTTTTTCGTGCTCCATCCACTTCCGCGCGCATGATCTTGTCGTAGTAGCTGCACGGGCTGACAGCCGCCCACAGCGCCCGCACACGTTCCTGGTTAAGTCCCGCCTCCTCCAGCGCCTGCTTCACGTGGCGCGTGCTCTGCCCCGCCCAGGTCACGTCGCCAAAAGCCGTCGATGCATGGTTGAAGGCATTCACCCTGAGCCGCTTATCGTGCGCGCTGGCCAGAAATGCGTAGCATGAGCCCAGGCTGGTTCCCAGCACGCCAAAGTGCTCGTAGCCCTGCTCCTCCAGCCAATCCAGGCAGCAGCGAATATCCACCACCGCCTGCCGGCAGGCCGAAATTGTCCGCCCGATGTTGGCGCTCACCGCATAATCCGAACGCTCCAGCTCCACCGGCCTGCGAATGTCGTGGTAAGGCTTGGAGAGCCTCAGCGCCGAAATCCCCATCTTGTTGAAAATCGTGCACAGCGAATTGTGACTGAAGGCGTCGGCATTCCATTGCGGCATCACCACAATCGCCTGCTTGGGCCGCTTGGGATCCTTATGCTCCGGCGCAGGATACCAGCGCGCATTCGCCAGGTTGTTCTCCGGGTAAGGCGTCTGCTCCGGCGAGGTGAAGCGCAAAAACTGCGCTGGCGGTATCTTTCCCTCTGCGGCCTGCTGCTTCAGCGCCGCGTCCTGCGCCAGCGTCTCCGGGCGAACATTAGTGGGAAAAAGCTCCGGGTGCCGCTCTTCCAGACGAAAATCGGTAGGCCGCTTATAGCCGAAAAATGTGTCGCTGTGACGTATCAAAAACTGGTTAATCAGCACCATGGCGGCCTCGGCCAGCGATGGATCACTCACAATTTCCGGCCCCGGCATCGCCTCTTCAAAGCCGTGCTCGCGCAAAAACGGCTCAATCCATTCGAAGCCCCACTCCAGCGGACGAACCACGCGATTCTCGTCGCGCGTGGTCAGCCGCGTCTCCCACTCGTACATCCAGCGCGCATATTTCTTGTTGAACATGGATTTACTTAGATTCTAGCAGTGCCGGATGCGCGGACTGTGAACCTAAGATGAAGCCGGGGGCCCCGCTATTACTCGCCTTCTGAATGTAATTCGTACTTCGACCGTATTCCCCAGAACGCCAGCCATCCCAGGCTGAACAACGTGATCAGCGCGATTACTCCCAGCGAGATCACGCAATACAGGCACCACACCATCAGAACATCTCTCTCGATGTGAGCAAGATAGAGCGCGTATCCAAGTCCGATGAGTGAAGAAAGAAATACCAGCGCCCGTTGTCCCAGCAACGCCAGAACCGCCAGCATAATATAGCCCGCAATCCCCATCGCCGCCACCGGAATTCCCTTGATCTCGGAGTAAGGGCTATGGTTCACGAGATCGCAATCCCACTTCACGTTGATGTAACAGGGCGAGGTCTCGGTGGAGTAGTGTACGCGCAGACACAACACGGAAACCCACACGCCCCCCAACGCCAGGATTGCAATGATATAACGCATTGTTTATTAGACGCGCTGCCTGCGCATCGGTCGCAATTACCATGATTATATGGGTTCAGTATCCAACGCCGAAGGCCGCCAGCCCCTCCGCAAGGGTCGCGTAGCCTTTTTCGGGGGCAGTTTCGACCCGCCCCACTATGGCCATCTCGGTGTGGCGCGCGCGGCACAGGCGGCCCTCGGCCTCAACTCCGTGCTCTTTGCGCCTGTAGGAACGCAGCCCCTCAAGCCGCAGGGCACGGAGGCCGGCTTCGATGACCGCCTGGCCATGACCCGTCTGGCCATTGCCGCAGAGCCTGGCTTTGCCCTCTCCCTGGCCGATGCCCCCCAACCCTCCGGTGCCCCCAACTACACGCTGGAGACGCTCCTCGCCCTGCGCGATCTCCTGCCGCCCCAGAGCACCCTCTTTTGCCTCATGGGCGCCGACTCTTTTGCCGGATTTAGCCGCTGGCATCGCGCCGCAGAGATCCCCTTTGTCGCGTCCCTGATCGTCGCTTCCCGACCCGGCCAGCCTTTACGCAACCTCGACTCCGCCCTGCCCCAGGGCCTGACGATGGAGCCCGCGCCGGAGCCGGACAGCGTTGAGCCGGAAATCGCCCTCCAACGCTACATTCTCCGCAATCCCGCTGGCCAACAAGCCCCCTTCTACCTGCTCCCCGGCCTGCATATCGACATCAGCGCCTCCGATATTCGAGAACAAATCCGCCTTTCCCAGCCCTCGCCAGCCGCAGCCCAAACGCCGCACCCCGCCCTCCTCCCCCCTCCCGTGTTGGAGTACATTCGTTCCCACAACCTCTATCGCTGACTTGCCCCAGCCCCTTTGAAAGGCTACGATGAAGCTCGGAGATCAATCACATCGAATGACGACCGAAACCAAGCAGCAAACCCGCATCTACGTCCAGACAGCCGCCGCGGTCTGTGAAGACAAAAAAGGCCTCGACACCCGCATCCTCGAGCTGGACCCCATCGACTCAGGACTCTCCGACTTCTTCCTCATCACCTCGGCCACCAACGACCGCCAGGCCATCGCCATCGCCGACGAGATCGAAGACCGCCTCAAAAAGTCCTTCGGCCTCTTACCCAACTCCGTCGAGGGACGCCGCCAGGGACAGTGGATTCTCCTCGACTACGTGGACTTCGTGGTCCACGTCTTCCTCGCCGACCGCCGCGCCTTCTACGACATCGAGCGCCTGCGCAAATCCGCCCGCACCGCCACCCCCGCCGAGTTCGACGCCGAGCTCAAAGCCGCGCTCTCCGCAAAAACCCTCGCCGTCCGCAGCAAAGCCGCCGCAAAACCCAAGCCCGCACTCGCCAAGCCTAAGCCCGCGCCCAAACCGAAGCCAAAGAAGGCCGTCAAGAAGAACGCCGCCAAGCCCGCCGTTGGAAAGTCACGCGCAGCCAAACCCGCTGCGAAAGACTCCTCCGCAAAGAAAAAGCCCGCTGTTAAGAAGAAGGCCGCCAGCAAATCCCCCGCTAAGAAAACCGCAGCCAAAAAAGCCCCTCCCCGCAAGCCTGCGCCGAAAAAGAAGAAGCACTAGACTGTTGTTTTTTGTTTGTCATCCTGAGCGAACGGGGCCCCAGGCGTACTCTTCAGACTAGGGGTGGTGAGTCGAAGGACCTGCGTTTGCTTTTGTCGTTGCTCTTGCTACTGTTCTAGTTTTTGCCTTTCATCCTGAAATGATTTTTTTGCAATATCTAAATTTCCCCACACGCATAAAAAATGGCCGGGAGCTTGCGCTCCCGGCCTTGTTGTTCCTTTACTCCACACCTTACCAGCTGGTGCGCGCACCGAACTCCATCTTACGTGGAGTGTTGGCTTGGGTATTCTGCTCGCCCCAGGTGGAAACAGAGCCAGTGGAAAGATATGGGTCGTTATAGATGACGTGGTTGAACACATTGGTGAAGATAAACGAGAGTTGGACCGTGGCGTGGCTCCATACCCTGAAGTTCTTCTGCGCGCTCATATCCACGTTCCAATACGGCAAGCCGATGAGTGCACCGTCGCCGGGGTTCTTGGTGTCCATGCCCAGAATCGGCGGGCGAATCTGATCGAAGACCGCCACTGGGTTCGCGAACATGTTGATCTCGGAGCCTGTGGTTGTTCCGGCGGTTGTTGTTCCGACCGCATTTCCGTATGGATCGGTGCCGCCCGTGACGCCGAAATGAGAGTGAACTCCACCGTTATACTTGCTGGTGAACACGCATTGAATGTTGTTGCCGTAGTCGTTGTCGTCGGCCGAGCCAAACTCCTGGGAGCCGTAGTAAAGATTGTTGTTGACTGTCTGGCAGGGTACAGGCTCGCCATTGCCCATGGTGAAGATCGGGGCAATCGACCAGCCGCCCGCCAAACGTCCGATAATGCCGCGCTGGTCTTTGTAGTACGGTTCCTGCCACACTCCGTACATGTTGAAGACGAACTTACGGTTGAACGTTTGAACTCCGTAATTCTTCCCCAGGTCGAAGGCGTCGTTGACCGTGTATTCGCTGGTGGCCTGAGCGTATGCTCCTGTGCCCATAGCCTTGCTGTAGGTGAAGTTTTCATGCAGGGTTACGCCATGCCAGTCCGTGGTGCTGAACGAGACAAAGCCGCCATTGTAGTTTCCGTGGCCGATGCTGGCGTTCAGGGCCACGCCGCTGGTGAACTGCCCGCTGCCGCCGTTTGCCTGTCCGGGAATCGGCGAGTTCATCATGGTGCGTGAGAAGTTGAAATTGCCGTTGTCCAAATCGCTCCACATGCTCCATACACTTTGGCTCGTCAGGTTGCCAAGCTCATTGTCCACCACAGCTGCCGTGCAGTTGGCATAGCTTCCCGTTCCATTCGAGAACGTACCTGTGCAGTATGCGGGCAGAAGCGATGCCTGGAAGAACGGTTGAGACGCGATACTGTTGATGAACGCGCCGTACGCCGGGTTTGGCGTCGTACCGTTGGACATGAAGGGAGATGGAACGTTGAAGCCGCACTGGGCCGCCGAAGTCGTGCAACCCAGCGCCTTCTCGATGGCGGCGTAAGCGGATTGGAACTGCTGTCCGCCTTGCGACATCATGTACGGAACCGTATTGAGGTTGACGGGCTGGTATTCATGGTGAATCAGGCGGCCAATGTAACCCACCTCCACCAGGGTCTTCCGGCTCAACTGACGCTGAATCGTCAAATCGAATGAATCGATCACGTTGGGACGGAAGCTGGGATCGAGCCCTTCGGCGGCCGAACTGGCGGCGCTGTTATAGCCCGGATAAATCGGCTGGGGCAGCGTGGGGGCGGCCGCCGCCATAGGAGCCGAGGTGCCGTCCACGCCGATGCGGAATACGGTGCTGGCCGTTGGGTTGGCAGGGCCGCATTGACCGCTCGCTAGCACTTTTGAGCATTGCACCGGCTGGATCAAGCCGACGCCCAACAGCGGAACCAGCACCTGGCCCACGCCGTTCAGGCGGCCGAAGGAGTGGCCATAACCCCCGCGGATGACCGTCGAGTCGTGGCCGAAGATGTGCCCAAGCAAGGAGTGGCTCTCAAATTTCGGATTCCATGCCGCCGCTACGCGCGGGCTGAAACTGCCATAGAACGGGTTGTAAGGATACTTGTCACCGGCCCCGACGTTACCCACCAGAGCAAAGCCAATTTCCGGGTTATACACGTTGCCTGCCAGCGCGGCCACCTCGCGCTGATTGATGTACGCGTTGAGCGAGACCGGAGTGTCGGCATCGTCAACCAGTACGGTCTGCTTGCCGTTCTTTTCCGTCGGCGGCATCTCCAGCGTATAGCCCAGGCCATACGACAGAGTAAAGCTCGGCTTCATGTGCCATGTGTCGCTGAAATAAACGTTATAGTACGGAATGGTGCTCATGTCGAAGGCGTGCGTCAGTGGAGGATTCAGCGCCAGTGTGGGTCCCTGGCGTGTGTACGCTACCTGTGAATTGGACACCATGCCATACAACGCGGCCGCTGCGTGCGTGGACTTCGAGCTGACCGGGAAGCCGCCCAACAGCCCAGAGAGGTCGATAGTACCTGATCCGCCGAGTTGGTAGGTGGGGGTAAAGTTGATGCCGCCTCCATTGTCCGAACGCTCATGGTAGTCGAAGTTACGCTGATACTGGCCACCGAACTGGAACAGGTGGTTGCCCTTCAGGTAGGTGAGGTCATCCCGGAAGAAGTTGTCTTTGCCGTCCCAGAAACGGGTGCGGATACTCTGGGTATTCACGTTATACGGCGTGAGGGCATCCGTGGCGCTTTCGCCCATTGGCTCCAGCGCTCCGCCCAACCCCGAAATTTGCGGTGGCGCATTTTTAGTCGACCACGACCAGTAGTTGCGCAGATAGCTGTAGTGGAAGTCGTTGGTGAGGTTCGACGTGACGTTCGTCGTCAAGCCGGCCACCAGGAACCACGGCTGTTGCGGACGGCTTGCCACCGGGGTCGCCACGCCCAACTTGTCGCCTGCAAACCCTCCGCCGATATCCACCTGGGAGTCGGTCGTGCGAACCAGCTTGTAATAGCGGTAGCTGCTCATGAAGTGCCATTTCGCCCCGAAATCATGATCCAGGCGTGCAACAAAAAAGTTGTCCTTATAAGGAATGGCCATGTTGGTCTTGAACCCGATTTCGTTGACGCCGTCGCAATATTTAGTGCTGCTCAGCGTTCCGCAGCTTGTATCGTTCCCTGCCGGCATCATTGTTTTCCACATCGTCTGGACATCCGGCGCTATGCCGATGCCGCGTGGGTCAACGGTCTTCATGTTGTACCGCGTGCCGCCATACGTGAGAAATCCATTTGCCATATCTGCCGACGGAACCGCGCGCTCGTACGTCTCGGACTGGGGATAGCGCCAGGCTTGGTAATTGGCGAAGAAAAACGTCTTCCCCCCCCATATATTCTTGGAAATTACCGGTCCGCCGCCCGCGAAGCCATACTTGCTGTAGTGATATCTCGGTGCTGGCGTGCCGGAGAGATTGTTATCCCAGGTGTTGGCGTTGATATCGTTATTTAGGTAATATTCATAGGCGGTGGCGTGCCATTTTTCCGTGCCCCGCTTGGTGACGATCTCTACCTGCGAGCCGGATGAGTTGTTGAAGTCCGCCGTTTGATTGCTGGTGTTCACTTTGAACTCTTCCACGCTGTCTGCCGGCGTGGGGATCACGCCCGTGGGGCTGCTATAACCGTTGTTCTGGGCTGCAATGCCCGTCGGGTCGCCCGCGAAAGACGGCGTATAAACGGTGCTGCTGCCGTCCATATCGTTGGAGTTGTTGCCGCCATCAAGGCTGTAGGTGTTTTGGTCGACCACCGCGCCGGCCACGCTGCCGTCAGGGCTCACGCCCGCCTGCAACTGGGAAAATGTGCCTACGTCATGTAACAGGCTGGGAAGCTGGTCGAGCGAAACCGGATCTACCGTGCTGCCCACTGTCGCGTTGATGGTTTGCAGATCCGCGCCCGAAGTCTTCACTTCGATGGTCTGCTGCGCGCTGCCCACCTGCAGTCTGAAGTTGGCCGTGGTCTGCGTGCCAACCGTCACCGTTTGTCCCGAAACTCTATCCACCGCGAATCCGCTCTTGTTTGCGGTTATGTCGTAGTTACCTGGAGGGATGTTCGCAAACACATACTGGCCGGTATGTGACGTGGTGGTCTTGCGCTCCGTCTTGGTTGAATTATCGATCAGGGTGATGGTCGCGCCCGGAATCACCGCGCCGCTCTGGTCCTCGACCACGCCGACAACCGTTCCGGTGTTCGACGACTGGCCGAACGCCACTGGGGTCGCGAGATTCGCAACAAAGCCGGCCATCAGCAGAAGGCCAAGCGCTAAAACCGCTCTTTGCAACCGGAATATTTTCATGGACTTCCTCCAAAAGTTCTGTGGGGCCGGAAGCCGTTCTGGCCGCTTCTCAACCCACTTATTGTGCTCTTGCGTCTCGATTGGGGGTGTATAGACAAATCCCAGGAATGCGAGGCACGACTTGTTAGCTTCAAATAGCAGTTATAGGGCCATTCCGAAATCGTTAATTAATTTTTTTTGTCATTGAAAATAAATGACTTAATTCAACAATCCTCTTAAATCTGTTTCTACGCAATCTGGCCAAATATGAAATTATGGATATTTTTGGCTAGGAATCCCAAAAATGGACACTTAGTCCAATTTTGACCGCTTTTGAGATAGATAGCTCGGCTGAAAGCCATTCCCTTGACGGCAGGCATTCTACGCTCCTAGCTTCCCATCTCCTTTGCCTGGCTAAAGTTGCCCATTTTTGCAATATCTGCTACTTCCATGCAACCTTGCGCCCCGTGGAGTATTCTGCTCCCCATGAACCTTACCCTGGCGCATATCGGCGCGCGCCCCGCCGCAAAGGACGAATTCGAAGCCCTCACCGCGCTTTATCTCGTGCGCTGCTCGAAATTTGCGCGCTGCAACACCGAATCCTTCCGCGCCGAGAAGGCGCTGCTCGATTGGCTCAATCGGCTTGAAGGGCGCACGCCCGCCATCGCCGTGCTGCTCGATAGCCGCGGCCGCCAGATGAGTTCTGAAGCCTTTGCCGCATGGCTGGGCGCCCGCCGCGACCAGGGAACGCAGCACCTTGTCTTCGCCGTGGGGCCACCCAGCGGTTGGTCAGACGAAGCTCGCAAGCGCGCCCAGCTTCTGCTCTCGCTCGGTCCCATGACCATGGCCCACAATCTGGCGCGCCTCGTCATAGCCGAGCAGATCTACCGCGCCTTCACCATCCTCTCCGGCCACCCCTACCACGCCGGTCACTGAGGGACAGTTGTCAGTCCACAGTTGTCAGTTCTCGCCCCAAAGATGACAATTGACTTTGTCTGCTTGTATCGTATGATCTCGCAAGAATAACTGACCACTGACAATTGAGAACTGAGAACTGACAATTGTGACCACAGATTCTCGTCGAGGACTGATTCTCATCAATACCGGCCCCGGAAAAGGCAAGACCACCGCGGCCATGGGCACCGCCCTGCGCGCCGTCGGCAACGGCATGAAGGTGCTGATGATTCAGTTCCTTAAAGGCTCCTGGCACTACGGCGAGCTCGACGCGGTTCAGCCCTTCGGCGAGAACTTCGTGCTCAAACAGATGGGCCGCGGCTTCGTAAAAGTCGGCGGCGCAGAGACGGATCCGGAAGACATTCGCCTGGTCGAGGCAGCCTGGGCCGAGGCGCGCTCCGCCATCGACTCCGGCCTGTGGGACATGGTCATTCTCGACGAGATTAACTACGCCATCAGCTACGGCATGTTGGACCCAGCAGTGGTTGCCGAGGCCTTGCGCGCGCGCCCCGAGATGGTGCACGTCATCCTCACCGGCCGCAACGCCCACCCCCTGCTCGTCGAGCTGGCCGATACCGTCACCGAAATGCGCGAAGTCAAACACGCCTACCAAAAAGGCATCCTCGCCCAACGCGGCATCGAGTATTAGCAGCTAGAATATTGACTGTAGGCAGCTTTAGGCCTTCCATTCCCTGCAAGCCGTATCTGTTCGCTGTCTGCAAACTGTCCACTGCTCACTGTAGAGAGGCCTCATGCCCTGGTTCAAGCGCGATGACGGAGAGTACGGCCCAGGTCTCAGGGGCTATTCGGCAGCAGCGGAGACGCGTGTGCGCACTGAAGGCCTCTGGATCAAGTGCACGGGATGCAAGAAGCCTGTCTGGAAGGCGGATCTGCTGGCCAACCTCAACGTCTGCCCCCGCTGCCAATATCACTTCCGCATCGGCGCCATTCAGCGCATCGACCTGCTTCTCGAGCCCGGCTATGAGCTGGTCGATGGCGGCCTGCGCTCCACCGATCCGCTCAATTTCGCCGACGTCAAGCCCTACAAGCAGCGGCTCAAGCAGGCGCAATCGCAAACCGGCCTCGACGACGCCGTCCTCAACGCCATCGGCCGCCTCGGCCCCCATCAGGTCGTGCTCAGCGCCATGGAGTACGCCTTCATCGGCGGTTCCATGGGCGCTGTCGTCGGAGAGACCATCGCCCGCGCCGTGGATCGCGCCCGCATTAGCCGCCATCCGCTCATCATCGTCGCCGCCTCCGGCGGTGCGCGCATGATGGAGGGCGTGGTCAGCCTTATGCAGATGGCCAAAATCTCCACCACCCTCGCCGAACTAGACGCCGCCCGCGTTCCCTACATCAGCGTCCTTACCGACCCCACCACCGGAGGCGTCACCGCCAGCTTCGCCATGCTCGGCGACCTCAACATTGCCGAGCCTGGCGCTCTCATCGGATTCGCCGGCCCCCGCGTCATCGAACAGACCATCCGCCAAAAGCTCCCCGAGGGTTTCCAGCGCTCCGAGTTCCTGCTGGAAAAAGGCTTCCTCGACGCCGTAGTCCATCGCCGCCAACTCAAGCCCTACCTCATCCGCGCCCTCGACTTCCTGAAGGCGCCGGCCGTGGCCTGAAAGCCATTTCAGCTTGCATGTTTGGCAAGCATGGCTTCTTCAGGGATTCTGGTTGACGCGGCAATCCATCGCATTGCATTTGGATAGAGCGAAAGACTAAGCGGCATCACTGCGCTGCCCGCGCCGGTGACCATGGCTCGCGAGATCTGCGTCGCAAGCAACATCCCACGCCTGAGTTGTTTATTCAGCTTGCGGTGAAACTCATCCTCGCCGGCGCCAGCCAGATACATCTCCGCGGCGAGCGTTCCGCTGTGCAGTGCGATGGATATGCCATCTCCGGTGAATGAAGGAATCACCGCGGCCTGATCGCCTACACGCCACAGGCCGCAGCCGCCTCTAACAAGATACCCGTACGGAATGGGAGAGATGGCCAACGGCCGCTCCCACAATGCCTTCGCGCATTGCAGACGCTCCCGTAGCTCCCGGTTGTCATCAAGCAAGTTAGCCAGCAGCTCTGTCCATCCGCCGATCCTGCGCATCTCGCTGCGTCTGACCACCAGGCAAAAGTTAGCCGCATCGCCTTCTACCAGCGAGAGCCCTCCATATCCGCCGGGGAAGAGAAACATCTCCAAAGCCCCCCGCAAAACCTCTATCTGCGCCGGCGTCAGTTGCCAGTGCATCTTGAAGCCGATCAGGTCGCCCTGTACTCCGCGTCCGCGCTCCCATCCGCGAAGATCGTGTTTCCCATTGGCAAGGAAGACCGTGCGTGCGCTTAACAGTTCCCCGTTCTGGAGTTCGACGAGCCAATTAGCGTCGCGCCTGGTAAGCCTCTCAACCAGCGAGCCGAGCCGTACTGCGCATCCTTTCTCTGCCGCGCGCGCCATCATCGCCGCATCCAATGCGCGCCGCGAGAGGGAGAGCGCCGTGAAGGGCAAATCTGCTTCCGAAACCCCATGCTTCGAACACATCCGAATGGTGCGGATCGCGGCTGCGCCCAGATCCAATGGATTGACTCCGGCAAGGTTCAGATACTCGATAGCTTCGCCGCTCATAAACTCGCCACAGACCTTATGGTGGGCCGTCCGCTCTTTCTCCAGCAGCGTAACTTCGCGTCCCGCGGCTGCAAGACGCATGGCGACCATCGATCCCGCGGGACCTCCTCCGATTACCAGATGGTCGACCCTTCGGAGCACTGCGCTCATTTTGATTTTCTCCGCGCCACACACAACCTTGCCGGTTTGAATCCCTTGATAACTACCTCCCGATCGCCCAGTCCCGCTGCCGCGCACATCCTTCGCCAATCATCCCGCACAAAGGACCGCGCAATCGAGACAGGGCCGTCGTGCCGCACAAAGTGATGAAGCCCGGCCAACTTTGAAAAGATGCGGAAAGAATAATAGGGAATAGCGGCGCGAGATAGATCGTTGATAAACCATCCCAGCTCGCTATGCCGCTCCATCCATTGCAGAAATCGAATTACATCGGCTTCGGCAAGATGGTGTGTGAAGAGGGAACTGACTACGAGGTGAACCGGCTTCTGTGGAGTGTATGAAAATACGTCTGCGGTAATCCACTGGATGTTGCTCTCGGCAGCACTGGCCTCCGCGGCGATTGCGCTAGCGTCCGCATTGTGGTCGAGGCCGGTCAGCTCCACCGGAACTCCGCGCGCCTTTGCCCATTGCTCAATCCGCCGCAGCCCGTCTCCATAGCCACAGCCCACGTCGAGGATGCGAAGCGGACCGGCGAGAGACTCTAATTCAAGACGGTCGAGCCAATGCAGCACCGGGCGATAGGCCATCAGCCAGCGGTTTGTCTTTGCAAGGTCGCGCAGGCAGGCGCGCAATTCCTCGCGGCTGCATGGCTCATCCATTCGCTCGTTGAGTTCGGAGCGGCGGCTGAAATCCGGCATATTATGCGGCATGGAAGAGCATGGTCTCCGCCGTCAGCCCTGGTCCGAATGACATGGCGCAGCCTTGCTGTCCCGGCTGTGAACGACGCATCACCTGCTCCAATACGAAGATCACTGTTGCCGAAGACATGTTTCCGTATCTCTTAAGAACATCGCGCGAGCAGCATAGCGCATCTTCGCTTAGACTCAGGTTCTTCTCTACCGCGTCGAGTATCGAGCGGCCTCCCGGATGCACCGCCCATAGATCGATTGACCGCGGATCTCTTCCCTGTGTTACTTGCCGGCCGAGATTCTTGAGTGAGCTTCCTATCTCGCCGGGGACCTGTCCTGATAACTGCATATCGAATCCAATATCGCCGATGCGCCACGTAATTAGGTGGCTGGTCTCCGGTATAGTAACTGCCAGAAAGCTGTCGATAGCTACTCCCGCCTGACGCGCGGTTATTAGGCTCGCGGCGCAGCCGTCTGCGAAAACCAGAAATGAGAGTACCTGCTCCAACTCGTGCGTCTCCTGAAAATGCAGCGTGCAGAGTTCCAGATTCAACATCAGAACTGAGGCCTCAGGCTCCGAACGAATGATGTGATGGGCCGACTTCAGAGCATTGATCGCGGCATAGCATCCCATAAAGCCGATCATCGTGCGTTCCACCGATGGATTGAGCTTTAAATGGTTCACAACCTCGAAGTCCAGCCCCGGCGCGTACAGTCCCGTGCACGAAGTTACAATCACGTGCGTTATGCCGCGCCGCTCTTCCTCTGTCAGCGCGAGCTTGTCGAGAGCGCTTTGCGCAAGTTGCGGAGCCAGGCGCTCGAAAAACTGCATGCGGCGCGCCGTTGCGGGAAAGTTCCCCCGCTGATAGAGACCTTCCGTATCCCTCCAGCCGCCGTCTGCTGAAGGAATGGGTTGCATGAAGGAGTAACGGTGTTCAATGGCAGAGAGGCGCACCATGCGGCGAAAGAGATTGCGCGCTGTGCCTTCTACGAGCATTCCGGCGGCAAAATCGATAAAGGCCCGATGAACATCGTGCGGGGGAACTGCCGTCGCTATGCGGTTAATGTATGCGGTCGTCATTCCGGCCCTCCGCGACACTCAGCTTTTTGCTGCAACCATTCTCAAACAGTTTATGTGGATATCTGTCATCCAAATGTAATCCTTAGACGCGAGAGAAGGTTGCTCAGATGCAGTATTTCCTGGACCCAGAAGAACGCAATGACTAGTGTTATCGATAACAGATTGTGAATTCTTTCTTTATGGAAAGCCTGATCGATAAATGGTAACGGCCCGGCATCGCTGCCGGGCCATCGTTAACTCGCTTGCCTCGCGCAAGCGGGGCGCTAACTCGCTCAAAAGAAAATTACGAATGTAAAATCAGGCCCAATCTCCCGCTCTTCAGCGCCAGCCCTGCCATCGCAAGCAACCCGCTCCCCAGCAGTAGCCACGTAGATGGCTCCGGCGTGATAGTAAACGTTCCTTGAGCGTTAATATAATCAGGTACTTCATTACTATCATAATTATTATTTATGAACGTCCAGGAGTAGCCGGTATCCGAGTTGTAGTAAAGATCGATGCCGTCGACTGCAAAAGAAGGGATACCCTGCATGTACGTAAAATATAGACCGTATTGATCGAATATCGCACCAGTCCCGGAGAGATTGAGGATATTGTCATAATGGATGAGGCCGTCGGGGGATGTAATGCTGCCGGTATTACTGTAGGACAGGCCAGTATCGTTTATTACGTAAGGTGTTAGCCCACTGGCGCCCAGAGTGCCGGAAACACCAGTAATGCCATAGTATCCTCCGCCCAACGAAGTTGTGGTCAACATCAGCGATGCAGCGAGCGTGTCACCAACTGTTACTTTGTCGTCACTAGGTCCTTCATGACTGGTGACTAAGGCGGTGAGGTTGAGGTTGTAGCTATCGGCCTTGGCGGCTGGCGCAGAGGCAAGAGCAGCTGCCAATGCAATCGATAGAAGTGAAATCTTTTTAGTGTTCGTCATGGTTTCTTGGCTCTCCTTTTGTACGATTCAGTGCTGAAAAGTAAGCGCGCGATTCCTGGCATACTGCAGGTTAGTTTCTTTCGCCGGAGAAATAAATTACATACCCCGCTTTCTGAACTGTTTTTATTTGCGACAATTTTATCGCTCTATTTGTCTCTTTTTCAATGAGGATAGAGTAAATATTATGTTTTTGTGATATCGCTCACACTTTCCCACAAACACCACGGCCCGGCATCGCTGCCGGGCCGTCATTGTCTTGCTTACCCTGCGCTAAGCGCGGCTAACCCCGCCACAACGCAGGTGGTCAGATCCGCATCGGCATCAGCACATACCGGTACTTGTACTCCGCATCCGGATCTTCCGGCCGCATCTGCCCCGCTGATTGCGAGTCCTTGAACTCCAGACGCACCTCGCCTTCGTTCCCCAACGCCTTCAGAAAATCGAGAATGTAAACCGAGTTGAAGCCCACCGCGATGGGCTCGCTCGTGTAGGGGGTGTCGATGGTGTCTTCGCTCTCGCCGCTCTCGCTGGAGCTGGCGCTGAGTTTGAGTTCGTTGCTCTCCAGCCGCAGCCTGATCGCCCCCGACCGCTCCTCGGCAAACTGCGCCACGCGCTCTATGGCCGCGGACAGCTCGCTCGACCGCACCACGGCGAACTTCGTATTGTCGCGCGGCATCACCGCCTCGAAGTTGGGGAACTGCCCGCTGAGCTTGCGCGTGCTCAACGTGCGATGCCCCACGCGGAAGTAGAGCGTGTGCTCGTCGTCGGCGAACTCCACCTTTTCGGCCTCTGTGGCCGCCAGCAGTTGCTCCAGCTCGTGCAGAGCCTTGCGCGGAATCAGCACGCGCTTTTCGCCGCTGATGCCTTCCAATGTCTCGTTGGTCTTCTCCACGTAAGACAGCCGGTGTCCGTCAGTAGCCACCATGGCCAGCGACTCGGCCTTGATTACCAGCAGTGCGCCGTTCAGCGTGTAGCGAGACTCTTCATTCGAGATTGCAAAAATTGTGCGACTGATCAGCGTCTTCAGCGCCACGGATGAAATTCCCGTTGCCTTGATTGAAGGAAACTCCGGCACCTGCGGAAAGTTGGCGCGCGCCATGCCCACCATCTTGGTATTCGAGCGTCCTGAGCGGATCTGCACCCAATGATTTTCCAGTAGCTTGATGGAGATGTCGCCGTCGGGCAGCAGCTTCACGTAGTCGTAGAGTTTGCGCGCCGGAATGGTGCAGGCTCCCGCCTTCTTCACCTTGGCCGCGGCACTGGTGCGGATCGCCTGGTCGAGATCGGTAGCCGTGATGTTCAGCCGGTCGCCTTCGGCTTCGATAAGGAAATTGGACAAAATCGGAATAGTAGTCTTGCGCTCCACTACGCTCTGCGTCGCGGTCAGCTCCTTCACCAACTCCTGACGGCTGACTGTAATCTCCATCACTGCCCCCGTCGCGGACGGCTTCTCGACTTCTGTCTCTGCTTTCGCCATAATCCACCCCCGCTTTGCCCTCGCGAAGAAATCCCCATCAAAGCAAAATCCACACTGGACACACTCTACAACAACTTGCCGCCAGCCGGAATCCGCTTTCTTTTCTTCTTCTTGATTGTATGCACCTTTGCGCTCCTTGGCGCGTGGAAAACTAGGCCGCTTCTCTGCATTCCTTGCTAGTCGGCGTGTTGGGTCGGGGAGCTGGAACAAGCGGAGCAATTCTCCCAAAGCAGGGTCTGGTTTGCAGACATTGAACGCATAACAGGCTTTGTATCAGGGCACGGCTTTAGCCGTGCCAAAAAACACCATCGAAAATGCGGGCTTTAGCCCCTGAGGAGGAACGCATCGATTTGGTCGGAGGGAGGCGGGGGTTTTAACCCCCGCAGACATACGCAAAATGATTTCGGGCTTTAGCTCCGGAGGAGTCTCTATGCATAGGGAGCGCGTTAAGCGACGGAAGGGTGAATAAACGTAGGATTAATAAAGAATAAAGATAGTAGTACCCGTAGTTCTGTTAGGAAAAGTGGATAGTCAGCTGAAATGGTTGAGAAAGATGGGGTTGGTAGCAGGAGAGTTTTCTAAAACCAGGCTGTGCAATTGAGGGCATTAGGAAAACCCGCAGGTGAGCTGGTTTTCAGAGCCTGGTTTCCCACCACTCCCACAGGCAACTCAAAAAGGCCTGTGTAAAGTGGGTGGATTATGTGAATAGCTGGTCTGTGTCCGTATTAGGCAAGGGGTTGCAAGAGGCGTGCAATCCACAGAGGAGGATTATTTGATCTTTTCGACAGGATTGGCAAGGAAAAGAAAGTGTCTAAAGATGAGGCACCAGAGCGTGTAAAAGTATTTCCGATCACGGGAGCGGGCGGTCAACTTCCCATTCCAGCACCCCGCTCGAAAGAACCATCTCGTTTTCTGTGGCTTGGATGAGTTAGAGAGATAGACTCGGCGGATGAGGACATCGGAGATGGGTATCGACATAGGCCGCCTGGAGGATCAACTTCTCCAGATGTCGGCCGAAGGAACGCCAGGCCGCGAGTTTTGCGAGTCCATCTCCGAACTGGCGCGGACAGGGCGTTTCACGCAGTTGCGCGAGGTGCTCCCCGGCATTGTCTATGACGAATTATGGGCGCGCTATCAGCAGAACCCAGAGGCCTTCGTCGCAGACTGGCGGCAGCTCGCACAGGAGATGCATCAGGGGTTTATCCAGCACGCGCGCCAGCGGCTTACCTCGCTCACCAAGCTGCAATATGCCGGCCTCGAAGGACCGACTCCCGCATGGCAGGAGATTCAGCGCGCTCTCGACGGCCAGCAAAACGATCTGCTCCGCACCGCTTTTGCCCTCGAGTTGCTGGAGCTGGTCGAGCCTGCCGTGCAACGCGCCACGCACCTGCGCGAATGTGTCGTCGCCGCGCCTAGTTCAGAGGAGGCTGACCGCTATCTAGACGAAGCCACCCGTTGCTATTTCTTTGGCCTCTTTACCGCTTGCGCCATCATGTGCCGCTCGGTTCTCGAGGAGGCCATCAAGCAGAAACTTCCCGCCGCGCTCACCGGCCAGATTCGCACCCGCTATCGCAATACCGCCACCCTCGGCAACCTCCTCCACGAGGTCAACAACAATCTGCAAATGACCGGCTTCGACTCGGACTTTCCACGCGTAGCCAACCTAGTCAACGATATCGGCCGCAAAGCCGTCCACCAGGGTCTCATTTCAGAGGACGAGGCCCGAGGCTGCCTGCAAAACGCCCGCCACGCCCTGCAACTGCTTCTGCGCCAATGAAGCCATGCAGCGCATGATTCCTTTCCTTGAAAAAAACAGGCTCCCCATCCTCCACGAATCCGTGAATGTAAGGGAGCCCGCTTTTTTGTAATGCTCAATTTACACACTCCCCCGCGGCAACCCAATCTCTCATCCTCTCGTGCCGATAAAAGACTGGGTAACCGCAGGGGAAATCACCACATTCGTTACGCCCGTCACATGACCGGCGAGCACTTGAGGCAATTGCAGTCTGTTCCGCCAGGTCCTGGATCGGAGCAGTATTGATTCGCTCCGCAGCCATTGGTGGCGCCGGCGCGCGTGCAGGTGCCCGGTGCAGGCTTGCAATTCCACTCAGGCTGTCCTTGTGGTCCGATAAACGGGAGATAGCACCCAAAGTGGCAAGTTGAAGGACACCCTCCGCTGACAGGTACGCACTTCTTGGTGTATGGATCCCAAATCTCTCCTTTGATGGGGCAGGTGGGGGGAGCCGGAGTCGGCGTGCATTGGCTGATCGTCGCGCTCGTGGTCCAGCTATAGCCAGAGGGACACGTGGAGTGATAGAACGCCAGCGCGTAATCATCCACTCCCTTGCCAACGTTCAGATCGGTGTTAGGGGAGCCGATGCTTCCTCCGGGCCCGGAGACCCACCTGTCGAAGTTCCCTCCTGTCGGTGTGGTCGAGTCGGCGTTGATTTGTACCGCGTAGTTCGTCGTAACCACCGCGCCATCCACGTTGCCGGTTGTGGTGTAACTAGTGTCCAGGCTCATGTCGGCCGGAACGTTGATATTCACGAAGTTGTCGTTGAGCAGCGTCCCTTGTATCTCGCCCCATTCGTCAATGGCTGCACCGCTGCCGCCGCCAGGGCAACCTGCGGGGTTGGTACATGGGCCGCCCACTGGAAAGTAATATACATCCACGATAACCTGTGGCTTGGACGTGTTGGGCAGGATTACATTCACGGTCAGAGGAAGGGTTCCATTACTCTCCGGGAATATGCTGATGCCCCCTTCCGCGCCGCCGTTAATGCTCACAAAGGCCAGCGCGTATTGTGAAGGCGGTGTCGTCGTCGTGGTCCATGTCGAAGGAAACGACGTTTGCACCGGGATGGTTGCGCCGGGTGTCAGCGTTCCGCCAACCACGGTGGGTCCAGCCAGCGTCACAAAGTGCCCGCTGGTGCCCGTACGCGGCTGGCGTGTGCCGCCGGTGCCGGGTTGGTAATAAAAGTAGGTGAGGGTTTCCTGGGCTGTGGCCCGAGGCTGATCGGGAAAAACGGTGAGCGCCGTCGCGCCGATGAGCATAGCCAATACGGCTCGGTGATTCATCTTGACCTCCATGGTCGTCTTGTTGCCCGGCTGGGAATGCCAGGCGGGTTGGGGGGAGTCAGGCCGCGAGCAGCGCAGAGGGTGTTCGATTCCGGCTTACATGTGGGAAGCTTTACCCGTGTTGATTTTTTGCTGTTGAGAACAAGGGAAGTCGCGCCTGAATCCCGATTTCGGTTTACACGCATTGTAGTGAAGGCCAGGCGATTTTCATATCAAAATATCTGTGCACGGAGATTCAGAGACCCCTATATTCCCCTGTTTGAATCCTGAGACTTACATTGAAAGCCTTGTGTTCCCCGGTAATTTCCGCAAATTGCTCTTCTCCTTCTTTGGCGTTGGCGTTAAGATAGTTCCGATCATCTGTCAGCTTTATTTCGTTGCCTGTAAGGCTATATCTGTAACCCAGGAGCACGCTCATGAGAAATACCTCGCGCAATTTCGCATTCATCCTCGCCTTCGCGCTGATGGCCGCCGGCGCGCTTCACGCCCAACAAGCCGTCGCGCCACCGCCCAAGCCCGCCGATAGCGGTCCATCGCTCGAAAAAACCATGCAGTTCATCCAGGAGAACGCCGCCGAGGGCAAGCTCGCCTACACCGCATTCGTCACCGACGCCTCGCAGCAGGGCGTCGAATGGAAGAACCAGTTCACAGTGGAAACGAGCAGCCTCGTGGCCGATGCCGGCGCATGCCGCATCACCTATCACTGGCGGGCCGAGGAGAACAGGAAAGTCGCCGACGATGCCGATTACTCCCTGGTACTCAAGGACGTGAAGGAAATCCTCGTCCTGCCCCAGGATCAAAACCAGAGCCAGGTGGACAACCGCAATGGCCATCCCGACTGGAACTCGCGCATCTCGCCTCCACTCTTTACGCTCATCGTCAAGCGCCCCAAGGGCCTGGTCAATGTCTTCCTCTTCTCCGATGAAACAATGGCCAACCGCGTGGCCAAAGCCATCACCCATGCCGTTGAACTCTGCGGCGGCGGAAAGGACGCCTTCTAGATGAGACACACCATGTTCCTTGCCAAAGGCGCAGTGCTATTTTTCGTCCTGTGCATGTCCGCCCCGCACGCCCGCGCCCAAAATCAGACCCCCGCAAATGTTGGACCAGTCGTCGGAGCATGGACCGACCCGGACACTAGTCTCACCTGGACAAAGCAGGAAAACGGATCGGACGTGAATTGGTACCAGGCCAATGCCTACTGCTCCAATCTGCGCCAGGGTGGTTACTCCGACTGGCGTCTGCCCACCATCGACGAGTTGCAGGCTATCTACGATCCCAGTGTTGATATCCCTGGACAAGATTCAGATGGAGAAGCGGTGACATGGCACGTGAAGGGCAATGTGAAATTGTTAAATGGTGCGGAGTGGAGCAGTACCCAATTTACTGATGGGGCGGCATGGTTCTTCTACTTTGGCAATAGAACAAGGCGGCATTACAACCCACTTGACAGCCATATCGAACGCGCGCTCTGTGTGCGCCGCTAGAGGAGATTTCCACTTCGGCGGCTGAAAGGATCCCATCTTAATGCGAATCATCATGATCTTTACCAAGAGCGCGACACTTTTTCTACTCGTACTTGCCATCTCTGTCGTACTTACCCGCGCCCAAAATCAAACTCCCGCGAACGCTCCACCTCCTGTTGGATGGACCGACCCGGCAACCGGGATGACTTGGACAACGGAGGACAACGGTTCGGACGTGAATTGGAACCAGGCCATCACATACTGCGCGAATCTGCGCTTGGGCGGATACTCCGACTGGCGTCTGCCCACCATCGACGAGTTGCAGGGTATCTATGACGTGAACGCTGGCAACCAGCATGTGAAGGGCAACCTGAAACTCTCCTCCAAATATTTTTGGAGCAGCTCCCAGTCTCCGGCTTCCGGGAAGGCGTGGTTCTTCTTTTTCTCCAATGGGAAGCGGTACTCCTTCCGCAGCAGCGACAGCAAATTAGATCGTGCCCTCTGTGTGCGCCGTTCCGTGCAGTGAAAGGAACCTGATGAGACTCCAAATGATGAATAGATGGTTGATTTCTCTCTTGCTCCTGGCGGTTCCTGGTATGACCGATCTTCAGGCCCGCGCGCAAAATCAAACTCCCGCGAACGCTGCACCCGTCGGTTGGACCGATCCGGATACCGGCTTGACCTGGACAAAGGCGGACAATGGATCGGACATAAATTGGAACCAGGCCATCGCCTATTGCTCCAATCTGCGCCTGGGCGGATACTCCGACTGGCGTCTGCCCACCATCGACGAGTTGCAAGGAATCTACGACCATAGCATCGAAATCCCTGGATATTGGTCAAGAACTGGAGAAGCGATCACCTGGCACGTGAAAGGCAACCTGAAACTTTCCGGATCGCCATGGAGCAGTAATCAGAAAAATCTTAAGGAGGCGTGGTACTTCGAATTCGACAATGGGAGTCGATTCTCCATCCGGCTCGGCTTCAGCCAAGATGGCCGTGCCCTCTGTGTGCGCCGCTAGAGAATAATATCGGCGAATCGTTTCTTTGCTGATTTGATCCTTAGTATCTTTGTTTTCGTTACGCCTTCTCCCAACGCGCCTGCCTTCTATACTGTTCTTTCATGTCCTACGCCGCCGCCATCGATCAACTTAACGCCATGGCGCCGGAACTGTACGCCCGCCCCGGCCAGCCGCGCCGAAAATTCTCCCTCGATGAATTCCGCACCCTCCTCGCCGCCCTCGGCAATCCCCATCAGAGCTTTCGCTCCGTGCTCATCGCCGGAACCAACGGCAAAGGCTCCACCGCTTCCACTCTGGCCTCCATCCTCACCGTCTCCGGAGCGCGCGCCGGCCTCTACACCTCGCCCCATCTCCAGCGCGTCAACGAGCGCATCCGCATCGGCAACTCAGAAATCTCCGACGACGACTTTGCCCGCCTCTACTTCCGTGTTCGTGAACTCGCGCAACAGTTGGTTCAGGAACGCCGACTCCCGCAGCCTCCCAGCTTCTTTGAAATCCTCACCGCGTTAGCCTTCCTCTACTTCGCCGAATCCAACATCGACCTCGCCGTCCTCGAAGTCGGCATGGGCGGCCGCCTCGACGCCACCAACGTCGTCGATCCGCTCCTCTCCATCATCACCGACATCTCCCTCGACCACACCGAGTGGCTCGGCTCAACCCTCGCCGCCATTGCGCGCGAGAAGGCCGGCATTCTCCGCCCAGGCGGGAGAATGATTCGGCTCCCGCAATTCACCGAGGCCGATGACGTTCTCAATGAAATCGCGAAAGATCTTGGTGTGCGCTGGGTCGACGCGATCGGCTACCTGCCGGCCATGGGACCAGAGGGCTTCAGCGGCGTACGCACCGTTGTAGTGAATGGCGCGACCATTGAACTCCACTCCCCCCTGGCCGGCGGCCATCAGAATCGCAACATCGCCCTGGCCATCGCCGCGGCCGTCGAGCTTGCCTGCGATTTTGGCTTTCACATCACGCCTCAGCAGATTGCCGAAGGCATTCGCAAGACACAGTGGCCCGGCCGTCTCGAACGCATCTCGTCACGCGGCGTCGAATGGATTCTCGACGTGGCTCACAACCCCGCAGGCGCTTGGGCGGTGCGATACGGACTTTCCGATGTGTTAGGTGGCCAGGCAGCGAAAACTCTGGTCTTCAGTTGCCTGCGCGACAAGCCCATCGCGGAAATGGCGCAGATTCTCTTTCCCCTCTTCGAGAGCGTGATTTTGACCCCCATCCACTCCCCCCGCGCCGCCGCCATGGAAGACCTGGTAGCCGCTGCGCAACTGACCCAGACACCCTTCCTCGTTGCAGAGTCGGTCGCAGACGCGCTCTTGCTGGCAAGCAAGCATACCAGCGGCGGCCCAATCATTGTCTGCGGCTCAGTGTATCTGGTGGGTGAGGCACGCTCCCTGCTGCTGCACAAATCTGAAGGGGACGAAAAATGAGAACGCGCCCCAATCCCCTCCCCTGGTTCTATCGCTGGAGGACCGATCTCATCCAGACGCCGCTCTTGGCGCTGATCACGGCGGCATGCGGAAGCATTTCATTTCTCCTTTCGCTCGTCGACAAGAAAGGCAACGCGCAACACAGCGTCGCCCGCTTCTGGGCGCGTGCCTGCGTTTGGGTTTCCGGTTCAAAGCTGAAAGTGATTGGCGCGGAGAATCTCCTCGGGAGCCGGCCGGCCGTCTACGCCTCCAACCATACCTCCTACATGGACGTACCGGTGATCTTCGCCGCGCTTCCCTTCCAATTTCGCATTCTGGCGTGGAAGGCCTTGTGGCCTATTCCCTTTATCGGCTGGTACCTGAATCGCTCTGGCCAGTTGCCCATCGACACCCGCAACCCCCACGCCTCCATCTCCAGCCTGGGAGCCGCCGCCAAAGTCCTTCGCTCCGGCATGCCGCTCTTCCTCTTTCCCGAGGGCAAGCGGACTCTCGACGGCAATCTACAGCCTTTTCTTCCCGGCGCGGCCTACCTCGCCATTCGCGCCCAAGTCCCTCTGGTGCCCATCGCGCTCAGCGGAGTCTACGAGCTCCTGCCCGTTCACACCCATCACTTTTTTCCCGGCCAACTCACAGTGAGCATCGGCAAGCCCATCGAAACCACGGGAATGACCATGCAGCAGGTCGATGAGCTGACGGAGCGCCTGCGGGAGGCAATTCAGGGGTTGCTTGGGCAACCGGTGCCTGCCGGCGAACAAGTCCTGATGCCCGTCTCGTGAAAGCAGGATATTTTGTTCTGCTCCATCGCCGGGGTTTGTGCATCAAGTAAGAAGATGATGGCGGAGGCGTCATAATGATCATCGAAATGCGTACATACAAGTTGAAACCGGGAAAGCGGACGGAATTCCTTGATATTTTCCAAACCAGATCGATGCCTGCGCACTCGGAGATCGGGATGAAGATTCTCGGTCCGTGGCTCTCCATTGAAGATCCCGACACATTTTTCTTCATGCGCGGCTTTCCGGATCTCGCCTCGCGCGAGCCGATGAAGGCAAAGTTCTATGAGGGGGAGCTTTGGAAAAGCGAGCTGGAGCAGGTGTTAATGCCGATGATCGAAAAGTATGATGTGGTGCTTGTGGACGATCCAAAGGGGCTGGTTCGATGGTAGCGGAGGCAACGTGTGCGGGCGATGTTAAGGATGGTTAAAAATGTAGGTGCAGAAGTTCGACTTTGCGTCCCGGCCCCCTATCCCACCTGCCGCTCCTGTGATTACACTGGTTCCTGCCATGTGCGTCCATATTGCCATCCCCGAGCCCACCGGCGCCGATCCGGCCTACAATCAGCGGACCTTGCCCGCCTATCTCTCCGCCCTCCGTTCCGCCGGAGCCACCCCCATCATCGTTCCCCTGCACGAGCACCAGGACCGCATCGCCCGTCTGCTCGCCGGCGTCCAGGCGGTGCTTCTGCCCGGCAGCAAATTCGATGTAGACCCGCAAAGATACGGTGAGGAAGCGCTCCCTGAGTGCGCCGCGCCCGACCCCGCACGCGCCGCCGTCGACGAGCTCCTCCTGCAAGACGCCTTCAACCTCCACAAGCCCATCCTGGCCATCTGTGGCGGCACGCAGTCTCTCAACGTCTGGCTCAATGGCTCGCTCATCCAGCACCTCACAACCGCCGTCAATCACAGCCCAGGCCGCGATGTGGCGGAGGCACACTCCATCCGCATTGCCCCCGGCACGCGGCTGGCCAGTCTGAGTTCTTTCCCCGAGCCCCTGGTCAACTCCTCGCACCACCAGGCCATCAAGGTCGTCGGCGACGGCCTGCTGGTCAGCGCCGTCTCTCCGCTCGACGATGTCGTCGAGGCCGTCGAGCTCGACTCGCCCCAGCACTTTGTTCTCGGCGTCCAGTGGCATCCCGAGCGCACATACACCTCGAGTCCTCTCTCCCGCGCCCTCTTCGCAGCCTTTGTGCAGGCCGCTGTACTCTGGAAACCCCGCCACATTGAAGAGTCAGCAGTGTCGGCGTGATTGTCGTGCTCAATCTTCCACGTATCTCCGTGCCCCATCCTTTCGCGTTCTTTGCGAATAGGTGGGATACCACAAATCTCAATCGTGGGTGCCCCACCTTCGCCGATTTATGTTTTCTGTAAATCGGTTAAGGTGGGATATCTATAACTAAAGTTTTTTATGGTTTTACCGTTCCGTTTATAAGGATTGAACTTCATGACTGAATCCCCAAATCCCGCCGGACCCCGCCTCATCGCCCTCCTAGTCGAGTCCTCCCAACCCCCGCTCGACCCCGTTTTAACCCAGAGCTTCGAGACCCTACTTTCGCTTTTTCTTCGCTGGAGCGCACGCATCAACCTCACCGCCATACGCGACCAGGACGGCATCCTCTCCCGCCATTTTGTCGAGTCCATTGCCTGCGCCCGAGCCCTCCCTGCCGGCGTCTCCACCCTGCTCGACTACGGTTCCGGCGCCGGCTTCCCCGGAATTCCCATCGCCCTCTGCCGTCCGGAAATCTCCGTCACCATGGCTGAGTCGCAAGGCAAAAAAGCCGCATTTCTCAGCGAGGCCGTCCGTGTCTTGAAAATCTCTGCCAAGGTCTACTCCGGCCGCGCCGAGGATCTTCACGCCGTCTACGATTGTGTAACCCTGCGCGCCGTCGACAAAATGGACCGTGCCGTTCAGGCCGCCACCAAGCTCGTCCGTCCCGGAGGCTGGCTTGCGCTCCTGACCACCATCACCGCCCTTCCAGCTCTCAAAGCAGCAGCCGGCGCAGAATTCTCCTGGACCACGGTGTCTCTATTTCCAGGCAACGACACCCGCCTGCTCGCCCTCGGCAAGCATGCCATCAATTCGCCATCTTGATCAGCGCCAGCTTCTTGATTGCGCCCAGATCCTTCTCCGCCTTCACCATTAATCGCACACCTGTTCCCTCCGCATACCGAGGCGCATCGTCGATGATCTTCAGCGTGCTCTTGGCCAGATCGCTTCCGCGCGCCGCCGCAACCGCCTTGTCGCCCAGCGCAAACGACACACGAAAGCAGCCCGCGCACGGGCTCAGATAAACAATGTTCCTCTTTTTCTGCTTGAGCCGCAGCGACCACCCATGCTTGGCTCCAGACGAATTCCACTCGCTCTCGCAGGCTCCCTGCTCCGCCATCCAACTCACCAGCTGCTTCCACAACCCAGCCGTTGAACCCAGCGCCGCCGCGACCTCCGCCTCCGTGGGTGCCTTGATTTTTCCGATAAATGCATTCGGCGTTTCCATCGTGCTCCTTGGATGTTCTTGATCCGTTTATAAGGTAAGGGTTGGGAGAACCCGGCGCAAAATTGCGGCCTGTTCCGCAGGCTCATAGAAGGGATGGTCGCGGTAGACGCTGGCTCCAACTTCCATATAGGCTTCAAAAATTTCGGGGGCTCGTTGAGTGGCAACCTCGCGTACCTTGCGGGCGTGGGCCTGAGTGAACTCCGGTTTCGCCGGATCCACAAATCCAGCCTGGATGAAGGCGCGAGTCTTGCGTACGCACTTGCACTCGTTTTCTGCATTTACAAGGCTGCAGTTGTCGCGCAGGTATTCGTAGAGATCACTGCGTGCGCGGGAGAGAATCTGCCGGAAGTTGTCGGGTGTAACCTCAACGATCTCAGCGCCCACTTCGTCGCTCACGCCAAAAATTTCGCCAAGAATAAAGACCAGCCGCTGGCGTCCATCAAGGCAAAGCAGCGTGCCGATCATGCAATTGTTCTTCGTCTCTTCGACAAGAATTTCTATCGGAACGGGCACGGTGCGCGGATCGGGCGGATCGAGATCGGGCACCTTGCGCAGTCCGGCGGAGGCCAAATTAAAGGAGCAGATGGCATCCGTGGCGGCCCACTTGGGCTTCTTCACGTTCAATAGATGATTGACAGCGATGCGATAAAGCCAGGTGCGAAACTTCGCTTCGCTCCTGAAGTTCGGCAGAGCCTTGATGGTCTTCAGCAGAATTTCCTGGGTAGCATCCTCAGCATCGGCGCGGCGATGGAGCATGCGGAGTGAAAGATTGAAGAGCCACGGAAGATGGCGGGTGATAAGACGTTCGAGCTGATCGCGGTCGCCGGTTTTTGCGTCTATCACGAGTTTTTCATCCGGGTCGCAGGGCGAATTTTCGGCGAAGGGGCTTTGCGGTGCTTCGAGTTTGGCTTGCATCGAGAATCTCCTACAGATAGGACAATCCGCATCAACTTGTGTGACAGAAGCAGAAGAAATTTCTCAAAAGAGTCTTGGCGGTTTAGACCGCCCCCCGCCCGCCTCAATCCCAATGCTTCATCCGCGGCCAGATCTCCTGCAAGTTCCACTCGTATCCGCGGCAGTGATAAATCGGCTTCCACTCATCGGGCCGCGACAGCGGGTGCTTGGTGTTGCCGATGATCGAGTAGCTCTTGCAATGCTCCTGCATATTCCTTTCGCGTCCCTCGCCCAGAACAATAATGCTCTCGCCGGTGTACCCGCTCGGTCCCCAGATCCAGTAGCTCTGGTGATTCCCGATCGCCTTCGGAAGCCCATATCTTGGTCCAAAAAAATCGATAGCCCCGCCGTCCCCATAGTTGTTTGCAAAGATCGCAGTCTTCCTCTGCTCCTCGGGCGAAAGTGTCTTGTAATACGCCGCCACCTGCTGCGCTACCTCCTCCCAGCCAAACATGTCCGCGTAAATCTGCGGCAAAACTCCTTCCGGTTGGTGCTCGAACTTCTGCTGCTCGATGCCCAGCGTGTGCTCGTACGCCAGAAACTTCGGCACGCTCAAAACCGGCAGCACAGTGGGAGCGTAAACGCCGCCCACTCCGGCTATGCCTAGCGCCAGAACAGTCTTCACCCATACCCACATCCTGCCTTCAGTCGCGCCTTCCACCCACACAGCCCCTGCCGCAAACAGCATCGGGTACACCGGTGCCAGGTAATACATCTTGCCGTGCAGCGCCATCATCTCCGCCAGAAAAATCAGATATGCCCATCCCAGCGCCCGATACAGCCTGCCCTGCTTAGAGAAGAAGAACACCAGCGCGGCAACCACCAGCAGCGCGGCCACAAAGCCCAGCATCTGTGCCTGAGCCCCAAGAAACGGCAGCGGAGCAAGCACAACGTCGCGGCCGTTTGCACGGATGTTGCGCATCAACTCCAGAAAGGGAAACTGATGCTGCTGCTGCCACAAGAAGTTGGGCAGTGCAATCGCCGCCGCCAGCACGCAACCCAACCAGAACCAGCGATGCTGCAGGCTTTCCCGCAGCGGCGTCAGGCAAACTCCCAGCGCCAGCCCCGCCAACCAGAACACCACGCCGTATTTGTTCAGAATCGTGATTCCCCCGAGCGCGCCCACAAACAGCCAAAGCGGCTCGCGGCCTGTCTTCACGATTTGCGTAATCAGGCAGGCGACCCCTGTCCATAGCAGCGGGTCGAAGGCATTCATCGTGAACAGGTGTGAAAAGGCCAGCGAGATGGGCGCCATTAGTGCCGCCAGCGCGGCAAGAAACATCGCCCACCGCCGCCCTCCCAACTGCCGCGCCTGCACGCCCACCAACACAATCGTCCCCGCCCCCGCCAGCGCCGGCAGCAGCCGCAAAGACCACAAAGATGTTCCAATCGTGTGCTGCAAGAACCAGGCAGTCCATCCAATTAGCGGCGGCTGGTCCACATATCCCCACGCTGGGTGTTCCCCGCACGCCAGGTAGTAAAGCTCATCGCGGAAGTATCCGTAATGCGGCGCAGACACGCAGAAGAGCGCCATGCGAGCCAGCGCGACATACAGAACAATAGCCATCCCGGAGGTGAAGCGAGACAATCTGCGACTTTCACATGTGGCATCAGCCGCGGATAATTTTTCAGTCATAAGAGTCCATACGGATGATAACGGAATGCGTTCCCGCAAGCACAAGCTTCAGATGATCGTTGGTGGTCGATCGGGAGTACCATCTATTAGCCCATGACCCTTCACCTTCTATATCCCAGGAGAGACGACCAGTGGAAGGTATGGCGAAGTCAGGCATGAATGAATCTGCAACTAAATCTGCTACCGTCTGAATGTTCCACGTGGAACAATTCGGGAACCCAGCCCAAAGCGGGAAATGTTCCACGTGGAACATTTCCATTCTATCTAGGCCCAAAATGGGCAAGGTCTCAAAATGGACCCCTACTGAAAAACGTTCTCTGACCCACTCGCATTTTTGCCCAAAATCACAAAAGTTTTCCACCGACCACGGTTTTTCGCGCACCCTCCAATGCCTCTACACTCCCCACCGTGAAAGCCTTGCCCTGTATAAACTTGCTCACTTCCTGCTCCGCCACGCGGCAAGCGCTTTCCACAAGTTTGCTCGGTTCTCCACAGCTCCGGCGGCTACTCGCGAACAGCGCATGCTTTACTCTGCTTTGCCGGTGCTTTACTCTGGAATGCCATGGGAAAGATTCTCGGCCTCGTCAACCAAAAAGGCGGAGTTGGCAAGACGACCACGGCCATCAACCTGGCCGCCTGTCTTGCTCTCCAAGGTATCAAGGTTCTCCTGGTGGACTGCGACCCCCAGGCAAACTGCTCCTCGGGGATCGGATTCCAGCGCGACGACAACCGCCGCTCCATCTACGATGTGCTGATGGGCGACGCCCCGGCGGAGCAGGTAATTCTGCCCACGGAGATCGATCTGCTCTCGCTGCTGCCCGGCTCCAAGAACCTGACCGGAGCCAATGTCGAGCTGGCCACCGCCGATGATCGCGCGCTGCGTTTGCGTCGCGCCCTGGAGCCAATTAAGGAAGAATACGAGCTGGTGGTTCTGGACTGCCCGCCGGCGCTTGACCTGCTCACCGTAAACGTTCTAGCCGCGGCCGACACGCTGATCGTTCCCATGCAGGCCGAGTACTTCGCCCTGGAAGGAATCTCCGAGCTGATCTCCACGCTCGAACGGGTGCGAGCCGCCTACAATCCCTCGCTGACCATCGAGGGAGTTTTGATGACCATGTACGACGACCGCACCAACCTGGCGCAGCAGGTGACGGACACGCTGCGCGAGTACTTCAAGGATCGCCTCTACCACACCGTGATTCCGCGCAACGTGAGGCTGGCCGAGGCGCCCAGCCACGGCAAGCCGGTGGCCCTTTACGATCCCCGATCCCGCGGCACCGAGGCTTACTTCGAAATGGCAGGAGAGTTCCTGGCGCGCAACGGCATCCAGACTCCGAAGAAGGTGAATCTCTTCTCCGCCGAACCCGAGGACGAGGTGAGCATCTTACCTTCCTCCTGAGGGCCGGCTATCCGCCTTGGCCGCAAGAATACAGACGCGCCAGGGTAGGTCAAACAGGTATTGCAAATTACCCCAGATCAAACCAGTTTCAATCCCCCCGGCCACTCTTCCGGGAAAGAGGTTGTTGAACTATGAACGCTACCGTAACCGACATAAAACGCCGCGCCCTGGGCAAGGGCCTGGACTCCCTGTTGCCGCGCATTCCTGCCGCTCCCGCCGCCGCGGAGAGTGAGGGGGGCAAGCCGCTCGAGATCCCTCTTGACCAAATCGATCGCAACCCCTTTCAAACGCGCTCGCAGATGAATGAGGAGCAGCTCGGCGAGCTGGCCGCCTCAATCACCGCCAACGGAGTGGTGCAGCCGGTGCTGGTGCGCCCACTCCTCAACGGCCGCTTCCAGTTGATTGCTGGCGAGCGGCGCTGGAAGGCCTCGGAGATGGCCGGCAAGAAAACCATCCCGGCGATTCTGCGGCGCGTTTCCGACGAGCAGGCGATGGAGATCACCATCGTTGAAAACCTGCAACGGATGGACCTAAATCCGATGGAGCAGGCGCGGGCCTTCGAGCGGCTTTCGCGCGAGTTTCACATGACCCAGGAGCAGATGGCGGTGCGCACCGGCAAGGACCGGGCAACCGTGGCTAACTACTTACGTTTGTTAAGGTTACCTATGTCCGTACAGGCGCGGGTAGAGTCCGGCGATCTGAGCTATGGCCATGCGCGTTCGCTGCTGGCCTTTGAGCACGCCGAGGATATGGAAGCGGCAGCGCAGCGGATGATCAAACTTTCGCTTTCTGTTCGCCAGACAGAGGCCTATATTCAGGGATTGCTGCACCCCGATCGCGCCGCCAAAAAAGAAGAGAAAGCAGAGCGGCTTATTGATCCGAATATTCGCGCGGTGCAGGAGCGGTTGCAGAGAGCGCTGGGTCTGAAGGTTCACATCGAAGACCACGACGGCCACGGCAAAGTCATCATCGAGTACGCGCATCTGGAGGATTTTGATGGGCTGCTGGAGCAATTAGCTGGAGAGTGATGACAGTGATCAGAGATCAGTGGTCAGGGAACAGGGAATAAGAAGACCTCCGCTTTGGTTTCCACCGCTGACTGTTAAATTCAGATTATGGCAATTAACGCTGACAAACCGCATCTCTGGAAAGCCGACACGCTGGCTTCGGTTGACCAGTTTAACCAATGGTTTTTGAGGTTTGCACCCCAGGCTTTTCGTGAAACTCGGAAGACAACGGTTGATAGCGTCGAGAATGGCCTCACCTTAACCGAAAATCTCACCGCAGTTACGCCCGCAATCCTCCAAGCGCACCCTGGAATTCTACCTACGCTCAGAATGTCAACCTGTCCGCCGCTTGCTCGTGATCGGCTCATTGGCCTCGCGGACTCGAGCAAAAATCTGGTTGGTTCGTTGGAGGAGGGACGCATACCGCCGCGTCTGTCATCCGAACTACTTCTAGCGCATCTTGAGCGAATCACGAATGTTCTTGTCAAGATGCGAGATACCGACATATTTCCGTGGCTCACCGAAAACCGACGTCCAACAGCAGAAGAACGTTACCGCTCATCAACGATTATCGCTGATCGGCTGTGTGGTGCGTGGGCGGACCCTATCGTGCGGAACGCACAGGAGAAGCGCCAACTTGCGTTGATCGAGGAGTACCTTGCGAAACGCGGCTACCGAAAAGTCGAGCATACCAGTGGTGCTCCAGTTACACAGATGGAACCTGGCACCTTTGGATTTCGCATGAATGTTCTCGTCACCCCATCGAAGACGGATTCGAAAACGGTGAAAATCCCTATCGATGTAGTAATCCAGCCAAAGAGTGCAAAGCTGCCACACCTACCGGTACTGATCGAAGCCAAATCCGCTGGCGACTACACGAACGTCAACAAGCGGCGTAAAGAGGAGGCTACGAAGGTGAACCAACTCAAAACGACCTTTAATGGGAATGTTGTGTTCGCCCTCTTCCTATGTGGATATTTCGATGCCGCTTACCTGGGATACGAAGCTGCCGAAGGCATAGACTGGGTATGGGAGCATCGAATTGGCGACCTTGACCAGCTTGGCATTTGAACCCGTTGTGAATGCGGCGGATATATTGCTCATCGAAGAGCGCCGTCTCCACGAGCAGGTGCGGCTCGATGCGTTGAAGAACGCAGCGGAAAGGAATAAGTGGGGTCAGTTTGCGACTCCGCCAGAACTTGCGCAGAGCATTGCGCGCTATGCTTTGGCGGCGATGCAAGGCGAATCGATTCGCTTCCTCGATCCAGCCATCGGCACAGGTTCATTCTTCTCTGCACTTAGCCGTGAATCGTCACGAGATAGTATCGAATCGGCAGTTGGGATCGAACTCGATCCACTCTTTGCGGCGACCGCTCGCTCTCTTTGGGCAGGCTCAGGTCTTGAGGTGGTTCAGGGAGATTTTACACGACAACCGGTGGCCAATGAGCGCTTTTCCCTCGTCCTTACGAATCCGCCGTACGTCCGGCATCACCACCTATCAACTGACGACAAGTGTCGGCTTAAAGCGCGGCTCGCAGAATCGCTCCACATAGAAATCAGTGGTCTTGCGGGCCTCTATTGCTATTTCATGCTCCTGGCGCACGATTGGATGACGGATCAGGGCCTTGGAGTGTGGCTCATCCCCTCTGAATTCATGGACGTTAACTACGGGAGCGCGCTGCGCCGGTATCTCACGGAGCGCGTGACACTCCTCCACATCCATCGATTCCGCTCGGAAGATGCGCAATTCACGGATGCGTTGGTATCATCGGCCGTTGTTGTTTTTCGTAAGTCACTACCGCCCATTGGGCATTGTGCCCGCTTTTCGCTTGGTGGGTCAATTGAAGCCCCGACGGTTGAAGCTTCAATTCCGCTTTGCACATTGGCGCGGTCTGGTAAATGGACGCAGATTCCGGAAAGTGCTGGTGCCGAACGTAATTGCGAGCCGACGCTTGGCGATCTCTTCTTCATTAAACGCGGGCTGGCGACTGGAGCCAATGATTTCTTCATTCTTACAGATGCGAAAGTGGAGCACTGGGATATTCCCCGCGAGTTTCTAAAACCCATTCTTCCAAGCCCACGATATCTAGACGAGGATGTTATCGGTGCTTCACCCTCTGGCACTCCAGCCATCTCGCAGCGGTTATATCTACTCGATTGCACCGAATCAGAGGAAAAAATTAAGACTCGCTGGCCGCGCTTTTACGAATATCTGCAAACCGGCCGCGAGCAAAAAATACATTTGTCCTATCTCACAAGCCGTCGTGTTCCGTGGTATTCCCAGGAGAAACGTCCGCCTGCCCCATTTCTCTGCACATATATGGGACGCTCGGCGAACGGGAAACCGCCGTTCCGTTTCCTCTGGAATCAATCGAATGCGACCGCACACAATGTGTACCTAATGCTGTACCCACGGGGTTCGTTACGCGAAGTCCTTGAGCAGCATCCCGAAACGTCAGTGCGGGTTTTTCAGGCACTGCAACATATCACCACAGCGCAAATGGTCTCCGAGGGAAGAGTTTACGGCGGCGGATTGCATAAAGTGGAACCGAAGGAACTAGCGCAAATCCCCGCTCGTACAATAATTGAGAGCATGGCTGCTTACCTGCAATTCGAACACCAGGCAAGCTTGTTTAATTGATGCCGGACTGTTCATGAGCCTAAGTTACCGCGGATTCCGGTGGCTCTAGAGTTCAAGCGGATTGCAGAAATTAGCGCGGCGCTGATGAAGCTGCATATAGAGTATGAAAAACAAAAAGAGTATCCGCAGAATCGGAGGGAGCTGGCAGGGTTTTGGATAGAACAAATTTGAACGCGACTTCGTCGCGTGGATTGATTTCTAAAAATTAAGACAACGATTTTTTGCCGGGGATAAAAGTCACCCCAGCGAGTAAAGATCTCTCGCCGGGGACCCCGACAATCCCCGGCCTACCGGCTGAGACCTACCGGGCACTGACCCCTGACCACTGACAACTGATCACTGTCTCTCCGGTCCCTATTCCCTATTCCCTACTCCCTAGTCCCTGTCTTTCCTCATCCATAAACACGCATATCTTCCCTTATAAATACGCATAAACACGCATATATTCCCCAAAAACCACATCCATATATACGCATAACGCTCTTTTTCACGTCGGATTTCTGCCCCCTTGCCCTTCGCAAAACGCAGGGGCAGGATCGCTCAAAAGGCCAGGCGAAGTGGCCCGCGCGATCAGGCCCAGGCGTCGAGGGTTACGAACTGGTGGGTGGGTTGGTAGCGGGCGATGAGTTGGGCGGCGGCGGCGATGGAAGGGGCGCGGTCGGCGGCGGGTGCCGAGTGGCTGCCGTCGTGGAGAACGATGTTGGCGGCCTGGCCCTGGCGGTAGAGGCCGTCGATTATCTCTTGCAGTTTGAGGGAGATGGCGTCGGCGGAGGGGTTTTTCCAGTCGGAGGTCATGGCGTTCCAGAGGACGGGAGTGAGGCCGAGGCGGCGGGCAATGCGGAGGGTGGCGGGGCGGCGGGCTCCGAAGGGCGGACGGAAAAAGCGCGGGGGCTCGCCGGTGATTTCGGCGAGAGTTTGGCTGGTGCGGGAGAGCTGAGCTTCAATCGTGGAGGAGGGGGCGAGGGCGAGATTGCGATGGGACCAGGAGTGGTTGCCGATGGAGTGGCCTGCGGCGGCGATTTGACGGACGAGATCGGGCTGGGATTGGGCGTAACTGCCTACAAGGAAGAAGGTTGCGCGCACACTGCGGCGGGAGAGAAGCTCGAGGAGGCGGGGGGTCCAGAGGGGGTTAGGGCCGTCGTCGAAGGTGAGGGCGAGTTCGCCGGGATGCGGCGGGGCGATAAGCGAGGAACCGAAGAATTGCGAGGCGGGCCAGAGGGCGGCGTAAGCGAAGCCGCCGGCGGCGAGACCGAGCGAGGCGGTTGCACCGAGACCGGCGTAGAGTTCCATGGCGAGGGGGGAGATCATGTTGACATCTAGTGTACGCCGATGGCTGGGAGAGTGAGGGGAAAGGAGTTGCGGACTCGAGTTCGCGATTCTTCTTGACAGGGATTTTGCAGGGACGGCAATATCAAAAAACGCGATTCATGGTCGCGGCGGAGGAAACCGGATGCATCATTTTCACTTCAATCCCCTAGCTATTCTGGTTGCAGCGTTGTATCAGTGGATACTGGGTGCGCTGTGGTACTCGCTGTTTTTTGCCAAGCCGTGGATGGCGCTGACCGGCCACAAGGCGGGGTCGCGGCCCAAGGCAGCGGTTGTTGGCATGATCACGTCGTTTTTCGGCGGGCTGGCGCTGGCGTTTGTGCTGGCGCATGTGGTTATGTGGTCAGGTGCGGGGCGCATTCACGGGGGCGTATTCGTGGGCGTGGTTTGCTGGCTGGGATTTATTGCCATGCCGCTGTTGTCGGAGACGATCTTCGAGCAGCGCTCGTACAAGCTGCTGGCGATCAACATCGGTTACTGGCTGACGGCGGTGGTGGGGAGCAGCATCCTGCTGGCGGTGTGGCACTGAGAGATTTGCGAGCGGCGCTGGAGCTACAATGTATGCATGAGCAAACACGTGATTGCAACCGATAAAGCTCCCGCGGCGATAGGGCCGTATTCACAGGCGGTGCGCGCGGGGAATCTGATTTTCACAGCGGGGCAGGTGGGCGTGGACCCGAAGACGCGGCAGGCAGTTCCAGGCGGGATAGCCGAACAGACCACACGCGCCATGGAAAACCTTAAAGCGATTCTGGAAAAGGCGGGCACGAGCCTGGACAATGCCGTGAAGGCGACTGTCTATCTGAAGGACATGAAGGATTTTGCGGCCATGAACGCGGTGTATGAAACGTATGTGAGCAAGAAGGGCGTGGCGCCGCCGGCGCGAACGACCGTGGAGGTTTCGCGACTGCCCAAGGATATGCTGGTGGAGATTGAGCTGGTGGTGGAGGTTTGAAGGTAGGGAATAACCACCCCAGCGAAGTTGCTCCCTGACACTTCGTGCTGTCCGGATGAAGCTTCATACAATCCAGAATGACAATGAAGGCGGGAGATCCATATATATAGACTCATCGAGAAAACCCACATCCATACTTGCGGCGGAATGCATCCAATGAGCAAGAGGTGCAGGAGGCTGCTATGAGTGAGATTCCCGAGAAGGTTGCGCTGACGGAGACGGAGTGGCGGGCGCGGCTGACGCAGGAACAGTACCGTGTGCTGCGCGAGAAAGGGACGGAGCGGCCATTCACTGGGGCGCTCACGGAGAATAAAGAGACGGGGAATTATCATTGCGCGGGATGCGGGGCGCTGCTGTTTCTGAGCGGGGCGAAGTTCGATTCAGGGTGCGGGTGGCCGAGCTTCATGCTGCCGGCGGATTCAAAGGCCGTGGTGGAGCATGAGGACTTGAGCTTGGGCATGCGGCGCGTGGAGGTGACTTGCGCGCGGTGCGGCGGACATTTGGGGCATGTGTTTCCGGATGGGCCGCTGCCGACGGGATTGCGCTATTGCATCAACTCGGCTTCGCTGAGGTTTGAACGAGGCGGCACACTAGAGCGGGAATAGGGTGTCTGATTTGGAGGGCATGGTGGCGAGGCGCGCGCGGCGGCGAGGCGGAAGCGACTGAGGCTGGGGCGAGGCGAGCAGGCCGGCGATCTCGCGGAGTTCGGCGCGGGCATGGGCGATGGTGGCGGCGGTTTCATCCCGAGACTGAGCGGAAACGGGCTGGACAGGGACAACGGCAAGCTGCGGTAATTTGGAGTGTTGCTCTGGCGGGGGCAACTTGCGGGCGTGGGCCTGCTCCAATGCCTGACGGGCACCGGAGAGGGTGTAGCCCTCGGTGTGGACCAGGTGCTTGATCTTCAATACAAGCTCAACATCTTTGCGGCGGTAGAGGCGCTGGCCGGTTCCGCTTTTATTGGGTTTGAGCTGGGGAAACTGCGTCTCCCAAAAGCGCAGGACATAGGTTTCAACGCCGCAGAGGCGAGCCACATCGCCAATCTTGAAATAGAGGCGGTCGGGGATTACGGGCGAATCCGGAGCGCGATCTTGGGGAAGTTGCATGGCCATGGTGAAGACGAGCAACTGTGGTGAATTGCCTGCTCTAGAGAAAGTATAGGCCCGGGTTTATGCGATTGGCGATGCAAAATCTGCGGAGGCTGTGCAGAATCAGGTACGAGTTTGGTTCGCGGAAAGGACGGTTTGCAGGACACGATCGGTCCAGAGGGCCTGGTCGCCGGGGCAGGCGAGAGGCGCGCCGTCGAGGATGGCGGAGACGAAGTTTTCAATGCACGGGTAGTGAATATTGGAGTGCGCGGGGAGGGATTCTTCGCGGCTGCCGATGCGGAGGATGGGACCGCCGAGAGGATCGAGATTGATTTCGCCGTCGGTTCCGAGGATGCGAAATTGGTCGCGGTCGATGCGGGAGTTCCAGCGGACATCGACGACCGCATGGACGCCAGAGGGGTATTGGAGGAGGACGGTGGCGGAATCCTCGACGGGCATCTGATGGACGGCGTTGGAGAGCAAGCCGGTCGAGTGGGCCGGTTCGCCAAAGAGGAAATTGAGGGCGTCGATGCGATGGCAGGCGATGTCGAAGAGCGGGCCTGCACCGGCCATGGCGGGATCGAAGAGCCAGCTTCTGGGCTGGTTTGGAGAATTGAAGTTGCGCCATTCATGACAGTTGGCTTCGGCTAAAACGGGTTGTCCGATGGCGCCTTCAGCGATGAGCTGGCGGGCGCGGAGGAGCTTGGGAAAGAGGCGGCGATAGTAGGCGACGGCGAAGAGGCGCTGATGAGCTCGGGCGGCGTCGAGCATGGTTTGCGCGGCGGATAAATTGAGGGCGGTGGGTTTTTCTGAGAGGACATGTTTGCCGGCGCTGAGGGCGGCGATGGTTTGTGGGGCGTGGAGAAAGACCGGCGAGGCGACGTAGACGGCGTCAACGGGGGTGATATTGAGGGCAACTTCGAGGTTAGTGAAGACCTCGACGCCAGGGAAATCAGCGGCCTTTTGTGGATCGTGGGTGACGAGCGCCTGCAGGCGGCTGCGCGGCTCGGCAAGAATGGCGGGGATGACGCGGCGTCGGGCGATGTCTCCGATTCCGATGACCAGCCAGCGAATCATGACGTGATTAGGGTACATGATTTGGGATTCGCGGAGAAACTATATAAGACCATAAAGGACTGTAGTTATAGATATCCCACCTTAACCGATTCGCAAAAAACGCGAATCGGCGAAGGTGGGGCACCCGCTTAACTGGGACACGATCAACATTGAACGGCTACTGTTTTTTGAGGACGGCGGAGTTTTTTTCGTCGGAGAGGATGACGGATTCGAGGTGGCGGAAATCGGCGGCTCTGGTAGGCGGAATCTCGACCTGGCGGACGACGTATTCGCGCTCGTAGTGGAGTATATTTCCTTTGGACGAGACGGAGGAGTGGTAGCTGGCGAAGTCGAGGTCGAGCGAGACGGGGTCGGGCATTTCATCGACGACATAGCCGGGAGGGAGGGCGATGTCGAAGCTGTCGCGCCAGCGGCCGGTGGCTTCGAGGTCGATGGGATAGATGCGTGGCTTGTCGTCGAAGGCCTCAGCATAGGAGCCGATGACGCGGGGGCGGACGAGCAGGAGCGGACCGGCAAGATGGGAATATTGGCGCGCGGTGACCTTGTAGTGGAACTCGAGGGGCTTGTCGAGAGCAGCGGGCTGGACGAATTGAAAAGCGTCGAGGGTGACGCCGGGAAGGGATGCAGCTACGTACTTCTCCCAGTATTCGTGTCGCTCTTTATCGTCGGTGTACTTGAGGAACTCGCGCAGACCGGCGCCTTTGGGGCCGATAGAAGAGCTATCGACGGAGCCGCTCAAAGTACCGTCGAGCGCGAGGGCGAAGTCGCCTTTGCGATCTGAACCATTGGCATCGGGGTCAAGCACGGGCAGGGCGATGATCTGACTTGCGGGTCCGGCGGCGAGGATGCCATAGCTGCCTTGCTCTTCCGAGGGCAGATTGCCGACGGGGGTGCGCTCGTCGGTGGGGTCGAAGATGAGATAGCGCTTGCCGTCCTTGGCTATGACGATGGCCTTGAGTCGCGGGTCCTGGACATCGGCTGGAATCTCAATGGCGGTGATCATGTGATTGCCGAAAAGGGATGGGGCATCGGGATCGACAACGTCGCGGCGGTCGTCGACGGGCATGTAGAAAGCGTGGATGCCTGCCACCTGGAGCATGGAGATGAGCAGGGTGGTTTTGTCTTTGCAGTCGCCGTAGCGATTGCGGAAGATGTCGGCGGCGGGATGCGCCTGCAAGCCGCCGATACCGCGCATGACGATGAAGTAGCGGATGTTTTTCTGGATGTACTCGGTGATGCGGCTTAGCTTGGCGTAGAAGTCAGGCGCGCCGGCGATGAGGCTCTGGGTTTGGGCGGTGATTTCAGGCGAGGGATCGGGGCGATGCTCTTGCAGCGTAGTTGTCCACTGCCCGATGGCGCGCCACTGATTGTCTTTGCCATCCACGGCGGCATCTCCCCACTGGACGGACATGCGGGCAGCGAGAGCCTCCCATTCGGGATGAGATTTTACATCGCGCAGGTTTAGAGCGGGCATATCTTTGATCTCCCAGCGCCAGTGGTTGGGAGCGACCTCGACGGGTTTGACGAACGAGAATTTGTGCCATGCCTCGGAGTGAGCACGGCCAACGGGCAGGTCAACTTCAAGAGCCTGAAAGACGATGGGAACATGATTCTGGATTTGCCAGACTGTCTCCTGAAGATAGGGCGCGAGTAACTTCTCGGACTCGCAGATGATGGTGGCGCCGACATCGGCGGCGGGAGGATTTACGCCGCGGACCTTGTGGGTGGAGAGCATGGTGGAGTTTCTGGAGTCTCCTACATCGACGAAGTCGGTGTCCTGGGCTTGATATTGCTTCTGGTCGGCAGCGATGGTCCACTCGCGGAAGTAGTTGATTTTTTCGTCTACGTCGAAGGAGACCAAGCAGTAAGCATCTCCGCGGCCCTGGGGCTTGAGAATGCGCCTGACCACGCGCTCACGCTCGACGGCGCGGCCCTGAGCGTCGACGGTTTCGAGATACTCATTGAAGAGAATGACGGAAGAAGCATCCTTGGCGTAGGCGGGGGAGGGCGTTTTAGCGGCATCGAGGCCCCACTGCGGGGGATCTTGCTTATCCTTGCCAAGCCAGTTGGCGAGGCAGGGATAGGAGAGTAGCAGCATCAGAGCGGCGGCGGAGAAACGAGCAGAACGGGGAGGAAGAAAAATTTTCATCCTCAGTTGCCTTTCGGCGCGGGCTGCGTTGTGGCCGGCGCGGGAGCGGAAGCGGGAGCCGATGCGGCGGGTGATTTGGCGAGGACGAGCTGGGCCTGGTCGGCAGCGGCGACTTTTTGGTAGAAGCTACGGAGATCCTGGTACTCCTCTGGCTTGGCGAAGGTGAAGGCACTGGCCAGCGAGCGGGCGATGGTGATCTGGCCGGGGGCGGAGACGGATTTGACAGACAGGATGGCGTGGCCGGCCCAGGAAATTTTATTGTCCTGGGACGCGCCTTCGACTGTGAATCCGCCGGGCAGGTGATAGGTGACCTGGTCGGTAACGACATCGCCATAGTGCATATCGACGGGCTGTGTGCGTTTTTCCTGCGCGACGAAGGGTTGCTTGCCTCGGGTCTCGAAGAAGAAGGCGGGGAGGATGAGGCGCTTGGAGGTGGCGGCGCCTGTGGCGCCTTTTGCATTGACGTTGGCGATCAGGTTTGCATCGGGATCGTCGAGTCCGATGAAGTGATCGATGCGTGCCTCGACGCCATCGGGGAAGATGGACTCCAGCGATTTGTCGAACTGCTTTTTGACTTCAGCTTCGTCGTTGGTGATGGCTTTTTGCCGCCAGTAGAGGGCAGCCTGGCCGGTCATGATAATGCGGAAGCTGCCGATGAGAGTGCCCTGGGCATCAAGGGTGACGTCGCCGATGCGGATGGTCTTATTGTTGGAATACTGTTGCGCACCGGTTGTAACGGCCTTGACGCCGTTATCGGACTGCGTAAGGCCGCCGGCGCTGGAGTGCCTCCAGTTGACAATCTGGAAGGGGCACATTTTTTCGCCGGGGTCGAGCGCGATCTCATTGCCGCCGGAGGAGAGAACGACGAGAGTGTCATCAAGCTGGCTTAATGAGAGATAGGTGGGATCGAAGATGCCCTGCTCACGATCGACGACCTTGGTGGCGTAAGCGGTGAGACCGGCGGCGCGGAGCATAGCGAGATAGAGCAGGGCGATGTCCTCGCTATCGCCGCTCTTCTGCGCCCAGGTGTCTTCGGCGCGCTTAGCGGACTTCAAATGGAGCTGCTTCATTTCGGATTCGGTTTTCTTGCGGGAGTAGTCGGTGTTATCGAGGGCCTGGACGGCCTTATAGAGCTTTTTGGCTTTGTCGAGGTCGCTATCGGCGGGTAGTATCAGGCCGGCAACAGCCTCCTTGATGGATTTGGAGGGTTCAGCGAAGTGATCGACTTCTTTGGACCAGAGCTTGGCGTCGTTGATCCAGAATTCCTGAGCGCTGCTGGCAGCCTTGTAATAGAAGAAGACTTTATAACGAATGCTCTCGATGGGGGGCATATATTCTTCTTCTGGAGTGGGAGGAACATCGGCGACATCGACGGTGTAATGACCAGCGGCATCGGATTTCACGGTCACGCCTTCGGGTAGTTTGGGCCACCAGATGAGAGTGTTGGCCACGCGTCCCCGCTCATCCATCACAGTTGAACTGGTCTGATTGATGATGCCGGGCAGGAATTGCTTGGCGGGCGTGAAGAGGTAATGCGCCTTGTGGACGAAGTAAGGGCGCTGAATCACCCAATGCGGAGAAGAAACAATATTATCGTCATTGTGGATCTGATAGGTGTATTCGAGGATGCTGCCGACTTCGACACTGGGCAGGGTAAAGACCTTGCGGTTGACCTGCACCTGCTCACCTTCTTTGGTTTTTACTTTGGCGACCAGCAGGTCTTCAGGCTTTCCGGTAAGAGGGATGACGGTGCCGTCGGAGTGGATAGTGCGGCCCTTGATGTCGACGATTTTAGATGTACTGCGAAGGTAGGGGGGTAGTTCGACGGTGGCCAACTCCTTGCCCTTCTCGGAGAGCACCTTGATTCGGGCGTAAAAGGTCTGATAGGAGAGCAGGTCGTTGGTGACTTCCTCGACGTTGAGGTAGACGGCGGCGGCTCCCGGAGCTTTGGGATCGGCGGTCATCTTGAGTTCTTCGTCGATGGGCTGCTGGAACTGAGCGAGCAGGAGGGCCGGCGAGGTTAGGGCGAAAAGCAGGGGCAGATGGCGCATGAGAACAGAAATCCGCATGAGACTTCCTTTGCTTGCAGAAAAATAGAGGTCCGTTGTTAAGCGGTGAATTGATTGCGAGGATTTTACAACAGGAATGGGGAGGAGTCGAGGGGGACATGCCGCCCAGGCGGACAGCGCTTGCGCGGCAGCGAGTTAGCCTGGCTGTGCTGGGTAACAGGTTAACGGACGGATTCGAGGAGGGAGGAGACGAGAGCCAAGGGGAGGCCGACGACGTTGAAGTAGTCGCCTTCGATGCGGGGAATCCAGCGGGCGGCGCTGCCCTGGATGGCGTAGGCTCCGGCCTTGTCCATGGGCTCTCCGGTGGCGATGTAGGCGGCGATGTTCTTGTCTGAGAGGGTGATGAAGGTGACAGCGGTGGTTTCGGCGGCGACCTGGGAGGAGGTTGAGGTGATGAGGGCGACGCCGGTGATGACCTGGTGAGTGCGGCCTGAGAGAAGACGGAGCATTCGGGCGGCGTCGGCGGGGTCGGAGGGCTTGCCGAGGATTTGGTTGTCGATGGTTACTGTGGTGTCGGCGGCGAGCACCTGCGGTGCGGCAGCCGCTCGCTCTTCGCTCGCATTAGCTTTTGTGATTTCGTGGAAGACCGCTTCAGCTTTTTCGCGGGCTAGGCGAGTGACGTAGGCTATGGGGTCTTCGTTGGGGAGAGGGTCTTCGGGTATGTGGGCTGGGTGGACCTCGAAGGAGTAGCCGGCCTGGGCGAGGAGTTCACGGCGGCGGGGCGAGGCGGAGGCGAGGACGAGCATAGAGAGATTATTGCAGGGCAACGTGTTAGCGAGTTAGCCCGACGGCGCCGAATTAGCAAGTAAGCGAATAAGCGAGATAGTAATTAGACATGGAGGCCGGTTTGGAGGCCTTGGGGAGTGGCGAGGCCCCAAGCCATGGCGGGGGTGTTGTGAGCGAGTCCGAAGCGGCCGTCGGGGCCGAGGAGGATGATGCCGCCGTGTCCGCCGAGACGGTTATATAGATACGAGATGGCTTCCTGGGCAGCGATGTCGGGAGCGATGCCCGAGGCGACGCGGTCGGTGGCCCACTTGCCGAGGACCAGCTTCATGATGGGTTCTCCCCATCCGGTGAGAGAAACGGCGGCGGAGAGATTGTCGGCGTAGCAGCCGCAACCGATGAGAGAGGAGTCGCCGACACGGCCGGGAGTTTTGTTGAGGGTTCCGCCGGTGGAGGTGGCGGCGGCGAGATTGCCGTGGTAGTCGAGGGCAACGGCGCCGACGGTATCGTGGTCGTCCTGGCCGGACGGGCGGAGGCCTTCGGCGTGAATCATCGAGACTGAGGAATCCGAACGGGATTCTATGTGCGGGAAGGCAGTTTCTGGGCTTTTGTCGTCGTGGAGGACGGGGTGCGGGATGGCGTCAGGGCCGGAGAAGGTGTCGTCGGTGAGGCCGGCGGCTTCGCGGAGCTTGGCGTGGGCGAGACGTTCACGCTCGCGGTCGAGAACGAGTTCGGAGTTCGAGATGAGGGCCATGCCGTGGGAGTGGGCGAAGTTCTCGGCTCCCTCACCGACGAAATAGACGTGTGGACTTTTTTCAAGGACCAGGCGAGCGGCCTGAATGGGATTGCGCAGGCGCTCGACACAGGCTACGCCGCCGGCCTTCATGCGTCCGCCGTCCATGAGGAGAGCGTCGAGTTGGACGCGGCCGTCGGAGGTGAGAAAGCTGCCGCGTCCGGCATCAAAGGTGGGGTCGTCTTCGAGGATGGTGACGGCGGCTTCGACGGCATCGAGAGAGGATGCGCCGCGGGAGAGTAGAGCGTAACCAGCTTCGAGAGCTTTGCGGACACCGGCCAGGTGAGCGCGAGCGGCGTCGGCGGGGATGGCCCATGCGCCACCGTGCACGAGGAGAATGGGAGAGTGGGGAGCGGAGGACACTGAGTAATGGTAGATCATTCGGGCCAGGGAGCGTCAGAGGAGGATTTTGGTGGGAAAGACAAAAAAACTGTAGATAAGAACTGTAGATATAGGTATCTCACTCCTGTTATGGGACGGGAGTGTTCGAATTAGTTCCTTTTTGAACATCATTGGAAATCATGTCAACGGGCGGGAGGGGGAGAAATGGGGATAAGTGATTGAAAGGATGAGGAAAACTAAGTGTATTGAATGTTGCATGAAATAACGGGGGGATTAGTTACGCTTAAAACAGTCAATGAGGAAAAGAGGGTAGAGGAATGACAGGGAAGCATGGAAGTGGCTTTCCTGGTACTGATCGGACCACTTCCGCGGATTCGCGAGCGTGAAGAGAGGCTGAGTCCATCTTCAGAGAACAAGTGGATGTTTTACCTTGGCGAAGGGCCGCGCATGGAAGCGTTGCAAGCGGCTGAAGGCAGAATGGCATGGGCAGAGCAAACTCTGGAAGAGATCAGAAGGTTCTCCGAGTTGAGCGGCGCTGCGAGGAAGTAGCAAGGCGGTTTTGGAGTGCAATACGAAGCCGCTGAAAGAATCGCGGCAACCGAGGAGACCAATTCGGCGAATACAAGGGTGTGATTTCCGTGGGGGAATCAACCTTTTCCCTTTCTGCGGAGAGTGCAAGACCGTGGGAGATTGGGACGGGATTGGCGGAGAGATGGTGTGGACAAGGAAGAGTCAGGCGGCTGTGAGCAAGTCGCATGGAACATTAACCAAGAAGGTCAACCCAGGCAGGGCAATGTTGAACGCGGCAGCGGACAAGAAGTTAGGAAAGTGCAATGTGAGGATTGTGAACGCGCTGTACAATGGCCTGATTAAAAAAGGCAACCTGAATAGCGCGAAGGTATTGTTCGATCTGGCGGATGGGCTCATCGATTGCGAGAACCCAGAGGTGATGAGTCAACTTTGCAGTTATGCGGAAAGTCTGACTTCGGAGCAGCAGGTGGCCGCGGACGCGGGCGATGCAGCGGCGGAGACGGAGAACAAAGAAAGGGAAGCGGAGTTAGCGATTCAGCAAGTCCGGTGACTTCCACCTTAAATCACCCCAACGAGCAAAAATCACTCGCTAGGGACCCCGAAGCCGCAAAAAACGCGGCGAAAGCGGGACACACGGAGAACTTGTAAGCCGGCAAGTCAGCCCCGCTTTCGCGGGATTAACGATTCAGCAATTCATTGTTCATGAAGGCAGGACTTTTCGGGGAGCAAGGCAGAGAGGAAGGAATCTTTGCCTTGTTTTCCGGGAGAAAGAAGAGGGATGGATGAAGCTCACGAATCATGAAGGTTTGTGCGCCAGCGGATGGCTGGGCCTGTTGTTGATGGAATTATGCCTGATGGGCATGTGGATGGGAAGCGTGGTCCATGCGCAGGCGTTCAGCACGACGACGGTTCAGGGGACGGTGTATCTGGCAAACGGCCAGCCGGGGACGGGAACACTGGTGGTGAGCTGGCCAACATTTACGACGGCGAACGGCGCGGTGGTTGCGGCCGAAAGTATGACGGTGGCGATAGCACCGGATGGATTTGTAAGCGTGAATCTGGCTCCCAACCAGGGGGCGTCGCCGGCAGGGCTATATTACACGGCGGTATTTTATATGAGCGACGGGTCGGTAAATACGCAGTACCGACGGAGCGACGCCGCCGAACTATTCGGAGTTTTCAACGGCATTGTTCATCAACCTGCCGCTGTGACGTCAAACAATGGGTGGATGGAGTTCAGCAGATGCGGATGATGAATGAATTCGAAGCGCAGGTGCTGAGCGACTTGAGCGTACTGAAGACGCAGATGACGAACCTGATGGGCGACGGTAACGGCGGACGCGTCGCCGACCTGGAGCGACGCATGGAGCGGCACGAGCAGAACTGGCAGCGGGCCAAGGGATTTCTGGCGGCGGTCAGCGTGCTGTTCGCGGTGGTGGAAGTGGCGGTGACGACGCTATTCCGGCGGTAAGGGGAAAGCGGTAAGCCGATACCAGTGTTAAATCCATACATTATTTTCGGCGGTGCGCTCGCCACCTTGACTTCCGGTATTTTGTACGCCACACGGTTCAATAAGTAGTAACTTAACCTCATTCTCTGCGTAAGGTTTGTGCTCGACACCCTTGGGAACGACGAACATCTCTCCAGCTGCAAGGTGAACGGCACCGTCGCGAAAATCGATTCGCAGATCGCCTTCGATTACGATGAACGCCTCATCAGTGTCCTGATGATCATGCCAGATGAAGTCGCCTTTGAGTCTGACGAGCTTAATTTGATAGTTATTCATCTCAGCAACAACCTTCGGCGCCCATTGTTCTGTGAACAATCCGAATTTTTTCCGGAAGTTGACCGCTGTATAACTCATACGACTCTCCCTCAGCGTGATTACTCGAGGTTCTTCTGCCAGGACTTGGGGCGGCGATTCTGTTGCAGGACCTTTTTGCGCAGGCGCAGAGATTTGGGCGTGACTTCGACCATCTCATCGTCGGCAATAAATTCGATGGCCTGCTCCAGGTTGAGATTGCGGTAGGGCACTAGGCGGATGGCCTCGTCGGCGCTGGAGGCGCGCATGTTGGTCATGTGCTTTTCGCGGACGACGTTGACGTCGAGGTCCTTGTCGCGCGAGTGCTCGCCGACGATCATGCCTTCATATACCTCAACGCCCGCGCCCACAAACAAGATGCCGCGCTCCTGCAGTCCGTTGAGCGAGTAGGTGGTGGTGAGGCCCTGGCGATCGGAGACCAGCGCGCCGGTGGGCCGCTGCGGAATTTCGCCCTGGTAGGGGATGTAGCCGTCGAAGAGCGCATTCATGACAATCGTCCCGCGAGTCTCGGTGAGCATCTCGCTGCGCAGGCCGATGAGGCCGCGGCTGGGCACGCGAAACTCCATGCGCACGCGGCCGGAGCCGTGATTGTGCATCTTGGTCATCTCGCCTTTGCGCGGGCCGAGCTTCTCGATCACCGTGCCGGTGTAGGCATCGGGCACGTCGATGGTGAGATGCTCGACCGGCTCCATGCGCGTTCCGTCGACTATTTTGGTGACGATTTCTGGGCGGCCGGCGGAAAGCTCGAAGCCCTCGCGGCGCATCATCTCAATCAAAATCGCGAGTTGCAGCTCGCCGCGGCCCAGCACTTTGAAGCTGTCGGGCGAGCCGGTATCTTCGACGCGAATTGAAACGTTGGTGAGCAGCTCTTTTTCCAAGCGCTCTCTCAAGTTGCGGCTGGTGACGTATTGGCCTTCGCGTCCGGCGAAGGGCGAATTGTTGACGCTGAATTGGATGGCGATGGTGGGCTCGTCGATGACGATGAGCGGCAGCGGCGAGGGGTTTTCGACGCTGGTGATGGTCTCGCCGATGGTGATGCCCTCGACGCCGGCCACGGCCACGATGTCGCCCATAGTGGTCTCGGTGGTCTCGATGCGTTTGAGGCCGCTGAAGGTGAATAATTTTGTGATGCGCGTCTTCATCAGCGAGCCATCGCGCTTGGAGATGGTGACATCGTCGCCGAAGTGAAGGGTGCCCTGAAAGACGCGGCAGATGGCGATGCGGCCAAAGTAATCTGAGTAATCGAGATTGGTGACAAGAATCTGCAAGGTTCCGTCGGCGTCGCCGGTGGCGGGAGGAATTGTGGAGACGATGGTTTCAAAAAGCGGCTGGAGGTTGACGCCGGGTTTGGCGGGGTCGAGGGTCGCCGTGCCCGCTTTGGCCACCGCGTAGAGCACGGGAAAATCCAGTTGCGATTCCTCGGCGTCGAGGTCGATGAAGAGATCGTAGATTTCGTCCAGGACTTCCTGGGGGCGGGCGTCGGGGCGGTCGATTTTATTGATGACCACGATGGGCTTGAGTTTGGCTTCGAGAGCCTTGGCCAGGACATAGCGGGTTTGCGGGAGCGGACCCTCGGCGGCGTCGACGAGAAGCATTACGCCATCGACCATTTTGAGAGCGCGCTCGACCTCGCCGCCAAAATCGGCGTGGCCGGGCGTGTCCACGATGTTGATCTTGCCGCCCTCAAAGACGATGGCGGTGTTTTTGGCCAGGATGGTGATGCCCCGCTCCCGCTCCAGCTCGTTCGAGTCCATGACGCGCTCGGCCACCTGCTCGTTGGCGCGGAAGGTGCCGGATTGGCGCAACATGGCGTCCACGAGGGTGGTCTTGCCGTGGTCGACATGAGCAATGATGGCGATATTACGTATCGTCTGAGTCACAGGGGAGCTTTTCCTAATTCTGGTTTGGCCGATGGGCTGTGGGTTGGGGGAGAAATGCAGTGATCAGTTGTCAGTTGTCAGTGATCAGAAAGCTCATATGAGCTCTCAGCACATAGACAATGTGCCGCACAATGCGGCAATTTCTATTCTATCAGGAGCGAGGAAAAGAGGATTTGGAGCGGATGATTCCGTGTTGAACTGAGAAAAGCGGGCGCGGAATGTCTCACGTTTCGCGATAAACTGGTTTCGATTGCTGATGAGCCGCAGAAATCAAACCCGCAATGCAAAGTCGCGTTCAGACAGAGCACGTTCCGGCCGCTTGATGCTGGCGTGCGTGGTGGTGTTTGCGGTTTTTCTACTACTGTTGCGGATGCTGGTGTATGTGCACGGGCACGGGCGGCGGTAAGGGCACAGCTGCCCCAAGTCTCACATTTTGACCTGAGAGTTTAGCTGGCTACGGAAGTTGCTGCTCCTTTGCGCGGCTTAACGGCTTCTTTGGCTTCGGCGGGGCCGGCTGCGGGTACTTCGGGGATCTCGGCTTTGATGGCGCCGATGTTCAGCTTCTTGCGCAGCTCGGCGTCGAGCTTGGCGAAGATCTCCTTATTGTCCTTGAGGTAGGAGCGGGTGTTTTCACGGCCCTGACCGATGCGCTCGCCGGAGTAGGCGTACCATGCGCCGGATTTCTCGACGATGTTGTGGACTACGGCCAGGTCGAGGACGTCGCCCTCGCGGCTGATGCCCTCGCCGTAGAGGATGTCGAACTCCGCCTCGCGGAAGGGCGCGGCGACTTTGTTCTTGACGATCTTGACCTTGGTGCGGTTGCCGGTGACAGCTTCGCCGTCCTTGATGGCGGCGATGCGGCGAATGTCCACGCGGACCGACGAATAAAACTTCAGGGCGCGGCCGCCGGTGGTGGTTTCGGGGTTGCCGAACATGACACCGATCTTCTCGCGAATCTGATTGATGAAGATGAGTGCGGTGCGAGATTTGGAGACTGTGCCGGTGAGCTTGCGCAGGGCCTGGGACATGAGGCGAGCCTGGAGGCCCATGTGAGAATCGCCCATCTCGCCGTCGAGCTCGGCCTTGGGGACCAGGGCGGCGACGGAATCGACGACCAGCACGTCGATGGCGCCACTCCTGACAAGGGCTTCGGTGATTTCCAGAGCCTGCTCGCCCGAGTCGGGCTGCGAAACCAGCAGGTTGTCGATGTCCACGCCCAGCTTTTTGGCATAGGCGGGGTCGAGGGCGTGCTCGGCATCGACAAAGGCGGCCAGACCGCCCGCTTTTTGCGCCTCGGCGATGATCTGCAAGCAGATGGTGGTCTTGCCGGATGATTCGGGGCCGAAGACTTCGCTGACGCGGCCGCGGGGAATGCCGCCGACACCCAGAGCCGCGTCAAAGCTGATGGAGCCGGTGGAGATCACGGCGATCGGCACCAGAGCTTCCTTGGAGCCGAGCCGGACAATCGACCCTTTTCCAAATTGTTTTTCGATCTGCGCAAGAGCAAGTTCTACGGCTTTGGTGCGGTCATCGGCGATTGCCATGGGGAGTTCCTCCTGAATTCCGTGCCTGCTCCCCTTCCCGGGAAGGGTGAAATAAATCTAAGGCAGAGAATACATTTCGAAGGGATTGTAGCAGGGTGAGACAGACATAGTCAGTATAAAATAGCGAAGAAATGGAGAATATTTTTTCAGCTGCCAGTCAATCCCCTGCGCTCCCGGGAGCTGTCAGGGGCGAAGGAGCCTCATCCATCGAGGCGGTTCAGCCAGCCACTGGGCGCACGGTTGCAACGGAACAAGCTGGATAAAAAGAACAAGAGAATCAAACGGTGTAGGCGCCGATGCGGATTTCTCGGCTGGTCAGCGCGTCGCAGGCGCGATCCAGGGCTTCGTACTCCCGGTCGTGGTCCTTGCGAAAGGCGCGGAAGGCCTCTTCGCTGGCCCAGCGGTCGATGGTGAGGTAGTTGCCGGGGATGTAGGCATCGCGCAGCAGCTCTGTGCCGCGATAATCGGGCGATGCGCCAAAGAGTTGGGCCCATGCGCCATGGGGCGAATAGGCGGCCTCGAAGGCGGCAATCTTATCCTCGGCAATTTCGAACTGCCATATAACGACGAACATATGCGTATCCGATCTTGACTTTATGGTAACGCAGGGGGAGCGGGTTGGCTAAGGCGTGGTGATATTGACGACCCTACCGAGTAAGGTATTGGTCAAGGCGCGAGGGGAATGGTTACGTTCAAACGAGAAGTGCGGGGCAGTGCTAAAAGGCTGTTTTACAAGGAAAAGCGCTTTATGAGGCAGTTTTTGGGGAGAAAAAATGAGAACTTGCCTACCAATCCATGATACGCAGCTTTGCGTATATTTTTGGCAGGCATCCAGTAAATAGCTGATTCTAAACAAGCAAATTTGACAAGTAATGTACCGGAATACACCTACGGACGCACGTTGGAGTACGCTGGTTAGATTTTTTTAGTATTTCGCAAGATCTTTACTGTCCTCGTTTCGCTCCACAGGTATACTATTTTTGGATGGGGAGCGTGTCGATTTTTTCTAATGCTCCCATCAATATTCGGCTTTGCAGGGCCATCGGCCGCGATAAGGCATGCAGGACAGGCAGACGCAAAGATAAAATTGGGGGGACTATGAAGAAGATGAAGATAGGGTTTGTTGGACTGGCAGTGGCGATGATTCTTGCGACTGCGCCGGCCGCAATGGCTTTCGACACTACGTATTACATCTCCCTCGATGCCAGTGGTGATTCAACTCTAACGCCTAGTGTTAGCCCCTTCTACAGCACTGGCACGATCACCGTAAGTTCACTCGGTGGCGGCTACTTTAATATCACCAATGCAAATATTTTGATTAACGGATCGCAGGCAAGCCTTACTCCATACTATGTTCCAACCACTGGATTCGGAAATCCATCTCCCGGAAACGTGTCCACTTTCTATGTCAATCGTCAATTCGGCCAAACTGGTGGCTGTGATCTTTCCTATTCTGATGATTACTGCATCCCGTTCGACAACACCCTCTCGAACATCGTGCCGGGAACATCGCCGACTATAGATGCTAATGGGCTTCTCTTTCAGTTCATGGAGGGCAGCACTCCTGTGGAATTAGCGATCTGGCTGGATAATACCGGCGACGCATACAATAACGACTACCTTTGGAATGAATGGGTGGGCGGGTACAGCAACACAACTGGCCAGAAAAATTGGGTTGTCAACAACGAGGAAGGCGGCCTCCCCATTGAAATGAACATCGGCCCGGAACCGTCCTCGTTGCTGCTGCTGGGCACCGGTCTGCTGTGCATGGCAGGCTTCGTTTTCTGGAAGTCCCGTCCGAGCTTGGTTAAGGTGAAGTAGTATTTTTTATAGATTCAGATCACCACGGAGGGTGCGATTGCGCACCCTCTTTTTTGTATGCGTGTTTTTTTTTGAGCGTCTGGAGCGGCCGTACATATTATGGGTGAATAGAGGCTCTAAATCTTTTTCAGATTGGCGAACTTTTCCATCAGCTTTTTCACTCCGTGGCTGTTGAAGAGGATGGTGAGCTTGGCGCTCTCGCCGTCGCCTTCGCGCTGGAGGACAGTGCCTTCACCGTACTTGGCGTGGCGGACGTGCTGACCCTTTTTCAAATTGATGGCGCCTCTGGATGCAGGAATGTCCATGGCCGGAGCGGACGCAGCAGGGCGGGGAAGCGAGCCTGGTTTGCCGCCGAAAAAACGGGCGATGTTGTCTATGGATTGGCCCTCCGGGCTTTCACCTTTTCGACTAGATTCCTGACTGGTCGAAGGCGCCTTGACACTCATCCAGGAGGCGACGAAGGGCTTGGAGGAAGAGTTCTTCGAGATCAATCCATTAGCCTTGCTCCCGCTGTGCGTGAAGTCCCTGACAGGCGAACGCGGAGCTTCCTGGTTTTCGTCTTCATAGTTGAAATGCCGATCGACGAAGTCGTTCGTTGCGCCGGAGATGTAGCTATAGCTTTTGGGGTAGCCAGGCGTGGCCCAGGCTGATTGAGAGGGAGACCGGCTGCCGAGATTCTCGATCAGCCGGAGGGGAACTTCTTCAAGGAAGCGGGAAGGGATGCTCATTTCCGGGGCGTCACTGCCGTACCGTCTCCTGTAATGTGCGCGTGTGAGGATGAGGGAGCTCATGGCGCGGGTCATGCCGACGTAACAGAGACGGCGCTCTTCTTCGAGTTCGTCGGGATTGTTGAGGGTGCGGGAGTGGGGGAAGAGACCCTCTTCGAGGCCGGCGAGGAAGACCAGCGGGAACTCCAGGCCCTTGGCGGCGTGCAGGGTCATGAGCGTGACGCGAGCGTCGGGGTCGAACTGGTCGGTGTCGGAGGCCAGAGCGGCGTGGTCGAGGAAGTCGGCCAGGGTCTCGCCGCGAGCCTCAGCGTCATGGGCGGCATTGGCCAGTTCCTTCAGGTTTTCAATGCGGCTGAAGGCCTCGGGCGAGCCTTCCGTTTCCAGAGCTTTGATGTAGCCGGTGCGGTCGAGTAGAAAACGGATCAGCTCGGGGAGGGTGGCTGCGTCGCCGGGCTTTCGAAATGCGCGTTCATTCTTGCCAGTCGCGACTTCTTCGTTGTCCGACTCAACATCGGAATCGGATTGTGCCGGAATTTCTGACTCCCCGCGCTTCGGCTGAGCGGCGAATGGCGAAGCACTGCCTGTGTCGAACTGGGGAAGGTTATTGCTTTCATTGCTGGTCGATTCTGTCGTAGACGCGCCGAACTCGAAGCCGGTATCGGCGTCGTCTGAATCTATTGCTGCCTCGTCGGCGGAGAGCTTGCCGGCGAAGTCGGGATCCATCATGGCCTGGGCGTCGAGAATGAGCTGGCGGAAGGAGTCGATGGCCATCAGCGCGCGGGTGGGGATGAGGCGATTGGCGAGAACGGCGGAGAGTGCGTCCCAGGTGGACTGGCCGGTTTCAAGAGCCAGCCGCTCCAGGGTTTCGAGAGTCGTTTTGCCGATGCCGCGGGCCGGGGTGTTGATGACCCGCTGCAAGGCCATCGAATCGTGAGGGTTGCGAATGAGGCGCAAATAGCAGAGCAGGTCCTTGATCTCGGCTCTCTCGTAGAAGCTGAAGCCGCCGACCATGGTGTAAGAGATGTTGTAGCGGCGCAGCGCTTCCTCGAAGAGGCGGGATTGGGCGTTGGTGCGATAGAGTACGGCGGCCCTTCCGGGCTCTTGTGGTTTGGACGAGCTTGTCTGCCGGAGAAAAGCCTGAATGCGGTCGGCGACGAACAAAGCTTCGTTTTCGCCGTCCGGGGCCTCATAGTAGCCGATCAGCGAGCCACCCTGGCGATCGGTCCAGAGCTTCTTGCCCTTGCGCTTGAGGTTGTTGGCGACCACGGCGCCGGCGGCCTCCAGAATATTCTGCGTGGAGCGGTAGTTCTGCTCGAGCCTCACGATGCGGGCGTTGGGAAAATCCTTTTCAAACTCGAGAATGTTGCGAATGTCGGCGCCGCGCCAGGAGTAGATGCTCTGGTCCTCGTCGCCAACAGCGCAGACGTTCTTTTGCTCACCGGCCAGCAGCTTCATCAGCTCGTATTGAGGGCGGTTAGTGTCCTGGTACTCGTCGACCAATAAATATCTGTATCTGCGCTGATAGCGTTCGCGGGCTTCCGTGGAGACTTTGAGCAGGCGGACGGCTTCCAGTAGCAGGTCGTCGAAGTCGAGAGCATTGCACTTGCGCAACTCGGCCTGATAGCCCTGGTAGATGTGGGCGATGCGCTCGCCGTTGGGGTCCTTGGAAGATAGGTAAACCTCCTGGGGATCGAGCATATGATTTTTGGCCCAGGAGATGCGGCCGAGTACAGCGCGCGGAGTGAGCTGCTTGGTGTCCAGGCCCATGCGCTTCATGATTTGCTTGACGACGGCCTGCTGGTCGTTCTCGTCGTAGATGGCAAAGGAGCGAGTGAGGCCATCGCCGGTGCCCCCAGCGACAGGTTCTCGTCGATGGGGTGGCTCGCCGCCCACCTTCAGGGCCTCAATGTCACGACGCAGAATGCGAACGCAAAAGGCGTGGAAGGTGCAGAGCAGAGGCTTGGCTAGCGAGGAGTGGCCTAGGAGCCGGTCGACGCGCTCGCCCATCTCGCTGGCGGCCTTGTTGGTGAAGGTAACGGCCAGGATGGAGTCTGGAGCAACGCCCTTTTCGCGGATGAGCCATGCGATGCGGCTGGTGATGACGCGCGTCTTGCCTGAGCCTGCTCCGGCGAGAATCAACAGCGGGCCATCGGCAGCCTCGACGGCGGCACGCTGTTCGGGATTCAGGTTGTCGGCAAGAGGCTGCAAAGGGCAAGTCCGGGCGGGAAGGGTCCTGAGTCTAGTGTACCGGTTTTTGGGGTGGGTCTCACTGGCTGCCGAGTTATTCTAAAGAGACCATGACACATTCTCGTCGACCTGTTCGCCGCGTGGCGGTTTTCTGTGGATCGGCAAACGGAACCAATCCCGCATTTGCAGCAGAGGCTCGCGCGCTGGGCGCAGCGATTGCCGCAGCGGGGTTAGGGCTGGTCTATGGCGGGGCCTGCGTGGGGCTGATGGGCACAGTAGCCGATGCGGCGCTCGCCAGCGGGGCAGAGGTGATTGGCGTGCTGCCCGCGGTGCTGACCGGCCGCGAGATCGAGCACACAAGGTTGACGCGGCTGGAGTTGGTGGAAACCATGCATCAGCGCAAGGCTCGCCAGGTGGAGCTGGCCGATGCGTTTTTGGTGTTGCCGGGCGGCTACGGCACGATGGATGAGATGGTGGAGGTGGTGACCTGGGCGCAACTCGGCATGCACACCAAACCCTGCATCCTCATCAATACCGTCGGCTACTGGGACGGGTTACTGGCTTTTCTCGACACTGCTGTTGCGGCAGGGTTCGTGAAGGCGAAGAACCGGGGGCTGGTGCGCGTGGCTGGCAACGCGAAAGAAGCGGTGAGGATGGTGATTGGAAGTTAGCCGTCTGACAAGCTCATTTTTCTGCTAAGAAGAAGGTCCAGGTTCCTCTGTTTCCGCAGTCTTCCCCGTATACTCGACTCAGTGTATGATGACCGCCCTCGATAAAATTCTGGCGACGACGCAGGCCACAGTGGCTGCTGCCAGGACGCATGTTCCGCCGGCGGAGTTGGAGCGCATGGCTGCTGCGCACCAGCCACGCGGATGGGCTCGGGCTTTGCGCCAGCACGCCGTCTCAGGTCCTGCGGTCATTGCCGAGATCAAGAAAGCATCGCCATCGAAGGGGCTGATTCGCGCTGATTTCGATGTGGAGTGGCTTGCCATTAGCTATTTTTCGGGCGGCGCGGCGGCGCTTTCTGTTCTTACCGACGAGCCGTTTTTTCAGGGCAGCCTGCGTAATCTGGAGCTGGCCTCGGCGGCGGTTCCGCTGCCTTGCCTGCGAAAGGATTTCACGGTGGACGAGTACCAGATTGTGGAGACTCGAGCGCATCACGGGGATGCAATTTTGCTCATCGCCGCCGCACTCAGCGATGGCGAGCTTCAAAGATTTGCCCAGGCGGCGCACGACCTTTCACTGGATGTGCTGGTTGAGGTACACACAGCCGAGGAGCTGGACCGCGTGCGCGATACGCTAGGAGAGACGGGCGTCGATGCGATTGGCGTGAACAACCGCGACCTGAAAACATTTGAGGTGCGTCTCGAGACCTCCCTAGAACTGGTGGCGCGGATTCCGCCTACTGTGGTACGCGTAGCCGAGAGCGGCATCGCGAAGCCGGAAGACCTGGCACGACTGCGCACGGCGGGCTTTGATGCTTTTCTAATCGGCGAGAGCCTGATGCGGCAACCCAATCCCGGCGCGGCGCTCAAGATGCTGCTGTCTGGAGTAGCCTGATGAGCCTCTGGATCAAAATCTGCGGCAACACGTCGCTTGGGGATGCGCTCGCGGCTGCTGAAGCCGGGGCAGACGCTGTAGGGTTCGTCTTTGCGTCCAGCCCGCGGCAGGTGACAGCGGCCGAAGTAGCTGCGATTACGCCGCATCTGCCGGCAACCGTCGAAAAGATCGGCGTATTTGTAGATGCGGCGCTGGAAGAGATCGTCTCCACGGCTCAAGCCTGCGGGCTGACCGGCGTGCAACTGCACTTCGACGCGGACCCGGAGCTGCCCGCAAGACTCCGCGAGCGACTCGGGCCGGAAGTGCGCATCCTGCGCGTGATCCACTATGATGCTGCAACTGCAACACAATGCGCAGCTCAGATTGCCGAATGTAATCAGAACCCGCATGTGGATGCAGTGCTGGTGGACTCTCGGACGAGCGCGGCCTCCGGTGGCACCGGCATAACATTTGACTGGATAGCCGCACGCAAGACCCTCTTTCAAGACGCGGAGGCGCGGAAGCGTCTGGTAGCCGCGGGAGGGCTAAACCCGTCTAACGTAGCCGAAGTTATCGCAGCACTGAGGCCTTGGGGCGTGGATGTGGCCTCCGGCGTGGAATCCGCGCCGGGCCGCAAGGATACCGCCAAGGTGCGGGAGTTTGTGGCCCGAGCGAGAACGAGAGATGGCGAGATGGAGTGACTGAAATGCGCGGGAAGAGAAAACCAAGTGTGGTATGCACCCTCAGCTCCAAGGCCGAACTTTATCATATCGCGAAATCCGTAACTGGATTGTGCCGATTGGAGTCCCAGGATCGCATCGACCTCACATTGCGGCATTCATCGGCTATCGGAGAACATGCCATGGTTCTTGAATGGGATGGAATGACGGCCGGAATCGATCTTTCGGATCATAGCGACCGGATGATGCCGGAACTCTCCGATTGCAATCTGTATTACAAGCGGTGCGTAAGATTGGGAGACGTGAAGCTGGGCGGCCGCATCCGGCCGTTTGGCTTGAACTACAGTTGCCGTTCAACCAGAGCGACTGTACGGCTGCTTAGCCTCTTTGGCCCAATTGATGCGCTCCGACGTCGCAACGCATGGAAAACGCTTCTCCATGTTCCTTTGTTCACAGAATACGAACGCAAACCAACCCAGGCGGCGTCTCCCACGATTCTTTTTCAGGCCAGGATATGGGATCCGGTGGATTGTCCGGGAGACGAGCAGGTGAACGAAGAAAGGGTACGGTTGCTTCTGACGCTTCGAAGCGAGTTCAAGGAGCGACTCGCCGGAGGGTTGGCGCCAACTCCGTATGCCATCGAACATTATCCGGAACTGTTGACGGAACACCCATCCTGGGCGTCACGATATGTTCGCTGGGCGCGGGAACATCTGATTTCCATCGGATTCAGGGGGCTATTCGGGTCGCTTGGATTCAAGATCGCGGAGGCCTTTGCCGCGTCACAATGCCTGGTTTTCGAACCCACAATATCGTACCTGCCGGAAGTTGCGCCACTCGCCATGTATCGCAGCACGGAAGAATGTGTTAAAGTCTGCGACCGTTTTCTTTCTCATCCCGCCGAGGCAATGCAGCTCCGCAACCAAGCCTGGGATTACTATCAAACCGAGGTGGAACCGGGCGCGCACATGGCCAAGCTGCTGAGTTTGGTCCAATAAGCCGGCCGCGGATGATGGCCGTCTCAACGACTTGCGGCATCCACGGCGGCATCGATGGCATCAAAGACTTCGGCGCCATTTTCCAAATCGAACTTTCTGGCAAAATGCGCCCCCGATGCGAGGATGCGGGGGATGTCTTCGACTCCCAGAGTCTTCGGATGGTGCCCTCCCAGACTCCAGTCAACATATCGCAAATTTTCATTGTCGATTTTCAAATCCGGCTGATTGCACAGAATGGTGTGCAGGAAGCTTTCATCTGGAATAAATCTCCTGGAGAAGTAGGCAATAAGCGCTCGATTCTCGGCACTATCCGCCAATAGCCGCTCCGCAGCCTTCCGATTGCACGTAAACCATGTCGCTCCTGCATAACATTTAAGAGTCTCCGAAAAAGGGTTGAACGGAGCGACAAGCGACTTCGACCGGATGATTCCTATGGGAATCTTGATCGGCTTTCTCTGCGTCCATGAATACCATGGCAGCCAGAGACGAATCGCAACATAGCGGTCATATGCAAGGGGCACCCAAGCGGCGCTTTTGAATGCATACGGCTCGTACTGCACACTGGGATCGGGAGTCCAAGGATACTCCACCAAACAGTGGTCGAGATAGACATCGAAACCACTACTGGCAAGTTGGTCAAGCGCAACTCTGGCAGGCCGCACTGGATAGTCTGTACCGCTCAAAAAAACAAACCATTCCGGGCTGTCCGCGCGCTGATACACGATGCGCAGAAGAGCGAGGAATGCATGACAAAGCGAAATCCCGCCCCATTTGGTTTCAAGATGCGGCCGAACGAAGGTAACATCCTTGGGATAATCGAATCCTTCAAGGGAGCACCTGGTAAAGTCGTGATGGCATGCGATGGGTGGGTTATCGTACAGCTTCCTCAAACGCTGCATAAGCCTGAGAAGTTGTGCAGGCTTATCATGAGATGCAATTAAGAAGCCGACCGTAGCGCTCATCCGCGAAGACATTCCTTCACTATGCTTTCATAAGTATTTTACTTAAGCTGATGCAGGTTTGCATAGCCATGACGATCGCAACCTTGTACCTGTTGGGCATGGCGATGCATGGGAAGGGCCAAAGGAAGAAGCTCATCAGGATAAATGGAAGGAATGAGAGCGAACCCTCATCGCGCAGCGACTCCGATGTGTCGTAATAATTCCATGCGAGAATCCTCCGGTGTAAAAGAAAACGAGAGATGCCGGAAGTGCCGAAGAGGCAGCTGCTCTTCATAATCGATTTGCGAATTTGAAAATACCGCAAGGCGCTTGAGCTGAGACTTCCAGGAACCCTCCGATACACTGCTAGCGGTTCCGGAAGCGCGGCGAACAGTTCCACGGAGTAGCGAGCGGCGATCCTCAGCCACAGGTCCCAATCTTGGCAACGGCGAAGAGAAGGGTCGAATCCGCCGACAGCGTCGAACGCATCACGCCGCAGCGCGATCGTACCAAGGAAAAAGCGATTGCGATAACGGAGCATCGGCAAAAGTTCCCTTGGCCAAAAAAACCGGCCGTTGGACTCCGAACCATCGTAAGAAATTATTCGAAAGCCGGTATAGATCAACACTGCCTGCGGGTTCTCCACGGCGCAACGCCGTTGCAGATCCAGTTTTTCGGGTAGAAACCAGTCGTCGGCGTCTAGGAAGGCCAGCCAGTCGCCAGTGGAGGCTTGGACGGCATGATTGCGCGCAACCGCTGTTCCCATATTCTCTTCCAAGCGAATGAGGCGGACGGGTGAAGGATACGATTCCGCTACAGCAGTAGTGTTATCGGTTGAGGCGTCATCAACGACGATGATCTCGTGAGGAGCATAGGTTTGGCTCAGACAACTTTCGATAGCTTTGGCGATATAGTGCTCGGCATTGTATGCGGGAATGATGACGCTGATCTTCATGATCGACTCGCTCACAGCTTCCAATATCCTTCCCCTCTGGTTTGATGCAATATTGCATCAAAAGTTTACCCGGACACACGCTTGCGACTGGTTTGCATAGCCATGACGATTGCGACCTTGTACCTGTTGGGCATGGCAATGCATGGAAAGGGCCAAAGGACGAAGCTCATGAGCATAAACGGGAGGAATGAGAGTGAACCTTCATCACGCAGCGACTCGGCAGTATCGTAATAATTGAATGCGGATATTTTCCGGCGCCATAGAAAACGAGATACCCCGGAAGTTCCGAAAAGACAACTACTCTTGATAATTTGGGGGCGCTGACGAAAAATACGCATCGCGCTTGAGCTGAGACTTCCAGCGACCCGCCGATACACGGCGAGCGGTTCCGGAACCGCGGCAAACAAATCCACGGAGTAGCGAGCGGTGATCCTCAGCCACATATCCCAGTCCTCGGCAGTGCGAAGAGCAGGATCGAATCCACCAACCGCATCGAATGCGTCGCGGCGCATCACGACGGAGCCGGCATAAAGGCGGCTGCGGTAGCGAAGCATCGGCATCAGTTCGCGGGGCCAAAAGAACCGGCCGTCATACTCCGATCCATCGCAGGAAATTATTCGAAAGCCGGAATAGATCAGCACCGCGCGTGGGTTCTCCAAAGCGCAGAGCCGTTGCAACTCCAGCTTTTCCGGAAGAAACCAATCGTCGGCACCGAGGAAGGCCAGCCAATCGCCTGAAGAGGCCTGGACGCCTCGATTACAAGCAACCGATACTCCCATGTTCTCCGTTAGACGAATGACGCGGGTTGGAGGAGGGAACGATTCCGCTATCGAAGCAGTGCCGTCAGTAGAGGCGTCGTCAATGACGATGATCTCGTGCGGAGCGTAGGTTTGGCTCAGGCAACTCTCAATTGCCTTGGCAATATACCGCTCGGCATTGTAAGCGGGAATGATGACGCTGAACTTCATGATCGACTCGCTTACCTCTCCCAATACTCCTATTCTATAGTTTATATGTACGATTGCATGAAGGGTTACACAGCCACTCGCCTGCGGCAGGTTTGCAAAGCCATGACGATTGCGACCTTGTATCTGTTGGGCATGGCGAAGCATGGAAACGGCCAAAGGACGAAGCTCATGAGCATAAATGGAAGATACGAAAGCGAACCTTCATCGCGCAGCGATTCGGCCGTATCGAAGTAGTTGTATGCGAGAAGTCTTAGCCGCAGGAGAAAGCGGGAGACGCTGGAAGTTCCTGTCAGGCAAGAACTACGATAAATCGCAGGACGTTCATGAAAAAATCGCATGGTATTGGAACTGAGACTTCCGGCGGTCTTGCGATATACAACGAGTTGCTCGGTCATTGGGGCGAAGAGATCTACCGAGTAGCGGTCGGCAAGCCTCAGCCAAAGATCCCAGTCTTCAGTAACACGAAGGGCAGGGTTAAATCCACCCACAGCATCGAATGCCTCGCGGCGCAGAGCGACCGAGTCAAGATGAATGACACAACGGTAGCGAAGCCTTGGGAACAGCTCCCTGGGCAGTAGCAACTTACCATCGTACTCCGAGCCATCCAAATTCATCACGCGAAACCCGGCGTAGATCAGCACCACCTGCTCGTTCTCCAAGGCGCAGCGCCGTTGCAGCTCGAGCTTCTGAGGCAGAAACCAGTCATCGGCGTCGAGGAAGGCCAGCCAATCGCCCGTAGAGGCCTGGACGCCTCGGTTACGAGCAACCGATGCGCCCATATTCTCCGACAGTCGGATCACGCGAACTGGCGAGGGGAATGATTCTGCAATCTCCGCGGTGCCATCTGTCGATCCGTCATCAACGACGATGATTTCGCGAGGAGCGTAGGATTGGCTCAGGCAACTCTCGATTGCCTTGGCAATATACCGCTCTGCATTGTAAGCCGGTATGATGACGCTAAACTTCATGATCGACTCTTTCACCGCTCTCAATGTACCTTGGTAAGCAAGACAGAATGAATTGCGTCAAGATAATCGTGGCCGTTGTGAGAATCCGGCTCCACATAGTTCCCCTCGGCCCATTCGTTCCAGGCCTTCAAGAAAATGATTCGCCGTTGTTCGGGGTAACCAGCGACCCGTTCGACCGCCTTTCGCAGGTATGTCATGAACAATTCGGGCGTTTCTCCCTCGTAGACAACACCTGAATAGCCAGAGCGCGGTGTATTGTCCCAGTTCGGCAGTACACAGGGCAAATACCGGTCGCCGGGAGGCATATCCTCGAGCGCATGAGATACGACATCTTCATACTTAATGCGAGTCGGCCGTTTCCACCGTGGGCTCTTGAGGCAGTTGAGTCGACTGCCGAAATTCAGTTCTCTTAAGCGTCGGGCGAAATCGAACTTCCCGGTATCCCTTGCGACGGTCTGCAGGTAATCCTGTGGCACTAGAGGAGTGACTGCGTCAAACGGAGTAAGAATAGGATTTCGATAACGGTCGATATCGTCATCATATTTGTCCGTGATCGCGACAAAATAAATGCCCGGATAACCGGCTTTCGCGCCTAGCTCTCGCCAATGCGAAATAAATCCTGACGTCGATGGCAGGTCGTGAGGCTTAAAGATCACGAACATTAGCTTCCCTTCGACCTTCAGGTATCGGGGATCCTCGAATGCCTTCTGGGCCCACCGGAAATGTGCTTCTTCGTCCGCATAACCTGGATACTCCTGCTTAATTAATTCCTTATCTGGACTACCATGCCAGATGCCGCTCCATGAATGATTGGCCCAAGCAAGGCAAAAGGAGAACTCGGGCTTGCCACTATCACGCACTTCCTCGAAAGGGCGATTGAGAATGCGGCGTCCATTGCCAAACCAATAGTTCCAATAGCAAAAAGCCTCCACTCCTGCATTGCGCGCCAGTTCTGCCTGTGCTTCACGTACCTCGGGCACACGTAAGTCGTAAAAGCCCAAATCGGCGGGCAATTTTGGTTGCATGTGACCCGGAAACAGGGGCTTCGCTTTGGCGACATTTGTCCATTCCGTGAAGCCTCGTCCCCACCACAGATCGTTTTCTGGGGTCGGATAAAATTGAGGAAGGTAGAAGGCAATGAGACGTGCCGCAGGTGTGTTCATTGATGTCATCCTCCAATCATGCCTGAAACCATTAATCGTAGTCGAACTCTTGGACTCAGATATAAATTACCAGAGACTGGGATACGTTACAGACTCTTGTGTGTCGAATGCTCAGGTATTCTTCAACCACTTTAGACTTGGACCGCAGGTCTGGCGATGACTGCAAATTGCTGAAATCTCATATCGTTAAACTTCCCGAGGAAAAAACATTTGCCAACCTATACGCCCTCCACAAAAGCCTACTAGCGTTGGGAGTACCTTTATAGGCATTAATGCCGCAAATGCTCTCAATTTCTAATCCCTCGCGTTCGAACATGCTTACGATGCTCGATTTAGTGAAGAAACGGAGATGAGTTCTGTCCAGTACACCGCAATCTCCGTAATCCCAGCGAGCATAAAACAAAAGTTGCCAACCCACACGAAAGTTACGGATGTGGGGAATCGAAGCCACAATAACACCACCAGGCGCCAGTAGGGCTCGAGCATGACACAATGCCATGTCGGGAGCGGCCATGCGTTCCAGCACATCGTTGAATACGATGCAGTCAAATACTCCTAGGGGTAAATTGATCTCAGGACCGAACACTCCCTCAACGACGTAATCGAGCTTTGTCAATGCGATTGCAACTGCAAATTCAACTGATTCGACGCCCCAAACCTCAATCTCTCGGGTCTTCTTTAACGATTCTCCAAATACGCCCTCGGCGCAACCGACGTCTAACACACGCCGGCAACGAGATGGGACGAAAGGCAGCATCTCGGGGTGCAGGCAACGATAGTATTCAGAGGATGGCGTGTCGTAGCCGAGCGACGCTGAATGAGTGATCATGAAACGTACTCCATAAATGATTTTAGTAAATAATTAGTGAAGGTAATATCAATTCATCACAGTCGAATCATAGCGTTCAATAGCGAGTCCGCCGGTGAAGCGATTTGCTTAGGTAGCATCTTGACTAGAATTCTGAGACGGCTGTGGTCTTCCGGTTCCAGCACGCGCATCCAGTAGAAGAGCCCGAAGAGAACGATCAGGGAAGCGCATCCGCCGAACAGGATGGCCCAAAGCGGCGCCAGTTGACCAGAAATGTAATGCTCGGTCAGTGTTACAAAGTAATGCGCGGTCAACGCCGCAAGAGCGCTGATGAAAACGATCTTTGCCACCTGCAGCCAGGGAAGTTTCACCTTGTAGAGATGGATTGCCACGGCCCACATCATAAGGACAGCCGCCGCTTGCGCTGCTCCATTTCCAATGCATGCGCCGACTGCACCGTGCGCTGGAATAAGCCACCAGGCCACTCCCCAATCTACGATCCCGGCAAGTATCGTTGCCGCGATGACGAAGCTCTGCCGCTCAGAGCACTGGAGGAGGCTCTGCGCGGGCGCGATGAATGCTTTGAAGATGCACAGCAGCGGAGCCAGCATCACAACCATGGCAGCGTCCTGGAATTTGGTACCGTAGAGCAGCAGCAAAGCCGGGACCGCGAGCGATACCGCGATGAAATGTAGTGGAATCGCGATCAAAGCCAGATAGCGGAAAGTAGAGGATGTAATGGCGGGTAGCCTGGCCTTGTCGCGCCCGTACTGAACGAAGATTGTGGCGCCAGCTGCCGTTCCGAAAATGGTTGCGGCCAGCAACAATTGTTCGGCCATGGTAAATGCCAGCGAATAGAACGAAATCTGGCGTTTATCCGCGCAGAGACTCTCGAGTAGAATGATCTCCGACCGGCTCCATACGATCATTGACACCGCCATGGTGGCAACGCTCGGCCAGGCGAAGGCTATCATGCGGTTGCGCAATCCTGACGGGTGAGCATGAGTGATCTCCCAGGCGAGCACGCGCTTCAAAGTGGGAAAGAAACGCACAACTAGATCTACTATTCGCATGAGGAGCGTCGCCGCGCAGATGCCAACCACGCCCCAGCCGAATACTATCGTAGCCCCGATTGTGATTAGGTAGATGAATATTGAAACAACAGAGGCGGGAAGATTGGTTGACAGATCTTCCGTGGCGGTATTGGCCTGCGCCGAGATGGAATTGACCATACCGGGCCATATGCTGAGCACGAGCAGGGCCGATGCCAGCTTGTAATCTCCGGGGGCATGAGCGAGGACCCAAAATAGAAGGCCGGCGGTACCCAGCGTGGCCAGGCCGGTCTGCAAGAGCAGTGTACGCAAAAAGATGTATCGCGCGGTACCCCGGTCGCCCATGCCGATATACTCGGCCATGTATTTTCGAGTGGTTGCAGGAATGCCGAACGTGCCCAGGCTGCTGACCAGCATGGCAAGATAGTTGACATAGATGATGTAGCTGTTTTTTTCCGGTCCCAGATAGCGATTAATGGCGATCGAGGACACCAGAAGAACGACGGCGCTGATAATGGTTTCAGTTCCGTACCAGCCGGAGTTCTTAGCTATCGTCTTTGTGTTGGACATAGACTCCCAGCTGTGCTTCCAATAAAAACTCGTGCTTTTCTGAATCGGTTAATGGCCTTCAGACGCAACCGGCAGCGCGCGGAGCGCTGCCGGCCGGCCTCAGGACATCATTGTTGTCTATCCCAAACCTTGCAGCGCAGTCTGCGCGTCCTTAGCAGACTGCGAATCCGGCGCCAGCGAGATGGCCTTCTTGAGGTGAGTCACGGCGTTAGTTTTGTCTCCTTGCTTGGCGTACACCATCCCCAGATGATACTGGGTTGTCGCGTTGTTAGGAGCAGCCTTGATAGCTTCTTCCAGAAGATCGCGGGCGAAGCCGTAGGTTCCCTTGGAGTAGTAGGCCCAAGCCAGGGTGTCGGCGGTGCTGGGCGATTCCGGCATGCCCCGGCGCGCCGTCTGCGCCAGGGACAAGGCTACATCGACGTTGCCTCCATTCATCAGCATTCTGTAGGCAAGATTGTTGGCAGCGATAGGCTGCGTGGGCTGAATGGCAAGCGCCTTCTTGTAGTATTCCTCGGCTTTGCCGCCATTTCCGCGCGACTCTTCCATGGTTCCAAGAATGGCATAGGCGCCGGCACTGTTGGGATGAGCCTTCGACCATTGCTCCCAGGCGCTGACGGCATTTGCCGCCTGGCCGCGCTGCACCTGAAGCTGTGAGTAGATGGCGACTGCCTCGCCGTCATCGGGATTGATATCCATGGCTTTCTGAGCCGCGGCGACAGCCAGGTCCAGGTTCTTGTTTTGCATCTGAAGCTGAGCCAGCAGGTCGTAGAAGCCGCTATTCCTGGGGCTCTTGGCGATTTGCGCGTTGATACGCTCCAGTGCCTGGGCAGGTTGTTTTTTGTAGAGGTCGTAACTGACCAGCCCACGCAAAGCGCCAAGCGAATTGGGATCGTACTGTAAGGCCGCCTCCATCTGCGCCACTCCTTCCGGATAGCGTTTTTGCGAGAAGCGCAGCTCGCCCAGCATGAGATAAGCCTGCGCGCTACGCGGGGCGTTGGTGATAGCGGTCTTCAGGTCAGCCTCGGCCTTATCCGGCGTGTTATGGGACAGCTCCGCAATCGCTCGCCACAGATAACCGCCGGGGAAGCGAGGAGCGACGGAAATTGTCTTCTCCGCCACATCAGACAGCAAACCCATATCGCCACGCAGAGTTGCAATGCGCGCAAGCTCCTCCTGCGCCTCCAGGTAACGCGGATTCAGTTGCGTCGCCAGACGGAAGCTCTTCTCCGCGAGGCCGGTATCTCCCTTGACCAGCGCCGCCTTGCCGAGCCAGAACTGAATGTAGGCGTCCTTGGGGGCATTATTGGCCGCATCCTGAAGGGCATTGATCGCGTCCCCTTGCTTGCCATTGTTGAGCAGCACAATTCCGTTGAGCACGGCGACTTGGGGATCCTTGCTGTTCTTTTTCATCAATTCGGTGATCACGGTTTGGGCAGTCGCATAATCCCTGACCTGAAGAAGAATGCGGACATATCCCTCCTGCACAGATAGGTTCTTGGGATACTTTTTAGCAAGACTGGCAAACTCCGTACGCGCCTTGTCAATCTGTCCAGAGTTGGCGTAGTAGTCCGCCAGCATGCGCACGCCCAGCGGGCTGTCCGGAAGGTCGTTGGAAGCCTGGCGCAGCGCATCCTCGGCCTTAGGCTGATCCCCCTCTTTGAGGTAGATCTGGGCCAGGCTTTCCCGGGCAGTCAAGTCTTTGGGGTCAGTGGCGATGGCGTTCTTGCATGTTTGTTCGGCCTCCGGCCAGCGGCTATTTTTCGCATAAAAGGCGGCGAGCAGGAGCTTGGCGTTTACCGACTTCGGATCGAGGGCGACGGTCTTCTTCAATTCATCCTCGACAGAAGCGCTCTGAGTGACATCGCCCACTTCGAGCAAGGCGAGGGTTTCATGAAGCAGAGCCTCGTTAGGAGCGAGTTCCAGCGCGCGACGGATCTCGGTAAACGCCACATCCTTCTGTCCGCGCTTGGCCGCTATGCGGGAAAGCAGGGCGTGGGCATCGGCGTTGTCCGGCTGCGCCGCAAGGACTGCGTCTGCCTGTGCCTGGGCGTCGTCGGTCCTGCCTCCGGCGAGGAGCATGTTTCCCAGATCGATCTTCGCTTTGTAGTTCGCCGGCTGCAGGGCAACGGTCCGCTGGAGTTCGCTGTAAGCGGCGCTAAAGGAGCCCATATGGAGATAAGTCTGCGCCAGGGCGTAATGCGCCTCGGCGAAATTTTTATCGATCTTCAAGGCGTTGAAATACTGAATGACGGCTTCCCTGTCCTTGCCCTGGGCGCTATACTTCTGTCCGCTCTCTAGATATTTCTGTTTTCGCACATTTGGATCGCGGAAGCACCCAGACAATAGAGTGAGCGATAGAAAGAGCGCAATTATCCCAAGAGCTGTGTAACGAATCCGCGTACTCCTCACGCCATCGCAGCCGAACTGATATGTAATGACTCTGCTTTCCATTTGTTTCCATCCTCTCAGGCTTACTCCCTAATGGCTGCAACATGAAGCCATTAGCAAACAACGTTGCTTTTCCCTGCTTCTTGCAATGCGCTTAGTCAGGGATAAATCGCGGCAGCAAGGGCGCAAGCTGCATGGTAAATTTCTCGGCGCGAATTCTTGCGGCCGAAGTGTCTTCGCGGGAAGAGATCGGCGTGATAACCCGGACCAGCGCACCGTCCGTGCGATTTGTCCGGATTGCATCAGCAACCATGTAAATTTTCGCCATGTACTCATTTGCCACGCTACGCCCGTGTGCCTGATACCAGTAGATGACGAACTGCTTTTCCGCGCCGCTGGAAATAATATACTCGCCCACACGATGCTTCTTGCCGTTCACGCCGGTTAAATCGACGGAGGTTGACGATTCGAAGACCCAACCAGCTCCAGGCAGGCAATTCTTGGGAGAATGGATGGTCTGGCCGGTTCTCTGGGTGGGGAAATAGGCTATAAACAGCCCGACTGGATCCTGCTGAGCGCCTTGGGTATAGACGCGTGTCAGGACATCTCCAGCACCGAGGACATCGAGCGTATCCCGGTCGATTTGCTGGTCGCTTCCCACCCATCCTGCAATGTTCAACGGCAACTGCGACAAAGGTTCTCTGGGGGGATTTCGATCGACAGCGGGCCGCATATGTAGGAAAAGCCCGGTTGCAGCCAGCAGAAGGACCACTATCCAGAAACGAAGATTATTCATATCTGCCGCCTCTTTGCCGGGAATAGACACATCACGCGATGGACAGTATACAGGCAAACAAGCGACACCAAAAAGATGACCCAGCCGGAAAACTCGTGAAAAAATCCCAAGGCCTTGTCCGGGTCCCAGTATTGGACGCACAACCCGGTGCCGAGGATGCGCACCGCATTGGCCGCAATGGCGATGGGAATGCTGGCCAGAACGAGTATGACTCGCCGCAAGTTGGACTTCTCCATGAAGTAGCCATAAAAAACTGCTAGCGTGCACAAGCTCATCAGGGAGCGGATGCCGCTGCAGGCCTCAGCCACCTCTAGCTTCATCGCGGGAAGCTCAATAATGTTTCCCTCGCGCAAAACCGGCACACCGAATAAAGGCAGCAGAGCACTGGCCAGTTTTGAAGCCAGGATCTGCAGTGGGAAGGTTATCTGGTTGAAAATAATGGCCGGAATGGGGATGGCCAGCAACAAAACCATCAGTGCGAAGCGCAGTTCCTTCAAAAATTGGCGTCCGCCAAAGCAAAGCACCAGTCCGGCAAGCAAAATGATCAGTGAAATCCTCGAGAGGAAGAGCTCGGATCCGTAGACCCCCAGAAGCAGGACGACCAGCCCCAGGACAATCACGGCAATTCCACTCCAGCTGGGAGCGAACTTAGTGTCTCGAAGGGTCTTTCTCTTTTCCCATACCAGGAAGGCCGCGAAGAAGGGCACCAGAAAGCCGTGAGAATTATCTTGACTCTGCCAGTCGGTGAACAATTTTCCCAGCACTTGGTAATAAACCGCCGCGATCAGCAGGCAGATCACCGTTAAACCCAGTGCAAAATGAGCATAAGGAGTGTGCCAGCTCCCGGCTGGAGCAATTCGCGTCTGTGGGCCTTGCGCCATGATCCCTTTCCTCGAGCTAACTAATTGGTATTACTCTATATTAGCAATTGGCGAGCCAGAAGAGAAAGAGAATGATTCAGGTAAAAACCCCATGAAAATTCTTTCTCAATGGTATCGACCTTGCGGCGTTGATGGAAAATGGTTTCCACTTTCCAGAACAAGTAATGGTACACTGTTTCCCTGTAGGAGTGAAAAAATATGCCTTATCTTTGGCCTAGACAAAGGAAGTGCGTCCGATAATCAATCATCCGCAAGGGAAGCCCATACTACGTTTTGCCTCCCCCTCAGGTCTGGAACCGCATTGCTAAAGATGAAGTGAAGTTAGGTCCCCATATGGCAACAATTGCAATGATCCAAAATGGGAAGCGACAGGCCAGGCCATCCGTTCCTCCGGGAGCGTGGATTCAGCGCGCGATTGCCCGGATTGCGGAAAGCGACTGCCCAGTCCTGATCTTGGGCGAACACGGCGCCGGCAAACGCTCTATAGCTGCACAAATCCATGCACAGTCGAATCTGCCTCGAAGCGCATTTCAGGAGATCCACTGCCTGGATGCTACTGCTATAGCCCTCCGGTCTGCTCTGTCAACCAAAGAGACGCTTTATCTGGTTGAAATAACAGAGCTTAGCCATCCACTACAGGAATTGCTCGTCAATACCTATTTTCGCTCAGAACAGGCGCAAACATGCCGCCTGCTGTTTGGCTCGAGCCGTGACCCTGCGGAAGAAGTCAAATCGTGGCGGATGAGAGAGGATTTCTACTACTTTATTTCGGCAGTTACTCTTCGAATTCCCCCTCTGCGCTGCAGGAAGCCTGAGATTCTCTCTATCGCCGATATGCTCTTGACGCAGTACTCCAAACAGTTTGACCGCCCCAAACCAGTTCCCAGCAAGGAGCTTATCGGACACCTGATGGAACATTCATGGCCCGGCAATCTTACGGAACTTCAGACCGCAATCAAGACGGTTGTCGCCATCGGAGACCAGGGAATATCTCTGGCGGCCATCAAGGCGGCGGCCCCAGCGGGGAGCCCCAATGGACTCCGCAGGCATCTATTACTGAAGGAGGCCACGCGGGCTTCATCCATACAGATCGAACGCGAGTTGATCTCCGAGGTTCTGATTTCAACCGGTGGCAACCGAAAACGCGCGGCGGCTGCGCTGGGAATCAGCTATAAGGCCCTGCTCTACAAACTCAAGCAGATAGAATCAGAAAACCAATGCGTGAACTGCAAGAATGGAGTTGCACTATGAAACCGGGAAACCTTCTGATTGTGGCAATTCTCGCCCCAGCGCTATTCTGTTCTGCCCAAGACAAAGCGCCGTCAGCGCAGGACACGGCCAAGCCGGTTATGCAAGATACATCCAAACCCGCCGCGCCAGACACCACCACTCCGGCTGCAAATGACATTACCATGCCGGCTACACAGGACACGACCAAGCCAGTTGCACCGGTAGCGCCCGCGCTGGTTGTGCCCGACAGCTATGTCATTGGCGCGACAGACGTTGTAGCGGTTAATGTGTTTAAAGAGCCTACCCTGTCTAGCAGCATGCTTGTTCGTCCAGACGGCATGATCTCGCTGCCACTTCTCGGTGATGTCAAGGCCGCGGGCAAGACGCCACTGCAGTTGGCGGATGAAGTTGCGGCCAAGCTGAAGAAGTACATCCAGGATCCGAATGTCACCGTTACTATGCAAGGGATAAACAGCAAGAAAATATATCTGATCGGTGAAGTTGGCAGGGCGGGCCCGCTAGAGATGACACCCGGAATGACCTTGCTTCAGGCAATTGCCACCGCTGGCGGCCTCTCACCGTACGCTAACGCGAAGAGAATGTACATACTTCGCACTGTTGACGGAAAGCAGCAGAAGATTTTCGTGCAATACAAGAAAGCATTGAGGGGCGACGCATCTCTCAATCTCCCTTTGAATCCGGGCGATACGATTGTTGTACCGTAAGGCAACCCGAATGAAACCAAGTCTCACACTTATGGCGATACTTCTTACCTTCATCACGGCGACTCGGGCGCAAGTAGCTCCCGCGGCGAAGGGACCGGCCAGTCCTGTCGCCCCCCCCGGGCTGCCGGTGAACGGTACGCTGTACTACGATCTGCGCTATGCGGAGACCACGCAGTTCGGAAGCGGCCTGGATGGCCAGCAGATGAGTATCGTCTCCGGAGACGCGAGCTACGCGAATATCAGCAAGCGCCTGCCGTTCATCATGCAGTATGGCGGTGGCTATGGCTTTGACTGGGCTGGCCCGCCCTCGGCGGGCAATGTCTTTCAGCATCTGTCGCTGTCGCAAGGCATGGTTGGGCGCAAGTGGAACCTTACGGCCAGCGACAATGTTAGTTATTCTTTTCAGACGCCGACAGTTGGTTTCTCGGGAGTTCCCGGAACAGGAGAACCCATTGGCGGTTCTGGCACGACATCTACGCCTGATCAGACGGTTTTGGCTCTGAATACCCGCACAATTGACAATCTGATTACGGTAGGATTCGGACAGAAGCTCAACTATGCGATGTCCCTCAACCTTGGCATCACTTCTGGACAAATGGACTTTGTCGACGGTAATGGAGAGAATATGAACACGCTTACGGCGAATGCGGGGATTACACGCCGTTTGAATGCGCGCAACTCGGCATTCGTCCAGTATTCATTTTCGCGCTTCAACTATGGGGACAACACAAGCGGCGCTCCCAGCATCGAGCAAATTAGTTTTAGCCAAGTCAACTCCGCGCAAATCGGCTTTAGCCGCCAGTGGAACCGGCAGATTACTACCAGTGCCTCTGCCGGACCACAGTGGGTATCGAGTTCGAACAGCGCCGTCGTGCCCTCTTCCACAAGATTCTCGGCGAACGCTACGGCCAGCGACACCTTCCGGTTCGGGACCGCCAGCCTGACGTACAGCCATGGAACTACGGGCGGTTCCGGATATATGCTCGGAGCAGAGAGCGATGTCCTTACGGCGAATTTCAACCGGAGTTTTCGTCTTGGCAAGAACCTGACCGTCGCTGTGAACGGCTCGTATATGCGTACTACCTCACTTATTGCTTCCGAATTCGAGTATGCTTGCTCAATCAACAATGTTACCTATATCTGTTTAGTCCCACTCAATTACAAACCAGTTACCAACGCAGGATACGGTGAAGTGCAAGCCACGCGGAAGCTGGGCAGATACTTAAATGCATTTGCGAGTTATACGGTAATTGACCAATCGTCCACTTTGCAGACTTCGGTGCCTAATACGCCGTTAGGTTCCAACGCGGCTATTCTTAACGGTCTGAACCAGGTGATTAGTTTCGGCATCGGGTATTCGCCGCGTGAAAAGCACCTCAGAAAGTAACTTATGAAGGAGGATTATGCTCGGACATCGTGAACTGACTATGCAGGAATACGCGGAGATATTGAAGCGGCGATACAAGCTGATTCTGATTTGCACGATTCTCCTGCTGACGGCCGGTGTCGTCATCAGCCATACTTTGCACCCGCAGTATGTGTCGCAAACGCTGGTGCTTATCGAGCAGCAGAAAGTTCCAGAAGACTATGTGAAGCCGGTGGTCAATGAAGATCTGAACGCGCGTCTGGCGTCAATGAGGGAACAGATACTAAGTCGATCACGCATTCAGCCGATCATCGAGCGATTCAACCTGTATGCGGGCAACAATGCCACCATGGACGACCGTGTCGATATGACGCGCAAGGCAATCGGGATTACGCCGATTGCCCCTGGCCTGTCGTCGCGCGGGATGCCGGGCTTCTATATCACGTTCAAAGCGCAGGACGCGCGCACCGCCCAGCAGGTGTGCGGCGAGATAACGTCGCTATTTATTAGCGCGAATATAAGCGCGCGCGAGGAATCCGCCGAAGGCACGACCAGTTTTCTGAAGCAACAACTCGCCGATTCAAAGAGAAACCTTGACGAACAGGACGCCAGGCTTGCGGCCTTCGAGCAAAAGAACATCGGCAAACTTCCGGGGCAGACGATCAAGCTAGGGGATATGAGCTTTGCCATGGGGAGCCCAAACGAAGGCACACTTCAAGCGCTCACCTCCCAGCTTGACGCTGCCACGCAGGCGGTGAACCGCGCACAGCAGAATATTACCATTCTGGAAGCCTTAATTGCCCAGCAGACGCAGGATGCATCACACACTGATCCAGCCACGGGGACATCCGGGGACACCCTTCAGGCGCAGCTCAAAGCCGCACTGAACCAGGAAAAGGAGATGGAAACTCTGTACACGCCCGACCATCCGGACATGGTTGCGATCAAGCGGAGAATCACCAATCTAAGGGCGGAGATAGCACACGGCGCGGCAGAACCGGTGAAGGTAGATACAGCAGCCGTCAAACCAACAGATTCATCGCAGCTTCGGCAGCTCAAGACTCAACTTCTCGCGGAGCAGCAGTCCTTGACTCTCACCAAACAGCAACAGGCCCATCTAGAACAGCAGGTGCGCAGCTACGAGGCGAGAATCGAGGCCAGTCCCGCAATCGAAGAAGAATACAAGCAGATAACGCGCGACCACGATACCGCAGTGCAGTTTTACAACACGCTGCTGAACAAGATGAATCAATCGACCATGGCCACGGCCCTTGAGCATCGCCAACAGGGCGAGCAGTTCAGCGTGATGGATGCTGCCAATCTTCCTGAATCACCCACCTTCCCGAACCATCTCAAGTTTGCGGGAGGGGGTCTTGCATCCGGGCTGGTTCTGGGACTGCTGATCTCCGCGCTACTCGAGTACCGCGATAAATCCCTGCGCAATGAGAACGACGTTTTTGCTTTTACCAAACTTCCGACACTGGCGATTATATCCTTTATCGCTGAACTGGATCTCCCCCGTGCGGACAGCAAGCGCAGAAAATTTTTCTCTCGAAAGTCCAAACCTATTGAAAGTGTCTCTGGATAGCCATGTACAAATCTTACTTCGGTCTTCGCGTTCTTCCTTTCGGAGCCAGTCCAGACCCGCGGTTTCTCTTCCTCAGACCGCAGATCAGGGAGGCGCTTGCCTGCCTGCAATATGGTATTGCAGCGCGCAGGGGCTTTGTGGTTTTGACGGGAGAAGTGGGAACGGGCAAGACAACGCTGCTCAAAACAGTTCTTGATACCTTTGCCGAGGGGCGCATAGCGACCGCATACGTCTTTAATCCGCGCCTGGATGTGCTTGATTTTTTTGAATTTATACTTACCGATTTCGGCATTCCTCCCACCACACGGACCAAGTCAGCGATGCTATTGCAACTCAATAGCTGGCTCATTGAGCGCTATCGCGCCCATCAATTGTGCGCCATCGTAGTTGATGAAGCCCAGAATCTCTCCTGGGAACTTCTCGAAGAGATACGCTTACTGACCAATCTCGAAACCTCTTCCGAGAAGCTGGTACAGATTATTCTATCCGGCCAGCCTGAGTTGGAGGAAAAGCTGTACCATCCAAGCCTCCGCCAGTTACGCCAGCGCATTTCGTTGTGGTGCAGAACGCATCCGCTGACCAGCGAGGAGACCCAGGCCTACATCGAAGAGAGACTGCGCATAGCCGGAGCTACGGAACCGGTATTTTTACCTGAAGCGGCGGAGCTCGTATATCACTACTCAAAAGGGATTCCCCGCATTATCAATCTACTTTGCGAGCATACATTGATCTTTGCTTATGCTGAACAGATCAATCCCATACCGGCGCACATCGTTGAATCGGTGGGCCTGGAACTCGATCTTGTTCAACACCCATTTACGATCTCTTTCTCGGCTATGCAAGCATTAATGAGGCGTTCTTTGCAGCCGAATATGCTCGATACCATTACATCCATCGCCGACAGCGAGGATTCACTGAAGGAAAGCGAAATATGAGCCGTATCTACGATGCTCTACAGAGGGCGGATCTTGAACGGAAGACCGCCCAAGACAAGGACGCTACAAGATATCCAGAGCATTCGCCTGTTCCCGGCGCCGAGGCCCTGCCGTCGATTAAGGCCGAGGCCAACACTGAGAACATCAAACTATATCCGTGGAAACTATCTATGGCTTTCTTTCCAACGTTACGCGACCGTGGCGAGAGCATAGAGCAGTTTCGCGGTTTACGGTCACAACTCTACCAATTTCGCGATCATGCTCAACTGAAGACGATTCTTGTAAGCAGCGCTGTTCCCTCGGAAGGCAAGACTTTTGTTGCGGCCAATCTGGCAATTAGCCTGGCGCGCAACAGGAACAACAGGGTTTTGCTCATAGACGGCGACCTGCGGCGTCCCTCGCTCCACGCTATCCTTGGCGCTCCTGATATTCCCGGTCTCACTGAGTACCTTGCGGGAGCCGCGGAACCTGGCGACATAATGCAACGCAATCAGGATCCTAGCCTCGTTGAAGCCAGCGGGACGCGCAGCATTTCGAATCTAACCTTCATCCCCGCCGGCGCGGGCGGCGATAACTCCTCTGAGTTGGTTGCCAATCACCGCATTGATGAGCTGATAGCCATTCTCACACCTCACTTCGACTGGATTCTGATCGATTCCCCTCCGGTCCTCGCGTTTGCTGACGCCGTCGACTTGGCCCGCGCCGCCGATGCGGTTTTGCTTGTTGCCCGCGGAGCTGTTACGTCTTATGATGTCGCGCAGCGCGCGCAGGCGGCTTTCAGCAACTCAAAAGTTCTCGGCTTTGTGCTGAACGCAGTCAAAGACGTTCCTCCCAATGCATCTTACTCTTATTACTACTACGGCAAGCAGGAAGCCAACACCGGAACACCCGGACGAAAGGATAAGGGGCGGAAGGGATGACTAGACTTTTCAATGTCTACTATCCAACACGAACTCTGGTGTGTCTTCTTTGCGAAGTAATTATTGCGAGCGGCTCATTTTTACTGGCCACAATATTGTTCGCGGGGCCGGATTTGCACCTTGTTCTGATCTATGAGAACGGCTTGCTGAAGATCGCCGGAATCACTATATTTACCTTGCTTCTCACTTATTACTTTGATCTTTATGGACCGAGGCGCTTTTCAGAGAGCTGGGAGATTTATTTTCGCCTCTTGCTGGTTCTCAGCGTGTTATCTTTTGTACTCGCCGGCCTTGTCTATTTATTCCCGGAACTGGACATCGGCCCGTATGTTTTTCTTGTTGGCGCTTCCTTTCTAGCGGTTCTTCTAGTCCTTTGGCGCGGGGCCTACGAGTGGATCATTAGCCTTCCCATGTTCAGCGAGCGGGTATATGTGCTGGGTAGCGGTCCGCGAGCACAGGCTGTAGTCGAGCTCCTGAGGACCAGCCGAGATACCGGCATGCGAGTCGTCGGCTGGAAAGACGAAAACATAGGCCATGGACGGCTGGAGCGTTTCTCCGAGGAGCTGCGAACCTTTGGCGGCCCCAAGCCGGGCATTGATCGCGTCATCGTCGCCATGCAAGACCGCCGCGAAGCGATGCCCGTTCGAGAACTGCTCAACCTCCGCCTCCAAGGCGTCATCATTGAGAATTTCAGCGCGCTGCTGGAGCGGCTTTCAGGTAAATTACAGCTGGACGGACTTAATCCAAGCACTATCATTTTTACAGAAGGGTTTCACATGAACGCGTCGCAGCAGCTTTTCCGGCGCCTGCTTTCCTTCATGGTCTCGTTCATCGCTTTACTGATCTGTCTGCCTTTCATGCCTCTGATTATTCTTGCTGTACACCTCTCTTCGCCAGGTCCTATTCTGTTCACCCAGACACGAGTTGGGCAGCGCGGACGCTTGTTTACCGCATACAAGTTTCGCACCATGCGGGTAGACGCTGAAGCGCAAGGAGCCGTATGGGCGACCAAGGACGATCCGCGCGTTACTAAGGTTGGCAGGTTTATGCGCAACACCAGGATCGACGAGATTCCGCAGCTCTGGAACGTACTTCGCGGAGAAATGGCCTTCGTCGGCCCCCGTCCGGAACGCCCGGAGTTCGTCGAGTGGCTCAGCAAGGAGATCCCCTTCTATGATCTCAGGCATATGATTCGACCTGGGATTACGGGTTGGGCGCAGGTGCGCTACCGATACGGCGCCAGCCTGGAAGAAACCAAGCGTAAGATTGAATACGATCTTTACTACGTCAAGCATCAGTCAATTGGTCTTGATTTGCTCATTATGTTTGAGACCATTAAGACCATCATTCTGCGCAGGGGCTCCCAGTGAGAATCATCTTCTGGTTGTCGATGGCAGGCATTCTATATACCTACGCGGGATACCCGGTGGTGATGTGGATGCTTTCACGGCTGTGGCCGCGGCCTTGGACAGTCAGCCCGATCTTTCCCAGCGTGAGCATTGTGATGCCAGTGCATAACGGCGTATTGATGCTCCCGAGCAAGATAGAGCACCTGATTGGCCTCGATTACAACAACATCAAAGAGATCATCATTGTTTCTGATGGCTCGACCGATGGCACGGCGGAATTGCTGGTTCGCCAGCACTATCCGCGCCTCACGGCCGTCATACTTGACAAACACTGCGGCAAGGCGGTTGCCATCAACGCCGGCATGGCAAGAGCAACCGCGGAGGTGATCCTCTTCGTCGACATCCGGCCGGAGATTGCTCCGGACGCTATTCAGCAACTGGTCAGCAATTTCGCCGATCCGAAGGTTGGTTGCGTGGCCGGTGAACTAATTCTGCGCACTGGACGTCACGATGGCGCTTCTACGGCTGTCAGCGGGATCTATTGGCGTTATGAAAAGTGGATTAGGACATGTGAGTCTATCTGCGGTTCACCGGTCGGCGTCTATGGCGGCTTCTATGCAATTCGCCGCGAACTTGCCGTACCGCAACTGGCCGGAATGATTCTGGATGACATGTACCAGCCACTTTCCATTATCCGTCAGGGCTACCGGTCAGTCCTGGATGAGCACGCTTACGTCTACGACACCTGGCCAACTAATATAGAAGAGGAGTTTCATCGCAAGGTGCGCACATTGGCAGGAAACTTCCAACTTTTTCAGCTAGCGCCGTGGACGCTGACTCCGCGGAATCCTGTTCTGTTTCAGCTTTTCTCTCATAAGGTTATGCGCCTCATAGTGCCATATCTGCTGGTAATGCTGCTTGTTTCTACATTGGCGCTTTCGGACGGATCGCGCCTTTTCGCGGCATTTGCAGTTCTTCAGATTTTCGGCTTGCTCATCGCGTTTGCCGGCCTGCGCTACAGGATTCCCGTGCTGCATCGCATCGCGGCTCCGGCCAGCGCGTTGTTGGTGCTAAAAGCAGCAGCTGTTGCCGGGCTGTACAGTTTTCTCTTTACACGTGGCCCGCTTTGGAAAATCTGGACTTCTCGTGAGACGGAAAAGCGGACTACAACTGCCGAAACAGCGAACTCCTAGCCGCAGGAATCCATTGCGCCTCCGCGGGAATGATGGGTGTAGAATTCTTTCGTAGGACATGTTTTGAGAGAGGAGCAGAAGGCCACTATGAAAATCATGAAATCGCTTTTCATTTTTACATTAGGGGTCATGCTGGGAATGGGAGTTGCTTTCACAGGGTACAAACTCCACAAAAGTCATATCGACTTCGCCCAGAAAGCCCATCACCTCAAGGACCACGTGGCCATCGCACTTAATAGAGCGTTTGGCAGCAAGGTAAGGGCTGCGAAGATGGAGCACGTTGCCGCGCCTGCGGCCTACTTTCCTCCTGGATCCCCCTGGACACAGGACATAAGTCACGCACCCCTAGATCCACAGTCCTCAGAGATAATTAAATGGCTGGCAGATGAGGGCGGTTGGGGAAACAACAATAAGATGCATATCGATTTCAGCCTGCGGGTGTTGCAGGCGGATGCTACCACCCCCAATGTACGGTTCCAAGGCCCAGGACCGGGTTCTGTTGATTCCGACCAACTCTCGACCATTCCTCTTCCTCGAGGCGGTGGCTTGGAAGGGCAGACGGACTATAAGTGCCAGGGAGGGGACTGCCACCTGATCGTGGTTGATCGCAGCCACAGCAAGCTTTACGAAGCTTACCAGGCCAACTATACAGATAATGTTCTCACCGCGAGCTTTATTGCAGTTTGGGATCTTAACCGGTTGTATCCTCCCTCGGGACGAGGAGATCAATGCACTAGCGCGGATGCCGCCGGATTTCCGATTGCTTCACTGCTTTTCGACGCCGACGAGATAGCCACAGGAAGCATCAACCACGCTATCCGATTTACTCTACCCAATCAACGAATTCGCGCACACGTCTTTGTGCATCCCGCCACACACGCCGGCGCTCCACGCGGGCCGGTTCCCGCTCCCCCGATAGGCGCCCGCTTCCGCCTGAAAGCCTCGTACGACGTATCGCAACTGATGCCGGAGGCTCAGGTCGTAGCGCGAGCCATGCAGAAATACGGCATGTTCCTGGCTGATGGGGGTAATATCACTCTTACCGCACAGAACGACGCAGACACCAAAGCAAAATACGCAGACCTGGATTTCGATTCCCACTCCTTATATAGCCTGAAGGTAACGGATTTTGAAGTCGTAGATCTGGGGACACCGATCCACTTGACATATAACTGCGTGCGGAATCCGTGACGCTGAGCAGCGTATGTGCATTTAGCATAGTTATTCTTGTGTGATAAAGGAGTATCTATTGGGTGGATTGCGTCAGCGTTGGTAGATGGTAATCACTCAGAGCATAGCGGGCTCCAAACGGAGATAGGTGGTTTGAATCGCGAAATAGAAGGTGATCTCCGATCCGGTACGCGCACTCGTTGTTATAGTTGCAGAACCTGGATTGAAGGTCGATCAGCTGTACACCTTGAAAGCTATCAACCATAGATCGCAGTTGAGCGTTGATAATGGCAGCCTGATCTTCATTGCGAGTGCGACCGATACCTGGATCATCAGCAATGTCGGTATGCATCCACACTGAAAGCGCACGACGAGCTGGTATATGAGCTGTTCTGAATTTCATTATGGGATCGAATGAAAAGAAGGGTACATCACCCATGACGACAACTATCTTGCCGGCTGCCTGAAGGTCCCTGATAGTGGCCGTTAATGAACGCCTGAATAGGGCGATGGACGCATCCGGGGCGAGTATCTCCCGATCATGAATGGAGCCTGAGTCTACCCAGCCGTTCTTGCCATCGAACGTCCACATACCAACAAGGTAAACTATGCGCACGTGAGCATCATTGCAAAGCAGATTCAACGTTTGGCGATTGAACTGGATGCACTTTCGCGCATCCAATGGCGATAGGGGGTTGTAGAGGGCTACTCCTGACAAAGGTGCGCACATTCCCCCAGAGAACTGAACAATCCCATAGCCTTGTTCCTTGGCAATTGCTCGCAAGCCTGGCGCTAGCGCTAACGAATGGCTATCTCCCCAGATCGCAATCGATGGGTGCGGATCGGTGGGATTATAACACGCAGGGGAAATATTATTTAGCTGCTCCGGCATACAGGGGGAGCTTTCCGGTGACCAAATGGCTTCATGGTCTGTGATAGCTAGCAACGGAAACGGCTGAGGAAAGTGGGGAATTCTTGAACTCGCCCAAATCACACTGGACAGCACGAGCATAAATGCACTGGCCGTGGCATAACGAAGGAGCAACGGACCAGGGGCGCGTTGCGAATGACGGAAGGGCTGCTCGATGAAGTAATAAGATAGAATTGCAGCCGCCAGCGATAACACAACGGCACTCATCGCGGCATAGGCAGGCACGTTATCACAAGATGCGATACGCAGATAGCATAGCAGCGGCCAATGCCATAGATACCAGGAGTAAGATATTCTGCCTATAAAAATCAAAAACGGAAGCGAGAGTAGATGCCTGTTGATCCAACTGGCGGGGAGTGCAATTACCAAGGCCGTTCCAAGCACTGTAGGTAAGGCCGCCGGTCCGGGAAATTGCATGTTCGCATTGAGAACGAAAATAGGGGCTAACATCAGGATAAAACCCGCCGTTCCAAGCAGGTGGGTGAGAAGCGAAGGTAGAGATAACGTCCGTCGTGTCTGCTCCATTACGGCAAGTGCAACTCCGACTCCGAGTTCCCATGCACGTTCGGGCAGCAAATAAAAAGCTTCCGATGGATGAAAAGAAACCTGGCGCCATGCCAGAAGAAAAGATAGGATGCAGACCGCAAAAATTGCCGGTAACAACAAGCTCCTCCGGATGCGGGTCAAAAGAACCATCAGTAGAGGAATTATGGCGTAGAACTGCTCCTCCACGCCCAGAGACCAAGTCATCAATAAAGGATGATAACTTGTTCCAGCATTGAAATAGTCGTTCAAATAACGAAGAAAGAAGATATTAGGCACGTACAGCGTCGCCGAAACGGCGGAAAGTGCGAAAAGATGATTTTCGTAGGGAGAGAGTAAGAAGTAGCTTGCAAAAATAGTAAAGACAAGTACGACATAGAAAGCCGGAAGAATCCGTTTGGCGCGCCGCTGATAGAAGCTCAGGAAGCTGAAGGTTCCAGAGCGCAATTCGGAGAATATATGCCCTCCGATCAGGTAACCGGAGATGACAAAGAAGATATCGACACCAGAAAACCCCCCGGAGCATATGGGAACTCCAGCATGATAGAACACAACGCTTGATATTGCAATGGCCCGAATACCATCTATATCAGAACGGTATGATCGCTCGGATGTACCGGCCTTGGTCATTCGCAATCAAAGTACTCCAAAGTTGGAAAAATTGTCTAATGCAGAAATAATACAAGTTTTAGCATACCAATAAATGCATATGAAATAAATGAGTTTCTATGAGTCTATGGTCGTTCTTACCATAGCGGCTTGCCTCAATCTTGTTGCATGCGTATATTCCTTCGCCGTAAAGCATTGATTCTAAATGGACGAAATAGGCTGATCGGCATTCATGCCACGAGTTCTAGAGCGCATAATATTCCGATAAAGGTTCATGTAGGCCTCAACCATTGTTATTGATGTAAAGCGCGAGTGGAACGCATCTTCAGCATTCGTTGAGAAATGCCTTCGTTCCGCTTCGCCGTTTGCCAGCCGTAGAATTGCAGCAGCCATCTCCGCAGGATCGGTAACAGATACCACAATTCCTGCCTGCGCCAACCGCACAACCTCTGCCATACCGCCCACATCCGTCACGATTGTTGGCAACTCAAGAGAAAACGCCTGCAATAGCGATATAGGCACCCCCTCCGACTTCGACGACATGATAAAGGCATCGGCGGCGGAAAAGAATGGCGCCACATCGAGTTGCTGCCCCCAGAATGTCACTTGCCCGGCGATGCCCAGTTCCCTGGCCAGGCTCTCCAGCATCTTGTGTTCGCCACCCTCGCCTACCATCCACAGACGCAAACCCGGCATAGATTGAAGCGCCACACGAAAGGCATTCAGTAGCAGCGCGTGGTTCTTTACAGGCTCAAGCCGCCCGACGTAAACCAGCGTGAATCCATACTTGAGCGGACACAGTTCTTTCGCTACTCGCAACACCGGATCTGTGCCATTGTAAATGCGCACAATTTTTCGTGCCGGAACGCTGTGTATGCTTATCAGATTGCTTGTGGTTGCGTCGCAGATGCCGACGATCCAATCGCAACAGGTAGCCGCTAAGGCGTATTTCAACTCCACAACCAGTCTGCGCGGTGGCCCCACAAGACTGTGCCGAGTTGAAATAATGCTTGGTACGCCCGCCATTCGGGCGGCCATGGCCGCATACACGGTCGGCGTAGGGTTATGCAGATGAACCACGTCTGGCCGCGACTCTTTGAAGATGCGGAAGAAATTCCGCGCGGCGTCTGAAAAGTTCCGCCCTACGTTCGCCTGTACGGCGAAACCTTCTGTTCGCATCTGTTCGCCAAGCGGGCCAAGAGTCAAGACAGCATAGACGCATGGGTCGTGGCCCTGTTTTCGCTGCAGACGGCACATCTGCGAGACAAGCGTCTCGGCGCCGCCTACTTCCATGCTGTCTACCACGTGCGCAATCTTCATTCAGACTACCTGAACCTCAAATAACACGGACCCAATTCACCCTCTGTTTCTGACATAGATCGAGAGATACTTCTCAACCGACTGTATCAGTGCATCAGATTCACAGTTCGGAGCAAGACGTACATCAGCAGCACTAATGAAATTTCGAATCCGCCGACATAAGGAATCAGGCGCGCCATTCGCAAACGGGGCGCAATCATCCCTCGACGCAGAGCCATTTCGTAAACCACTTCAACCATGCCTCCTAGCAGGAAGAATGTCATGACATAGGCGCGAGACAGAAACCAACCTGCAACCAGAAAGCCAGTGAACGATAAAACCAACAAACGCCCAAGGCGGTTGATCTCTGTTTTGTCGATTGCCTCTGTCTTGCTTGTTCGATGAAATGAACGTACTTCCACCGGCATGACCGGGTCTGGTTCACTCACTTTCGACGGCGAAGCAACCGCCAGGGCGTCCCTCGCTGTGGCATACAGAAACATAGACCAAAAAAACAATCCGAACAAGCCAAGCTCTGCCGCGCAAACTACCAGAGAATTATGCGCTGTAAGTCCGCATCCGCTGCAATTATCGATAAAACCACCGAGGCCAACTCCGAACAACGGATGAGACTTGAGCATTTGCAACCCAGCTCCCCAAAGGGCAGTGCGGTCCGATCCTGTACTGGAGGAAATGTTGCGTCCGCCTGTAAAGTTCAAGGCCATCGCGGCAACAAATACTCCGCCCGCAATCAGTAGCGCAGGCAGCGTTCCAGTGCGCCGCCTAGCAGCTACGATCATTATCGCCATTAAGGCCAGCAGGGCGCCGCGCGAGTGTGTCAAATACACACCGAACAGCAGTGTTAAAATCGGCATAATCACAAACATGATATTTCTGGGCGTATTCTTTGGGCGCCAAAAAATAAGCTGCAGCGGAATTACGCAGACGATTACCTGACCGAAGTCATTTGGGTCGTTCATGAGCCCCAGTCCCCTTAGCCGATAAATTCTCTCTCCTGTGGCGATCTGCTGTGAAAGCAGGTAAGGGTGCTGGATATCCCAGAAATCCATATTGACGTTCCCAGAGGCTCCTGGAAGTAGCGTGCTGCTTTCCGCAACGTGATAATGCAGATCGAGGTACCCATGCACAATCACAAACAAGCAGACAGCCAGCAGCATAAGCACGATAACCTGCAATTTCTTCCTCGAGTTGCAGTGCAAACATATAAGAAAATAGGCGTATGCGCAGGGGAGAAACAAAGGAAACGCCTGCACGGCTCCCGTAATCCAATGCATTCCGAAAAACACGGATAAAGACCCAGCAAACGCCAACCCAATCACGGCCACTGACTGTGGCGTTTTGAAAATAATTGATCCCATTAGCTTAGGAATCGATATGACGAAAATCAATATTGCCAGAATCAGTTCGACACGAGCCACTGCCAGTTGCCCGAATACAACTGGGGGCGTGAGGTAGTTCACTACGAAATAGAGAATGCTTAGAGCAAAGCCCATTGTGAATGGCCTAAGCAAATGACGCGGCCAAAATCAGGATAAACTATAGGACACGGCCATTTCCATCCATATGCATAGATAGGAAAAATACTCTACAACAAACGTATCAGATCGATGTATTATTGCGAAAGCGCATTCGTATAAGAAAATCCGGCACAATAAATATCAAGGCGCCTTGGCCCTGAATGCTTAAACAGATGTCCTTTGAGATGCCTGACGGTAGTGGGAACTATTCTTCAAGAATCGTTTTTCAACCAGATGCCACATGAGGAAAGCTGCCAGGCCGAGAAAAGAAAGGCTGACAACGAAAAAAACAGCCGGATTCTTTCTTGCGAGCCCAAGTGCAATTAGTGTCTGAAATATTGGGAAATGAACGATATATACACCATACGAAAAATCGCCGTATTTCGAGAAATTTCCGAGATAACGCCAAAAACCAAAGACGAAGACGATCCCCGATATCCATAAAACGTCGAGGGTACCCCCGGTGAAAAAATGGTCAATGAGATACAAGCACGCAGTGACGAGGATAATACTCCGATAATGTAACTTAAGCGTATCGAAATATAGTAGAAGTAATATGCCTGCGCAGAAATAAATAAGCTGTGATGGAAACTGCGCCTCAAGTTGCGAAAATATACTGCGCGAAGGGTCCAATGAAAAAACGCCGTGCGCATGGTACATCATAGCAAGAAATGCGAATCCATATTTCCAAATGCAGGAAAAACAAAAAATGGCCCCCATGATTATCTTGGTACCATAGCGAATGCAAAAATAATGAATAAGCGGTACTAACAAATAAAACGCGACCTCAATCTTAAGAGTCCACAGCGCTCCATTGACAGCAGGCAAGCTATTCGATGCAAATACTCCAGGCAGGGTGGGGGCAAGGAAGTTGAGGAATATAAGGTTCGCGCCGAGGTATTTCCAAAATCCTATTCCGAAATATTGCGTCAGAGGCAGAGTGCATAACGGCCACAGTGAGATTGCCGCGAGAAATACAACCGTAAAGTAGGCCGGGTATATTCGCCTAACGCGTTTTTCCATATAGGAGCGAACGGAAGACGACTGCGTATAACTGCGATATATAAGCAGTCCGCTAATGACAAAAAACGAATTGACTGCAAAACGTGGAGAAAGGTATATGCCCAGAGCAGAAAAGGCAGGAATGCTTGTCAATGCAGAGACATGGAACAAGGCGACAATGGAAGCCAGAATCAAGCGAAGGCAGTCCAGATTGTTTCTGCTGAAGTTGGCGCTGTCTTTCACCTTGAAGTCTCCAGGGATTCCAAATAGATGATTACGAACTGCCGCTACCCATCTTCAATCTATGTTCATGCCATGTCCATATTTTAATCGATGGTACCAAAACATGCCAGCATTATTCACCCTCTATGGAATAATGGCCTGAGCGGCATTGTAGTCTTGCCGGCTTGGAGTTCATTCCCGGGTGTCTTTGACAGACAAAAGATGCGTGCTCGATACTTTAAACTGACAGCATTGGTCCCAACGCATAAACAGCGAACGGTCAAAGTACAAAAAGGAATATCAATTTCATGAAGCTCCCACGTCACGCGGAAATCTGGCTTACGCCGTATTTGAAAAACCGCTTGCGGAAGAGCATGCGTCCCGGGGTACCTAAGCGTGTCTGGATTGCCATCACAGATCACTATGAGCCGCTGGGCGGGGGCGTATCCATAGAAACCGCGCACAGCCGCGTCGCACGGTGGCGCGACAAGTGGCCGCGCATTGCAGACGACGCTCCAAGGGATGCAGCGGGCCAGCGCCCACAGTACAGCTTTTTCTATCCGCTGGAGGATTACCGGCGCGATCTGCTGGACGGCTTGACGGAGATTGTTCATCTTGGCATTGGCGACGTGGAAGTACATCTGCATCACGACAACGAGTTGCGCGATTCCTTTATTCGGAAAATCACTGATTACTGCCGCCGCCTGACTTGCGACCACGGACTGCTGCGCCAGCAGGACGGACGCACCGTCTTCGGCTTCATTCATGGCAACTGGGCGCTCGACAACTCACGCCTCGACGGCAAGTGGTGTGGCCTCAATGGCGAGATTGCCTTGCTGCGCGATCTGGGCTGTTACGCAGATTTCACCATGCCGTCTCTTCCCTCGGCGACCCAGGGGCGCATTGTGAATCAGATCTATTGGTGCACGAATAACCCAGGCAATCGTCCTAAGTCTTTCGACCACGGGATCGAAGCCACCGTCGGCGGCGGCAGGCGCGGAGACCTGCTGATGATTACAGGGCCGCTTGGCCTGCGCATTGGCGAACGATTCATGCCGCGCCTAGAGACCGGGGAGATTGCCGGATACAACATGCCTACGCCCTCGCGGGTACGCCAGTGGTTCGATCTGGCGCCCACCATCGGCGAAGATATTTTTCTGAAACTCTACACCCACGGCGCACAAGAGGGGAATCTGGAGCCGCTGCTGAACGACGGGCTTGGCAACCTCTTCCAGTGGCTTGCGGAAGAGGCAGAGCGAAGGGGCATTGAGATTCATTGGGCCACGGCATGGCAGATGTACCAGGCAGTTAGTGCGCTTATTTATAGGCCCAGCCTGGATGGAGTGGACGGCAGTCCAGGTTAGGAAAAAGTTCCTGCGCCAGCGTAGGATTTGACTCTGATCCTTGTGAGATCAATGATGGGCAATCTACAGGCAGTCAATTGTCCGAGCGCGCCTGCTGCGGGCTTCTGTGCGATAACCAGCGCGTCGGAGGATGAGATCAGATCGTCAAGGCTGCGCGTCAGCAACTTGCCGATGTGAGGCAGCGCTGAAACTACAAAGCTGAGATTACTGCCGTAGATCTCATCGAGTTGAATGTGCGGGTCGAAGATTCTGACTTCCTTGCCCTTGCCGATTAAGTATTCGATGAGAATAATCACCGGGCTTTCGCGAAGATCGTCGGTATCTTCCTTGAATGCAAGGCCGAAGATGCCGATCCTCTGACCCGGCAGTTCGAGCACCTCGCAAATGCTGCGCTTCAGATGTTCGTCGTTAGAGGGCAGAAGGGACTCCAACAGCGGAAGCTTCAAATCTAGCCGAGAGGAGCGAAAGGTGAGGGCGCGCAGGTCTTTGGGCAGGCACGATCCGCCAAACGCGAAGCCGGGCTTGAGATAAGCTGAAGAAATATTCAGTTTTGTGTCGCGACACATGGTCGCCATTACTTGCTCAGGGTTGACTCCAAGGCTGGAGGCGAGCGAGCCAATCTCGTTTGCAAATCCGATCTTCAGCGCGTGAAAGGCATTGCAGGCGTACTTGATCATCTCAGCAGTGCGCAACGAGACAACGGATGCCTCGACTGGAAGGCTGGCGTATAAGTCGGCCACTGTCTGCGCAGCGTCGTCCGTACTTCCCCCGACAACCAGCAGAGAGGGCTCCATAAAATCCTTCACTGCTGTCCCTTCCCTTAAAAACTCGGGATTAGAGACAATGTCGACATCCTCTCTGTGGGCGAAAACGCTCTCGAGAAGGTTCTCACTTGTCCCTGGAAACACGGTACTGCGAACGGCAATGATCAGGCGCTTGTTTCTGTGCCGGAGCAAGGCCGAGATCTCCTCGCAAACCCGTCGCAAATGGCTGAGGTCGATGTTCCCATTCGGCTGCGAGGGAGTACCGACGCAGAGCATCACAATATCTGCCGCGCCAAGCGCCTTTTCATCTAGCGCGCCAGCCAGCAGCCGTCCCGCGGTAACATTATTCTGGATCAAGCGGTCAAGTCCGGCTTCATAAAATGGCGACTGCGCCTTCCGGACCGCTTCGACTTTATTGATGTCACGGTCAACCCCGAGCACACTATGCCCAATTTCAGCCATACAGGCGGCGCTCACACAGCCAACATATCCCAGGCCCATTACTATAACGTTTTGACTGGAACTCACTCTCTTCAACACAACCTCTCACGTCGAGAGTTTATCATGGTATTGCGGACAGTCATAGAGCAACCACACCTTCTATCGCCTCGGCGAGGAGTTATTTCGCAACGATGAAGATTCTATGGATTAGCCCTCTTTATTTGCACCCCACCGATCGAGGCGCACAGATTCGCACCCTCGGCGTGCTAAAGGAGCTTCACAAACGGAATGAGATTCATTTTGCCGCACTCAACGAGCCACAAAATCTAGAGGGCTTGCAACGTAGCTCGGAGTACTCCAGCCGCCACATTTATGTGGAGCACTCAGCGCCCCGCAGAAAGTCACTGGGGATTATTCCCCAGCTCGTAGGAAGCATCTTGAATCCCATGCCGATGGCAGTCTTCCGTTATTCCTCCAGAAAGCTCAAGCAAGAGATAGATGCCCTGATTGCCGCCGAGCATTATGATTCCATCGTCTGCGACTTTCTGTTCTCAGCCCCGAATCTTACCAAGCAGGGACAGAGTGTGCTGTTTCAGCATAATGTCGAGACAACCATCTGGCAAAGGCACGTCGAGCAGAGCCGCTCCTTACTAAGGAAGCATTTCTTTCAGATGCAGGCCGAAAAGATGGAGGCTTATGAGAGGAAGATATGCCGGACGATGAAACACGTGATCGCAGTTTCGGATATTGACGCTGCGAGGATGAAACGTATGTTCGGAATAGAGAGCGTTAGCAGTGTTCCGACGGGCGTCGATGTGGAATTCTTCGCTCCCCGCGGCGACGCTCCACAAATTTCGGATATTGTCTTCTGTGGATCGATGGACTGGCTCCCCAACGTGGATGCGGCGCTGTTTTTTCTCTCGGAGGTGCTTCCCACGATCCGCGAGCGGCTTCCCGGCATTACTTTCACCATTGCAGGCCGCTCACCCGATGCCAAGGTGCTCAAAGCGGTGAAAGGGCTCAAGGGTGTATTTGTCACCGGCAAGGTCGAGGACATGCGGCCCTACCTGTGGGGATCGAAGATTTCGGTCGTGCCCATTCGAATCGGGGGTGGAACCCGATTGAAGATCTATGAGTGCATGGCGGCGGGAGTCCCTGTCGTCTCTACGAGTGTGGGTGCGGAAGGGCTGCGCTACCAAGACGGAAAGGATATCGTCATCGTCGATGATCCAGGCGGATTTGCCGCTGCCTGCGTACGCCTGCTCACCGACGATCAAGCCCGGCGCGCAATCGCGCATAACGCGCTGGTACGCGCGCAAAGCGAATTCTCATGGGAAGCGGTCAGCCGCGAGTTCGAAGCTATCCTTGAGAACAATCGAATTCTATCAAATTGAATTATGGCACAGGTTTAACCATGAAGATAGCGGTCGTAACCCGGTATTTCCCCAGCTCGGCGGAGCCCTGGCAGGGACGGTCGCTCTATGAGACGCTGCGCGTACTTGCTTGCGAAGCCGATGTACGGGTCTTTTATCCAAACGCAAGGTATCCTTCCCTGCTTAAGCCGCGAAACCGGAGTTTTGACGAGCTCGACGCCTCCTATAGCCCGCCCGGCGTACAGGCGAGTTACTACGACTATCCCGCGCTGCCCCTGCTTTCCCGGCCGCTCAACGGATGGATGGCGGCCCGCGTTCTGCTGCCGCATGTGCGCCGGTTTGCATCCGATCTCATATTCAGTTGTTTTCTTTATCCGGACGGATATGCCGCGCTCAGGATCGGCAAGGCTCTCACGGTTCCTGTCGTTGCCATGAGCATTGGCTCCGACATCAACAGGATTGGCGATCCGATATCGCGACTGCACACACTCACCGTTCTGCGCGAAGCCAATTCTGTGGTCACCGTCAGCAATGATCTGCGCTTAAAGGCAGTGGCCATGGGCGCCTCAGCGGAGAAGACACGCGCCGTAGTCAACGGCTGCGATCTCTCAGTCTTCCATCCTGGAAACCGTGCTGAGGCAAGGCTGAATCTCGGTATCGACCCAGCATCGCAGGCCGTTGTTTTCATCGGGCGCTTGGATGTGAAGAAAGGCCTTCGCGAACTCGTCGAAGCAGCGGCTTCGCTGCGTCCGCAGTGCGCCAACCTGCACGTGTACCTGATCGGCGAAGGTCCGGACAAGCCTCTCATCCTGAGCGCCATACAGGCCAACAACGCCGCCGAATACATCCATATGTTGCCCGGGTGTGCCTTCGACGAGGTGGCTGTCTGGATGGCGGCGGCCGATCTGGTCACCCTGCCGAGTTACATGGAAGGCTGCCCCAACGTGGTACTCGAGGCGCTGGCCAGCGGCAGGCCTGTTGTTGCCACCAATGTCGGCGGCATTCCCGAGATACTCAGCGATGAATGCGGCAGATTAGTACCTCCTCGCGACGCCGGCGCGCTGACTCAGGCTCTTGCATCCGTCCTCGACACAAACTGGAATGCCGAGGCTATCTCGGCGTACAGAAGCCGAAGTTGGGAGACGGTGGCGGCAGAGCTGCTCGAGGTCTTCGAATCGCTTATATCTGTTCGCGCGAAAGGCGGCGAATGATGACACTGCGCAAGGCCAGCCTGTGGCTTAACCGACTCTTCGCGGTCATCGGGTTCATCACCGTGCTGGTAATCTCCACTCCCATCGTCTCGTGGTGGGCGCGGGCCTACGCCGGCCCCATTGAGCAGCCCAAAGGCGACGTTCTTATTCTCCTCAGTGCTGCGGCCGACAATCAGTATGGTGGTATCTCGTACTCATCTTATTGGCGCGCGCGCTGGGCGCTTTTTGCATGGCAAACTGGCGGCTTCAAAAAGATCGTGATCTGCGGCAGCGGCGATCCCGGCATCCTCAACTATCTGATCGCCAACGGCATCCCCCGCGAAGTTTTCGTTATCGAGCGAAGATCCATTAGCACGCGCGAAAATGCCATCGAGACAGCGCGCCCGATCCAAGACCTGTCCGGCAAGAAGGTTTTGCTCACCAGTGACTTTCACATGTACAGGGCGATTCGCGTTTTCCGGAAAGTGGGCATCGAAGTCGCACCCATGGCGGTCCCCGATGTGCTTGACTCCACTGAGCATTGGAACGCGCGCTTCGGCGCATTCGAGATCATGCTGGTCGAATCCGTCAAGATTGTCTACTATGCCGTCCGCGGCTGGATATAGTTAATTTGTTTCAATTCGTCACTTACACAACCCTCATCGTCTCCACTCAAAATAACTCGTCGTACATTTCAGCAAGCGAATCCCTGCATCAAGCATCACATCGCGCGAGGACTGCTCGCGAAGTATCTAGTCGACTCGTTCGACCAGCAGAACCTGCTCGTCGTTGTCGACCTCCTGTAACTTGACTTCGATGATCTCGCGGCGGCTGGTAGGCACGTGCTTGCCGATATAGGTAGCCTCAATGGGCAACTCGCGATGACCGCGGTCGATGAGCACGGCTAGTTGCACGCGGCGCGGCCTTCCGTGGTCGAACAGAGCATCGAGAGCAGCCCTGGCCGTCCGGCCGGTATAAAGCACGTCATCGCACAACACCACATCGCGGCCCTCTACGTTGATGCCGATGGCGCCTGGGGTGACCACCGGGCGCACACCCGTTGTCGTCAGATCGTCGCGGTAGAACTGGATATCGAGTGTCCCAATATCAATCTTCCGTTTCTCGATTCCGGAAATAAGATTTCCCAGACGCTCGGCCAGCGGAACACCCCGGCGCTTAATGCCGACCAGGGCCAGGTCCTTGCTGCCATTACTCTTTTCCACAATCTCGTGGGCCAGGCGCACCAGTGTGCGCTCGATCTCCGAGGCGGACATCAGCCTGCCCTTAACGCGCAGGGAGGTATTGTTCTTGGCTTCGCTCATGTGTATTCTCGCTGCCTGGCTGTCTCAGCCAGCCTCTCGTAGCCAGCTTCTCGAAGGATGATACGAGGGTTCCGTGCCTGCATGCAAGTTGTGGGCAAATAAAAGGAAATCCAAAAGGCCTGAAAGGGCCGGAAATCGGATAATTGCGGGGTCTGGGCAACCATGACGCGCAAAACTAAACCTCCGCTCTGGGTGCGTGGGCCAGCAAGCGCGCCCCCAAAGCGCCACCTGCGGCGGCAAAGATGAGCAAAAAGGCCGAATAGATGGCAAGACTGAAAAGTATGTAGCCCGCGTGACCCTCTGGCGTAAGTATCAAGGCGTAGAATTCTGCCTGGTTGGCCTGCATCTTGGCTATGTCTGCCGCTGTCATCCAAGAACTCCATTGTTGGACCATCTGCAGGCTTGCCTGGTTAGAAGCCTCGACGAAAGCCTTCCAATCGGCGTCGATCTGGCTGGATTGATGAAGAAGGAATCGCTGGACAAAAAGAGCGCAGCCGTTGACGCCAAATGCCAGCCAGCCAGCCAGCAGGCCGGTAATCAGGCCAATGCGGGCGCCGGCTCCGAGGGTGATCCACGCTGGCCGCTGGCTGCGCATATAGATCGCTACGGCCCATGTTGCGGCAATAGCCATCCACAACAGCCCCAGGGCGCCTAGAGGCGAAATACCACTTGTCAGCAGTCCGGCAGGAACCGCAAGAAGCAGAGCTGCCCGCAGTGCCGGCTTCCAATCGACGCTGCCAGCATCCCGTCCCGCACCATCCCAGCGCTCCGGCGAAGTCTGCCCTGGGGGAACGTCTGACGGGTACACAAGTTGAGGCAAACCACAAGCGGGGCAGAAACAGTAATCGGACTGGATGGCCTGGTGACAACGGCTGCAAGTGGCTTCCATACATCTATGAGCCTATCGCATTCAGCCGCAGTACGCGTGTGAAGCAGTACAACCAGCCACTACAGGACGGGGTTCCAGCGCATAATCTGTCTCAGATGATGAACGCAACTGCTACGAAGCAGAATTAGTTCTGCCGGAAGCGGCGGGGACGAGCTTTGCCGCTACGATAGCCTCGGCGGCGTCCAGAACCTCTTGCAGCGTCAAATGGGTGGAATCCAGCAGAACGGCGTCCGGGGCCGGTTTAAGAGGGGAATTAGCGCGATTACGGTCCCTCAAATCGCGTTCCTGGAGGTCGCGAATCACTTCTGCGGGCTGCTGAGCCGGCATGGAGCCTAGTTGATCGTAACGGCGCATACCCCGCACCTCTGGGGCGGCATCCAGAAAGATTTTGACCTCAGCGTTGGGAAAGACCACGGTGCCTATGTCGCGGCCCTCCATGACCACTCCGCCCCCGGCGCCCATCTGCTGCTGCAGACGGACCATCCAGGCGCGAATGGCGGGCCATACGCTGACCCGGGAGGCGGCTTCGGTGACAACTTGATTGCGAATCAAGCCGGTCACGTCCTCGCCATCGAGCAGGACACGATTTTCCTCCTCGCCGGGCTCAAGGCGGATTGAGGTTTCTGCGGCAAGGCCTTCCAGGCTCTTACTTTCATCCAGACAGAGTCCTGCACGGAGGGCCTTGAGAGCAAAGGCGCGGTACATGGCCCCGGTCTCCATGTTCAGCAGTCCATAACGCCGGGCCAGATAGCGGGCTATGGTGCTCTTTCCTGCTCCGGCAGGGCCGTCGATGGCGATGATGATCTTGTGAGCCGGGTGAAGAGAGCTGACCAATGGGGCGCTCATCCTCGTTTTTTCGTCCTTTGCTTGGGCCGTGCCCTCAGAACATATCGCTTGCCGCCTGTCTTTGCGCTGGCGGCAAGGGTGGGCTTCCGGCTGCTGACTAAGCGAGCAGGCCTCTTGGCTGGCCGGGAATTCTTATGTGAAGTTGCACCCGTTTTGGCGCCGTTGGAATGTGCCTGGCGCGAGTTGCCATTTCGCGGCGACCAAGCGGTTGTGGCGGACTTGGCGGAACGCGCGCTGGAAGTGGATGTGCGAGTTGCCTGCCTGCTTTTCCCGTTGGAGCCGTTTCCGTTGGAACCGTTTCCGCTGGCAGCACCTGTGCCGTCGCGCCGGACCGGGTGGCTTACGGTGGATGATTGCGCCGCCTTGCGATCCTGGGAGTATGTAGCTGGACGGCTGAAGTGGGAACGCGCAGAAGCAGATGTTCCGCTTATGGCCGCTTTGTGAGCGGCTTGTGTGCGGGGCGCAGTGAGCTCTGTAGGCTGGTGCGGGGTAGCCGCTGCTGGAGCAGCGGGCGATCTCTGCATTACAGCAGCGGAATCCGGCGTCTCCTCATCATAGGTGCGGAGAAAGTATGCTGAAGCCGGTATAGACGCGCTGGCGTAGATCGTGGGCGGGGCAGCGAACTCCGGCAGTGTGCCAGCGACATAGAAATGGGGCGCGTGCCCCAGAGAGATGGTGTGCACCTGACGCGTGGCAACCAGGCCGCGCAATACCTCGCGCACCTTGCTGCGGGCGGTAAGCGGGGCCAGGAACAGCTCGACATCTTCCATACTGGCGGCTATCACGGCCTGCAGGTAGATGGAGGCCAGCACGGAGATGGCCGTCACCTGTGACGTGGAAGCCCCCTCGGCAATAGCTTTCTGGAATCGTTGGCGAAGAAGTTGCCACTGTGCAGCCTGGCCAGGGGCAGAAACCACGGGGATAATGCGAAGCTGTTGCCATAGTTCGGTTATGGCGCGCAGAACTGCGGCTTCGGTCACTTCCCGGCCCAATGCGCGGGTGAGTTTGCTCAATGTTGTGTCGCCGCCGGCCTCCAGCAGTTTGTAAGCCTGTACGGCCAGTTGCGAAACCTGGCGCGAACCTGTCAGTTGTGGAATACGGCGCCAGTCGCGGTCACCGCGCAAGGCATAGACATAGGGAAGAACCCAACTTGCAACCACGAAATCAGGCGCCTCGCCTGGCAAGCCCAGCAGATTAAGCCGCACAACCACGTTGTCTGTCTCCAGACGCACCAGCAGCTCTTCTGCTATGGCAATATCTTTACGATCAGGCGAAGGCTCGTGCCTGCCGATTACAGCCTCAACAAATGATGGCGCAATGAAGGAGGAAAATTGCCGCTTAGGCAAGAAGAGACACAATCCCGTCTCCTCAATCCACGTCCGGGCATCCTCCAGGGAGAGGATCCCATGTCCGTTCAGGCGCATCCTTTCGGTGCGCGACGCTTCCAATTGTTCCGATGTCAAAGAAAAACCTCGTTTCCAGGCTGGCCTTGCGCCAGGCAACCCTCTCCCCTAAGGGGAGGGCTGCCACCTGCCATCTATTTCTTCAAATCCGATGGAAGGCCCGCTGGATCTCCTTCCAAGAATACAGCAAAGCTATTGGACGTCCATGCGGGCAACTGGTTGGGTGGCTCGTTTTCACCAACTCTAAGAGTAACCATTCCATTCGGTCCGGGTCAAGAGGAGTGTTGGCCTTGATGGCAGAATGACAGGCGATGGAGGCTGCAATGCGCGTGCGGAGGGCTGTAAGATCATGATTCTGCTTTGGTTCGTCAGAATCAGCGCTGGATTGCTCGATTAATTCGGCTAACATCCTCTCCAGAGCCGCTCCTTCCAGGCCAACCGGGGCGGCCTTTACCGCAAGCGTTTGAGGGCCAAAGGGTTCCACATCGAAGCCATTGCGCTCCAACTCCTCGGCAATGCCCGCAAAGACCACCATTTGGGATGCTTTGAGTTCCACTAATAAGGGCATTAGTAACCTTTGACGCATCACCTTTTCAACCTGGCGGTCTCTCAAAATTTTTTCAAAAAGAATTCGTTCGTGTGCCACATGTTGGTCGATAATCCACAAACCATCGTCGCCGGTGGCCAGAATGAACGATTCGCGCAACTGCCCCAAAGGGCGGAGCGAGTCGAGCTGATTGAGGTTGGCGGCGGCCTGTTCGGCCTCGACCTGGGCCGTCTCCATCGCGGGATTTGTGCCAAAAGCGTCTCCTGGGCCAGGGGAGCAGTCAGCGACTTGTGGCAGGCTGGCCGGAAGGAAGAGGGCGGCCGCAGCATCGCCCCATGCCTGCTGGTTGTCCCCCAGGCCGCCAGGCTGATAGCTTTGGGAGACAAAGGGCAGATTACCGGGAATGGGTATGGGAATGCGTGGCGTAAGTTCGAAGGTTTCGGCGTCAGTCCTGGCAGCCTGGAACGCAGCCGGATCGGAGTCGGGCGGCAGCGGTTCACTGTCTGGCGCACCGGGCAAATGCGAGGCGGGCGCCGGCATCAGCGAAGGACTGGCAGTAGGCGCTGAGTCCAGCGCGGCCAGAAAACCGGCGGCGGGCCGCGCCTTGATGAGCGCTGTTCGCAGGCTGTCGCGGACAAAGTCGTGGATCAGGCTTTGCTGGCGAAAACGGACCTCGGTCTTGGCTGGATGGACATTCACGTCCACCTCTTCGGGTGGCATCTCGAGGAATAGCAGTACAACAGGAAAGCTGGTGGGCGGAATCACGTTGCGATAGGCCTCGGAGATGGCGTGCATCAGCAGCCGGTCGCGAATAAGCCTTTTATTGACAAAGATATAAATCGAGTTGCGGTTGAGCTTTTGCAACTCGGGCTTGGAGTAGAAGCCGGTCAGCCGCAAAACGCCGGGGTCCCGCGCGGGCTCGTCAGGATTCTTCTTCCAGGGCGGCGGCTCAGGCAGGCCGGCTCGCTCCAGTGGGAGTTCAGCGGCCACGGGAAGCAGTTGGGCCAACGTATCCTTGCCGAAAAGCTGATAAATGCGCTCGGCTGTGCGAGTCACAGGCGGCGCCGAGACGACGGTGTGCGTGGCCGAGAGCAGCTCGAAGTGCTTATCCGGGTGGGCAAGAGCATAGTGTGTAACAAGCGCCGTAACGTGGGCAAGCTCAGTCGATTCAGCGCGGAGAAATTTGCGGCGGGCAGGTGTATTGAAGAAAAGGTCGGCGACTGCGAGCATTGTGCCGCGTGGTAGGGCTGCATCGTCCACGCGCAGGATCTTGCCGCCGGCAATCTCCAGCCGAGTTCCGGTGGTTTCGCTGTCCGCGGAGGACCCGGTGGCTGTTTCCAGGGTGACGCGGGCTACCGAGGCAATGGAGGGCAGAGCCTCGCCGCGAAAACCTAATGTATCGATAGACAACAGGTCGTCGGCGGTCCTCAGCTTGGAGGTAGCGTGGCGCTCGAAGGCCAGCAGGGCATCGTCGCGGCTCATGCCGCAGCCATCGTCGCTGATGCGAATCAGCCTGCGTCCTCCGGCCTCAACCTCGACGCGGATGCGGGTTGCCCCGGCGTCCAGAGCGTTTTCCAGCAGTTCTTTGACGACCGAGGCAGGCCGGTCCACCACCTCGCCGGCGGCGATCTGGTTGGCAACCTGGTCGGGGAGTACGCGGATACGGCCCATAGCTCCTAAGGTTAACGCAGAGTGGGGTTGAGGATACTGGTTGAAAAGCGGGGCTCTATCGACCCAAACCGTTGTTGCAAGGTTAGGCGAAGATATGGCGAATGTCAATAGATGGGTAGGACTCAGGCTCCGCCACAAAAAAATATACGAATGTCAACCATTATGCCTAAATTTCGTATACGTTATAGTGGGACCCACTTCCGGATGGCCTGTACCATTCGCTTAGGTAGCCTCCCTCGCGCGTTTCACATGATTTCAGGAGGAAACCATGCAGTCATTACTATCGAAAATAAGCAAAAACGGCGTTCTGGCCTTTGCCGCCAGCCTGTTCGTGGTTGGCATGGCTATTACCGGCTGTACTAGCTCAATTACGAGTACAACCAGCACCAGCAATATCATCCCGAATACCAACACGTCCACGTCGCCAGTCGCGGTTACGGATGCGGTGAACAATCAGGTTCTGGCCACAAGCCTCACCCTCAGCTCAATCATCCTCACCGACTCTGCGGGAAAGGTGACAACCAACCTGCTCCCCGCCTCTGGAATCACCTTCGAGGCGGCTCATCTGGACGCGATTCAGGAGCCATTATTCAGCCCGGCAATTCCCGAGGACACCAATCCCTACGTCAGCGTGACGCTTACCTACTCGAATGCGGAGGTGGCCTATGTGAACACCGCAACAACCCCCGCATCGATTGTTCTGGATTCTACGCCGACACTGGCCAACACCTCGCAGACCATCACCTTTGCCTCGCCAGGCATCACCATCAGCAGCAAAACCACCTCGCTGCTGATGGATTACCTGGTCGCGCAGTCAGTGGCTATCTCCGGCTGCACCGCTTCCGGCTGCACCGTTACCGTTACGCCTACCTTCGACGTAACGGCTATTCCCATCCCCGCGAAACCCACCAATGGGACCAATGGCTTACAGACCCACAAGGGAGTGGTCACGGCCATCAGCGCCGGCACCGACTCCTTCACGCTGACCAATCCTTCCGGGATCTCGCTGACCATCTACGTCAACGCGAACACGTTGTTCCAGCAAGCCAATACGACCACGACGTGTCAGGGTGTAGCATGTCTCTCTTCCGCGCTGGAGGTCAATGCGCTGGTTGAGGTGGATACGATTACACAGAACGGCAGCACTGCTCTGCCGGCTGGCTCGCTGCTCGCCACACGCGTGGAAGTGGACGACACCGGCGTCTCTCCCAGAAAGTTGCTGCTAGGCCCGGTCACCTCGGTCACCCCGGGTAACGGAACAGCCGCGACCTCCTTCGATATTGTGCTTCGCCAATTGGTGGGCGGCACATCCGCAACCGCGGTTGAAACTGTGGACGTTAGCGTAACCGGCTCGACGAACTTCCTCTTGCCCACGCGCTTTGCCCTCTTCGCAACGGGTCTGCCCTTTACGCCGAGCTTCACCGCCTCGACCATCTTCGCCGGACAGCATGTCGGCGTGGTTACAACCGGCGTGACAAGTGGCGCAGCCACGGCAACCTCTGTGCTGCTGGAGTCGCAGACCGTCAGCGGAACCATCACAGCCATCACCCACACCGGCTCCTACACCGTATACACACTCACGATGCCTTCCGATCACTGGCTTGCGAAGTTGACCGGTCAAACCACCGTGAAAGTTTATACGAATGACCTGGTGGTCGCGCCCATCAACGCCACTACTCCGGCAGTCGGAGGTAGCATGCGATTCAACGGCTACCTGTTCAACAACGGTGGAACGCTGAGCTTGGTGGCCTGTGTGCAGGCCGATCCGCCGGGAACACCAATCGTTGCAGGCACATCTGCCGGGCCGACCATCTGACGCGGATTTCACCTGATCCGTGACGTCTGGACTGCCGTAACCTAACTTCCAACCGCTGGAATCCGCCGGGGCGCTGCAAACAAGCAGCGCCCCGGCGGCGTTTGCGATGAGGAATCATTGCTTGCGGACCACCAGGCTTTCGAGTCACTGAGACCGAAGGATGTGGCCCTGAAGGTGCACATTTTTCCCGAAAAAAAGAGATTCTGAAGAGAAACAAGTGTGCTTATACATACACTAAGAACTGGTAAAAATGGGTACAAAACGATAATCTAAGCTGCGTTCTGATATATGAGCTAGAAAACGGATGAGAGAGCGAAGTGAAATTGCCGGGATGAAGGGGTTCAATCGCCTTGCCCCCGGCCGAGGAAACGGAAAAATACGTGCCTGAATGCCTGGGGGAGTATATCTTGGAGCCAGTGGCCAGCAAATGGATTTCCAGATACTGTTGTGTAAGTTTGCTGAAAGCTGAATGCCTCAACCATGACCAAGCATCCCAGTCTTAGCGCCCTCAAGGCTCGTGTGAGCCGGACCCCGCGCCCCAAAACGATGTGGGGCCGCGTCATGCTGTGGTCCGGCGGATTGAGCATTCTGGTCTACGTTCTCGGATGGCTCTCCAGCTCCGGGACAAACACCAAGCCGGGCGGTTGGGCGAAGTTCTTTGCCCTGGTTTTCGCCTTCTGCGCCCTGCGGTTTGTCTTCCGCTGGGTCAAACGGCGTGTAATGTGGCGGCTGCGTTATCGGCTGATGGTCACGTATATATTTATCGGGGTAATCCCCATTGTGCTGTTGATGCTGATGGCAGGAGTGGGCTGTTTTCTGTTTGCCGGGCAATTTGCCACGTATGTTGCGATCTCGAATTTGCAGTCGGAGTTGCAACATCTGGAAGCGGAGAATGATGCCCTGGCGGTGCAATTGGGCTCACTGGCCCGCTCCGGAGAGTCAGAAAAGCAGCTTGCCGCCGGTTTCTCCACGGTTTCCGCTGAAAGATTTCCCGGGCGCACCGTCACCGTGTGGCACGCAAACGAGGGTTTTACGCTCACCTCCGGAGGCGCACTTTTGAAGGTTCACCCTGCCCGAGTGCCAGATGAGGTCAAGGGAGATTTCAAAGGGTTCGTTCTCGATGGAGAACTGCTGCATCTGAGAGCGGTCAAGCGCTACACCGTGAATGGACAGCTGCGCACCCTGATTTCCGACCTTCCCATTACGCCGGAACTGCTGCAATCTTCCATTGCGCAACTGGGCTCGGCGATATTGATTCCGGCTGGATATGGGGGACATCTACAAGTTCCTGCTCCCGCAGTGGCCCCGCCAACCGCGCGCAAAACAGTGACGACCGCACGCCTTGCGCCTACTACCAACCGCTACGACCCGAACATCCGATTTGCCACGCTTTTCAAGGCGCTCGACTGGGAAAACGGAAAGACAGAAGAGTGCGCAATCCTGGTTGCCACAAGGCCGTCGCTGCTCTACGGCATCTTGTTCACCACGTCTGGCGACAACGCGAAAATTCTGAAGTATGGACTGCTGGCCACAGCGATTCTGTTGGGACTAATGGAGATGGCGGCGCTCTATATCGGCATTCGGCTGACACGCAGCATGACACGATCTGTAGCAGAACTCTATAGCGCCACCGAGCATGTGAACCGTGGCGATCTGACCCATCGCATCCGGGTGCGCGGCAGCGATCAACTGGCGGAGTTGCAAGAATCGTTCAACTCCATGAGCGAATCACTGGTCAAGCTGCTGGCAGAGCAAAAGCGGATGCAGCAGATGGAAAGCGAACTGGCCATTGCCTATGAAGTGCAAAACGTACTGTTTCCTCGCGAGTTGCCGGAACTTGCTTCTCTGGAGGTTTACGGTGTCTGCCGTCCGGCGCGTTCCGTGAGCGGAGATTACTACGATTTCATACCGCTGGGTAGCGAGGGATTAATGCTGGCGTTGGGCGACATCAGCGGAAAAGGAATTTCCGCGGCATTGCTGATGGCCACCGCGCATGCCTTCGTTCGCGCCTACTCACCGGTGTTGGGCATGGACGCGATACCGGCGTTGGGAACGGGCCTAAAATTCAATAGCGATCGCAGCTTGAGCTTTCCGGGAAAGGGCGACGCCCAAAAGCGGCCTTCAATCAGCATGCTGATGAGCAGCTTGAATAATCAACTGTTTCGCTGCACCTCGCCGGAGAAGTACGCGACCATGTTTCTGGGTTGCTATGACGCGGCGATGCGCGAGTTGACTTATTGCAATGCAGGCCACCTGCCGCCCCTCATGTTGGGCACGAATGGAAGCTTCTCCCGCCTCGACACCTCGGGCACAGTGGTCGGACTTTTTGATGGCGCGGCCTATGGTGAATCCATGATTCGGATGCAGCCGGGCGATCTGTTCGTCGCGTTCAGCGACGGCGTAACCGAACCGGAGAACGAATCAGGCGAGTTCGGAGAGGAACGCCTGATCGCGTTGCTCCAGGAGCATCGCTACCAGCCGCTCGCCCGCATCGGCGACGTCATTACCGGCTCGGTGGCGAAATGGATCGGGGATGCGGAGCAGCCCGATGATGTGACCGTGGTTCTGGCCCGCGCGCGTTAAGCCGATGTGCCTGAGATTCGATTTGAGGTGGAGAAATTTGCTGCCGCAATTTGAGAACGCGGCCTAAGAGCAAAATGCCGCCCGAAGGCGGCATATGTCGATACGAATAAAGAATGCGGAATTAAACGCCAAGGCCGAACTCGCCGGCCTGCTTTTCACCGGCATGAGTGTAGAAATCGTATGGATCGCGGTGGTTGAACTTGTAGCGGCTAAGCAGTTCGCGGCCCACGAAGAAGCCCACCGCGGCCACCGTTATTCCCACAGAGAGCCACCCAATCCATTTCAGCGTGCTGGATTCCTTGGTCTCCTCGGCAGACTTTTCCGCGGCCCCTTCCGCGGTGGTTGGGGCTTCCGGCTCAGTAGACATGGCAGCTTTCTCCTGGAAGCATGATACCGCAATTCCGCCTAGTCTGGCTCCACGAACTCAGCTAGACTCCTGCAGACCGCCTTAGCCGCTTATTAGAGCGTTGCCTATGCTTCGGACGGGGTTGTTTCCGCAATCTGCCGCCTGGAGGCCCCCAGGAAGGCGTAGGCCGCGACAGAGACGTATCCCGCGAGGGGAACCAGATAGGCCAGTGCAACGCTGTGGGTACGGTCATTGATCAACCCCATAAGCGGCGTGAGCGCCGCTCCACCCACGATGGCCATCACGATGAGTGACCCGCCTATCTTGGTGTTGGGGCCAAGCCCCTTGAGTCCCAGCGCAAAGATGGTGGGAAACATGAGCGACATAAAAAAGCTGGTCAGCACCATGGCCCACACGCCAATCCAGCCCGGATGCAGTACGCCTACTATGACCAGCAGAACATTGATGACCGCATAGATGCCCATCAGCTTGTTTGGACGCACCACGCGCATGAGCGCTGTGGAGACGAAGCGCCCCACTCCAAAAGCCACCAGAGATGCGATCAGGTAATTAGCGGCAGATTTCTCCGGCAGGTGCGTGTTGTCCTGCACGTACTGAATCAAGTAGCTCCAGGTGCCCACCTGCGCGCCTACGTACATGAATTGCGCCAATATCGCCAGCAGAAAATGGCGATGCTTGAGCAGATCGCGGAAGTGTCCGTGATCGCCGCCGTCCTCATGCTCGCTGCGAATCGGGGGAAACTTCTTGAGAGCAATCAGCAATGCCCACAAGAGCACCACCGCGCCGAGAACCAGATATGGCATTTTTACGCGCAGAATCTCATTGTGGAGATAGCCTGCATAAGTGCCTGCTTTCTTCATCGCGTTGATCTGGTCTGTCTGCAATTCGATGCCCGAGAAGATAAATACTTTGCCGATCAATACGGCTACAATCGAGCCCAGCGGATTGAAGGACTGCGAGAAGTTCAGCCGCTGCTCGGAGGTCTCCGGCGAACCCATCTGCGCAATGAAGGGATTGGAGGCTGTCTCCAGAAACGATAGCCCGCTGGCAATTACAAACAAAGCCAACAGGAAAAACCAGTACTGCGCCACAAGCGCCGCCGGCCAGAAAAGAAACGTGCCGATTCCGTAGAGCAACAGCCCTGTAATGAAGCCGAATTTATAGCCATACTTGCGCATGAGCAGTGCCGCGGGCATGGACAGAAGAAAATACCCCATGTAAAACGCAGACTGCAGCAGCCCCGCCTGGAAGCGTGAAATCTCGAACGACTTCATGAACTGCTTAATCAATACGTCATTGAGGTTGTTGGGGATTGCCCATAGAAAAAAGAGCGCCGTAATCAAAATGAAAAGAGTAATCTGCCCGGCGGGGAAGATTCCGATATTGGCCGGCGTTTTGGCCGTTCTACTCGCATTTGTGACAGGGATCATTGCATTCCTTCGCGGTTAAATAAAACAGAAAGACTTCCGGAGTACTTTCGGCCGATTCTGCCGTTTGTCTTGCCCAGCTTTCTCCGAGTTAAATCCTGGAGCGCAACCGGGTCTCCGAGTCAGCATTCCAATAGCCGCAGTCCAGCTCGATGAAGACCGAGGTATAGGGGATCGTCATCGTGGATTTGACGATCAGGATGGAAAACATGCGCGCGGCGCGGTCCAGCCTGGAGATGATTTCCTCGTGTGGAGTCATGGTGACGCTGAGTCCCTTCAGCGCGCCTTTGAGCCAATTGCGATAGCTGTCGATTCCCGGCGCATCCTTCTCGTCGACAAGCGCCAACTCCCGGTCCACATGGACGACGGGACGCACATGCTTGCAGGCGCGAAGACGGGCAAGCACGGTCTTGATGGCGACCTGCTGACTCACCCCGGAGACGATGGTTTCTATTCCCTGGCTGGATTGCGCGGGATAAGCCGCATCAGCCACGACAATCCAGTTGCGGTGGCCAAAGAACGGTAACCGCTCATCAAGTGTTTTATCCCATTTCGCTATTGGCTTCATGGCGTCCTTTCAGATCCGAAGACCGGACTGCTCTGTTTGCGACTAAATTCACCACTCCACTGTATCAGCGTTTAGGTTAGTTCAATTCCTCATCCGCGCAGACTGCTACTTTTCCACACTTGCCGGAGGCCATTAAAGCATAGGCCTCCGCGGCACGATCAAGCGCAAAGCGGTGAGTGATAATGTCGGCCGGATGCAAATTCCAACGCACCAGGCGCTCGACCAGTTCCTCCATCAACCATGTGGATGTGACCCATGAGCCGTAGATCGTCTTCTGGTCGTGAATCATATCCGGAGAGGGATTGATCTCGAACGTTCCGCCCTCGCCGATGAAAACAATTTTTCCCCATTTGCGAGTAGCGCGAACTGCCACGGTCCGCGCCGCTGCATTTGCGGAGCATTCGATGGCGCGCTCGACGCCAAAGCCGCCGGTCAGTTGCTTGATCTGAGCGACATTCTCCGGCCCAGAGACCAGCGTATCGTTGCATAGGCCCAGCTCACGGGCCAGCTTCAACCGCTCATTGACGACATCAATGCCGATGATTTTCTGTGCGCCGAGCTTGCGCGAGATCGCGGCCGCGGCAAGTCCCACAGGTCCAAGGCCGGTAATCAGCACCGCATGATCGCCATTGATTCCGATTTTTTCGATGCCCTCGTACACGGTTCCGAATCCGCAGGCCACCTGCGCGCCGTCGGCATAAGAAAGTTCGTCCGGCAGCGCGATCAGGTCCTTCTCCTCGGCGATCATGTAATCGGCCATGCCGCCATCCCGCTGCCAGCCGTAGGCGCGCCGGTATTTCTCGCTGGTGCAGGAGATCATGTAGCCGCGCCGGCAGTCGTTGCACACGCCGCAGCCGGAGATGTGATAGACGATCACTCGATCTCCCGCCTTGAAACGGCGGCAACCCGGACCGGCTTCAACGATTTGGCCGCAGGGCTCATGACCAGCGATGACTCCCTGATAACCTTCCGGTCCCTTGCCCAGATGCTCGTGATAAATGCAGCGTATGTCGGAGCCGCAGATGGTGGAGGCTTTCACGCGGATCAAAACCTCTCCGTGCTTTGGACTCGGCACAGGTACAGTGCGCATCTCGACTGTGCTGCTACCCGGCAGAAATGCAGCCTGCATGGTCTTTTCCATCTTTCTAAATCTCCCATGTTTCATGACTACAATCAAATCCGGCTAACATACTAGGCCGGAGTAATTTCACCGTTCACGTCCCACAGGTCTTCCCAGCTTTGTCCCTCTTTCCAGAGAAAGACCTGGCCTTTGATCAGGCGGCAATTTCTGTCGAGAGCGGCAATCTCGCGCATCTCCTCATCCGTCAATGGATCGCCGGTCACGCCGAGAAGGTTATTGAAGATATTTTTAGGGTTGGCGGAAAACGGAATGGGTGTCTGCCCGCGCTGCACCGCCCACTTGATGCAGGCCACCGCAGGATGGATGCCATGCCGCTGGGCAATGCGCAGGATTGCCGGATCTTCGGTTGGCGAGGTGTCCTTAGGCGTGCGATCCCGCTCTGGGCGATGAGGCGATCCAAGAGGCGAATAGCCGATGGGCTGCATGCCGTTCGAGCGCACAAATTCGAATAACTCCGGCTGCTGAAAATGCGGATGGAGTTCCATCTCATTGGCCGCCGGCTTGATTTTTGCATCGCGGAGCACCAGCTTGAGTTTGGGAATGGTCATATTCGATGTGCCGATGTGGCGAACCAGTCCCCGCTTGTGCAGCTCTTCCATGGCGGCCCAGGTCTTCATGTAGTTGGCGTGGATGTAAGGCCTGGCGTCCTTGCTGCGCGCGGTAACATCGCAGCCCGGCGGATGAAAGTTGGGGAAGGGCCAGTGGACGAGGTAGAGGTCGAGATAACTGAGCCGCAGGTCGGAGAGCGACTTCTCGCAGGAGGCGATCACGTCATGCGGTGCGTGTTTGTCGTTCCAGAGCTTGGAGGTAATCCACAGTTGCTCCCTTTTCACGCCCGCGGCCATCACCTCAGCCAGTGCGCCGCCGATCTCTATTTCATTACCGTAAACGGATGCACAGTCGAAGTGCCGGTAACCGCAGCGCGCCGCAGCCTTTACCGCTTCGGCAATGCGGTCAGCGGAGACATGATCGGAGCCGAAAGTGCCCAGGCCGATCGCCGGCATCCGCGCCCCGGTGTAAAGAATTCTTTGCGGGACCGAGGCTGGATCGATTTGACCGGCAGCCGTCTCGTCACTCGTGCTCATAGTCTGCATCCCCTCGTTCCTGGAGACTTTGGAGCCGCATCGCCATGAGACGTCCGTTATTTTGGCGCGAAAAAATGGCAATGGATAGTCAACAAAATACCGTAAATCCTTATTCTCCCAGAACGCAAGCCAGCAGTTTGCATACGCACAAGTTGTTGATTATTCGGTCGAGTCAATACGGGCCAGCCAGGCGAGTTTTGATTCCTCGGGCAGAAAACTCGAGCGGATGGAGTTGGCTGCCAGTTGGCGCAGCTCGTCGCGGGTGAATTTCTGCCCGGTCTGAGCCAGCAGGTACTCGTTGGCAAGATCGGAGCCGAAGAAGGCCGGGTCGTCGGAGTTGAGCGTGACCATGAGGCCCAGATCGAAAAAGCGGCGCAGCGGGTGGGCGGCAAAGGAGGGGCAGACGCCGGTGCGGAGGTTCGAGGTAGGGCACAGCTCCAGCGGAGTCCTCCGGACCTTTAACTCATGGATGAGAGCTGGGTCTTGAAGAGCGGAGAAGGCGTGGCCGATGCGCTCCGAACCGATGGCGAGGGCCTCCCAGATGGCCTCGGGACCGGTGGTTTCGCCGGCGTGATTGGTCAAGTGGAGACCGGCCTGCGCGGCCTGCGCATAGAGAGCGCGGAAGGGCTCGGAACCACAGCGGCGCTCGTCGCCGCCTAATCCAATTCCGATGATTGAAGGGTGAGCAGACTTGAGTTCGGCGGCCTTCCGGAAGACGCGCTCGGCCTCTTCGACGGGGAAGTGGCGTACGGCGTCGAAGATCCAGTAAATCGAGAGGCCCAGTTCGCGTTCAGCGCGCTCGCGGACGCGCTCCAGAGCGGCGAAGATAGGCTCGAATGCTGTGGGGTCGTGGTCGCGCCAGTGATAGATGACTCCGACAGCGATATAGACCTCGGCGTGGACCACGCCCTGAACGGCGAGATGCTCAATCATGCGCCAGGCGGCCAGCTCGTAGTCTTCAGGGCCGATGAGTTGCGCGGTGACGGCTTTGAAGGCGTTCAGAAAGCCAGTGAAGTCGGTGAATTGGTAGAGCGCCTCGGCCTCGGCCAGCGTGAGCGGGCGAGCCTCGTGGCGGGCGCTGAGCTCGACCAGAGTCGCAGGCAAAATCGCACCTTCGAGGTGCAAATGCAACTCGGCCTTGGGCAGGCGGCGGATTAAGTCAACGATGTCGGACACAGATTCAAGTTTACAGAGTGGGAATGGGTCCAAGACGAATTGCTTTTCAGATCCCAAATAAGGGCTTGGGGCACCCGGTACGTCAGTCGGCAGATCCATGGCAGCCGTTCAATCGACGATATGACTAATTTAAGTCGCCTGGTGCAAAGGCGCTAACGGAGTCAATCAAGGCAAGTGGAAAAGTTTGGCGGAAGAAACAGGAGATTGGCCGACCTGGGCTGTCGTGGGCGCATACGATAGTTACGGGAAGCAATATAGGGTTCTAAGGACTCGTCACACTCAATAGAGAGAATCGGGTGGTCCCGCTCGATGAGCTTCTCCATGCCGCGTAGAACGGCGCTCTCGGCGCCTTCTGTGTCGATTTTCACAAAAGTTATGCGTTGCGGGAAGGACAGAGAGTCGATCGTAGTGGCAAATACGGCATGTTGCCCGCGCTCTGTGGCTCTTGCGGTGAAATAGTCGGGCAATCCGTCTTGGTTCTTATCTATGGAAAACCTGAGGATTTCCGGCTTATCGGAGACCGCCGTATTAAATATCGTAATGTTATCGTAAGGCGAGTAGCGTGCAATAAAACTAAGGATCTCTGCAGTGGCCGTAATTGGTTCAAATGCGAATACACGCCCCTCCGGACCGACGAGTTCGGAAAGCCGCATGGTGTAATAGCCGACGTTGGCACCGATATCGAGCACCCAATCTCCGGGGTGGATCAGGCGGGGCAGAAGCTGAAACTCAGGTTCATGAGAACAAAACTTTCCCTTTTTGAAATCGATCAAAATCTTCCAGCGCCGCAACTCCTGCTGGATAAACGGAGGCATCAGACTGGAAACTTTTTTTAGCAGCATATGCTGAAATTATAGCCGGGCGAACTCCGAGCGGTGGCGCGAGTAGAGGAAGTAGATAAGTAGTCCGGCTATGAGCCAGGCGAAGAAGGCCATCCAGGTCATGATTTCCAGGCCCATCATCAGCAGAACGCAGAAGAAGATGCTGAGGAGCGGAAAGAGCGGGCCGAATGGAACGCGGAAATCACGATGCCGCCGCGGCTCGCGAAAGCGCAGGATAAGCACGGCGATGGAAACCAGGACAAAGGCGAAGAGGGTGCCGATGTTGGAAAGATTCGACACGGTGCCGATGTCCAGCAACCCGGCGGGGATGCCGACCACGAAACCGGCGACCCAGGTGGCCACGGAAGGGGTGCGGAAGCGCGGATGAATGTGGCTGAAGATGGTGGGCAGCAGGCCGTCGCGAGACATGGCGAACCAGACGCGGGCCTGGCCAAGCTGGAAAACGAGGATGGAGGAGATCATGCCCAACATGGCGCCGATGAGAACAAAGAGCCGCACCCACTGCAGGTTGCCGGCTCCGGGCAGGTGGGAGAGTTTCTTGATGGCGTTGACTACGGGGGCGGCGTCGCCCATGACCGATTGCCAGGGCACGATGCCGCTGAGCACGATAGCTACCGCGCCGTAGAGCACGGTGCAGGCTACCAGCGTGGCCAGAATGCCGAAGGGCAAGTCACGCTGCGGGTTCTTGCACTCCTCGGCCGCCGTGGAGACGGAGTCGAAGCCGATGTAGGTGAAAAAGATGATGGAGCCGCCGGTGAGTACGCCGGTCCAGCCGTTGGGCATGAAGGGATGCCAGTAATGCGGCTTGATGAAACTGGCGCAGGCAAAAACGAAGACCAGGATGGCGGCCATCTTGATGAGCACCAGAACATTGTTGGTGCGGGCCGACTCGCGGATGCCGCGCACCAGGAGCACGGTCAGAACCATCACCACCAGGAAGGCGGGAATGTTGAAGCCGAAATGCCAGCCGGATTTGTAGAGATCGTTGCCCGCAAAATCCTGCAGGCCGGTGGGCAGATAAGCGGGGGAGATCCACTGTGCGGGGAAATGGACGCCGAACCAGTCGAAGAGGTCGACCAGGTGAGCGGAGAGGCCCACGCTGACGCTCATGTTGCTGAAGGCGTATTCCAAAATCAAATCCCAGCCGATGATCCAGGCGACCAGCTCGCCCAGCGTGGCGTAGGTGTAGGTGTAGGCCGAACCGGCGATGGGAATCATGGAGGCTAGCTCGGCGTAACAGAGGCCAGTGAATACGCAGACAATGGCCACCAGCACCAGCGAGAGCGCCAGCGCCGGACCGGCGCCGGGGCGGCCCGCCAAAGCCGTGTGGTGGATGAGGTAGTGGAGAAGAGGGGTGTCGCGGATATTCGGCACATCGAACTTTTGCCCAGCCATGGCGGTGCCGATGACCGTAAAAATGCCCGAGCCGATAACCGCCCCAATGCCCAAAGCCGTCAGCGACCACGGGCCGAGGGACTTCTTCAGCGAGTGCGCGGGATCTAGCGATTCCCGGATCAACTTATCGATGGACTTGCGTGCAACAAGTTGTCTGAACAGGACGGTTCTCCTCATCCCGCGGGCAGCGGAAGTCTGAGAATAGCAGGATCATGCCGGTTAAGGGGAGTTCCCGGTTCAGGATGCCTTCGAGGCAGTTTATAGTGTGAGGGTTTCCTCATGAAACTGCACACCGTTCAGTCAAGTCCAGGAATACATGACAGAAATGAAGAGCCACGGAAGCAGAAGCAGGTAAAGCGGGGCTCCGAATAGGCGCGTCTACGCGTGCCTGACCGGAACCCCATTGTGATTGCTGAACGAGCGCTTACCTCTTGGAGACGCCGCGCGCCATCTTCTTCACTTTTCTCTTCTTCGAGCCGCGCGGTTCGGTTCGCTTGGCCTTGGGAGCGGCCTTCTTGCGGGCGGCGCGCTTCAGTTTCTTCCGTTCCAGCTTGTCTTCAATCTTGGTGGTGTCTGCCACTTGGTTCCTCTTTCGCTCGAATCTCTTCCGGGCTCGCCCCAAAAGGGCTCATGTGACCCTAAGAATAACAGGGTTTGTGCCACGGTGAAAGCGATGTTGGCGTGTCGGCTTGGGTTGAAACGCCCGCACCAGCTTGCAGAGCTGAGAAACCGTCCTGGAACACGCTGTTCCCGTTTGCTACATTTGCCTTGACCCGAGCTTTATTGGCGGATACGGTGCGATCATGAAAAACTCTCTAAGCAGTTCTCACCGAAGGAGCGCGCGGACGAGATATACAAATTCCGCTTCGCATGTCTTGAGCTTGATGGCGATGGGTCTATGCCTATTGCCAGGATTGCGCGCCGCATGGTGCGCCGAACCCGTGAAAGTGGCCATGACCGCCGATCATTGGACGACACACGGCAGTGTGGAGTTCGCGCCTCACAAGGGCTTTGATTCAATTGAGTTGAAGAATGGCGCCATAGCCAATGTGAAAGATCTTGTTTTTAGCAACGGCACCATTGAGTTCGACATCGAAGCTACGGAGATGGGCGCGGGGATCGCATTCCGGTGGCGGGACAAGGATACCTTCGAGTACGTCTATCTGCGGCCCAAACCGAAGTGCTCCGAATCCGGGGACTGCATACAATACACACCGATAACGCATGGCGTGATGCTTTGGGATCTCTTTCCGCAGTACCAGGCGCCGGCGCCCTTGAAAGAAGGCGAGTGGAACCATGTGAAACTCGTGATTTCCGGGCAGCGGATGAATGTTTTCATCAACGGCGCCCAAACGCCGACATTGAAGATCGGCCGGCTCGAAGGAGATGCATCGGAGGGTGGAATCTGGCTGGCAGGGCCTGGATTCATCGCCAACCTGACGGTCACGGCAAATGATGTGGAAGGGCTTTCTCCGCAGCCGGAGAAGGACGCCACGGCCAGCGACTCGCGTTATCTGCGAAATTGGCAGCTCTCGCCGTATTCCACGCTTGCGGCCGGCAAGGAACCGGTAATTGCGGATTTGCCCGCGCCGACTGCGGCATGGCAACCGCTGGCAGCCGAGCGCTCGGGACTAGTCAACATCAGCCGCGTCTATGGTTATCCTATTACACCTTACAAACCGGACCGCGCTTTGGTCTGGCTCAAGACGACCATAACCTCCAGTAAAATTCAGACCAAGAAGGTGGAGTTCGGCTGGGTTCGCGAGGCTTGGGTCTTCGTCAACGGCAAGCAGGTCTATGCGGACAAGAATCTGTTTCAGCCGCCAACGGCGAGAAAGACGCCCGATGGGCGATGCTCGCTGGAGAACGGGTCATTTTCTTTGCTTCTCCAGGCGGGCGATAATGAGGTGGTAGTGGCCTTGGCCAACAACTTCTACGGCTGGGCGCAGATCTTTCGCCTCGACGATGTAAAAGGCGTTCATCTTTCCGCCAAGTGAAAGACCGCTATCGGCGCCGAACGACAACCGCACGGAAAGGATATTCGTCATCGAAATCTCTCTCCGGTCAGATCACGCGAAACTTCCGATGAGAACCTGGGTGGGCCGCACCTTGCTCGCGGCCCTCTTCTGGACGCTGCTCGGCGTCTTCTTTTCGCTGCCCAGCCTTTCGATGGGCAAAGGACTCATGTCCATGCGCGAAGAGTTCGCGTGGTGGTGGTCATGGGGTCTGATCACGCCTTTCATTCTTGCCTTCGACCGCCGTCTGCCCTTTTCCGGCAAGCAGATCAGATGGCGCATCCTGGCGCATCTGGCCGCCAGCCTGCTCTTTACGGCGGCCTACCGCGTTGTGAGTGTCGCTGTGATGGCCGCTTTCGGTATCCGCTCCTGGAGCGCGCTACAGTTCCCCGGCATTTTTACGCTCTGGAAGCCCAATGATTTTCTGTCGAACTGGTTCTTGTGCTGGATGATCGTAGGCGTCTTGCAGGCCTACCGGTACTATGAACGCTATCTCTCAAGCGAGTTGCGGCTGGAGCGGATGGAGAGAAGTTTTTCCGAGGCGCGGCTGAATGCTCTGCGCATGCAACTCGATCCGCACTTTCTTTTCAATGCGCTGAATACCATTTCCTCGCATGTGGAGCGCGATCCCAAACTCACCCGCCGTATGATCGAACACCTGGGCGACCTGCTGCGCATGTCGCTTGAGTCCAAGGATCGGCAGGAGATTCCGTTGGCCGAAGAGATGGCTTTTCTGGATCATTACCTGGAGATACAGAAGATCCGCTTCGGCGAGCAACTCAAGATCGAGATCGATGTCGCGCCCGAGGTGCGGTATGCTTCCGTGCCCTCGCTCTTTATCCAGCCGCTGGTCGAGAATGCGATCCGTCACGGGTTTTCGCATCGCGCCTCAGGCGGGACGGTGATGGTGTCGGCGCAGAGGGTTGGCGATCAGTTGGAAATTCGTGTGCAGGATGACGGCGTGGGGCTGCCGCCGAATTGGACGCTGGAGTCTTCGCCGGGATTGGGCTTGGCGGTGACGCGGGAGCGCCTGGCGGGGCTTCATCCTAATGGAGAAAGCCGTTTTTCCGTCCGCCGCCGCAAGAATGGCGGTACCGAAGTGGAGATTCTTTTGCCGCTGCGCGTGATCGGAGAGGAGACCCATGGTAACGCCTCCGCCTGAACGTATGCGTGTGCTGGTTGTGGACGACGAAGCTCCGGCTCGGCAGCGGCTTGTCGACCTGTTGCGCCGGGATTCCCAGGTAACGGCCATCGTCGAGGCCGCCGGCGGCTTAGCCGCCGTGGAGACGATCCAGGAACAGGCGCCTGACTTGGTGTTTCTCGACGTGCAGATGCCGGAGCTGGATGGCCTGGGGGTTATCGATGCGGTCGGCGCCGCAAAGATGCCGCTTACGATCTTTGTGACAGCATACGATCAACACGCCATCCGGGCATTTGAGATCAATGCGCTGGACTATCTGCTCAAGCCCTTCAGCGACGAGCGATTCGAGGCTGCAATGAATCGCGTAAAAGCCCGGCTGGACGAGCGCAGCATCCGGGAATTCGGGCAGCGGATGATGAAGATGGCTTCGACTGCGCAGGCGGGCCAATGCTGGGACCGGCTAGTGGTGAAATCCGCGGGAACCACGCGCTTCATTCGGGCAGTGGATATCGACTGGATTGAGGCCGCCGGCGTCTATGTGAACCTGCACGTCGCGGGCAAGGAACTGCTCTATCGCGCCTCCTTGCATGAGCTTGCCGAGCGGCTTGACCCGAAGCGATTCGTGCGTGTCCATCGCTCCGCAATCGTGAATGTGGAGAGTATTCTGCATCTGGAACCGATCTCGCACGGCGAGTTCGACGTGGTGCTGAAGAATGGCTCTCGCACCCGCGTGAGCCGGAATTTCCGGGCGCAGTTGGAGAATCGGCTGGGGCAGCCGCTATAGAGCGAAACCAGAGTAAACGTGCCCTTTCTGAGAGGGTTCAGGGTGGCTTTTTCTAGATGAAAAAGCCACTTGGCAGCGTTGCTTTCGGGGTGCAGCTACTCTGGTTTCGCTTTAGACCCAAAATGGGCGTTCCGTCCTGCAATGTTTACTCGGGCGAAACGCGAATAACCGTGCCGCAAGCCGTTTCCGGCGTACAATGGAAGTAGATCAGAACTATCAGGCACGCTTTTGAATTAGGAAAGCCTGCTCGGCTCTTGCCTTCCTACCGCTCCTGACGAGCTCCGCACCGCACGCAACAATCACCTGTTGACCGGAGTCAAGTCATGCGTTCCGACAAGATACACCGTGCCCTGGCGCAGGGAATGAACCGCTTTGAAGTCTGCCAATTGGTCTCCAAAGGCGTCAAGGCTACGCACAAAACCGGCGCGCGCTTCGAGGATTCCATCAACGATGTGCTGCAATATTTAGGCACCCACGTCACCATCATGGAAAATCTTCACCCGGCCATTCCCCAGGTTAGCGTCAAGAGCCTCAAGCCGGCCGCGTAGGTTGGCTCAGAAGCTTTGAAGTAGCTGGCGGCTAATTGAGTTGATTCCTCAGCCATTGTCCTTGAAGAGCTTCAGTCTGGCCTAAGCGCAGCGCCGGATGGCCAACATTGTCATATCATCGAGATATTGGCCACCGTTAACAAACCCCCGTAAATCGTCAATGCAGGCGGCAATCAGTTCCGCGGGTTGCCGCGCAGCCTGCTGGTTGACCAGTGCCATGACACGGTCCACGCCATATTCATCGCTCTCATTGCGGGCTTCGGAAAGACCGTCCGTGTAAAGGAAGAGCGTGTCGCCGGATTCAAGTTGCACGCAGCTGGCGGAAGAATTCGCATCGAGGAACATGCCCAGCGGCAAACCTGTCGATTCAATACAAAACGCGCCGCCGCGCCCAACGACGATTGCGGGGCAGTGGCCAGCGTTATGGATTTCTACTTCCCCGGATGGCTTCGCCAGCCCGCAAACCAGCGTGGCGTACTGTCCTGCCAGTGCACTTTCGCACAAGACGCGATTGACGTGGGTGACAATTTGGCCGAGCGGCAGGGACATGCCGGTCAAGCCGCGGAACAAGGCATGAAGCTGCGCCATCATCATGGAAGCAGCCACGCCCTTACCGGAGACGTCGCCCAACAGGAAGAGAAGGTGCCCATCGGACGGAATCAGGTCGCAGAAGTCGCCGCTTACCGCGCCGACAGGGGCGAAATGATAGCTAGTCTCCCATCCACCCACGGACAGGCCATTTTGAGGTAATAGATTGCGCTGTACCTGGGAAGCCAGGTCGAGGTCTCGCTGCAGTGCGTCACGTTCCATTGAGGTCAGATGGGCTAGACAATAGCGCACCAACGGATCGGCGAGCAAGCGATCCTGTTCCACCGAATCGTGGCACTCCAGACATAAACCGTAGGTCCCTTCGGCCAGGCGGTCCAGCGCCGAATTGACTTCATGCAAGAGGCTGGCCAGGTCCGAATTTCGCGGTGCGGAGGCAACCACCGCCTCCAGCCGGCGTTTACGCTCCTCCAGTTGGCTCTGCAAAAAACCAAGCTCTGGCGTGCTCATGAGAATCTCCCTGGGGTTCAGTCTCCGCTATTGGATTCCGCATGTCCTGTTTTCGATTCGCATATTCCTCCCCTGGCGACTGAACCAGTGTCTTTGAAGGAATTTACGCTCAACGCACGAGAGGGACGGCAGTTTCGCCGTCCCTCTCTGTTTGATTCCGAACCGGTTGGAAGGGGGTAACCCTTAGACGACCTGGACGTTCTCAGCCTGCCAGCCCTTGGGGCCCTTGGTCACGTTGAACTGGACCTTCTGGCCTTCCTGCAGTGAACGGAAACCGTTCGACTGGATGGCGGTGTGATGAACGAAGACGTCCTCGCCGTTTTCGCGGCTCAGAAATCCAAATCCCTTGGCGTCGTTAAACCACTTGACTGTGCCTGTTTCCATTGTGTGTTGCTCCTTCATACTGATTTACCGCGAACGCAATGTGGAAGTTTGCGAGTAGGCGGTAACCGGAACAGGCAAGAACTTCAGATCGAATTCTACGATTACA